>Ga0208879_1000001_pt1 | contig 478056 bp, 424 predicted proteins | sample Knorr_S15_td_Bot_FD_185605 | JGI IMG/M metagenome (GOLD analysis project Ga0208879, IMG submission 185605) | Marine microbial communities from Southern Atlantic Ocean transect - Knorr_S15_td_Bottom_ad_5009_LV_A (SPAdes) (version 2) | ecosystem: Environmental > Aquatic > Marine > Oceanic...
TTCGCCGAAATCTTTGGAATTAAGCTCATCTTCCAGCCGTTTAAATTACAGGCAAAACGCAAAGCACCCAGAGCATGACCCAAATCGTGCTGGCAATAGCGAAAAGCTCGTTCGCCATACTTCCAAGACTCGCGCCAAGGAATGCTCGTTAAAATGATGCCAAAACCCCCATAACTCTCAAGCCATAGTGCTTGACTTTGATCAAGAAGCGCCCTCTCTTCCAGAGCATGAAGATAAGGGTTATAGTGAGTGACACAAGCCTTTTGTCGAGCCAAATTCGGCAATACCAGATAGCATTCGGTTGGGTGCAGATTGCCGCTGGAAGGATTCATCCTCAGCGCCCATTCGGATGCACCGTATTTCTTCCAGGCCGAAAGGCCCATACTAAGTTCGAGCATATTGGCAATGGATTCGATAGAAATCGAATCTGGCAAACCCTCAATGGCGTCGTAAAGTGCTGAATAAGCAAGATCTCGGTCATTTTCAGCGAGAGGCAATTGAATTTGGGGAGCACCCTCAAATAATCGGTAAGGCAATGGTTGATTATCCCAATCCAAGTGCCCCGGTGAGCGAGCATAGCGGTGAGAATGGTGCTTGGTTTGTTGGTGATAGTCCCTGACTATCGCGTACCTCTTTGATCGATCGATACTCATTCTTATAAGCCGCTCCAATCATGTAAAAAAATTAAATAACAGCTTCACATTGGGTGCTATAGTTGTTACCGACTGTTGAAGCACAACGCACCGCAGAGAAGACGTGTAGCGGCCTGCCTGCTGAGTGCATTTATTTGATATCTTTAGCTATTAACAAACTCTTTAAGGACCTTCCCAGTCATGCGGTAACTCACCCATTCATCTTGTGGTTTCGCGCCAATCGATTGATAGAACTTTATCGCCGGCTTATTCCAGTTCAGTACATTCCACTCAAAGCGACCACAATTATTAGTCAATGCAATTTCTGCCAAATGTTTTAACACAGCCCTGCCTGCCCCAATACTCCTGCTCTCTGGAGAAATGTACAGATCCTCAAGATATAGTCCGTGCTTGCCAAGCCATGTTGAATAATTAAAAAAATAGACTGCAAAGCCAACAGGCTCATGATTTATGTTACAAATGATGGCGTTGGTTGTCGAGTCACTGCCAAACAAAGAGTTTTCGATATCAAGCTCTGTAGCGCATACTTCATTTTCTGCTTTTTCATAAGTAGCAAGCTCGGTGACAAACCTAAGAATCAGGGCTGAGTCTTCAACAGTTGCTTGACGAATTTCTATAATCGACACTTGTTACTCCAAATTCTAGTGACATACAACCTTAGACTATTATAACACTATCAAAAAATCCAAAATTATGCAGACCAGGCGTTAATAGCCAAGCAAGCCATTGAAAACAGCGTAAACATGGCTAATTTAGGTGAAAAATGAATTTATTGTGCTATTTTGCTCTATATGTGATTGAGTGCCCCATGATAGCACAAACGGCAGTATTTACGAAACTAGCCTGACGCGGAAAGAGCGGCCTTTTAATTTACCATTAGATAGCTTTTTCAATGCTGGCTTAACCATATTAAGACGCACAGCCACGTAAGACCAGTTGGATGAAACGTTAATTTTTCCAACCGAATCACCGGGAATTCCGCCATCTCCTGTAAGTGCACCAACGATATCACCCGGACGTAGTTTTTGTTTTTTGCCGCCATCAATTTTAATTGTGACCATGAGTGGTTTTTTCACTGGTTTATCCAGCAAGCTTTCCGAGGGCAAAGGGTCACTATATTTTTCAGCATCAATACCCAGCTCCAGTGCATCCACTTTATGCATTTCTCTATTGCTGTACAAAGTACAAGCAATACCACTACTGCCCGCTCTACCCGTACGACCAATTCGGTGTACGTGTGTTTCAGGATCGTGGGCAATATGATAATTAATCACCAAATCCAGTGCGTCAATATCTAAACCTCTGGCGGCTACATCTGTTGCCACTAACACCGGAATGCTTTTATTTGAAAACTGAATCAACGCCTGATCGCGCTCGCGCTGATCAAGGTCGCCATGAATCGCCAGCGCATAAAAACCCCAATCATTGAGCTCGTCCGACACGTCTTGGGTATCACGCTTGGTATTGCAAAAAACCAAGGCGGAATTCACGTTATGCTTTGCCAATAACAAACGCAGAGCAATCATTCTTGATGGGGCATCGCTCACTTGATGAAAGGCCTGTTTAATAGTCTCCTCATCATGAGTAGAGGGCGCTTGAACAATAATCGGGTCAAGCATAACGCGCTCTGCAATCGATTCAATTTCTCGTGGAAAGGTTGCACTAAAAAGCAGCGTTTGGCGATTTGTCGAAATACAATCGATAATATCATCAATCGTATCTTGAAAACCCATGTCCAGCATGCGGTCCGCCTCATCCAGCACCAAAGTATTTACCGAGCCGAGCCTCAACGTTTTCTTGCGCAAGTGGTCATCAATTCGCCCCGGCGTGCCCACCACAATATGCGCACCACGCTCCAACGAGCCAATTTGTGGGCCGATTGGCACACCACCACACAATGTCAGTATTTTGACGTTGTGCGTTGCTCTAGCGAGTCGGCGCAATTCACTGGCCACTTGATCGGCCAGCTCACGTGTTGGGCAAAGCACCAAAGATTGTGTCTTGAAGAGTTTAACATCCAGCTTTTGCAACAGGCCCAAGCCGAAAGCGGCTGTCTTGCCCGAGCCAGTTTTGCCTTGGCCAATGACATCCTTGCCAGACAGAATAGCCGGCAAACTCATCGCCTGTATAGTTGTCATCGTATGGTAGCCCAAAGTGCTTAAATTGGCAATTAGCTCAGGGTTTAGACCAACAGATTTAAAAGTTGCATCACTCACAATATTTACTCAATAAAACAATAGCGGACATTTTACGCTAGTCAACAAGCGAGAGTCGAAACGTCAGCATGGATGAGCGCGAAAAACCGTATTTTTGATAAAAACGATGTGCGCCCTTGTTATCGCTATCAGTCAGTAAACTGATGCGCTTACATCCTTGCTCTTTTGCAAATTGGATCGCATAATCAAGCAACTTCAAACCCATACCTTGATCTCGATATTTCGGCAAAACCACCATGTCCTCAAGTATCGCTACTCTTGAACCAAGGGCTGTTGATATGGTATAGAGCAGATTCACCATCGCAATAATCTCGCCCGCTTGGCGCACAAGCAAAATATCACCCACATTATTACCATCAATGATGGCCGATAAGCCGCGTGACTGAACCTTTCTATCGGGCTTGAATTCTGACTCTTGCTCAAAAAGATAATCGAGCAGAGTGCAAAGCTCAGGAATATCTTTAATTATGGCGCGCTCTATTTCCACTGCGTTTAGCCTTTGGTTTGGATAATCTCGGTTTAGAGCTAAACAATCACTCTTAACTTCCTTTCTAATACTTGCACCTCAAGGCGCGTCGTTTGCGGGTAAGGGACTTCACCATCCGCTTCAACCGCAAAGCCCTCATCAGAGCTAATGACAACGCGCTTGGCGAGAAAGTTTTTCAGAATTGGCTCGTTAACATGCGTGCCTTTCATTATTTTAGGTATCAAATTTAGGATTTGCACTCGACCAATACCGTCTGCCACCATAACATTAAGCAGGCCGTCATCAACTTGAGCGTCGGGGCAGACCCAAAATCCGCTACCAAAACAGCGTCCATTGGTAACGACTGTCATCGTTGTTGACTGCTCGAAAGGCGCCTGATCATCAATTTGAATAGTGACTTTTGGAATGCGGTAGTCAATCAGCGTTTTCATAATCGCTGCAAGATAAGCAGCCATACCGGTGAGAAAGCTTGGTACGGTAGTAAAATTAAGTGCCGTTTGAGCGCCAAAGCCAATGTCCATGCCGTTCATAAAATACTGTGGATCGTTATCCGATGAGCTGTTCGTTAATCGCCCCACATCAAACAGCTTGGTTTCGCCTTTGGCAATTTTTTCAACGGCCACGCGCCAATCAAACACTTTGGAGCCTATGGCTGTTTCTGGCGGGATTACCTTGGCAAAGTCATCGCCATTGCCCAGTGGAATCACGCCCAGTGGTAAAGTCTCGCCCTCGTTTGATGCTCGCAGCAGACCGTTCACCACTTCGTGAACCGTGCCGTCTCCACCCACCGCAATAACTGCAGAGTATTTCGCGTGTGCTTTTTCAGCGAGTGACACGGCTTCAAGCGGGGCAGACGTTGCTACAACATCAAATTCGACGCCAGCCTCAACTAATGCGCGCTCGACCTCTGGCCAGTGCTTTATTGCGCGGCCTCGACCTGCAATAGGGTTGTAAATAACAAGATGTCGATTCATAATCTTTGGATGCTTTAATCTTAATTGATTATCTCAACCTCTGTCTTTTCAAGGTCAATAATTGCACTTCTAATACCATCTGGAATATCCGCTTTGATATTTTTAATGTAATCAAACATTACAATCTTGCCATCACCCAAAGCGGCCAACCTATTGTGTTTCTGGCTTATGACAGCGTATTTCATTATAAAATGCTGCCGCGCTAATGACTCTACCCTAATCCCCACCGTTATTTGATCGGGAAAAGCAAGTGGGTAAATAAACTTGCATTGGGTGGAAGCCAATATAGAAGAAATTCGCTTATCGCCAAGCAGGCCATCGGCATCAATTTTCTCAAAATAGGAAATTCGTGCCATTTGAAAATATTTGAAATATTCGATATTGTTAACGTGTTGTAGGGCGTCCATATCGCCCCATTCAACTTTAATATCCACAACAACTGCAAAGTCATCTAACAATTCATTCATTTTTTGTCCTGTTTTTTTAGAGATCTTTGGATAGTTCTCTTATAAATTAAAAAATTTCCTTAAAAACACTGCGTCGTTTTCAATCCCCGCCCGAACCTTCTTATAAAGCTCTCCTCTGACTTTTGCTTTGGTGGCTTGATACGCTCTATTATCAAGCTTTACGTATTCACTCGCCAAGCTTTTCGCCGACTCCAATAGCTCTTTTGGTTCAACCAGCTTATCTAAGAAACCAGCTTGAAGCGCATCTTTTGGTTGGAAAAATTCCGAAGTCAACATGCTTCGATTAAAACTCGCTGGCGTCAGTTGATTACGGCAAATTTCAATTGCAGACTCTGGCACAACCAAGCCAATAGCCACTTCATTAGCACCCATTTTGAAAGGCCCATCGATACCAATACGATAATCAGCGCTAAGCATAATGAATACGCCCATCGCAACGCAATGACCGGAATTTGCAATAATCACCGGTGTCGGAAATTTAAGGATTCTCTCAGATAATTCAAAGCCGCCAATTAGCATTTGCAGGGCTTTTTCACCTCCTGCTTTTAATGTTGGAAGATCAAACCCCCCTGAGAATACCCCCTCACGTCCGGTAAGCACCACAACCGCCTTATCCTCAACGGCTTGATCAAGAGCCGCATTGAGTTCTGTCTGCATGTCGGGCGATATCGCATTGACTTTGCCATCATCCATGGTAATGGTGGCCACTGAATCTTTTAATAGATAGCTAACTAACGCGCTCATAGAAGAATAGAGTTAATGAAAAGGCTAAGTATAAAACATTTTGTAGTTTGAAGTGCCCGGCCTAAGAGTCAAAGACAATATTAATTACGTTATAAACCAAACACCATTTGTTAGTTGGCAATCTAGGGAGTCTAGCGCCATGTGAATGATCAGGCCAATACCGATAATACGGCATTTTGGAATAAAGCAAAAAGCCGCGTAAAAGGCAATTGAAATAAAACCGTGCAAGGGGTGAAAGCCAATACCACAGCGCGTCGCATCATAAATCGGCACAGCCAAAAGATGGTCGACATCAACCAGCATTGTTGCCATCATCACAAAATAAACAAGCTTCCAGTTGCTGCGAAAGAACAAGCCAACGATAATAGCGGGAATGATGAAATGTAACGCTAAGTGGATGATGCAGACACCTCTGTAACCATTATTGGGAGGAGATATTATCACATACAAGTACAGCGGCACTTTATGCATCGCTCGCCGTGCGTAACGAGTAGAATAATAAAGGACGACTATAAGAATGGGAAAAAAGCATGCCTTATACAGAAAAAAGAGCACAAAGCATATACGACGAGTTGTTAACTTTATTTCAAAGTGGCAAGTTAGATGATGACATTAAGGATGTTCATACAGACAACAATAAGGTTATTACTTTTGTATACGAAGATGGCGCTAAAATTGAGTTGTGGTATAGCTCCATACCAAAAGATAGCAAATGGTTAAGCACCAAACCGGCAGATGGTTAAATAACGCCAGGATAATTATTAACAGTTACTAAGTCTTAATATGCACAATAAAGCCAAAATTATTAATTTATTATTCGTTTTTTAAGATGCCGAAAATCATAGACGCCCTCGTGTTTGCGAGGATCAGCATCGGCAGAAAAAATCTTGTTTTTTAGCACTTTTTGTGTCGCTGTAACGGGCAAAGATTCAACAAAAATAAGCCAGCCAGGTGCTTTGTAGTACGCCAACCCCGCAAAACAATGATTAAAGATATCGAGGGCAGTCACCTCACTTACCTCAATTTGAGTCACCAGCACAATACAGGCAAACACCTCTTCCTCTCTTAATTCATCAGCTACCGCGATACAGGCTACTTGAGCCACTGCAAAGTGCTCTTGGATAACCGCTTCAACTTCAGCAGCTGCAATGTTTTCACCAGAGCGCCTAATAATATTTTTCTTCCGATCAACAAAATAAATCATCCCAGTTTTATCTTGGAAAACTGTATCTCCGGTATGAAGCCAACCGCCTCGCCATGCATCTTCAGTAATGTCGGATTTATTAAGATACCCCAGGAAAGCCCATTTACGTGGCGTTTGAGCTGAGTGGCGTAGCAGCATTTCGCCCGACGCACCAATCGCCACATCATTGTCGTTCAAATCCACCACTCGCACCTCCAAGCCAGGTTGCGGTTTACCTATAGCGCGCGTGTTAATCTGGCGCGGCTCATGACAATCTAGCAAAAGACGACAAAACTCAGTCATCCCCCATCCCTCTATCAAAGGAAAGCCAAACCGCTGTTCAAAAGCCTCGTGTAAAACCGGCTCCAATCCGGCACCAAATGCAAATTTAACCTTATGATTCTGATCACTCTTTGTGGGCGTTGCACTCATTAGGATTGGAACAATAGCTCCCAAATAATGAACAATTGTCGCTTCAGTTTCCCGAATGATAGACCACCATTTACTTGGACTAAATCGATCTAGCTGAATCTGACAGTTGCCAGTCAACATCACAGCAAATAGCGAAAGAATTGCTGAGTTAATATGAAAAAGTGGCAAGGGGTTTAAAAGCCGCTCCTTGCCCTCTGAAAACCGAATAACACCACCGCTTGTCACATACCAAAAGCCAAGCATCAATTCATATTCATGCCCTATGCGGCAACCTTTTGGTTGGCCAGTCGTGCCACTAGTGTAGAGTAAACTCGCTTCTGTTTCGATGTCCACTGCAGTAGAAACAGGCGGCTGGGTTGAAGATAGAGGAATGTTCTTGTGCATATTCTCAAACAGCACCACTGCTATCTTCTTAGTGGAGCTCATCACAGCATCCATAAATTGTTTATTTCGTCGCTCTAAAACAATGGCCAGTTCAGCGTCAGAATCTTCTAACAAATAGGCAATTTCAGCTGAACGGTAATCAGGGTTTATCGGCACAATTGAAATGCCCAATTGATTGCACGCCAGCTTAACAAGCACAAACTCTGGCTGATTTTCAAGCAGAGTGACTATACGATGGCCGTGACCATACCCAGCTGTGCTAAGTTGATTGGCAATCTTATCCACTTCCTTTTGAGCGGTCAGATAGGTGATGGAATAACCATTGGGATGATACGCTCGATCATGATCTTTCGGCACCATCAAAAAAACATTGTCTGGATATTGAGCTACCGCCTCTTGAAAGGCCTTGCCGATGGTTTTACCCTCAACTGAAATCATGATTTATCCAATACTATAAGAGCTTATTTAACCAAAGCCACTGCCTGTGTGTTTTGTTACCATGTGACCAATCATCCCACGCCCAATGGATTCTCTAAAAACCACATTCTCTGACCTGAGTATACAGGCAACCAGTGCTCGGCAAAACTAAGCTATCACAACTCACAGCGGTCAACTCACCTTCTCGAAGGGAAATTCAACCCTTAAGGAGTTTTAGACAAAAAAATACCCCGCCTTAAATAAGGTCGGGGTATTTTAGATATAAACTTAACTTAGAGTTTGAGCTCTAGCGCTGAATTTTTACTTACCTTTTAACAGGGCTTGCATAGTAGTGCCCATTTCAGATGGCGTTGCCGCAACCAAAATGCCTGCCTCTTGAAGGATTTCTACTTTTTCTGCAGCACTCTCGCCAGCAGAATTAACAATAGCACCCGCGTGGCCCATGGTGCGGCCTGGAGGAGCAGTTAAACCAGCAATATATGCTGCTACTGGCTTAGTCATATGATTTTTGAAATACTCAGCCGCTTCAGCTTCCTGAGGACCGCCAATTTCACCAATAATCATAATCGCATGCGTTTCATCGTCCTGCTCAAAATGCTTCAAGATTTCAGTAAACGAACTGCCGTTGATTGGATCGCCACCAATACCAACACTTGTGCTGATACCAATACCCAGCTCTTTCATTTGAGACGCCGCCTCATAACCCAAAGTGCCTGAGCGACCGATTAAACCAACATTACCTTGCTTATAAATATGACCAGGCATAATGCCCAACATCGCCTTACCTGGGCTGATTGTGCCAGCACAGTTAGGGCCTGTCAAAACCATACGATCTGCAGGCTTAGCACTATTGATGTAGCGCTTAACTCGAATCATGTCCTGAGTCGGAATACCGTCTGTGATATTGACACAAAACTTAATACCAGCCTCAGCTGCTTCCATAATGCCATCTGCTGCATAAGCAGGCGGAACAAAAGTGATACTTGCTTCAGCGCCTGTCGCTTCAACAGCCTCTTGGACTGTATTAAATACAGGCAAGCCCAAATGCGTTGTGCCACCTTTACCAGGTGTAACGCCACCAACCACATTCGTGCCATACTTAATCATATCTTCAGCATGGAACGAGCCAATACGACCGGTGATGCCTTGAACTATAACGGGTGTTTTTTCATTAATAAAAATACTCATAATTGATCCTTATTTTCCTGTTGCTTCTTTCCAAGCTTCAACAACTTTAGTAGATGCGTCTGCCAAGGTATCGGCTGTAATAACTTTCTTGCCGCTTTCTCTTAAGATTCTCTGACCTTCCTCAACATTCGTGCCTGACAAACGCACCACGAAAGGCACATCAATATCACGCCTGTTTAATAAGTCAACAATGCCCTGGGCAACCCAATCGCAACGGTTAATACCGGCGAAGATGTTGACCAAAAGCGCCTCAACAGAAGGATCAGACAACACCAATTCAATCGCCGTAGCAACACGCTCTGGAGAGGCGCCACCACCAATATCTAAGAAGTTGGCTGGCTGACCACCCGCGTGTTGAATCATGTCCATCGTGGCCATCGCAAGGCCTGCACCGTTGATCATACAACCAATATTACCATCCAAACCAATGTAGCTTAGGGCGTGCTCAGCGGCGTTAGTTTCACGAGGATCTTCTTGTGTCTTGTCGCGACATTCAGCAATAGCTGGCTGGCGGTAAAGCGCGTTGTCATCAAAGCCCATCTTCGCATCAAGCGCTAAGATTTTATTGTCAGTAGTCAAAATTAATGGGTTAATTTCTAATTGATTTGCATCGGTATCACGAAGACAGCGATAACAAGCCATGACAGCTTTGGTTGCCGCAGCAATGGCTTCATTCGGCAAATTTAAAGAAAAGGCCAATTGGCGCGCTTGGAATGGCTGCATGCCAACCGCTGGATCAATGGTAATTGTAAAAATTTTCTCAGGAGTTTCCTCTGCAACCGCCTCAATATCCATACCACCTTCAGTAGAAGCAATTAAAGTCACTCTTTGAGTAGCTCTATCGAGGACGATACTAAAGTAAAGCTCTCTTGCGATATCACTAGCTTCTTCAACATACATGCTAGAAACCATCTTGCCTTCAGGACCCGTTTGGTTAGTAACTAGGTTGTTACCAAGAAGATGATCACAAAGATCTGCGATCTCTTGATGGCTTTTGCATAGCTTTACACCACCGGCCTTACCACGTGCACCAGAGTGAAGTTGAGCCTTGACAATCCACTTGTCGCCACCCAATTCATTGGCCTGATAAATTGCCTCAGTTGCTGAATGCGCAACGCCCCCCTTAGGGACTGGAACGCCATATTGTGCCAAAAGTTTTTTGGCTTGATACTCATGAATATTCATAATAAACCTTTTTTATTTTGCTTGAATTGCATTATCCGTATTAACGATATTTTCTGCCATTTTTGCAGAAGCTGCATCGATCATACGACCGTTTAATTGCGCTGCACCACGACCCTCTTTGGCTGCCACTTCAAGTGCGATAAGAATGTCTTTTGCGTGTTGAACTTCAGACGGCGGTGGTGTGTATACATCATTGGCCAATGCGATTTGAGACGGGTGAATTGCCCATTTACCCTCAAAGCCAAGAGCCGCGCCACGACGAGCTGCATCTGTGTAAGACTCAGGATCGTTAAAGTCACCGAAAGGGCCGTCAATTGCACGGATGCCATATGCACGACAAGCAACCAACATTTGAGAAAGACCTGCGTGCCACTGGTCACCAGGATAATCCGGGTTCAAACCACCGATAACGGTAGTACGTGCACGACAACTTGCAGCATAATCAGCCACACCGAAATGCATTGCTTCAAGACGCTCATAGCGACCTTTCTTAGCAATATCCAATACATTGGCCATACCAAGGGTTGTCTCAATAAGAACTTCGATACCGATACGATTTTTCATACCTGTAGAAGTTTCAATTTGGTTTAACATCGCAGAAAGCATGTAGACATCTGAAAAAGTACCTGCTTTAGGGAGAAGGATAGTATCCAAGTTCGGACCCGCTTGCTCAACCACCTCAACAACATCACGATACATATAATGTGTATCAATACTGTTAATACGTACAGAAACCGTCTTGCCGTTACCACGCCAATCTAAGTCGTTAAGTGCTTCAATGACGTTTTTACGAGCTTGTACTTTGTCATCAGGTGCAACCGCATCTTCCAAATCTAAAAATACATAGTCAGCTTCGCTTTTTAAGGCCTTTTCAAACATTTTAGGACTAGACCCTGGTACAGCTAATTCGCTTCGCTGTAATCTTTGCATAACGTTTTCGTGAACAATGTGACTCATATTATTTCCTTTTGTATAATAAATTAGCATTAACTACTGTTTACACCGATATCTCTTAACAGCAAGTAAACTACAGATGATGGTTGTAACTGACAATTGTTGTCAAGGAGTTGTATTATACAAAGCCTTAATAGGATGCTAGTTGAGTAATTATCACCGTCAATTTAGGTCAAGTATATTCTGAAACTAAATGACAACTCAAAACAAATAAAAGTGGCCACAATAAAAGCCTTGATATTTAAACTTAAGCAGACTCTGGGCCTCGGTATTAACCGCTAATTTTGACTTACCCCCCCCCATTTCAAGGGGGTGAATTGTCGTAGTCAAGAGAGACTACCGCGGAGTAATCAATCTTATGGCAGCACCGTCTAGCTATCAGCTATTGAATTAATCCCGTGTAGATTATTTTGTTTCATTATTTCAACCGTTTCTGGTAGTAAATTCTCTTCCCAGCCACCCTCTCCCGAGCGAATCATTTTCATCGTTTCGCGAGCAGAAATACCAACCACATCATTTGAAAAGCGCTCAATTGGTATCAATTGATTGTTCTCTATTAACTGCGCAACAATGTGTTTTAAACTGTCTGGTTTAGGTGCATTAGATAGATTCATTAAGCGACCCCCTTCGAAAGCAGGATAGACCATCACCTTGGTGTTGTTATGGAATAATTTTCCCAAACCTTCCAATGTGCCGCCATCTAACGATTGATACAAATCATGATCAAAAATATACGGAAGATCAATCGATTTAATTAAAATAGCAATCGGCTGATTGGTGTGTCGTCGAAGCCATGAACTGAGACTGAAATAACGCACATAATCCGACAATAAAACATGCATACCTAGGGAGTTGGCCAAAGTGACTCGTGCAAGAAAATCCTTGTTATCCCCTTTTTGATCAGATACCAGTTGAGACATTGAAATTTCAGCCAAACGAACCACTTTTTCTTCGTCTGCATGTGTGGTTTCTGCCAATAAGCGAATACCACATTCTGTCATATCTAAATGCGCTTTAGTGGGGGGCTTAAAAGAGCCTCGCGTGACCACCGTCGGTTTTTTATAGAGCACATCACGAGGCACCGCAGGATTGCCTTTATCATCAAACATAACTACTCGAGCTAACCAATTTTCCACCAGCAAAAGACTGGCTAAGCGATTATCGACTTCTCTAAAATGATCGCCAGAAAAATGAATTAAGTCTATTTCTATTCGACCATCGCCGAGATTGTCTTTTAGTGACTTAATAAAAGTATTTACGTCGTGTCGATAATGAAAAGATGCGTAAATTAAATTAACTCCAAGTATTCCAAGCGCCTCTGATTGCTGTTCATTTGTTTTGTTAAGCATGCGCACATGACAAACGACTTGATTCGGCGGGTTTTGTTTGGCTTCTCCTTGAAATTGAATGCCGATCCAGCCATGGCATTCATTTTCTCGCTTATATGCCTTGGCCTCTACGCTTGCCGCATAAGCGAAAAAAGTACTGTCATCTGGTCGGGTGTCCTCTAAACGCTCAACACACAACTGAAACTCATAATTAAGGATTTTTTCAACCCGCTCACGGCTGACGTAACGACCACTTTTGCCATAAATTGCATCACTAACGGCCATATCATAAGCCGAACTGGTTTTGGCAATAGTACCCGCAGCAGCGCCAACTCTAAAAAAGTTACGAGCTACTTCTTGACCGGCGCCAATTTCCACAATACTGCCGTATTGTTGTTCGTTTAAATTGATTGATAAGGCTTTAGCCGCAAGGGTAAGAGGGGTGTAATCTGACATAAGAAAATAGTTTGTTTTAAGTTACTATTATATAAAGTATCAAAGCATATAACAAAAAGAAATGCATTTTTTAAACAAGCAATAAAAAACCCCAGCATCTATGATGTCTGGGGTTTTTTGGAATAAAAGCCTAGCAATGTCCTACTCTCACATGGGGAGACCCCACACTACCATCGGCGCTAAGTGGTTTCACTTCTGAGTTCGAGATGGGATCAGGTGGGTCACACTTGCTATTGTCGCTAAGCAAACTGGTTGTTTAAAATGAGATAAATCTCAACGTAAACGAATTAAAAAGTTTTTATGATTTAACGAATTTGAAATGAAATAAAGTTTGTGCACTTACACAGTGTATTGCATGACACATCAACACAAAAATTATGGATTTGAATAATAAATTATTCAAATAATTTGGGTGTTATATGGTCAAGCCTCACGATCAATTAGTACTAGTTAGCTTCATACATTGCTGCACTTCCACACCTAGCCTATCAACCTCGTAGTCTTCGAGGGATCTTAAGGAGAGTTAAACTCTCAGGGAGACCTAATCTTGGGAGGGGCTTCCCGCTTAGATGCTTTCAGCGGTTATCCTTTCCACACATAGCTACTCGGCAATGCGACTGGCGTCACAACCGAAACACCAGAGGTGTGTCCATTCCGGTCCTCTCGTACTAAGAACAGCTTCCCTCAAGTCTCCAACGCCCACGGTAGATAGGGACCGAACTGTCTCACGACGTTCTAAACCCAGCTCGCGTACCACTTTAAATGGCGAACAGCCATACCCTTGGGACCTGCTTCAGCCCCAGGATGTGATGAGCCGACATCGAGGTGCCAAACACCCCCGTCGATGTGAACTCTTGGGGGGTATCAGCCTGTTATCCCCGGCGTACCTTTTATCCGTTGAGCGATGGTCCTTCCACTCAGAACCACCGGATCACTAAGACCTAGTTTCCTACCTGCTCGACGTGTCTGTCTCGCAGTCAAGCACCCTTTTACCTTTGCGCTCATTGCACGATGTCCGACCGTGCTGAGGGTACCTTTGCGCTCCTCCGTTACTCTTTGGGAGGAGACCGCCCCAGTCAAACTACCCACCATGCATTGTCCCCGATCCGGATAACGGACCTAGGTTAGAACCCCAACCATACCAGGGTGGTATTTCAAGGGTGGCTCCACTCAAACTAGCGTTCAAGCTTCAAAGCCTCCCACCTATCCTACACAAGTAGGATCAGAGTTCAATGCAAAGCTGTAGTAAAGGTGCACGGGGTCTTTCCGTCTGGCCGCGGGTATACTGCATCTTAACAGCAATTTCAATTTCACTGAGTCTCGGGTGGAGACAGTGTGGCCCTCGTTACGCCATTCGTGCAGGTCGGAACTTACCCGACAAGGAATTTCGCTACCTTAGGACCGTTATAGTTACGGCCGCCGTTTACTTGGGCTTCGATCAAAAGCTTCGGACGAATCCTAACCTCATCAATTAACCTTCAAGCACCGGGCAGGCGTCACACCCTATACGTCCACTTACGTGTTTGCAGAGTGCTGTGTTTTTAATAAACAGTCGGAGCCACCTAGTATTTTCAACTCTCTTCTGCTCAATCAGCAAGTGATATCACATACAAAGAGCACACCTTCTCCCGAAGTTACGGTGTCATTTTGCCTAGTTCCTTCACCCGAGTTCTCTCAAGCGCCTTAGAATTCTCATCTCGTCCACCTGTGTCGGTTTGGGGTACGGTTTCATATAACCTGAAGCTTAGAGGATTTTCCTGGAAGCATGGTATTACTCACTTCGTCCAAAAGAGGACTCGTTATCACGCCTTGAGCTTTAGAACTAAATCTAAGGTTCCCGGATTTTCCTAAGAACCTACTCTACACGCTTGAACAAGGACAACCATCGCCTTGCTGAGCTAACCTACTCCGTCTTCCCATCGCAGTTATATGAAGTACGGGAATATTAACCCGTTTCCCATCGACTACGCATTTCTGCCTCGCCTTAGGGGCCGACTTACCCTACGCCGATTAACGTTGCGTAGGAAACCTTGGACTTCTGGCGAGGGGGTTTTTCACCCCCTTTATCGTTACTCATGTCAGCATTCGCACTTCTGATACCTCCAGCAAACCTCACAGTTCACCTTCAACGGCTTACAGAACGCTCTCCTACCATCGCAATAAATTGCGATCCGCAGCTTCGGTGTATAGTTTAGCCCCGTTAAATCTTCCGCGCAAACCGACTCGACCAGTGAGCTATTACGCACTCTTTAAAGGAATGGCTGCTTCTAAGCCAACCTCCTGGCTGTCTGGGCCTTTTCACATCGTTTCCCACTTAACTATAACTTTGGGACCTTAGCTGACGGTCTGGGTTGTTTCCCTTTCCACTACGGACGTTAGCACCCGCAGTGTGTCTCCCGCGCTCATACTTTCTGGTATTCGGAGTTTGCAATGGTTTACTAAGTCTTGACGACCCGCTAGCCATAACAGTGCTCTACCCCCAGAAGTAATACGCGAGGCTCTACCTAAATAGATTTCGGAGAGAACCAGCTATCTCCGGGTTTGTTTGGCCTTTCACCCCTATCCACAGCTCATCCCCTCATTTTTCAACATAAGTGGGTTCGGGCCTCCAGTTAGTTTTACCTAACCTTCACCCTGGCCATGGATAGATCACCCGGTTTCGGGTCTACTCCCAGCAACTAAACGCCCATTTAAGACTCGGTTTCCCTACGGCTCCCCTAATGGTTAACCTTGCTACTGAGAAGTAAGTCGCTGACCCATTATACAAAAGGTACGCAGTCACAGAACAAGTCTGCTCCTACTGCTTGTATGCATACGATTTCAGGTTCTATTTCACTCCCCTCCCGGGGTTCTTTTCGCCTTTCCCTCACGGTACTTGTTCACTATCGGTCATTAGAGAGTATTTAGCCTTGGAGGGTGGTCCCCCCATATTCAAACAGCGTTTCACGTGCGCCGCCTTACTCGATTTCACAATTTAAAGATTTTCGTATACGGGACTATCACCCTGTGTCGTTGAACTTTCCAGAACATTCTACTAATCAAAAAATTGCTTAAGGGCTGGTCCCCGTTCGCTCGCCGCTACTAAGGGAATCTCGGTTGATTTCTTTTCCTCTAGGTACTTAGATGTTTCAGTTCCCTAGGTTTGCCTCCTTAACCTATGTATTCAGTTAAGGATAACGATCTTATGATCGCTGGGTTTTCCCATTCGGAGATCTCCGGGTAATAGCTTATTTATCAGCTAACCGAAGCTTATCGCAGATTATCACGTCCTTCATCGCCTTCTAATGCCAAGGCATCCGTCGTATGCACTTATTCACTTGACCATATAACCCCAAAGTATCTGAGTTATACAGTTTCGTATTTCACCTGAAGTCACAAATCATATCGAAATATGATCGGTGAATTCATTTATTTCAAAGAGGGAGGTTTAATCCCTCAATGAGAATCCATATTTTTTGAAATTGTTGTGTCAATGCAATACACCATATTAAGATAATGTCGCAAAACATTATCTTGCGTTGTATTGTATTTTTACAAACTTTACTTCATAACAAATTGTTAAAGAGCTCCTAAGCAAGCTTAGGCATAAAAACTTAACTAAAACTTACGTGTAAGTCTTAGTTAAGTTTTTAAATCAAGAGAAAATAAATGGTGGAGCTAAGCAGGATCGAACTGCTGACCTCCTGCGTGCAAGGCAGGCGCTCTCCCAGCTGAGCTATAGCCCCCAATTAAACTAATAACCCGACAGGAATGGTGGGTCTGGGTGGATTTGAACCACCGACCTCACCCTTATCAGGGGTGCGCTCTAACCAACTGAGCTACAGACCCAGATTATTCATGGGTTATTGGTCTTTCTCTTTCTTCTATTATTATCAAACAACTTGTGTGAACACTCATACATTTCTTAAGGAGGTGATCCAGCCCCACCTTCCGGTAGGGCTACCTTGTTACGACTTTACCCCAGTCATGAATCACACCGTGGTAACCGTCCTCTGTAAACAGTTAGACTAGCTACTTCTGGTGCAACCCACTCCCATGGTATGACGGGCGGTGTGTACAAGACCCGGGAACGTATTCACCGTAGCGTTCTGATCTACGATTACTAGCGATTCCGACTTCACGGAGTCGAGTTGCAGACTCCGATCCGGACTACGAAAAGATTTGTGAGATTAGCTACACCTCGCGGCTTCGCAACTCTTTGTTCTTCCCATTGTAGCACGTGTGTAGCCCTGGTCGTAAGGGCCATGATGACTTGACGTCGTCCCCGCCTTCCTCCGGTTTATCACCGGCAGTCTCCTTATAGTTCCCACCATGATGTGCTGGCAAATAAGGATAGGGGTTGCGCTCGTTACGGGACTTAACCCAACATCTCACGACACGAGCTGACGACAGCCATGCAGCACCTGTATCACGGTTCCCGAAGGCACCAATCCATCTCTGGAAAGTTCCGTGTATGTCAAGACCAGGTAAGGTTCTTCGCGTTGCATCGAATTAAACCACATGCTCCACCGCTTGTGCGGGTCCCCGTCAATTCCTTTGAGTTTTAACCTTGCGGCCGTACTCCCCAGGCGGACAACTTAACGCGTTAGCTTCGCCACTAAGGGGTAAATCCCCCCAACGGCTAGTTGTCATCGTTTACGGCGTGGACTACCAGGGTATCTAATCCTGTTTGCTACCCACGCTTTCGTACCTCAGTGTCAGTATTAGTCCAGAAAGCTGCCTTCGCCATTGATGTTCCTTCTGATATCTACGCATTTCACCGCTACACCAGAAATTCCACTTTCCTCTCCTATACTCTAGTTTGCCAGTTTCAAATGCAGTTCCCAGGTTGAGCCCGGGGCTTTCACATCTGACTTAACAAACCACCTACGCACGCTTTACGCCCAGTAATTCCGATTAACGCTTGCACCCTCCGTATTACCGCGGCTGCTGGCACGGAGTTAGCCGGTGCTTCTTCTAAAGTTAACGTCAAGGCTAAAGGGTATTAACCTTTAGCTTTTCTTCACAATTGAAAGTGCTTTACAACCCTCAGGCCTTCTTCACACACGCGGTATTGCTGGATCAGGCTTGCGCCCATTGTCCAATATTCCCCACTGCTGCCTCCCGTAGGAGTTCGGGCCGTGTCTCAGTCCCGATGTGGCTGATCATCCTCTCAGACCAGCTAAAGATCGTCGCCTTGGTGAGCTTTTACCTCACCAACAAGCTAATCTTACGCAGGCTCATCTGATAGCGAAAGCATATAAATAGAGGCCTCCTTTACTACGAATAGATTATGCGGTATTAATCCGAATTTCTCCGGGCTATCCCCCACTATCAGGCAGATTCCTACGCGTTACTCACCCGTCCGCCACTCGACGCCTACTAGCAAGCTAGTATCGTTTCCGTTCGACTTGCATGTGTTAAGCATACCGCCAGCGTTCAATCTGAGCCAGGATCAAACTCTTCAGTTTAATCTTTGACTTTTTAGAACATTGGCAACATTTATAAATAAATGCGCTTTGCGTTCAATTTTTTTAAAAGCTTAATTGCTTTAGTTTTTTATGTGCACTTGCACAATATAATTGTACGAGTGCCCACACAAGTTGTTTGATAAATTTTTAAAGAACCACCGGGTCAAATGAAGCGATTAAATAACTTATTTGCTCGGTGAAAGCGGGAAATTATACATGCCTAATTCGGCTCGTCAACCTTTATTTGATTTATTTTCTAAATTAATCCGAAAGGTGTGACTTCTCGCTGGGTACGCACCCAATAAATGTGCGTAAAATCAATATTATAGACCTTATTTTGGTGTTTGTCTAATTTGTGTTATTTCTTTCATATCAAGGGCTCAATCCATGTTTTCTGCGTTAAATGTGCTTTAATTTTGGCATTAGTTGACTACTTGTTAATGGTGGCATTGAGATTCGCTGGCTAATGAGACAAGTATTCCAGTTATCATTCATTGTGTAATTCACTTCTATTTAATGAATTCTAGCTGATTTCATGATGTTAGAATGTCGCCACTTCAAATAATCTTTATATTGTTTAATGAAATTACTACCCATTAGTTTTCAAAAACGCCTTGAAACTCTCTTTCCCGGCCTAATAGTTGTCGGCACCATTGCCGCAGCAGCTGGTTTTCTTAGTTCACACTATAAAGCACCGGTGATGTTGTTCGCCCTTCTTATTGGCATTGCCTTTAATTTTCTCTCAAGCGATGAGCGCTGCGCACCGGGCATTGAGTTCTCAAGCAAGAGGATTTTGCGCTTTGGTGTCGCATTATTAGGCTTTCGCGTTACCCTTGATCAAATCTTTGGGCTTGGCACCAACGCACTGCTATTCATTCCCCTACTCGTCATACTGTCAATTGCTCTGAGCTGGGGCATTGCCAAGCTGATGGGCAGACAACATCTATTTGGGTTACTAAGCGCCTGTGCCGTGGCTATTTGTGGCGCTTCTGCGGCATTGGCTGTAGCCTCGGTACTGCCGCACTGGAAAGACAAACACCGTGACACCCTATTTACTGTGGTTTGTGTCACTGCATTATCAACCTTTGCGATGATCGCCTATCCTATTCTATTCTCGATGTTTGATTTCACAGAAGCGGAAATGGGTATTCTCATCGGCTCGACCATTCACGACGTTGCCCAAGTGGTAGGTGCCGGTTATGCTGTTTCCAATGAAACCGGCGATGTGGCTACTTTCATTAAGCTCCTTAGAGTCTCAATGTTGCCGATTGTTGTTATTGTGATTGCATTACTATTAAAGAGCGATAAAGAGTCCAGCACAATCAACAGTAAAGCCTTCCCTTGGTTTGCTCTTGCTTTTGCCGTTTGCTTATTAGTGAATAGCACCGGCTTCATTCCCGATGTTGTCTCACAATTCCTCTCATCAGTATCTCAGTGGTTCTTAGTATTCGCTATTGCCGGACTTGGTGTCAGCACCTCGCTTAAATCAATGATGGAGCTGGGTGGCAAATCGATTGCGCTTATCGTCTTGCAAACCATCGTTTTATTAGGCATTGCAGTATTAGCCGTTTCAACGGACTATATATAAGGGTATTTATCGAAAGGTTATTTGCCAATACAGAATGACGAGAATATCTCGCCCAACAAATCGTCGGAAGTAAATTCACCCGTAATGCCGCCCAGTGAAATACTCGCTTGACGTAAATCCTCTGCCACCAGTTCACTGGCGCCAGCTTCAAGTTGATGGATAGCGTTTTCGACAAATTCAAGGGTGGCTTTGATCGCCATAATATGGCGTTTCCTAGCCAACACTAGCCCGTCGCCCACCGGATGATAGCCAGCGATGTCAGCGAGTGATTGCTTTAGAAGGTCTACACCCTCTTTTGACTTTGCCGACAAACTGATACTGACACAATCCTCACTATTATGACTCTGAGGATGCTCATTCAGCAAATCAATCTTGTTGCGAATTTCAATAATGGGTTTATTAGCCACTTCAAACGGCAAGATAGAATGGTCAGCCGCCTCGTCTTTAGCGTCGTACACCAATAACACCACATCGGCGTTATCAATCTCGGCGTGCGCTCGACGAATGCCTTCTTGTTCCACAATATCCTCAGATTGGTGCAATCCTGCCGTGTCTATAATATGTAGTGGCATGCCATTAATATGAATGGTCTCTTTTAATACGTCTCTGGTTGTGCCAGCGATTGCGGTTACAATGGCACTCGGGCGCTCGGTTAGGGCGTTGAGCAAACTCGACTTACCGGCATTGGGTTTGCCGGCTATGGCAACGTGAATACCGTCTCTTAATAATGCACCTTGATTAGCGCATTCTAAAATTTCAGTAAGCTCACAGGCTAAATTTTGTAACTTTTCCGCCACTTCATGGCTCGCCAGAAAGTCAATTTCTTCGTCAGAAAAGTCAATGGTGGCCTCCACAAAAACGCGCAAATTAATCATCGCCGTTAATAGGTGGTTAATCTTGTCGGAAAACTCCCCAGAAAGCGAACGGATAGCGCATCGCGCCGATTGGTCAGAGCTTGCCTGAATCAGATCTTGCACCGCTTCCGCTTGCACTAAATCCATTTTGCCGTTAAGAAATGCTCGCTTAGAAAATTCACCCGGCTCGGCCAAACGCGCCCCGAGACTGGTGGCCACTTCAAGCAGCTGTCGCATCACGCTCATACCACCATGCCCTTGCAACTCCAGTACGTCTTCACCGGTGTATGAGTGCGGATTAGGAAAGTAAATAGCCACTCCCTTGTCTATCTCAGAGCCTTCAGCATCGTAAAAAGAACCGTAATAAGCGTAGCGTGGCTCTAGGTTTGTTCGCAAAACTTGATTAGCGATATCGGGCGCTAGCGGCCCAGAAATACGCACAACGCCAATACCACCTTGGCCTACGGCGGTTGCCAACGCGCAAATTGTCTCACTTTTAACCATCGACGGAAAAATACTCGGCAATAAATTCATCAAAGGACTTACTATCATCCCGCTCTATCTCAGTCTGTTCTTTAAGTGAGTCTGCGGCAATTTTTTCCAGTTTGGCAAAACCCACCTTATTCACTTTTTGTTGGCGGTAGTCTTTTTGACTTTGCAGGCTAATCTTGTTAATGGATTGGTAAAAACCATCGCCGTCGTCTTTCATCATTTGTAGCATCGTTGCCGAAGGCGTTAGATCAGCATTGATCAACCTTTCAGAGATTGTTTGAACAGCCTTCTCATGCTTATCGCTTAATAAGGCAGCTACGCTTGTAATTTTATCGAGGATATCTCGACCCCAATCTTGCAGAGAGATTTCATTTCCTCGTTTTGTCAGCCTCAAGCCAGGCTTGCGGCCCTGATGCGCCACCAAATGATCGTTATTGTCAATCTCGAACTGTTCGGCTGTTGATATAGCTGGCGAGTCTTCTAGTAAGCAATAAAGCAAAAATGCCTCTAAGAAGAGTATTTGAGACTTATCAATACCCAAAGACAGTAGCGGATTAATGTCTAACGATCTCAATTCAATGTAATTAATGCCATTTTTACTGAGTGCCTCAAGCGGCTTATCAATGCCATTTAATTTTGGCTTTGGCCTTATCGAAGCGTAATACTCGTTTTCAATTTGCAGAATATTGGTATTCAGCTGCTGATATTCACCGTCCTTTTTTAAGCCAATAGATTCGTACTCTGCGCAACTGGTTTGCATTGCAGCTTGTAACGAGTGAGTGTAATGACACAAACTGTTATAGTTGGCTTTAACGCCCACCACATCTTCTTGTGAATTCTGATAACCAATATCACCCATTCGCAGTGAGGTTGCGTAAGGCAAATAGAGGGTATTCTCATCAAATTCTTCTAACTTGTGCTGATGATAATCTTTTAGAAACGACTTACAAATTGAGGCCGAAGCGCCAAACAAATAAGGAATTAACCACCCACAGCGGAGCACGTTTCGAGTCAAGCCCATATAGTGGTTATCGATAAAACACTGCCCAGTCTCTTCTGGCATCATAAGCTCTTGGTACGCTTGCCAAAAATCCTCAGAAAATGAGTAATTAAAATGAATACCGGCTATGGTCTGCATCACGCTGCCGTAACGATTGGAAAGTCCTTGGCGGTACGCGGTTTTCATTTTTCCACGATTAGAAGAGCCGTATTGCGCGATGGGTATATCCGTCTCGCCGCGAACAACGCAAGGCATGCTTGCGGGCCAATATCGCTGATCCCCGGGCAGGTGGTGATGAACAAAATGCTCGGTATTTGCGAGATCTTCCAGTACCTTATCAGCACTGTCAAAAGGCGGTGTCACCAACTCAATCAATGCCTCACAAAAATCCGTCGTGATTTTTGGATTAGTCAGGGCCGAACCATAAGCTATTGGGTGTGGCTCTTGTGAAATAGAACCGTCATCTGAGACGCGCAAACTTTCTTTTTCAATCCCCATAAGGTTTTGAGAAAGCGTGTATTTTGCCGATACTAACGACTGGATTTTAGCCTGCAGATTCAAAAGCACAAAAACAATAGTAAAATGGCTATTTTACCTCTGCAAATGAATGCCTGTGATAAGAGAAATACAACTGTTTAGCCTGATACAATCGTTGATTCATGCAACAAAATAATAAAATCGTCAAGGCCGTTGTTGGTATCCTCAGAAATGTCAACGGCGAAATACTTATCGCCGAGCGAAGACAAGATCAGTTTATGGGCGGATTTTGGGAGCTTCCAGGTGGAAAGATCGAGTCGAGTGAGAGTAAGGAAGAAAGTTTAGCGCGTGAATTAAAAGAAGAGTTGGGTGTTGAAATTTCCTTGTCAAACTTGATGCACACCATGTGTTATCAGTACCCAGAGAAAACTGTTTATTTATGGATCTACACCATTGCTCACTTCGACGGCGAAGTAAGAGGAGCGGAAGGACAAAGCATTTTCTGGTGTCCGACCGAGAGACTTAATGACTTCAATCTACTGCCGACAATGAAGGCCATTATTCATAAAATTTGCCTGCCAAATTACTATTGGATTACGCCCGAAAGCGAATCCGAAGAAGTCTTGCTCGAACAATTACAAGCCCACATTAATAGTGGCTGCAAACTGATTCAGCTTCGAGCCAAAACAACACTTGACGTGTCCTTCATTGAGGGCTTCTATCAAATTTGTCAAAGCACCAATGTTAAGCTCATTCTCAACACGCCTCACAAAACTTTTGAAGAGCCCTGTGATGGTTGGCACTTAACCACCCAAGAGCTGTTGTCGTTAGATAGTCGACCATGCAGGGCTGACAAACTACTTGGCACTTCAACACACAACTTGATTGAGCTCAAACACGCTGAAACCATTGATGCTGACTATATTTCTATCGCGCCGGTAGAGCCAACAAAAAGCCACCCCAATAGAGCTTCGCTTGGTTGGGATAAGGCAAAGGAATTAGTGGAAATAAGCAATTTACCCGTCTATCTTTTAGGTGGGATGAGCTTGCCAAACCTTGAGCGCGCACGCTCGATTCACGCCCAAGGTATTGCCGGTATTTCTCAAGTTTGAGATTCATTCAGCTGCGCCCTAGATAGGGTCAAAACATCGCAACAAATAACCGCTGGACTTTGTTTTAGAATTGTCCTAGCAAGCTCGTTAAGAGAAGACCCCGAAGTCATTACATCATCAACCAGTAATATCCTTTTGTGTGTGAGCGGTACAAGGAGACTAAAAGCGCCTTTAATTTCCTTCTTGCGCTGAGCCAAAGACAGGTCCGTTAGTGGTGCTGTTTGTTTAACTCGCTGGACGCTTTTACTGTCAATCAGTGCTTTCTTATCAAGAGCTCTCAACAACTCAACAACTTGATTGTAGCCCCGCTCTCTTAGACGCGCCTTATGCAGAGGCATAGGGATAATCGCATCGTAATGATGGCCAGAGGATTGCATCTCATCGATCCTTCCTGCCATTTTTTCAGCAAAAAACTGCGCAACAGAAAGCCGCGCATCGTATTTCATTTTTTTAATCAAATAAGCGACAACACCTTCGTAATCATAAAGAGTAAAGGCGCGATGAAAACTGGGTGATGTACGTAAACAACTACCACAATAATCCAGAGACTGATTTAGGGGTAGCGCACAAGACAAACAGCGCTGCTCTTGTAACCCAAACTCGTTTTCACAAGACTCGCAAACCACGCGACTTGATGGCTCTGCACAAACAATACAGCTTTGATTGAGAGGCCTTTGTACAAATCTTTTTAGATTTGATAGCGGGATTTTTATTATTTTACAAGACATGTTTTTAAAAGCTCTACTTGTTGTCTAACGAAAAAAATTAACACAGGAAAATGTAAAAATCCCCTATCCCGAAGGGCTAAGGTTCAAAATGTTAAAGCTGAGCCAAGCAACGCCCTGCGTTTGTGCGAAACTTATACTCTAGTGAGTGTAAAAAGTGCAGAAAAATTCTCATCAATAGCCAGTGCTATTAATTTAAAATTTTTACACATTTTTTATTCATTTTTTCCGCCCAGCAAATTTTAAAATGATTTATGCAAAGGCCTCCTTAGGCTTTGACTTAACCGCGCGTAAATACCCATGTTGAGTTATCCGAGAGTTCACTCGAGAACTGATAACCCTCGTCAACAAAATCTTTAAGCGTCTCTGGCTCATTTAAGCGGTTACGAATGATGTAATTCACCATCAAACCTCGGGCACGTTTGGCAAATATACCAATGATTTTATAAATATCGGCTTTTTTCTCTTTAAATGCGATGTTCAAAATATTCGCTTTTAACGATTTTTGGTCGATAGACTTAAAGTATTCATTAGAAGCAAGATTAACAATCAACTCGCTCTCATCTTCATTCAGCACTTCACTAACGCCAGCACCCCAAAACTCATAAAGATTTTTTCCTTTGCTATTGATCAACTTTGTGCCCATCTCCAGTCGATAGGGTTGGATCAAGTCCAACGGCCTAATGACACCATAAAGCCCTGAAAGCATACGCACTTTGTCTTGAGCAAAACTCAAATCATCCTCGCTCAAGCTTGGGGCATCAATGCCATTGTAAACATCGCCTTTAAAAGCAAATAATGCTTGTTTGGCGTTTTCAAGGGTAAACGGTGTTTGGAAGCTTTGAAATCGATCAAAATTAAGCTTTGCCAGCTTTTCGCTGACAGACATTAATTTCGCAATTTGAATCTCATTTTTGCCCTTTAAAATATTCACCAACTCTTGAGATTCCTCGATTTGACGAGTTTGAGAAAAAGCCTCACAGTCACATGCTGAGAAGTCTTGAGTTTTGGAAGGTGAAATTATTGTTAACATGATGTGAAAATATATAAACATTCTACCCGAAGATGCCTGCTACAACACGACATTTGAGCGCATTTGGCACTCAGGAAGATTAAATATTACGATATAATGGTGAACTATTTTCGATAGATCTCAGTAAGACTCCTATGAAGAACAAACAATTATATTTGCCAAAACCAACCGGTCTTTATCATCCAAAGAATGAGAAGGAAAATTGCGGTGTTGGCTTTATTGCTCACGTTAAGAGGCAGTCTTCTCATCAGATCACCCTAGATGCTTTGGAAATGCTCACTCGCATGGATCATCGTGGTGGCTGCGGTTGTGAAGCCAATACCGGTGATGGCGCTGGTATTCTAACCAATATTCCGCACAGCTTTTTTGCCAAAGAAATCAAATCTCTTTTCGGTGTTGACGTTGAGCAAGGTCGTTACGGTGTGGGTAATGTTTTCTTGCCACAAGACGACGCCCAAAGAGCGCACTGTATTAATTTGTTTGAAGAGGCCATCGCAACTCAAGGACAAACACTGATTGGCTGGCGCGATGTACCCGTTGACGCTGAAAAAGCAGATATTGGTAATACTGCACGAGATTCACAACCTGTTATCAAGCAGCTCATTATCGCTGCAGTTGATGGTTTAGACGATGACGCTTTCGAGCGTGCTCTGTTCATTATCAGAAAATCGACCTCAAACGCGATTCGCACCGACGAATCCCTATCGCAAGCTTTACTGTTCTATGTTTGCTCTCTTTCAACGCGTGTCATTATTTATAAAGGCATGTTAATGGGCTCACAAATCCTAGACTTTTACACAGATTTATCCAATGCTGATTACGCCACGTATTTGGCGATGGTGCACTCGCGCTTTTCAACCAACACGTTCCCTTCATGGGATCGTGCACAACCGTGTCGCTTTATGTCTCACAATGGCGAGATTAACACGCGCCAAGGCAACTACAACTGGATGAGGGCTCGTGAAGGTGTGCTAACAAGTGACACACTGGGTGACGACTTGGCTAAAGTGCTACCGGTCATTGAGACCGAAGTGTCGGACTCTGGCAGTTTTGACAACGTTCTTGAGTTCTTATTGATGAACGGCAGATCCTTGCAAGAAGCAGTTTTGATGATGGTGCCGGAAGCTTGGGAAAACGATACAGAAATGAGCGCTGAGAAAAAAGCGTTTTACGAGTATTTCTCAAATGTCATGGAGCCGTGGGACGGTCCTGCCTCTATTGCGTTTACCGACGGTCGCTATATCGGCGCCGTACTGGATAGAAACGGCTTACGCCCGTCACGCTTCTACTTAACACACGATGATCGCGTCATTATGGCGAGTGAAGTCGGCGTGGTGGATGTGGCAACGGACAACGTCAAAGAAAAAGGCAGATTGCGTCCAGGAAAAATGTTCCTAGTGGATTTCGACAAAGGCGAACTGGTGGATGATGAAGCCATTAAATCAAGCTTTGCTAGCAAAAACCCATACCAAGATTGGCTCAACGAACAACAAATACATTTATCAGACTTGGGCTGCAACACCGAAGCGCACGGCTTTGATCCAGACTCGATTATGCACCGCTTAAAAGCATTTGGTTACAGCACGGAAACATTACAATTCATGTTGTTGCCACTGGTCTCAGAGCTTAAAGATCCTGTCGGCTCGATGGGTAATGACTCAGCCTTGGCCTGCTTGTCAGACCAATCTCGCATTATTTACGATTACTTTAAGCAGCTATTTGCTCAAGTAACGAATCCAGCCATCGACTCTATTCGTGAAGAGGTGGTCATGTCGCTGAGCTGTTCAATCGGCCCAGAAGGCAACCTACTGCGCAACAAGGCAGAGAATGCCCACCGCTTGGTTATTGAACACCCAATCCTAACCAATGAAGAAGCGGCAGCGCTGAAACATTGCAATCATCGCGGCTGGACAGCAAAAACCATTGACATTACTTACGATATTGATAGCAATCACAACTTAAGTGACATGCTCGACGACATATGTCAGCAAGGCTCACAGGCGATTAAAGACGGGCACAGTCTGATTGTTCTATCCGATAGGCAGCTCAGTGAAAAGCGCGGTGTCATTAGTGCGCTTTTAGCCTCGTCTGCTTTGCACAGACATCTTATCGCCAAGTTTGAGCGAACACAAGTTGGTATTATCTTAGAAACGGGTGAAGCAAGAGAAGTGCATCATTTCTGTTTGTTAGCAGGCTATGGTGTTGATGCGGTTAACCCGTATCTGGCTTTTGAAGCACTGTGGCAAGCGCGACGTGACAATTTAATAGACTTTGAAGATGACGATGCTATTGTTGCAGCTTATCGCAAAGGTGTTGCTAAAGGCATGTTAAAAGTAATGGCTAAAATGGGCATTTCAACACTCGCCTCTTACAAAGGTGCGCAAATTTTTGAAGCAGTCGGCTTAGCACCTGAAGTAATGGACAAGTGTTTCTTTGAAACCGCCAGTCGAATCAGTGGCGTTGGTTTCAGCGTATTACAAGAAGAAACTGAAAAACTCCACAAAGAGGCTTACCGCACCAATTCGCTTGATAACCTTGGACAATACCATTGGCGTAGTGGCGGTGAAAAGCACATGTGGGAGCCGCAAACAATTTCTACCCTGCAAAAAGCTGCGCGCAATAACGATCAAAACGCTTACTGGGATTTTGCCGAAAAATCAAACAATGAAGGCACTCGAAATTGCACACTGCGCGGACTAATGTCATTCAAAAAAGGCAATTCTATCGCTATTGACGAAGTGGAAGACATCAAAGAAATTGTCAAACGCTTTGTTACCGGAGCGATGAGTTTTGGCTCTATTTCTGCCGAATCGCACGAGTCATTGGCGATTGCCATGAACCGTATGGGCGGCAAATCCAATACCGGTGAAGGCGGTGAAGATCCTGCGCGCTGGATGCCGGATGCTAACGGTGATTCACGTCGCTCAGCTATTAAACAAGTGGCGTCCGCTCGTTTTGGTGTTACCATCGACTACCTTAACAATGCCGATGAATTACAAATTAAAGTCTCGCAAGGTGCCAAGCCGGGCGAAGGTGGCGAGCTGCCTGGCTCAAAGGTTGATGAAGGAATTGCCAAAATACGCTACTCAACGGCAGGTGTTGGCCTAATTAGCCCACCGCCACATCACGACATTTATTCCATTGAAGACTTGGCACAACTTATTTTTGACCTTAAGCGCTCCAATCCAACAGCACGCATCAGCGTTAAACTGGTTTCTGAGGTTGGCGTTGGCACGGTTGCCGCCGGTGTTACCAAGGCCAAAGCCGATCATATCGTTATCGCAGGCCACGATGGCGGCACAGGCGCTTCGCCGCTAACATCCATTAAGCACGCCGGCCTACCATGGGAGCTGGGTGTTGCAGAGACTCACCAAACACTGGTGATGAACGAGCTGCGCTCACGCGTTGTTATTCAAACAGACGGCCAGCTCAAAACAGGCCGTGATGTTGCTATTGCCACCCTACTCGGTGCTGAAGAATTTGGTTTCTCAACGGCGCCACTGGTGACTTTGGGCTGTATCATGATGCGCAAATGCCACCTCAACACATGCCCAGTTGGCATTGCCACGCAAGACAAAGAATTGCGTAAGAAATTCACCGGCAAGCCTGAGCACGTGGTTAACTACCTATTTATGGTAGCTGAAGACTTGCGCCTAATCATGGCAGAGTTAGGCTTTAAAACCATCAATGAAATGGTTGGTCGAGCCGATATGCTGGAAATGGATCAAGCCATTAATCACTGGAAAAAAGACTCTATCGATCTCAGCGCGCTGCTAATGCCAGCTGAGAAACCGAATGCCGATACCGGCACTTACCAGGGCACATTCCAAGACCATCAATTGGATCAACAATTGGATAATGAATTAATTGTGCAAGCGCAATATGCGATTGAAACGGGCGGCAAAGTAAAAATTGAGTCCGACATTGCCAATACAGACCGCACGGTTGGCGCCATGCTTTCTTCTCATGTGGTCAAAACACTTGGCGGTAATATACTAGCTGAAGATTCGATTCACGTGAACTTTGCAGGCTCCGCTGGGCAATCTTTTGGCGCATTCCTTGCCAAAGGCATTACACTTGAAGTCGAGGGCGATGCCAACGACTACGTCGGTAAAGGTCTGTCGGGTGGACGCGTAATTGTTTACCCGCCAAAAAACTCAACTTTTCTTGCTCAAAATGAAATTATCGCCGGCAACGTTTGCGGTTACGGCGCAACCGGTGGTGAGATGTATCTATCGGGCCGAGTTGCCGAGCGCTTCTGTGTCCGTAATTCCGGTGTTTCTGCAGTCGTTGAAGGTATTGGCGACCATGGATGTGAGTACATGACCGGCGGACGCACTGTCATCTTGGGTGAAGTGGGTCGTAACTTTGGCGCAGGCATGAGTGGTGGTATTGCTTATGTTTACAATCCAAAGTCAACACTACAAAGTCGCTCGAACCCTGCGATGATTGATTTCGATCCAATGGATGACGAGTCACAAAAAGAATTATTTGGGCTGCTCACCAACCATCTGAATTACACTGGGTCGCCTATTGCCAAACACATCTTGGATAACTGGAACGGCGAATTGGCACACTTTGTTAAAGTAATGCCAAAAGCGCTTAAAGAAGTTTTAGCAACACAAGGCAAGTTAAAACAAGCCAGCTAAAAAACAGTGTCGATAATAACGGCACTAGCTAGATGAGCTTCCTGCTAAATAGGAATAGTGTCGATGATATCGGCAGTACTATCCAAGAAGCTATCGACTGGACCGCCAACAATAGGGATGATCGAAATAACCGAGCCCGTCACTCGCATTGGCACGGTGACCAGTTTAGTCAATACACAGCCTGACAAATAAAAGGCCACAAAGATCAATACAATCAATTTTTTCATGATTTCCTCTCAAGAATTTTAAAATGATAATGATGAGGGTTTTTCTCATCGGGGGTGTGTGACTCACAGCTAATCTCTTGCCAATTACCCTCATCGTAGTCTGGAAAATACGTATCACCTTCAAACACGCCTTCAATATGGGTGATGTACAAGCGATCCACTTGACCCAGCACCTGTTTACACAGATTTGCACCACCGATAACCAGCACTTCATCCTCCTCTTTGGCAGATTGCAGTGCACTATCAATACTGTTAAAAACTTCACAGCCGTCAATACTGACGTCGGTATTTCTAGTGATAACAAGATTTCGACGATTGGGTAGCGGTCGGCCAATGGAATCATAGGTTTTTCTGCCCATGACAATCGAGTGACCCGTGGTGACTTTTTTGAAAAAAGCGAGATCGGCAGGAAGATGCCAAGGGAGGCCATTGTCTTTGCCAATCAAATGATTATCATCCATAGCAACGATAATAGATAAGCGCATAAGGGCTTGCCCGAATAAAGTAAAATATTAGATTATTTTACAATTTTTATACTTATTGTGTCGCTCATTCTTGCCTCCTCATCGCCCTTTAGAAAAGCTGTTTTAGAGCGCCTTGATATCGATTTTTCGACCGTCTCGCCAGACATCGATGAATCTCGACACGACGGCGAAACGCCGCACGATTTAGTCTACCGCCTATCGGCAGAAAAAGCACAAGAAGTGGCTAAAACGCACAGCGGTTTAATTATTGCCTCCGATCAAGTGGCCACGTTGGCCAATGGCGAGGGCAGCAAAGACGAAGTACTAAGCAAACCCCATACGCGTGAAAATGCTGTTTTACAACTGCAAAAAAGCTCTGGTAATACTGTGACTTTTCTCACCAGTCTAGCTCTGCTCAACACCGAAACCGGCACACTACAAAACCATGTTGAGACTTTCAAAGTGGTTTTTAGGTCACTCACGGATTCAGAAATCAATAATTATCTTGATAAAGAAGATACACTAAAATGCGCTGGCAGTTTTAAGTCTGAAGGCTTGGGTATTGCTCTTTTTGAGCGCATGGAGGGCAACGACCCGAACAGCTTAATCGGCCTGCCAACCATTCAGTTGATTAAGATGCTGGCTAAGGAAAATATTGCCATCCTATGACTGCACTCTATCCTGACGATTGCAAGGCGTTTGCATCAGGGTTAACGTTTCATTGGGGCTCACTTTACGGCAGCTCTGAAGCTTTAGCACTAATTGAATTTACACAAAAACACAACGGTGTTGTTTTATACGTTGCCAAAGACATTAGCCATTACGAGCAGATTCAAAAAGCGCTCAATTTCTACAACAGCTCACTAACGATTCTCGCCTTCTCAAACTGGGAAGTCTTAGCGTTTGATCACTTTTCCCCGCATCCGGATATTATCTCCTCGCGGTTAAAAACACTCTCACAACTGCCCTCATTAAAAAGCGGCATTGTCATTACCACGCTTGAATCCCTTTCACAGAGACTGTGCCCCACCGACTACATTGAAAAATACTCACTGAGCATGACACGTGGCGGCAAGCTAAACATCGATAACTTTGTCGACAAGCTCGTCAAAATCGGCTATCGACGGGTAACAACAGTGATGGAGCAAGGTGAATTTTGCATCAAAGGTGCACTGATCGACCTCTACCCAATGGGCGCTAAACAACCTTATCGAATCGATTTGTTTGATAATGAAATTGACTCGATTCGCACCTTTGAAACTTCAACACAACGCTCTATCGAAGTCGTTGATAGCATCGAGCTGTTGCCAGCCAGAGAATTTGCTGCCGACCCACAAAGTATTAAAACCTTTGAGAAAAACTACCTCGGCGCATTTGGTAAAAGCGAAGGGTTTATTTATACAGAAGCGAGCGAAGGTCGTTTCCCGGGAGGTATTGAGTTTTACTTGCCGTTGTTCTTTGACAAAACGGCAACGCTATTTGACTACCTCCCAGAAAACTCTATTATTGCTTATCAAAACGGCCTATCCGATTGTGTCAGTGAACAAACAGAAGTACTAACAGCGCGTTATGAGTACGCCAAACGCTCGCTCGATAGATTGCCTCTTGAATTAAACAAAGTATTTCTCGGCCAAGAAGAGTTGTTTGCACTAATAAAAAGCAAGCAGCAGATTCAAACACAATCGATCAAGTCCAATAACAAAGCAGCTTTCAATTTTTCTGCAAAATTACTGCCGCCGCTGCGAATCGAATCGCAAACCAAAAACCCACTGAGCAAATTACTTGCCTTTGTCGAGAGCTTTAAAGGCAGAATATTGATTGTTTGCGAATCTCAAGGACGACAGTCGGTACTGATGGACTTACTTTCCAGTCAGCAACTATCACCCCAAGATTGCAACCATTGGACAGACTTTTTAAACGATGACAGCAAGCTTTCAATCACCAATGACAATCTTGGCGAGGGCCTGCTGACAAATGAATTTGCGATTATCACCGAAGAGCATTTGTTTGGTCAAGACGTGGTCAAGCAACAAAGACGTCGTCGCGCCAAACACAAAGATTTTGATGAAGCAATTAAAAGCTTGGTTGAAATCAAGATTGGCGATGCCATTGTCCACGAGCATTACGGTGTCGGCCGCTATCTTGGTCTCGAATCTCGAACGTTTGACGAAAATCCTCAGGATTTTCTCATGCTTGAATACGCCAAAGGCTCAAAACTCATGGTGCCGATTACCGCGCTTAATTTGATTTCACGCTATTCTGGCGCCAGTCTAGACCACGCACCACTTCATAAGCTTGGCACGCAACAGTGGAATAAAGCCAAGAAAAAAGCCGCCGAAGCGTTGTACGACGTTGCCGCAGAACTTCTAGAAATTTACGCCAAACGCCAAACACTAACAGGGTTTGCCTTCCCCGAGCCAGACGACGCTTACAGTTCTTTTGTCGCCAGCTTCGCTTTTGAGGAGACGCCAGATCAGCTCACTACTATGGATCAAGTGCTGGCGGACATGCAGTCCTCACGACCAATGGATCGTCTCGTTTGTGGCGATGTGGGTTTTGGTAAAACAGAAATTGCAATGCGCGCCGCTTTTCTTGCGGTGGAGGCTGGCAAACAAGTGGTAGTTTTGGTGCCAACAACACTTTTGGCCAATCAACACCGACAAACGTTTACCGATCGTTTTGCCAATTATCCGGTGACGATAAAAGCCTTATCACGCTTTCAAAGCCCCAAAGAGCAAACACTCATTAAGGAGGGCTTAGATCAAGGAAAAATTGATATTATCATTGGTACGCATAAGCTGATTCAAGGCTCAATAAAATATAAAAATCTGGGTTTAATTGTTATTGATGAAGAGCACCGCTTTGGCGTTAAGCAAAAAGAGATGCTGAAAAAACTCCGCGGGCAAAGCGACATCCTAACAATGACTGCCACGCCAATTCCGCGCACCCTTAATATGGCGCTCGGCTCTTTGCGCGAGCTCTCAATTATTGCCACGCCGCCAGCCAAGCGCAGCGCCATTCAGACTTTTGTTGATGAATGGAATGACGACACCATTACCGAGGCCTGCTCCCGTGAGCTTCATCGTGGCGGGCAAATATTCGTGCTGCATAACGATATTGACTCTATCGATAATATGGCAGAAAAGCTGAAAAACCTGATGCCAAATATCAAGGTTCGTGTTGCTCACGGGCAAATGCCAAGCAAAGAGCTTGAACAAATCATGGCGGATTTTTATCATCAGCGCTTCCAAATGTTGGTCTGCACCACCATTATTGAGACCGGTATTGATATCCCTTCCGCAAACACCATTATTATTAACAACGCACAAAACTTCGGTCTGGCGCAATTGCATCAACTGCGTGGTCGTGTTGGGCGTTCGCACCACAAAGCCTATGCTTATTTGGTTATCAAGTCCCATCAGTCGCTTACTAAAGACGCGAAAAAGCGCTTGGATGCCATTGCTTCGCTGGAAGAATTGGGCGCCGGTTTTATGCTCGCCAATCACGACCTTGAGATTCGTGGTGCTGGCGATTTATTGGGCGAAAACCAAAGCGGCAAGATATCAGAAATCGGCTTTAACCTTTATCACGATTTATTGCAACGCACCATTCGTGCCATTAAGAGCGGCAAGAAACTCAAAATTGAAGACACCATCAACGAGCAAATCGAAATTGATATTGGCATTGCTTGCATTATTCCGCAAACTTATCTAGACGATGTCCATGAACGCCTCGTGCTTTATAAGCGCATCGCAAGTGCAAAGAATGAAGACGAACTAAAAGACTTGAAGATTGAAATGATTGACCGCTTTGGCCTATTGCCAGAACAAACCAAAAATTTATTCGCTTCAACTTCATTGAAATTTATTTGCGAAAAAATCGGAATCGACAAAATTATCATCTTTGACGACAAGGCCGAGATTACTTTGGGCACCAATCACACCATTGAGCCGATCAAAATCATCAACCTCATACAAAAAGAGGTGAAAACTTATCAATTAAAGGGGCAAAACACCCTTGTCTTTAAAGCGGAGATGGCTGAGGATAGCTCGAGAATTGTATCGGTGGAAAATTTGCTAAAAAATCTAATTTAGCGATTTCTCGCTTGATTTATTTCATTTTTTTTGGTCTTAAAGCAGGCCTCATGCACAGCAATAAATAACCCAAAGAAAATGACACTTCCTAGAATGCCACCAGAAATATTACGGCTCAAGTGGATGGTAAGATCAAAGCCATCGCTAACGCTAAACTCTTGACCAAGGGTTACAAAGTACATCAGGATGACGTTTAGCAGCATTGCTAACAAAATCACAACAGCTAAATGTTGGAGGCTGATACGCGAATCGACGAAAAAATTATCCAAGGGCATTAGCTTTAGAATATTCAAGGTCATGTAGGGTGTAATGCTTTTTAATATTGCTATAATAAATAGCAATTCTATGTGCGGGTTGTCATCGCCAAGGAAAAACAAAGTAGTTAAGTATAAGGCGACTAAGACCCCAGGAAATACCCGCCAGCCAAAGAGAATAGCCATTGCCAAGACAGCACCCATCTCAAGATCAAGAGGAATGCTCCAGTGTACAATTTGTAGCGAATTGGACGCCGCACTGACCATAACAATCATTACTATCGTGCAGATATTATGCTTTATTAATGTCAGCAACCCGTCCATAAAAAAAATATTATACACAACTTTCCTGCCCCCCCCTCGCCTAAGGCAGGAGAGAATCATACTGCAAAAAATTCAATTTAAAAGGAATTAAAAGGTGTATTAACCTTTGGTTTGCTTAATATGCTCAGAAAAGGCCTGTGTGATAAAAATCAGTATCGTAAAGAACACCAATGTGCCGAGCAAGTTACCCAGCAAAAGAGAGCCCATGTAACTAGAAAAGCTAAACATTTCTGGCATGCCGTGCTCAACTTTTACCACAATCAAAAAGCGAGAGAAAGATGCAAATAGTGTTGTTAAAATACACAAAAATATAACGTGAGGATAGTAAATACTTTTCGTAGTATAAAAGTTACTAAGCTTGAATTGTTGCATCGTTAACAAAGCAACAAACGGCGCGGAAGCATCAGCAAGGGCATGATAAGTGGCGATGTCAGCATGCATCGAGGCCGGATCAAAATAAATAATACTTGCAAGCAATGTGCCTGCCAGAATGCCCGGAAAAGCGCTCAGCCCAAAAATCAATAAAGCACCCAATCTTGCGCCTGTGGGTAAGTACAACAAGCCGTCAATGACACTAATATTAAATTCTAGTGCAAAATTAGCCGAGCTCACCATGAGCACCATTGCCATGGCAACAAGGTTGTTTAGGATTATTATTTTAATGCCTTTCATAAATCCTCTTCAATCAAAATCTATTGTATCAATAAAACAACCCTGGCAACATACATTACCCAAAAACAAGAAGTGGTAAAATTATAGAGCCTACCGGCAAATTGATTAAATCAACATACCAAGGGTCTTTTGGGCCCAACCATTGCATATTTTCTTAATGGTGTTTATTTCAGATTACATCGATCCCAATCATTATCTTTTTATAAGCCTAGATAATAAAAAACAGAGCAAGCACCACTCTAAATTTATGGAATTATTTGAAGGCTGGAAAAGAGACTGAAAAACTCTTGTTGGGGGTCAACAGGAGTTAGGCGCACAATTTAATGATTTTATTTTTCAGTGATAGCGCTCGGCACAACGAAACGGATAACCGGCACTACAATCAGCGCGAGAATAAAGATAAAGGAGATGCCGCCAGCGAGATCGCCAATCAACATAGAAGGTACGTAAGTCGCCTCATCGATGCGTATTGAAAGACCCAGCCAAGTTCGAAGTGATGTATCGATAAAGAACTTTGCCAAAGTATTGAAGAAGGCTGCCAATATCATCAAGAAAATGACATGCTGGAAAACCAGATTTTTGCCCTCGAAAAACTTCGACAGTTTTAAGACTCGCATAACGTAAATCGCCGCTAAAGGGCCAAAAGTTGTTACCAAGGCATGGGCGTGATTTATCCAAGCAAATGTCATTAAATTGCCTGAATCTGTCAGTGCAAAAGGATTTAAAGACCAGCCATACACATACAAAGCGGAAACATGAAAACCAATAAAGACCGCTAGAACAACGCGCCAGCCAAAAAGAAGGTAGGACATAGTGACGGCGCCAAGTACCAGCCATATGCCAGAAATGCTAAAAAGAGTTGGAACTGCGGCACCTTTTTCAAGAATGCTTAAAGAGACTTTAGTGCCCCAAGGCTGGATAACATCACCCAACAGAAGTGCAGTAAAAATCATGCAAATGGTTATTCCACTTTGTATTAATAGCTCACTTGCTGATTTTGTACTAGACGAACTTTCGCTATATTTACCCATTAATTAGACCCCTCTCCTTTAAAGATAGCCCAAGTCTACCATACAGTTAGACTGTAATCAACCCAACTATTTTATAGCGTAGGATAAATTCATTGCACGCTTATCATCCATTGATTGCTCAGAAACAATGATGTCCTGACTCAATAGAGCGCCAACTGCTCTTTTAATGGTTGATAACGAATACTTTTCAAAGTATGGATCGTTCTTAATGGCTGTAATTGTCGAAGTGGCTTGATGCGTAACGTAAGACAACACTGCCTTCTCTACTTCTGACAAATGACTCATTCCTAGCTCTTGCTCATACTCGTCAAGTGCTTTTCTTAATTGAAATAATTTTGCCACTGCTGACATATTTAACTCCGTTTAGTAATTAATTTAACCCGTCGAATCATTATAATCTAAACAGCATCCAATTGCAAATTGAACTATTTTCTCTGTAGCTCTAGAACGCCATTGAATTCACGATTGCAGGTTATTTTGATCTGTTGTTTTTACGTGTGATTTTGCTTTTCAAATGGCAATTAACTTTATTGACAAAAACAATAATCAAATATTAAATTGTTGTTTGAGTTTGGCATATTCTGTGGCTTCGATGCGTGGCCCAAACTGGCTGACCACAAGTCCTGCAGCGGCGTTTGCAAGTTGAGCGGAAAACACGTAATCACAACCAACACTGATGGCGTATAAAAAAGCACCGGCAAACATATCTCCGGCACCGTTGGTGTTGATTACTTTGGCTTTAACCCCAGGAACACAAGTTATTTGCTCGCCGTCATAAACCATCGAACCCTCAGCTCCTCGAGTTATCACAAAAGACTTTGCATAATCTTTGAGCGCTTCTGCCGCTTGTTCAACAGTGCTGCTACAAGTAAAGTTAATGGCTTCTTCTTCATTGCAAAACAATAAATCAACGGCATCGCCGATGACGCTTTTAAGTTGCTGTGAAAAAATTTGCACAACAAAAGGGTCGGATAAACTCAGGGACGTTTTAACCCCATGCTGTTTAGCATAAGACATCGCTTCAAGGGCGACTTCGGTTCGTTGTGAATCGGTCACTAGGTAGCCTTCAATGTACAGCCACTTACTACTGGCTAACAACTGTGTATCAACATCGCTTGATGTGAGGTCTACATTCACGCCCAAATAAGTATTCATGGTGCGCTCTGCATCGTCGGTAATCATCACCAAACATTTGCCAGTGATGCCGCTTTTGTGTCCAACTTCATGAAAATCAACGCCCGCGTCATTTAAGTCTTTAATAAAAAAAACACCCTCTTCGTCAGAGGCAACTTTGCCAGCATAAAATGCCGTGGCGCCAAAGCCACTTGTGGCAACAATAGTGTTGCATGCAGAGCCACCACAGCTGCGCTTTATAAGCTGCGAATGTGAGCCTAAATTGGCGATTAATTGATATTGGCGATCTTCATCCACTAGGGTCATTAACCCCTTATCGACTTGATTTTCCAGCAAAAAACTATCATCAACTTTGTACTCAATATCCACCAAAGCGGCACCAATGCCATACACATCATATATCTTCACACGCAATCCTTTTTATTAATACGAGCAACTTTCATCATTGCCGTTTATCTCAATGTGCTGGGCACCGGAAAGTGTACGTCTTCTTCAACGCCACTGACTTCGAGCACTTCGTCTGCACCATGATCCAATAAATAACTAACCACTTCTTGTACCAACACTTCGGGCGCGGAAGCGCCAGCAGTAACGGCGATTGATTGGCAATTTTTGAGCCAAGCGTCGTCAATGTCGGCCGCGCCATCGATCAAATAAGATGCCTTGTTGTTATTATCGGCAATCTCACGAAGACGATTGGAATTAGATGAGTTTTTTGAACCCAACACCAAAAGCACATCGGCCATTTTAATAATCGCCTTAACAGCGTCTTGTCGATTTTGTGTTGCATAGCAAATATCGTCTTTTTTCGGAGACTGAATCTGCGGAAATTTTTCTTTTAATGCATCAACAATCGCATGGGTGTCATCAACTGAGAGAGTGGTTTGAGTGGTGTATGACAAGTTATGTTCTGCAGAGAAATCCAAATCATCGATATCATCAATGGACTCAACCAATGTAATTGCAGAGCCAGTTGACTGACCCAGCGTGCCCTCAACTTCTGGATGGCCTGCATGGCCGATGAGTATCACTTGGTGTTCTTGTTTTTGTCGGCGCTGCACTTCTTTGTGTACTTTGGTCACCAAGGGACAAGTGGCGTCATACACCGTGGCATCAATAGAGTCGGCTTCTTTTCTCACCGCTTGTGAAACACCGTGTGCGCTAAAAATAACCACTTCACCATTCGGCACTTCATCGATCTCATCAACAAAGATAGCACCCTTAGCTTTTAAGTCGTTGACAACAAATTTATTATGAACAACCTCATGACGGACATAAACCGGCGCGCCGTGGCGTTCAATCGCACGCTCTACAATTTCGATGGCGCGTTCAACACCTGCGCAAAAACCCCTTGGGTTGGCGAGTAATATTTTCATGATATTGTCTTACTGCTTATTTCAAACAGCCTATATTCGAGTGCTAACTGAGTACGCAATGAAATCAGTGGTGTGTCAGTGCTGAGAGAATTTGATGAACTTTGTCACGCAATTTAGAGCGGTGAACAATCATATCAATAGCACCTTTTTCTAGCAAAAATTCAGCACGTTGGAAGCCCTCTGGGAGCTCTTCACGAACCGTTTGTTCAACAACACGTGGACCGGCAAAGCCAACAAGAGCCCGAGGTTCGGCAATATGGATATCGCCCAACATGGCAAAACTAGCGGAAACGCCACCCATCGTAGGGTCGGTTAGAACCGAAATAAATGGGATTTTCTTGTCGGCCAATAATTTAACCACTAAGGCGGTTTTTGCCATTTGCATCAAAGAGAACAAGCCTTCTTGCATGCGCGCACCACCACTGGCGGAAAAACAAATCAGTGGATAGCCGTGGGCAATTGAGGCGTCTGCCGCTCTGGCGAACTTCTCACCAACAACAGAGCCCATTGAACCGCCCATAAATTTAAACTCAAAGACTGCAACAATCACCGGCATGCCGTGCAACAAGCCCTGCTTAACTACCAAGGCATCCTTTTCTTTAGTTTTTTTCTGGGCATCGCTCAGGCGGTCTTTGTATTTTTTTTGATCTTTGAACTTTAAAGGATCTACAGATTCGAGATTGGTGCCAATCTCTACTTGATGGCCTGCATCGAGGAAACTTTCTAAGCGATCCCTGGCGGACATTCTTAAATGGTGATCGCACTGGGGGCAAACATGAATTAAACGCTTTAACTCTTCTTTGTAAAGCACGCTATTACACTCAGTGCACTTACTCCACAAGCCTTCAGGGATGTTCTTTTTAGCGTTTTTGCCAATTGATGGCAATATTTTTTCCAACCAACTCATAGTTAATCCTGTTTAATGGCGCTTGAAATTTGACGAGCCAAATTTCCGACCTTCGTCACCATTTTATCCCTGTCATCGGATAATTGTTCAATAATAGAAACGAGCGAACTACCAACAATAACGGCGTCTGCAGACTCGCTTACTTTTTTCGCTGTCTCGGCATCTTTAATACCAAAGCCAACACCTACCGGTAGATCGATAATTTTTCGAATTCGAGCCAGATGGTGATTAACAGAATCAATGTCAATATTTCCAGCACCGGTTACGCCTTTAAGCGAAACAAAATAGACAAAACCTGAGGCAACTTCCGCGATCATCTTTAAGCGTTCGTCGGTTGTAGTCGGTGCCACTAAGAAAATCAAGTCAATACCAACCCCGTCCAACTCGGCTTTGAAATCTTGTGCCTCTTCATGCGGCATATCTACCACCAAAACACCGTCAACACCCGCTTCTTGTGCGCGCTCAGCAAAAGCCTTATAGCCAAATACTTCAATTGGGTTGGTGTACCCCATGAGTACCACACCAGTGGTATTATTCTGCTCTCTAAGGCGCTCAACTAGGCCAAATACATAATGCAAATTAACGCCGTCTGCGACAGCGCGCTCATGCGACTTAGCAATCACTGGGCCGTCGGCCATTGGGTCTGAAAATGGCATGCCGAGTTCAATAATGTCAGCGCCATTTTGCACAAGGGCAAACATCGCCGCTTCTGAATTATCCATGCCGCCATCACCCGCAGTGATAAATGGGATAAAGGCTTTTTGGCCAGATTGCTTAAGATCGCTAAAAATTTTACTAAGTATCGACATCGGTTTTAATCAGCTGAATAAGGGCTAAATTTTATCACAGAAGCACTTAAAGACAATTTATTGTCAACGCTCAAGTGGGTTTTATTTTGATTGGGAATAACTGTGAACGGTGTCGACCAATACTTTCATATTATCAGGGTTAACGTCTGGGGTAATGCCGTGACCCAAATTAAATACATGGCCAGTCTTTCCCTTGAATTGATCAAGCACTTTTTTAACTTCCGCCTCCACCACCTCAGGTGTCGCGTAGAGCACCGAAGGGTCTAAATTACCTTGCAAAGCCACTTGGTTACCGACGCGTTTTTCCGCATCTCCAAGCTCAACTGTCCAGTCCAGTCCAAGTGCATCACAGCCTGTCGCTGCCATTTTCTCAAGCCAAGCTCCGCCACCTTTCGTGAACAGCGTCACTGGAATGGTTCTGCCTTCATATTGACGGTGAATGCCTGAAACAATTTTCTGCATGTATCTCAACGAGAAATTCTCGTAACATTCTTTGTTTAACGAGCCGCCCCACGTATCAAAAATCATCACTGAATCTACACCGGCTTCAATCTGGCCATTGAGATAATCGATTATTGTGTCGGCAAGCACGTCCAATAATTGGTGCATGTGTTTCGGGTTTTCAAACATCAAGCCTTTGACTTTAGAGAAAGTTTTGCTTGCGCCACCTTCAACCATGTAAGTCGCCAAAGTCCATGGGCTGCCCGTAAAGCCTATCAGCGGTACGCGGCCTTTTAGGTTTTTCTTGATTACCGAAACGGCGTCATTAACGTAAGCCAACTCAGTACCTACATCGGGCTTTGAAAGCTTATCAATCGAAGCAAGCGTGGTCAGTGGGCGTGAGAATTTTGGACCTTCACCTTCCGCAAAATACAAGCCAAGGCCCATAGCATCAGGAATCGTCAAAATATCGGAAAACAAAATCGCCGCGTCTAAATCAAAACGCTCAAGCGGCTGCAGCGTAACTTCACACGCCAGCTCACTGTTCTTGCAAAGACTTAAAAAATCGCCGGCTTTAGCGCGTGTTGCACGGTATTCTGGCAAATAACGGCCCGCTTGACGCATTACCCAAATCGGTGTGCGGCTAACTTCTTTTTTTAACAGGGCGTTGATGTAGTCAAATGCCATAATAATGCCTTAGTAGAAAATGATAATAGTGTTATTTTACGTTGAGACCTTTGCAACAATCATTTTAGATTTGATGGTTGCAAAGGTCTCTGCTTTCTGCGGGCACAAAAAAAGCCACAATCGTGGCTTTTTCTTAAAGCATAAAGCTTCAGATTAACGCTTGAATGCGCCGTAACGAGATTTAAACTTCTCAACACGACCCGCAGTATCCATAATTTTTTGCTTACCTGTGTAGAACGGGTGGCAGCTTGAACACACATCTAGGTGTAATTCTTCTTTACCAGCTGTTGAACGCGTTTCGAACGTGCTCCCACAGCTGCATACCACTTTAATTGCTTCGTAAGCTGGATGAATATCTGTTTGCATAGCTAATTATTTATCTTCAAATCGAAAAGAACGGAAATTATATACTATCTCTCATTCGGGGTGTAGGTTTTAACGCTAAGCGCGTGGAGCTCGCCACTCTTAATTTCTTCACTGACCACAGCTAACACTGAACGCTGTCTTTGCAACAATGACATACCCTCAAAAATAGGCGACACAACAACTGCTGAACAATTACAACCATCGCCTTCCATCGTCACTTGCGAGCTCTCAATGCCCGCTTCTAATTTTGCTTGAACTTCTTCAATTGTCATACTAAAACCCCTTTAAATTGTTATGCACCAAATATGCCTTTAAGCGCGAAGAAAAATAGAATGGACATGAGGGCGCCAGCCGGTAGTGTCACAATCCACGATAAGAAAATCTTATTAATCACTCGAGTATCCAAGGCGGCCAAGCCTCGAGCAAGGCCAACACCCAATACCGCGCCCACCAATACTTGCGTTGTGGATACCGGCAAACCTGTTCCCGAAGCAATCACAACCGTTGCAGCCGCAGCCAATGTAGCCGCAAAACCACGAGAAGGGGTTAACTGAGTAATACCTGTGCCAATCGTGGCAATTACTTTATGGCCATAAGTAACCAAACCAAGGACAATACCAGCACCACCGACCAACAACACCCAAGGAGGCAACATGCTCTTGGCCCCAATAATACCGCCAGACTCAATAACGCCATAGATTGCCGCCAATGGGCCAATCGCATTGGCCACGTCGTTAGAGCCATGAGCAAATGCCATTGCAGCAGCAGTGACGACCATCAGCACACTAAAGACTCTCTCCATCGAAGTAAAGTGAAAATCTTTGTTTTCTTCAGGGTCAAGGCGAATTCCTCGAATCCACCAGGCACCAACAACAGCAACGAGTGCGCCGAAGCCGAATGCCAGCATATAACTTGTTGATGTATCAAGCTCTAAGCCGATATGCTTTAAGCCTTTAAAAATGGTCACTAGGGAAATGACAAACCCCACCAGAAACATATAAAACGGTACATACCTCTTGGCATTGTCAAAAGGATGTTCAGTGTCAATAATTAAATTCTGCAGACTTCTAAAGAGCATAAAGGCGATGGTTCCAGCCAAGATTGGTGAAATGATCCAACTCATAGCAATCGTACCTACTTTGCCCCAAGCAACAGCGTCAACGCCCACACCTACCGCACCAAAGCCAACAATAGCGCCAACAATTGAATGTGTGGTAGAAACTGGCCAGCCCAAAGAGGAGGCGATCATTAGCCAGAAACCCGCAGCAAGCAGTGAGGCCAACATGCCGTAAACCAATAAATGCGGATCATCGACAAAAAGTGACGCGTCTAAAATCCCTTTACGGATCGTCGCCGTAACTTCTCCACCAGCAAGAATTGCTCCAGCAAACTCAAAAATAACCGCAATAATAATGGCTTGTTTAATAGTGATGGCACCAGAACCAACAGACGTTCCCATCGCATTAGCAACATCATTAGCGCCCACGCCCCAGGCCATAAAGAGACCAAACGAAATGGCCAATACAATAAAAATACTGATCTCAAGGCCAAAAAAACCAAAGTAACTAGAAGCAATAATATCCATTTCAACCCCCTATTATTTAGCTAGCATGATTTCTAAACGCGAGCCCACTTTTTGGGCTGCGTCAGCTGTTTCGCCCAGCCACTCAATGGCTCGATAGTAAAACATCACATCCACAGGCGGTAATGTCGCTTCCAGAACAAATAATTGGTTGCGAGCTAGGTGTTGTGTCTTATCGGAATCATGCTCTAAAGTATTAATTTTAGACACTATGATGTCCACTTTTTTACGTTCACGACTACCAAAAGCGGTCTCTAGTAGCTCATCCAGCTCATTAATCGCCTCAAGAGCGGCGTCTGAAGTGTTGATGCAAACAGTAACCAAGTCTAGAAAACCCGGGGCAATTTCTGCCGGAAAAACCATCTTGCGTGTCATCATTAATCCCGCAAGATCTTTGGTAATATTAGCAATAGAATCTTGAATCAACAGCAGATCAAGGAGATCACGGCGAGAGAAAGGCATCATAAAAGTGCTTGGCAAATTCATGCGCAATTTTTTCTTCAGCTCGTCGGCCTTATTTTCTTTTTTGACAATTGAGTCGCGAGAGACTTCTGCTTTTTCCCAATTCTCCACACTAGCGGCTTTGGCAAAAGTTGCAAACTCTTTAAGGCACATATGCACTTGTTTCATATGTTGCTGTAATGGGTTGATTGGAGATTTTCCAAATAAACCCGAAATATCGTTTCTAGCCATTAACACCAGCTCCAGAATTCATAAATAGTAGTTGCGTATTTTAATGTCTGCAAAACAACTTGCAATAGAAAAAAACAAAAAAACTAAATGAGTGCACTTCGCACGAAAAGCGATCATCTTACCTTAGGCCAATTAAAGCATGTTCAACAGGATGAAAGTAAAAATAATATTTCAAATTAAATAAATTTATTTAGGTTGTAATAAATCCAACTTTTTGACACTAACTAAGTAAACTCAAAAAGGAACAAGCTTATGATGATGGGAGGCGCGGCGCAATATGGGTAGTGATTTTTATACAACATCTATATTGCCTTATGCTGCAATTATTATTAAGATTTGTCGGGCATATACCAATAATCAACAGGACTTTGAAGACTATTATCAGGAAGTTTGCCTGCAGATTTGGCGAAGCAAAGATAACTTCAAACATCAATCTGAATGGTCAACGTGGATTTATAAATTGTCTCTAAACGTTTGCCTAACCTATTTAAAGAAGGCAAAAAATAGTCATCAACACTTTGTGTCTGACAGTTTGCCAGAAGAGTTAATTGAAGACAGTCAAAAAAATTCTGAGAAATCAATAGACCAACTGTACCACGCTATTAGGCAGCTATCAGAAATTGACCGTGGGGTAATCTTGCTTTACTTGGAAGAAAAGCCTTACCAAGAAATTGCTGAAATAATTGGCTCAAACGCTAACAACATTGGTGTTCGAGTTAAAAGAATTAAGCAAAGACTCAACAAAATATTAAATATTAAGGAGAACTAAATGAATAATTCAATTGAAGAAATTTGGAAGCAAGGATTTATCAGCAACGACGCGCTCGTTGCTCCTATCATTAATGATTTGTACAACCAAAAATCAAAAAATATCGTTGATAAATTTGAGTTAGTATTTAAGTGGAACTTAATAGGGGTACTTGTATTTGCTTTAATGGTGTTAGTGGGTTTTACTATTCTAGGAACGCCCTATTTAGGCTTATTTATTTCAGCCATGCTAATGTCATTGGTGATTCGTGGCAGAAAAGAACAGGCCAGCCTAAAATTACTTGATAAAAATGTTAACAGCTATCAATACCTAAAATCATTTGATGATTGGCTAAAGGAGATGATGCTAGGCTATGGCAAACTGTACAGCTTTTTTTATCCTGCTTTATTATTATCAATGGCATTGCAAGCTCGTTTCACAGAACTTGGACAAGAAGCAATCAACGGCTTTGTTAACGCGTTTCCAGATACAGTCATGCTGTTTGCTACGCCACTTTATCTGTTGCTAGCAGTGGCAGTGATTGCCAGTCTGTTGTTTTATTTTTCTGGCGCATTGTACCGACTGGATTTTAATTCACTGTATGGACGCATGCTAAGCAAGCTGGAGGAGCTTATCTGCGATATGGAAGAATTGAGACGCTAGGTATTTTAACGGCAGCTATCACCGGTGCAAAGTATCAATACTTTTTTCACTCAGCACCCTGCTGCTTGTCTGAGTGAATTAACTTAACAAAGACTAACGCTGCAAACAAGGCGCCCAATATTGTCGCCACAACGTAGAGCCATAAGTGCTCAAAATGACCGCTCACTATCGCAGGGCCAATGCTGCGCGCAGGGTTCATGCTAGCGCCCGTAATTGGGCCGGCAAACATGGCTTCTAAACCTACAGTAAATCCAATCGCAATGCCGGCAAAATCCTTAATGGCCTTGCCGTGAACAGCTGAAGCACTGATGACCAGCATTAATATAAAGGCTAGCAAAAACTCAAACCCAAAGGACTGAGCCACCGAGCCATGTGGCAGTGTTGCGCCCAGATAACTGACTTCTGAAAGCTGGTTAAAGTCTTCTTTCAGTAGGAAAAAAAGTGTAGCACTTGCAGCAATAGCGCCGAGTATTTGCGCACTGATATAAGGCAAAACACGCTTACGATCAAACTCGCCCATCGAATAAAAGGCAATGGTGACCGCAGGATTAAAATGGGCGCCAGAGACGTGAGCAAAACTATAAATCAACGCCACAATGACAAAGCCGAAAGTGAGTGCCACGCCGGCGTGTCCAAGCGCCCCAGTAATGTCATTAATCATTACCGCACCACTGCCCGCAAAAACCAAAATATAGGTGCCAATGAATTCAGCTGTCAATTTATTACGCATTTAGCCTCTGTTTAGAATTAAGGGCAACATTGTCTTTGTAGTTGCAAGGGTCTCAATTATAATGTCTTGCAAAAAGAACCAAAATTATTTATGCCAACAATCAATGCGATTATTTTAGCTGCCGGTGAAGGCAGTAGAATGAAATCGAACACACCCAAAGTTCTACAACAACTCTCAGACAAAACCCTTTTGCAGCATGTTATCGATGCAGCACTTCCTCTGGGCGCCAATCTAAATATTGTCATTGGCCACGGTGCAGAATTGGTGAAAAATGCCATTGAAAATCAAGATGTTAACTGGGTAATACAAAAAGAACAGCTGGGCACGGGGCATGCCGTACAGCAAGTGATGCCAGATATTGATAACGATTCTGTCTGTCTCATACTCTATGGTGATGTGCCTTTTATTCAAAGCGCCACGCTGAACGCACTACTCAGTAAAGCCATCGAAACCGGTTTTGCACTTTTGAGCGTTGTCCTGGAAAACCCTTTTGGCTATGGCCGCATTAAAAGGAATGTAGAGGGTCAAATTGTCGCCATTATTGAGCAGAAGGATGCCAGTAAAAGTGAGCTAGCAATTAACGAAATTAACACCGGCATTATGGCCGTTAAGGCCTCGCTTCTTAGGAGCTATTTGGACAAACTCAAACCAAACAATACGCAAGGCGAGCTGTATTTGACCGATATTGTCGAGATGGCGAATGCGAATAATGTTACTATTTCATCTTGTATTTGCGATTACGCGGCGGAAGTAATGGGCGTTAATGATAAAAACCAATTGGCAGAACTGGAAAGACTTGTGCAACAAAAACAGGTGAATGAATTTATGACCAACGGCCTTGGTGTGAAAGACCCTGCACGTTTTGATTGTCGTGGCACTCTGAGTTTTGGTAAAGACTGTGTCATTGATATTAATGTCGTCTTTGAAGGCGATAATACACTGGGTGACAATGTTACAATTGCGCCAAACTGCATTATAAAAAACGCTAAAATCGGCGATAATACAGAAATTAAGGCAAATTCGATGATTGAAGATTCAACCATTGGAAGCAACACAGCCATCGGCCCTTTTGCGCGCCTTCGCCCAGAAAGTCATATTGGCAACAATGCCAAAATAGGTAATTTCGTAGAAATTAAAAAATCAACCATTGGCAACACCTCTAAAGTGTCTCATCTGAGCTATATCGGAGACAGCAGCCTTGGCAAAGGTGTTAATGTTGGCGCTGGGGTGATTACTTGCAATTATGACGGTATCAACAAACACCAGACCATCATCAAAGACGGCGCTTTTATCGGCTCAAACACCCAACTCATTGCACCTGTCACGGTAGGAAAAAATGCCACAATTGGCGCCGGTTCAACAATTAATCGAGACGCACCTGACGAAAAATTGACGCTTAGTCGCAACAAGCAAGCAACCCTCAATGGCTGGAAGCGCCCTACTAAAAAATAACTTTTTTACTAAAGACGTGTCTCTAGCCAGTCTTGTATATCTTGGAAAACTTTGTCTCGCCTAGCTTTTGGCTCGTTAAAGATTTCGTGGTAATAGCCCTCGTACACCTTGATGGTTTTATCACTAGAGCCAACCGTGTCATATAGTAGCTGTGCCCCAGCCGGATCAATCGTTGCATCCGCTCCGCCTTGTACAATAAGTAGCGGCAAAGTTATCTGACTTGCATGTCTTGTCACACGCTTTATCGCCTTATACATTTCATTAAGAAAACCTGCAGTAACTTTTCCCGGATGCACCAATGGATCGCTCACATAACCCTCAACTTCTTTCGGGTCTGTGCTCATAACGTCAGACTCAAGCTGTATGATGCCCAACTTTGGCACCACTGCTGCAATCAATCTAAGAGCAAGAAGAACCAATGCCGAAGGGTGATAAGGGCTTCTTATGCAAGGTCCAGACAGTATTGCACCAACAAAATCAGACTGGCGATCTAACAAATATTTTGCGCCAATAAGTCCACCCACACTGTGTCCAAGCAAAAAAATAGGGCAACCGGGTTGAGATTCACACACCTTGTCAAAGTACGTTTTCAAAGGTTCGGTATAGTCTTTAAATTGCTCGACAAAAACTCGTGTACCCTCCGATTTGCCATGACCAAAGCAGTCATGCCCGTACACCGCATAACCCAAGGGCACAAAGTGGTTGACAATGTGCATGTATCTGCCAGAGTGTTCGGCTAGGCCGTGAACAATGAACAGTACCGCTTTTGACTCGCCATCAGGCAGCCAACACTGATAATAGGTTTGCGCGCCACGTACGCCATCAAAAAAGCCTTCTTGGTGGCTGATGCCTTGTTTCATTTCTTCGATACTGGTCATGTTTATTTGTCTTTTTCGTTTAGCACACGAGTTCCTTGAGTTTTTTCTCCAACAGTATAACTTTAGACATAGCTGCCAATCCAAAAATAAAACCTATTATTCCTAAAGTTTCTATTTCATACTCTCCATTGCATTAAGTTAAACATAAGCCATTAAAAGTCGACATTACCCTAAAACACTTATTTTCTTTCCAAAAATCCGCTAAATTTACTCATATATTCAAAACTTTGCTTCATAGTTTTAAACAGTCTGTTCAAAATATTAATCGATATATATTCGATATATATTGCTAAGTCTCATATGCTTATGTTAGAATTCAAATGAGTTCATGTTATGTTAATGGACATTTCTGGTTTGAAATGTTTGGCTGATGACGTACTGTTTCCTGTTTAGTTGCATTTAAAACCGATTAATAAAATAAAGGGGATTATATGAAACACAAGAACAACAAAAAGAGCCACCTACTGGGCGGAGAGCTCACACGGCGTAAATTTTTAGGCGGGTCAGTCGCTCTCGGCGCTGCAGGAACAATGGCAGGATCTTTACTGACATTGTCAGGCAGAGCTTTTGCCGCCACACCTCATCGCGGCGGTCGTCTGCGTGCTGGTGTTGCTCATGGCTCTACCACGGATTCACTGGATCCTGCAAGCTATGAAAACGGCTTTATGTCAAACGTCAACTATTCCATTCAAAACCATCTAGGTGAAGTGGACTCAACAGGTACTATGGTGCCCGAGTTAGCGGAGAGCTGGGAAGCCACAAATGGCGCAAAAACATGGATAGTGAATCTACGTCAAGGAGTTGAATTCTCCAACGGCAAAACAATGGATGCGGATGATGTGATTACTTCTTTCCAACACCATATGGGTGAAACAAAATCACCAGCTAAATCGTTACTAGAGCAAGTCACCAGTATGCGCAAAGATGGCAATAACCGAGTGATCTTTGAACTTTCCGGTGGTAATGCTGACTTTATGTTTGTCGCTTCCGATTATCATGTTGCCATAAAACCTGCTAAAGACGGAAAAATTGATCCTACCGATGGAATCGGCACGGGACCTTATACTCTGTCAGAGTTTGAGCCCGGAGTTCGTTTTCTAGGTAAGCGTAATGCCAATTACTTTAAGTCCGACAGAGCTTGGTTTGACGAGTTTGAAATGCTTTCAATTGTTGATCCAACTGCGCGAACTAACGCCTTGGCCACTGGCGAAGTGGATACCATTGACCGTGTGGACTTGAAAACCGCCCACCTACTGGCTCGCCAGAGTGGCGTTGTTGTTGAAGAAACCACTGGAACCAAGCACTACACTTTTCCTATGCGGACCGACACAGCACCATTTGATGACAACAACGTTCGTCTTGCACTTAAGTACGCACTTAAGCGTGAAGAACTTGTAGAGAAAGTACTGTATGGACACGGCACAGTTGGTAACGATCATCCGATTGCACCTATCAATCAGTTTCATGCAGCAGATCTACCACAGCGTGAATACGATCTGGACAAGGCGCGCTTTTATGCCAAAAAAGCAGGCGGGGTTAAAGTGCAACTTTCAGCTGCAGACGCGGCCTTCCCTGGCGCGGTTGATGCCGCTGTCCTTTATCAAGAACACGCTGCAGCAGCTGGCATCGAGATTGAGGTGATTCGCGAGCCGAACGACGGTTATTGGTCCAATGTATGGATGAACAAACCTTGGGGCGCTTGCTACTGGGGTGGACGACCTACGGAAGACTGGATGTTTAGTACCGCCTATGCGGGTAGCGCGTCTTGGAATGACACTTTCTGGCAGCACGACCGTTTCGATGAGTTGTTACTGATGGGACGTTCTGAAACAAACCAAGACACACGTCGTTCAATTTACTATGAGATGCAGCAAATCGTCAGTGACGAAGGTGGCGTTGTTGTGCCTATGTTTGCCAATTATGTCTTTGCTTCAGCTGAAAAAGTCAAACATGGCGCTTTGGCTGGAAACTGGGATATGGACGGTAACAAATTCTTTGAACGTTGGTGGTTTGACTTTTAAGTCGTAAGAAAAAACAACTTTTATAAGATAAATTGAAACACATCCTTAAAATTATAGCCCAGCGCCTTGCGCTGGGCTTTCTTACGCTGTTTGCTATATCGCTAATCATTACCTTTGGCGTCGAGTTGTTGCCTGGTGATTTAGCGCAAGCAATTCTTGGGCAAAACGCAACACCGGATGCCGTAAGAGTTTTTCGCCTAGAATTAGGGCTCGACAAGCCAGCGCATTTGCGCTATTTGGATTGGCTGGGGGGCATGGCAACAGGCGATATGGGTGTTTCCTTGTCAAACAAACGCCAAATTTCGGAACTGGTGGGTATGCGTCTTTCGAATACGCTTTTTCTTGGTGGGCTTTCAGCCTTGATTGCCATTCCGCTAGCATTAACCCTAGGAATTCTTGCCGCTCTTTATCGTAACTCATTCTACGATCGAACGGTCAATGTTATCACCATAGGCTCTATTTCGTTTCCTGAATTCTTTATCGCCTACGTCCTGATTCTGTTTTTTGCCATTAATCTTGGCTGGTTTCCTGGCATTTCAAATATCAACTCAGACTTGTCATTTGGTGATAAACTCTATCGAACATTACTGCCAGCAGCCACACTAACGATTACGGTTACGGCTCACATGATGAGGATGACTCGGGCCTCCATTATTAATTTATTGGCCAGTCCTTACATTGAAATGGCACGACTCAAAGGCATTAAACCAATGAGAATCATTATGCGCCACGCACTGCCCAATGCCTTAGCGCCAATCGTTAACGTCATTGCAATCAATCTAGCCTATCTTGTGGTGGGCGTAGTCATTGTGGAAGTGGTTTTCGTTTACCCGGGGCTCGGTCAATTATTGGTGGACAGCGTATCCAAACGTGATATTCCTGTTGTACAAGCCTGCTCGATGATTTTCGCTTCGATATATATCTTGCTCAACTTATCGGCTGATATCATTTCTATCATCACCAACCCACGTTTACTTTACCCACGCTGATGAAGAATTTTCTAAAACTATTGTCCTCTGCGCCATTCAGTGCAAAATTTGGCATGGCTATTATCTTTATTTATCTCTTTGTGGCTATCTTTGCACCGCTCATCGCTCCGTACGGAGAGCGGGAAATTCTCGGGCGCGCCTTTGAATTATGGTCTAGCAAATACCCACTTGGTACCGACAACTTGGGCAGAGACATGCTTTCACGTCTTATTTATGGCGCCCGTAATACTATCGGTCTTACACTTACCATCACCGTTTTAGCGTTCTTACTCGGCGGCATACTTGGTATGATTGCTGCCGCACTTGGTGGCTGGGTGGATCAAACTCTGAGTCGTATCGTGGATGTCTTTATGGCTATTCCAGCACTGATTTTTGCCCTGTTGATACTCTCTATGTTTGGCACCTCAATGCCTTATTTAATTGGCACTATTGTTGTTCTTGATGCCACTCGTGTTTTTCGAATAGCGCGTGCCACCGCAATGAATGTTGCCGTGATGGATTATGTTGAAGTGGCACGACTCAGAGGTGAAAAACTGGGCTGGGTTGTGCGCAAGGAAATTCTGCCGAATATCACCGCCCCCTTGCTGGCTGAATTTGGTCTGCGTTTTTGCTTTGTTTTTCTTTTTATTTCGGCACTTAGTTTTCTCGGCCTTGGTATCCAACCGCCTACGGCAGATTGGGGATCCATGGTGCGCGATAACGCCACACTGATTTCTTATGGTGATGTTACTCCACTAATTCCTGCTGCTGCTGTAGCGCTACTTACAATTGGAGTAAATTTTGTGGTGGACTGGATGCTACACAGATCAAGCGGACTTAAAGATGTCTGATAATATGAAAAATAATTCAAATAGCGAGTCTGCCCCATTACTGCAAATAAAGGGCTTGCGTATTGAAGGCTTGTCGGACAATGGTTGGCAGGAAATCGTCTGTGGCATTGATTTAGAACTGAAACGAGGCGAAATTATAGGCTTAATTGGCGAGTCTGGCGCAGGAAAGTCAACCATCGGCCTAGCGGCTATGGGTTTCGCTAGAGACGGTTGCCGTATTACTGAAGGCGACATTATTTTTGATGGCATTGAATTGCGAACTGCCTCCGAAGAGCAAAAACGCAAACTCCGAGGCACTCGAATTTCTTATGTTGCCCAAAGTGCTGCTGCTGCTTTTAATCCTGCACACCGCTTGCTGGACCAATTTGCTGAAGGGCCTGTAGATCACAAAATATTGTCTCGAGTTGACGCCAAAGAAAAAGGACGTGCGCTTTACCGAAGCCTCGACCTTCCCGACCCTGACAATATTGGAGAGCGTTGGCCACATCAAGTTTCTGGAGGGCAGTTACAACGAATGATGGTTGCCATGGCAATGTCCTGTGAGCCAGACTTGATTATCTTTGATGAGCCGACGACTGCATTGGATGTTACCACCCAGATTGAAGTATTAAAAACCATCAAAGAAATTGTCATAGACAGAAACGTTGCTGCTATTTATGTTACTCATGACCTAGCGGTAGTCGCTCAAATGGCAGACCATTTAATGGTGTTACGACATGGAAAATTGGTTGAGGTGAACAGTACCGGACAGATTCTGAAAGATCCAAAACAGGAATACACTCGTGATTTGCTGAACGCCCGTAATAGAGATGAAAAAACGCCAGCTCATATGCCCAATCCGCAAACTCTCCTTAGTATTGATTCGGTGACCGCTGGCTACAGCAATGGACCCGATGTTTTGCAAGACATCTCGATTTTGGTGGAGCGCGGTCAAACGGTAGCCGTGGTCGGCGAATCGGGAAGCGGAAAAAGCACATTGGCAAGAGTGATTACCGGACTATTGCCCACACGCTCTGGTGGTGTTAGCTTTCAAGGAGAACTACTACCCCCCGCATTAGGGCAAAGGCAAAAAGAACAACTGCAGAAAGTGCAAATGATTTACCAACTACCGGATGTGGCTCTTAATCCACGCCAACGTGTGAGAGAGGTTATTGGTCGCCCTTTAAGTTTTTATTTAGGCCTAAAAGGTAAGGAAAAAGAGGATCGAATCAAGGAGTTACTGCGACAGATTGAGCTTCCAGAAAACTATATAGATCGCTTTCCTGATGAGCTTTCCGGTGGCGAGAAGCAACGTATTTGCATTGCCCGTGCTCTGGCTGCAGAACCCGAATTGATTATTTGTGATGAGGTCACCTCTGCCCTTGATTCCATTGTTGCCAAAGCGATACTCAACTTACTCCAGCGACTGCAAAATGAGCTTGGATTGACTTATCTTTTCATCAGCCACGATCTTGATACTGTCGCCAGTATTGCTGATCAAGTGGTGGTTCTCTACGCTGGACGAATCGCCGAACAAGGACCTAAGTCAGCCGTTTTTCAACCGCCTTTTCACCCATACACAAGACTTTTGCTCTCATCCGTACCTGAAATGCGCCAAGGCTGGCTGGAGGAAACCCTATCCTCAAGAGAAACTCAGGCAGGCATTGCTAAAGAGGTAAAAATAACCGAGAAAGGTTGTCCCTTTGTCGAGCGTTGTCCTGTGTCCATTGAAGATACTTGCGCTCATGCTAGACCTCCCAATCAGACAACAACTTCCTCCGGACACACCTTTGCTTGCCAACACTCTGCAGAAGTACTATTAGAAGATTCCGGGCAGTAATCTTAGGAAAAATTCAGACCGAATTCCTAGAGACAAGCCCACCCTTTGGACGACTAGTCCTGACGGCTAGCGAAAAACCAATAAATACCCAACTTAGCCATCGGCTTTAGCCAATTGTCGAATCGCATCACATATTTCACTAAAGCAAGCGTTGGCTTTATCACTGATATTCCTAGCACGTAAATAACAATGCACCAGCCCTTGACCCGCGCTAAGATGATTAACTACCTCAACACCAGCCGCTCTCAAAGCATCAGCATACAGCTCACAATCATCGCGCAATGGATCGATTTCTGCAGGAAACAGGTGGGTAACAGGCAATTGCGCTAAGTCGCCCCCTTGCATGGGCCAATACAGGGGATCATGGGTTGGCACCAACCCATCGCCGACTCTTATAGGCAAGTAATATTCCATATCCGCTCGGCTCAACAAAGGTGCAAAAGCATGCTCAACCATTGAAGGCGTTTCTACGCCTTGGGCCAGGGCTGGGTAAATCAACACTTGCCCCAGTAGTTGTGAAGAAGTGAGTTGACAGCAAGCGTTAGCAACACAAGCACACAAGGTACCGCCAGCACTATCACCCGCTAATATAAGCTGATGACCATCCGCCAATAACCAATCCACTACGGTCAAACAATCGTTGATATCATCAGGGTAATTAAATTCTGGTGCTAAACGATAATCCACTGCCAGCAAATCTAGACCACTTTGATGGGCGAGCTCTGCACAAATATCGTCGTGGCTATCCAGTCCACCGACGACAAATCCACCGCCATGGGCGTAGATAATTTGAACGTTACTTGCCTGAGTTCCAACTTGATAGCGACGGATCGGCACTTGGTGGCCATCGGGTGCTTGAACAAAGCCATTAGTAACAACAATGCCTTGAGGTCGTGGCACAGAAAACTCTTCACACAATGCATCATACCAGCGCCTTTGGTCAGCTGCACTGGACTCAACAGCATCGGTGGGATAACACTTCAGTGACCTGTGTACAAAGGCCTGCATTTGAGTATCTAATTGACTCAAGCAAAACCCCTAGATACTTTTTCTTGGTATTGTTGTTGGTGGATTTGCACGCCGTTTTCCAGCGCTTCGAGATTACTTTCTAGATAGAAGTAATCGGCATCGCAGGTCACCTCCAGATAGGTATAAACTTCAATATCCCATCCCGGTCTCGATTGGCGGGAATACCAGCGACATTCACTGTACGCAGAATGAGGGTCGTGGGGTAGAATCATGTGTTTTTCAGTACAAGATTGAGCCACTGTGAGATTGTGCTCTACAAAGGTAAATTCACCAAAATCGTCATCAATCAATGTTGTCACTCTACCATCGGCAGCATCGGTTTGGGTTATTCGGCTGTGCTTTTCTGGACTAATTTCTTTTGTTTCATTGACGGCGCAGACGTAGCCTTGGCCTAAATCTCGACTCAATGTTGTACTGCGATCATGTATTGGCAATGTCAAAAAAGCGGATGTCAAATCCAGAGTTAACGTCGCCTCTTGCGCAGCGGGCCAAAGCAAGGGAAAATAAGCACTTGAGATGGCTAGGCGTAATCTGTGACCAGTGGGTATTTGATAGCCAGTCTCATCAAATTTAATGCATACGTTCACTGCTTCGCCCGCCACCACAGCTTGAGGGCTGTCCAAACCCTCACGCATAGCAAGATTTAGAACACCGTAGCTAATCCTTTTACTGCTACCGTTGGGAGCCACATCACACAGACGAATAATCATTTGGCCACAGTTTTTGTCACTAGTGACTTTCATCCTAAGTTCACCAGCCCCCAATAAAGATAGGGGGGTTGCTAGTGGCTCCGAATCAAAGCACAGGCTATTTGCATCGTCTTGTCGTTGGTCTGTCGGAAAATCAGGACCACACCACATCACACAATATTCACCACTGGCTGTACCTGTAGTTAAAGGGCTTTGTACGGAGACCTCGCCTGTGGTTTGGGTATCAGTTAAACGGCCATCATCACTCAGGTTGAAATCCATTTTCTGATTTTGTAGCGGCCATTGATCCCCTTCTACCCACAGTCCGGGCCTTTGATCATAAGCGGCTTGAGGTGGGACAGCATCTTGAATGTAGGCAGCAATAGTGGGCTCATCCATAATGCCGTTATTGATATCTTTAAGCCAATAATCCCACCATCGTTTGGCCTCGCCCAAAAAGTCCATCTCCGGTTTAGGGGATGCAAAATTTGGGTATTTGTGCGCCCAAGGTCCGATGAGGGCCTTCTTTGGACCCGGCAAACCCTGCATCATGCGTGGGATGGCCACCGAGTAGGCATCACCCCAGCCACCAATACAATAGACTGCGGCCTTAATAGCACAATAGTCCTCATTAATAGACCCCTGCTTCCAGTAGTCGTCTTTATAACTGTGCTCTAACCAGTTTCTTGCTAAAAACGGCATGTGTTGCAAACGTTCTAGCCATTTTTCACGCCATGTATCTGGCAATAATAGCGGATCGGGTGCTTTGGCCATAATACAAGCCATGGTCGATGCCCAGCTAAAGTTTTCTGTTAACAGGGCGCCACCACGATAATGAATGTCATCCGCGTAACGATCATCGGTGGAGCAAACCGTAACAATAGCTTTTAATGCGTCTGGTGCCAACGCTGCCACTTGTAAGGCGTTGAAACCTCCCCAAGACTTACCCATCATCCCCACTTTGCCAGTGCACCAATTTTGGCATGCAAGCCAAGCAATTATTTCAACGGCATCATCCAATTCTTGTTGCAAATACTCATCAAGCATTAGTCCATCAGATTCGCCACAACCCCGCATATCCACTCTCACACAAGCATAACCAAAGCCTGCCCAATAAGGGTGCATTTGTTCATCACGAATGGCGGTGCCATCACGCTTTCGATAGGGGATATACTCCAAGATAGCAGGGGCCGGTTGTTCGGCGGCATTGGTTGGTAGCCACGCACGGGCAGCTAGTCGAGTGCCATCAGCAAGAGGAATAAAAAAATGCGTCCACTCTTCAATGGCGTGTGTGTAATCAGGCTTATTCGACATAAATCAATACTCCAAATATCGTGTCAGTGAGGCTCAGTATACTCTGACAAATAGTATGATTAAATAGATATCAGTTGCTAGCTGCCACTAATCACTCAGATATTAATCAGTCATTTAATTAACCCCTTGATTGGTGGTTTGTTAGCTAACAAGTAAGTTTACAAACTAAGACAACAACACACAAAATCCTAGAATTAACTATCCATTTCAAACCAAGTAGGTTGATGATCAGACCCTATCGCTTCATTATCAATCCAAGCGCGTTTTACCTTTGAAGCGAGACCCGCACTGACAAAGCCGTAATCAAGGCGGAGTTCATCGTTAGAGTTTTCGGTCATATCATACCAAGTTACTCCTGAATCTTGTGGATGGCCCGATTGCACCCAGGTATCAACAAGATGTTGGGCGACAATTCGTGAGCCGTAGTAATAGTCCGCCTCTCCAACGATGTGGGTGTATTCGTCAGAATCCGGTGTCAGATTGCAATCACCGAGCACAACAAAATCTTCTGGCAAAGGCACTTCTCGAAGTTCAGTGGCAATTTTAGAGGCTTCGGAACCCGATATAGAGCCCCCTTCTCTTGGAGCATCGAATAACTTGGACAGCATAAAGTCTATTTGGACAATTCTTTCAGCAGGGTTCAGATTGTTTAGGTGTGTTGAGTAAACACGTATGGGTCCTGAGGGGAAATCAACAACACCCTCCAACATTCCATTTTGAAAATTTGCTTTGTCGTAGGTGCGCATACGCGGCAATAATAGAAGTCGAGAAGACAAAATAGGCCACTTGGCTAGAAGCATATTTCCGAACTGAGCACGCTTATTGACCACTTGCCCATTGGCATCACGCTCGCTCGCATCCAAATCAACCGGCGGGCCGTAAACCCAATAGTAGTCCGGTAGAAGCTCGCCAATTCGTGCTGGCTGATCCACATCTGGAAATTGACCGAAGTTTCGAGTCACTTCTTGCAAAGCAATAATATCAGCACCGCGAACCGCCTCAACGACACGCTCAAGATCATAGGTGCTATCCTTTCCCAGCGAATATTGAATATTATAAGTAACTAACTTCATAAAATTTCACCTCCAAGCCACACAGTATAAGCACTCCCGGTCTTAAGTGCACCTAACTATTCAGTATAGTGCATCATAATACCAGTATCCTTTGTTGGTCCAATTAGGTTTATAATCGCGCCTAAACAGAGCCATTCTATTTACCCTATGTTCCAATTGCCAAAAAATGTGTGGATATTGTCGCTAAGTCTAGCGCTATTTATGTCGCCTAGTGTTTTTATGGTATTTGTTGGTGGCATTATTGGCGACTCACTCTCAACGGTCAAAAGCTTGGCAACATTGCCAGTTGCTTTGAGTGTTGTCGGTACGGCAGTCGGCATTATTCCAGTCATTCGACTGATGGTACAATTTGGCAGAAGCAAAGTTTTTCTTGGCGTTTGTGTATATACAATCGCCTTGACAATTGTTGGAATTGGTGCGCTAGTGGCTGGTTCTTTTGTGCTTTTTTGCCTTGTAAGTTTTGGATTTGGTGTCACTTTTGCAACCATGTACCAATTTCGCTTTGCTGCGATTGAAAGTGTCAACAGCGATCAAAGAGCTAGCGCCGCTGCCGTTGTACTTTTGGGTGGTTTAGCTTCAGCTTATCTTGGAACTGAGGTTGCCACCCTAGGAAAAAATTGGTTTAGTGTAGAATTTATTGGCTCCTTCTTACTTCTTGCACTGCTAATGGTTGTTGCCTTTATCTTACTGTTGTTTTTTAAACCAGCAATGAAATTTAGCACACAAGAAAATCGCTCAAAACGCAGTCTTTCTGAAATCATAAAGCAAAGTGTTTTCTTAATTGCAGTTTCTTCAGCGATTACTGGCTATGTTGCAATGAGCTTCATAATGACGGCCACACCCGTCAGTATGCATATCATGGATGGTTTTTCGCTAGAGCAAACCAAGCATGTGATACAGAGTCATGTTGTTGCCATGTTTCTCCCTTCGTTACTCACCGCATTAATTGTTAAATATCTTGGCATTTCACGAATGATGCTTGCGGGCGTCATTCTTCTTTTCAGTGCTATTATTGTTGCCTATATTGATCGCTCACTGGGCAATTATTGGCTTGCTCTGATATTGCTTGGATTGGGTTGGAATTTTCTATTTATTGGCGGCACAAGTCTCTTACCGCGTGCATATAATGAAAATGAAAAATACAAAGTGCAATCAATTAATGATTTTCTGATATTTGGTTTTCAAGCCATTGCAGCACTTTCTGCTGGTTGGTTTGTTTTTAATTACAGTTGGGAGCTAACATTATTGTCAGTCATTCCATTATTGATAGCACAACTCTTACTAACTTTATGGTGGCTAAAACATGACGCTTAATTAGCATAAACCCTAGCGATAAATAATCATTGCTTTTTTTAAGCCTTTAAGTTAAAGTGTCGGTCTTTTCCTGGGGGGGTTAAATCATGCTGAAGATAGAAAAAATTACTGCCACAATTGGTGCTGAAATTTCAGGGATTTCCCTGAATAGGGATTTAACTAGCGCTGTTTACAATGAAATCTATGATGCGCTTATTGACAACCAAGTCATATTTTTTCGCGATCAAAACATAACGCCTGAGGTACATCTACAACTGGCCAAGAGTTTTGGCGAACCAGAGCCGCCTCACCCAGTTTATCCACACGTTGAAGGCTACGAAAATATCGTACTTTTAAAAAGTGGTGGTGGCAGCATCCCTGACACCAATGACTGGCACAAAGACCTGACCTTTAAAGCCAACCCCCCATTTACCTCAATTCTACACGGCGTTGATGTGCCAGAAGTTGGCGGTGATACACTTTGGGCTAGTACCAGTGCGGCTTATGACAATTTGCCCGATGCGTGGAAGGCGCACCTTGAGGGGCTAGAGGCAATGCATGATATGGGCACTTTCAGGAACGACTTTTACAAAAAAGGCGGCATTGAAGCAGTCAATAACGCGCTCAAAGATACCGGCTCAGCGGTGCATAAAATTGTCGATACACATCCTGTTTCCGGGCTTAAGTATCTAAATGTCAACCAATCTTTCACCCATCACATTGTTGGCATGATTCAAGGTGAAAGCGATAGAATTTTGCACTACTTATACCAGCATATGGCGAAACCTGAATTTCAAGTGCGCTTTCGTTGGCGTAATAATTCGATTGCCATCTGGGACAACCGTATCACTCATCATTACGCAGTTTGTGATTATCTGCCAAACATTCGCCATATGCAGCGCATCACCGTTCTTAATGATAAGAGAGTGAACTGAAGCCTCGGTTTAGAGCCTTTGAAAAGCTGACACCAAGTCTGCCTTAAGGTCGTTTGCGTTTTCAAGACCAATGTTTAGGCGAATCAAGTGTTTGCCACCATGACTCCACTCACCGCCACGCTTGAACTTGCCGGCAGTGATTAAACTTTTGAAGCCACCCCAGCTAAATCCAAGACCAAACATCTGCAGCGAATTAACAAAAGCGCCGATTTGCTCAACGCTGTAATCTCGCTTAAAGGTGAAGGCAAAAAGACCTGCTGCGCCCGTAAAGTCCCTTTTCCATAAGTCGTGTTGTGGATGGGATGGAAGTCCTGGATGAATGACCTTATCAACCAGTGGATGCTCTTCAAGCCATTGAGCAATTTCATAGGCGGATTTTTCATGCGCTTTAAGACGCACCTCCAACGTTCGTAATCCGCGCAAAGCCAAATAACAATCCTGAGGGTTCGTGTAATTTTCTAGACTGTGATAAAAAGCATCAAAAATAGCGGCGTACTTTTTGTTAACCGTTGCAACGCCCATCAACAAGTCAGCATGGCCACAAATGTATTTGGTTGCTGAGTGAATTGAAACATCGACACCTAAATCAAGTGGCTTGAGATGCAGTGGCGTTGCCCAAGTATTATCAATCACAGTAATGATATTTCGTTCATTGGCAATTTTTGTAATTGCACGAATGTCTTGAATCTCAAAGGTATTAGAGCCTGGCGACTCGAGAAAAATTAACTTTGTTTTATCTGTAATTTGCGCTTCAATTTCACCGCCGACATTAGAGGCGAGCGAGCTAATCTTGACACCGTATTTTGCCAAGACTGTGTAACAAAACCGTGCCGTTGGGCCGTAGACATTGTCACAAAGTAGGATTTCATCGCCGCTCTGAGTAAACGCCATTAAAGTGTTAATAATGGCACTAATACCTGAAGGAAAAGCTTTGGTCGTATGGCCATTCTCCAGCCGACAAAGCGCCTCTTCAAAGGTCTTTTGTGTTGTTAGGCCACCCGTTCCATAAGTTACCCCAGAATACTCACCGTTTTGCGCCGCAAGCATGTCTTCATAGCTCTCAAATAAGACAGTAGAGCCGCTTTGTATAACCGGATTAATGGTTTTTATCTTCTTACCGCCAAAACTGTCGCTATAGTCATGCCAGCCGATAATGTCGCTTGATTCACTCATTATAAAAAATATACTTATAAAATGATGCCAATCATAGGGGCAATGCTCGGTCTTGTCTAGTTATTTTCACTTGATTGAGGCCTTTGTATTATAGACAAATCAACTTAGGAATTGCGGGGCAGTATATTGCTGCTTTTGTAGGCAGTTGAAAAATACCTTCAAGGACACTTTGATAGTGAAATAGTTGTTCTTGATGTTGTTTTTTTATGCGCCCAATAAAAACATCTGTTGGCTCTCCAAGGGCTGGCGAGGCAGTTTTAAAGTCGACAATCCACAAAACACCCTCTTCAACAAATAACCGATCAATAATAATTGAGTTGTCAGCACTACCAAATTCGGCCTCTACTTGAGTGCTGTCTCTTTGTTGAAAAAGCCAATCGAATGTCGAGTCTTTTTTAGTGTTATCCAATAATTTCAATATTGTCTCGCTCTGAAGATTGCGCAATGTACTGGGCACGCCTAGTTGTAATAATTTGGTTTCTATGCTCTTTTCATCGGGCGCAAATATCTCAAACTCAAGGTAGTGATGGACAATTGTGCCTAAGGCGCTTTGATACAGCAAATCAAGATTTTTTGACAAATTAAACGATTCGTCAGCAATTTCAAGATCAATATCGTCAGCACTTGCCAAGGAATCATAGCGCACTAACTGAGGAGATACGGCGTCTTGACTCGCATTTTCAGTGGGCACTGGCGGCATATCCGTTGAGTTTTTGAAAAAAGGCAAAATAAAATTCAATAAAGTATTTTTTGCTGACTCTTTATCTTCGTTCACATGCCCAAGCAAATGGATTTTCTTTTTTGCACGACTCATTGCAACGTATAACAGTCGCATCATTTCAAAATGGTTTTGCTTTTTGTCTAGATGCTTGAGATAGGCGTAAGTTTTACTTTCATTTTTATCAAAGGCCGACTTAATCGGTGCTAGCAACAAATCTCTATTTGCCAAGGCCTTTAGCTGTATCAGCGGTGATGTATCGGACTTTCCTGCCCTGCCAAGCCCCGGCATAATGACAACGTCAAACTCCAGCCCTTTGGCCTGATGAATGGTCATTAGTTTAACTCGCGCTGCACGGGAAGGGGCGTACAACTCTGCGAGCATTGCCTCTATTGGTTCGAGCGCCAAACTATCGAGAGACTCACAATGGTGCAAAATACCAAGAAATTGCGATTTAATACTGCGCTTTTCATCGCTTAAACCGTTTTGTGGATCGAGCCTATCAAGAGCACCACTAAAGCGTTCAACAAAAGAAAATCGCCCATCACTTTGAATTGCTCTAGCAAGAATTGGCCACACAGCTTGCACGCGCTGTTTTGCATCGTCACTCAAACTCTCAATGATATTGGGATCACTTAACTGATGATAAACAGTCATCTCATCCGATTCACCAAGGATTAATAAATCCTTAAGAAGCAAGCCACACCAAGGAGAGCGAAGCAGTGCTAGCCACGCAAGTTTATCGCCAAGCGATAACATGGCTCGCGTCAAACTAAGCAGGTCTCGAGTGAATAAGTGCGAGCGTAGTGTGGTTGTTTTAACGGCCTCATAATCAATATTGTTTAATTGAAAGATGTTAACAATGCTCTCAAGATGACTTCTAGAGCGAACTAAAATTGCTATCTCATCGACGGAATTTTCAGCAAGAGCGTCTGTAACAATCTCACAGATTTGCATTGCCTCTTGTTGATCCATACCAGATAAAAATGGATAAAAACGAACAGCATTGTCATCAGTTCGCTCTGAGAGCGACTGAGAATGAGCGTAGTGAATAGCACCATTAACAACATTATCGTTGTCGGGAAAAATGGCTGAAAAATATCGATTACTAGAATCAACAATGCTCTTAATTGACCTGAAATTGGTATTAAGTTGTAGGTATTTTGGTCTAATTCCTGAAATACCGTTTTCTTTTACCTGAAGGAAAATACCCACTTGACTCTCTCTAAAACGATAAATAGACTGCATCGGATCACCTACTAAAAACAGGGTTTTTCCAGAATCCTCCTGCCAGTTAGACAGCAGCTTTTCTATTAAAGAAAATTGCGAGTAAGAAGTGTCTTGAAACTCATCAATTAACAAATGCTCAATCTTATAATCCAAAAATAAAGCGACATCAGCAACCCCTGATAAGTCGTCTAATTTCTCTGATGCATTGAGACCCACCTCGGCAAAATCGAAAACATTGTTGGCGATAAACAGCAGCTTTAATTGGGCGACAGCGAGCTTTAACACTTGGCTGATATTTCTCAGGACTTGATGGTCTGCCTCGTTATGATGCAACTCTGGTAATAAAGTCAACTCAAATAAAGCCTCTCGTAGCCCATCCTCAGAACTGAGTCTTTCAAGTATTGCAATAAAAGCTTGTTTTTGCTCTTTTAACGTAGGATCAAAACCTTGCCTCTTGTCAACGGTTTTGCGCCACTGGCCCTTTGATGTTAGGCATAAATTTGCCAACCCAATCCAAGCATCTAGCGCCTCAATATTAACCTCAGGTAGCTCGTTTACAACCAAATCATTCACTTGTATCGCTACAAAAAAAACGTCATCAAAAAAACTTGAGGCAATGACTTCAAGTTTTAGTAAGTGTTCGCTAATGATTTTTTGTGCGGTTTTCTCTAATACCTCAATCTCAAGCGCGCCTTGTTGATACAGCCTTGGCAGCCATTGCTCACGCTTGGCAAGCATCTGCGTCAACAGTCGATAAAACTTCTCCACATGATTGTCCAAATGCAACAGTACGCTGGCTATCGACTCTTGAAACTCATCGTCTTCTAAAAGCTTAAAGGTATTCTCTGCTGCACTTCGATAAAGCGCCTCATACTCATAACGATCGGCCATTATTCTGGGCGGGATGAGTTGCTCAACCGTTGGGTATTTTGAGACAATCAAACTCGAGAGTGCATCGATCGTACTTATTTTGACTCGGGACGGATTATTTAAAAGATCCCAGCCTTGTTTGCGAGATTGCGCAAGCGCCTTATTAGCCAACTCAAAAGTTTTGAGTTTGTGGAGCTGTCGAGGTGGGGTTAGATTTGCGTCACTCAAATACCGCAAAACGCGATGTTTGAGTTCGTCTGCCGCTTTGTTGGTGAAGGTCATCGCCAAAATACTTTCTGGCTGTCCAACCTCCCCTAAAAGACTTAAATAGCGTTGAGTGAGTAATTCGGTTTTTCCGGAACCTGCTGGCGCTTGGACAATAAAAGAATCATGGATATTGAGCGCTTGGTCTCTCTGTTTTTGGTCGCTAGAGATTATTACAGGTATCTCATTCACATTGATTCTGGCGCACTCACCCCTAATAAAGACAAACCATTCACCAGTACTTGTTTGCTGGCGATAACCAGGGCAAGCCTCGCTTGTGTCAACGACTCATCGCCTACCAAGAAAGGGCAGGCGTTGTAATAGCTGTGAAAACAAGACGCCAAATCTTTCAAATAATACGCCAACTGGTGCGGCTCATATTGCAATGCCGAGGACTCTACTACACCCTTATAACGGCTCAGTTCTTTTAACAAAGATTTTTCGCTGTCTTCAACAAGCAGTGATAAATCCGCATCGCTGGTATTCACTATAATTTCTTTTTCGCCAGCCTGTTTGAGCACCGAACAAATTCGAGCATGGGCATATTGAATATAGAACACGGGGTTTTCATTGGTCTTTGACTTAGCCAAATCAAGATCAAAATCCATGTGCTGTTCGGATTTCCTCATCACATAGAAAAAACGCGCAGCATCGTTACCGACTTCATTACGCAGTTCTTCAAGCGTTACAAACGAACCACTACGAGTCGACATTTTGACTTTTTTTCCACCGCGATACAAGTTTGCAAATTGCACCAACAAAATTTCTAGTTTTTCGGGATCGTGATTAAGTGCAGCAATCGAGGCTTTGACTCTGGCAATATAGCCATGATGGTCAGCGCCCCAAATATTGATAACCTTATCGTAGCCACGATCAAACTTTTCTAAATGGTATGCGATGTCAGAAGCAAAATAAGTGTGAATACCGTTGTCTCTGACAACCACACGATCTTTCTCGTCACCGTAATCCGTCGTCTTAAACCACAAAGCACCGTCTTTTTTATAAATGTGACCCGTGTCTTGCAGAGTGTCAGTCGTACTTTTAGCTAAGCCACTGTCAATCAGCGACTGCTCTGAAAACCATTGCTGATAGTCAACACCAAATTCGGCTAAATCGTCTTTAATGCCGCCAAGAATCGAATCAATACCCACTCTGAAAATAGCTTGATAGCCTTCACCTAGTAACTGCTTAGAGCGAACAACAAGTGCATCGATGTGCGCCTCTTTGTCACCACCTTCGGCTTCGTCTTTACAAATATCTTCAAACAATTCTCCAGCACTCTTGCGCCAACGCTCGCCATACTCGGCGACAACACTTTTGGCAATATCTTGGATATAATCGCCCTGATAGCCGTTGTCTGGGAATCTTAATTCCTCACCAAAAACAGACAAATAGCGGAGGAAGATGCTGACGGTTAGAATGTCCATCTGCCGACCGGCATCATTGACATAATATTCGTTATCTACTTCAAAACCCACAGCCCGCATAAGATTAGAAATCGTTGCGCCATAAGCCGCACCTCGACCATGACCAACATGCAGTGGGCCGGTTGGATTGGCAGAAACAAACTCTAACAAGGCTCTTTTGCCAGCGCCCACACTAGAAAGGCCATAGTCATCAGCAGAAGTTAAAATATCAGTGACAACAGCGCTGTTTGTCGCTTCAGACAAAAAGAAATTAATAAACCCAGGGCCGGCAATCTCGGTTTTACTGATTAGCGGCGAATCACTGAGTTTAGCGATGATTTGTTCAGCCAACGCCTTGGGCGCACACTTCGCTTGCTTGGCTAACATTAAGGCGACATTCGTTGCATAGTCACCGTGCGCTTTGTCTTTGGTATGGTCCAATCGAACCTTGGCAGGCAATTCACTAATAACGCCTTCAGCCAACAACGCGCTCAAACTTTGAATAAGTAACTCTTGTAACTGTTCTTTCATATCACCTGTAGGATTGTATTTCGACTGAATATAGTCGACATTTTAGTTTATCTAGAGGTTAAATTCTTAAAATGTCTGGTTATGCCAGAACATTTAATAAAACTTAATGTGCCTCTTGCCAGTTATCGGCAATACCAACATCAACCACCAAAGGAATATCCAGCTCTACGGCATTTTCCATCTTGGTACGAATCACCTCTGCGTACGCATGTGCTTTGTCAATAGGCATTTCAAACACCAGCTCATCGTGCACTTGCATTAGCATCTTGACACCATTATTTTCACTGTCGATCCACGCTTGAATATCAAGCATCGCTTTTTTAATAATATCGGCTGAAGAGCCTTGCATCGGCGCGTTAATTGCAGTGCGAAGAGCGTGTTGTTGCAACATTTTGTTCTTAGCATTCACTTGCGGCAAGTACAATCGTCTCCCCTCAATTGTCTCGACAAAACCCAACTCTTTGGCTTTTTCTTTGGTAGAGTCCATATATTTCAAAACGCCAGGGTAATTTTCAAAATAGGCATCGATATACTCTTTCGCCTCGGTACGCGAAACATCAATTTGCTTGGCCAATCCAAATGCACTCATGCCATAAATCAGACCAAAGTTAATTGCCTTGGCATTGCGCCGCTGCTCTTTGCTTACTTCATCCAATGGCGTACCGAACATTTGCGCAGCGGTTGCACTATGGACATCAACATTGTTATTAAAGGCCTCTACAAGACTTTTGTCTTTAGAAATATGCGCCATAATCCTCAGCTCAATCTGAGAGTAGTCAGCGGCAACGATGATGTTGCCCTCGCTTGCTACAAAAGCACTGCGAATGCGCGCGCCCTGTTCAGAGCGAATCGGAATATTTTGCAAGTTTGGCTTCGAAGAAGACAGCCTCCCAGTAGCTGTTACCGCCTGATGATACGATGTGTGCAAACGCCCCGTGCGAGCGTTGACTTGCCTTGGCAAGGCTTCGAGGTAGGTCGAATTTAACTTAGTCAGTGTTCGATAAGACATAATTAAATCCACCAAAGGATGGTCGAGTAATTTCAGCGCCTCTTCGTTGGTGGATGGTTGCCCCTTTGGGGTTTTCTTCTTTGGCTCGAGACCCAAGCCCTCTTCACTAAAAAGTATTTGCTGAATTTGTTTTGGCGACTCTAAATTAAACTCAACGCCGGCAATGTCAAATGCTTGCGCCTGAATCTTGGACATCTCCGCCTTGACTTGTACTTGCTGATTGTATAAAGACGCTACATCAATCAGTGCGCCGTTGCGCTCAAGCTTGAGCATGATTTTCACCAATGGCAATTCCAGTGTTTGGTAAAGGGCTTGCAGTTTAGGATATTGACTAATTTTTTCTTCTAGAACTTTATTCAGCTCATGGGTAACAATAACATCTTCACAGGCATATGGTACCGCTTGATCAAGGCTGACCTCGCTGAAACTGAGTTGTTTTTTACCGCTGCCAGCGACATCAGAGAAATGTATGGTTGTATGGCCCAGGTAAAACTCAGACAAATCGTCCATGTTGTGTCGTGTCGCTACCGAATTAAGGCAATACGACTTGACCATGGTGTCGTCAACAATACCGTTTAATTCAATATCAACATTGGCTAACACATGGGCGTCATATTTTAAATTTTGGCCAATTTTACCAATTTCTGCATTTTCAAGAATGGGCTTGAGAGACGCTAAAGTCGCTTGCCTTGATAATTGTGCTGGCGCGTCTATGTAGTCATGCGCAACCGGCAAATAATAACTTTTCTTGTCGATTAAAAAGACGAAGCCAACAATTTGTGCCTCCATATAATCAAGGCTATTGGTCTCCAAATCAAAGACAAACGATTTACAAACTGATAATTGCCCTAATAAACCGTCAAAATCACTTTGGCTCAGGACAAGGTGTTGCGAGTAGCCTTGCAGTAACTCACTAGTCTCGGCTGCTTTTTCCTCAACCTCAATTGGCGATTCAGTCTGGCCTTTTGCTGGTGCTTGCCCAACATCACCCAACTGTCTTAACCACATAGAAAAGCCGTATTCTTGATAAAGTGCAGCAAGTGTTACTGAATCTTCACCGGGCTCATCTGAGAAAATATCGATCGGGATTTCAACATCAAATTTAAGTTGCACCAGCCTGTTTGACAACTCCAAAAGATCAAAAGACGCGCGCAACTTTTCGCCCACTTTGCCACCCATTTTGTGGGCATTGGCCTTAACACTTGCAAGGTCGCTATACGTACCAAGCCATTTGGCAGCAGTTTTTGGGCCAACACTGGGCACCCCCGGAATATTATCAGCACTATCGCCGGTAAGCGCCAATAGGTCGGAAACTTGATGCGGCTCCACACCCATTTTTTCTTTGACAAGAGCACTATCATAAAGCTTGCCTTTCATATCCAACTGCTTGACGTTATTACTGACCAATTGAAATAAATCTTTATCGCCACTGGCAACAATGGTGTTTATGTTTTTTGCATCGGCTTGTGTCGCCAAAGTCGCAATCACATCATCCGCTTCAACGCCATCGACACAGAGAAAATGAAAGCCCATTGCTCGAACCATTTTATAAAGCGGCTCGATTTGCATAATCAAGTCATCTTCGGCGGGCTTACGGTGCGCCTTGTATTCAGAATACATTTCGTGGCGGAAGTTTGAGCCTTTGGCGTCAAAAATCATAATTATTTTTGCACCATTATATTTACGTTGTAAGTGCTTTATGGCGTTAATGACGCCAAACATCGCCCCGGTTGGAAAGCCAGAATCGTTGCTTAAATTTTGAGAAAGTGTTGAAAAATACGAACGGAATAAAAATGCAGATCCGTCGACTAAAATAAGTTGCTGAGCCATAGCAGAATTTTACCAATATTCTTGGCACACCATTGCATAAAGCAATCGTTTTAAGCGCCGATAAGCTATAAAATATTAACATGTCAGACGCGCTACTTACCGCCCAAAATATCACCTTAACTCATCAAGGGAAAAAAATACTTGATGACGTCAGCTTTACCCTTCAGGCGGGTGAGTTTATTACCTTGATTGGGCCAAACGGTGCCGGCAAAAGCTCTTTGATTAAAGTGCTACTGGGCTTGATTAAACAGGACAGTGGAAAAATTAAACGCGCCAAATCAATACGCCTTGGTTATACACCGCAACTGTTTACCCCCAATCCCTTTATTCCAATTTCTGTTGTCGACTTCTTAACACTCAACCAAAAGGTAGAGAAGTCTTTTATCAAAGAAACTGCCGAAACAACAGGCGTTTCCTCCTTGCTCAATTCACCCCTCAAAGACTTATCGGGCGGTGAATTACAAAAAGTTCTATTGACGCGCGCTCTAATGAACAAACCCAATGTCTTAATTTTAGACGAGCCCGCACAAAACCTAGATGTTGACGGCCAGATGCAGCTCTATCAATTGATTCAAGATATTCACCAACAACAAAACTGTGCGATCCTAATGGTTTCGCACGATTTGCACCGGGTAATGAAAGAATCCAGCCAAGTGCTTTGCCTTTATCATCACATTTGCTGCAAAGGACACCCAGAAGCCATCCTCAAGGACGAGCAATTTAACGATCTCTTTGCCGACCAAATGACCGAATTAATGGCGACTTACGAACATCATCACAACCATCACCACGAACATTAATGTTGAAATAGGTGTTGCAAAGGTCTCAAGACTAAAAACCCTGCCGCTGGTATAATGTGTCCTTTTTTTTCTGAGAAAAATTATGAAAGATATCATCGAAGCGGCTTTTGAAGATCGCGCACATATTACCCCTGATTCAGCACCACAAGAAGTTAGAGACGCTGTTGCGGAAGCGATTCATTTGCTCGATACTGGCAAAGCCAGAGTTGCAGAGCAAAAAGGTATTGGCCAGTGGGTTGTTAACGAATGGCTTAAAAAAGCAGTTTTACTGTCTTTCAGATTAGAAGACAACACCGTGATGCAGGCGGGCTACACTCAGTTCTTTGATAAGGTCCCTTCTAAGTTTGTCAATACAACCGCTGAAGAATTCCAAGCGGCGGGCGTTCGTGTGGTACCGCCAGCAACTGCAAGACGTGGCTCTTATATTGCCCCAAACACTGTTTTAATGCCTTCTTACGTCAATATCGGTGCATATGTCGATTCTGGCACGATGGTCGATACATGGGCAACTGTTGGCTCTTGTGCGCAAATTGGTAAAAACGTTCACCTTTCAGGCGGTGTTGGTATCGGCGGCGTCTTAGAGCCGTTGCAGGCCAATCCTACGATTATTGAAGACAATTGCTTTATCGGCGCTCGCTCTGAAGTGGTCGAAGGCGTGATTGTTGAAGAAGGCGCGGTAATTTCAATGGGCGTCTACATTGGCCAGTCAACGAAAATCTTTAACCGTGAAACCGGCGAAATTACTTACGGTCGCATTCCAGCTGGCTCGGTGGTTGTCTCAGGCAGCCTTCCATCTAAAGACGGTAGCTACTCACTTTACTGTGCGGTGATCGTGAAGCAAGTGGACGCCAAAACAAGATCAAAAGTTGGTATTAACGAACTCCTTCGAGGCATCTAGAGCCTCCACTGGAATTCAGATATAAAAAAACCCGCCGTTAGGCGGGTTTTTTATGAGTCACTTATGTTACTAACTGCGATTAAAGATTGAATACAGAACTGCAACAGCAGCTAAACCGACTAGGCCAGCAGCACCAAGTGTTGAAACGATATCTGTAATTGTACCAATTACATTACCGCCAATAAATGGAATGTTGGAATTCGCATCTGTACCAAAAATGATTTGAACAACCACTGCTAACGCGATTAATGCAACGCCAGCTTCTGTTAATTGTTTAATCAGACTTACCGCCTTATCTAACATATTGTCTCTCCCATAGTTTTAAAAGACAACCAACATTTACTTGTTGATTGATGCACTTTTTATAGTAGCAAAAACTCTATGTCAAGTTTAATTGAGAAAAAAATGCTAAAAAAACACCAATAAACGCAAATAATCGCTCAAATGTTGCGAAAAAACAACAAAATTATTCTCTAGATAAGCAGGGAAGCCAAGATGCCCGAAAATAGCGCCATACCAATGTAATGGTTGTGTAAAAATGCCTTAAAACAGGCTGTTTTTTGACGACTTTTGATCAAAAACTGATGGTAAATCATTAGTATCGAAATAATTAATGCAGAAAATTGATAAAAAAGCCCTAAATCGAATAAATTGCCAATTTTTAAGAAGATTAAAAGTAACAAAACTTGCAAAATACCGATGATAATTCGATCGTATTTAGCGAATAAGATGGCCGTTGATTTCACTCCTATTTCTAGATCTTCCTCACGATCCGCCATAGCATACATGGTGTCATAGATCAGCGTCCAGACAATATTAGCGGCAAATAGCCAATACGCCTCCACTGGAACTTCACCCCTTTGCGCACTAAACGCCATCAACACACTCATGCCAAAAGCAAGTCCTAGAACAAATTGTGGCAGCTGAATGCAGCGTTTAGTAAATGGGTAAAGCCCTGCAAGCGCAACAGCCACGAATGACAGCTGAACAGTTAACGTATTGGTCATCAGCACCAAGCCAAAGGCCGACAATATTAATACGAAAAACAACAGCAAAGCACTTTTAGAGCTAACTTCGCCCGAGGCAATGGGGCGATTTTTTGTACGCTCAACGTGCTTGTCGATTTCACGATCAGCATAATCATTAATGACACAGCCGGCGCTGCGCATCACAATAACGCCCATAGTAAATATAATAAGCAAGTCAACATCTGGCCATCCGCCTGCGGCAAGGAAGAGTGCCCAATAAGTTGGCCACAGCAGCAAGTAAATACCAACTGGCTTGTCAATACGCATTAAACGAAAATAGGCGTTCATAATGTGAGACCTTTAAGTGGTTATTTGTAATTTTGATAATGGGGTTTTTTCATTTTACAGGGCACAATTTTAGAAACTCTACTTGTTGTCCAGTGAGAAAATTTAACAAAGTAAAATGGACAAAATCCTTTATCCCAAAGAGCTGTGGCTAAAAATGTTAATAATAAAAGAAAAATTCTTACCAATATCTAAAGCTATTCGTTGCAAATTTTATAACTAACCATTTAAAGATCTCAATGTAGCTAAAAATTCTTCCAATTCAACGGGTAATGGCGCGATGACTTTTTGAATTTCATTGGTCGTCGGGTTGGTAAAGGTGAGAGCCTTAGCATGAAGGAATAGTCTTTTGAGACCTTTGGCCTTCATTTGTGCATCAAACTGACGATCGCCGTATTTATCGTCCTGAGCGATTGGGTGGCCAGCGTGTTTGGCGTGCACGCGAATTTGGTGTGTTCTGCCGGTTTCAATCACCACCTCAACAAGTGATGCGCTGAATTCGTCGTTATGGAAATTCTTCATCGGGTGAAAATGGCTGAGCGACTCCTTGCCTTTGCTGTCAATCACACTATAACGAGAGTTTTGGTAAATAGGCGCGTCAACCGTATGGCGTTTCTTACTCCAAGACCCTTGAACCAAAGCAACATAGCGTTTTTCCATCTGGTGTTTTGTGAGCTGTTCGTGCAAAGCTTTTAGTACGGAACGTTTTTTTGCCAATATCAAAACACCTGAAGTGGCGCGGTCAAGTCGGTGCACCAGTTCAATGGGATACTTATATTCTGCCTTTAAAGCCTCGATAATACCGATGCCGATGCCGCTACCACCGTGCACGGCCATGCCGCTTTTTTTGTTAATAATCATCAAGCCTTTATCTTCATAAAGTATGGAGTCATGCAAGGTTTCTATCATGCCAGCAGAGGGCTTATGCTCCTTTTCAGCTGTGAGTCGAACAGGCGGAATTCGAACAATGTCCTCAATCTGTAATTTATACTCGGCTTTTTTACGCCCCTTATTCACCCGCACCTCACCCTTACGAATAAGGCGATAGATATGCGACTTAGGTACACCCTTAAGCTGCTTTAGAAGGTAGTTGTCAAGACGTTGGCCAATCGAAAATTCATCAATAGTGACCAATTTAACCGAATTGTGTACAGGCGACTGATCACTCATTAGAAGAACAGACGCTTAAAATTATTTGTGGTGATCTCAGCAATTTCTTCAATACTAGAGCCGCGCACTTCGGCTAATTTTTCAGCAACATGATAAGTAAACGCCGGACTATTAGGGCGACCACGATGTGGCATCGGCGTCAAATAAGGAGAATCGGTTTCTACCAAAAGTCGATCTTCCGGCACTTTTTTGGCCACTTCTCGCAAATCTTTGGCACTATTAAAAGTCAAAATACCAGAGAAAGAGATGTAAAAACCAAGATCAAGAGCGGCCTTCGCCGTCTCCCAATCCTCAGAAAAACAGTGCATAACACCGGCTTGAACTTTTTCTTCGCGCATAATGGATATGGTGTCTTTTTTCGCTTCCCGCGTGTGAATAATCATCGGCTTACCAGTACGATTTGAGACTTCAATATGACGACGAAAACGATCACGCTGCCAATCGGCCTCATCTTTTTTAACATGGAAATAATCCAAGCCGGTTTCGCCAATGGCAATCACTCGATCACTTTTTGAAAGCTCGATTAATTCATCAACACTCGGGTCTTTACCGTCAACTTCGGTTGGATGGACGCCGACAGAGGCATAAATACTGGGGTGCGCAAGTGCCAAATTATGAACATCATCGAAATGCTCTAGATCAATACAAACGCATAAGAATTCTGTGACTGATAATTCTTTGGCGTGCGCTAGCATGGATTCAATACTACCACCAAAGGCGTCTAAATCAACACGGTCAATATGGCAATGAGAGTCAACGATTTTCATAGGAATTTGATTATAGCTTAATTTCTAAAAGCGAACGCTTGTCGGAAACAAAAGGCACGCTCAGGTTATGAGCAGTAATTTTAGCATCAACAGCTCGCTCTTCATCTGCATGATCACCTTTCATTAATACATAGCTTCCACCCTGCGCTAACAAGTGTCTTGTTAAGTTCAGCGTTTTGTCCACTTCGGCAAAAGCCCTGGAAGTAATTTGCGAGAAAAGGGATTCTGGTGAAAAAGACTCTACTCGTGAATTGACCACGCTTAAGTTGCCCAGGCCGAGTTCGGTTTTAACCACCTGCATAAAGCGGCATTTTTTACCAACACTGTCAAGTACAGTAACGCTAACGTCATCCCGCATAATGGCAATGACAATACCCGGCAAACCAGCACCGGCGCCCACATCCAATAGCTGGCCTTTATTAATAAAAGGCAATATTGAAAGACTGTCAATAATGTGTTTTTTTACAGATTCAAGCGGATCGCGGATCGCGCTAAGATTGTAGGTCTTATTCCATTTTTGGATAAGCGCACAGTAATCCAATAACTGTTGAGTTTGCTTTGCAGTGAGTGAAATACCCATCAGCTCTGCGCCCTCACAAAGCAAGGCCTGTTCTTCGCTCACAGTACCTTTCTATAGGTCTTTAAGTAAACCAAGAGAATCGAAATAGAGGCAGGGGTTACACCCTGCATACGGCTCGCTTGGCCAATAGTTTCCGGTTTGGATTCACTGAGCTTTTGAATGACCTCGGCGGACAACGCTTTTATCGACTGATAATCCATATCCTCTGGCAATTTGGTGTCTTCGTTTTTACGGTACTTCTCAATCTCATCTAATTGACGCTTGATATAGCCTTCGTATTTAATCTGGTTTTCAACCTGAGCAATTAACGAAGGATCCTCTAAAAACGGCTTGGCTTTCTCAATCTTACTGAGCAATTTATAGTCAATTGACGGTCTTTTAAGCAGCGCTTCAAGGCTGTATTCGTGATTAAGAGTGACTCCCAAAACGCTCTGCGCCTGGGCATCATCGGCCTGCACCCAAAAAGACTTAAGTCTTTGTTTCTCAGCGGCAATTTGCTCGTATTTTCCACAAAAAGAACGCCAACGTGCCTCATCAATAAGACCCAGTTCTTGCGCTTGAGGCGTTAAGCGTTCATCGGCGTTGTCTTCACGTAAGAGCAAACGATACTCTGCGCGTGAGGTAAACATGCGGTATGGCTCACTCGCGCCTTTGGTGGTCAAATCATCAACCATGACGCCAATATAAGACTCATCACGCTTCGGCACCCAGGAATTCAACTCTTTCACTTGCAAGGCTGCATTAATGCCTGCCAACAAACCTTGCGCAGCTGCTTCTTCATAACCGGTTGTGCCGTTAATTTGGCCGGCAAAAAATAAACCGGATATTTTCTTAAGTTCTAGAGTTTGCTTCAACCCTCGTGGATCGAAAAAATCATACTCAATCGCATAACCGGGACGCATGATTTTGGCACCCTCAAAACCTTTTATCGAATGTATAAAGGCTTCTTGAACTTCGTAAGGCAGTGATGTAGAAATACCATTCGGATAAATTTCGTTGGTTGTTAGCCCTTCTGGCTCAACAAAAATTTGATGCGAATTGCGCTCGGAAAAACGCACCACTTTATCCTCAATCGAAGGGCAGTAACGCGGGCCAACGCCCTCAATATTACCCGAATACATTGGTGAGTCCTTCAGTCCTGCGCGAATAATATCGTGAGTTTTTTCATTGGTGTGAGTGATATAACACGGGATTTGCTGAGGGTGGTCCGCGCTAGAACCCATGAATGAAAAAGTTGGTAGAGGGGTATCGCCATGTTGTTTTTGCAATACATCAAAATTGATCGTTCTAGCATCGAGGCGTGCAGGCGTGCCTGTCTTAAGTCGCCCAACACCTAAATCATAGCTTCGCAGTTTCTGCGATAAGGCGTTAGCTGGTGCGTCACCTGCGCGTCCACCTTGAAAATTTTTCTGGCCAATGTGAATAACACCACCCAAAAATGTGCCCGATGTGAGGATGACTTTATCGGCAAAAAACTTTAGTCCCATTTGGGTAACAACACCCTTTACTTGATCGTTTTCGATAATGAGGTCATCAACCGCTTGCTGGAATATGCTTAAGTTGGGTTGATTTTCTAGCGCATAACGCACTTCGGCCTTGTAAAGAATGCGATCGGCTTGCGCACGAGTTGCTCTCACAGCAGGCCCTTTAGAGGCGTTGAGTGTGCGGAACTGAATGCCAGCCTTGTCAGTCGCTTTAGCCATGATGCCGCCCATCGCATCAATTTCTTTCACCAAATGGCCTTTACCAATGCCACCAATAGCGGGATTACAGCTCATTTGACCAAGGGTTTCAATATTATGAGTAATCAACAAAGTGTCGACCCCCATGCGTGCCGAGGCAAGCGCCGCCTCAGTACCGGCATGGCCACCACCAATGACAATGACAGGATAATATTTACTTTGTTCGATCATGTGTTTGTTTTGGAGATCTTTACAACAATCATTTTAAAATTTGCTGAGTGATAAAAACGAATAAAAAGTGTGCAAAAATATAAAATGAATAGCGCTAACTATTGATGAGAATTTTTCTGCACTTTTGATCATATTTTAGCCTCAGCCGTATGGGATATGTGATTTTTACTATTTTCCTGCGTTAATTTTTTTCGCTAGACAACAAGTAGAGCTTTAAATAATATGCCTTGTAAAATAATAAAAATTCCACTATCAAACTTGAAATGATTGTTGTAAAGGTCTCTAATAAAAAAGACCCGCATTGCGGGCCTGTTATTATACCTTTGTCGCCCAACTTAGCCAGAGCATCTAATTTTCACGATGCATAGCACTGAGCTTTTAAAGGCTAGTATTTATAGCCAGCCTCAAACAAAGTGGCTTGCGAAGAAGGCTGAGAGCCAGAAACGTAGTCACCCATAGAGGCTTCAGAGTTGGCTTTCGCCCTTGCCATTAAGGCTTGTTGTCCTGCTGTATCGCCGCCATTCTTCCAAGCTTGCAAGCAAGATTGCTGTAATGCTCTACCGTAAGAGAATGTCATGCTCCAAGGGCTTTTACGATCCATGCTGTTCATCGTGTTCAGATAAACAGAGGCATCTTCCTCTGTCAAGCCACCCGAAAGGAACATAATGCCAGGAACGGCATCGGGGACACAACGATCCATGGTGCGCACCGTGATTTTTGCTACTTCTTCTGGGCTTGCCTTATCGGCATTATCAACACCTGAAACAGTCATTGACGGCTTCAATAAAGTACCTTCTAACAAAACATCGTTCTCTTCACAGGCTTTGTAGACCGCCGTAAGAATTCTCTCTTGTGCTTCTGCTGTACGCTCAATCGTATGATCGCCGTCCATCAAAATCTCAGGTTCAATAATTGGCACAAGACCAGAATCTTGACAAGTCCTAGCATAACGTGCCAAACCCCAAGCATTCTCTTGAATGGCTAAATCACTAGGACAGCCATCGGCAGTAATTTGTAAGACAGCGCGCCATTTAGCAAAACGTGCGCCACGCTGGTAATACTCTGCCGTGCGTTCGGCTAGACCCTCTAAACCCTTGCACCAAGTTTCAAGAGGATGAGCGCCCGCTAAAGGACTCAAGCCTTTATCAACCTTAATGCCAGGAATAATACCCAATTCATCAAGCTTGGCAATCATGGTGCCGCCATCCAAGTGGTCTTGATAAAGCGTTTCCTCAAAAAGAATTGCACCACTGATGTAGTTACCTAAGCCTTCGGCATTAAACAACATGCCACGATAAGCCTGGCGGTTAGTCTCAGTGTTCTCAACATTGATACCCGCAAGGCGCTTACCAATGGTTGGTGTAGATTCGTCCACTGCAAGCAGACCCTTGCCTTTTGCAGCTAAGAGACGAGCAGTCTCTCTCAATTCATCTTGCTTTTCAATCATTCTTTTTCCCCATTCCTTTTTACAACTTAATAATCGCCTTCGCCAACACGAAGAATTTTCATCAGATTCGTTCCACCAGTTGAGAACTTGTGCATTCCTTTGGTCAGCACAACTAGGTCTCCGTTCTCTACCACTTCGTTTTGGATTAAAGCACTAACAACAGCCTCGTTCACTTTGTCCCAGTCGCTAGCACTTTGTTTACCCATACTGCACGGGTAAACCCCTCGGTATAAAGTGACTGTGCTCAATGTCCTGTCATTTTCTGACATCGCAAAAATAGCAATATTCGAACTGATTCTTGACATCCAAAGCGCCGTTTTTCCGGATTCAGTCAGTGATGCAACAACCTTAACGCCCAAATGGTTTGCTGCATACATTGCACTCAGCGCGATTGTCTCATCAATATCTTCAAACTCTTCATTCAAACGGTGTCTAGACACAGCTGCGGTTGGGTTTTTCTCCGCCTCAATACATACCTCGACCATCGTTTTAACCGCATTAACAGGGTAATCGCCAGCAGCCGTTTCAGCTGATAACATCACCGCATCGGTGCCATCTAACACGGCATTAGCCACGTCAAATACTTCTGCACGGGTTGGAATTGGATTGGTAATCATAGACTCCAACATTTGCGTTGCAGTAATGACAACCTTATTCTGTGATCTTGCCATCTGAATCAATCTTTTTTGTTGCGCTGGCAATTGTGGATCGCCAATCTCAACGCCTAAATCGCCGCGAGCAACCATAATGCCCGCCGACTCTTCAATAATCTCTTCAATAACACCGCTCACTAAAGCTTCTGCGCGTTCAATCTTAGAGATAACGCCAGCTCTAGAGCCTGCGGCCACTAAAAGCTTCTTGGTTTCTCTGACGTCATCCGCATGCACGGGAAAAGATAAGGCAACGTAATCCGCATCTGCTTCTGCGGCGATTAAAATATCTTTCTTGTCCTTTTCGGTAAGGGCGCTAGCACTTAGGCCGCCGCCTTTTAAATTAATGCCTTTTTTGTTAGATAATGGACCTGCTTGGGTGACGACAGTATGAATTTTAGCGCCATCCACACCAGTTACTTTCAGGACAATTTTGCCATCATCTAAAACCAATAAATTACCTGGTTTAACTTCATTTGGCAGTGTTTTATAACTAATACCAATCGAATTCTGGTCACCCGCATCGGCGTCCATTTCTGCATCAAGAGTAAAGCTATCGCCTTCATTTAGCTGAATCTTGCCATCTTTGAAAGACGAGATTCTAATTTTAGGGCCTTGAAGATCCATCAAAATACCGATATAGGTATTGTTCTTTTTGGCATAAGCTCTAACGGCTGCAACACGGCCCAAATGCTCTGAAGCCTCGCCGTGAGAAAAATTAATGCGGACAACATTTACACCAGCATCAAGAATGCCATCTAGCACACCAGGCTTGTCCGTTGCAGGACCCAAAGTGGCGAGAATTTTCGTTCTTCTAAAAATCATTGATCGTATCTCCTTTCAACTAAAATTATTATTCAAATCCTCTTGCTTCCAGCGCCTCAACAACTGGTAATTTCTTGCCTTCAAGAAACTCCAAAAAAGCGCCCCCGCCTGTTGAAATATAAGAGATTTTATCTTCAATATTATACTTACTAACTGCAGCCAGTGTATCGCCACCACCCGCAATTGAGAAGGCATCAGAGTCTGCAATAGCGCGTGCTACCACTTCTGTACCGTTTGCAAACTGATCAAACTCAAACACGCCCAAAGGGCCATTCCAAACAATCGTGCCTGCATTTTTCATAATTTCTGCCAATTCCTGGGCAGAATTTGGACCGATATCAAAAATCATATCGTCCGCAGCAACACTTGCGGTGCTTTTGATTTCAGCCGTTGCAAACTCCGAAAACTCCTTGCCACAAACAACATCCGTTGGTACGGGGATTTGGCAATCCTCCATTAAGGCTTTTGCCGTTGGAATCAAGTCGTGCTCACACAAAGACTGACCCACAACATTGCCTTGTGCGGCAATGAAAGTATTGGCAATACCGCCGCCAACAACCAACTGGTCAACAATCTTTGAAAGGGACTCCAATACGGTCAATTTCGTTGACACCTTAGAGCCACCAATAATCGCCACCATTGGTCGTGCTGGGTTGTCTAGCGCCTTGCCCAGTGCATCAAGCTCGCCAACCAGTAGTGGCCCTGCACAAGCAATTGGTGCAAACTGCACAACGCCGTGCGTTGAAGCGTGCGCTCTATGCGCTGTGCCAAAGGCATCCTGCACACAAATATCACACAAGGCCGCCATCTTTCTAGAAAGCGTCTCGTCATTTTCTTTTTCGCCTTCGTTAAATCGGACATTTTCACAAAGGACAACCTCGCCATCGCTAAGCTCAACACCATCCAGCCAATCTGAAACAAGTCTCACTTCCTGGCCCAACAATTTGGATAAATGCTTAGCAACCGGCGCCAATGAAAACCTCTGCTCAAACTCACCCGCAGTTGGCCTACCAAGGTGTGAAGTGAGAATCACTTTTGCGCCCGCCTTAACGGCGTGAATAATCGTAGGCAGAGAAGCCTGGATACGCTTATCACTAGTGACCTTACCATCTTTAATGGGCACGTTTAAATCTTGTCTGATTAAAACGCGCTTACCGGATAAATCCAGGTCGGTCATTTGTATTGCGTTCATAAAGCTCTCTGCTAAACTCAATAATTACTTTGTTACAAACTCAGCTAAACGAAGCAAGTTGCATGTGTAACTGTACTCATTATCGTACCAAGAAACCACTTTGACAAACGTTGAATCCATTGCAATACCAGCACTAGAATCAAAGATTGAAGCATAGGTACTGCCAACAAAATCCGTTGATACGACCTTCTCATCAGTATAACCCAGGACGCCCTTCATCGAGCCTTCTGAGGCGCTTTTCATCGCATCACAAATCGCTTCATAAGTGGCCTCTGAATTTAACTCAACCGTTAAGTCAACTACCGATACATCTGATGTTGGTACACGGAAAGACATGCCTGTTAACTTGCCGTTTAATTCTGGCAAAACAACGCCCACTGCTTTTGCAGCGCCCGTTGATGAAGGAATAATATTCTCTAGAATGCCACGACCACCACGCCAATCTTTCATTGAAGGGCCATCAACCGTTTTTTGTGTTGCAGTCGCTGCATGAACTGTTGTCATTAGGCCGCGCTTAACACCCCAGTTGTCGTTCAATACTTTGGCAACCGGCGCCAAACAGTTTGTTGTACAAGAGGCTGCTGAAATAATCGCTTGACCATCGTAAGAATCATGGTTAACACCGTATACAAACATCGGTGTACCATCTTTAGAAGGGGCTGATTGAATGACTTTCTTTGCGCCAGCATCAAGGTGCGCCTGGCAACCTTCTTCAGTTAAGAAGAAACCCGTACAATCGATAACTAAATCTGCACCAATTTCATCCCATTTAAGATCCGATGGATTGCGCTCCGCTGTCAAGCGAATTTTCTTACCGTCGATAACAAAATTGTTATCCTCAACGGCAACGTCTTTAGCAAAACGACCATGAACTGAATCGTACTTAAGCATATACGCCAAGTAATCGTTGTCCAATAAATCATTGATACCAACAACTTCTAGACCATAAAAATCTTTGTCAATCGCACGAAAAACCATACGGCCAATACGACCAAAACCATTAATGCCTACCTTAATTGTCATCTTCTAACTCCTAAAAAAATCAACCTAATACCGACTCAACAGTAGCAACCACTTTTTCTACTGTAAAACCAAAATGTTTAAACAAATCAACCGCAGGGGCTGATTCGCCAAACGTTGTCATTACAACCAGACCACCGTCAAGTCCAATGTACTTATACCAAGAATCAGCAACACCTGCCTCAATCGCAACACGCTTAACACCCGGTGTTAGTACGGAATCTCGGTATGCTTGATCTTGTTCGTCAAATGCATTCGTACATGGCATTGAAACCACACGAACTTTCTTGTCCGACATTGCGTTCGCTGAATCAACTGCAAGCGAGACTTCAGAGCCTGTCGCAATCAAAATAATATCAGCATCGCCGTCACAATCTTTTAAGACGTAACCGCCTTTCTCAATATTGGATACCTGTTCAACTGTTCGTTCCATTGGCGTCAAGTTCTGGCGCGAGAAAATTAGCGCTGTTGGTGCGTCACCTCTTTCCATGGCAATCTTCCAGGAAACGCCAGACTCGATCGCATCACATGCTCTCCACGTATGGAAGTTTGGAATCACGCGCATGCTTGCAATTTGCTCCACCGCCTGATGCGTAGGGCCATCTTCACCCAGACCAATAGAGTCATGAGTGTAAACATAAATCGTACCAATTTTCATCAATGCTGACATACGCAGTGAGTTCCGCATGTACTCCATAAACATCAAGAAAGTTGCGCCATAAACTTTGAAGCCGCCATGCAAAACCATGCCGTTCATCATTGCCGCCATGCCAAATTCGCGCACACCCCATGAGATGTAATTGCCATCAGCATTGTCGTGGTTAACCACAACCGAGCCAGACCAATTGGTTAGGTTAGAACCTGTTAGATCCGCTGAACCGCCAAACAACTCTGGCACAATAGGACCCATTGCTTCAATCGCATTTTGTGAGGCTTTTCTTGAGGCAATATTAGGCATCTCTTCTTGAGTTTTGGCAATATATTTGTCCATTTCCTCAGAAAAATTAGCTGGCAATTCGCCCGCCATACGGCGCTCGAATTCACTCGCCTCTGCAGGGTAAGAAGCCCTATAAGCTTTAAATCTTTCATTCCAGTCTTCTTCAACCTCAGCACCTTGTGCCTTGTGATCCCAGCCATCATAAATGGCCTGCGGGATTTCAAATGGCGGATGATTCCAGCCCAATTGTTTACGTGTTTTGGCAATCTCTTCGTCTCCCAAAGGAGCGCCGTGACAATTGTGTGTTCCTGCAAGGTTAGGCGATCCAAAGCCGATAACTGTGCGCGTGCAAATTAATGTTGGTCTGTCGTTCGTCGCTTTTGCTTCGGCTATTGCGGCGTTAATTTCTACCGCATCATGGCCGTCGACATTTGCTATCACATGCCACCCATAAGACTTAAAACGACCTGGAACACCTCTCTCCATCCAGTCGCCAATATGGCCATCAATAGAAATATCGTTGTCATCCCAGAATGCAATTAACTTACCAAGGCCCAATGTACCTGCCATTGCGCAAGATTCGTGAGACAAGCCTTCCATTAAGCAGCCGTCACCCATAAAGACATAAGTGAAGTGGTCAACAATTGCATGACCGGGCTTATTGAAAGTTGCGGCCATGGTGCGCTCGGCAATCGCCATACCAACCGCATTGGTAATGCCTTGACCTAAAGGGCCTGTTGTCGTTTCAACGCCATCCGCGTAACCGTATTCAGGGTGGCCTGGTGTTTTTGCATGCAGTTGACGGAAATTTTTGATCTCATCAATGCTTAAATCAAAACCAGTCAAATGCAATAATGAGTAAAGCAGCATTGAACCATGACCATTGGACAGCACAAAACGGTCACGATCCGCCCACTTGGCATTGCTTGGGTTGTATTTAAGGTGTGAATTCCACAACACTTCAGCAATATCAGCCATACCCATCGGAGCACCCGGATGACCGGACTTAGCCTGTTGTACTGCGTCCATACTTAGGGCGCGGATAGCGTTCGCTAATACTCTTTGTTCTGACATTGTGGGGCCTTAACTACTATGAAGAAACCTTGCATTATACCTTAGAGAAAAGTGCGTCAATATCCACATAACACCCAAAAAATTTCAATTGTACTATACTGTTTTTCCTAAGAAATTACTTGCCAAGGTTTTGCTGAAAGATGGATATAAAACAAGCCTCGAATGAGGCTTGTTTTTGTCTTTCTTTTAGAGGCTTTTAAGAAGCTTTTAAGACGTCCACTGCCACAATCTTATACTCAGGGCATTGGGTTTCTTCATCTGTTACCGCACTGGTAACTTCATTAATCAACACTTCTGGGAAATGGAACGTTGTACGAACAACGCCTCTCTTAACGCGATCTGTTACTTGAACGTCAAGGGTGATTTCACCACGATCCGACTTCAATGTCGCGCGATCGCCTGTTGCCAGATCTTTCGCTTTTGCGTCTTTCGGATTAAGCATAATCACGTCTTTTGTTAGGAGTTCTACGTTTGACGTACGGCGTGTCATTGTTGCACAGTTGTAGTGCTGAAGTTCACGACTTGTTTTTAAGATTCAAATATAAGAGATATTTTTACTATATTTCGACTTAAAATATAGATTATTTCATATTAAGTATATTAAAATTAAACCATTTGCACTGATCTCGCTCTTAAGCAAGATGAATATTAAGCTCATTGTGATTTATAATTAATGAAAATTTAGGAGAAAAGTGGCTCAAAATGTAGTGTGGCTTAATGACGTAGGCATGGGTGACGTTGACAAGGTGGGCGGTAAAAATGCCTCCCTAGGAGAAATGATTGGTGCATTGAGCGCAAAAGGGGTAAACGTACCAGGCGGATTTGCAACCACCGCTAGTGCTTTCGAATCCTTTTTAAACCACGCCAATCTCAAAGAAAAAATCAACAACCTATTGTGCGACCTTAACACCAGCGACATAGAGGCGTTGACAACAACGGGTGCTACCATTAGACAGTGGATTGAGAACGCACCCTTCCCTGAAGCTTTAGTAGAGGCAATTAAGGACAACTACCAAACACTTGTCAACAAACTTGGCAGTGAAGCAACTTATGCTGTACGTTCATCCGCTACCGCGGAAGACCTGCCGGAAGCTTCATTCGCTGGCCAACAAGAAACCTTCCTAAACGTAAGTGGTATCGATGATATCTTGTCCGCCATTAAAAAAGTATTTGCCTCACTGTACAACGACAGAGCAATTTCTTACCGCGTACACCAAGGTTTTGAACATGAATCAGTATCACTTTCTGCAGGCATCCAACAAATGGTTCGGAGTGATATTGGTGCCAGTGGTGTGATGTTCACCCTGGACACGGAGTCTGGATTTGACGAAGTGGTATTCATCACCTCCGCTTATGGCTTAGGTGAGACTGTTGTCCAGGGCTCTGTCAACCCAGATGAATTCTATGTGCACAAGCCAACACTTAGCGCTGGCAGGCCCGCCATTCTGTCTCGTAAACTTGGCTCCAAGGCCATCAAGATGATATATTCCAGCACTGCTTTAAGCGAGCCCGTTGAAACAGTATCTGTGGACGAGTATGACCGTAGATTATTCAGTTTAGATGATGCTCAAATACAACAATTGGCTCATTATGCGATGACGATTGAAGAGCATTACGGTAGGCCAATGGACATTGAGTGGGCGCTTGATGGCAACGATGGCGAGCTTTATATTGTCCAGGCACGCCCTGAAACAGTTAAAAGCCGAAAAGGCGATTCTCAGCAAATTGAGCGTTTTCAACTTAAAGGCGCATCTGAAGTATTGGTCGAAGGACGCGCCATTGGGCAAAAAATTGGTGTTGGCATTGTCCGCGTCATTAAGGACTTATCTGAAATGAGTCAAGTGAAGCAGGGTGATGTTTTAGTGACTGATATGACCGACCCAGACTGGGAGCCAGTGATGAAATTAGCCTCAGCAATTATTACCAACCGTGGCGGACGAACTTGTCATGCTGCTATTATTGCCCGTGAATTGGGCGTGCCTGCCATCGTTGGTTGCGGTAATGCAACACACGAACTTACAAACGGCCAATCAATCACTGCAAACTGCTCCGAAGGCGATACCGGTCGAGTATATCAAGGCATTTTGGATTTTGAGCACACACATACTGCCATTGATGCTTTACCTGAAGTTGCTGTTAAAATTATGATGAATGTTGGCAACCCGTCTAGAGCTTTTGATTTTGCCAACACTCCGAATGCCGGAGTTGGTCTTGCCAGACTTGAATTTATCATTAATAACACCATTGGTATTCATCCGAAGGCGTTACTTGAATTTGACCAATTACCAAGAGAATTACAAACTGAAATCGAATGCAAGACATCTTGCTACAGTTCGCCGATTGATTTTTATGTTGAAAAATTAACCGAAGGCATTGCCACCATTGCTGCAAGCTTTGCTAATTCTCCGGTGATTATTCGCATGTCAGATTTCAAATCGAATGAGTATGCCAACCTCTATGCAGGTGGTCGTTACGAGCCTCATGAAGAAAATCCGATGATTGGTTTTAGAGGCGCGGCGCGCTACATTTCGAAAGAGTTTCGCGAATGTTTTGAGCTTGAATGCCTAGCACTTAAAAAAGTGAGAAACGACATGGGTTTCACCAATGTAGAAATTATGATTCCATTCGTGCGTACCACCGATGAAGCAGCCAAAGTAATCGAACTACTTAAAGAAAATGGCCTTGAACGCGGCAAAAACGGATTACGAATTATCATGATGTGTGAACTGCCATCCAATGCGATATTAGCTGACGATTTCCTTGAGTACTTTGATGGTTTTTCCATTGGTTCAAACGACATGACACAATTAACACTTGGCATGGACAGAGATTCAGGCCTTATTTCTGAGGGTTTTGATGAACGCAATCCGGCAGTCAAGAAACTGATCTCGATGGCAATAGATGCATGTCATCGTCAAGGAAAATATATTGGTATTTGCGGTCAAGGGCCTTCCGATCATATTGATTTAGCCGAGTGGTTATTAGAGCAAAACATCAGTAGTATTTCTCTCAATCCCGATACCGTGATTGAAACTTGGAATCGTCTGGGCAAACTCTAATACTGTTAAGATAGCATCATGAGAACCGTTTTCTTTATCTCCGATCGAACCGGTCTTACCGCCGAAGCCTTGGGCAATAGTTTGTTAACTCAATTTGGTGAAATTGAATTTAAACGCGTTAATCTGGCTTTTATTGATAGTCTTGAAAAAGCCGAAAAAGTCGTTGTAAAAATCAGAGCAGCTGCACAGAGCGATGGCACACCTCCACTGATCTTTAGTACACAAATATCCTCTGAATATCGATCACTCATGATGAATAGCGGTGGCATATTGTTTGATTTTTTCAATACTTTTATTTCAAAAATGGAACAAGCGCTTGGGCATAAATCTTCTCATGCAGCCGGACTGTCACACGGTGTTACGAACGCCAAAACCTATGCAAGCCGTATCGAAAGTATTAATTTTGCGCTGAATAATGATGATGGCTTAAACGCCAAAAATTACTGCAACGCCGATATCATCCTAACCGGTGTTTCACGTTCTGGAAAAACGCCAACCTGTTTATTCTTAGCACTGCAGTACGGTATCTACGCAGCCAATTACCCTTTGATCGAGCAAGACCTTCATACCGTGCATTTGCCAGAGGTATTGAAACAACACAAGCAAAAACTGTTTGGCCTTAGTATCAATCCAGTGCGCTTACAAAATATCCGAGATATACGTCGCTCAAACAGTGGCTACGCTTCGATTGATCAATGTCGAAAAGAAGTTAGACGGGCTGAGGATATTTTTGTTGAAAACAACGTGCCTTTTCTTGACACCAGTCAAATATCGATTGAAGAAATTGCAACACGTGTTGTAAACAAGAAAAAACTTAAAAGACGCTACTAAATTGGATAGCAAACAAGCCTCGAATGAGGCTTGTTTTTGTCTTTCTTTTAGAGGCTTTTAAGAAGCTTTTAAGACGTCCACTGCCACAATCTTATACTCAGGGCATTGGGTTTCTTCATCTGTTACCGCACTGGTAACTTCATTAATCAACACTTCTGGGAAATGGAACGTTGTACGAACAACGCCTCTCTTAACGCGATCTGTTACTTGAACGTCAAGGGTGATTTCACCACGATCCGACTTCAATGTCGCGCGATCGCCTGTTGCCAGATCTTTCGCTTTTGCGTCTTTCGGATTAAGCATAATCACGTCTTTTGTTAGGAGTTCTACGTTTGACGTACGGCGTGTCATTGTTGCACAGTTGTAGTGCTGAAGTTCACGACTTGTTGTCAAAATAAACGGATACTTATCTTTGTGCTGTACTAATTCCTCAGATTCTCTCCAATCGTAGTAATGGAACTTGCCTTTACCAATCTTGAATTCACCAATGTGTAGAATTTGTGTGTCCTCACCTTTCTTGTTCACTGGCCACTGCAGACCCATTGGACTTGCGCCCAGGCCTTCCCATGTAACACCCTCAAAGAATGAAACAACATCAGCAATCTCTTTAAGCACTTCGGCTGCATCATAATCCGGCTGATCAAAGCCTAATGTACGCATCATTTCACAAATGATTTGTCCGTCAGTTTTACAGCCCTCAAGTGGCTTAACCGCAGCGTTTACTCGCTGAATCCTGCGCTCAGTATTAGTGAATGTACCACTCTTCTCAAGGAAGGTTGTACCAGGAAGTACGACATCAGCCATCTTCGATGTTTCTGTCATAAAGATTTCTTGCACAATAAGTAATTCCAGAGCCTCCATACTCTTCTTAACATGGTGAGTATTTGGATCTGTTTGCACAACGTCTTCGGCAAAAATCCAAAGTGCTTTCACTGAGCCATCAATCGCACCATCGAACATCTCAGGAATTTTCTTACCGTCGGTAGTTGGTGATGGAACACCAAACTTTTCTTCGTAATATTCTTGAACTTCTTTTTGATCCATCCATAAGTAGCCCGGACCATGGTGAGGTTGACAACCCATATCAGCTGCACCTTGCACGTTGTTCTGGCCACGCAATGGATTGACGCCCACACCTGGACGGCCCAAGTTGCCTGTCATCATTGCTAAGTTAGCAATTATCATCACTGTTTGTGAGCCTTGTGAATGCTCGGTTACACCCAAACCATGGAATTCCATTGCATTGTTAGCGCTAGCATAAGCAATAGCAACCGCCTTAACATCTTCCTTGCTAACACCACAGATTGTAGCCATGGCATCAACATCAAGTTCTCTGATTTGCTCGATAAATTCAGCACCGCCTTCACAACGCTCTTCAATAAATGCCTGATCAAGAAGACCTGCTTCAACGATAAAGTATTGCATCATGTTCAACAAGGCAACGTTTGTGCCTGGCTTTAACTGCAAGTGATGGTCAGCCATACGAGCAAGCTCGGTTTTAATTGGGTCAACAACGATTAACGTTGCTCCTGACATCGCTTGTTGCTTGATTTTTGCGCCTGTTACTGGATGAGCCGCTAATGGGTTCGCACCAATAACAATCATCAAATCCGCTAATGGAATGTCGGCCGTTGAGTTTGTACCTGCACCCGTACCAAAGGCTTGTTGCATGCCCCAAGCTGTCGGCGAGTGACAAACACGCGCACAACAGTCAATGTTGTTTGTGCCAACCACCTGGCGAATCATTTTTTGGAATAGGAAGTTTTCTTCATTGGTACAACGCGCTGAGGAGATACCCGCAATCGCGTCAGGACCGTGTTCTGCTTTAATAGACTCAAATTTGTCTTTAATATAACCGAACGCCTCTTCCCATGAACATGGAACCAATTCGCCATTCTTTCTAATCAGTGGCGAGGTTAAACGGTCTTCATGGTTGTAGAATTTAAAGGCATAACGACCTTTCAAACATGTGTGGCCTGCGTTAACCGCATCTTGAGGTGCACGAATTGACAACACTTCGTTGTTCTTAACCGCCACTTCTAGGTTGCAACCTACGCCACAGTATGAACAAATTGTACGAACTGTTTTGTCTGCTTCAACGGACTTTGATTGGAATACATCTGAAATCGCTGATGTTGGGCAAGTTTGCGCACAAGCACCACACGAAACACACGATGAATCACCGAATAACATGTCGTTATCCGTTGTAATACGTGACTCGAACCCGCGACCCGTCATTGTCAATGTGAACTGGCCTTGGACTTCGTCACAAGCGCGCACACAACGTGAACAGTTAATGCACTTAGACAGGTCCATGCGCATGTAGGCATGGCTTAGGTCTTTTTCACGATCAATATGGTTAGCACCTTTGGCGTAACGAATTTTTCTTACACCAACACTGGCAGCAACGTCTTGTAGCTCACAGTTGCCATTCACTTCACAAGTTAAACACTCAGGCGGATGGTCACTAAGGACCAACTCAACAATGTTTCTACGCAATTTTATGATGCTATCAGAATTTGTAGAAACATGCATACCCGGGCTGATTGGCGTGTGGCACGAAGCAACCGTTCTCTTAGGGCCGTCTTCACCGAATTGAACTTCTACAGAACAAACACGACAAGCGCCGTAAGGCTTTAAGTTGACATCGTCACAAAGCGTTGGAATGATTTTATCACCCAATGATCTATTACAAAATTCCAAAACTGAAGTTGAATCATCAAAAGGAAACTCAACACCATCAATAAATACGCCCTGTGGATTATCTGACATATTATTTCTCCATATAAGGTTTGAACTCGTCGGCACAATGCTCGAGTAAGTTTTTAACAGGAAGTGGTAAGCCGCCACCAAGGGCGCATAATGAACCTATTTCCATTGTCTCTAATAAATCTTGCATCAGCTCTTCTGAGAATTTCTGATTGTCTTCTATTGCCGATTGTAACATTTCTTTGCCGCGAGTAGCGCCCAAACGACACGGGAAGCACTTGCCGCAAGACTCGTGAGCAGTGAACTCAAACAGGTGTTTGGCATACTCTACCGCTGAAAATGACTCGGGAATACAAACAAAACTCGCATGACCCATCAAGAAGCCGCCTTCATCAAACGACTCAAAGTCTAGCGTCAATGTACGCAAAATATCAATCGGTACGCAGCCGCCCAGTGGGCCACCAACTTGAATAACTTTGATGTCGTCGTTAAAACCGCCACCAATTTCATCAATGATGTAACTCATTGGTGTGGCCATGTCCACTTCGTACAAGCCCGGCTTGTTAAAGTAGCCATCTAAAGAGATTAGTTTAGTGCCCGTTGAGCGGCCGTTACCAATTTTCTTAAATGACTCACTACCAAGCTTGAAGATTGCCGGCACTGCCGCCAAACTTTCAACATTATTGACTACCGTTGGTTTTTTATACAAACCTTCAACCGTTGGGAATGGAGGACGCACATCAACCTCAGCACGTCGGCCTTCGATAGAAGCGATTAGTGCTGTCTCTTCACCACAAATGTAGGCGCCTTGACCTTCAACAACACTCATGTCAAAGTCAAAACCCGTGCCTAGAATATTATCGCCCAATAAACCGAGCTCACGCAATTTGGCTAGTGCGTCATCGGTTGCTGTAATGGACTCTGGGTATTCACCGCGAATGTATAGGAAGCCCTGCCTTGAACCAATAAGGTAACCACAAATGACCATACCAAACAATACTTTAAGGGTTTGCTCTTCCAGAAGGTATCTGTCAGAGAATGCACCCGGATCGCCTTCGTCGGCGTTACAAACCACATATTTAGCGCTCGCCTCTTGTGCTTGACAGAACTCCCACTTCATACCAGTAGGAAAGCCAGCACCACCACGACCACGTAGGCCAGACTCTTTAAGGGTGTTGATTAGCTCTGCCTTGTCTGCTGCGAAGCAAGTTTCTAATAATTCTTTGAAATCGTCGTATGATGAGAATATTTCATCTTCGACCAGGAATGAAGTGTCTGAATATGACTTCATTGTGTAATCTGGGCTGGTGTGATTGCCAGCAATAATGCTGTCCAGTTTGTTAATATCATCGCCAGAATAATTCTTACCTTCATAATGAAACGAACTGTTTTCGTAACATCTGCCTAGGCAAATCATCTCACCGACATTTTCTTCACCAAATTTTGCATTTAATGTGTCAGAGACTGCGCCTTGTGTACCACGACAAAGACAAGCGCTGCCCGAACAAACGTAGGCTTTTTTGCTCTTATGGTCTTCACTAAAGAAGTCATAAAAACTCTTGGTACTGTGGACAGTTGAAACACCCAAGTTGTACTCACCAGCTAGCTGGTTGTCGGTAGCTTCAGAAGGGCTTGCTGCAATTTTGCCAAACAATGGGTTTTTGTCGTCTTTCTTGCCTGACAATAAACTGATATTTCTAGACATTCAATCTCCTAGGACTAGTCTTTGATGCGCCATGCACCATTATAAATATTATATTTGTTTTTCTTGATAAAACCAATCAAAGTAATATCAAATCTCCTTGCTAAATCTAGGGCTAATGAGGTTGGCGCCCCAATTCCAGCTATCATCCCTATTCCCGCCATCAGTGTTTTTTGGATGATATCAAAGCCCAGCCTTCCCGAACACATGACAAATTGTTCGCTTGGATTAAGCATATCCCTACACCTAACATAGCCAATGAGCTTATCGAGCGCATTGTGCCTACCTACATCTTCAGCCAAATGCAGCAACTCACCGCTAGCGCTAATAAGACCGCTAGCATGAACGCCGCCAGTATTGGCAAACTGTTCTTGTTTTGCCCTCAATATATCAGGCAATTTCGTAATTAAATCAACGCTCACAAGGGGTGTTGATTTTTCTATCTGCGGTTCGTAGGCAATTTCAATCGCATTCAGCGTGCCTTTGCCACAAACTCCGCAGCTAGAACTCACCATAAAATGGCGCTGCAAATTCTTTAAATCCAGTTGATTGCCTTTGCCCAGTGTTACCAGCAAAGAATTATCAACATCGTAGAGGCCTTTATTTGTGCCTCTTACCGCAATACTCTCAATTGCGCTTTTGTCATTAATGACACCTTCAGAAAACAGAATACCGGAAACCAATGAATCATCATCGCCCGGCGTTCTCATGGTAACCATTAACGGCTCCTCAACCCACTCCCCATTTGAGAAATATCGTATGACAATCTCAAGCGGTTCTTCTATTGCGATACAGTCACTCGTACTCGTTATGGTTGAATTCTCAACCTTATGAATATCGTAGTTAACTGTATCGCTAACAGTCATAGACTTAGAATAGACCTTGTACTAGGCCTTCTTTATCTAAATGAATCTTATCTGCCGCAGGAGATCTCGGTAGACCAGGCATTGTCATAATCGCACCACAAACCACAACAACAAATTCTGCACCCGCTGATAATCTTACTTCACGGATTGACATAGAGTGCCCTGTAGGTGCACCTAGTAATTGTGGGTCTGTTGAGAATGAATATTGTGTTTTGGCAATACAAACTGGTAAATGACCAAAGCCGTTGTCTTGATACCAAGCAAGCTTATCTCGAACAGCTTTATCAGCCAATACTTCGTCTGCGTGATAAATGGTTTTGGCAACTGTTTCAACTTTTTCGAACAATGGCATTGCATCGTCATACAGTGTTTTAAATTGAGCAGCACCTGACTCGGCTAATACAACAACTTTTTCAGCCAAATCAATCGCACCATCACCGCCGTGCTCCCAATGACTTGCAACACTAACTTCTACATTGAATTGTTTGCAATATTCAGTGATCACGGCAAATTCTGCTTCAGTGTCTGTAACAAAGTTGTTAATAGCAACAACTAAAGGTACGCCGAACTGGCTTAAGTTGCGAATATGTCTGCCTAAGTTAACACAACCCTTCAGCAGTGCTTCTGTGTTTTCTACGTTTAGATCAGCCTTAGCAACGCCACCTTGATGCTTAAGTGCACGAATTGTTGCAACCAAAACAACAGCGTCTGGCGCAATGCCGGCTTTACGACACTTAATATCGAAGAATTTTTCAGCGCCTAAGTCAGCGCCAAATCCAGCTTCTGTTACTGTGTATTCAGACATCTTAAGTGATGTCTTGGTAGCAATTACTGAGTTACAACCGTGAGCGATGTTAGCAAATGGACCGCCATGAATGATCGCCGGGTTGCCTTCTAATGTTTGTACGATATTTGGTCTGAAAGCATCTTTAAGCAGCACTGTCATTGCGTGGTGAGCATTAATTTGACTAGCTCTTACTGGCACCATATCACGCGTGTAAGCAACAATAATGTTGCCCAATTTTTCTTCTAGCTCTGCTAGGTTTTCCGCAAGACAGAAAATCGCCATTACTTCTGACGCAACGGTAATATCAAAACCGTCTTCACGTGGGTAACCGTTTGTTGAGCCACCTAAAGATGAAGTGATTGTACGAAGCGAACGATCGTTCATGTCGACTACACGACGAAAGGCAACTTTTCTGCTATCGATGTTTAGTGAGTTACCCCAATAAATGTGGTTATCAATCATCGCAGACAATAAGCTGTGTGCAGATGTGATTGCGTGGAAGTCACCTGTGAAATGAAGGTTAATGTCTTCCATTGGAATAACTTGAGCATAACCGCCACCGGCAGCACCACCTTTCATACCAAAACAAGGACCTAAGCTCGGCTCACGCAAACATACTGTTGCTTGCTTGCCAATTTTGTTAAGGCCGTCTGTTAGACCAACCGAAGTGGTTGTCTTGCCTTCACCGGCTGGTGTTGGCGTTACTGCAGTAACCAAAATTAGTTTGCCATCTTCGTTGCTCTGTGCAGCTTCAATAGCTTGCCAAGAAATCTTAGCCTTATCATGACCAAAAGGTACTAAATCCTCTTTACTGATATTTAATTTTGCACCAATGTCATTAATGTGTTCGCCAGTGGTTTCTCTTGCAATCTCAATATCTGATTTATATTCGCTCATGTATTCTCCTGAATATAGTATAAAAACAAAAATAGAGAGGTACAAAAATCCATCATCACTCGGAATTGTTTACATTCCAGTGAAAATGAGCCTTCTTCCTCTCTTAAATAATTAACTTCTTATGCGTATTATCTTATTTTTCCACTATAGCAATAGTAAAAAAATTCATAACTACGTGAATTCAAATCAACGGATAGTTTAACCCGTCTATTATACTTAGACTTTTGCAACAACCGTTTTAGTTTTGGTGCTGGTTGTAGCGAAAGTCTTTATATATTAGAATCCTCAAAGCTGCCCTTGCGTTCTTGCATGTATGCAAGCAAAGCCTCATCGATTGCCGGGTCTAGTGGTGGTAGCTCGTAACTGGCGAGCATTTGCTTGTATTTTTCAGCGGCAATAGTCGCTGCATCCCTAGAGCCGTCTTCAACCCACTGCTCAAAGCTGTTGTCATCCAATACGTCCGACATGTAAAAAGCCGTCTTGAAGTTCTTCTCGGTGTGCAAGCACCCTAAGAAATGAGACTGAGGGCCCACTTCACGAATCGCGTCCATTGCCTGGCCGTTCTCGCTCATATCAATACCTTCGACCGATACTCGCATCATGCCCGCTTGGTCAGCATCTAGGATGAACTTCTCGTAACTCATGCACAAGCCACCCTCAAGCCAGCCGGCAGTATGTAGATTGAAATTAACACTGGCATTAATCGTTGCCTGCATGGTGTTAGCCGCCTCATAACCGGCTTGCGCGTCCGGCATCTTGGCACCATTAAAACCACCACCACTTCTAAACGGAACGCCCAATCGTCTTGCAAGCGCACCTGATATGTTCATCATATGAGCGGCTTCTGGCGTACCAAAGGTTGGCGCACCCGATTTCATTGACATCGCTGTGACAAAGTTACCATAAACAATCGGCGCACCAGGGCGTATCAATTGAGCAAATGCCATACCCGCCATGCCTTCAGCCAAGCTTTGCGCAGCAACACCCGCAGCCGTCACAGGTGCCATCGCACCGGCAACAATAAATGGTGTAACAATACAAGCTTGATTGTTTCTCGCATAAACCTTCAATGCGCCCAACATCGTGTCATCAAAAGACATCGGTGAAGAGGCATTAATCAAACTAATCAAAACACAGTTCTGATCGACAAAGTCATCACCAAACACAATCTTGGCCATATCAACCGTGTCTTGTGCACGTTCAGCGGCGGTCACTGAGCCCATAAAAGGCTTATCAGAATACTTAATATGGCTATAGACCATATCGAAATGACGTTTGTTTACTGGCAAATCGCAAGGCTCACAAATCGTACCACCGGAGTGGTGAAGATTGTCCGACATATAGGCTAATTTGACAAAATTACGAAAATCTTCAATCGTCGCATAACGACGTCCTTCGTCAAGATTGTGAATAAACGGCGAACCATAAGCTGGCACCAAAACCATACTATCACCACCTATAACTACACTTTTCTCAGGATTTCGAGCGTATTGAGTAAAAACCTTCGGTGCAGAATCTTGAATAATTTTACGGCACATGCCTCGTGGAAAACGCACGCGGTCGCCATCAATGTTGGCACCTGCAGCGCCCAAGATATCCAGCGCCTCTTGATCCTCAGAAAAGACAATGCCAATTTCTTCGAGAATAGTGTCGGCATTTTCTTCAATAATGCTTAAATCCTCATCGCTTAGAATGCTGTAATGTGGAATTTTGCGCGTAATATAGGCTGGTGGTTTTGGTATTGCTGTCTTCTCTGACTCGCCACCGCCTCTACGTCTTCTTCTTTCTCTTGCCATTTTTTTCCCCTATGGTATCTCTAAGACGCTCTTCTACGGCGTCTGGTTCTATTAGTTGCTTGCTCTTTAACTGGTGACACACTGAACTTCATTGCATCAACAAAATAATCTTGAAATTTCGCTTCGGTGGCACTCTCGATTTTAATCACTTCAGCCACCGCATCAATAATCTTCTTCCTGTTGCCTACGTCCAGCAACGCCATACTGGCGCCTACGCCAGCCGCATTACCAACAGAAGTAATCACTTCCTCTGTAGCACTCGGAATAATCTCCAATAAAGCCACATATCGTGCATCAAGATGTGCGCCAAACGCGCCCGCCAAAAGCACTTGCTCAAACTCTGTGCATTCTTGGTAATCCATTAACAAGCTCACGCCTGCTGAAAGCGCTGCTTTTGCCAACTGAATCGAGCGGATATCAACCTGCTCAATATATATCGATTGCTCGCCTTGATCAACAAGCAAAAACCTTGTGGTATTGCCTATTTTTGAAAACCTTTCAGGCGCACTGGATTGAACAAAAAGACCACTTTGATCAATGATACCAACTTCAGCAAAACTGACAATGGCCTCGATAATACCACTACCACAAATGCCAACAGCCTTTTGTTTGACTTTCTTGAAGTCTTCTTCGTCAGACCAAGCTTCCGTGCCAATCATTCTGTAACGCACTTCAAGTGTGTCTTTATCAATCCTGACGCGCTCAATAGCACCATGTGTAGCACGTACCCCTGAAGAGATTTCCGCACCCTCAAAAGCCGGGCCTGTTGGCGAAGAAGTGGCGTACACTTTGCCATTTTTAGCCAACATAATTTCAGCATTGGTGCCAATATCCACCAACAAAGTGGTTTTGTTGTCCATGATATGCATTTGACTCAAATAAGCCGCTGCGGTGTCTGCACCTACGTGACCGGCAATCAATGGCAAAAACGAAATTCTTGTTTTCGGGTACAAATCAAGCCCCAACTCTTTGGCGTCAATATCCAGCCATTCACGAGTTGCCAAAGTAAATGGTGACTGACCTAACTCCACCGGTGAGAGTCCAAAAAATAAATGATGCATGATCGGATTACCAACCAGTACAATTTCTAGTAATTTATCTCTGTCCAGCTTTAGCTCGTCACAAGCCTCATGAAACATTTCTGTTAATTTAGTGCGCACTGCATCGGTGAGTTTTTTGTCGCCACCTTTGTTCATCATGACGTAGGAAACTCGGGACATCAGGTCTTCGCCATAACGAATTTGCGGATTCATTGCACTCGATTCAAACAGCAATTGCCCTGTTGCCAAGTCATACACATAGACTGCTAATGTGGTTGAGCCAATATCAACAGCTGCACCAATAATTTGATGCTCGCCTTGTGGATAAACAGCAACAACCTCTTTATTGTCGCGCACAGCAACACTAAGAACACCCTTGGTCTCATGAATTAGAGGCTGAAGCTCTCTAAGCAAACTAAAATCAAATGTCGCCTGAATGTCTTGTTTTTGTAATTGCTCAAGCAGATTTTCTGAGGCTGAAGGGTTTTCATCCAAAGTAGGCTCATCCAAAGTGCAATGGATCAACTCAATAGTGGTCGAAATATTGTAATCTTGCTTGGCATTTTTCTTACTTATGTAGGCCAAATGCTCTTGAGACTCTTCCGGCACGTCAATAACCAAATCGCCTTGAATACAAGTTTGGCATGCAAGCCGCTTGCCTTGATATTTCGGATTTTCTTCAATCAGCTGTCTTTCAAGTCGAGTAATACCGCTGACGTTCTCTGGCTTGCAATCAACGCCAAACTTCGAATGTGTTCCTTCTGAAACCTCAATCCAGCATTGATGACATTGACCGTAGCCACCGCATAACGAGCGAATTGCAACACCGGCATCTTGAGCCACTTGCAAAAGTGTATCGCCGACTTCGCCTTTGTATTGACGACCCGATGGTGTAAAACAAATTTTCTGAATATCGTCCACGATTACTCGTCTCCCTTTGTTTTGCTATTGCCGTAGCCTTCAAATTGCGATTCGTTGGCATTAATTTCATAATAGCAGCCTTTTTCCTCTGTAAAAATATGATGGCGAACGCCTAAATCTTTCGCATCATCAAGGCTGCCTGCAGTAACACTAATGGTTGGCTTAGTATCATTCTGCCAAAACATATGCGCCCCACAATTCTCACAAAAACCGTGGCGTGAACCTTCGTGTGTGTAATGCCATTTAATCTCGCCACTGATTGTTATTTTATCTCTTTGTACCTGACAAGCCGCCATAAAGTGGCCGGTCATCTTACGGCACTGCTGACAATGACAAAAGGACACATCCGCCAAATCAAACGCCACATAAGTCGTTTGACCGCAGACACAAGATCCTTTATATTCAGTATCAGCCATAGTAATCAATAATTAAGCGCGTTTTCTACGGCGACGCCCTTCACGAGCATCAGTACCTTGTGCCAAAGGATCTTTATAAGCTCTAATCCACGCAACACAACCGTCATCAACACCCGTTAATACGTCTGCCGCTCGGATTGCCTGTACCAGCTCAGCGTGCAATGGATTGACAATTGCTGACGTCATACCGGCCACAATTGCCATCGGCAGGAATGCGTTATTAATGCCGGGACGCTGAGGCAAGCCAAAGCTCACATTGGAAGCGCCACAAGTAGTATTTACTTTTAATTCAGCACGCAAACGACGAACCAAATCAAACACTTGGTTGCCCGCTTGCGAAATCGCACCAATTGGCATTACCAACGGATCCACAACAACGTCTTCAGGCTTAATGCCGTAATCCGCTGCATGCTCTACAATTTTCTTCGCAACCAAAAAACGCTCATTTGGATCCTGCTTGATGCCTGTTTCGTCATTAGAAATCGCAACAACAGCTGCGCCGTATTTTTTTACCAAAGGCAAAACACGTTCTAAAACTTCAGTCTCACCAGTCGTTGAATTCACCAGTGCACGACCATCATAAGCCGCAAGGCCAGCTTCAAGTGCCTCAATAATAGACGAATCAATGCATAAAGGCACGTCGACTTCCGCCTGTACACGACGAATAGCTTCCGCTAGAATTGCGGGCTCGTCGGCCAAAGGAATGCCGGCATTAATATCCAGCATTTGTGCGCCAGCCTCTACTTGGGCGATGGCGTCTGCTACGACGCGTGAATAATCACCATTTTTCATCTCTTCGGCAAGAATTTTTCTGCCTGTAGGGTTGATGCGCTCGCCAATCATAACAAAAGGGTGGCCAAAACCAATGGTCACTTCTTTGCTTGCTGACGATAAAGTTGTTGTTGTCATTTCTTTCTTACTCCGTAAACTAATTAATACTCATTCTTAGGCGCCCAAGGCTTTCGATCGCCAAGTACACCCGAATCTTTTACTATTTCTGCGACGTACTGCTCTTGCTTGTACGCCATTACATGCACACCACTAACACCTTCAAGTTCTTTGACTTGCTGCATTAGCTCAACGCAAATCTTTTGTCCTTCTTTTTTCTGGTTTTCTGCACCCGCAAGCCGCTTAATAATGCTGTCTGGAATATGCACACCAGGCACATTTGAGCGAAGCCACTTTGCTGTATTTGCAGAGGCCAATGTACCCACACCAGGCAATATAAAAGCGCGCTCGGTTAATCCTCTATCGACCGCTTCTGCCATAAAGTCTTTTAACATCGGCATGTCAAAGCAATATTGCGTCTGGATAAACTGCGCACCAGCATTAATCTTTTTCTCCATTTGCGATACTCGAGATTCAACAGGAGGGACAAATGGGTTAATCGTGCTACCAGCAAACATTTCAGGCGCTTCAGTCAACTTTCTACCGCTGAGCAGGGTCGATTCATCTCGCATTTTTTGAATGGTTGTCAGCAATGAAATACTGTCAAGATCAAAAACGCGTTTCGCATCAGGATGATCACCCGCACTGACATCGTCACCCGTTAACGCCAAGACGTTACAAACACCCATCGCAGCAGCGCCCAATATATCACCCTGAATAGCAATTCGGTTTTTGTCTCGACAAGAAATTTGCAAAATCGGTGAATAGCCAATATGCGCAAGCAATGCGCATACAGCCACACTCGACATGTGACAATTTGCCCCCGAGCCATCGGTTGCATTAATCGCATCAACCGCATGATCAAACATCGCCGCTTCGTGAAAAACCTCTGTACGATCAGCAGAATCCGGTGGCGCCAATTCTGTCGTTACCGCAAACTCACCACACCTTAAAACACGCTCAAATCTTCCACGTGAAACATGATTGTCCAATTTCGGCAATGGGTTGCCCGGATGGTAAACGTATTCCGGATTAATTTTGATTGATTCGTCAGATACCATTGCTATTTTGCCTTAACGTCTTCATTCGCCAATCGAATCCAAGCGCTCGAACCTTTGTGTTCGTGGTTTACAGCAAATTGAATTTCTTGGATTTTATGGCTGTGTTTCATTTTTTTTGAGCCCTGCCAAGCCTCAACCCAAACACACTTCATCTCAGGCTTCACTTCGCAATTACCATTAGCACGCACACCGCCACAAGGGCCATTTCTCAAAGTTTTTGGGCAGTTCATTGGACAGGTCATGCCCGTTGTTGACAATACACAATTGCCACACATTTGACAATCAAATAGAAAGCCCTTGGTTTTCTTTTCAGCCCAAGTAATTGGCTTGTCAAGCTTACCCTTGACGATTTTATTCAACACTCTAAGAGACGCCAAAATAATAGGCGACGAAGCGTTATACATCGCCTCATAAGCTCTCGCATGTTTGCTTGCAAATAATCTCGCTTTATACATCTTAAGTCTCTTCGTTTACCAGTGGCATTATTTCAATTTCATCAAAGACACAATCCAAATACCCTGTGCCCACCAATTTATATTCGTACTCAAAACCCCAGTCTTTCGCATACTGTGCGGCCTCTTTTTGCCACTGCTCATTTTCTGTTTGCGCCAAATACACCAATTTTTTGTAATTGGCAAAATAAACATCAAACAACTCAGGGTAGCGATCCAAGCCCATACCTTTAATCATAAGCCTTTTGAAATTCTTGACCAAATAATCGGTTAGGTAGAAAGTACCCAACTCCTGCTCAGCCATTTCATGAAAAGCCCCAGATCCGGCAAAAAACTCATAACAATGAGCGCCGCCAATGCGTTTCGCATTATATTTTTCGATAACCCTGTCGAGCGCTCCGCCCGTACCGCAATCAGCATAAGCAATATAGATATCTTCATAAAGCTCGCCATACTTAGCTAAATAATCATCCACGCCAGGGGCTATCAATTGCGGATTATTGTGCCAGCTTGCTGGCAAACACTGCAATTTAACTTTATCTGATAAACCCGGATTTTGTTCAATCAGGCGAAGCAGGTCGTAAACGAGCGCTCCGCAGCCGAGAACAAGACGTTTTTTATCTGTGTGCACGTTTGTTTTTTCGGTCACGCACATGGGTCTCTGCCATTTCCGAACTGCGTGCTGCATCACGACCGTAAGCCGGCACACCAATCGCGTCTGCAAACTCTTGGTTCAGTGGTGCACCACCACACATCATGTGAATGTCTTTTCGCAGTCCGCGTTTTTCAAATTCCTCTGAAACAACACCCATGTACGGCATTGTTGTTGTCAACAGAGCTGACATGCCAACAATCACCGGCTGATGCTTATCAACAGCTTCAAGGTAGTTTTCTACAGGGTTGTTAATGCCTAAATCAATCACTTCAAAACCAGCGCCTTCAAGCATCATGCCCACAAGGTTTTTGCCAATATCGTGGATATCACCTTTCACCGTGCCAATAACAAACTTACCCAAAGAGGTGTCTTCTGCAGCTTCTGCAAGAATTGGACGTAGAATTTTCATGCCTCCCTTCATCGCACCAGCACATTTCAGCACTTCGGGCACAAACAGAATGCCGTCTCTGAAATCAACACCAACGATTTTCATGCCGCCCACTAAGGCCTCGCCTAAAACATCGTTTGCATCCCAGCCACGAGAGAGTAAAATCTCCGTACCTTCGGTTACTTCGTTGGCTAATCCATCGTATAAATCGTCTTGAATTTGCTCAACAAGATCTTTGTCGTCTAATTCATTTAAATCTAAATCGTCTTCATCAATCATCACAGCCCCTTAAATTATTATTACTAATGTAAAAATGTGATTTAACCGCGGACGTTTTTTAAAGTCAACTGATATTTCTTACTGCTAAAAATCGGATTTCTCGATGGCAATTTTTAACGTAGAAAAATAACCGGAATCCTCAAGTATATCAACGCATTAGCCTGTGCACCAATTGTGTTTTTTACAGCCTGAAAAGCGCGTTTATTGATTGTTATTTGGCGTACCTTTATAGCAGCCAATGGTATATGGATATTCTGCAGTTGAATGATAGTGGTAATCCAACTCACCGTGCTCATGTCCGTGACATAAATCCAAATCATTATTGGACATTTCACCACCGTCTTCTCCCTTATAACCATAGAGTGCAAAACCGTCATTGATATAAGCAACAATGTCCGAATGGCCAGTGGCTAGAGACGCGCCATCAAGTCGCTCAGGGATAAAGTGGTAATGATATTGACTTTGGGCGGGATGACCCCCAAAAACATCAACAATTTCTCTTGCTACAGCGTCCTCACCGCGAGCATCTGAAGCACTGTAAATAACCACGCCATTTATCGTAACACCATTTACTACTGGTGTCGATCTTATGCATCGGCACGCAAGCGGCCTTGGCCAATACAGATACAACTTCAAATGAGGGTGTATCAAGCACAACAATTGAGCAATTGGTTAGCCAAATTCAATCATTATCGATTGAAGATCGGAAGTCATTGAGAGAGGCGGTTCGCGCTCAATTAAAAGGCAACCGTAAGGGCTGCCAAAAGGCGGAAAAAGGCGGCAAAGATGTTTCACGTGAAGAGCATGAGGAGCACAAAGATAGCGCCGCAAAAGACTCTGAAAAACTCGATGCCAAGAAATGCCACAATAAGAGAGGCATGAAAGGCTGGATGCACTACATAGACGGCGAGCCTGGTATGGATAAAGGCAAAATGAAACACCGCCAAAAAGCTGGTATGGAAAAAGAGAAGCCTGAAAAATGGATCTGGCATCTATTTAACAAATACCACGCCCAACAACACCACTAATAAAAAATAAATACCTCACCACTTCCATAGTGGTGAGGTATTGCTACATCGTCAATCCTCAGCGCCAACCTCTAGCTCAATCACCTCTACTTCAGCATTTGGGTGGGCGTTATGCGCCTTTTCCTCTGCTTCTTCCATGTTTTGAGCCTTAATAAATTCATGGTCCTCATGACCCTTCTCAATCGAATTTACTTTATATAAATGATTGTCGACCGACATATAGCCTCTCCTGAATTGATATGAAAAATGTGTTCTTCGCAAATCCAAAGGCGCTTCAAAAATCGCCTAATTGATAACAATCTTACCTCACTGCCTAGAAGACAATTTGTTTTATTTTTTCGCAAGCCGCATAAAATTTTGATATATTTGTCCCGCACTGACCAGGCAATTCTTAATAACAGCTTCCGATTCTCTTTTCATTTTTGACAGGCCGTCATCTCCCAAAGTGGCTTGTAGAGCAGCGGCATACGCCGGCACGGCGCCCCAATTGTTGACTGTATCTGGCTCGATCTCCACATGATATTGCATAGACCAAGCATTCGAGCCAATGCGCATAGCTTGTACCGCACAAACATCTGACCTTGCCAATACAATTGCATTTTCTGGCACTTGAGCAACGCGCACCGAATGCCATTGCAGGCATTGTTGTGTGCTAGCCATGCCTTGGAAAATAGGGTCGGCAACACCTTCGTCAGTCAGCTCAACTTCCAGCACCCCAATTTCAGGTATGGGCATTGGACCACAGGTACCACCCATCGCATCTGCAAGCAATTGATGGCCCAAACACAACCCCAAATAAGGCTTTTGAAGTTCGCCAACCCAGTGACGAATGGCCGCTTTTTCTGCAACCAACCAAAGGCAGTCTTCAATATCCCAAACATCCATTGGACCACCCATCACCCAAAGGGCGTCATAATTATCCAAGTCAGGGATAGGTTCGCCTCGATGCAGGTTAACCGCATCCCACTGAATATTATCTTCGGCCAAAAACCCTCGCAACGAGCCAGGGTGTTCGCAGTCAATATGTTGAAAAACAAGCAATTTCATCGGCACTCTTTTCTCTTTTGCAAAAAAACATTTACTATTAGTATCTCATCATATCAAAATTTTCTGGCCCGCGAGAGAAAGGGTTATACTCTCAGTTTTGTCGGGCTTACTATTATGGCGCAACACAAAACACTCCTTGGTTTTGCTGTTTTATCGGCATGTCTACTGCTGGCAATCAGTTTTGGCCTTAGATCCTCTTTTGGTTTTTTTGTTATTCCTGTTTCTGAGACCTTTGGCTACGGCCGAGAAATTTTTGCCTTTTCACTCGCCCTACAAAACCTTTGTTGGGGTTTATTTCAGCCAATAGCTGGCGCAATTGCTGACAAATACGGCTCTGCCAAAACAATTGCCATTGGCACCGTTCTTTACACGCTTGGACTCTACATCTCCGCCAACGCTGGCGGTGCTTTGGAACTCCATATAGGTGTTGGCCTCCTCGTAGGCATGGGCATTTCCGGCACCGGCTTTGGTGTCGTCCTCCCCGCCTTGGCGCGCATGGTTAAGCCAGAAAATAGGGCGCTTGCACTTGGCATGGGTACTGCTGCCGGTTCTGCTGGTCAGCTATTAATCATTCCAGCAGCGCAAGGTTTTATTGAAGGCTACGGCTGGCAAAGCGCCCTTCTCCTTTTGGCAATAGGCGCCTTGTTGATGCTTTTCTTTGTGCCCGTTTTTGCAGGTGACAAGAGCGCTAAAGCCAACATAGACAATGAGCCCGAGCAAAGCCTGAGAGAGGCTTTGAAAGAGGCCACGTCTCATGTGCACTACTGGCTTTTGATTGCAGGATTTTTTGTCTGCGGATTCCAGCTGGGTTTTATGACTGTCCACATGCCGCCTTATTTGATAGACAAAGGCTTTGATGCTTCAGTCGCTGCCGCAAGCTTAATGCTTATTGGCGCCTTTAATATTATTGGCAGCTTAATTGCGGGCAAACTTTCTGGGATTTACTCCAAGAAATGGCTTCTGGCGTTTATCTACGCTGGTCGAGCCATTGCTATTGTGCTGTTTCTTATTTTTCCAATTACAACATTCACGGTCTATGCGTTCTCAATTGTTACTGGCTTTCTTTGGCTGGCAACTATTCCACCAACAACGGGCTTGGTTGCGCAAATGTTTGGCCTAAGATATATGGGAACTTTGTATGGCATCGTCTTTCTCAATCATCAAATAGGCTCTTTTATTGGTGTTTGGCTGGGCGGGCGACTGTTTGACCAAACCGGCTCTTACGATGTTATTTGGTGGTCGGCTGCCATTATTGCGGCTGTTACCGCATTGATTCATATCGTTATTAATGAGCGCCCCGTCGTAAGGCTCACTCTGGCCAAACAGGAAAGCTAAGCAACGAATGTCAGAGCAAAAGAACTGCATTTTAGCAATAGATCAGGGCACCACGTCTTCGCGCGCTGTTTTGTTTGATGTTGATTACAATATTATGTCGATTGGCCAAAGCGAATTCAGCCAATTTTTCCCACACTCTGGCTGGGTTGAGCACGACCCTGAGGAAATATGGCAATCCACACTAGAGTGTTGCCATTCTGCTATTGCGCAAGTGGGAGTTAATCCAGGCCAAATTTCTGCCATCGGCATCACCAATCAACGCGAAACAACCGTTGTTTGGGATAGAGAAACAGGCAAGCCCATCCATAACGCCATTGTTTGGCAAGATCGACGTACAACCGATATTTGTCAACAACTCAAAGATCGTGGGCACGAAGCCAAAATTTCTGCAAAAACCGGACTGCTGTTAGACCCTTATTTTTCGGCCACCAAGGTCGCTTGGATTCTTGATAATGTGACCGGTGCTCGTGAAAAAGCCAACGCAGGTGAATTGGCGTTCGGTACTGTTGACAGCTATTTACTATGGCAACTAACCAAAGGCAAGGTGCACGCTACAGACGCAACCAATGCCTCGAGGACGATGCTGTACAACATTCACAACGGCTGCTGGGACGATGACCTTCTGGTGTTATTCAATATCCCTAAGTCACTACTGCCAGAAGTGCGAGATTCTGCAACGGACTTCGGCCAAACCGATAATGAAGTTTTCGGAAAATCAATCCCAATAACAAGTTTAATTGGCGACCAACAAGCAGCCTTAGTGGGGCAAGCTTGTTTTGAGCCCGGCATGGCGAAATCAACTTATGGCACCGGTTGCTTTGTATTGCTTAATACAGGAGAGACAGCGGTGGCCTCAAAAAATAGACTGCTCACAACCATCGCCCTGCAACTCAACAATACGCCAACGTATGCACTTGAAGGCTCTATTTTTATTGCAGGTGCTGCCGTGCAATGGCTGCGAGACGGTTTAAAAATTATTGATTCATCCGCGCAATCAGAGGCTTTAGCATCTGAGGCGGATGACGAGCAAGATGTCTACTTGGTGCCAGCGTTTGTTGGTCTGGGTGCGCCATATTGGGACGCCGATTGTCGCGGTGCTTTGTACGGTTTAACGCGCAATACTAGCCCAGCAGAAATTTCAAAGGCGGCACTCGAGGCGGTTTGCTATCAAACCTCCGACCTTTTGCAAGCGATGACTGACGATTGGCAAGAGGACAACACCTCAGTCATCAGGGTGGATGGTGGTATGGCGGCCTCCAACTGGACTATGCAGCGACTCTCAGACATTCTATCCATGCCTATTGATCGCCCGCCGGTTTTAGAAACAACTGCGCTTGGTGCGGCCTATCTCGCTGGCATGCAAGTTGGTTTTTACCCCGCTCCAGAAGAATTTGCCAAGTCTTGGAAAAAAGAAAGTCGCTTTACGCCTACGATGTCAGAAGATCTTAGAAAGCAAAAACTCTCTGGCTGGAAAGACGCCGTAAGGCGCACACTTAGTACTTTTTAGCTAATTTTCAACAGCGAGATTTTGACGTCTTGATGTGTAATGAACGCCGGCACGAATAACAAAACCGATAGCGGCCACAACCAAAAACAAACCAACTCCATTGAGTAATGCCTGAGGGTAGCCTAGCGTGCTCACATCAAGGAAAAAATACGGATATTTACCGATTAGTTCGCCGCGTATAGCTATATACACTGCATATAAAAGAGGGTAAATTCCCCAGTAAAAAGGGGTGGAAACTGGCATCGGTTGTTTTGTGGGGAAGGCCAACCAGTAGGTCAGCATTGCCATTGGGGTAATATAATGATTGAGGTAATTTGCGAGGGCTTTGATACCATCAGGATTGTATATATCGCTGAGCAGGAGGTGAAAAATAATACCCACAAATACAATGGAAGTTACCGCACAGCCAAACACTTTAGGCGAAGAAAAAACCTTACCCCAGCGCGAATTAGGAAGTAGCGCGCACATTGTGGCAACAAGCGCAACAAATAAATTAGTCAGGATTGTAAAGTAGCCCAGCAGTCGAATAAACGTATCGCCAACCGTCAGCCCTGCAGCCAAGTCTTTATTAATCGCTGTAGTAAAGTCGGTAATGACGCCAAACCAAGCGAGCAATCCGATTACCAGTAGCAACCAGTGTTTAGTCTCTCTTTTCATTAATCAAAGCCTCTCAATAACTACAACAATGCGACGCTCTTTATTTGAGCATATATTTCGTTCCCGGTCTGCAGTTTTAGCAGTTCGGCAGATTTTTTAGTAATACAGGAAAGTAATAAATCATCTCCTGCCTTCAGCCGCACCATAACTTGTGCATCGCCCTCGTCAACAATCTCGTCAACAATTGCAGGAAAAATATTCAGAATGCTGGTTTCACTTTGGCGCTGTGTTGTCAGGCTGACGTCGCGCGCCTCAACTCTAAGTCGCACACCACAGCCAACGACTAGCTGCTTTCTAGGGATGAAGAACCGGCCGCCCGAAAAATCAATAACGGTAAGGTTGTAATTATCATCATGCTCAGATACTTTTGCCTCAATAATTGCAGCCGCTCTTTCGCCATGCGATAGCGACAAATCCAGTCGAGTTAACATTTCCGATATTTCACCATTACCAACAACTCTGCCCTCATCAAGTAGGATCAAATGATCGGCAAGATGTGCAACTTCGTCAATAGAATGGCTAACATAAATCATTGGGATTTCCAGTTCGCCGTGTAACAACTCTAAAAATGGCAGTATTTCTTTTTTGTGTTTGTCGCCTAATGAGGCAAGTGGCTCATCCATCAACAACATATCTGGATTTGCTGACAACGCTCTGACAATAGCCACCCGTTGGCGCTCACCACCCGATAATTGACCAGCCCTGCGATCAAGTAAGTGTTCAATTTGCAGCAGCTTAATTGCCCTTTGCATCACCGATTGATCAGACTCGACGGCGCGTTTAAAACCATACTCAATATTATCCTTAACATTGAGATGCTCAAATAAACTGGCTTCTTGAAAGACGTAGCCAATAGAGCGTTCATGCGTCGGCACAAAATGTTGTTCATCTTGCCAAATCGTATCGCCCACTTTTATACAGCCCTTATTCTTTTCAAGACCGGCAAGCGCTCGTAAAAAAGTTGTTTTGCCGGAGCCAGAAGGTCCGAAAACAGCAGTAACGCCTTTTAAAGGCAAGGACAAATCAACGTCGAGAACAAAGTCGGCTCGAACAATATTGAGTCGGCATTGTATAGTCATTACCCGCTCCTTTGCAGTAGTGAAAAGCGACGATTCAAGCTGTAAACAACAACTAACATAATAAATGACGTTAGCAACAAACCGCCTGCAAGCCAATGGGCGTTGCCGTATTCCAAGGCCTCAACATGATCATAAATGGCGATGGAAAGCACCTGCGTCTCCCCAGGAATACTGCCACCAATCATCAACACCACGCCAAACTCACCCACCGTATGCGCAAAACCCAACACTGCAGCAGTAACAAAACCCGTTCGCGCCAATGGCGCAGCAACAGTGAAAAATCGGTCGACAGGCGTTGCACGTAACGTCGCCGCAACTTCCATCGGTCGAGAGCCAATCGAAGCAAAGGCATTTTGCAAAGGCTGCACCACAAATGGCATCGAATAAACAACCGAGCCAATTACAAGGCCGGCAAAAGTAAATGCCAAAGGCTGAGCGCCAAGCCATTGCATCGCCCCACCAATTGGACCGTTCGGGCCAAGACTAATCAGCAAATAAAAACCCAGTACTGTCGGCGGCAAAATCAGTGGCAAAGCAATCAAAGCCTCAACCAAAGATTTTAATTTCCACTTAGAGTTGGCCAACCACCAAGCAAGCGGCGTGCCGATGACAAGCAAAATCAGCGTGCTAATACTCGCTAATTTCAGCGTCACTATTAAAGCGGCAAGATCAAATTCGTTTAGCATAAATAGCCTAATTGCTCCTTATGGCGTACCATACCCGAAACTTTGAACAATCTCCAGCGCTTCATCGCTTTTTACATAAACTAAAAACGCTCGAGCAGCTTCGTTATTCTTAAGCAAGACAACTTGCTGTTCAATCGGTGAATATAAATTTTCTGGCACTAGCCAATACGAGCCTTTGATAGCTCCGCTAGATTTTAATATTTGAGAGTAAGCGACAAAGCCCAATTCTGCATTTTCACTACTAACAAATTGAAAAGTTTGTGCAATATTTTCACCTCGTACCAGCTTGCCTTGAATGGCGCCCCACGCGCCCTTTGATCGAATCACCTCTTCAGCGGCTCTTCCGTAAGGCGCCAACTTGGGGTTGGCTATCGCCAAATAGCGAAAATCACCCTCAGGAATGACCTCTCCCTCTGTATCGATAGCATTCTCAAGCGGACTCCACAAAACCAACCTGCCCATAGCGTAGGTGAATCTTGAGTTTAGCTCAATCAAGCCCTGTGTATCCAGCAATTCAGGTCTCTTCGCATCCGCAGCAAAGAACACATCAAAGGGTGCGCCGTTGACGATTTGAGCGTAGTGTTTTCCTGTTGAGCCGGGGATTATGACTACTCGATGTTCGGTATTGCTCTCAAACTCACTGGCAAGAATTTTCATCGCGCCAACAAAGTTGCTAGCAACAGCAATGCGAATCTCATCAGCCATGGATGCGGCAGAGATGAGCAGCAAGCCAAATACAATTGGCGCTAAACGCAAAATTGAGCTAAAGGGCTTCATCAAAATACAATTGCTGAAAGACAGCAGAGATAGTGCAAATATGCAATTATTTTAAAGTGAAAGGGGGTTGGTAAATAGGCTATTCAGCCTTGTGAGTATTGTCAATACTGCCAGAGTTCAAGTGCGCTCCAGGCATCTCCAGCAATTTTGCTGATTTTGCTGTCGTTACCTTCGTAAGCCAAACGAATCCAGTACTTGACCTTGGACATATCCTTAGAAACGCCTCTGCCGTTGTAATACATCACCGCCAAATTGTATTGTGCGCTGGCATATTGTTGCTCTGTTGCTTTGACATACCATCTGATTGCGCTTTGGTAATCTTGCGCTACACCTGTGCCGTGCTCGTACATCACACCCAATGTATATTGCCCCTCGGGGTCACCCTGCCGAGCAGAAGTGCCATACCATTCAAAGGCTTGTTGATAGTCTTGCATCACGCCCTGGCCATAGTAATACATCTCACCCAATGTGTTTTGCGCTTTGACGACACCTTGATCGGCCGCTTTTTTGTACCAGTACGCCGCTTGTTGATAATCCTGAACAACGCCTTTACCATAGGTATAAAGCAAGCCTAAATAGGTCTGAGCCTTGGCATTGCCTTGATCGGCAGCCCTTCGGTACCAATAAGCCGCTTTTTCATCGTCTTGCTTAACACCTTCGCCACGACGATACATAAAGCCGAGATTATATTGCGCGTCTGCTTCGCCTTGTTTGGCCAGAGGCTGCCACTCTTTATAGGCCGTCTCATAGTCGCCAGTATTGTAGGCATCAAGTCCTTCTCGAAAATCTGCATAGGTAGAACTGAGTATGCCTAAGGCTAGACAAAACAATAGTGGTTTAGACACGAGTTGCACTGTTTAGATAATATTTCAAAAAGGACCAGAATTGTTGCAAATATACCCTTTGTGTAGCCCAATATGGGCTAATATTTCAAGAATTATTGGATTTTCGATTCCAATTATTAAGTCAATCTAAGGCTGCGCCGCTCAAAACAGATTAATTTTAGGTGGTGGAGTGACAAAATGCACTTTTACACCGCTCGGGCATTGGGACAATGCATCACTGATAGTGACGTCGGCCAACTCTTGAATAACGTATTTAGTAGATGGGTAGTTTATATTGATTGTGACGTAGCCCGCACTGGACAAAGCAGACGCCATTTTTTTTAAGCGAAGCGTCGGTGCGAACTAAGCCATGTAAGAGGACAACGCATTCATCGACATTTACTTTAGCTGTTGTCATGCGCCATTATAGCAACCCAACCTTATCTAAATACTTGTTGTCCGCGACAATTCCAACAACTGTGGACGCGAAAAGAATCTCATTAATCCCTGCCAGATACGTAACTTATGAAACGCACAGATAATAAAAAGCCCCGCGCAAAGAGTGTTACGCAGGGCTAGGTAATTGCCTATTGATTACAGGAGAATAACTATTAACTAATCTGCAATTAAAAACACTCGCCACTTGAAAATCACTTCCTTACAAGGAGAGGGTGTTCAAAACATAAAGAAGCGAAACACTCACCCTTGCGAGCGCTAAGTAATATCCTACTCCTACTGCCAGGTATTTGCAAGTATTTGTTTATTAACAACTTTATAACAAGTAAATTTGATTCCGTAGGCAATCAGTTTGCTTTTAATATGCTCCTCACATACGATGCGCCATTATGAGAAAAATCGTTTAATAAATCCGATATGGCACTCACCAGAGCGTCCAAACCCTCTTCGCCCGATTTTGCCCTGACCAACTCAATTAACTCGCTTTTCACGTTTAATTGTGCGTACTCAACCGTAACATCATTGACAAGATTACTGGGCATAGTCTGCGCCAGAATATCGTGTATATCTTGAGCTTTTAAATAGGCCAATTCTGAAATCACAGTGACGATATGATCATCTTTGTACTCACGAACATATTCAGGAACATTCAGCGCTTGAATGGTTGGATGCTGATCATTGCCTTCAATGTAAGCTTGGTTCATAATCAAACTTTGAAAATCCTCTAACGCCGTGTGGCGATTAGAGACCAACTGTATAGAGTCTATCTTTGCTTGTGAAAAGCCCGTTAAATCTTGCAACCCAACCCACAGAGTGTCCATGGTGTCGTTTCCCGGCAAAGGGGTAATATGATAAGGGTTAGAAAAATCACCTAGGTAGTGCAAGCCCCAGCCCATAAAGCGCCAGCCCCAATAATCGTGGCCGTTTTTAAAGGCAAATTCTGCAAGCTGTTTATAAAGTTGGATGCGATATTCCGGGTAAGTCCTCTCTAGAAAACCACCCAATGTGTAGACAATAGACGACTCGTGATAAAAACCCATGTGAAATGGCGCTTGTGTGCCGTATTCTAAGTTAGGGTTACCAAATGGCTGGGTGCCAAAACCATACTCTAAGCCGTAATCAGTATTGCTGTCAGTAAAAAGCCCAATATCCAACCCATGATCGGGCTCGTCATTGGCGCTTGTGGCCACATCCAGCGGCGACACCAACTGCCCTTCCCTCAATTGCACAAGTTGCACACTGTGCAAGTAAGCTTTATCTTTAAATATACTGACATCATCGGGAGTGATCGACGCTAGGCCAGCGCGCTCATCGCCCGGCAGTAATTGCAAGTAGAGTGGTAGTTTCGCATTAGGGTTGATGCGAATAGCGCGTACAAATCGCGCTTGAATGTCATCGGTACTGCCTGTTGCTGTGAAAGCTAGTGCGTCGGGACGAGGAGCGTAATGCCATAAATTCTCCTCCATCCATTCTTCTTGCGATTGCAAAAACGCAACCAATTCGTCCTCATTGGCCAATAAAAAGGATCTTAATGTTTCCACTTTAACGTGCTCTGCGGAATTAACCTCTGGCATAGAGCCCAAAAGCTGTTTGCTCACAAGCGTATGGTTACTCCACGACAAAGCTTGGCCGGAAATAACAACCAGCATAATCAGTGACTGCAGGATATTTCTAAGATTCATTCTATTTGGGGGTTGGCATTATTCACCTAAGCCGTCTATTGCTTTGGCGTGGTATAGGCCGTGCTGCTGATTTTTTGGCATTTTGTTATATTCTGCGAGTGCTTTTTGATACTCTTTCTCCGTTAGCATATGCCAGCCAACACATCGTTTGCCAACTGGCGAACGACCGCAGCTGCACTCTCCTTTTTCTTTTGTTTCAAGCATTTTATTGTGTAACCAATCAAGCGATAGTTTGATTATAACCCACCGTCTAAGCGATTATATGTGACAAAGTAAAAAGTTAATATTATTTCAATTCTAACAGCTGATATCGAATTTTTCAGCCGTGTTTTTTGATGCCAGCCGTTTATAATTCTTACTCTGAAAATTCAGATTTTTTCACTCATCTTAGGCAAGAATAATGACAGATCAATACCAAGACCCATACAGCGATTTTCTCTCAAAAAACCGTCAAGAATCAAAGGGTAACAACCAACCCCTTTCCGGGATACGAGTTTTGGAATTGTCCACCGTAGTGGCCGCGCCTTTTGCCAGCGCCATGCTGGGCGATGCCGGCGCGGAAATCATTAAAATTGAAAACCCATCGTCACCCGACGCACTACGCGGCTGGGGTAATTCACTAGAGTGCGATGGTATCGAGCCTTATTACTTCCATATTGGCAGAAACAAAATGCCAATCACGCTTAACTTGAAAACACCTGAAGGCATTGCCGCATTCAAAGATTTAATCAAGAAATCGGACGTCTTTATTGAAAACATACGCGAAAGTTCACTTAACCGCCTAGGTCTTGGTCACGAAAGCTTGCTTGCACTTAACCCAGGCCTTGTCATTGGTAAAATCACCGGCTACGGAATGGACGGCCCTATGGCTGCACAGCCTGGCTTTGGCACATTGGCGGAGTCTTTTAGTGGCTTTACCTCAATGAATGGATTCAATGAAAATGGCGCGACCAGCCCGCCAATACCCCTTGCCGATATGACGGCGGGCATTCACCTGGCATTCGGAATCAGCCTTGCATTGCGCAGTGCGAAGCGCGGCGTTTCCGGCGGACAAGTGGTGGATGCTTCATTGTACGAACCTCTATTTGGCTACATGGGTGGCGAGTGCGTTAATTACTCATTGACTGGCAAAGTTGCTCACCCTATCGGCAACGAGCTCAGTGCCACGGCGCCTAGAAATCTCTACGAAACCTCTGATCACCACCATATTGCGCTGTCATGCTCCTCACAAGGTACCTGGGAGAACTTAGCTCGCACCCTGGGCAGAGAAGAGCTGATCGGTGACTTCAGATTCTTGACCAACGCCGACAGAATTAAACCGGAAAACCGAATAGCACTAAATCAAGTTATCTCAGCATGGGTGTCCGATCGACCGGCTGAAGAGGTGTTGTCTATTTTTGAAGAACACGGCGTAACAGCAGGCCCTGTTCTTTCGTTTGACGAAATAGCCAAAGACGAGCACTACTTAGCAAGAGAAAGCATCATAACCGCGCAAGAGCCCGTCACAGGAAAAAACGCCCAAATGCCAAATGTGCCGTTTCGCATGTCAGGATCCCCAAGCAAGCTCAGATTCCCCGGCCTTCCTATGGGCTCAGGAAACGAAGTCGTGTTTAAAGAAATCCTAAATTACGACGACGCACAATGCGACTCGCTAATGGGAAAAAAATAGCGCCAACCCCGTTTCTAAAGATTAGAGAAGATATGACCACTTATGGCCTAGATAGGAATATAATCAAGCTCCATAAGTAATTGAAAAGTCAGGAGAAACTATGAAAACTAAACTACTAGCGATCTTATTGGCGCTCACTGCAAGCATCTCTATAGCAAGCGAAGACAATTCACCATTTAACTATAATTATATTTCTACAGGTCTTGGAACAATTAAGATAGATGGGGTTGGAAGTGGCTCTCTCCTTCACTTTGGAGGCGCATTTACATCTGGAAAGCTAATCATCAGTGGTCAGTTTGCTACAGATATGGAATCCGGTGGCGACTTGACAGCAACAACACTTGGTATTGGCTACCACACTCCAATGAGCATCGATACAGACTTAGTTTTTGACGTTGCTTTTACCAAGCTCAGTCTCACTCTTGACGGGATAGGTTCTGGAAGTGCAAACAATACCTCTATTGGTGCTGGTATCAACAAAATGATTTCTGATAGTGTCTCAGTTTCTGCGGCTTTAGACATTTCATTATCTGGAGGCGGTATCGGATTTGGATTTGGCGCTTTGTACGCCTTCACCGACTCTATGGCGCTCGGTTTTGACTTCACTCCGGGAAATGGCGGCAGTGTATCAGTCCTCTCATTGAAGTACAGTCTCTGACGCTCGGTTTTGCAGGAGAAACTCGCTCTTATCCCCGTAAATCATAACTTAAATCAGAATATACAATGCCAATTGTGCAGGAATTGCACTGCAATACCTAGACTGTCTATTCTTGAAATACTAACATGCTTGTGACAGAACATCAATTACTGCATAATTGCCTTAAAGGAGTGCTGATAACGTGCGTAGTTTTTAACTAAATATAGTCCCTGGGTATTTATTGAACTATCTTTTGCGGATTTTTGAGCGGCCAAGTTGTGATAGTTTATTAACACCCATAAGCATCATATTTCGCTTTAGCTCGGCTTCAAACATGGCCAAAACAGCTTCCACGCCAGCTTGTCCATCCGCCCCTAGCCCATATAAATACGGCCTGCCCATTGAGCATGCGTTTGCACCCAGCGCTAACGCTTTAAGTACGTGTGTTCCACGTCTTATGCCGCCATCGCATATGATTTCTATCTTGCCACCCACCGCATCGACAATATCACTCAATAAATCGAATGGAGCGGGGCTGAAGTCAAGCTGTCTACCACCGTGGTTGCTAATCATAATAGCGCTCGCACCAACATCAACCGAACGTTTAGCGTCTTCAACCGACATGACACCCTTGATCGCAAATGGGCCGCCCCAAGCTTCAATAGCATTTTGAGCGTCCTCCCAACAAAGGTTGGTGTCAAACTGTGAATTGATATAGTCAATAACCGACAGAGATTCCTTACTGCCTTTTTCGGTTCTGCCTTCTAAGTTGGCGAGTTTAAATGCTTCATGGGTGAAGTAATTGTAAACCCAGCATGGGCGCATGGCGAAGCTTAGCAAGCTAGAAGGCGTGAATTTAGGCGGCATAGTCATGCCTGTGCGCAGGTCACGCTCTCTATTGCCTGCAACAATGGTGTCGATGGTTAAACATAGCGATGTAAATTTTGCTTCTTTGCAACGCTCAATTAGCTCATAGGTTAGACCGCGATCTTTATGAATGTAAATTTGCAACATTTTTGGGCTGCTGATTAGAGCGCCAATCTCTTCGATGCTAACGGATGACAAAGTTGAAAGACTGTAGTAACAGCCGTATTTTTCAGCGGCACGAGAGGTTGCGCGCTCACCATCGTGGTGAAATAATCGATTCATTCCTGTCGGCGCAAGAAACAATGGTGAGCCAACTTTTTCACCCAATATCGTTGTTGAAAGGTCGATATTGGCTACATCTGCCAAGCCATTGGGGATTAGGTCAACTTCTTCAAATGCACTGGTGTTACGCCTAAGCGTATATTCATCATCCGCACCACCGTCAATATAATGAAACAAAGGCGATGGAATACGACTTTTAGCCATTTTGCGAAAATCATCAATATTGTGACAATGTTTTATTTGCATAATGTTCGGTTTATTAGGGAAGTTCAGCCTGCCTCTTTTATATTTAGTTTTGGCTCAATCATAACAAGCAAAAGCACTAGAAAAGAACCCCTAAAGTTATCTTAACCCATAATCATCGTTTGCGCTGCTTACTGGAAAAGATATTGGCAAATCTAGCCAGAAGTTTTTCTTGAGCCCCTTGCCACCACAGTGAGGATTTTTGCCGCTCACCATAGCCTAGCCGAATATCAAGCCAGAGCATAAAGTGACGCAATCTTGTGCCCGCAAGACGCAGGCCTAGTTTATGAAGCCAGCGAGAATAGTCTTTGTTGTAGGGGCATACACGTATACAAATAGAGCAATCGCTGTTTTGCGCTGTCCAAAATCCAAAACACTTTTCACCGTCTACAGACCATTTACTAACGCCACGAATGTTGGATTGGTTGTGAATTACCTCTGACGGCGGACCATCTGGAATGGCTTTTACAGGGCACGCTTTGGTGCAGCGCCTGCAAATCTCACAAAACTCTTTGACACCGAAGTTAATGGGCTGATCGTGGGCCAAAGGCAGATTTGTGTAAACTTTCCCCAGACGAATTCTAGGGCCGTACTTCGGAGTGATTAACAAGCCGTGCCTGCCATATTCACCCAAGCCTGCCTTAATTGCATAAGGAATTGCCAGGGATGTATCATTCATACTGCCTATTGCTTCATAACCAAGATTGCGTATGTATTGTGTTAGCGAAAGCACGACAAGAGCATCATGAGAATAGCCCAGTCCGGTTGCGGAGCCGCTAAGAGCAGAAGGCACTGTTCTTACCAGCTCATAATCCATCGGCTGTGCAATAACAATAACATTATTTAAAGTATCAGGAATTTCAGCAGGTCTGGAAGTTGCACTCATGTCGCTGAATTTTCGACTGTACTCCCAACGACTGTCATAACCGGTTATGCCTACAAGTCCGGCTCCAAATGCTGAAGCTATTTTCTTTATTTCATCACTTGCCTGCAGTTCTGAGCCCATGTCAATTTTATTATCTGCAACCGCAGTTTGCAGGGTAAATGCATCCGAAAACCCCTCTCTTCGATCGCCATCCTTGTTAATCTCAGTTAAGAGGTCGCTTACATGCCAAGCGGCATTTCTTAATGCATAGTCTTTCTGTGTGTAGCCATCTGCCTTACGCCAGGCTTTTAACGGCTCGCGATAAGTGTCGTAGAACAGCTTGGTTTTTTTACTTTTAATAGAACTGTCCCACCAAGACCGGCGAAAAACATCATTTTTCTGATCAAACCTGACAAAATCGTCCAAAACCTCAAAGCCAGCCTCCAAGTCATTGGAAGTATTTTTTCTAACTGATTTTTCTGTTGACTGTCTACTCACTCTTAATTTATTTTTGAGGCACATTGAAACAACATGAACTAACTTCCGCTTAAAGATACAATAACTGGAACTAGGATAATAGGTATCAGTATAAAAGCACCTATCCAGACATAACTCATTGGCTTGGCAAAGTTTAAAGTCCAGCCTTGCTTGTTTATTTGCTTGGGCGTCCAAACTCTCGAATCACGCTTACTATAGTAAAAGACACCCCACTTCCAATTGTTGATGTCCTGGTATTCTTTTTGGTTTTGTTCTGAAGTGTTCATTAAGAACTGATTTTAACTCAATTTACTTAATAGTTGGGTTTAGGGGTGCTGCACAGTTGCAGTCATTTGAATTGATGGGGGCGGTACGAGACTCCACTTTATTCAATAGAAGGGTTCTTTATTACTCCTGAAGCCATAACTCCCGTTAAAATTCAACTTTAATTCAGACAACTAGAAAGCAGTGGAAAACTTAAGGGGTATTTTATTCATGATTTTTTCCATGGCTGGCTTTGCTCTTGAAGATTTGTTTATCAAACTTCTTTCATCGCATTTGCCAGTATCACAGATATTAATCATTCTAGGCTTTAGTGGTGCCACTGTCTTCTTAATTACTGCACTTCTAACCCGTGCGCCAATTCTGCACAAAGATTTATTAAATAAGCCCCTTGTCATCCGCACATTTTGTGAGCTGTTTGCAGCATTGTTCTTTGTTTCAGCGATTGCCTTAACACCACTATCGTCTGCAACATCAATTTTAATGGCCACGCCGTTAATGGTGACGATAGGCGCTGCAGTATTTTTTGGAGAAAAGGTTGGCTGGCGACGCTGGACCGCTGTAATAGTGGGTTTTTTCGGGGTGTTGTTAATCTTGCGTCCAGGGTTTGAGAGCTTTATGCCAGCATCACTACTTGCTGTTATTGCAACTGTATTTTTAGCCGTAAGGGATTTAGTGACACGCGCCATGCGCATTGAGATTTCAACAACAACCGTTTCCATGTATGCATTTTTAGCGTGTGGCATTTCTGGTTTTATTGCCATGCCTTTCTATTCGCCAATGGTTATCCCTGCTTCAACTGAAATACTGTATTTACTCTCAGCCACGTTTGTCGGCGTCATTGGCTACTACGCAGTCGTCCTGGCCACTCGCGATGGAGACGTGTCTGTTATATCGCCATTCCGTTACTCGCGCTTGGTGTTTGCCATGCTTTTAGCAATCATCATTCTTTCAGAAAAGCCAGACTCACTAACATTGGTCGGTGCCGTCATTATCGTGCTATCGGGCGTGTACACATTTATTCGCGAGAATAAGCTCTCTAACTTGTAAGAAGTATCCTGCTTTTAGCGCATATCATTGTTGGCTATAATTGCGCGAAAAGCTTTGGTGTAGTTTGGATAGCACCAATAATATTTTATCTGTAAGGAATAATATGAAACAAGTAGTAATCAGTGGCACAGGTTTATACACCCCAAGCCAATCCATTTCCAATGATGAGCTGGTAGAGGCATTTAACGCCTTTGTGAGTGATTACAATGAAATCAATAAAGCCCAAATAGAGGCTGGTACGTTAGAGCCTTTAGCGGAAAGCAGCAGTGCTTTCATCGACAAAGCATCGGGCATTAAAAGCCGTTATGTTGTTGATAAATCGGGTATTTTAGACCCAAAACGGATGGCACCTTTTATCCCTGAGCGCTCTAACGATGAGCCGTCCATTCAGTGCGAAATGGCCGTTGCCGCCGCTAAAGAAGCCTTGGCTCAAGCCGGTAAAACAGCGGCTGATGTTGACATGGTTGTTGTGGCCTGCTCAAACTTACAACGCGCCTACCCTGCCGTTGCCGTTGAAGTGCAAACCGCACTGGGAATAAACGGCTTTGCCTATGACATGAACGTGGCTTGTAGCTCGGCAACCTTTGGCATTCAGTCGGCTGTAAACGCCATTCAATCTGGTTCCGCTGGATGCGTGTTAATGGTCAATCCCGAGATTTGCACCGCCCACTTAAACTTCCGTGATCGCGATAGCCACTTTATCTTTGGCGACGCTTGCACCGCAGTTATCTTGGAAGATGCCGTTCATGCCTCCAGCGAAAGCCAATTTAGAGTACTGGATACCAAGCTACAAACAGTCTTCTCAAACAATATTCGTAACAATGCAGGCTTCCTGAATCGCTGCGATGAATCCGGCCTAGGCAAAATAGACAAGCTATTTGTTCAAAATGGTCGCAAAGTTTTTAAAGAAGTATGCCCTATGGTGGCAGCACATATCAACGCTCAGCTCGAGGAGCTGAAAATTCCGGCCGACAATCTCACTCGCATGTGGTTACACCAAGCGAATTTAAGTATGAATGGACTTATTTCCAAGCGAGTACTTGGGCGTGAGGCTAGCCTTGAAGAGTCCCCCGTGATCTTGGATCGCTACGCGAACACCAGCTCAGCTGGCTCAATCATTGCCTTTCACCTATATAAAAACGACTTTACAGCGGGCCAATTAGGGGTGATATGCAGCTTTGGCGCAGGTTACTCCATCGGTAGCGTCGTACTTGAAAAATGCTGAGTTGAAAGCTCATCTCATGTGTGAGGAAGGGTTATTCAGCGGTTAATCTTGATAGTTTCTTTCTTCCTGAACAATAAGAACACCCTCTTGCCTTCTTTCCTGTTCTGCCTTGAATAACCGACTTATTGCTATGTCCTAATGGACACAGCCACCAGACTTTCTGATGACTACCATAAGAAAAGTTTTCTGGCCTTAAAGGATAGTTCTTTTCATAATCCCATTCTTCGCTAAGTTCAGGGTGCGTTTCTAAAAGAGAATTCTCAGGGAATGGCGAAGGGAAATAACTTCTATATTTTTTAAATAATTCATCATTAACAAAAGATGGTTGGACAAGATAGGTGTTTATTTTTTCCTTAATATTGTTGTCTACATATGGAGCAATCCTTTTTAGTATTTCATCTAAATCTTTTTTCTCTAATGAATAGCCAACCATCACGTCTTCTTCAGTTAATGGTTTCAAAGGATGTTGTCTTACTCTAACGAGATAAATATCCCGAGAAAGCAAAAACTGATTTTTCTTTAAATCAATATCGACAATATCCCTATGCCAATATTTGCCATCATACTCAATACCGATATTAAAGCTCGGTAGAAAAATATCAACCTCTAGACCATCCAATTTATAACGATGTTTAACTTCATCAAAGAACCACTTCAATTCAGAAAGAATTCTAATCTCAGGTTCAGATGATTGATTCGAGCAATGAGGGCAACCAGTTGGATTCTTCTTTATTCTGTGGGCAATCATTGCCTCATAACTATGACCTTTTGGGCAAAGCCACCATACTTTCTTTTTAGCGCCTTTAGTAAATTGTTCAGGAGGCAACTCTCCATTTTTAGTTGGATGCCACTCCTTGGCAACCTCTGAAGCAACAACTAACAAATTATTATCCTCGCCAACTCTTCGTCCCAAGCAATATGGACATTTGCTCTTCTTCCATCTTGTTCTGTTGGAAATCTTTGCCTCATAACTATGACCATTGGGACATAACCACCAAGCATTATTAAGAGATTTGGCGGCTACCTGTTTAGGCGTTAAATCTTTATTTTTCGTTGGATGCCACTCTTTGACAATTTCTGGATATAGAGTTTCTAAATTATTGTCCTCATTAGCATAATTTTTTGGACAATGAGGACACCCCGTTTGTCGACGAGTTCTGTTTCGAACTTCTGTCTCAAAGCTATGACCTTCGGAGCATAGCCACCAAACTTTCTTTCGAGTTGCGTGAGTAAAATCATTGGGAGTTAATTCTCCATTCTTAGTAGGATGCCATTCCTTAACTAAGTGAGGGAAGGAGAATAGTTTCATACTAGGATTATAAGTCAACATGAACTAAAATCCAAATCTCATCTCATGTGTTAGGGAGAGTATAACAATAGCAACAGAAGTGCTTGCGAGTCTCCGACAGGCAAAAGGAAGCTTACACCGTGTCCTCGTCTAGCTGACTATCTGTAGCAAAAGTATCGCAACACTGTTTAGACTTTAAGATATGTAGAATCTCTCTGTTGGCATTAGTGTTGTCAATGATTGCTCTCATCATTTGACCAGAAACAATGAATGAGAACCCTATAAAAAGAAAAATGGCAAAGCCAATAAACTTCTCTCCACCTGAAGCAGGAATAGAGAAGACAGCGATACCCCCTCCAACGATAGCTAACCAACCAATACATGAGACTAGTACGGCGATACTACTGGCGGTTCCGTAAGCTTCCTTATATTCACTACTCATGAGGCGCACTCCTTGATTGCTGATAATAAAATTAGGTGTAGTTTGTTCATGTATCTGGTTTGTTTTGGTGTGTAAGTCACTATACCGAAAGTTGGTTTATTGTGTGAGGGGAGGGGTTCTTAATAGTTAGCCGAACACAAGAGGAGTTCCCTCTTAGTTTCATTTGCCGGGTTTTTCAGAAAATAAATGCATCTTGCCATCTGGAAAATTAATTGGGTGATATTTTTCATGCTCTGGATCTGGATCTCCGTTTTCTGTAATGTTTGGCCACATCATCTCAGTACTATATTTTCTATTGAACTCTAACCACTTAGTGGCAGCTGGATCGGTGTCAGGCAATATAGCTTCAACTGGACACTCTGGCACACATACATCACAATCAATACATTCTTCTGGGTTAATAACCAGCATGTTTTCGCCTTCGTAGAAACAATCTGCTGGGCATACTTCAACACAATCTAAGTGCTTACATTTGATACAATCATCGTTTACTATATAGGCCATTTGACTTTATTCAATAATAGAAATAAAAAATATGATTCCGTGTTAATTTAAACCCTAGTATAAATCTATAAAGAATACAAGTCCAAACTTTATCTCATGTGTGAGGGAGGGTATAACAATAGCAACAGAGGTGTTGGTGAGCCTTTTAATCAGATACAATACACACTAACACGTATCAAACTGATACGGATAATTTACAGAACTGGAGGTGAGTTTTCTGGGGTGCAATTATAATAGTATGTGGTATTTTCTTTGGCATTGCCTACTTACTGGGTTGTTTGCTTGCAAAGACTAAATTATTTTCTAGCAATCCTTGGCTTCCTAAACCACTCTTGCCACTGATAGTTTGAGTGGCTCTCCTTGTAGGACCCCTATAAGCTGAGACACTTGCCCCTTGAATTAATGAGGACGCTACCTTTTTTGAAAAACTAGGCGCTTCATCACTGTAAACCAATCCTGAACAATAATTATCTGTTTTAATTCTTTTGCTCACACGGCTCGTTTAATAGGACTAATATTTTGATAGTTCTCAACATTACATCGGGCTAAATCGTAGCTGTCTTGTAAATTTAGCCAGTATTGCGCAGAGGTATTAAAATACCTTTCCAATCTTATAGCGCTATCGCTACTAATTGACCTCTTGCCTTTTAAAATATCACTAATACGAGTTTGCTGCACAAAAATATCTTTAGAAAGGCGATAAGATTTTTAACTTCATAACAACTCCATTCAGATGAAACAGCATAAGTCTAGTTGACCCATAATATGAAACTATATGCTTACTGTCACATAATGTATTGTTAATTGGAATTACTAAAATGAATCCACTATTCAGCCTTTTTTACCAATTAGTGTGAATTCACTCTTGGAGTCGTCTAAACGCCCATGCGTTTGAACGTCAAAATACTCACGTTAAGCTTGAAGTAGGATGGCTATTTTATAAGCAGTAATATTGGAAAGCTTATTTCATACGTGAAGGAGAGTATATTAACGTTAATGAGTCTACTGATGACCCGCCCGACAAGCAGGCACTCACTGTGCATTATAAAATAATAAACACAAAAAGCATAAAGCAGGCAATCTTAATAGGCTTCCTATTTCTGGCAAGTTGCAGCCCTATAAAGCTTGGTTATGATTATGTCGATTGGGTCATACTTTGGAAATTAGACGATTTTTTCGAATTAACTTCTGAGCAAAAAGAATTCTTAAATCCTCAAGTAGACCAACTCCTTAATTGGCACAAGACAAATGAACTCCCTCTTTATGTTTCGTTATTGAGGCAAGTACAGGAAAAAGCACAAGACCGGCTAACAGAAGCAGAGCTCGATTGGATTTATAATCAAACCGAGAAGCTTGGCGACCGAATGGTAAAGCATGTTGCGCCCGATTTTGCAGTTTTTCTGGCCAGTTTAGAAGAGGAGCAAATTGAGCGCTTCAGCAAGTCTTTTCTTCAAATGGATGGGCAGTTAAAACTATCATCTGATGAGAGTCAAGAAAAGCTGGCGGAGGCGACCATTAAGCGAGCTGAAGAGTGGTTAGGGAGTCTAAGTGACGATCAAAAAGAACAAATAACTCAACTTAGAGAATCCATTCCGGACATCTCGGCGGAAAGATTGGATAATCGTGAAAAAATGATGGGCACGATGTTGGTGTTTCTTCGTCAAAGAGCAGACGCTAAAGCCATCGAAGAGAAACTATTAGAGCAGATGGACTTTGAAAGTACGTCTTCTGTTGAGTATGATCAACTGGCCGCTGCACAGCGTAAAGCATCTAACAACATGATTTTAGCCATTGATCAAATGTTAACACACTCACAACGCACTCACTTTTTACAAAAGTTAGATAACTTGATTGAAGACGTTGAAGACATACAAGAGGGGCGGGTAAATCGTTTTTGGTTGTCTCTTCGTCGTTTTGTGTTCTAATCGCATTCGAATTTTTTATATGGCTAGTTTCGTTATAGTTTTTTCCTGTTCGGCCGTATGCTGATTTAATTTGCTTTGTTCAAACGCTTTTGCCTGAGCCCGGTCAGCCAATTTACGCAGTCATAATTCAGTGAATACAGGCACGGCAACAAAACCAGTGTAACCATGGTGCCAAATAGTAGGCCGTAACCCAGTGCTAGCACCATCGGCTGCAAAAAGGCATCATTGCCACCAATACCATACGCTAAAGGCAACACCCCGGCGAGTGTTGTTAGCGTCGTCAAAACGACTGCCCTTAGCCTATCTTTTGAGCCCTCTGCAATCCAATGGATTGAAATACTGTTCTCACCTTGTTTTGACTTAAGGTAATTTAAGTGGCTTATCATCACTAGTGAGTCGTTAACTACAACGCCAACGAGCGCCAGAGCGCCCATCAGAACAAAAAAGCTTAACGGCTCCCCATGTAAGAAAAAAGCCCAGACAACCCCAACCAAGGCAAACGGCACGCTGGCAATCACCAATAGCGGCTGAGTATAAGAATTAAAGAGCAGAGCCATAACTAAAAAGATGCCAAATACCGCAAAACCAAAGGCTTGATAAAAAGTATCGAGTGTTTGTGTTGCTTGCCTCGCGCCACCACCTTCAACCACCCGTATATCTGGATAATTACTCCTAACATCCAATGACTGTAATGCTTGTTTAGTCACTGCTTGAGGTGTAGTCACTGCATCATCCACAGCTGCAGTGATTGAAATAACACGTTCTCCATTAAGATGGTTGTAATCTGGCTCGCCAGAGATTTCTCTTATTGAGGAGAATTGAGACACTGCAACCATCATACCTTGATTGTTTCTAACCTTGCTCACTGGGATAAAGTCTTCAGAATAATTATTGTCGCCTAAGTACATTTTTACGTTAAGGTTGTTCCCATCAAACTGAACATTGGTGACATTTGTTCCAGAAAATATTGTTCTTAAGTGGCGATAGACCTGCTGGTACTCTACACCCAATTTGGCCATGGCTTTATAATTTAGCACCACTTCAATACGCGGATTGCCCTTATCATCATTACGATCAATGTCGCCAACGCCATCAATATTCATCAGCGTCTCTTCTAAGTGAGCGATGGCAGCCTCTCTTTGTAAATCGTTGCTACCAACCAAACTGATTGATACGTCAGCGCCGCTACCAGGGCCTTCGCGATTGACTCTAAAATGAACATTTTCAACACCTTCTACATTGCTTGTTTTTATTTGCAAAGCTTCAATAATTTCTGCAGCAGTAATCTCTCGATCATTAAAAGGAATCAGTGAGATGGCAATTGTTGCTTGGTTAGTAAAACGAGAGCCGATTGTGCTTGTAAAGAAGTCTAAATTTTGACCCGTCTCTTCGATGATAATATTTTCTATCCTAATTACTGCTTGTTCAGTCACGTTGGCTGAGCTACCAGCAGCTGTCTCAATGCGCATATTAATCGTGTTCGAGCCACTTGTTGGAAATAGCGTGAACGACATATTGTTCACAGCAAAATACACTGAATATGCGAGCAGTGCAATGAAGAAGGCAAGCACCGCATAACGCCACTTGAGAACTATCCTAAGTTGTTTTTCAAACCAGTGTTCTACAGGTTTAAACCAAGTTTTTTGCTTTTCGCTCTTATTTCCTGCCAAGTGTGCAGGTAAGGCAAAGCTCACTTCTAGCAACGAAAGTATCAGCGCAACAATAACCACAAGGGGCAGAACGTAAATAAATTTACCCATAATTCCGGTCATCATAAACATGGTTGACATTGCCAAAATAGTCGTCAGGATTGTAGTCAAAACTGGCATGATGACGCGCTTAAAGCCAGCGACAACATTTTCATAGACATTGCCACCCTTGGCCTTGTAGTGATGAATACTCTCAGCAATGATGATGCTATCATCGACAACGATTCCCAAGATTAAAATCATTGCTGTTAATGAGATAAGATTAATCGTTTCACCTGCAAACCCAAGAAATGCAACAGTGCCCAACAAGGATACAGGTATGCTGACAGCCACCCAAAATGCTGTTTTAAGCGATAAGAATAGCCCAAGCACAACTAAGATCAAGGCCAAGCCCAGGGCGGCGTTTATAGCCACAATTTCTAGGCGATTCTTGACTGACTCAGAGCGATCATTGGTCAGAATGAGATTAAGCTCTGGTGGATAGTTTTCTTTGATCTCATGTATTTTTTCCCTCACTTGTTCAACCGTGCGAATAATATCTGCCTTATCCGATTTTTTAACCGTTAGAATAAACCCCTTTGTGCCGTTTATACGAGTGATGGATTGAGCCTCAATTCTGCCTTCAGTAATACTGGCTATATCTTTTAATTGAATGATTGGGCTGTCATAGTTTGACCTAACAATGACGTTTTCTATAGATTCAATACTTTCATATTCAGAAAGGATAACAATATTTTTTTTGTCTTCACCCTGATTGTTGTTTCCGATAGTTGAACGAACATTTTGTCGCGCAATGGCGCCACTAACTTGATCAAATGAGAGTTGGTACCTCGCTAACTTGTCTGGGTCTATTCTAATTTGAATTTCACTTTTTAGGTAGCCCCCTATTTCTATCGCCGCTACCCCGTCTATCAATGCAAGCTTTTTTTCTAAATCCATCACTATTCTTTCAGCCACATCTATATCGACACTATTAGAATCAATAATAATGGTTAGCACTGGAAATTCCGCGATACTTATCTCTGTAACTGTAGGAGCCCCGGCTATATCTTCTGGTAAATTACCAATGCCACTTACGGCTTTGGCTATATCAACCTTTATCGCTTGAATGTTGTCAGAATCTGCTGAAAGGGTAATGAAAATTCTGGATGCCCCCTCCCTAGAAGTAGAAGTAAACTCCTCAATACCTGATATATTTTTTAATTTTGCCTCAATGATTTCGGTGATGTTTTTCTCAACGTCTTGTGGCGATGCGCCTGGGTAAGAAGTGGTGATGGTTAATATATCAAATTCTGCAGAGGGGAATTGGTCGCGCTGTATTTCCTGAAGTACTATAACGCCTAACACAATAATGGACAATGTGAAAACCAGCGCAAGTTTTTTTTGTTGAGCGAAGAAATTGAGAAGGGCATTCATAAGGACTCCATATTGTGTGCCATTAAAAACTAATCAGTTAATAATGCTCGGCCTATTTAACCAATTGATCTGTCAAACTTAAATAATCTATCACTGCTTTTTGGTAACTTGCCGCTGCTTGTGCGTACGATAGCTTTGTTAAGTTGGCGCTTTTTTGTGCCGCAACCACGCTGCTCTTCTGACTCAATGCGTCGTTGTATTTTGCCTCTACTTCAAGAGTTTTAGCATTTGCCAACTGGCTTTGCTTAAGGGATATGCCCATTAATTCCTGCAAAAGGTCAACTCGAGACAGTAGAGAGACTATTTGTTGCTCCAAGTTTAGTTCAGCCTCTTGTTGTCTGAAGTTGAGTTGCGAAAGTAGATTTTCAGTTCGCCTAATGTCCAATAATTCTTTTGTGTTGCCAAGCGGGTACATAAAGCTTAGACCCACTTTCCATGAGGTGTCTTGGTTAGCAAAACTATCAAAATAGCTGTTAGAGTTGCCCTGACTTGTTAGACTGACACTCAAATTAAGGCTGGGCTCTAACTTGTTTTCATTACTAATGAGTTGACGCTTTAGTTTTTGTCTGTCGTAATTTATCTGCCGTATTGTCCTAGAGTTTCCCACAAATCTTGCAATGTCACCACTAGAAACCTTTTGATCTTGAAATAAATCAAATTCAGCAAACATCAGTTTCGAATCTACGGCAACCATAAAGGCAAGTTCTTGTCTAACAGAGCTTAATTCTTGGTTCGCTTGTAAGGATTGTTGTTGGGCTCTCACAAAAGAATCTTGTTCTTGTAGTAAGGATGATTTTGTGAGCAAAGATTGCGCATACTTTTCGCTAGTAATGCTGAGTTGTTGCACGCTAAAAGCTAAGTTCATACGGTATGTTTCCGCCTTTTCTTGGGCAAGTGCTAGATCAATAAATCGCTTTGATTTGGACGCTAAAAACGCCTCAGATTGTTCGGCAAGACTCAGTTGTTTTGCCTCCAAATCGATGTCTGCTAGGTCTGCAGAGAGACTATCGTTTACTCCTCCTTGATTCTCCATGAGAGGTTGCGAATAGGTTATTGAGGTTAGATTGGTTGCTTGAGTTAAGCTATTGTCACTCCACGAATGCTTAAGCTTTAAGTTTCCACCCGTTTCTTCAATTATTTTTTTTGTGCTTACTTCATAGCTGGCGCTGTTGAGACTTGTTGTTGGTGAGTAGCTGTCATTAACATTTAGCTGAGCACTCCAATCAGAATAAGATTTGGCGGACTGGTGGTTAATTTGACTCGCCTCTTCAGAGAGTAACAACTGTGCATAAAAAGGGTGCACTTGCGTTAGCTTATTAATGTATTCACTCAACGTTATGGCGCCGATCTGGCTGCTTACGGTTAGGCAAACAATTGCAGTTAGGTTTTTTATCATCATTCACTCCAAAATCTTTTCAACCGAGAGCGGGGCTACGCTTGCCCTTATTTTTACCATATCTACCAATGAGTTGCTTATGATTCCTAATTACTTACTGTGACATGGGAGGCGAACATACTCGAAAACACTCTTTGCAAATCAATTCTTATAGGTATTACAGCCTTCAGTTTCTAGCAAAATTGGCGAATTAATGGGGACGCTACCTTTTTTGAAAAACTAGGCGCTTCATTACTATAACCCAGCCCTGAACAATAATTATCTGCTTTAATTCTTTTGCTCACACGGCTCGTTTAATAGGACTAATATTTTGATAGTTCTCAACATTACATCGGGCTAAATCGTAGCTGTCTTGTAAATTTAGCCAGTATTGCGCAGAGGTATTAAAATACCTTCCCAATCTTATTGCACTGTCACTACTAATTGACCTCTTGCCTTTTAAAATATCACTAATACGAGTTTGCTGCACAAAAATATCTTTAGAAAGACGATAAGCAGTGATACTGTAATCATCCAGTAATTCTTGTAAAAATTCGCCCGGATGGAATGTGTTCTTAATCATAGTCTTATCTCCAATTTAGTGGTAATCAATAATCTCAACATCGTAGGCATTGCCGTTTTCAAATAAAAAACAAAGTCTATATTGTTGATTAATTCTTATACTGTACTGATTATTTCTCTCTCCAATTAATTTTTCCAAATGATTTGATGGCGGAACTTTTAAGTCGTTAACGTCAACGGCATTATCTAATTGCACCAACCTCATCATGGCTCTTTTGTTAATCTGGACAGGAATCGACTTGTGCTTTCCAGCAAGTGCAAACTGTTTGGTTCTTTTGTCAGCATAACTTTTGATCATTACATCATATAATATCGTATCACGATACTAATGTCAAGTGAGTGCATGGAAAAGCATCGCTGTTTTTCTACAATAAGCGGTAATTTTTATTAAGCTCGAGGCGTAAGGAATTTGAAAAAATAGGAGCTTACACTTGGTAAGTGACTGTTTTTGAGAATTGCGACAACAAAGAGCTTGGTGAAAAGTGCCCTTATTGAAAGGCGCCCTTAAAGAGTATGGTGGTTATGGGTGGACTTGAACCACCGACCCCGGCATTATGAATGCCGTGCTCTAACCAGCTGAGCTACATAACCAAAAGAGCGGATATTATCGAAAGATTTGCGCCAAATGTCAAGGGAAATCGAGCATTTATAGCAAGTCAATGATGTATTGTCTGATTATCCGTGCGCATTCATTATAAAATTTAGGCATTCGGGTCAAATCCTCTAATGAACAAATGTCAACATCCAATCTAAAAGTTGCACTCACCGGCGGCATCGCCTCCGGCAAAAGTCAAGTCAGTAGTCTGCTCGAGGCACACGGCAACCCCGTTGTTGATCTCGATGTTCTCGCTAGAGAAGTGGTTGAGCCTGGCACGGATGGCTTGAGCGAACTCGTCGCTGCTTTTAGCGATGACATACTCAACGAAGATGGAACGCTTAATCGCGCGTACCTAAGAGACAAGCTTTACAAAAAGGGGCGTAATCGCGCGTTGATCGAGAAAATATTGCATCCAAAAATATTGGAAAAAATGCAAATGGCGATGGAAGAACACGAAAACGGCGTAATAATTGTCGTTGTGCCGCTTTTGGTGGAAAAAAGCCTTTGGCAACCCTTCGATAGAGCCATTGTTGTCGACACTTCGATCGAAAACCAGCTAAATCGCCTTAAAAATCGGGAAAACATCGATCAAAGCAAGGCAGAAGCGATGTTATTGGCACAAACTAGCCGCGAACAACGCCTAAAACTGGGTGAAAACCTACCGACCGATATTATCGAGAATAATTCACAAATTATTGATTTGGACGACAAGGTAGCCGCACTTCATCAAAAACTCAGCAAACTTCTATAAATCGTCTAACAATCTTTACTCATTGCGAATCAACGGATAAACCGCGGGGCTGAACATGTTTTTATTCGCTAACAAAATCAGTGCAAATGTCACCACGCCTGTTGACACGGTTAGCATCAGCGTTAGGCCCAAATCAAATCGCCACTCCAGGGTAAATATATTCTCAACAACAAAATACGAGGCCAGCGAGGCAGCGCTTATCGAGAAAGATATTAGGGTGAAATAAATAATCGCGAACTCCAAAGTCATTGCTTTGAGTATGGTGGCAAAGTCAACGCCCAGTATTTTATATATCAGATTGTTGTATTTGCGCAAACTGGTTTGCACCAGCACCGCGCTGACGATGACAATCATGCCAATGACAATGACAATCAGCGAAATGCTGGTTACTGCGATGAGGATCTTATTCATGATTTCGCCTACTTTCGATAACAGTCGATCCACCTTAATGGCTGATATATTCGGAAATTGGCGCACCACTTGCGCCTGAATCTCACCACTTGGAATCTCGGATTTAAGCGTGCCAACGTACTCGTAAGGCAGTTGATCAGCAAATGCGCTGTTAATCATAATGGCGAAGTTGGTGCCCATGCCTCGATAATCGACTTGGCGTAAATTCATAACAGTGCCGGTCACCTCTCTGCCCAAGATGCTCAGTGTTATTTTATCGTTAACATCAACGTTAAGATCCTCTGCGATACGAGCATCCATCGACACCAGCAATTGCTCGGCATTGCCAGGCGACCACCACTCGCCTTTCACAATGGGATTATCCTCTGGCGGGAATTCCGACCAAGAAATGCGCCTATCGCCCTCAATTGCCCAATGGGAGCGATTATCACGCGAGACACGCTTCTCTATGGATTGGCCATTGATCGAGACAAATGTCGCGCTTACCATCGGGTTAAACTCCATTACTGCGTCAGCATCTAGATTTTTTATAAACGCTTCTAGTGGTTCTTTCTCGTTCTTGTTGACACTGACGAAGAAAATGTCTGGCGCCATCGAAGGAATGCTGTCAACAACCTCTCGTTTTAAGTTGTCGGCAACAAAGCTCAAGATCAAAAGCAGCGTCAAGCCGATACCCAATGAGATGGTAATAATCGGCGCTAAAGATTTTTTACTGGCAATGTTTCGATAGGCGATTTTATAGGTGTTACTTGGGAAAGAAGGCAGACGCCTTAAAACAAATATAAGGAATTTTGCCACACTGTAAAAAATGGCAATGCTGACGAAAAACGCCAAAAAGTAGTACAGCGTTAACAGCTGCGCCCTCGTTTGCAAAACAAAATAAGCCACCAAGATGGCCGTCAAAATCAGTAGATAGGCGATATTTTTCGCTGAGAAATGCAGATTGACGCTTTGGAAAGTATTGCGAAATAAGGCCGCGGCCTTAATAGATGGAATGGAATACAAAGAGGGAATGGAAAAGATAAGCACCACCAACAAACCAATAAAAGCAACATTGGCATAATCAAGCAGGCTGAAACTCGGTTGCAGCGAAATACCAAAGGACTCAGGGATGACGGCGTTCGCCGCCAACGGGCTTAACACCCCCACCGCATAAGCCAAAATGGAGGAGGCAAACAGCACCATCAATATTTCATAGAAATAGATGAGTTGAATCGTTTTGGAAGAAAAACCCAGTGATTTCTTAATGGCAATGCTGGTGTTTCTCTGATTGATGAAAGACAACAACGTATTGCTAATGCCAATACCGGCAATAATCATCGCACTGACAGAAACCAGATTGAGGAAATTAGAAAAATTATCGATAATACGCCGTAGACTTTGCGCGCTGTCCTGCGGTAACTTCATGCGGATGCTTTTATCGCCTTCTAGCAACGACTGTACTGTTTCAATCTTGCTTTGATAGTCGCCAGATTTAGCAATCTTCAGCCGCGTATCGTGGTGCAAAAAACTGCTGGCCGTTCTTAAATCAAACTTGGTAAACTCACCTTTACTAATAATGGCAAACTCACCAAAAGCAGCGCTGTTAGTCAAATCGGGAACAGAGACAATCACTCCGCCTACAATAAAAATGGTGCTCATGATCTTCAGCTCGTCGCCAACCTTAAGCTGCAATTGGTTTTGAATGTTTTCGTTAATCAGCACAGTGGGTACGCCCGTCTCAACAAGCAACTGCACCCTCGCGCCTACTGGCTCGGTTTGCACTTCACCGTACAGCGGATAGTGCTCATCAACCGACCTTAGATCGGTAAAAATAGCGCCACCACCAGGCTTTGACAGCATCGTGAAAAAATTAACCGTTTGGCTAACCTCGGCTAATTTTGAAAGCTGTAGAAGGCGCTCATCTGAAAGTGGCTTAATGCCACTATTGATCTGCACGTCACCGCCCAGCAGTTCTTTTGAGTTGGCCTGTATTTCGTCATTGAGCGATTGTTTAATGGAAAAAGTTAGCGACAAAAGCAGCAGACTGATAAACAAAGTCAGGGCAATAATCCACAGTTTTTTATAACTGCGGCGTATGTCTCTGACAGCGTAACGGTGTATAAAAAGCCATTGCTGATAATTAAACAATAGCACCATCCTTAAGCTCAATAATACGATCGCACTGTTGTGCAAGAGCGTTATCGTGTGTCACCAGTACAAGGGTCGTCTGCTGCGCTCTGGTGTAATCAAACAACAGTTGCATCATGTTTTTGGAAGTGGCTTCGTCCAAATTCCCCGTCGGCTCGTCGGCCAAAATGATAGCGGGTTTGTTGATTAAAGCCCTGGCGATAGCCACGCGCTGCTGCTCGCCACCCGAAAGCTCGCTGGGCAAATGATGGATGCGATGCGCCAAACCAAACTCGGTTAATAGGGCGATCGCTTCTTCGTCTTTATTATATTTCTGGTTGGCCTCCAAAGACAACAGCACATTCTCTAGAGCGGTAAGATTCGGGATTAGATAAAACGACTGAAAGACAATACCCACATATTGTCGTCTGACCGCTGAAAGTGCATTTTCATTGAGGTTTGTAATATCCTCATTATTGATTTTAATAGAGCCCGAAGAGGTTTTTTCTAGGCCAGCTGCAAGCATGATGATTGAGGTTTTGCCCGAGCCACTAGGACCAACAATGGAAACAATTTCGTCTGTATTTATCGAAAAACTGACTTTTTTTAACACCTCAACACGGTTGGCGCTGGAACCGTAGCTTAACGAAACATCACTAAATTGTATGGCTGATTTATTCATGGTCATATCATATAATAACCCAATATGTTTATTTCACTAATTAAGTCCTTGAGACTGTTATCTTTTTTATTGTCGCTGCTGGTTTCCAGTGCAAGCCTTGGCGAACAACAAATTAAGATTATGCTTTTTGGTGATAGCCTTATGGCAGGTTATGGGCTGACCCAAAGTGAAAATTTAGCTTCAACCCTTGGTAGAAAATTTTCAGAAGATGAAATAACGGTTAAGCTAATTAATGCCAGTGTCTCTGGCAACACTTCTAGCAACGGATTGGCTCGACTGGATTGGTCGCTTGGTGATAGTCCTGACGTGGTGGTATTGTGCCTCGGCGCCAATGACATGCTGCGCGGCATTGATCCCGTACTCACCAAAGAAAACCTCAATGCGATGATTGTTAAAATCAAAGAAAATGGCGCTACGGTGGTATTTGCAGGGATGCGCTCACCCGACAGTATGGGCGAAGACTATCAAAGCCAATTTGATCGACTGTACGTTGATCTTGCTGAGCAACACGATTTGATTTTTATGCCTTTCTTGCTAAAAGATGTTGGGCTTGAGGCGCAGTATTTACTACGCGACTTTAAGCACCCCAACGCATTGGGAGTCAAAGTTATTGCTGACAATCTATACCCTTATCTTATAACGAGTTTAAAGAGGTTTTAAAATCTACTGTTGACAGTGGGGGAAGGGCTTATACTGTTCATTCCGAACCATAATAAATCTTAACCACGAAAGGAGTTTAATGATGAATGTAATGATGCATGTAAAAATAAATAATGGTACTTTTGAAGACTACAGCGAGTACGTATCTAGCGTGTCTGATGCAATGAGTGCATTTTGTAGAGATACAGTCCTAACAAAGGTAGATGAACACACAGCTATTGCAACGACCGAGCTTTTTGACCTTGAAGGAATGAAAGCAATGTTATCGTCAGATGTTGCTAAAGAGTACGCTGAAAAACTTGACCTGGAACGCACTATATACAATCTCCAGCCATTTCAATAAAAAAATAGTCTGCGGTTCGGACTATTTAATCTGTAGGCGCTCAACCACTTGACCGCCCTTGAGGTGTGATTCTAGGATTTCATCGATGTCCTCTTCATCGATGTAGCTGTACCAAACATTGTCAGGGTAAACCACGGCAACTGGGCCGTGCTCACAGCGCCCTAGGCAACGCGATTCGCTGACACCAAAACGCCCTTCGCCGAGCATTGACGTTTCGCGACATTTGTCTTTAGCGTAACGATACAATTCTTTTGCGCCATTTTCCGAACAACACTGTTTGCCGTCTTTGCGAATATTGTTACAAAAGAAAATGTGGTGTTTATAAAAATTTTTCATAAATTACTCTAGGTTTATTGCTCTTTGATAGCAATTTTTTTTGTCAATACCTGTTATTTTAGCAGCAAGTTTGGCCGCTTTTGACGCGCCCATCTCTGCGCATAAAATTGGTAACAAGGTATCGAGTTCTGCTTCTGCAGCAGAATTATCGGTTTTATCAGCACCAGAAATTAAAATCACAAATTCACCTTTTTGATGGTTAGTGTCAATAGTCAAATACTCAATCAAACCGGGGATTGTGCCAGTGTTTATGGTCTCGAACGCCTTAGTAAGCTCCTTGGCCAAGCATACCTCCCGATTCTCACCTAAAACAAAGAGCATATCCGACATTGTCGCCAAAATACGCTTAGGGGACTCGTAAAAAATACTGGTTTCAGTGCGACTCAAAAGCCCTTGCAACACTTTAGTGCGTGCCGTTTGTTTGCTTGGTAAAAAACCAAAAAATGTGAAATTATCGCTCGCCAAACCAGCGCCAGACAATGCGGTTATGAGTGCGCTAGGTCCTGGCAAAGGAACAACTTTTAAGCCCGCTTTTTTTGCCTCAGAAACCAAAACATAGCCGGGGTCACTAATGAGTGGCGTACCTGCGTCACTAATCAACGCAATAGATTTTCCTGCGCTTAACTCATCAATAACCGACTGGGTTTTTTCGCGCTCGTTATGATCGTGAAAAGCGCGCAGCGGAGTTGAGATGTCGAGATGGTTTAAGAGTTTCTTGCTGTGGCGTGTGTCCTCCGCAAGAATAAGGTCGACGCTTTTAAGAACAGAAACCGCCCTAAAGGTGATATCATCCAAATTACCGATGGGGGTTGCAACAATGTAGAGTGTACCTAATGGGGTCTTTTCAACATTCATTTTAAAATTGATAGTGGATTCCTGATAAATGTTTAGTTTCAAACGTAGAATTGGCAACGAAGCGGAAGCCTTGGCGTTGGATCATCTGACACAACAGGGCTTGTCGCTGATTGAGAAAAATTACCTAACCAAGTTAGGTGAAATAGACATTATTATGCTTGATAAAACCACGGACACACTGGTTTTTGTTGAGGTTCGCTATCGAAAAAACACCTCGTACGGCACATCGATAGAAACGGTGACTCGCTCGAAACAACAAAAATTAATGCGCACAGCACAGCAATATTTGCAAAAATACCCAATATATCAGCACTTTCTCTGTCGCTTTGACGTTGTTGGCGTAGAATCTGATTTAAAATATCCTACAATTACATGGATACAGAGCGCCTTTGAGCGCCAGGAGTGATAGTGAAAAAAGCAATACTACTGAGTGCCTTGTTAATCTTATCCACGCTGCTTTCTGCATGCTCAACAATAGTGCAAGGCGTGACAGCGGTCACTTCGGTTGCCACCATGACTAATGACCGACGTAGCGCCGGCACCATTCTAGACGACAAAACACTCTACATCAGGCTCAATAACATCGTTGCAGAAGACGTAATGCTAGATGATGCTCACATCAACTTTATGATTTACGACGGCGTTGTGCTGATGACGGGCGAGGCGCCGAGTGCCGCCCTCAAAGCACACCTTGAAAAACGGATTAAATCCAGATCATCACAAATGAATCAATTGGTTAACGAGGTCGCGGTGATGTCAACCAGCAGCTACTTCTCAAGGGCTAAGGACAATCTTATCACCCTTCAGATTGAGATACTTTTTGGTGACCAAGAAATGTTTCACCCAACCCACATCAAAGTGCTGACCGAGCGCAAAACTGTATATTTGATGGGTGCAGTTACCAAGCGCGAAGCAGAGAGCGCCACCAGTCAAGCAGCAAAAGCAAAGAATGTCGGCAAAGTGATTCGATTATTCAGCTATCTTAGCAAAAGACCTACTGACGAGATTGAGCGTGACAACTTGAAACAGGCTGAGGCTGAAAGAAGGGCTGAGTTAGAAGCCAAAAAAGCTGAACTCGAAGCAGCACAGGCAATACTTCAAGAGCAAATCAACGCACTCAACTAGTCACACAAACTAACGACCGCCCTGCGTACAGGTGCGAAAGAATAGCGGTGTACGTCCGCTATCGGTCCGTACTTCGCCAAAGCCTGCATATGCATCTTGGTGCCATAACCCTTGTGTCTAGCAAAGCCGTACTGGGGATAGAGGGCGTCTAATTCCACCATCTGCCTGTCCCGAGTGACTTTTGCAATGATGGAGGCAGCAGAGATTGCTGGTTCAGTCAAATCACCTTTAATAATCGCGCGGCAGTTTTCAACATCGGGGCAACGATTGCCATCAACAAGCACTTCATAGTCTGTAAGGGCTGTTTTATCTGTGTGGCCTTTCTGTAAACTCAAAATGGCTCGACGCATCGCCAATAGAGTCGCTTGCAAGATGTTTATTTGGTCAATTTCAGCACAACTCGCCTCACCAACCGCCCAATCGCAACTCTGGCTTATTTGTTGATAGAGTATCTCACGTTTTTTTTCGCTAAGTTTTTTCGAATCTGTAAGACCGGGCAATTCAAATTCCGTCGGCAGAATAACAGCTGCTGCTAGAACGCTGCCCGCCAATGGCCCACGACCCGCCTCATCAACGCCGATGATAATCATCAGCTGAGAATCTTAGAGCGCCTTAAAGCCAATATCGGTACGGTAGTATGAGCCTTGCCAATCGATTTGTTCGAGCAAGGCATAAGCATTGGCTTGCGCCTGCTTGATGTCTTTACCCAGAGCGGTTGCACACAACACACGCCCACCATTACTAAAGACATTGTCGTTATAGAGTTTGGTGCCAGCGTGGAAAACTTTAGCATCGGCTGTGTTTTCTGGCAAATTAATTAACTCGCTTTTGTGGTAAGCGTCTGGGTAGCCCTTGGCCGCTAAAACCACGCCTAAACAAGCGCGCTCATCCCATTCAATCGTGGCTTCATCAAGCTTGCCATCGGACGCCATTAGGCAAAGCTCGGCTAAATTTGATTGCAAGCGCATCATAATCGGTTGCGTTTCAGGATCGCCAAATCGGCAGTTGTATTCTAGGACTTTAGCCTTGCCTTCGGCATCAATCATCAGGCCGGCGTAAAGAAACCCTGTGTACGGCATGCCTTCAGCGGCCATACCATCAACCGTTGTACGAATAACGGTTTCCATCACATCGTCGAATATTGCTTGACTGACAATTGGTGCTGGCGAGTAGGCGCCCATGCCGCCAGTGTTTGGCCCTTTATCGCCATTATCTCTCGCTTTGTGGTCTTGCGAAGTGGCCATCGGCAAAATATTTTTACCGTCAACCATGACAATAAAACTGGCCTCTTCACCGACCAAAAACTCTTCAATAACAACCTGCGAACCGGCATCGCCAAAGCGATTGCCTTGCAGCATGTCATGAATAGCATCATAAGCTTCTTGCTCAGTATTTGCAATAATCACGCCCTTGCCAGCAGCCAAGCCGTCTGCCTTGATGACAATCGGTGCGCCATTTTCCTTAACGTACATAATGGCCGCGGCCTCTTCGGTAAAGACCTGATAAAAAGCAGTTGGAATGTTGTTGCGTTGAAGAAAATCTTTACAAAATGCTTTGGAGCCCTCTAATTGAGAAGCGGCTTGAGTTGGGCCAAAAATAGCAAGTCCAGCGTTTCTGAACTTGTCGACTATACCCAAGACCAAAGGCGCTTCCGGGCCAACAATAGTGATATCAATGGAGCGTTCTTTAGCAAAAGTAATTAGGCCGTCAATGTCTTCGGAGTCAATTTCAATATTTGAAACTTTACCTTCCAAGGCACTGCCTGCGTTGCCTGGAGCGACAAATACTGCCTCAACTTCATCAAAACTTGCACACTGCCACGCTAGAGCGTGCTCACGACCACCAGAGCCAATAACCAGTACTTTCATGTACTTCCTTTTGTAATCACTATAATACAACTTGCGAGCGGTCTCGCAAGTTTAGCGCTTATTATAGTCTAGAGCGAAAGAGCTACCAACAAAGTCATTAAACTCGAAAACAATTGAACTCTGTTTTAAGCAAACTCTTCGCAGAAAAACTTATCAATGAATGTCGCAAAGAGCCTTGCTAAAAGCATTCAATATTTCTTCTTTGTTGGTGTGGTGGCCAGAGTTTACAACCCACTTGCCACTGCTAATTTGCCCATTAATTGCGCCAATATCCAGCCCATAAACAATCGTTGCTAATCTGCCTTCGTCGCTTGCCCGGCCCATTAACGGCGAATTTGCATCAACAATCACTGCGTCTAAATCAGAGCCAACTTCAAAATAATCTTGCGTCTGTTTGCCTGCAGCCATTCTACCATTATCAATCACCGCTTCAAACGCAAGTGCGGCACTGTCACCCGCCTTGGCATTAAGAAAAACATTGCGTTGTTGCTTTGCCATACGCTGTCCGTAATCGAGTAATCGAACCTCTTCAAATGGATTGAGAGTGATGTGTGAATCAGAGCCAATACACCAGCGACCGCCGTTGTTAATATATTCCGCGATAGGAAAAAAACCATCGCCCAAATTGCCTTCGGTAGTGGGGCAAACCACAACGTTTGCATTTGCCTTAATAATCGCACTCATTTCCGATTCGGTTATGTGTGTACTGTGCACCAAGTGACAGTTGGGCCCAACTTCTGTTTCGTTTGTGAGCCATTCCACGGGTCTCGCACCAAAGTGCTCTACACAGGCATTGACTTCCTGCATTTGTTCTGAAATATGTAAGTGGCATGGCAGTTCTTTATCGTAGGCAATAATTTCTTTAATCTCTTCTGATGATGCCGCCCTCATCGAGTGTAAGCCAAGGCCAATGTCAACACCTGTATCGTCTTTATATTGTGATTTAAGTGACTCAATGTGCTTAAAATAATCCTCTGTTGAAGAAAATTGAAAACGTCGTTGTGCATATGACGGGCCTTTTCCAAAACCTGAACAGCGATAGTAAACCGGCACAAGAGTGATCTTTATGCCTGCTTTTTTTGCAGCAGAAATAAGCCTGTCGGACATTTCATTAGGATTATCGTAGTGTTTTCCAGATTGATCATTTCGCAAGTAGTGAAACTCAACTACATGACCATAGCCAACACGAATCATTTCAGCATAAAGCATTGTAGCAATTGCCTCTGTCTGCTCAGGCGTTATTTGATCTGCTATACGATACATCCTATCGCGCCAGCTCCAAAAATTATCACTACCCTGACCTTCTGGTATATTTTCAGTCAGCCCCACCATGCCGTACTGAAAAGCATGCGAATGAGCGTTGGTTATTGGTGCAATTGCATAACCATTCACAACCTCATCGAGCACTGCTGGAGATTCATTGGAGATCGCTATGATCTTGCCACTCTCATCAGTTGAGATATAGGCCGGCGAAATCCACTTTTTTTTTAAATAGATACCTTTAAATTTCCAATTTTTCATTTCAAATCCTTTTCTACGCCTTAAAGACAGTGTTTCCATTAATAACTGTTAATCGATTTGCATTCTCGGTAAAGTGATACATCCAGTGGTCGATACTCGGAGTGTCGATTAACACAAAATCCGCTTTTTTTCCAACCTCAATCGAACCTATCGTGTCGATTTTGCCAAGCGCTTTTGCAGCCTTAATCGTCACAGCTTTAAGCACTTCTGCGGGGCTCATGCGATTTAATGTGCAACCAAGCATCATAGCGAGTGGCAAATGATAGCTTGGCGCTGAACCGGGATTAAAGTCTGTTGCAATCGCTACATCAATGCCAGCATCAATTAGCGCTCTTGCATCAAGCGGCTTTTGAAAAGTGTAAAGCGTCGCCAAAGGCAAGCTAACAGCTACCGTTCCTGAGCGCTTCATTGCCTGAATACCGTCTTCTGAAATATACTCCAAGTGGTCGGCAGAAATTGCGCCACACTCGGCTGCAAACTCAGCGCCTTTGCCGTTTGAAAGCTGGTCAACATGGAGTTTAATTTGTAGCCCGCACTCTTTTGCCTTGGCAACAATGAGTGCCGCCTCTTCTACAGAAAAAGCATGGTCGTCAACAAACACATCGCAAAATTCTGCTAAGGCATTTTTCGCAACCTCTGGAATCATTTTATCAACAACCAGTTTGCAGTATTCTTCCCTAGTTGTGCCTTGTGGAACAAGGTGAGCGCCAAGAAAGGTTGGAACAATTCTAATCGGCTGGCTTTCACCAAGTCGCCGATACACTCGCAAGAGCTTCATCTCATCATTTAGGGACAGGCCATAGCCACTTTTACACTCGACAGTGGTGACTCCAAGCGCTCTCATTTTTTCTAAGAAATCATAGCTTCGTGAATACAAGTCATCCTCTGTTGCTGCACGAGTTGCCTTCACCGTCGAGGAAATACCACCGCCACGCGCGGTAATTTCAGCATATGGAACGCCAGCCACTCTTTCGCCAAATTCATCGCTTCGCCATCCGCCAAAAGCCAAATGAGTATGGCAATCAATCAAGCCTGGCAACAAAAGGGCTTTTTGGCCATCAACCGTTTGAATGTTCTTGTATTTCTTGGGCAACTCGCTTTTACTGCCCACCCATTCTATCAAATTACCATCCCAAACAACAACGGCGTCTTTCATAAGATGGATTTCACTCTGGGCACCGCTATCTAAACACTGAGCTAAGTTGATATTGTCAATCTTTATCATTGCAAAGCGCCAATTGAGGATTCAACACTTGAAAGGATTGAATTGGATCTAAGTAACTCAATACAAGCATCGATATCTTTTCTAAAAAAGTCATCCGCCTCCTTATGGGAGACGTGCCTTCTTATTTCTGCATGCGCCGCCTCAACCCCCACTCCTGCGATCGTAGGGTGCCTAAAATCAAGCGCTTGTGCTGAAGTAAATGCTTCGATTGCCATAACCTGCTCTACATTTTTCAGCACTTCCAGCAGTTTAATGGCAGAAATACTGCCCATGCTTACGTGATCTTCTTGGCCCAAGCAGGAAGGAATAGAGTCAACGGATGCAGGATGACATAGTATCTTATTGTGAGAAACTAAAGACGCAGCCGTATATTGCGGGATCATAAATCCAGAATTAAGTCCACTGTCATTCACCAGAACTGTCGGCAGGCCGTCTAACCCTTGTAATAACAAATAAATTCGACGCTCGGAAATACTAGCAATTTCAGCAAGCGCCATGGCTGCAGAATCCATTGCTAGAGCCAAAGGTTGGCCATGAAAATTGCCACCACTGATAATATCGCCATCATCAAACACGAGCGGGTTATCCGTTACCGAGTTAAGCTCATTCTCAAAAACTGTATTGGCGTAGTCCAATAAGTCTCGTGTTGCGCCATGCACTTGGGGTACGCACCTTAAAGAGTATGGGTCTTGGACTTTCTCGCAATGCTTGTGGCTTTCAAGGATGTCAGAGCCCTGCAGTAAAGCCCTTACATTATAAGCAACCTTTTTTTGACCGGGCTGAAGCCTAACTGCCTGGATTTTCTCATCAAATGGCTTAATACTCCCCTTTAATGCTTCAAGTGAAATTGCAGCCAAGATGTCGGCATTTTTTACTAAACTTTGAGCCCTTTGAAGAATATGGGCGCCATACGCAGTCATAAGCTGTGTTCCATTGATTAGCGCTAGACCATCCTTTGCTTTTAATGTAACCGGCTGTAGGCCCGCCTTTTCTAAAACAGATTTTGCAGAAACCATCTGGTTTTTATTGTCAGCCCAAAACTCCCCTTTGCCAATCAGAGGCAAACATAAGTGCGCCAACGGCGCCAAATCTCCAGATGCACCGAGACTACCCTTGCTAGGAACAACTGAAATCCAGTCATTTTCTATGAACATCAGCAGGCGATCAAAAGTCTCAAGGGATACGCCGGAATAACCCAAACTCAAACTGTAAACTTTAAGCTTAAGCATCAGCCTTGTAATGTCTTTGGGCACAAAATCCCCAAGACCCACCGCATGGCTTAATAGCAAGTTTTTCTGCAATTTTTCCAGTTTGTCAGCATCAATCCTCTTATTTGCCAAGAAGCCAAAGCCGGTATTAATGCCGTAGTAAGTCTTGCCATCACTAAGTGCCGCGTCAACAACTTTTCTCGATTTTATTACAGCACTTCTATCTTTAACAACAAGAGCGATGGCTTTATCAAGATCAGCGTGTAAATCTTTCAGGCTAATCATTGTTTAGTCCTCCAACATAGGCAAATCAACACCTTTATTCTTTGCAGTATTTTTGGCGATATCATAACCCGCATCAGCGTGTCTCATAACGCCCGTTCCCGGATCCGCTGTAAGTACTCTAGAAAGGCGGTTATCAGCCATAGTTGTGCCATCGGCAACACTAACCATGCCTGAGTGTATTGAATAGCCAATACCTACGCCACCGCCGTGATGGATAGAGACCCAGCTTGCGCCGCACGCCGTATTTAACATGGCATTTAGCAATGGCCAGTCCGCAATAGCATCCGAGCCATCCATCATTCCTTCGGTTTCACGATTAGGGGACGCGACCGAGCCGCAATCCAAGTGATCCCTTCCGATAACAATAGGTGCTTTGACCTTGCCTTTTTTAACAAGCCAATTAAATTTAAGGCCCATTTCTTCACGCTCTCCATATTTGAGCCAGCAAATTCGCGCCGGTAAACCCTGAAATTGAACCTGATTTTGCGCTTTATGAATCCACTTAGCTAGAGGCTCATTGTGAGGAAATGTCTCCAATATCATCTTATCTGTTGTGTAAATATCTTCAGGGTCTCCTGATAGTGCCACCCACCTAAACGGTCCAGAACCCTCGCAAAATAGTGGTCGAATGTAAAGCGGCACAAACCCCTTAATGTTAAACGCCTCTTTCATGCCTCGAAGGTCCGCCACTTGGCCGCGAATATTATTGCCATAGTCGAATGTAATGGCGCCTTGTTTTTGCATTTCAAGCATTGTTTCCATATGCACTTGCATCGAGTCAAGTACAGCCTGTTGATAGCCTTCTGGGTCCTTGTTTCGAAAATTTTCTGAGGCCTGGACATCATAGCCGGACGGCAAATAACCGAGTTGTAAATCGTGTGCTGACGTTTGATCAGTGAGGACGTCTGGAATAATGCCTCTTTTTAGCATTTCAGGCAACACATCGGCAATATTTGCAATAAGTCCAACAGATAAAGACTCTTTGTTTTCCTTGGCCTTAAGCACTCTCTCCAAAGCCTCGTCGAGATCGTATGAAATTTCGTCCAAGTAGGCCGTTTCCAGTCTTTTTTGTGCGCGAGACTCGTCCACCTCAACAACCAAGCATACACCGCCGTTCATAGTGGCTGCCAATGGTTGTGCGCCCCCCATTCCACCTAAGCCCGCAGTAACGACCAGCCGGCCAGAAAGATCGCCACCAAAGTTTTGCTTAGCACACTCGGCAAAAGTTTCATAAGTACCTTGCAAGATCCCCTGTGAACCAATATAAATCCACGACCCTGCAGTCATTTGGCCATACATTGTTAACCCAGCTTGCTCATACTCTCTAAATTTATCCCAATTACCCCATCTTGGAACGAGGTGAGAATTTGCTAATATCACTCTTGGCGCCTCCTCGTGCGTTCTAAAAACACCCACAGGCTTTCCTGATTGGATCAACAAGGTTTCGTCATTATTCAAACGCTTTAAAGTTGAAATGATCTTATGGTAGCACTCCCAGTTTCTAGCAGCTTTACCGTTGCCGCCATAAACAATCAATTCGTCCGGTTTTTCAGCAACTGCTGGATCAAGGTTGTTCATTAACATACGCATTGCTGCCTCTTGGTGCCAACCTTTGCAACTTAGCTTTGTTCCGTGCGGAGCTTTAATCATTTTCTTCTCAAATTCGTTAACAAGTTATTGTTGATTATACTTGTATATACAAGTAAGAAAAATAAGTCGTAGATACCCCGTATAATAGACCTTCTATGAGAAATACAAAACCTATATATCAAGTTGTAAAACAACATATTATTGATGGAATCCATAACAAACAATGGCTGGAGCACACAAAAGTACCTTCTGAAAATAGCCTTTGTCAAGAGTTTTCCGTGAGCAGAATGACGAGCAACCGAGCACTAAAAGAGTTAACAGAAGAAGGTATTCTTTACCGTGTTCAGGGTCTCGGCACCTTTGTTAGTGAAAGCTTGCCCGTTAAATCAGTCTTGCAAATTAAAGATATATCCAAGGAAGTTGAGGCTCGAGGTAATCACTTTTTCTCCCAAGTCATTTCACATAAACAAATTGATGCGCCACCACAAGCAAGTCGATTTCTTGACCTCGGAAGTGCCACACAGGTGTTTTACTCTTTGGTCTTGAATTTCGAAAATGATGAGCCAATTCAACTGGAAGAGCGCTTCATAAGTAAAAAACAAGTGCCCAACTATCTAGAAGTTGATTTGGCGACAGAAACAGCAAATCATTATCTCAAACAGACAACTCCCATTTCTGACGCAAAACATATTATTGAAGCAATAGCTGCAGATAGCGGTGTTGCCGAGCTTCTCAAAATTGACAAAGACTCGCCCTGTATTATGATTACCCGTATTACATGGAGCGGCAAGACGCCCGCCACTTATAGCAAACTCACTCATCCTGGCTCTCGTTACAGTCTTGAAACCTAGATAACAAAAGCACTGTGATAGAAGTTATTAAGCCGTCTGAATTCAAAGTTATCCCCTGGAAAAATGGCAAGGGCGAAACAATAGAGCTTGCCATTAGTGCAGGCGGCACAATCACTGACTTTGATTGGCGGCTCAGTATTGCAAGCGTTGATGAAAATGGTGCGTTTTCAAACTTCTCAGGCTATTTTCGACACCTAGCTCTGATAAAAGGCGCTGGAATTGAACTTGTTCATAACAATATGACTTGTGACTCATTAAGTGCTCTGCTTAGTATTGCCAAATTTGACGGCAGCTGCAAAACTTACGCCACACTGCACGCAGGTCCAATTTCCGATTTTAATTTAATGACAAAAAATCATTATTTTGACGGAAAACTTCAGACATTTAAGGCCTGCAAGAAGACTTCTTTAGATAGTAAAGAATTAGTCTTTATATATGGTTTATCAAACTCAACGGTGCTTGTCGAGAAAGATAAAAAAACGCTTTGTAAACTTCCCGCAGGTCATTTATTAAAGCTATGCGGTGAAACCGGTCAGAGCTTAAAAATCACTGGAAAAAATATAATTTATGCCACTGTCGAACGTCTTTAGCCGATATTCATCAAATGCAGGTGAACGCTCTTAAACAAATAAGCGTTTTGGCAAAACTTCGCCCTCAAGACTGCTCTCGCCAATACCCAAAAACTGTTGATTTTCATCAAACAATTTCAACTTTTGCACTTCAGTATAATCGCCGTATTGGATCTTTCTACCGAGCTTAATATCATTCGTTTGCTCAGCATTTAAGAGTACAGAGCTAAAGTTTGGCAGCATGGTATCAGCACCAAGAATCAACGCGTCTAGCGCCTCAAAATCATCGTCTTTGAGTGCCTCCAGTTGCTCAAAAGAAATGCTATCAGTCAAATCAAAATGAGCAAAACCTGTGCGCCTTAACTCAATAACGTGGGCGCCACAGCCAAGCACTTTGCCGATGTCTTCAACCAAAGTTCTGATGTAAGTGCCTTTTGAGCAGGCAACATCTAAGCTCAAAACATCGTCCTCAAGGCCTAAAAAATTAATCTCATGAATTGTTACTGGTCGCGCTTCACGCTCAACCTCGATGCCTTGTCGTGCCAGTTCGTAAAGTGGCTTCCCATCACGCTTCAGCGCTGAGTACATCGGCGGCACTTGTTTGATGCTGCCAAGGAACTCTGGCAACACGTTTGCGACACCTGCCTCGCTAACGCCTTCAGTTGAACCAAAAACTGTAATTTCTCCTTCGGCATCGCCAGTGTCGCTGACTTGACCTAACTTGCCTCTTACGAAATAACGCTTATCATCATCCAAAAGAAATTGGGCAACTTTGGTGGCCTGGCCCAGACAAATTGGCAATAGCCCGCTTGCCAATGGGTCAAGGCTGCCGGTGTGGCCCGCTTTTTTGGCAAAAAAGAGACGTTTGACTTGTTGTAGGGCGAAGTTGGAGCTGTTGCCGCTGGCCTTATCTAGCAATATAACGCCGTTGATATCTCGCCCTTTTCTATTGCGTCTAGACATGTTTCTTGGGGCTTAGAGCTTACTTAGTAGGTCTTCAATTCTAGCGCCAGTATTCGGCGCAGTATCGTAAATAAAACTCAGAGTAGGTGTGTGTCGTAAATCAAGCACTTTGGACAGGCGCGTGCGGAAAAAACCGCTGGCTTTATATAAGAGGGCGCTTACTTTTTTTTGTTCATCTTCAGCACAAGAGAAAAATACTCTGGCGCTACTTAGGTCACGACTGGCAATCACGTCAGTAATAATGACGCCCTGCAGACGTGGGTCGTTAACCTCTTTCCTAAGCAGCATAACGAGCTCGCGTTTCACGAGCTCGTTGACTCTTTCTGTTCTATAGCTGGGTTGTTGTGCCACTTAAACCTTCCTTAAAGTGTGCGAGCGCGCTCAACGCGCTCGAAGACCTCGATTTGATCGCCAGGCTGAACGTCTTTGTAGTTAAGAATACCGATACCGCATTCGGTACCCGACTTAACGGATTTAACATCATCCTTAAAGCGCCTTAATGACTCTAACTCGCCTTCGTAGATAACAACACTGTCTCTAAGAACGCGAATTGGGCTGTCTTTTCTAACAACACCTTCGTCAACCATACAGCCAGCAATATCGCCAAACTTAGGCGATCTAAAGACGTCTTTCACCGAAGCAATACCAATAATATTCTCGCTCAATTCAGGCGAAAGCATACCACTCATGATGCCTCTAATATCATCAATGAGGTTATAGATAATGCTGTAATACTCAATTCTAACACCTTCAGTGTCGGCTGTTTTTCTAGCAACAGCATCGGCACGAACGTTAAAGCCAAGCACGATTGCATCCGAAGCACTAGCCAGAGCTACGTCCGTAGCGTTAATACCGCCAACACCTGAAGAGACCACTTTAACGCGAACCTCGTCGGTTGACAATTCTTCCAATGCCTCAACCAGCGCTTGCGCTGAACCGCGAACGTCGGACTTAAGTAATACGTTAACAGTGGAAACATCGCCTTCTTCCATTTTGGAGAAGAAGTTGTCCATTTTCTCTGCTTGTTGTTTTTGTAGCTTAGTTTCACGGTCTTTGGCTTTTCTAAATTCAGCCACTTCACGTGCCTTACGCTCATTTTCTACCACCAAAACTTCGGCGCCAGATTCTGGCACACCTGAAAGACCTAAAATCTCTACTGGCATTGAAGGGCTAGCCTCGTTAATTGTCTTACCCGTGTCATCAACAATTTGTTTCACCTTGCCGTACTCTAAACCAGCAATCACTATGTCACCTTTTTTCAAGGTGCCCGATTGCACAAGAATCGTTGTTACTTTGCCTCGACCTTTATCAAGTCGCGCCTCAAGAACAACACCACTAGCTGGCTTGCTAACATCAGCCTTAAATTCAGAAACTTCAGCCGTCAATGTAATCGCCTCAAGAAGTGCGTCTACACCCTCACCAGTATGAGCCGAAACACCAATCATCATCACGTCGCCACCCCAGTCCTCTGAAATAACGTCATGTGTTGACAGTACTTGTTTAATTTTTTCCAGCTGTGCGCCTTCTTTATCTATTTTATTAATGGCAACAATGATTGGTGCGCCGGCTTTTTTGGCGTGCTTAATCGACTCAATTGTTTGTGGCATAACGCCGTCGTCAGCAGCAACAACCAAGATCACAATATCGGTAGCACCAGCACCGCGAGATCTCATCTTAGAAAACGCCGCGTGTCCAGGTGTGTCAATAAAGGTAATGGTGTTACCGCTCGGACTCACTTGGTAAGCGCCAATATGTTGGGTAATACCACCCGCTTCGCCAGCGGTGACTTTGGTGTTTCTAATGTAGTCCAGAAGCGATGTCTTGCCATGATCAACGTGGCCCATGATGGTAACCACCGGCGGCCTTGTTGTAGCATTTACATCATCACCCGTATCTTGCACAAGTGTGTCTTCAACGGTTTCTTCTTTGCTGGCAATCGGATTGTGGCCCATTTCTTCAACAACGAGCATCGCCGTGTCTTGATCGATAACATCGTTGAGTGTGGCCATTACACCCATGCCCATCATCACTTTTAATACTTCGCCGGCCTTAGTGGCCATTTTTAATGCCAAGTCTGAAATTTTAATATTTTCAGGAATGGCGACTTCGTAAATGATTTTATCGACAGGCTTATGGAAACCGTGCTGTGCCTGTTCATCTTGAACTTTTTGTGACAGTCGAGTGCGGTCTTTCTTCTTTAATTTGCGACCTGGATTATGACGAGCCACATGCAACTGCTTACGCCTAGGTGGCGCTGAAGGTGCGCCAGCATTACGTAATCTTTGAGGCGGCTTTGTTTCTTTTGCTTTTGGTGCATCAGCTTTAACTTTGGCGCTTTTTTCTACCTCTGTCGCTGCTGCAGGCTGAGCTTTTACTTCGGTCTCTTGTTGTTCTTTTTGTGTTTTACGCGCTTCGTCTTGGTCTTTTTTGTCTTTAATTGCACCATGGCGTTTGGCGTCTTGCTCTTGGTGTTTTTCCTCTGCAATCCTGCCAGCTTCTAAAGCTTCTTGTGCTTTTTGAGCGGCCTCTTCAATGTTCTCATCAACAACAGCAGCGATAACTGGCGCTTGGCGTTTTTTCTTGATCTGAATCTTAACACCACCCGACGTCGAAGTCGTTTTCGGTGTTTTACGTGAAACAGAAATACTTGACTTAGTGCCTGAGCGTTTGCTCAAATTCGCCATTAAGATTTTTCTTTCGTCGCCTGAAATATCAGAGCCCTGCGTCTTACCCTCGATTCCAGCGGCTGCCAAAATCGATATCACCTCATCGGGTGTTTTTTTGAGTAACTTTGATAAGCTTTCTACCGTATGTGCCATTTTTGATTGCCTCTATTTATTGTTGAATGTGTTCGTAATTGCTCTTACCAACCAATCAGTCAAACCAGCCTTCATTTTCTCTGGCAGTCATAATAACAGCCGAAGCGTTATCGTTGCCAATATCTTGTATCTCTAACAGTTCAACGATTGAGAGCTCCGCCACAGCATCCACTGTATCGATCTCCGCATAAACCAAAGCGGCAGCTAGTGCCTCGTCGACACCTTCAATCGTTAACAAAACCTCTGTTGCTTCTGCATCGCCAAGGGCTTTTACAAGCTGAGCATCTTGCGCTCTTTCTTGTAACTCCCCAACCATGTCTTCGTCAAATTCTTCAATTTTTGAAAGAATGTCAGAATCCGCCTCAGCAATTTCGTCAAGGCTTGTGTAGCCTTCGTCGATCAAAACTCCAGCAACTTCGGCGTCTACGCCTAATTTTTCTGCAAGTTTTTCACCTGTTTTTTGTGCTTCTTTAGCCTGCGCTTCATCAGCATCAGCCACCGACATAACGTTAAGCCTCCAGCCCGTTAAGCGACTTGCTAACTTAATATTCTGGCCACCTCGACCAATCGCCAACGCTAACTGCTCTTCAACAACAGCAATATCCATAACGCCCTTTTCTTCATCGACAACGATAGAGCTAACTTCAGCCGGAGCCATTGCGTTAATGACAAATTGAGCAGGATCTTCGTCCCAAAGAATAATATCAACACGCTCGCCATTCAGCTCGTTGGAAACCGCTTGCACACGTGCACCACGCATACCAATGCACGAACCGATTGGATCTAGGCGCTTGTCTTTCGCTTTAACCGCTAACTTTGCGCGCAGACCAGGGTCTCTTGCACCAGCCATAATCTCAATAACACCTTCGCTGATTTCCGGAACTTCCATTGCAAAAAGTTCGGTCATCATTTCATTAACTGTACGGCTTAAGAAGATTTGTGCACCTCTTGGCGTCGACTTAACTTCTTTAATATAGGCTCTTAAGCGGTCATTTTTTCTTACAGACTCGTTAGGAATTAAGTCAAATCTTGAAATCATGCCATCAACACCACCCATGTCAACGTAAACGTTACCACGATCAACGCGCTTCACTGTAACCGATACCACCTCGCCAACACGACGAGTGAAGTTCTCAACAATCACGCCTCTTTCTGCTTCGCGCACTTTTTGAATAATGACTTGTTTAACAATTTGTGCTGCGATTCTGCCAAATTCGACAGACTCCATCGGCTCTTCAACAAAAGTGTCAATTTCATAACCTTTTGCATCCGCTTGATAAATATGCAGTTCAGAATCAAATTCTGTGCCTTCGTCGTCAACACATTGAGCGCCGTCTTCAATCACCATCCAACGTCTAAATGTATTGAATTCACCGCTTTGACGATCAACCGAAACACGTACTTCAATATTGTTGCGTTTTTTTGTCGCAACCGCCATGGCTTCTTCTAATGCTTCAATAACATCCTCTTGAGTGATGTTTTTCTCGTTAGAGATTGCTTCAACCATCAAAAATAGTTCTTTGCCTTCCATGCGCTTCTCCTAAAAATGAGCAACCAAATTTGCTTTATCTATTAAATTTAAATCTATTGTCACTGGGCCTAACTCTGTCACCAGTTCCATTGTTTCGTTTACTTCACTAATACTGCCGATACTGCCAGTAAATTTACGTCTTCCTTCAATTGTTCTAAACAACCTAAGACTAACGTCGTGCCCTAAAAAACGCTGATAATGTGCCAGTGTGAAAAGCGGGCGTTCGATGCCTGGAGAAGACACTTCCAGACTGTACTGGCCAATAATTGGGTCTTCAACGTCCATTATAGCGCTCACTTGTCGTGAGACAGCCTCGCAGTCGTCCACACCAATGCCGTTCTCTGAGTCAATGAAAAGTCTCAAGATTGAATGCTTGCCACTGGCGACGTATTCCGCGCCCAGAAGCTCATAACCCATATCTTCAATAACGGGATTAATCAACGCAACAATCTTATCAGTAGTTTTGGCCATACTAAAAAAATCCTAATAAAAACCCCCAAAAGAGGGGGTAATAATCTTCCTATTATAACACTTAAGGAAATTTGGTAGCGGGGATAGGATTTGAACCTATGACCTTCGGGTTATGAGCCCGACGAGCTACCATGCTGCTCCACCCCGCACTAAAGAGGGGAAATTATACGCTTAAAAGCACCCTCCAATGAAAAACTTTTAGTGGCAACAATATTGACCAATAAATCGTTTACTTTACGCAAGAGTTCTAGAGAACTTTGCATTAATCATTATAAAATTTGCTGAGTGATAAGGATGAATAAAAAATATGTAAAAATTTAACAGTAATAGCACTAGCTATGGATGAGAATTTTTCTGAATTTTTTAACTTCATTAGCTTCAGCCCTTTGGGATAGGGGATTTTTTTCATTTTGCTGCGTTATTTTTTTTCGCAAGACAACAAGTAGAGCTTTAATAAATACGCCTTGCAAAATGCAAAAAAAAACCCACTATCAAATCTAAAATTATTAATGCCAAGGTCTCTTATAATATCCACATGAAGAAAATCGCTCTGGCTGTGCTGATGGATGACATCGCTGCCATCAACCCAATAAAGGATTCCTCTTTTGCAATGATGCTTGAAGCGCAAAGCCGTGGTTGGGACATATATACCTTCGATAGCAATGATATGTATCACCAGGACGGTTCGGTTTTTGCCAATGCTCGCAAAACTTTTATACAAGATTCATACGTCAATTGGCATTGTCGTGAAGACTCCAAAACAATTGCGCTGAGTGATATCGATGTCATTTTCATGCGCAAAGACCCGCCCTTTGACATGAATTACATCTACGCCACTTACCTTCTTGAGCAAGCCGAAAATAGCGGCGTCCTGGTAGTCAACAAGCCAAGCTCACTGCGCGACGCCAATGAAAAATTATTCGCCCTCAACTTCCCTCATTGCATCCCGAAAACACTGGTGAGCGCAGATATTAAGCAACTTTGCCGTTTTATTGAAGAAACAGGTGTGGGTGTTGTTAAGCCATTAGACGGCATGGGCGGCACAGACATTTACAAACTGCACAAAGGCGATGACAACATCACTGATATCGTCTCAAGGCTGACCAATCAAGGGCAAAGATTTATCATGGCGCAAGAGTTTTTGAACGAAATCAAAGACGGCGACAAGCGTATTTTGCTAATTAATGGCAAGCCGGTTGATTACGCCTTAGCGCGCATTCCTGCCGAAGGAAACTTTAAAGGCAACTTAGCTGCAGGTGCAACAGGGCGAGGTCAACCGCTAAGCGACCGCGATCGATATTTATGCGAACAAATCGCACCGATGCTGATTGAAAAAGGCTTGTTGTTTGTGGGTCTTGATGTCATCGGCGACTACATTACTGAAATCAATGTCACCAGCCCGACTTGCATTCGCGAACTGGACAAACAGTTTAATCTCAATATTTCCGCACTGCTGCTGGACGAAGTCGAGAAAAAACTAGCCTTGCGCTAAGTCAAAGCCATACTTAGCCAACATCACACCAAGTGCTGCAGCGAGTAACGAAAGACCAACATTAAGCAAGATGTTTAATAAAGCTTGCGAGTAATGGCCGCTACTGAGCATCTCCACCGATTCAAAAGACAAGGTCGACATTGTTGTCAGAGAGCCTGTTAAACCCACCAAAAGCATTAAGCGGTACGTTTCGTTTAGCAGCGCTTTTTCAAGAATCACCACCACTAAAATACCGGCAATCAGCGAGCCTAAAACATTTGAGATTAACGTGCCATAAGGCAGCGCCTTGCCTAGCCATTGCAACGACAAAACGCCCAAATAATAGCGGCAGCTAGCGCCGATAGTTGCGCCAACGCCAATTGCTAAAACTGTGCCCACAGCACTCATAAATTCTGCCTAAGTTGTTTTAATTTTTCCCCAATTTTAATCTCTAGACCACGGTCGGTGGGCTGATAATAAACCTGCTCGCCCATTGCTTCGGGAAAATACGTTTGTCCGCCGCTAAAACCATCGGGCTCGTTATGCGCATAGCGATAACCCTCACCATAGCCCAGCTCTTCCATCAATTTGGTGCTGGCATTGCAAAGGTGTGTTGGCACCTCTAGATCGCCCGTTTCTCGCGCTGCTTGCATCGCCTCGTTAAAAGCCTTATGAACAGCATTGGATTTAGGCGCACAAGCACAAAAAACCGCGGCTTGTGCAATCGCCCTGTTGCCTTCTTTGTCGCCAACGCGCTCATACACATCCCAGGCGTTAAGGGTAATTTGCAGTGCTCTTGGGTCAGCATTGCCAATATCCTCTGAGGCGATCGCAAGCAATCGTCTTGCAATCACTTTTGCATCACAACCAGAAACCAGCATTCTTGCCATCCAGTACAAAGCGCCGTCGGGCGAAGAGCCGCGCACCGACTTATGAAAGGCGGAAAGTTGCTGATAATAAATATCGCCACCCTTATCAAAAGCACTTATTTTTCCCTGCAAAATCTTACTAACGTCTTTTTTATTTAAGGGCTTGTCGTCGCCCTGTGAGAGTTGCTCAATGATGTTAATCAGTCTTCTAGCGTCACCACCACTTGCAGCAATAACGCTGTCCAGCGAGCCGTCGTCTTCAAGCGAAAGCTTTCTGTACTCGATTGCCCTTGTAGCAACAACACTTAGCTCTTCAGTATTCAACGCATTGAGGATATAAACTCTAAGCCTAGATAGCAAGGCTCGATTAAGTTCAAACGAAGGATTCTCGGTGGTTGCGCCGATAAGCGTAATCAGACCAGATTCAATGTGAGGCAAAAACGCGTCTTGCTGAGACTTATTAAAGCGATGAATCTCATCAACAAATAGTACTGTGCTTTTGCCGTGTTGTTGATATCGTCTCGCATGATCCAAGACAACTCTTAGCTCTTTGACGCCATCCAAAACCGCTGACATTTGCTCAAAATGCGCACCCACTTGTTTACAAATAATGCGCGCCAACGTAGTCTTTCCAGTGCCAGATGGACCCCATAAAACCATTGAATGAAGTTGGCCCTCATTGAGCGACTTGCCAAGCGGCTGATCCGCACCAAGCAGGTGTTTCTGCCCAACAAAATCCGTCAACGAATCTGGGCGCATAATTTCTGCTAGTGGCTGATAAGTCGGCATTATTCTGAGACCTTTGCAACAATCATTTTAGATTAACTCTAATAATTAGATAATTATCGTCCTTTCTCACCATCAGCAAAACGGATAATTCTAATTCGTTCGCGAGCGCGTGCGCCTTTTCACTACCCATGGCCATCATCGCTGTTGCGTAAGCGTCAGCAAGGGCGCTTCGAGGATGAATAACACTCACCGAAGCAAGATCGTTATTGGCTGGCAAGCCGCTTTTTGGGTCGAAAATATGCATGTATTTCTCGCCCTCCCAAATAAAATAATTGCGATAATTACCGGAAGTAGCCACTGATGCGTTATTAAGTGCAATTGGAATGGGCGCCTTATTGTCAGGCCGCTCCACACCAACAGTCCACTCATCACCGTCGTTTGTGCCGGAAGCGTAAACTTCACCGCCAATTTCAAGCAAGAAATCCTTCACCCCGGTTGCCTCAATAAGGCGCGCCACTTCATCCACGGCATAACCTTTGGCAATCGCCGAAAGATTCAAATGAATGTCTCTGGTTTTTTTAACGCGACCCTCGCCAAACTCTAAGTACTTTATTGAGGAGTTTTGAAAAGCGGCGCTAACATCATCACGCTGTGGCACACTCGTGCGCCCACCCTCTGCACCAAACCCCCAAAGATCGATCAAGCGACCAATACCCGGATCGAAAAAACCGCTTGTTTGAAAATAGATTGCCTCAGAGGCCTGTAATAGCTGGAAAAACTCGTCAGAAACCCTAAACCAGTCGCCAACTGGTGCCTCGTTCAACCGTGAAATTTCCGAATCTTCTTGCCAAGTCGAAAAAAGCGCATTTATTTCTAATAGGCGTCGCTCAATTGCCTCTTGTTGCACGCGCTCATCGCCCAAAACATTGATACTATAGGTCGTGCCCATGCTTTCGCCAAGAATGTGCTTTGCCTTGTCCGTTTCGAGGCAGCCACTGAGGAGAAAAAATATCAGAATGAGACAGGTTTTACGCATTATAATTTGCCCATGTTTTTACGCCTTATTTGCCTTGTTTTACTCTCTTCGAGCGCTTTAGCTAACTCTCACACCTTTGACGATTTTCTAAACAATATTCATCAACTCGCTACTGAGCAAGGCATCTCAAAAGAAACTGTTGATCGGGCATTTTATCAGCTCACACCCAACCTCGATATATTGGAATCCGATCGCTCTCAAGCGGAATTCAGCCAAAACTTTTGGAATTACCTCGGCAAAAGAGTCAGTCAATATCGTCTGGATAATGGCTATGATACATTAAAACAAAACCGCTCATTACTTAACAAAACCTATCAACAGTACGGTGTTCCAGCGCATGTTCTGGTTGCATTTTTAGGACTAGAAAGCAACTATGGCAACAACACCGGAAGCTACAGCTTAGTGCGCTCTTTGGCGACGCTTGCTTACGACCCTAGGCGTTCTGATTTTTTCACTGCCGAGCTAATCGCACTGTTAAAACTGATTGACGACGGCAAGGTACCACTGGAAGCAACGGGCTCCTGGGCGGGCGCAATGGGTGCCGTACAGTTTATGCCAAGCAATGTAATCGCCTACGGTGTTGATGCTGATAATGACGGCAAAATTGATTTATGGAACAACCAAGAAGACATGTTGGCAAGTGCCGCTAACTTCCTTGAGCACCTCGGCTGGAATCGCGGCGAAAAATGGGGTCGAGAAGTCACAATTTCTGAGGATTTTGACTACGATTTTGTCGGACTGAAAACTAAGAAACAGCTTGATGCGTGGCAGACGCTCGGCGTTCGCAGCGCCAATGGCTCTAATTTGCCTAAATCAAGCATGCCAGCCTCTCTGATTTTACCGATGGGCTACAAAGGACCGGCTTTTCTTGTTTATCAAAACTTCCGCTCAATACTGGGTTGGAACCACTCCACCTTATACGCCCTAGCGGTTGGACACTTGGCTGACAGACTCGGTGGTGCTGGGCCTTTGTTGGCGACACCAATTGATGAACCACTGCTCAAGAGAGACGATGTGATGGCCATTCAGCAAACGCTAAGCTTGCTCGGCTATGATGCTGGCGAGGCTGACGGCATTGCAGGGCCAAAAACACGCGCCGCAGCTAAAGACTTTCAAAAAGATATCGGCATGATTGCTGACGGTTACGTTGGCTACGAACTGTTTCAAAGATTGCAATGACCGTTCAAACCTATCTTGGTTTTGACGTGGGTACAAAACGCACCGGTGTAGCCATTGCCAACAGCCTAACGACTCAAGCAAGTGGCATTGATACGGTAAGGCACAATAAAGACGGCTCTACCAACTGGGATGCGATTAAGCAAATTATCGCTAAACACCCCGCAAACTTATTTGTTGTTGGGCTGCCTTACGACAAAGAAGGAAAAGAGCAAGAAATGACTTTTATCGCGCGCTCGTTTGGGCGAAAAATGGCCGAGCGATTTGACACAAAAGTTATCTTTATAGACGAATATTTATCTTCTTCGGAAGCAAAAAACCAATTAAAATGGCACTACGCGCACAGTAACGCCGATAGGGGCGAAGTTGATATGCGCTCCGCTCAACTCATATTACAAACTTGGCTCAATGAATCCTGAATCGATTAGCAACGACCCACAGCTAGATGCCTCCGGAAAACTCATTCACCTGTTAGGCTTAAAAGGCCTTCCAAAAACAGAGCTCGAACACATTCTTGATGTTGCCAATGACCTGTTGGACAGCAAAGGCAATCTCAAAAAATCAAAAGCACTCGATGACATGTCGGTGGCAAATTTATTTTTCGAACCCTCAACTCGAACTCGAAATACTTTTGAAATTGCCGCCAAACGCACCAGTGCCAATACCATCAACGTTGACCTCGCTAACTCGGCAACCAAGAAAAACGAAACATTGATGGACACCATGCATACGCTTAAGGCGATGCAAATTGACATGTTCGTCATCCGCCACAAAGAAAGTGGCTTACCGCACCGCATTGCCAGCAACATCGATGGCGTTGCCATTATTAACGCCGGTGACGGCACTAACGCCCACCCGACACAGGCGCTACTGGATATGCTGACCATTCGTCAACACAAAGGTTCGTTTGATAATTTGTCGGTGGCAATTATTGGCGATATTCGTCACTCACGTGTGGCGCATTCAGATATTCAGGCACTGAGCACGTTGGGCGTTAAAGACATTCGCTTGGTTGCACCTGAAAACCTACAATTTAACGGTGACGCGCCCAAAGGTGTTAGCTATTTTGATAACTTGCACGAAGGCATTGACGGCGTTGACGTAATGATGACTCTTCGACTGCAAAAAGAAAGAATGATGTCTGCTGACATCCCAAATGAGCAGGTCTATTTTGAAACCTTCGGACTAACAGACAAAAAACTAAAGCTTGCCAAGCCAGATGCCATTGTTATGCATCCTGGCCCCGTCAATCGCGGCATCGAGCTTGACTCGGGCGTCGCAGATGGACCTCAATCGGTTATCCTACAGCAGGTAACTAACGGCATTGCAGTTAGAATGGCGGTAATGATTGTATTGGCGGGCAAGGCGTAACTTATGAGTGAAACAGTTGACTACGATATCTTTAAAGACGTATTACACGGCCTTAATACCGACGACACGATCAGCTCTGCGCACGGTATTCTCTGCGGTTTTGCCTGTGTCAAGCCCGACGTCACTATCGATAACTGGCTGGGCGAAGTCTTAGTCAATATCGACCTTAACAACCTCAGCGAAAAAGAAGCCTTTGGGCGCCTTGCCGAAATTTTTAACAACACCAATGAGCAGCTTGCCGATCCAACACTGAACTTTTCATTGTTAATTGCCGACGATTCGCACACGCTTCGCGAACAAGCGCACACATTAGTTGAATGGTGTCAAGGCTTCTTGGTCGGTCTCGGTCTGAGTGAAGTACAAACCAGCGATGAAGAGGTACTGGAAATGATAAAGGACATTAGCGAAATTTCTAAGCTGGACGCCGAATTGCTAGAAGACGAAGACAACGCCGAAGACCTTAATGAAATCGTTGAATTTGTGAGAATAGCGGTGTTACTGATTCAAGAAACACTGCAGCCCTCAAAGCAAGACTACATTAGCCCTGACTTACTGCACTAATTCCACCAGTCACCAATACAAGGTTTACTCGCATACTCAATACATCCACGCTCGTTGCTTGCTGTGCATCTGACATTTTGCCCGCCCGAAGGACTTTCTACACAGCGACCGTATTCATAACTTTCGCCTAAAAACTGTTCAGCCCAATACCAGCCAGGAGAGATTTCTTTGCCGCTATAGGACGTGCAAGATTGCAGCAGCACACAGCACAGAATCAATGATAGATTAAATAACTTCAAAAGCCCCTCCTCCTTTACCGGTCGCCCTTGCGCAACAAGCGCTCAAGTGTATCGATAAACAAATATACATCCTCAAATGAATTGTACAACGGAACCGCTGCAACCCTTATAACACTTGGATAACGCCAATCACAAGTCACGCCACTTTCCTCTAATTCGTCAAACACCTGTTTGCCATCAGCTACCAATATCTTGAGAGACAGCTGACAGCCCCTTTCTTCGGGGCTTTCTGGGGTTATCACCTCCACCCTGCCAAGCAAGCGCTCTTTTATCAAATACATCATATAAGACGACAGCATTTGTGATTTTTGCCTTAGAGCGCTCATGCCGCCAGCACGCTCAAACAACTCTAACGAGGCTATGATAGGCGCCATAGCAAGGACGGGCGGACAACTTACTTGCCAGCCCTGCGCTGTTTGCATAGGGTCAAATTGCGCGCCCATTTCAAAGCGAGTCTCTTTATTATGGCCCCACCAGCCCGCAAGTCGATGTATGGAAGGGTTTGAGGTGTGCGTCTCATGAATAAAACAAGCGCCAATGGATCCCGGGCCAGAATTTAAATACTTATAGGTGCACCAACAAGCAAAATCAACACCCCACTGATGGAGCTCTAGCTCGATGTTGCCAACCGCATGCGCCAAGTCAAAGCCAACCGTACAACCGTACTGTTGCCCAAGCTGAGTGATTGCTTGCATGTCCAGAACTTGGCCAGTGTAATACTGCACACCCGGAAGCAGTATTAAAGCTATTTCACTGCCGTGTTCGGCAATGCTGGTCTCAATATCTTCCATCCTAAGCAAGTCTTCACCAGAACGAGGCGAGATCGTTATAAGCGAACTCTCCACACAAAGACCGTGCTGCTTAATCTGCGATTCGACAGCAAAATGATCCGAAGGAAACGCATGCTCTTCAATCAAAATCTTGAAACGGCTTGTTGTGGGCCTATAAAAGCTGGCCATCATAAAATGCAAATTCGCCGTCAGCGTATTCATAACAACAACTTCTTTACTCAATGCGCCAACCAAATCAGCCATAGGTTGTGCCAAACGCTCTTGGAAGGCAAGCCAAGGATGCTCTCCTTCAAAATAGCCACGAATAGCGCCTTTTTGCCATTTTTTTAGCTCTTCTTGAATATAGCTCTCAGCTTTGATTGGCTGCAAACCCAGTGAGTTGCCGAGCAAGTACAAGTCTTTCTTACCGTTCGACTGTTCTGGAAAGTGAAACTCACCCCTCAAATGGGTAAGCGCATCTTCGCTGTCAAGATTTTGTGCGTAAGCAATGTCGTCCTTATGTGTCATTTTTTGTCATTGGGTAAATTAGCGGTCGAGAGGGCGCCGCGTCACTCATAAACGCGGGTATTTGTATGCTTAATAAATAACTGCCATCATCAATTTCATCTTCCACAAAGATCATTTCCGTAATTGTCTTGTGAGGTTGCGACGCACCCGTTAAAGTGTGCGTGCCCCCATTAACACCCCAAAACAAATGGTGGTTAGCCAGCAAGCCTTCGTCGTACATTTTGTCAACGGACGGAAAATCCACCAAAATGTGCTCAACACCCCTTTCAACCAAATACTCCATTGCTTCCACAGAAAAGAAAGGCGGCTGATTTTCGATATTATAAATGGCTTCTTTTTTTGACTCTAGGTTGTCGAGTGTTCTAATAATGACAGCCTGCAATAATGAGCTATCTATATTCTCTAACTTATCTTTTAAGGATGCCCGAGTTATTAACTTATCCTCATCTTCAATGTTGGGTCGATAGCTGTCAACACTATCTTTCGCCCTCTCCCAGCTAAGAGTGATAAGCTGACTGGCGATAAGTGCGCCTGTCAAAACACTAGCAACAGCAATGTCATCATTAACGATATGGCCAACGGACTCGGTATGGGTGCCATTGCAATGTGGTGTCAACGTAATTTCATCAACGTTGCAACTGCCACCTCTCTCGGTGTCGCCAATAAACCCCTCAACCTTAACCGTTTTGGAGTGTGCTTTGTGTGCGCCAAAATGATTGGGCTGAGCGCCATTAAAATACAGCGGGATAGCCAAACAATAGGGTTGGGACAAGTCCGCTTGATAGTTTTCTTGGTTTATCGCAACAGTTATCAACATTGTTTTAGATGAAGGCGTGCAATTATTGGCTTCATTAGGTTGTGGACTTGAGATGATGACATCGCATCATACCAAAAAAAACCGAGGTAAAGCAATAGAGCTCTAACTCGGTTTAGAAGATGGTGGCCAAACCTGGAATTGAACCAGGGACACAGGGATTTTCAGTCCCTTGCTCTACCAACTGAGCTATTTGGCCAAAAACGTGAAATTATACACAAAATACCATCGAGATTTTCCCTCGATAGCGCTTTGTTATCTATAAATTATCCAGATAACGCTCGGCGTCTAGGGCTGCCATACAGCCCGAACCAGCAGATGTTACCGCTTGACGGTAAATGTGGTCTGCAACGTCGCCCGCAGCATAAACGCCTTCTACGCTTGTCTGTGTTGCATTGCCTTTGATGCCGCTTTTTACTTGTATATAGCCGCTCTCAATATCTATTTGCCCTTCAAAAACACCGGTATTTGGCTTATGGCCAATAGCAATAAAGACGCCGTGCACATCGATTTCTTTGGTGCTGCCATCATTGCCTCTCAAACGTAAGCCGGTAACACCCATTTCGTCACCCAACACTTCGTCAAGATTTTGGTTCCATTCAATAGAGATGTTGCCATTTTTGGCTTTTTCCATGAGCTGATCCGCAAGAATTTTTTCAGAGCGGAACTGATCACGACGATGGATAATAGTGACGTGGTCAGCAATATTAGATAAGTACAAAGCCTCTTCGACCGCTGTATTGCCGCCACCGACAACAGCAACTTTTTGTCCGCGATAGAAAAAACCATCGCAAGTTGCACAAGCGGATACGCCTTTGCCCTTAAATGCCTCTTCAGACTCAAGACCAAGATACATAGCTGTTGCGCCTGTGGCAATAATCACCGCATCCGCAGTGTAGGTTCTTTCGCCGCCTGTAAGTGTGAAAGGTCTCTGTGAAAAATCAACCTCGGTAATGTGGTCGTTGATGATTTCAGTATCAAAGCGCACGGCGTGTTCTTTCATCCGCTCCATCAAATCCGGGCCTTGAACGCCGTCATTATCACCCGGCCAGTTATCCACATCCGTTGTGGTCATTAATTGACCACCTTGCTCAAGACCGCTGACCATCACTGGATTTAAATTTGCACGTGCTGCGTAGACAGCCGCCGAATAGCCGGCAGGGCCTGATCCAACAATCAAAACTCGACAATGTTTAATATCACTCATTTGAAATACTTTATACTGTTTAACGAACGGAATATTATAAGAGACCTTTACAACAATTATTTTAAAATTTGCTGAATAATAAAAAATATGTAAAAATTTGAAATTAATAGTATTAGCTATTGATAAGAATTTTTCTGAATTTTTTAACATTGTTAACTTCAGCCCTTTGGGATAAGGAATTTTTTCCATTTTCCAGTGTTAAATTTTATCGCCAGACAACAAGTAGAGTCTCTAAAAATTATGCCTTGTAAAATGATAAAAATCCCACTATCAAATCTAAAATAATTGTTGTAAAGGTCTCTACCATTCACACAAAAATCTCTAAACCACATTGAAAAAAAATAACAAACGGTCCGTCACCCCGAAAAGCAAAAATAGCCGTTCTCGAGTGACCAACGAAGTCATTTTTATTTTGTTGGCGATGCTAGGCGTGGTTTACTTTATAGCGCTTGTTACCCACCTACCCTCAGAAGATCCATGGACAGGCGATGTTGTCTTGTCACAGCCTGTAACTAATGCCGCGGGCGTTGTTGGCGCTTGGTTGAGTGATATCTCTTTTGCAGTTTTGGGCTATGTTGCCTATGTCATTCCAATCTCTATTTTATGGCTGGGCTATAATTTTCATCGGGATGCGGCAATAGAGGACAAAAGTCAGGCTATTTTTGTTGTTCGCCTACTGTCATATTTAGCGATGTTGATTTTTACCACCGCGCTATTTAATCAATACATGCCAAGACCCGGCATTGGTGGTGGCTGGATTGGTGAGATGATGCATGAGATGCTCTTCAAGGAGCTTTTTGGCAATGTCTCCGCCGTTATCTACGTCGCCGTTATTATGGTTGGCTTTAGTATTGCCACAAAAGCCTCTTGGGTCAAAATTGCAGGCGTTATATTTGGCGGGGTCAAAAACCAGCACGCCAAATCCAAAGATCGTCGCCAACAAGCCAGTCAAAAACGCGCTGCCAAACAAGCACTTAGACCTGCTCGACCAGCAAAGCCTATAAAAGTCAAAGCGCCAAGACCGGTCAAAGAAAAAACGGCAACTGCCGCCAAAGTGAAAAAATCCAAGACTGTTGCAAGCAGTAACTTGTACAAAGCAAGCACCACCAGTGGTTTGCCCGATATTTCGCTACTCAACGAAGTCGATAATAGCGACATAGGCTACAGCAACAGCGAACTGGAATTAATGTCTGAACAGGTCGAACTCAAACTTAAAGATTTTGGTTTTGATGTTGCCATAACCGCGGTCACCCCAGGGCCAGTTGTTACTCAGTTTGAAATCTCACTAGCGCCAGGTATCAAAGTCAGTCAAATAATGAACCTAAACAAAGACCTTGCTCGAGCGTTGCTAGTTGAGAGTGTGCGAATTGTTGACGTCATTCCTGGCAAGCCCGTCATTGGCCTTGAAATTCCAAACAACGAACGCGAGATGATTGGCCTCAAAGAAATCCTCTCAGCCGACGCTTTTACTAAATCCAAATCCATACTTTCCATGGGGCTTGGTAAAGACATTAATGGCAATCCTGTTGTTGCCGATTTGTCCAAAATGCCGCACCTACTTGTAGCGGGCGCTACCGGTATGGGCAAGTCCGTTGGCCTTAACGCGATTATTCTAAGCATTTTGTATAAAGCCAAGCCCGAACAAGTTCGACTCATTATGATCGACCCAAAAATCGTTGAGTTGGCATGTTACGCGGGCATTCCTCATTTATTAGCGCCAGTGGTCACCGACATGAACGAGGCGGCAAGCGCGCTGTGGTGGTGCGTCAATGAAATGGAGCGTCGCTACACCTTGCTGGCAAAATTCGGCGTTAGAAACATTGAGTCATTTAATGAAAAACTGGTTAAAGCCAAAAAGACCAACAAGCCGTTGCTGGATCCGTCGTTTAATCCTAATACAGCCGAAGAAGGCGAAAAAGCCCCTGAGCTTGATGAATTACCACTGATTGTGATTGTGATTGATGAATACGCCGACATGTTAGGTGCACTTGCACAAGAGGATCGCAATAAATCCAAACGCGTAGAGGGCTTAATCGTCCGTATTGCCCAAAAAGCTCGCGCCGCCGGCATTCATTTAATCATCGCCACCCAAAGACCAAGTGTAGATGTAATCACGGGTCTAATCAAATCTAACGTGCCAACGAGAATTTCGTTTAAGGTCTCATCCAAAACTGACTCACGTACCATTCTTGATCAGTCCGGCGCGGAGCAATTACTCGGCATGGGCGACATGCTCTACATGGCGCCTAGTGTTTCACGTTTAAACCGCGTTCACGGCGCTTTTGTCGACGACGCTGAAATTTCTCGAGTCGTCAAATACCTTAAGGCAAACTCTGAAACAAACTATCTGTCTGGCGTTCTTAATCCACAAGAGGGGATGGCAAGTTCAAGCGAAGGTGGCACTTCAGTATCGGGTGAAATGGATCCGCTTTACGACGAAGCCGTACAAATTGTTACCTCAACAAGAAGGGCGTCAATATCAAGCCTTCAGCGCCGTATGCGTATCGGCTACAACCGTGCTGCACGAATCATTGAAGACATGGAAGCCAGTGGTGTGGTTAGCTCGATGAACAGTGCTGGCAATCGTCAAGTGCTTGCCCCCGAGCCGATTGATTCAGAATAAATTAGTTGAAACTTCCATCGCATTTTTCCTATTCATTAAAAAGAATTAGGACTAACTTGACACCTAATAGTTACTCAACCCCATTGACACCGACTGTCAATGGCAAATAAAATCTAAATAACTATTGAATGTAGAAAACGAGCTGCGTCCAACCATCAAAATAAATAAATTCGTACTTCCCTAATCTCTTTAACTCTAACTCTATGCGTGTGTGCTGTTTTTGTTTACAATGCGTGTTTATGAGCGACCATGTCGGAGGTGATAGCGTTGAATAACAAGACCGAGCGAAAAGTATTGTTTGATAATTTTTCACAACATCTGAATGATGCAGAAACATTAGCTTTTGCTAGAATAAACCAACCCCAATATCATCAAAAATCTAGTCAATTTTGCGTATTTCACAAGATGATTGACTCTCTATACGCAGAGGTTTTCCATTGAAATTAGTTAGCTACAATATCCAATACGGTTTTGGAAAGGACGGGAATTACAATCTCGAGCGAATAGCAGATGTGATTGAAGGTGCAGACATTATCGCCCTCCAAGAGGTTGAGCGTCACTGGTGTCGCACTAATTTTGACGACCAACCCCATATTCTTTCTAGTCTCTTGCAAGACTATTACTACGTCTACGGGCCTGCATTTGACATGGATGCGAGCACACTCGAAACGGGCCGAATAATCAATCGCAGACGACAGTTTGGAACAATGATTCTTTCGCGCCTGCCTATCGAATGGTCTCGACTTCACACCCTTCCTATGCGTCGAATCATCAACCCACTTAACACACAGAACTCAGCACTAGAATGCTTGATTCGAACGCCCTTTGGACCGGTCCGTGTTTTTTCAATCCATCTGGCCCATGTAGGTGTCGAGGAGCGGCTTGAAGAGATCGACTTCTTACTTGATCGCCACCAACGCACCCTTTTTGAAGGCGGCCCTTGGAGCGGCACTGATGACGAAGCCCATCGTGACTGGGGCCAAGGAGAACCAGAGCCGAGCTGCCCGCTTGAGGCTATCTGGTTGGGAGATTTCAACTCTGAACCAAATAGCGCAGAATATTGCCGCATCACCGGCAGCACGCCATATCATCATAAAGCCACCTATCACTACGGCTTCAGCGATGCGACCGTCGCAGCTAAATTGCCCGTGGGAGAACTCTATACCCATGTCAAACAAATCGACGGGCAGTTGCAAAAACGCCAGCTCGACCATTGCTTTGTCGGCTCTATGCTTGCACCCCGTGTTCGCTCGGTGTGGGTCGATAATGATGAAAGCGCCTCTGATCACGATCCAATATGGATCGACATTGATCTTGAAACCCCATCCGCAATATAATAATTCGTAGACCTGTCATGACATTAGCTCTATTCTCCTTGGTTTTGGTTGCGGCCGTAATGCATGCCACTTGGAATGCACTAATTAAAACGCGTTCTGACCGTTTTGCTTCAATTACTTTAGCAACATTGGGTGCATCAGTTGTTGTCTTACCGATCCTTCCTTTCGTCGATTTTCCATCAATACAAGTCTGGATATGGATTGTTGCATCCGTCATTATTCATGCCGGCTACAGATTGTTCCTTGTCAAAACTTATGATGTGGGGGATTTTGCGCAATCCTACCCACTAGCTAGGGGGATTGCGCCACTTATTACCACGGTTGGTGCAATCATTTTCATCGGTGAGGTTCCTGAGGGTTTGACAGTTCTTGGTATTGTTGTGTTGTCTTTCGGAGCCTTACTGATGTCGCTTCGAGGTTCTTCTGACCTGGGTAAATTCAATAGACGCGCGGTTGGCTTTGCCTTGCTTACATCCATGTTAATTGCTGGCTATACGTTAACCGACGGATACGGTGTGCGTCTTGCAAATACAGCATCAAGCTATGCGGCCTGGCTGTTCTTTTGCGATGGCTTGTGCTCGATAGCGATAGGTTTTCTGTATCGTGGTCGAGGGCTGCTGAATGTTTTAGCCAGCGAGTGGAAAACCAACCTGTTAACGGGCGGCTTGCTTGCAGGCTCGTACTGGATTATTATGTGGGCTATGACCAAAGCACCAATAGCCTCGATAGCGGCGCTCCGCGAAACCTCGATCCTATTTGCCATGCTTATTTCTGTACTTGTTCTTAGTGAACGAGTTACACCTTGGCGAGTATTGGCGACGGTTTTCATTGTCGGGGGTGTCGTCATACTTCGACTCGGTTAAGAGATTCGAGAAAAAGCCTCAGTGTCTAATTCAACAAAAGTAGTGGCACTCCGCCCCCTCAAAGAAAACAGAATTTGTGGTATATTCTGTTTGTTATTTAAGCCATAATGAAAACCTTCTGGAGTCGCTATGAAAAATGAAAATTCTACCAATAGTCAAAAGCAAGTTAAACAATTTCAAAAGGATGGCTTTGTCGTTATTGAAAAAGCGCTAACCGACTCTCAATTATCGAAAATTAATAATGATCTCTCCGCGTGGGTTGAAAAGAGCAAGAAACACACCCAACCTTTTGGCCGAATTATGGATGGTAGATCTCGATTTGACATAGAGCTAATCACCCATACATCTGAAAACCCGGCCCTGAGAAGAATTACCTCACCCGCTGAAATCTCTAGCGCGTGCTTAGATGTAGTTAAAAACAACCGAGCTTTAGACCTTGTGACGCAGTTTTTCGGTCCAAACATTAAACACTGGACAAACAAAATTAACCTCAAGCTCCCAAGCTCCGGCACGGAAGTAAAGTTCCACCAGGATTTCCCGTTTGAGCCTCATTCGAACGAAGACATAGTGACGGTTTTGTTTTTCCTCGATGATGTGACACTTGAAAACGGACCTTTAGAAGTAGTGCCAGGCACGCATAAAGGCCCGCTGCACACGCTCTGGCATAATGGCGTGTTTACCGGTGCGGTTTCGCCCGAAGTTGAGGCGAAAAACAAAAGCAAAGCAGTTAGCTGTTTTGGCAAAGCTGGCTCAGCATGCTTAATGCACTCTAAATTATTGCACGGTTCGGCTGCCAATAATTCCGATTTTGCGCGTTGCCTATATATTGTTTCCTATTCCGCAGAAGACGCGATCACGTTGGCACCTAACCCGCTGCCTAGTGAGCTTGATGGCATGATTGTACGTGGCAAGCGAACAGGAAAAGTTCGATGCATAAATTATAGCGTCGAGCTGCCAGAGTACCCTAAAGAGGTATCATTCTTTGGCCAGCAAGAAAAAGCAAAAAATATGTGATGGTTTTTCGAGAAACGCACCTCAACAAAAAACCAACCCAGTCTTTTGAAACAATTCAGAAATTTTCATTTTCACATGGGCGTATAGTTATCATTTTTGGGATAAAAATTAATTTTCATGCTTGCCGTTAAACCAGCAACAGTATTGCTATGTTTGTTGCTTTCATTCACCACAACCACTTCCTCTCGTGCCGATACTCACGCCTTGTTTCTTAAGGGCGTTAAGGACGTAGTAACACTACACCTTTCTGGCGGCAGAATCTACGAAGGACAAGTTGTATCGTGCATCATTGATGGCAAACAAGACGCATGTTTCGAGGGAAAAGGTGTTTTCACCCTCCCAAATGGCTACCGCTACGAGGGAGAATTTAAAAACAGTAAACCCAACGGCAAAGGCAAGTTTAAATCACGTGGTAACGCACGCTATGAGGGGGGGTTTAAGAACGGCATGCTAGATGGCCAAGGCGTTATGCTTTATGCTGATGGCAGGCATTATAAAGGCCGCTATAAAGACAACCAACGGCATGGCTTCGGCGTGATGATTTACCAAGATGGATCCCAATATATGGGCGAGTTCAAGAATGACAAGCGTGATGGCCAAGGCGTTATGACACACCCAGATGGCAGGCGTTACGAGGGTGGGTATAAAAACAATAATCGTGACGGATATGGCATTATGACTTACCAAGACGGGGGGCTTTATCAGGAGGGCTCTCGCTATGAAGGCGAGTTCAAAGACGACAAGCGACATGGTCAAGGTGTTATGATCTATTTAGATGATGGTAGACACCTGGAAGGAGAGTTTAAAAACGATGTGTTTATTAGCACGCAATAAAAAAGACACCTTAAGGCACCTTTTTTATTTACTCTTTGGGGCTCGACCCCACCCTCACTGCCCCTTCGTGATAAACACGCCATTAATACCCAATGTCGCCCCGTCAAGCATATAGCTTGAGCCTGCATTCCGTTAGCAAGTCCTTGTTTTGTGTGGCTTCAGAGGTGCATGGGGGCTCGCAAACACCCCTGCTACTATTGCCACACCCTCCCTCACACATGAAACAATATTTGGACTTTTGTTCTTTATGGGTTTATAGTAGATTCTAATTGATACTGAATCTTATTTTGAAAAAAAACAACGCTTAAAATTATGGCTTTCTCTCGGCCTTTCATCCGCTTCTTTTACTCAAAGTGAGAATCACACTCATCAACATGTTGATTAAATGATAATAGAATATACAAAAAAAGACCTTCCTAAGATTCTCTTGGTAGTTAACGATGCTGCATTAAAGTATAAGGGGGTTATTCCAGATGATTGTTGGCATGAGCCCTACATGTTGGGAAAAGAACTGATTAGTGAATTTGACAATGGTGTTCGCATGTTTGGATATAGACAGGGTGATAAATTAATCGGTGTAATGGGTATTCAGGAGTTAAAAGACGTCACTCTAATAAGGCACGCTTATACATTAACGCATTATCAAGGAACAGGGGTCGGAAAATCATTGTTGCAATATCTGTTTGAAATTAACAAAAGTGCTTTTATACTAGTTGGCACATGGCGGAAGGCCACTTGGGCAATTCAGTTTTATGAGAAATTTGGTTTTGTTTCACACACGAAAAAACAAACCAATCAATTGCTGAAAAAGTATTGGGACATTTCATCAAAACAAATTGAAAATTCTATAGTATTGGAGAAATATAACCTACTTTAATAAACAACCAACAACAATGTCTTTAAAACTTGTGATGGATTTTTGAAAGGTATAGGCCCTGTGGGTATGCATGAAACTAAAAGCATCATGGGAGAAACTATGAAAAACTGGGCAGAGGAATATTTTCCTTCTGGAGTGACAAGGTGTTAGTAGGCGCCTGACTGATATTTATCTTTATCAGCCTTTAGAAGTGAAATAATACCAACTTTTTACTTTACGATAAGTCAGCCGCTTATACAATGAACTCTAAACAAATGCTATTGGCCCTTATTGTTCCAATCACCTGGGGGCTGGGCTTTACTTTGGCCAAGATTGGGATGGAGCAGTTTTCCGCACTTTTCATCATGTCGATGCGATTTGGAATAGCTGGTTTAGTTCTTGTCTGGTTTACTAAACCGCCTTGGGGTCACATGCGTGAAATCTTTGTGATTGCACTTATTGGCTCTACCATTCAATATGGACTTACCTACAACGGGCTTAAGGGCATTGATGCCTCAACTGCTGCGTTACTGGTTCAGCTTGAAGGGCCGATATTGGCTCTTTTGAGCACAACTCTATTAAAGGAGAAGCTTGGCCTAACTCGGGCATTAGGAATGGGCTTGGCGTTTGCTGGAGTCTGTTATATTGTGGGCGAGCCTAGACTTGAGGAGCACCTGAACAGTGTCTTTTTATTACTGTCAGGCTCTGCCTTCTGGGCCATCGCTCAGATTATGATAAGTCGACTTAAGGGCCTCTCTGGCATTACGATTCTTGCATGGGTTGCCATTATGGCAGCACCGCAGATGCTGGTGGGTTCATTACTTATTGAGGATGGACAATGGCAGTCCATCCTGACAGCAGACTTGGTCGATTGGTCGATTATTTTTTACTTGGCTTTTATTATGACGGTGCTTGGTTATAGTGTTTGGTACCACTTGCTTAGCAGTGTCGATGTTGGCAAGGTGTCGCCGTTCTTAATGCTTTTACCGGTCACTTCAATTATTGCAGGTGTAGTGCTTCTTGATGAGCAGCTTACAGTGGTTATGGTAATCGGCGGCTTAATGATTATGACTGGTGTTGCCAGCACTCTTATTAATTGGCGTTGGCAAAAAGAGCTGCCTAATCCTTAACTCTATATTCAGTGTCTTTAAATTTTAAAATCTTAATCTCTGTGTCATTCATAATAAAAACCTCTTAAAAAGTGTAACCACCAGCAAGTGGTTACATTATGGCGATAAGTTCGTTGGCGAGCTCAAGAACAATAACCGAGAAGGAAGGGGAATCATAACAGGCCCTTTTGGTAACAAAATAGAGTCAGGTTACTATTTGAAAGATAAATATATTGGAACAGTAACTCAAGTGGAAAAAGATGGGGCACCCAAACCTTTTTTAATTATGAACGCTTCATTTAATCAACTTATCCATTAATTTTGAGAATATAAATATGATAACGTTATACGGCTTTCCAGCAAGTAATTATTACGGCCTCATCAAACATGTTTTGATGTTAAAAGAGATAGCATTTATCGAGCAACGTAATTACGCGGCAGATGCAGAATATCTACTTAAAAGCCCGATGGGCAAGGTGCCTTGCATTGCGACTCCCGAGGGTTTTCTTTCAGAATCGATTGCGATTATTGAATATCTTGAAGGGGCTTATCAAGATAAACCTATTGCTTCAAGCGATCCTTACCAACGTGCCAAAGCGATCGAGATCATGCGTATCGCAGAGCTTTACATTGAACTTTCCGCGCGTCACTTTTTACCCGCCATATTAATGGGCACAGAGCCATCTAAAAAGGCTAAAGACAAGATGCTTCCGGTTCTTAAAAAAGCCTTTGCTAGCCTTGAAGGCATGTCAACATTTTCCCCTTATTTAATGGGGGACAGTTGTAGCATTGCTGATCTCTGTGTTCGATACGCTTTAAAAACTGGATTAATGGCAGGCGATAAAATATTTGATCTCAACTTTTTTGAAGAAACGCCAAAATTAGCACAGTGGTGGAAATTAATGAATGACGATCCAATCTCACAACAGATAGACAGTCAAGCTGAAGCGTCTTTTCCTGAATTTATGAATTATTTACAACAGGCTTTTGCTAATAAAAACAATCCTTAATGGCTTGAACACTGAGCATTGGAAGAATTTAGACTGCTGCTATCAACTTAAATAAAAAATGGGGACACGATGAACGCATCCCCAAAGTCTAAATTTATTCGATTTTGTTTGGATTGATGAGATATTTTTCACCGGTCTTTTTGGCGTTGTACTGCAAAATAATCTCCGGAGTCATAGCTTGTTCAAAACTTAACTCTTCTGTAAATGAACTGGCAAAGGTTGTTTTGATTTCATCTGCAATTTGTTTTTGCAATTGACCAACTTGCTGAGGCTTCAATTTTCCCAAAAATCTCATCAATAACCATCCTCCAATGCCCCATGTCATCCCATATGAACGATTCAAGGTGGTTGGGGAGAAGTCCAGACCGCCATAAATATAAACTTGTTTATTCGATTCTGAACCATAAGTATTAAAACCTACGGCGTCCTTACAGCCAGATTGTTCCATAGCAGCGAGTATATCACTGACTATTTTGCCACCGCCTATGGCATCAAATGCCAAGGTGGCTCCTGTTTCGTCAATCGCCTTGTAAAGGTCAGCTTTAAAATTTTCATTGGATGAATCACAAATATACTGGGCGCCAATCTCTTTAAGTATGTCCACCTGTTGCTGATTTCTAACAATATTTACCAAGGAAATATCTTGATTCAAACAAACCTTATTTAGCATTTGCCCTAAGCTAGACGCTGCGGCGGTATGTACTAATGCAGTATGTCCTTCCATGCGCATGGTTTCTACCATTCCCAAAGCGGTTAATGGGTTTACAAAGGAAGAGGCTGCATCAATGGCTGAAGTGCCTTGGTTATGTACAATACAGGCTTGTGCTGGAACACAGCAATATTGTGCATAGGTAGCACCTGTTAAGATGGCTACAGTTTTACCCATTAAAGCCTGTGCTGTCTCACTATCACCAGCGGCCACCACTGTTCCAGCGCCTTCATTTCCAATCGGTAGCACTTGATCTAAACGCGACTTGATACGGCGTAAAATACTAGGATGCACTGGTGCGGTGACTGATTTTTTATCTGCACTAAGATCTGCCTCCTGCAAATTTGCAGGGCCAAACATAGGCCACATATCTGATGGATTAATAGGAGCCGCTTCTATACGCACTATCACTTCATGGGATTTAGGTGCTGGTAGATCAATATCTTTTAAGGATATTTCAAGTTGTCCATCTGTAGAGATAAGGGTAAATAGTTATTTTGAGATCGTCGTTGTTGATAGTTCTCCGTCTGCTGTAAAAGGTAAGTTAGTGTCTTAATATATTTATGACTATGGGCTTAGTATACGACGTTTTAATTATTGGAGGTTGCTATAAAGTCCGTGCAACAAAGTGTTTCAGACATAAAAAAGACGCCCTGAGACGTCTTGATTCTATGTATTTGATGCCGACACGAGGATTTGAACAATCATCTACAGCCCTTGGTACTAATAGGTTAATAAAACCAGTTGTCTTATATTACACTACTTGGTTTCATTTGCTCCCTATTTTAATCCGCAGCAAGTGAGTTAAATTGTACCTAAGCAATGGGTCAATTAGTTATTTAATAAGTATTAAGTAAAACATTTCTAATCTGTGCCCCGTAAGTCATTGATTTAACAGGATAAATAACCATAGTAAATGTGTGGTTACTAAGCTAAGTCATTGATATTACTAGAATAATATTCTACTAAATCGATATAGGTAGAAAAACCTACTACCCTTCGCATATTTACTCAGACTTTGATGATGGTGGGGGAGGCTCATAAGCGTCCCTACTACTATTGTTATACTCTCCCTCACATATCAAACGGAATTTAGATTTTATCCCTTATAGTTATAATAGGAGATTAAGAATCATAGTCTCCTTGATAAGTTACCTGAAGTGTGTTGTTGAAATAATTTAGCATGTTAATGTACCCGATAAGAAAAGTGAGTTCTACGATTTCTTCTTGAGAAAACAGGCTCCTTAAATCTTCAAAAAAAGACTCAGTAATCCCCAAAGAATTTTTCATGACCGATTCAGTGAATCTAAGCGCTAGTTTTTCTCGATCAGTCAAGTTTTTTGGTGAGTCTAGCTCTTCTATTTGAGATTTAGGCATTCCTAACTGAGTCATTATATCCACGTGGGAATTGACACAAAATTGACAATTATTTAAGCGGGAAGCCTTGAGAATAACTTTTTCTTTTAGATTTCTTTCAATAAGTCCGCCAGGGTAAACACCCTTGCCCATCATGCCAAATGCCTTCAAAATTTCGGGTCTGAGAGAGAGGGCTTGAAGCATTTCAACAGGTAATTTTCCTTTCTCAAAAATCACCCTACTTTCTTCAAATCCAGTTTCATCTTTCATCTTGGCAAAGACGTTTCTAACTTTTTCTTCATCAACAATAAGTCTCACTAAAAACCTCCAAAATGTATAACGATAAATTTTCCTGCTGATTTGACCTTTTTATAGACAACCCTTGTAATTGGGAGCAATACAAAAGAACAGCTGTCTAGCAGTCTACAATAACTTAGGAAGCCGGTCAAATGGGGGCATTATTTGGTGAGTGTGTATTAAACAGAGAGTCGCACTACATTAGACGGTGGAGACTCACAAACACCTCTGTTACTATTGTTGTACCCTCCCTACTCATGAGATGAGATTTGACCTTGGGCGTCTTTCGAGCATATACTAGAGTACAAATCGACACACAGTATTGTTATGAAGAAACTACTCCTGTTCTTATTCCTATCTCTTGGGTTAACTTCTATCTCTTATGGGGGTATGCATGACGACTGGCCTGATGATTCTATATGTGCGTGGCTTGAACAGAAACCAACTCACGAGGGCTACCTAGGGGAAGCTCAAAAGAGAGAACTCAGTTGTGATGGCGGCGTTGTGATTAATTCTTCACAAACAAATACAGAAGCAGCCATCACCGGCCTAACTGCGGGACCGACCACCACGGCCACGACTCCGAGCACAACTAGGCCGTCGGGGTTCCCGCGGGTTTGTCAGGCCTGGGCCGGAATTCAGAACCGGCCAGACCTGTCCGAGTTGGAGCAACTCGCCAGCCACGACCTGATGTGGTCGGGTCTCTGGGATCTGGGGCTGGGCTGGGTGCCGAACCGGCGTTGGATGCCGGGGGACCAGCCATATCAGGGCCTGTCTACGACCATCCACATCACCGGCAATCTGGCCTACCCCAACGCACCAAAGGAGAAGAAGGACTCGCTGCTGCAACTGAACCCCGACTTCAAGTTCCTCGTGTCGGTCCTCTACCGGGGAGGAAAATACGTGGACGACGAGAGCGGCCTCGTGAACCTGTGGGAGTTCGGTCACTACCCACCCGACTCGCCGTTTTGGATTCGAAACGCCGGCGGCGATCCGGTCCCGGCCTTCGGGTTCGACGACAACCTTGATGGCATCATCGAACCTGAGGAAATCGTTACATCACTCCTCGACTTCCGAAACCCCGACCTGATCGAACTGGTAGCCCAGAAGGCACTTGCACTTGAACAAACCGGAGTGGTCGACGGGATCTTTCTGGACTGGTGGGCCGAGCACAACCGGACAGCCGCTTCCTACCTCGACTGGTCCACCTTCTACATGACTGCCGAGGAGGAAATAGAGGCACGGCTGGCGATCCTTCGCCGAATCCGCGAGCTGGTCAGCGACGACTTCCTGATCCTCGGCAACACCAACCAACTAACTGCTCCCCGCTCAGCCCCCTACATGAACGGCATGTACATGGAGACGGGCAAGGCCGACCGGTTCGGGGGCTACACGGTCTCAGAACTGGAGACCATCGAGGAATCCCTCCACTGGGGATCAGAGAACCTGAGAGAGCCTCGCATCAACTGTCTCGAGGGCTGGAGGGTCGTCTACGACTATGGAGAAGTTAACGATGATGCTCTGATCGCCGAACGAGACTCTGAGGAGAACAAGCAGTGGATGCGCCTATTCACCACCCTCACACTAACCCACTCCAACGAATACGTAGTCTTTTCCGGCGACCCCAACTCTTCCCAGAAACACAACTGGTACGACTTCTGGGATGCCGACCTGGGACAGCCAGTGGGCGACAAACGCCAACTTCTAGACGGCGTCGAGGGCTTGTTTATCCGGGAGTTTACCAACGGTTACGCCGCATACAACCGGTCCGGGGTATCACAGACCATTGTTCTGTCACACGATGTCACAGCTGTATCGAGCGGCCTCGTAGCAGACACCCACCAACTCGGCGATCTGGACGGAGAGATCTACCTCGGACCGGCCTCGGGAATGCCTGCCAAGTAAGTCTTAGAACTCCACAATATGTATCATAGTTTCAAATTAACAGGGTGTGAAAAGGTTTACTGACATTTATTTCTCGTATTAACAAGTACGAGAACGCCTCATTAACCGAGCTGGGTTCATATTCAGTATCGTTTTCTACACCGTTATTCACGCTAGCCTCAACAAGCTCTGCCCAGATCTTATCTTGAGTCTTTCCTGAATTGGCAGACCAGCGCCTAATGTTGCTCTTGAGTTTATCCGTCGATTTGCTTCCTAATGACAAATGACTTACGTCTAGAGGTGAGTTGATTCACCACCCCTCTCATATTTATTTACGCTGCTAGACCGAAGGCAACACCTACTATTCCTTGGTGATAATCTGCGATACATGCGCCCTTAATACTCCTCTAAGAGCATGGTTTGAGCCTGTTTCTACCCGTTAGCAAGCCCTTGTTTTGGTTGGCTTCAGAGGTACATGGGGGGGTCCATCCAGCCGTGTTTGAGATTATTGTTATGCCCTCCCTCACACAACAAACGAACTTTCACTTTACTATCCAAAGTCCAAATCACACAAGACTTAGGAGAATAGTTCTTATCAGAATCCTTGGTATTCAACAAACAACAACTGCTAAACCTATCATGTTGAGAATGATGTTACTTTTTTCTTCTTCCGAAATTCTTCCCTTGATACTTGTTTAACCAATTCTTACCATCTTTGTCTATACGACCTTTTGTCCAATCGTTTGTTTTCCTATTACAGAAACGACAGATACTCGCATCATCTTGTATTTCTTCTGCACAATGTGGACATTTTGTCATATGTTAATTCTACCTCTCACATTAACTAAAAGTATAGTTTTTAGAGTGTGATTTAATTATTCTGCAAAGTAGTATTAACCGAATAGAAGTATGAGTAGTTTTTTCATTTTTATTAAGGACAGCGTCCCCACTGATACACTCACCGTCTTTATAAGTAGCTACATGTGTTTTCTGACCATTCTCATCCCAAGTAGTAGTCTTCGATATACCGTCGTTGTAGATTGATTTATAACTTATCTGACCATTCTCGTACCACATAGTTAACTTGACCAGTGTCTGAGTAGACACATTTACTGGCACCTGTGAATTGAGAGTCATAGCTCAGTTCTCTTGAGAACTTTTTACTTAAGTAACATCACCCCGTTACTATTGTTATGCCTCCCTCACACACCAAACGAAATTTGACCTTACCTATCATCCAGTCTTGTGGTATTCCTAGTGAATTATTTAGTGATATTTGGGGGCAAAAACCTCAGATGTATGTCTGATGAAGTTAATGTTGTCTTTAATAGCCAGTTTGGTTTTTTTTAATCGCATCAAGTTGTATTTTGATAATGTACTGCGGTCACTTTGCCTATCTTTTTCAAGGTCGGCAGTTAGTCGATCGAGTCTTTTATGTTCTTCCAGTAATTCTCTAATGCCAGTTTTATTTTTCATACTTATTCATACTTAAGTTTGTCAAAACTCTAGTATATGCCTCTAATATAACAAAGGTCAATCCTCCCTCACACATGAGATGGGGTTTGGAGTTGGTTGTCTCATGGGTATATACTAGAGTACAAGTCGTACACACAGTATTGTTATGAAGAAACTACTCCTGTTCTTATTATTGTCTCTTGGTTTAACTTCTATCTCTTATGGTGATTATCTCGATGACTGGACTGATGACCAGCTTTGTGGTTGGATGGACAACCCCTTACCGCCTGATTATATGGTTGCTGAAGTTAAGGAAAGAGGCCTGGGTTGTGGTGATAGGCATACAATTGTAGAACAAGTTGTAACTAAAAAGCAAGGATTAAGATTAAACTGCGGCACAAATCTGTCAGCAGTTATCCCTGAGCAATGGACTTGTTTTGAATCACCATTAATGGATATTAAAATTCCTGAAGATTGGAAGCTGATTGACGATTACGATAGGTATCAAGAAATTATCTCCCGTAATGCAATTCCTCGAGGAGTTGGCCACCCAAGCAACCCTCTCAAATCTGAATGTGTTGATATGTTTCATAACATCTCTGATTATGCTTGGAATACCGAAACACAGTTTGGTCTCAAAATAGGGGATTGTTTGAATGATTTAAGAGTGAGACTTTATGAAGGTAAAAAACTAGACGGCATCAAGTGGACCAATGGAAGAGAGTATGCATATGAAATATTTGAGTATTGGGCAAGTGTCGATGCTCTTAAACAACCGAAAGACAAAGAACCAGGGCCTGGAGATTATGCCTGGCTTGAAACAATGCAATATGTGACTGGAATATATGCGCAAGAAAAAGACAATATAGAGTTCAGCAACACATTTAGAGCCTGGCTCACAACCAGACTATTAAATGCAGAATTCAGAAGTTTTGGACATACTGATAAGCGTTATCGTTGTAAAGAGATACTTTACAATTTCAAAGCACCAGAGTGGATTAATGATTGTAGTACTACTCGTTTCGCTTATACTGAGGGAATGCTTGTTGGTGGATTGGCACTTGACAATCAAGAGATTTTCGATGAAGGCATAGACAGTCTGCAATACATTACATCTTTGTTTAATGATGAAAATATTTATCCGCTGGCATCACGCGGCGTAAGAGCCATGTCTTATTACACTCATATTCCAGTCTTCTTTTCTAGTTTCGCAGTTATCTTAGACACGGTTGATTATGATTTTATGGAACATAAAATGCCAAATGGATTTAAAGTGCATGAAGCGATTAAATTCGCATTTGATCATATTTGGGAAGATGATTTATCTATATTCTGGCCCTACATTCAATTAAATCTTGGCACTGGTATGAATTATCAATATACTGAACTATTAAAGCCAAAGACTGAAAGAGAACATTATGTTGGTTATTTCGCATCCAAACCACAAAAAGTTGTTAGGAGTGCTATCAATTATGTTGAAGAGTACCAACCAGAACTAAAAGACAAATTTGGATATGAAGAGGTATATTCCAAATTCGTTAAAGGTACCGAAGATATATCATATTATGACCATAACCCAAGTTATTATTGGATGTTTGATAGTTCGTTTTTTGATACACACTCTATCTATAAAGCGAATCTTGATTAATTAGCCATTTTCACGGGTTGCTTCTTCTAGGGCGAGCCAAAAACCAATACAACTCATCGGTTCCGTATACAAGAAAGTAGAGTCTTGGTTTATTGAGTATGGTGCCGACACGAGGATTTGAACCACGGACCTACTGATTACAAATCAGTTGCACTACCAGCTGTGCTATGTCGGCATAAGGGCGAAATTATACAGCAAAGGGTTTTTTGTCAGTAAACATTTTTTTGCTTAAAAACAATCAGCTTTTTCGATATTTCCAGCCCAATCGAATACCGATACCCGCCAAAACCAAAGCCATTAGAAACCACTGAATTGCGTAGCCAATATGCTTGCCAATACTGCCTGTATAGGGCTTCCATTGTCTAACGAAGCCATGTTCACTCTCGGGACTTAATAAGCCAAGCACAGGGGCAAAATCTAGTCCTGAAAGGGCGCTCATAATGGCCAAGTCAAGAGACTGTAATAATATTGGAAATTCCGTGTCTATTTCGCTCTCACCGAGCTCCATACGCTTCACTGGTAAGGATATTTGTATTTTGATTTGAGTGTTGCTGGTCAAAACCTCAATATCGGCAAGCTTATCACGCTGCCCACGCCACGGTATAAAGCCACGGTTGATGAGGATTGCTTTGTTTGAATTATCAATAACAAAAGGCGTTAAAACATAATAACCGGAAGTCTGTTGAACAATTTGATTGTCGTAAATAAATTGCTTATCTGGCACATAGTGGCCGCTTAGCCGCAGGTGGTAATACTCTTTTTCCTCAAGATCGTCAAGCGAAGTGACGAGCTCGACAGCGCCAGTATTGGCGAGCTCAATGGCATCCTCAATAGCGCGTTTTTCGTCCGCACGATCCAGTTGCCAAAAGCCTAATGAGGTTAAAAATACAACCATGATAGTAATCAGAGTTGCAGGCAGGAAAAACTTAAAACTCATTACTGTGTTGGCAACATTGTTGTGTTGGGCTCAATCCACCCCATAAAACCGGAAAACATCAAAAGCGCAAACAAAAATACCGACAGGCCGATGCGAATTCGAAGCGATTTAAACATTTTATCAGAGCCTTCTTTGCCGCCCTTCACCATGCCAATCACCGCCGAACCAAGGCTAAACAAAATAATAACAATAATTGCAATAACGATATAACTCATAATTTCCCCACTTTAAATATTCAAAAAAAGACCCCAAGGAAGGGGTCTTTTCACGAGCTCTTTGTAAAAGTAGTATTAAATTTGATAATGGGAATTTTTAATATTTGTCATTGTATTTTTTTGAAGCTCTACTTGTTGATAAAGCGAGAAAAAAAACATAGCTCAAATGTTAAAAATTACCTTATCCCGAAGGGCTGAAGTAAACAATGGTCAAAACCGCTCAAAAAATATTATCAATAGTGCTTACTATTAATTATATTTTTATAAACGGTTTATCCTAATTTTTTCAATTCAGAAAATTGTAAAAGTACCAATACAAAAGGCTCTTGCCACTAGCTAAATATTATAGCCAGTAAACAAAAATGAATAGACCTAACCAAACAACGTCTACAAAGTGCCAGTACCAAGCAACACCTTCAAAAGCGAAGTGGTTGTCGGAATCAAAATGACCTTTTTGGATTCTGTATAGAATCACTGTCAACATAATGACACCGATCGTAACGTGGAAGCCGTGGAAGCCAGTCAATAGATAAAATGTAGAGCCGTAGATGCCAGAGGTTAGCTTTAAACCATCATGGTATGCATGGCCGTATTCCGCGATTTGGAAGCCAAGGAATGCAACACCTAAAGCGATCGTAGCAATCATCCAGAATACCAACGCATTGCGGTGGCCTTTGCGAAGTGCGTGGTGTGCGTAAGTAAGTGTTACGCCCGAAGTGAGTAGAAGGCCTGTATTTAATGCAGGCAGTCCCCAAGTATCAACAAGTTTGAAACCAGAAGAGAACTCAACGCCGGATTGACCAACAGCGCCTGGCGTGTTAATTAAAGGCCAAGTTGCTTCGAAACCTTGCCAAATGTATTTACCCCACTCAAGACCCTCAGTTGCGCCACTAAACATGTTGTTGTCTGCACCACCAAGCCACGGAACACTTAGAGCTCTTGCGTAGAACAAGGCGCCAAAGAAAGCCGCGAAAAACATCACTTCAGAGAAAATGAACCAGCTCATGCCCCAGCGGAACGATCTATCCACTTGCTTGTTATACATGCCGCTAATGCTCTCGTTAACCACTGTACCCAACCAGCCGAATAGCATAAAAACAATAATTGCCATACCTAGACCCATTACTGAACCGCCCCACTCAACGCCGTGCATCTGATTGGCAAAACCAATAAAGGTTGTCGAAATACCAATAGAGCCAATGATTGGCCAGTAGGTACCGTGAGGTACGTAATAATCTTGATTGCTCATTTTTCTTCCTCTCTTTTAACTGTCTAACTTAAAAAAATTGTAGGACAAACTTACGTCTTGTATGTTTATATCCATCTCTGGTTCAATCACAAAGCGAAGCGTCATTTCGACTTCTTCATGTGGCTTGAACACTTGTCTAGTAAAACAAAAACACTCTAATTTCTTAAAGTAAAGTGCAGCATCCGTAGGTGCGACACTGGGTACTGCTTGACCGATAACTTCAAAGTCCGTGTTGTTTTTGGCAATATAAGTTGTTGTATAAAACTTGCCAGGAACAACGTTCATCGATGTTACTTTTGGTCCAAACTGTACTGGGAACCCCGGCATGGTTGAGGCAAAAAAACTTACCTCCACCAAACGATTTTCATCGACCTCGTATTGCTGTTCGCTGTCTACCCTGCCCGTTGTGCCGTTAAACCCTGTGATCTCGCACAAGACATCGTAAAGGGGCACCATGGCAAAAGCAAAACCAAACATCAAAACGGGTGCTGCAATCAGCTTGATCCAAAACCCTTTTGTTATCTTTCTTCTTTCCACTTCAACCACTAAACATTAAGCATAATGGTCGCTGCATATATTCCTATGACAACAACGCCGACCAATATTGCGGTCAGGGCGACGCCGTTATTTTTTCTACCGGCCATTAACTGTGCTGCGACTCTTCAAGAATCGTTGCACGAGATGGTGGCGTGTTAAAACTGTGGTAAGGTGCAGGTGAGCTTAATGTCCACTCAAGGCCTTTTGCACTGTACCAAGGACGAGCATCCGCAGGCTTACCATTGCGAATACAGTCAACCACAATGTAGGTTAACAAAACGAACGACAGGCCAAAGCTAAATCCGCCGATCGATGAAATAAAGTTAAAGTCCGCAAACTGTAATGAGTAGTCAGGAATACGACGAGGCATACCTGCAAGACCCAAGAAGTGTTGTGGGAAGAACAATACGTTGACCGAAATCATCGCCCACCAGAAGTGAACTTTTGCTAATTTTTCGTTGTACATCTTGCCACACCATTTTGGCAACCAATAGAACACGGCCGCGATAATGCCCCACAAAGCGCCTGTTACTAGTACGTAGTGAAAGTGTGCTACAACGAAATATGTGTCGTGATACTGAATGTCCGCAGGAGCGATACCTAGCATCAATCCTGAGAAACCACCAATGGTGAACAAGAATACGAATGAAATTGCCCAAAGCATTGGCGTTTCAAACGTCATTGAGCCTTTCCACATAGTGGCAACCCAGTTAAAGACCTTAACACCTGTTGGTACGGCAATTAACATGGTTGCATACATAAAGTACAACTCACCAGCCACCGGCATGCCTGTTAAGAACATGTGGTGTGCCCATACGATATATGACAAGAAAGCAATTGATGCTGTTGCGTATACCATTGACGAATAACCGAAAAGTGGCTTACGAGCAAACGTTGGGATAATATGAGAGACCACACCAAAGGCTGGCAGAATCATAATATATACTTCGGGGTGACCAAAGAACCAGAAGATATGCTGGAACATTACTGGATCGCCACCACCGGTTGCATCGAAAAACGCAGTACCGAAGTTACGGTCTGTTAGCATCATTGTAACCGCACCCGCCAGTACTGGCATCGCACCAATAAGAAGGAATGAAGTAATCAACCAAGTCCATACGAAAAGAGGCATGTCCATCATTCTCATTTCAGGCGCACGCATGTTTAGCACTGTAGCGATAATATTAATCGCACCCATGATTGATGAGAAGCCCAATAGGTGAACCGCAAAAATGAAGAAGTCTGTTGAATCCGGTGCAAACGTTGTAGACAATGGTGCATAGAACGTCCAACCAAATGCCGGCGCGCCGCCATCCATAAAGAACGTGCTAAGTAGAATTCCACCAGCAAATGGCAGAATCCAGAAACTCCAGTTGTTCATACGTGGTAGAGCCATATCAGGCGCACCAATCATCATAGGGATTAGCCAGTTACCCAAGCCAACGAAGGCCGGCATAATCGCACCAAACACCATGATAAGGCCGTGCATTGTTGTTAGCTGATTAAAGAACTGTGGGTCCATTAATTGTAGGCCAGGCTGTAAAAGCTCAGCACGAATGCCCATCGCAAACGCACCACCAATTAGTAGCATCGTAAAAGCGAACCACATGTAAAGCGTACCAATGTCTTTATGATTAGTTGTCTTAACCCATCTTAACAGGCCTTTTTCAGGGCCGTGATGATCGTCGTGTGCTGCAGTATAACTCATATGTTTCTCCTTAGATTAGCGTGCAGATGTAACATCTGATGGTTGAACAACCGAGCCTGTGTTACCAAAAGCTCTTCTTTCGTAAGTAATCACAGCGGCTAGGTCAGCGTCGCCCAACATCTTGAACGATGGCATACCATTTTTACCGTTGATTACAATGTTTAAGTGACCAGCGGCATCATCATTAGCAATGCTTGATCCTTTGATTGCCGGACCATAACCACCACTACCATCGGTCATATGACAACCAGCACAGTTCGTGTTGTACAAAGTCTCGCCCTGGGCCATTAGGTCGTCTTCAGACCATTGTTGTGTTGCGGCATCAGCTGCGGCTGCTGCTACACCTTGTTGCTCAGCAACCCAAATTGCGTAGTCTGCTTTAGAGACAACATCAACCACGATTGGCATAAAGCCGTGCTCTTTGCCACAAAGCTCAGCACATTGGCCTCTGTAAGTTCCAATTACTGTCGGTTTCGCCCATGCGTCATTGATGAAGCCAGGGTTGGCGTCTTGCTTAACCGCAAACGCTGGAACCCACCAGTTGTGAATTACGTCGTTAGATGTAATTAAGAAACGAACCGTTGTGTCAACCGGGATCACCAAATGATTGTCAACCGACAGCAAGTAAATATCGCCCGATGCATCAAGCGCTTCGCGCTTAGCTGCGGAGCCATTTGCACGGTCATCCATAACGTCTTTTGAAGATTGTGAAAGGTTAGCAATAAAGCTAATCCCTTCTTCAGGATAGTCGTATTGCCATTTCCACTGGTGGCCCGTCACTTTGATAGTCATGTCGGCCTTATCAAGCACCTCAATGTCAATCAACGTCTTAGTGGCCGGAATTGCCATTGCAATCAAGATTAAAATTGGAACACCTGTCCAAATAAATTCAACCATTGTGCTCTCATGAAAATGAGCTGCTTTATGTCCTTTAGATTTCCTATGGGCCACAATTGAATAAAACATTGCGCCAAAAACAACAATACCAATAACAACACACACCCAAAACACCATCATGTGTAAGTCGTAAATATCCTTACTCACCTCGGTAATACCTTGTGTCATGTTAAATCCGTACTCTGCTAACGCAGCCTTAGAACTCACCAGTGCAACCAACGCACTTGTCAGCGTCAATAATCTTTTCATAGATCCTCCAAAAATAATCTAGCTTGCTGTTTCAATCAAAAAATGTGTTAAATGATACCTGTTTATTGCTATTTAACCAAGCCTTAATTCGCTTTTTATCCCAATTCCAGGTGAAGTTTTTTCATCAACAGTTGATTTTTTTGAGAGCTCAAGCCCAATGCGGGGGGTTTCATAAATAGCCCTTGCGCAAAAGCTCTGCTTCATTAAAATAATTCTTATTCGACAATCGCAATTTCATAATGTATATAAAAACACTATCAATCGCACTTGTTTTGGCTCTCATTGTTGTTGTTCTTGGTGCTTACACGCGCCTAGCAGATGCCGGCTTGGGCTGCCCTGACTGGCCAGGTTGTTATGGTCAGTTAATTGTCCCAGACGTCATCGACGGCACAACCATTGAAGGCTACGATCGTCCTGTCGAAGCCGCTAAAGGCTGGAAAGAAATGATTCATCGCTACGCGGCCTCAACACTAGGTCTGCTTATTGTTGTGTTGTTCTTTTTTGCCGCCTTTCGTAAATCATCAAGGCCTCAGTCGGCGGGCTTGCCGGGGTTTTTAGTTCTGCTGGTTATTTTTCAAGGGGCGCTCGGAATGTGGACGGTAACCGAACTGGTGCACCCCGGTATCGTTTCCATGCACTTAATTGGCGGCTTTTCTACTACTTGTTTGTTGCTCTGGTTGCTACTCAATCAGCAATCCCCAAGTCGACATCATCAACACATCTTAAAACGGCACAAACTGATTTTGATTACAACTTTTGCACTACTTTGTCTGCAAATATTTCTTGGCGGCTGGACCAGTACCAACTATGCGGCGCTTTCTTGTGGTGAATTTTTCCCGACTTGCTTAGGCGAATGGTGGCCGGGTGGCATGAACTTTGCCGACGCCTTCTTCTGGGGTCCACTTGGGATTGATTATGAGTTTGGCGTACTTGATCACGACAGTCGAAGTGCCATTCAAATGCTGCATAGAGTTGGGGCTCTTGTTGTTACCACTGCCATCGTCATTCTAATTGTGAGCATGAAAAACTATCCAAGATTGAAGGGTAGTTTGATGCTAGTGATGTTGATGCTGTTACTGCAGGTAACGCTCGGCATTCTTAACGTTGTGCTTTCGTTGCCAATGCTTATTGCGGTGCTGCACAATGCTATTGCGCTGGGGCTGTTGTTGAGCCTTGTGGCACTTATGCATAAAGTTTTCAGAAAAACAACTAGCTAACCAAAGACGTCAATGAAAAAAACACCGGCACTTACGATAATCGCGGCAATTATCATACTAGCGCTTGTCGCTTTTTTCTTAACAGGTCCAAAAAGCATCGACGAATTAAAGCGCTCAGTTGCGCCAACAGCCTCGCTTTACCCAGAGGCAAAAGCCGTTTCAAGTGTGCTAAATTTTGTTGACGACAGCTCAAGCGCCGTCCACCTCTCAGAAGTGTCAAACAACAAATGGGTGTTGATGTATTTTGGCTACACCTCTTGCCCCAATGTTTGCCCGATGGACCTAGGAAAAATCAGCCAAACTCTGCATAAAATGAAACAAAAAAACGACTTGCAAGTTGTTTTTGTGTCTGTCGACCCAGATAGAGATATCGGCAAAATGAATGCATTTGTCAAGGGGTTTAACGGGGATTTTGTAGGGCTTAGTGCCTTTGAAGACGGGCTGAGGACAATAAGTAAGACACTGGGGGTTTATCATCAGGCGGTTGCAGCACAGGAAGAAGCCAAATCGCATGCGCACGACGAGCGCTCAGATACAGAACACAAGCATTACGAAGTAGATCACACCACCAGTTATCTGTTGCTTAATCCGCAGCTTGCATTAACGGCAATCCTTTCTAGCCCACACGAGCCCGATGCAATGGCAAAGGCGCTCGACGAGATTATAACAACGCTACGATAGAGCAAAACGAACAGCGGTGATAATAACGCCGATAAAGATTGCCACCATAATTAGGGCGACGATAATGTAGGCCCAAGGGCCTTGTTTCTCTGTTTTTTCGAAGTCTTTGGCCAGGTTTTCCTTTTTGCCAACACCTACCATGGCTGACGCCACCGCTTTAAACACCTGAAGAATGTCTTTCATCTAAAGATTTCTTTAGAGGCTAATAAGCAAGTAGTGGTCAACCAGTAACGCCACAAACAAAATCATTAAGTAATTAACCGAATACATAAAGGTGCTAAAAGCAATTTTAGGATTTTCAGGCTCACGATAAATCTTGATAGCGTAGCCCAAAAAGATAAGCCCCAATACTACGGCCGAGACCAAGTAAATAAGGCCGCTCATGCCGGTCAAATAAGGCAACAGGGTTACAACAAACAGCAAGGCTGTGTATAGCAATATTTGCACTCTTGTGTACTCAAGGCCATGTGTCACTGGCAACATCGGCACATCCACTTTTCTGTACTCTTCAACACGATGAATCGCCAGCGCCCAAAAGTGTGGTGGTGTCCAGATAAAAACAATTAAAAATAGTAACAAGGCGTACTCTATATTTTGCGTGCCTGCAACCGCAGTCCACCCCAATACTGGTGGCGCTGCGCCTGCAGCGCCACCAATGACAATATTTTGTGGTGTAGCGCGCTTCAGATACATGGTGTAGATTACCGCATAACCAATAAGAGAGATAAAGGTTAGCACCATAGTAATGGTGTTTACGAAAAACTGCAAAACTCCCAAGCCAACAAGGCCTAAAAATATTGCCCAAATTAATGCCTGAGTGCGGCTTACTTTCCCTTGTGGCAGAGGTCGCTGGTCGGTGCGAGACATTTGTGTGTCGATTTGCTCATCAACGATATGATTAAACACCGCGGCAGAGGCGGCAGACATGCCGATGCCAACCGATGCGCTTAAAACAACAAACATGTCTGGCAAATAAGGAGCCGGCACCGCTAAAAACATACCCACCACTGCTGTGAGCAAAATCAAGGCAACAACTTTTAATTTACACAATCCCAGTAGGTCACTTAAAGATGGCATGAGGCTATCCTATTCTTGAGTATTTAAATAAACGCTTTAAATCTTTAATAACGCGTTTGATATCAAAACCGTCCGGCTGATAATAAAGCATGATGTTTCCAAGTGGGTCAATTAAGAAGATCGACCTTTTTGGGTAGGCTTGCAACCTAGTCTTTACGACATCACTAGTAATCGTTGCGCTGATCAAGCCTGCATCGATCTCACTGGGACCAGAGCCATCCGCAATAATGGCAATTCGTTGCACGCGACGCATATCAGCGTTCATTAAAATACGTGTATCTTTGATGTTTTTAATGCTTGTGTTGCAGGCAGCGTCACAGCTCTGAGCAACATAGGCTAAAGTCCACAGCCCTTGCAGCGTGTTTTCGCCCTCTAGCTCAATGTCGCTTTGTTCGGTGGTAATGATGGGTTGCACAAACTCGCCATAATTAATGGTACTGTCGACACCTTCATCAACAACGTAATAATAAGCCATAGTGCCGAGCACAATAGGCAATACAAACATCGCCAACAATACCCACAATTCTTTTCTTGCTGTCATTAGTTACTCTGAGATCGTTAATTCAAAAAGAGCAGTATGATACGCTGAATAGGCTTAAAACTCAAACGCTTAGAGCCTAACCTCAATGCCGCGATCGCGCATCGCTTGCTTGGCCTCAGCCACCGTATATTCACCAAAATGAAAAATGCTTGCCGCTAAAACAGCGTCTGCGCCGCCTTTTAAAACGCCTTCAGCAAGATGCTCCAAGTTACCAACACCGCCTGAGGCGATAACCGGCACATCTACGGCATCAGATATTGCGCGCGTCAACAGCAAGTCAAAACCGTCCTTGGTGCCGTCTCTGTCCATCGAAGTTAACAACACCTCGCCTGCGCCACAATCGCCTTCGGTCATTTTTACAGCCCACTCAACAGCATCAATGCCGGTTGTTTTGCGCCCGCCGTGGGTAAAAATTTCCCATTTCGGCGGATTGTCTGAGACACGCTTAGCATCAATAGCAATCACAATACACTGTGAACCAAATCGTTCGCTTAATTCGTTAATAAGTCCAGGATTAAATATGGCTGCAGAATTAACCGCAACTTTGTCGGCGCCAGCGTTGAGCATCGCACAAACGTCCTCGGCTTTACGTATGCCGCCGCCCACCGTCAAGGGAATGAACACCTGTTCAGCGATTTTTTCGACCATGTGCACCGTGGTATCACGACCCTCGTGTGAAGCAGTAATATCTAAAAAAGTAATTTCGTCAGCGCCCTCACCATCATAGCGCTTAGCAACCTCAATAGGGTCGCCTGCGTCTTTGATATCAACGAATTGCACGCCTTTGACAACGCGGCCATCACGAACATCTAAACAAGGAATAATGCGCTTTGCTAAACTCATGGGGCAACATTATACCCACGGAGGCGAGAAAACGGCATGGCGTCGTAGCAAAACCCAGCTAATAGGTATAATTGCGCATCATGAGCTCAGAAGACCGGACGCCCTTGAACACCAATCAAGCACCCAAGCATATTGCCATCATCATGGACGGCAACGGCCGCTGGGCAAAAGCAAAGCACTTGCCGCGAGCGAGCGGCCACCAAAAGGGCGTGCAAACGGTACGCGAAATTGTCAAACATTGCGCCAAAATCGGCGTTGACAGTTTAACTTTATTTGCCTTCAGCAGTGAGAACATGAAGCGCACATCAGAAGAGGTGGGGTTATTATTTAAGCTGTTTCTTACTGTGTTAAAACAGGAAACAAAAAAACTAAACGACAACAATATTCGCTTAAAGATTATTGGTGATATGTCTGTCTTCAGCGTAGAAATTCAAGAACTCGCTAGTGATTCAGAGCGGCTTCTAAGTCATAATACCAGCTTAAACCTTGTCATTGCTGCCAATTACAGCGGCCAATGGGATATTGCTCAAGCGGCTAAAAAAATTGCCAAACTGACCTCTGAAGGTCAATTACAGGCTGAAGATATCGATGTTGAGGTTTTTGGAAAGCACACCGCGCTTGCCGGCTTACCAAAAGTTGACCTGTTGATTCGCACCAGTGGCGAGATCAGAATTAGCAACTTTCTGCTTTGGGACATTGCCTACACCGAATTATTTTTTACCAAAACACTGTGGCCAGACTTCAGCCCCGACGAGCTTGACGAGGCGATTCTTGGCTTTCATTCGCGTGATCGTCGCTTTGGTGCGCGCAAGGATGAGAGTTAATGCTCATTAAGCGCATTGCAACAGCCGCCGTGTTGGTGCCATTGGTGGCGCTCGGCACACTTAAGCTAGACAACAATTTATTCGGCTTTGCCTTAGCGCTCGTTGTGGCGCTTGGCGCTTGGGAATACTCACAACTCATCCAAATTAAACGGCCGTCTTTAAAAACACTCTATAGTGCGGCAGTTGCTTTGGCAGCACTTTCTAGCGCTTTTTGTGAGCCACTGTTAATGCCTTTACTGCTCGTCTCAGCAGTATGGTGGTTGTTCAATATTGCCTGGATTCTGCTTTACCCAAAATACACTTGCTACTGGTATTCGAGCTGGGCCGTTCGCTTAGCAAACGGTTTTTTCATCTTTGTACCAATGCTCGCTGCGCTTGCTGCGCTACACAAACAAAACCCTGATTTAGTACTCTTACTGCTGGTGCTCATTTGGTCGGCAGACAGTGGCGCCTACTTTATTGGCAGGGCTATCGGCAAACACAAGTTGTGTCCGCGAGTTAGTCCGGGCAAAACCGTTGAAGGCGCTATCGGCGGTATTGTCACCACAATTGGCGTGATGGCGCTCTATGTTGGCCTTTTGCTAGAAAACGCATCAAGTGAGCAGTATCTAATTTACGCTATTTTGGCGCTGCTGGTGGCTAACGCTTCTGTCGTTGGCGACCTATTTGAAAGTCTCTTTAAGCGAATTTCAAACATCAAAGACAGCGGCAACTTGCTACCGGGACACGGCGGCATTTTCGACAGAATTGACAGTTTGACCGCTGCAGCGCCAATTTTTTATCTGGCCTACGAGCTGCTCATATGAAAAATATTACCGTCCTAGGAGCCACCGGCTCAATTGGCATTAACACACTGACTGTTGTGGGCCTTCACCCCGATAAGTACCAAATTTTCGCCTTAAGCGCCAACACAAATTGGCAAAAGATGCTGGAGCTTTGCCACACGCACAAACCGTACTACGCAATAATGGTTGACGCCGATGCTGCCGAGCAGTTACAAAACGCCCTAAATTCTAAAACAATTGTTTTAAGTGGCGAGGCCGCCTTGGTAGAACTGGCCGCCCACGAGCAAACCGATTATCTAATGGCTGCCATTGTTGGTGCTGCAGGCATGGCTTCCACGCTCGCCGCCGCCCAAGCCGGAAAACGAATTATGTTGGCCAATAAAGAATCGCTAGTATTGGCTGGTGATTTGCTTATGGACGCAGTCAAACACTCTGGTGCCGAACTTATTCCTGTAGATTCCGAACACAGTGCTATTTTTCAATGCCTTCAAGGCGGCACCAAGGGACTTAGTAAAATTCAGCTGACCGCTTCTGGCGGGCCTTTCTTAGGTGTGCCACTAAAAAAACTGGCAAACGTTACCCCGGATGAGGCCTGCGCCCACCCCAACTGGACGATGGGTCGTAAAATATCTGTCGACTCTGCAACAATGATGAACAAGGGGCTTGAGGTGATTGAGGCGCATTTTCTATTCGGCCTCTCACACGAAAACATAGATGTGGTGGTTCACCCACAAAGCATTATTCACTCATTCGCTTATTTTGATGACGGCAGTGTGCTCTCACAACTGGGCCTGCCCGATATGCGTACAGCAATATCGTACGCACTCTCATACCCCGAACGACACAACTCTGGCGTGGGCACGCTTGACCTTACCAAACAAAAATCATTGGAATTTTATCCGCCGGACTTGGCTGCATTTTCCTGTTTGCGCCTCGCTTACGATGCACTCAAAGCGGGACAAAGCGCCGCAGGTACATTAAATGCCGCCAACGAAATAGCGGTCGATGCTTTCTTAAATAACAAAATCGGTTTTTTGCAGATTAGTAGTACCCTTGAAAAGACACTTGAAACGGTGCCGGTTGTCGCGCTTGACACGCTTGACGACGTTATGGAAAATGACCAACTTTCAAGACAGGTGGCCAGGTCCATCATCGAAGCAACTTGTGCCTAAAATAAACAAAAGCTTTTTACGCGTTCTTTTACTGACCCTTTTGGGCAGTCTCAGTGCGTTGTGCGCCTTGCCAAGTCAAGCCGATGGCAAGCACGAGTTTCATTTTGAAGTGTCTCGTGGCGATGTTTTTTACAAGTTCTTTTTTACAGCCGGACTTAATAGCGAACTGCTAAACAAAATGATGAAGGCAGATGAGCGCGCGGCTCGCTTGGGTCGCATTGCCCCTGGCGACAAGTTCAAAATCACCCTTAACGACAACCACGGCCTGAAGAAAATTGTCTTTCAGCCGCTAAATGCCAACCCGCTGCTGATCACTTACAGCAAACAAAAATTCCGCTTTGTCAGCGTCAACATTCAACCAACCGAACCACTAACGCATTCAACAATCGTCATTACTAAATCACTTAATTATGACGGTAAAAAGGCCGGTATTGAGTCGGATGTTATTGACCTAATCATTGCAAACTTCACCTGGGCAATGGACTTTAGTCGCGACTTACAAAAGGGCGATAAATTCATTTTAGCTTGGAGTGGCGATAAAACACCCAGCGCCATAATCTATATTGGCGCACGCAAAACCATTGCACTTTTTGCCTACACGGGCTCGGCAAATGGCAAGAGTTATTATGACATTAGCGGCAAAACACTCAATGACTCTTTTGAGTTTTCAGCGCTGAAAAAATACGACCGAATCAGCTCCAGTTTCACTAAAAGCCGCTGGCATCCAGTGCTCAAAAAATACCGCTCGCACAAGGGCACAGATTTTGCCGCACCCAAGGGCAGGCCGGTGTATGCCACCGCTAAAGGCACGGTTAAGCACGTCGCTGTCGTTCGTGGCTATGGCAACGTTGTCTACCTGAGCCATGGCACCGAAATTGTAACGCTTTATGCCCACCTATCCAAATTTGCCAAAGGGATAAAAACCGCGCAAAAAATTAAAAAAGGCCAACTGGTAGGCTATGTTGGCAGCACCGGGCTCGCAACCGGTCCACACCTTCATTACGAGATTCGCATCAACGGCGTCCATCAAGACGCTGAAAAAGTTAAGCTGCCAAAACAGCTTGGCATCCCAACCAACGCTCTCAGCGGCTTCAAAAACAAAGCCAAAAGCCTGCTCTCACAACTGGGCATAAAATAACGCCACAATTTATGCATTCTGCACCCTGAACGGGGCGACATTAAAGCCGCATTCGATTAAAATAAAAGCTTTATGTTTCACATGAATCATTATGCAAGCACTTCTTCAAGCCTCGATTGACCTGCCGCTCTTACACCGCGGAAAAGTTAGAGATATTTTTGCTATTGATGAGTCGACAATGCTCATGGTTACCACCGATCGTCTTTCGGCCTTTGACGTGGTTTTTGATCAGCCGATACCACAAAAAGGGGCGGTTTTAACGTCGGTTGCTAATTATTGGTTCGACAAAACCGAGCACATTATTCCCAACCATTTGACGGGTATCGCCCTCGAAGACGTGCTTTCCAAGGACGAAGCTGAGCAACTTGAAGGTCGTGCCATTGTGGTCAAAAAACTGCGACCAATAGCAGTTGAGGCGGTCGTTAGAGGCTACCTAATTGGCTCCGGATGGAAAGAGTATCAAGCCACCGGCTCGGTTTGCAGCATTAAACTACCGAACGACCTACAGCTAGCTCAACAACTTGCCTCACCTCTTTATACGCCGTCTTCTAAGGCTGCGGTTGGTGAACACGATGTCAATATCTCTTTCGAAGAAACCGTGAATATGCTCGGATCGGAACTGGCCACTCAAGTGAAAGAAGTCAGTTTGCGCATTTATCAGTTTGCTGCAGAGCATGCATTTGCTCGCGGCGTTATTATTGCCGACACCAAGTTTGAATTTGGCCTCGACGAGGCCGGCCAGTTAACGCTAATGGATGAGGTTTTGACGCCTGACTCGTCAAGATTTTGGGCAAAAGACAGCTACCAAGTTGGCCACAGCCCAAAAAGCTACGACAAGCAAATTATTAGAGACTACCTAGAAACGCTTGACTGGGGGAAAACACCGCCAGCACCAACCCTGCCTGACGAAATCTTGCAAAAAACCGCAGCAAAGTACCAAGAAGTTAAGTCTATTTTATGCACCTAAGCGGCCATATAGAAAAAATGGAAACATCGCTTTTGGGCGATGCGGCACAATATCAGCTTGCCTTTGACAGCCAGGTTGTTGAGATGAATGCGCTTGTTGGGCAACACATTGAGCTAATCTTTAATCAGACAATACAGTGCTCTAACTGCGGCAGAGTGACGCCTAAAAGCTACTCTCAAGGATTTTGCTTTCCTTGTGCGCGATCTTTAGCAAGATGTGACCTGTGCATTATGAGGCCAGAAACTTGCCATTTTCATCTTGGCACTTGTCGTGAGCCCGAATGGGGCGAGGCACACTGTTTTGCGCCACATATTATCTATCTCGCCAATTCCTCAGGCCTTAAAGTCGGTATCACCAGAAAAACCAATATGCCCGGTCGCTGGATTGATCAAGGGGCAATCGGAGCAATACCCATACTTGAGGTAAGCACTCGATTGGAGTCAGGACAGGTAGAGGTTGCACTAAAAGCGCACGTTAGCGACAAAACGAATTGGCGCAAAATGCTCAAAAATGAAACCGAGAACATTGATTTAGTCGAAGCCAAAAACACCTTGTTGGCCGAAATTCCAGAACTGATAGACGAGCTTGGCGCCACTCGCCTTAATGACGACGTCGTTAATATTGACTACCCTGTGCTACAATACCCCAGCAAGATTAGCTCCTTAAACTTTGACAAGACACCGGTGATATCGGGTGTTTTGAACGGCATAAAAGGACAGTATTTATTGCTTGATGGTGGTGTGCTCAACATTAGAAAGTTCGGCTCATACCACGTAACCCTGTCAACCTGATAACCCGTATTAACTAAACAAGATTGTATGAACGAAGATTTCCCGCGAATTAAACGCCTACCCACTTATGTCTTCGCGATAACTAATGAGCTCAAAGCAAAAGCCAGAGCGAAAGGCGAAGACATTATTGATTTTGGCATGGGCAATCCAGACCAGCCAACACCAAAACACATTGTCGATAAACTGGTTGAGGTTGCTCAACGAAGCGACACTCACCGCTATTCAATGTCTCGCGGCATCCCGCGCTTAAGGCGTGCAATTACCAACTGGTACAAAAAGCGCTATGATATCGACCTCGACCCCGAAACCGAAGCAATTGTCACTCTGGGCTCCAAAGAAGGACTTGCTAACTTAGCCCAGGCAATGGTTGGCAAAGGTGATACGGTATTGGTACCAAGCCCAGCCTATCCGATTCATCCGTATGGCTTTGTTATTGCTGGAGCGGATATTCGTCGCGTGCCTTGCGGACCTGGCTATGATTTTTTCTCCGAACTTCAAAAGGCGATTAAAGACACTTGGCCAAAACCCAAGGCTTTGGTTTTAAACTACCCCTCTAATCCTACCTCGGAATGTGTCGATCTGGAGTTTTTTGAGCGTGTCATTAAAATTGCCAAAGAGCACGAAATTTGGGTAATTCAAGACTTAGCCTATGCTGATATTGTCTATGACGGCTACAAGGCGCCGAGTATTTTTGAAGTGCCGGGCGCAAAAGAGATTGCGGTTGAATTCTTCTCGCTGTCAAAAAGCTACAATATGCCCGGTTGGCGTGTGGGCTTTATGGTCGGCAACGCAACACTGGTTAATGCACTTGCAAAGATAAAATCTTATTTAGACTACGGCATTTTTACCCCAATTCAAGTGGCCGCCATTGAGGCGCTTGAAGGTGACCAAACTTGCGTGTCCGAGATTCGTGATATGTACCAACATCGTCGGGATGTGCTCTGCGAAGGACTTAACAATATCGGCTGGGATATAACGCCGCCGAAAGCAACGATGTTTGTTTGGGCCAAAATTCCAGAATTTTATCGGCATATGGGTTCGCTAGAGTTTTGCAAAGAATTACTGAAACGAGCCAAAGTTGGCGTGTCACCGGGCATTGGTTTTGGCGATTATGGCGATGATTATGTGCGTATTTGTCTCATTGAAAACGAGCAAAGAACGCGCCAAGCAATTCGCGGTATTCGCGCCATGTTCAAGGAAGACGGTCTCTTATGAAGCTAGACAAGGCCCAATTCAGAGCACTAGAAAACAAACGCATCACCCTTCTCGGAATGTCAGGCGTCGGCAAGACGCATCTGGCTAAATTAATTGGTCAAGCGGGCGATTGGTTTCATTTTTCCGGCGACTACCATATTGGCGCAACACATCTAAAAGATGAAATTGTTGACAATATTGCGCTCAAGATGAAAAAAGACCCGTGGCTGCAAAAACTGCTGAACAATCACTCAATTAGCGTCAACTCACAAGTCACCTTTGACAATTTAGAGCCGATCTCGGCCTTTCTTGGAAAAGTGGGCAACCCCGAAGAAGACGGCCTACCAATTGATGAGTTTATTCGGCGCCAAGCTAGGTTTTGCGAGGCTGAAACTCGGGCAATGAATGATGTGCCAAAGTTTATTGAAAGAGCACTTAACCAGGGTCACGAACACTTCATTAATGATGCGGGCGGCAGCTTATGTGAGCTGGATGATGAGCGTGTCTACCAAACACTGGCCGAACACACCTTGATTCTTTATATTAGAACATCAGGCGCCAACGAAAAAATGCTCATTGAGCGTGCACAGCATCGCCCTAAGCCGCTGTATTATCAGACCGAGTTTTTGCAATCCGCATTGAATGAATACCTTGATGAAAACAATCTTAGCTACGTCGCACAAATAAGTCCAGATGCATTTGTTCGCTGGGTGTTTCCAAAACTGATCGCCAATCGCTTGCCGAAATATCAAGCCATTGCTGATCAATACGGCTATACACTCAATAGCGACGATCTCTACCAATGCAAAACAGCCGACGATGTGTTTAATTTAATTGACGAGGCGCTAGACTGATATGCCATTAATTGCCCACTCGGACCTACCGTCGTTTCAACGCCTTAAAGACCAAGGGGAGACCATCCTCTCTAAGGACAGGGCTCAGCATCAAGTTATTCGTGAATTGCACATTGGTCTTTTGAATATGATGCCCGATGCAGCGCTTGAGGCTACCGAGCGTCAATTTTTTCGACTCATTGGCCACTCAAACGAAATTGCCCAATTCTACGTCCATCCTTTTTCCCTCTCAAGCATCAAGCGCGGTGAAAAAGCATCAGAGCATTTAAGAAAACACTACAAAACGTTTGATGAAATCAAGGCCATTGGTCTTGATGCGCTCATCATTACCGGTGCCAACGTGTCCCATCCAGATCTTCAGCTTGCGCCGTTTTACGAGCAGCTCAGGGAAGTGGTTGAGTGGTCTTATGAAAACGTCACCTCAACCTTGTGCTCTTGCTTGGCAACACACGCTGTACTGGGGTTTCGCTTCAACCAGACGCGCCAACCGATCGGCAACAAGTGCTGGGGGGTGTTTCCACATCACCTTGTTGACAGACACCACCCACTGCTCAGCGGCGTCAACACGCGTTTTGATATCCCGCACTCGCGCTTTAACGAGGTTTCTGAAGAACAATTTGAAAAGGCCGGTGTTAAAATTTTAGCAAAAAGCGCTGAAGGCGTACACTTGGCGGTCAGCCCAGATCTTTTTAGACTGGTGTTCTTCCAAGGTCACCCCGAATACGACACCGTTAGCCTGTTAAAAGAATACAAGCGCGAAGTCATGCTGTATCTCAATGGCGAGAGAGACGATTACCCGCCAATGCCGGACAACTATTTGAGCGCACAAAACCAGGCTATTTTGAATGAGTATCAAGCCAAGCTGGCCTCGGGCGAAATGACCATCAAAGACTTCCCCGAGTCTCTCATTGCTGAAACGCTAGATAACACGTGGCATGACAGCACAACGGCCATTATCAACAACTGGATTGGTTGTGTCTATCAGGTCACCCATGAAGACATTGATAAACCGTTTATGGACGGTATTAACCCGCAAGACCCTCTTAACCTAAAGGGGTGAGCGCACTCGCCAAAGACTTGCTCGCCTGGTTCGAGGTCAGCGGCAGAAAAAACCTTCCTTGGCAATCAAGCCCGAGCAATATTTACCACATCTGGGTGTCAGAAGTCATGTTGCAACAAACCCAAGTAGCAACGGTTATTGGCTACTTTAACGCTTTTGTTACGCAATTTCCAACGCTAAACGACTTAGCCAACGCCGATATTGACGAGGTGCTAGCGCTATGGGCGGGGCTTGGTTATTACTCTCGAGCAAGAAACCTCCACCAAAGTGCTGGCATTATCTTGTCAAAATTTAACGGCGATTTTCCGCTGGAGTTCACTGACGTATTAAGCCTGCCCGGTGTTGGCGAGTCCACTGCCGGCGCCATTCTTTCGCTTGGGGCAAGACAGCGCCACCCCATTCTCGACGGCAATGTTAAGCGCGTGCTCAGTCGTTACCGACAAATAGAAGGACACTACAGCACCGCATCCGTGCTTAAAGCACTGTGGCAAGAAGCGGATTTTCACACCCCAAACAAGGCCGCCGCAGAATACACACAAGCCATTATGGATTTGGGCGCAACCGTTTGCACTCGTAGCAAACCAAGGTGTGGCGCTTGCCCTATTAGCGAACACTGCCAAGCCAATTTGTGCCAAACACAACACCAGTACCCGCACAAAAAACCAAGAAAATTAAAGCCCACCAAGACCACGGCAATGTTGATTTTTCAAAACGAAAAAGGCGGGGTTTATCTCAATAAAAGACCCGACAAAGGTATTTGGGGCGGACTCTGGAGTTTGATCGAGTGTGACGACAGCGCTCCTATCATCGCCAAAACAGTAAAGTTGCACAACGCCTTGGCAAAAGTTGAAAAAACACTTCCCCAGTTTAAACACAGCTTTAGTCACTATCATCTGCTCATCAGGCCTATTTTGATTTCCTCTCCAGGCCTTAAGAGCGGCTATGAAAATCCAGATAAGCTTAGCAAGGGTGTACCGGCACCTGTCAAAAAAATACTTTCACAGATTTAATCGTTTAATTGGCTCGATTTCCTATGCGTAAAATAACCCCATGGATTTAATTCGCGGCCTTCACAACCTTAAAAATCTCAATGCCTGTGCGCTCACCATTGGCAACTTTGACGGCGTTCACTCTGGCCACCAGGAAATAATTCGTCGCCTTACAGACAAAGCCAAAGAACTGGACGTACCTTCGGTTGTTATTTCTTTTTCTGTCACTCCGCAGACTTTTTTTGGCCGTCCACAAGCGCGCCTCAGCAACTTTAGAGACAAGCACATGTTGTTAGAGTCTTTAGGTGTCGATAAACACTTGTTGATTCGTTTTAACAAGGCCTTCTCTGAAACTAGTGCGAATTCTTTCATCGAAGAAATCATAATGGGGCAATTAAACGCTCGCTATTGCTTAATTGGAGACGATTTTCGTTTTGGAAAAGGCCGTCTTGGCGATTTTTGTCTGCTGGAAAAGTATGCAAAATTAGGCGGCTTTTCAGCCGACAAGATTGGCGATATTCAAATAAAAGGTCAGCGCGTTAGCAGCTCTGCGATACGAAACTGTCTTGCACTTGGCAAGTTCGACAAAGCCGAACAACTTCTTGGAAGGCCGTATGCCATTAGCGGCATAATCGCCCATGGCGCCAAGCAAGGTCGCACCATTGGCTTTCCAACAATTAACATTGGCATTCGCAGAAACCTAAGTCCAGTATTGGGTGTTTTTGCCGTGCTAGTTGAAATAAACAGCATCACTTATTATGGGGTTTGCAACGTTGGCAAGCGGCCAACCGTTGGCGGTGAAAAAACCTTGTTAGAGGTTTTTCTTTTCGATTTTGACCAAGAGGTTTATGGCGAGCACGCCACAGTAACATTCAAATGCCGAGTGCGCGAAGAAAAGAAGTTCGCCTCTTTTGACGAGTTAAAAATACAAATCACTGAAGACGTCAAAAGCGCCAAAAACTTTTTTAATATTTAATCAACTCTAAGACTGCATTCGCCAAGTAATTTTATCACCCGAAAGAAAGGGCTGCACTTCTGAGCCGGCAAAATCATAGCTTTCTGGTACTGTCCAAGACTGTTTTTCTAGTGTTATTATTTCTGAATTACGCGGCAAACCGTAAAAATCAGGGCCGAATTTTGAGGCAAAACCTTCAAGTTTTTCTATTGCACCAACACCGTCAAAAGCCATTGCATAAAGCTCTATTGCGGCGTATGCGCTAAAAATACCCGCACAACCACAAGCCGATTCTTTGGCGCTCTTGTTGTGTGGCGCTGAATCTGTGCCCAAGAAAAACTTTGGATTTCCCGAGGTTGCAGCCTCAATCAAAGTGTTTTGATGGGGTTGTTTGCGCTTAAGAATCGGCAAACAGTAATAATGCGGCTTGATGCCACCCACCAGCATGTGGTTTCTATTAGCAAGTAAGTGATGCGGCGTAATTGTCGCCCCCACATTCTCTGGCGTACTTGATACGTAGTCAACCGCGTCTTTTGTGGTGATGTGCTCAAGGACAATTGTAAGCTCTGGAAAATCTTTGACAATTTGCGCCAAAACTGTTTCAATAAATACCGCCTCTCGATCAAACACATCAACCTCTGGATCCGTCACCTCGCCGTGCAACAACAAAGGCATGCCGGTCTTTTGCATAGCATCAAGTGCTGGGTAAATATGTGCCACGTCAGTAACGCCGCTGTCCGAATTAGTTGTTGCGCCCGCTGGATAAAGCTTTGCGGCATAGACCTCAGGAGCGGCCACGGCCTCTTGAATATCAAGGGCGCTGGTGTTGTCCGTAAGATACAAAACCATCAATGGCTTAAAGCCGCTGCCTTGTGGCAAAGCGCTAACGATTTCATCGTGATAGGCGCGAGCTTGAGCCGCGCTTTTAACGGGTGGCGCGAGATTTGGCATCACAATTGCCCTGCCCATCTGTGAGGCAGTCATGCCCACAACAGATCGCATCGCATCGCCACTACGTAAGTGCAGGTGCCAGTCGTCCGGTTTAATAATGCTAATGCTTTTCATTGACTTTAACTAAAGCACAAATAGTTAGGCCTGGTTATTTGGCGCACTAACCGTGGCATTGTTTAAATTTTTTGCCGGAGCCGCAAGGGCATGGGTTGTTTCTGCCAACTTTTCCAACTCTTTTTGGCTGTTGCACGGCTGACATTGGTTTTTTAGGTTTCTCAATACTTGCTGCCGGCTTGCTGTTTGGATCCTTTTTGGCTGGCTCAACATTAACACGACAAAGGGCCTTAACCATTTCTATGTTAATCGTATCAAGCAATGCCGTAAACATTTCGAAAGACTCTCGCTTGTATTCTTGCACAGGATTCTTCTGACCGTAACCGCGTAAATTAACACTTTGCCTTAAGTAATCCATTGCGGCCAAATGCTCTTTCCAAAAATGATCCAGCGCCCTAAGCATGACTGCTTTCTCAAACGTTCGCATGGTCTCACTGCCCACCGCATCTTCTTTCAATTGGTGAGATGCAACAAGCGCGTCTAGAATTATTTTTAGAATTTTGTCGACATCGTGGCCAGAGTCAATTGTTTTTTGCAAAGGCATGTCAACACCAAAATCCGCCTTTAGGGCGTTTTGCAAACCATCAACATCCCAGTCTTCTTCGGCCGTTGTCGCCGAAACATGGCGATCAAATAAATCACCAATCACGATTTCCCTGGTTTCAATGAAACGCTCTTTGACGTTTTCGACATCCATCAGCTCATTTCTAAGCCCGTAGATCACTTTGCGCTGGTCGTTAGCAACATCGTCATACTCAAGCAGGTGCTTACGCGCATCATAATGCATACCCTCAACCTTGCGCTGAGCATTTTCGATAGTTCTATTGAGCCAGCTATGCTCTAGGGCCTCACCTTCTTTCATGCCAAGCTTTTTCATCATGCTGGCTGTTTTTTCAGAGGCAAATATCTGCATCAAGCTGTCTTCAAGCGACAAATAGAATCGAGTTGAGCCGATATCGCCTTGTCGGGCCGAGCGCCCTCTTAGCTGGTTATCAACACGACGAGACTCGTTGCGCTCTGTACCAATAATGTGCAGGCCGCCCGCCTTAATAACCACAGCATGTTTTTCAAGCCATTCGGCTGTTTGCTCTTCGCCTTCGTTCGGTCTGCCGCCCAGTACGATGTCTGTTCCTCTGCCAGCCATATTGGTGGCAATAGTGACAGATCCTGGCGCGCCAGCATTAGCAATAATTTCAGCTTCACGCTGATGTTGTTTGGCGTTTAATACTTCGTGGGTAATTTTGTGTTTCTTTAGTAGCGCGGAAATGGCCTCTGAGGTTTCAATGCTACTTGTGCCAACCAAAACCGGTTGTTGCGCCTGCTGACACTTTTTAACATCGGCGGCAATCGCATCGAATTTTTCAAGCGTTGTACCAAAAATTAAATCGGATGCATCGATACGAGCGGACTTGGTGTTTGCTGGTACCACAACCACTTCAAGACCGTAAATTTCATGCAGCTCCACCGCTTCGGTTTCTGCAGTGCCTGTCATTCCAGCAAGTTTTTCGTACAACCTAAAGAAGTTTTGATAAGTAATACCGGCCAGTGTTTGGTTTTCTCTTTTAATGCTAACGCCTTCTTTGGCTTCAAGCGCCTGGTGCAATCCCTCAGACCAGCGTCTGCCTTCCATTGTTCTGCCAGTAAATTCGTCGACAATAATCACCTCATCGTCTTTAACAATATAGTCATCGTCAATACGAAATAAGTTGTGTGCGCGCAGTCCTGAAAGAAGATGCTGCATAAGCATAATATTTGCAGAATCGTACAAACTAGCACCTTCGGCAAGCAGTCCTGCCTCAATAAATAGCTCTTCTGCTTTAATATGGCCGTCATCGGTTAAATACGCTTGCTTGTGTTTTTTGTTAAGAGTGAAGTCTCCCGGCGTATTAACAACAACTTCTTTGCCCTCGCCTGTTTCCAGCTGCTCAGTAAACTGAGGGGTCATCTTGTTAATAACCTCATAAATGGCCGCATGATCATCGGTTGGACCAGAGATAACCAATGGCGTTCTTGCTTCGTCGATCAGAATAGAGTCAACTTCATCAACAATTGCAAAATGGCGCTTTTTTTGTGCTTTTTGCTCAACCGAAAAAGTCATGTTATCGCGCAGATAATCAAAGCCAAGTTCGTTGTTTGTGGCATAAGTAATGTCACAAGCATAGGCGGCAACCTTATCCTCCGGCGCCATACCAGAAATAGCGGTACCGACCGTTAGACCTAAAAAGTTATAAATTTTGCCCATCCACTCGGCATCACGGGTGGCCAAATAATCATTAACCGTAACCACGTGCACGCCTTCACCGCCAAGCGCATTAAGGTAAGCCGGCAACGTTGCAACCAGTGTTTTTCCTTCACCGGTGCCCATTTCAGCAATACAGCCCTGGTTAAGAACCATGCCACCAATCAGCTGCACATCGTAGTGGCGAATGCCAAGCACTCTTTTACTTGCCTCTCTGACAACAGCAAATGCCTCTGGCAAAATATCGTCTAAAGACGCGTTTTGAGCCAACCGATCGCGAAAGTCTTGGGTTTTTGCGCCAAGCTCTTCATCCGTTAATGTTTGAAGTTTGGCTTCAAAAGCGCTAACTTCAGCCACAAGTTGGGCATACTTCTTAACCAAGCGTTCTTTGCGCGAGCCAACAACTTTCGCGACAACTTTATTTATAATACTCATGTAACTATAACAATTTCGAAAAAAACATACGCATTTTCTCACAAATGGCATACAAACCGACAACAAACCTAACAAATTTTAAACCGGCGGGCGGTCTTGGCAGCTTGTTTAAGAAAGCCAAAATCCATAACCAACTGGATGACCAGCTGCAAGTGTTGCTAGACGTGCAATTTAAGGGTTTGTCTCTGTGCTTGGTGGAGGGCGACTGTGTTACGTTGATTGCGCCCAATCCAGCGATTGCCTATCGGGCAAACAAACAACAAGCGGTGTTGTTGGCTATTGTTCGCCAGATTCAAGACCTCTCAAATACAACCAAGCTGTTGATAAAAGTGAATAAAAAAGGAGCTTGAAGCGTAGGTATGCAATTTTTTACTTTAAATTAGAGGGCGTTTACTTTATAATTAGACGGTTTTTTACTTAAAAATCGAGCAAAACCCCTATGTCAGAACAAACTATTGACCTTAAGAAAAGGCGCTTTTTAACGCAGGCAACAAGCGTTGTCGGCGCTGTTGGTGTTGGCTTTGTAGCCTGGCCATTTATCTCCTCATGGAAGCCCTCAGCAAGAGCAAAAGCCGCCGGCGCACCTGTTGATGTCGATATTTCAAAATTAGAAGCAGGTCAACTAGTACGTGTTCTTTGGCGTAAAAAGCCAGTATGGATTTTCAAACGTGGAGCAGAGGCCAATGCAGCACTTAGCTCACCTGAGCTTGAAGCACTGTTAGCCGATCCAAATGGCTCGGGCAACTCCAAATCTCAACAACCGGCATACGCTAACAATACACACCGAACCATTGAAGGCAACGAAGACGTGGCCGTTATTGTTGGTGTTTGTACACACTTAGGTTGCTCGCCAACCTACAGGCCCGAACCGGGTGCCGCCGATCTTGGTGGTGAAAGCTGGAAAGGTGGTTTTTATTGCCCATGTCATGGCTCAAAATTTGACCTTGCGGGTCGTGTTTATGCAGGTGTTCCTGCGCCGACCAACTTGTTGATACCGCCATATCATTTTGTTTCTGATACGCTTATTCGTATCGGTGTAGACCCAGCCGCATAAGAGGAAAAATCATGAAAAATAAACAAAGTTGGATCGATCAAAGATTCCCCCTAACGAAAGTTTGGAACGAACATTTAGCCGAATACTACACGCCAAGAAACTTTAATTTCTGGTACTTTTTTGGCTCACTAGCCATGCTAGTACTGGTCATGCAATTGGTTACTGGTATTTTCCTTACCATGCACTTTAAGCCTGATTCGGCTCAAGCATTTGCTTCGGTTGAATACATTATGCGTGATGTTGAATGGGGTTGGCTCATGCGCTACCTACACTCAACGGGTGCCTCGGCATTTTTTGTGGTGATTTACTTGCATATGTATCGTGGCCTGCTTTACGGCTCATACAAAGCACCAAGAGAGTTGATCTGGATTCTTGGCATGGTGCTCTACATCGCCCTAATGGCTGAAGCTTTTATGGGTTACGTACTGCCTTGGGGTCAAATGTCTTTTTGGGGCGCTCAAGTAATTATCTCGCTTTTTGGCTCGGTGCCGGTTATTGGCCCAGACTTATTATCTTGGATCTTGGGTGACTACGCGGTTGGCGATCCTACGCTTAATAGATTCTTCTCATTGCACGTTGTGGCGCTGCCATTAATTTTGGTAGTGTTGGTGTTCTTGCACATTGTTGCATTGCACGCTGTAGGCTCAAACAACCCAGACGGCATCGAGATTAAACAAAACAAAGACAAAGACGGCATTCCTAAAGACGGTATTCCGTTCCACCCTTACTACAGTGTTAAAGACATTATGGGTGTTGTTGCCTTCTTGATGATTTTCTGTACAGTGGTGTTCTTTGCACCAGCAATGAACGGCTACTTCCTAGAAAATGCCAACTTTATTTTGGCCAACCCTTTGAAGACGCCAGACCATATTGCACCGCTGTGGTACTTAACACCTTTCTATTCCGTACTAAGGGCGATTCCACCAATGTTTGGCTCACAGTTCCCTGGTGTTTTGGGTATGGGTGCAGCGCTGGTCATTTTGGTTGCCCTGCCGTGGTTAGACAGAAGTCCTGTTAAATCAATCCGCTACCGCAGTCCGCCATTCAAGTGGGCTCTAGGTATTTTTGTAATTAGCTTTATCATGCTTGGTTGGCTGGGTATGCAGCCTGTAAATGAGCTGAATGCATTCTTAGCACGACTATTCACCGTACTTTATTTTGCTTTCTTTATATTAATGCCTTGGTATACCTCTATCGGCAAAACCAAACCAGTACCAGAGAGGACGACGGAGTAAGCCATGAAAATATTAAATAAATTACAACTATCAATCGCTGCTATTGCGCTTTCTTTCAATGTAATCGCCTCACCAAGCTTGCAGCTGGAAGAGGCCAACACCGATATTAAAGATACAGCTTCGCTACAAAACGGCGCCAAGTTATTTATGAACTACTGCTCTGGTTGCCACGCAATTAGTTTTATGCGCTACAACCGCATTGGTTCGGACCTTGGCCTTAGTGATGCAGATATCGAAGCCAATCTAATGTTTGCCAGCGACAAAGTCGGCGAAAACATCACTACTGCAATGCCTGAAAAAGATGCCGCAGCTTGGTTTGGCGGCACACCGCCAGACTTGTCTCTAGTGTCGAGATCTCACGGCACCGATTGGATCTATAGCTATTTAAAAGGCTTTTATGCCGATGAATCGCGTGTCTTTGGTGTTAACAACCACGTGCTTGAAAACGCCTCAATGCCAGACGTGCTTTGGTCACTTAGAGAGGGCCAATCAGAAGAGGCTTTTGATAGCGACGTCAGAGACATTACCAACTTTCTAGATTACGTTGGCGAGCCCGCAAAACTGATACGCACAGACCTTGGTAAAAAGGTTCTGCTCTTCCTTGCCATTTTATTTGTACTGACCTACCTCCTAAAGAAAGAATACTGGAAAGACGTGAAGTACGGTATATGGCGCAAAAGAGATTAATTTCTGATACAATTTAACCTACTATTTTTCAGCACCTCCTCGCGAGGTGCTGTTTTACCTTTCTAAATACTATTATGCTAACAAAACCAAATCCATCCTCAACCACTCTTTACGCTGCAACACAAGAGTTAGAATCACACGCAGTACGCTTTATCATGGCGCACAAGTCAATCGAACGCGACGTCATCGAGCTAGAATTTGATGACATGCCTGAAGAGGTATTAGAGCTTAACCCATGTCAAACAATGCCAACACTTTTTGATAGAGGTATGGTTTTATATGACCTATCGGTCATCATGGAATATTTGGATGAGCGCTTCCCATTCCCACCACTACTACCTGTTGATCCAATCGAAAAAGCAGAAAAACGCCTACTAATCTACCGCTTCACGCGTGCAGAAGGCTGTTGGTATGAGTTGGTTGACACCATTCTTAATGGCGACAAAAAGGCGGCTGACGCTGCAAGAAAAACACTCAACGGCAACCTGATTGAGCTTATTCCTTTGTTTGCTCATCAACCATACTTTAAGAGTGACACAATGACTTTGGTTGATGTTTGTTTAGCTCCTGTACTATGGCGCCTTGGCATTCTAGGTATTAAGTTGGGCGACAAAGCCAAGCCAATCCTTAGTTACGCTGCCAGACTTTTCGATAAAGAAGGCTTCCAAGAGGGACTTACTTTTTGCGAGAAAGACTTTAAACAGTAGTCTCTGATGAATAACGTTGTCCCCTATCTAATTCGTGCTTATTGTGAATGGATGGAGGACGACAACCTCACGCCGCATATTCTTGTAAATTGTGAAACACAAGGTGTGGTTGTGCCCGAAGGACTATCCAAAGAAGGGAAAATCGTTCTCAATATATCTTCAACCGCAACAACCGATCGATTAATGACAAACGAAGCTGTTAGCTTTAAAGCAAGATTTGGTGGTCAGTCACAAGAAATTTTTGTGCCTTGTCATTCGGTGCTCACTATTTATGCACAGGAAAATGGCGAGGGTATGTTTTTCGATACCAAAACTGAAGAAGCGCCTGAAGAGGATGAAAAGCCGAATCTTACACTATTAGATTAAGCCTTTAATATCGGCCCAAAACCGATCCAAATCAACCAACGAAAAACCAACCAACGGCACTTTTGTATAGGCCTTAAGCGCCTCAAGATTTGACAGTGTGTTACTCTCAATTCGGTTGAGCACCACACAAGCAACCTTCAAGTTGTTCTTATGTGCGGCGTCAATAGTCAGCAACGCCTGCGAAATAGCGCCAAGCTCGTCACGCACCACCACAACCAGGGGCAAATTAAGTGCAGAGGCCAAATCGGCATTTAGCACTTGTTCAGCGATTGGCGAATAAAAGCCGCCAGCACCCTCAACAAGGACAAAGTCGTCGCCAGTATTTTGTTTGCACGCCACAACAAGTTGTTCCAGATCTAGGCTTTTACCAGCATCATTGCTAGCTTTTTCAGCACTGGCCTCTAATTCAAAACAATAGGGACAGATAGTAGAAAGTGGCTCACTATTGCCACAAGCCTCGGACAGCGCTATTGCATCCCTTGGGGTAAATTTAGCATCAACAATAGGGCAGTCGGATTCCACTGGTTTTCTAGCTCTAACCTTACGGTCTTTGCTTAATCGTCGAGCGATTTCGACGGCAACGGTGGTTTTGCCGACTTCTGTATTGCTGCCAGTTATAAAGATACCGTTCATGGCAGCATTTTAGCCGAAGTTCACCGATGAATGCCCACTCATAAAAGTATAATAACCCCCATGCAAAGCAATCTAAAAGTAAACTTTTGTGGTCTCTCACTAAACTCACCAATCATACTCCTTTCTGGTTGTGTCGGCTTTGGTGAAGAGTACACCCGCATAAGGGGGTTTTCAAATGCCGATGTTGGCGCAGTCTGCCTTAAAGGCACAACACTGGAACCGCGCTTGGGCAACAAGCCGCATCGGGTAATTGAAACCCCAAGTGGAATGATTAACGCTATCGGCTTACAAAATCCTGGCACCGACGTGGTGATTAACGACATTATGCCCGTGCTTGATAAAAGCGAAACAAAATTTATTACCAATATTTCCGGCTCTTCAGTGGAGGAGTACGGCGAAATTGCTAGACGTTTTGATGACAGCGATATTGATGCAATAGAAATTAACATCTCTTGCCCGAACGTCAAAGAGGGTGGTGTAGCTTTTGGTAATGATCCGGATATGTCTTACCGAGTGGTTGATATTTGCCGAAAAAACACTTCAAAGCCACTGATTACCAAGCTATCCCCAAACCAAACTGACATCGCCAACAGTGCGCAGCGCTGCATTGATGCAGGAACTGATGGCTTAGCTGTGATCAACACCCTAATGGGGATGGCGATTGACAGCAAAACCGGCAGAGCCATTATTGGCAACAACCAAGGTGGTGTTTCTGGGCCGTCGATTAAGCCAATTGCACTACTAAAAGTACACCAAGTCTACCAAGTCAGCAAAAAATACAACGTGCCGATTATTGGCCAGGGTGGTATTGCCACGGTGAATGACGCGCTCGAATTTATTATTGCTGGCGCCACAACCGTTGGCCTGGGCACGGCGCTTTTTTACGACCCCTTGCTTTGCCCAATCATCAACGATGGTATTAGCCAATACCTTAAAGAACACAATCTAGCCAATGTCGAAGCGTTGGTTGGCACACTCAAACTTAATTAATCAGCCGACATTCGGACCCTCACTATGCAAGAATACAACGCCAGTCAAATCGAATCTAGCGCACAACAATACTGGATTGATAATCAGTCCTTTAAAGCTGTCGAGGACCCAAACAAGGAAAAATTTTACTGCCTGTCAATGTTTCCTTACCCGTCTGGCAAACTCCATATGGGTCATGTGCGTAACTACAGCATTGGCGATGTTATTTCAAGATACCAAAGAATGCTGGGCAAAAATGTGTTGCAGCCAATTGGTTGGGATGCTTTTGGTTTGCCAGCTGAAAATGCAGCGTTAAAAAACAAAGTACCCCCCGCTGCGTGGACTTACGAGAATATTGAGTACATGAAGGGTCAATTGGTCGAGCTGGGTTTTGGTTACGATTGGTCTCGAGAACTCGCCACCTGCACCCCGGAATACTACCGCTGGGAGCAGTGGTTGTTTGTTCGTTTATTCGAAAAAGGCTTGGTCTATAAGAAAAAAGCGGTGGTTAACTGGGACCCAGAAGACCAAACCGTACTGGCCAATGAGCAAGTCATCGATGGCCGTGGTTGGCGCTCGGGCGCTTTGATCGAGAAGAAGGAAATCTCTCAATGGTTTATGAAGATTACCGATTACGCTGAAGAGCTTCTCGATGGCCTGGATAAACTAGATGGTTGGCCAGAAGCGGTTCGAACCATGCAAAAAAACTGGATTGGAAAATCCGTCGGCCTTGAAATTGACTTTAAACTGCCCGACTCTGATGTCCTTAGAGTTTATACAACGCGCCCAGACACCTTGATGGGTGTTACTTACCTAGCCGTTGCAGCCGAACACCCACTCGCCATTAAGGCGAGCAAGACTGACACTAATATTCAAGTCTTTCTTGACGAGTGCAAAACCATGGAAACCTCTGAGGCGGCGATGGAAACTATGGAGAAAAAAGGCATAGATTCTGGCCTTAGCTGCACCCACCCAATCACAGGGGAGGCTGTCTCTATTTGGATAGCCAACTTTGTTTTAATGGGTTACGGCACCGGTGCGGTGATGAGTGTTCCTGGGCATGATGAAAGAGATTATGACTTTGCCAAGAAATACAATATTCCAATGTTAGGGGTTATCTCTCCTGACGGTATAGCTGTCGATATTAGTGAGTCGGCCTTTGTTGAAAAAGGTGTTTTAATCAATTCTGGTGAATTTAATGGGTTGGATTTTGATAGCGCATTCGAGGCAATCAGCAGTAAGCTCTCGAGCGAAGGTCTAGGGCAAAAACAAACCAATTACCGCCTTAGAGATTGGGGTGTATCCAGACAAAGATACTGGGGCTGTCCAATTCCAATTGTAAACTGCCCAAGCTGTGGCTCGGTGCCGGTCAAGGCGGAAGATTTACCGGTTACTTTGCCAGAAGACGTCGCCTTTGACGGTGTTGGTTCGCCAATCAAAAAAATGCCAGAATTCTACCAAACACCTTGCCCAAAATGTGGTGAAGCGGCAGAGCGTGAGACCGATACTTTTGATACGTTTTTTGAGTCTTCTTGGTATTATGCGCGCTACACATGTGCCGATAATAACGAGGCAATGCTGGACGAGCGCGCCGATTACTGGCTCTCTGTTGACCAATACATTGGTGGTGTTGAGCACGCCATTCTGCACCTACTTTATGCAAGATTTTTCAACAAACTGATGCGCGATGAAGGCCTAGTTAAAAGTGACGAGCCCTTCACCAACCTACTAACTCAAGGCATGGTGTTAAAAGACGGTGCCAAAATGAGTAAGTCCAAAGGCAACACTGTTGACCCTCAAGACATGATTGCCAGGTACGGCGCCGATACCGTTCGCTTGTTTATTTTATTCGCCGCACCACCAACCCAAGACCTTGAGTGGTCTGACTCAGGCTTAGAGGGTTCGTACCGCTTTGTTAATAAGTTTTACCGTCTTGTTGAGCGCTTTATTGGCGACTCAGAAGTGCACTCTGTTGGTCAACTGGACGTGGCTTCGCTTGATAAAAACCAAAAGGACATTAGACAAAAGACGCACCAAGCACTTAAAAAAGTGGGTGATGACATTGGCAGGCGTTATTCATTCAACACCGCCATTGCCACACTGATGGAGCTCAATAACAACCTCTCACGCTTTGAGGATGTGTCAGAACAGGGTATGGCGGTAAGAAAAGAGGCGATTGAAATCATGCTAAAAGCGCTCAACCCAATCACTCCGCACCTTTCACACCACCTGTGGCACTGTCTAGGCCATGACGACGCCATGATTGATGTTTTGTGGCCCGAGGTTGATGATTCAGCACTTGTGCAAGACGAAGTTCAACTCGTGGTTCAAGTGAACGGTAAATTAAGAGCCAAACTCATGGTAGCCGTGGGTATGGATAATCAGACTGTTGAGGCTTTGGCTTTAAGCGAAGAAAATGTAGTTAAATTTCTTGAGGGAAAAACCGTTGTAAAAGTGATTGTAATTCCCAATAAATTGGTCAATGTGGTGGTTAAGTAACCACCGCCACAATCAATTTACCGATCAAGCATTTTTGCAATCTGCTCGCGTAGAATCAACTCCATAACAAAACCCATCTTACCACCAGGAACAACCAGTGTGTTAGGGCGAGACATAAATGAGCCCGTAATCATGCTCTGCAAGTTAAGAAAATCACAGAACTTGTGGTCTTTAAAACGAACAACAACAAAACTTTCGTCCAATGTTGGGATGTCTCTAGCGATGAATGGATTGGAGGTATCAACCGTCGGTACACGCTGGAAATTGATGTCTGTTTTTGAGAACTGCGGGGTAATATAGTTTATATAGTCCCACATTCTTCTATGGATAGTATCAACCGTCGCCTCGGCCGAGTAGCCGCGCTTTTCTTTGTCTCGGTGAATTTTTTGGATCCACTCCAGGTTAACAACCGGCACCACACCAATTAATAAGTCAACGTACTTTGAAACATCGATATTACCGTATTCGACGCCGCCGTGAAGGCCTTCGTAAAACAACAAGTCACTACCCTCACCCACATCTTCCCATGGGGTGAATTCGCCCGGATTTTGCCCAAATGGCTCCGCCTCTTCTTCATTGTGAAGATAATAACGACGTCGACAAAGGCCTTTTTCACCGTAGGCTTTAAATGTTTTTTCGATTTCATCGAAGTGGTTTGCCTCAGGACCAAAATGACTAAAGTACTTATTGCCTTTGGCCTCTTCTTTGGCCATAACCCTTTTCATATTTTCGCGATCGTAGCGATGAAAACTATCACCCTCGATGATGATGGGCTCGACCTTTAATCGGCTAAAAATATGGTGAAAAGCACCCTTTACAGTGGACGTTCCTGCGCCTGAAGAGCCGGTAATAGCAATAACTGGGTGTTTTTTTGACATAATATCCCTATATTTAGTTAGCCCTATTATCTTTGATAAGCAGCACAAGCAGTAGTAAATATATTCTAACCCAATTGAAAATTGGGTTAGAAGTCTAGGTTGTCAACCTTCAGTGCATTTTCCTCGATAAAGTTTCTTCTTGGCCCAACTTCGTCACCCATGAGGGTTGAAAATACCTCGTCAGCAGCGATTGAATCCTCAATTTTGACACGCAACAGTGTGCGCGTCTCTGCGTTCATTGTTGTGTCCCAAAGTTGATCTGGGTTCATCTCACCAAGGCCCTTGTAGCGCTGAAAACTTTGGCCTTTTTTACCTTCATCCAGTAAGAATTTAAGTACTTCGCTAAAGCTTACAACCTTCGTCTCTTTGTTGCCTTTTTTTACATATGAGGTCGAATCTAGAATACTTTCAACCTCTTCAGAGTAAGATTGGATCGCTTTAACATCTTGAGAGTTGAAAAACCTAGAGCCAAGAGTGTTGTTTGCCACCTCAACCCCGTAAACTGCTTGCGAGTATAGAACTTCGCCATTCTCAAATACAACGCTGTGTGTTTCCGACATAGGCGCCACCGCATTCAGTTTGTCCTGCAAAACAGAGCACCAAGCTTGCATTGCTTTGTTATCCGACAAGTCTTTGGTTTTTGCCATGCCAATAATCGCTCTTAGCAAAGTTAAGTTGTATTTTTTGCCAAGCTTCTCAACAATATCCGCCACTTTGTAGTATTTTTCAACAGCTGATTCAAGCGCAATGCCACTGATCGCTGGCGCGTCTTTGTTGGCAAAAAGCTGTGCATCACTAATCGCCTCCTGCAACAAGTAATCATTTAGCTCTTGATCGTCCTTAAGATAACGCTCTTGCTTGCCTTTTTTGATTTTATATAGTGGTGGCTGGGCGATAAAAAGATAGCCCTTCTCAATCAATTCTGGGAGGTAGCGATAAAAGAAGGTTAATAACAAAGTCCTAATATGCGCACCATCCACGTCGGCGTCGGTCATGATGACAATCTTGTGGTAGCGTAACTTTTCAATATTGTATTCCTCCTTACCAATACCACAACCAAGTGCGGTGATAAGGGTGCCCACCTCTTGTGAGGAGAGCATTTTCTCAAATCTTGCTTTTTCAACATTAAGAATTTTTCCTTTTAGCGGCAAAATTGCTTGAGTTCGTCTGTCTCGGCCTTGTTTTGCCGAGCCGCCCGCAGAGTCACCCTCCACCAGGAACAATTCGGATTCCGCCGGATCTTTTGTTTGGCAGTCGCTCAACTTTCCTGGTAATCCAGCAATATCCAGCGCACCCTTGCGACGTGTCATTTCTCGCGCCTTTCTAGCGGCATCCCTTGCTCTTGATGCGTCCAAAATCTTGCCAACGATTATTTTGGCTTCGGTTGGGTGCTCCAGTAGGTATTCGCCCAATTTTTCACTCACAGACGACTCAACAGGCGCGCGCACCTCTGAGGAGACCAACTTATCTTTGGTTTGAGATGAAAACTTAGGGTCTGGTACCTTGATTGAAAGAATGGCGGTTAAACCCTCTCGAGTGTCTTCACCGGTAATGGCCGATTTTTCTTTTTTGGCCATTCCAGAGTTGTCGATAAAACTGTTGAGTGTTCGAGTAAGGGCAGCCCTAAAGCCCGCTAAATGCGCACCACCATCTCTTTGGGGAATGTTGTTGGTAAAACAATAAATACTTTCTTGGTACGAGTCGCTCCACTGCAGTGCAACGTCAATAACAATACCTTCTTTTTCAGCGCTGATGGTTATGATGTCATTATGAATGGCGTTTTTTGCCTTATTCAAATGCTCGACAAATGCAGTAATGCCACCCTCATAAGAAAACACATCCTTGCGGCCCGTGCTAAGCTCTTGAATTTCAATGTGGACGCCGGAATTTAAGAACGATAACTCACGAATGCGGTTGGCAAGTGTCTCGTATTTAAACTTGGTTATAGCAAAAATATTTTTGCTGGGCTTAAAATGGATTGTTGTGCCTGTTGTGTCGGATTTTCCAGTAGCAGCCATCGGCGCGTCAGGCACACCCAAAGAATAGCTTTGCTCGTGAACTTCGCCAGACCTGTGTACGGTTAAATGAACACTCTCAGAAAGCGCGTTAACAACCGAAACACCCACACCGTGTAGACCACCTGAAACTTTGTAAGAATTGTCATCAAACTTACCGCCCGCATGAAGCACGGTCATAATAACTTCAGCGGCAGAAACCCCTTCTTCTGGGTGAATATCAACCGGGATACCACGACCATCGTCTGTGACAGATATAGAGTCATCCTCATGGATGATGATTGAAATTTTTGAGCAGTGACCTGCTAGAGCTTCGTCAATTGAGTTGTCGACAACCTCGAAAACCATATGGTGTAAACCTGTGCCATCATCGGTGTCACCAATGTACATTCCTGGGCGTTTTCTTACCGCATCAAGACCCTTTAAGACCTTGATACTGGAGGCTTGATATTCTTCTGCCATGGGAGCTCAATATAAATAAATCGATTATACCACGAGGACGTGGTTTATCGTTAATCCATCCCTGTTTTTTAGGAGTTTTCTTTGTTACTGTTTGCAACAGAATTTAACCCCATTATGGGCGCTAAATTAAGGAACTTATTGACTAATAATTCCGTTGTTAATTTGAAATGTGGTTGTGTTTTCTTTGGAAAAATTTAGAGGAGTGTTGCCAATATCAGTGATAAATATTTGCACATCTAATGCCGATAGAAATTGCAGGGTTTGATTTATTTTATGTTGGTCAAGCTCAGACGAAATATCATCGATTAAGACCACGGGCTTAATGTTTTTTTCAACCAACAACAACACTTGCACCATCCAATAAACCAGAGATAATGTTTTTTGTTCACCTCGAGAAAGGTAGTTTTCAGTTTTGTTGTTCAGAGAGTATTCAATATTTGCCTTGTGTGGTCCGCAACCCAAATGCTTGAGTCGAACAAAGCTTTGTGTGTTTGTCGACAAGTAACCAAACACACTGTCATAGCTGAGCGGATCCACACCCCTTGCCCAGCCATTTTGAAAAATCATTGACAAGTCGCCAGCTTGTTGAAAAAAATCAACCGTGTTACTTTTTTCTGTCTCCTTAATCGTGTCGTTTAAAGCCCGAATATACTCAATTCTTGCCTTTGAAATATCAATCGACAAATGGGCAAGTTTTGACATCCAATACTCAAGCTCTTTTGTGTTGTTTTTTATAAGCAACAAGTTGATGTTTTTAAGTGTTTTATTATAGGACTTGTAGGTTGTTAACAGGTTGGGCTTTATATGAAACACCCCCCAGTCAAGATACGATCTTTTGAGTTTTGGCGCACCACCGACAACAAAACCCCGATCCGGAGAAATTATTTGCGTGGGCAGGAGTTGACTTAATTGGCTGTTATTTTGGGCTTTTTGCTGGTTAATTGTAATTTCAGAACGACTGTTTGTCTTTTTTAGTAAAACCCTAACATCGTCGATAATGGCACCAACTTGCAGTAGATCACTACCGAAAGGTATTATATCCTTGGTTCTTTTTGTTTTAAACGAGCGATTATGGCCTAAATAATACAAAGCCTCAATAAAATTGGTTTTTCCTTGGGCGTTTTTACCCAACAAAAGGTTGATGTTTTTATTGGGTTCTAAGTACTGATTTGATAAATTACGAAACCTGTGAACATGCAGTTTTTCAACAATTGCCATGATTGATAAACACTAAACTAGATTCGCATCGGCATGACAACATACTGGTAATTTTCACTTTCAAGCGCACTGATCATGCAAGATTGATTTTCACCCCCGGGAACAACCATGCTTATCTCGTTTGAGGTTAGTTTTTCAAGAATGGAAATTAAGTAGTGGATATTAAAAGCGATTTCAATTTCTTTTTCTTGGTTTTTAACATCCAGCTGAGTTTTTGCTTGTCCGCGTTCAGAGTGAGAGAAAATATTGAGTTTTCCTTCTCTAAAAACAAGCTTAACACCTTTTGTACGCTCTTCAACAAAGATGGAGGCCTGTTGTAAGCTGGATAAAAAATCAACTCTGTTGATAATAACGGTGTTGCTAAAATCGGTTGGTATTACCTGTTTGTAGTTGGGGAAGTTTCCGTCAATTAGACGACTTATAATTTTTGTATTGGTGTCTACCAGTGAAAAGTAATTATCGGAAAGGTGGATTTCGGCTGTTTCTTGGCTACTTTTGTTAAGAAGTTTGGTTAGTTCAATTACTGCCTTTCTGGGGAGGATGACCGTTCTTTTCTCTTCAAGTTTGTTGCTTTGTTTAATCTCGCCAATTGATAGGCGATGACCGTCGGTTGCTACAACGGTCAACGAATCTTTGTTTAACTCAAAATAAAGACCGTTTAAATAAGCTCGGATATCTTGATTGCCCATTGAAAAACTTGTGTTTTCAATCAAAGCTTTGAGGTCTTCTTGTTTGACTTTAATGGTACTGGTGTTTTGGGTTTTTGGCAGGGTTGGAAAGTCTTGATGATCGAAGGTGTTTAACTCAAATGTATTGTTATTGGCATTGAGATAAATTTTGGTATCTTCGATTTTGAATTGAATTATTGTTTTCTCTGGAAGTTTTCTAACAATATCAATTAAGTCTTTCGCATAGATTGTAAAGCTTACATCTGTATCGCTCTCTATTTTTCTTGAGGCACTGATTTCAAGCTCCATATCGGTGGTTGTCAGTGTTAACAACTTGTCTTTAAGCTGAATCAGTACGTGGGACAGAATAGGCAGTGTTTGCTTCTTCTCCACAACACCTATCACTGTTTGTAATGGATCCAATAATTCTTCTACACTGAGTTCGGTGTTCATAAGCGGTCTAATTAAAAAGTTATTATTATTATTAGGGGCCTTTTTTTCTGTGGATGAGTGTTGTTTTTATAGAAATAACAAACTCTTATCATGTGTGTAACTTGTTGGTATTTTGGCCTTTAATTTTTTAACTTGTTGGTAAAGTGTGTTTATTATAAGTTGTTTTTTAAGTTATCAACAGAGCAGTTTGTTTTATCTTGTTTATAAGTTAGTAAGTTTCATTTTAAGGTTGTTAAAATCGTTTTGGATGTCGTCATTATCCACCATCATTTTCTTCAATTTTTCGCAGGAATACAGCACGGTGGAGTGGTCTCGGTTACCGAAGTTGTGGCCAATTTTTGCTAGTGACAGGCTGGTTAAATCGTGGCACATGCAGATAGCCATTTGTCTTGCTCTAACCAAGTGTTGTTTGCGTGAGTTGGATATTAAATCCGACAGGGTGATGCCGTAATATTTACTTACTGTTTTTTGTATTTCGTTGATCTCAATAAGGCGTTTTTTCGGGCTGATTAGATCACCTAAGGCGCTTTCTACAACCTCTTTGGAGATCATATGGTGGTCAATTTTAGAAAAGTCAACAAAGGCCTTGAGTTTTAACAGGGCACCCTCTAAATCGCGAACATTGGAGGTTACGTGGCTGGCGATAAACAGAGCAACATCTTCGCTGAGAGCTAGTGATATTTGTGGTTTTTGTGATTTTTTTAGTAAAATGGCCGCACGCATTTCTAGTTCTGGCGCCGCAAGTTGTAAGTTAAGGCCTTGAGAGAAGCGAGTTTTAAGACGATTTTCAAGGTCTTTGATGCTTTTAGGGGGTTGGTCGCAGGTGAAAATAATTTGTCTCTTGGTGCTAAAGAGAAAATTAAAAATATGAAAAAACTCTTCTTGGGATTTGTCTTTTCCAGCAATAAGATGGATGTCGTCAACCAACAACAGGTCGGCGGATTGATAATACAGCTTAACCTTCTCAATGGTGTTATGGCGTAGGCTGGTGGTGATGTTTCTAACAAAATCCATTAGAGGTACATAGATAATTTTAGCACGCGGATTTCTTTCGAGGGCTAAGTGGCCTGCAGCCTGCATTAAGTGTGTTTTGCCAAGTCCAGACTCGCCATAAATAACAAAAGGATTGTAAGGCGAGGAGTTGATGTTTTCTGCAATTTGCCTGCAGGCGGCCGAAGCAACTTGATTGGCGTTTCCCAGCACCAGGTTGTCAAATGTATACTCTGCGAATAGCGGTGTTGTGTGTTGTTTTACTTGTTCAGCGGGCGTTCTAACGGCGTTTGAAAGTTGAATTTTTACATTCAAAGAGCTGTCTTCGCCCTTAACCGTTTGCGCTATTTCTTTTTTTAAACGACTGTTGATTTGTTTAAGAACCGACGAATTGGGCGCAAGCAGTGTTAGAGTGTTACCCTCTTCAACGGCGCTTAGAGGTTGAACCCATAAGCTAAACTCCTTGAGTGGCAGGGTCTTTTTTAGTGAATTTAAGCAGCGAGCCCAAGTTTGAGACATAAGGCGGTGAATCCAAAAGTGAAAATGATATACTAATGATACCTATTGTAATAAGGAGATGATTGGTGCGTTTCATTGAAAAGTATTTTGAAAGTGTGTTGTGGGGGTCTCGCTATATGGTCCTGGGTGCCGTCGTGTCGTCCATACTGCTTTCAGGTTTGTTGTTTTTGATCACTGTTGCCGATGTTGTTGGTTTGTTGATGCATGCGCCGGACTATTTTGGCATTGTCGGCGACGCGCAAAAGCTGGCGCGTGCTGAAATTGTTGCCCACACCGTGGGGGCGATCGATGGCTTTCTTTTAGCCACTATTTTGTTGATATTTGCTCTTGGACTGTACGAGCTTTTTATTAGTGACATAGACGAGGCTAAGAAAAGTGGCCAATCCTCTAAGGTGTTGGTAATTAACAGTCTAGACGATCTTAAATCCAAATTAGCGAAAGTGATCTTAATGATTTTAGTGGTCACGTTTTTCGAAATTTCTTTGTCAATGAATTTTGCGGGGCCGCTGGATTTAGTGTATTTTTCGGTGGGTATTTTATTGGTTTCTTTGGCGCTTTATTTTGGCTCCAAATCTTCCCACTAAAACACCCCCACAATTGCTTTTTCCACCACATTAGCGTAACATTGCGCTCTTTTATCTTCCACAACAAGCTATGCGAAAAACGATTATAGCTGGCAATTGGAAAATGAACGCCAGCAAGGAAGCGGTCAATACTCTTATTATGGGTATTCTTGCGGGTATGGACGACGTTAAGTCAGAGGTGATTGTTTGTGCGCCCTTCCCTTATCTTTCGCAAGTGGAGGCTTTAATTACACACAGTCAGCTTAAACTTGGCGCCCAATCTTTGAATATCAATGCCGACGGCGCTTTCACGGGTGAAGTGAGTGCAGAGATGATCAAAGACTTTGGCGCACAATATGTGATTGTTGGCCATTCAGAGCGTAGAAGCCTTTATGGTGAAGACAGCGCGCTTGTTGCTGAAAAAGTAAAAGCCGCGCTTGATAACGATTTGACACCGTTATTTTGTGTTGGTGAAACGTTAGAACAAAGAGAGGCAGGCGCAACAGAGGCTGTGGTTAGTGAGCAGATTAACGCTGTTATTGATCTGCTTGGGATTGATGCCTTTCTTGGGATTGTTGTTGCTTATGAGCCTGTCTGGGCGATCGGCACGGGTGTGACTGCAACACCAGAGCAGGCGCAAGCGGTACATGCCTTTATTCGTCAGATTTTGGCTGGGTACGATGACGGCATTGCTGATATGACGGCCATTTTGTATGGCGGCAGCATGAATGCGGGCAACGCCAACGAGCTGATTGCCTGTGAAGATATTGATGGCGGCCTCATTGGCGGCGCCTCTTTAAAAGCAGAAGATTTTTTACAAATATGTAGGGTAGGTTAAGTTATGTCATTTCAAGTTGTTTTAATTATTCATGTGATACTGGCCTTGGGCCTTGTTAGTATTATTCTAATACAGCATGGCAAAGGTGCAGACGCTGGAGCGGCTTTTGGTTCGGGTGCTGCGGGCGCGGTGTTTGGCGCAAGAGGGGCGCACTCGTTCTTGTATAAGCTCACATCTGGTTTGGCAATCAGCTTCTTTGTCACCAGCATTTTCCTTGCCTACTTGGCAACCAGCGAAACAACAGTTTCGCCATCAAGTCAGCAAAGCATCATGAGTGAAGTGACTGCAATTGAGAGCGAGTTACCACTCAGCGACATTCCAAGCAACTAATAATCCAAGCCCAAGTGGTGGAACTGGTAGACACGCAGCCTTGAGGGGGCTGTAGCGCGAGCTGTGAGAGTTCGAATCTCTCCTTGGGCACCATACTAAATTAATTAAGACGTCTCAGGGCGTCTTTTTTGTGCTGCTTTTACCAATATGTTGGCAGCATAATAATGTGGTATAAGGCGGGCTGATCGAGACTAAGGGTTGCGTGTCTTTCGTTAGTTGTCTGCTTCACCCTAAGCAGAGAATAAATATTTAAAGCGTTCGGTTGTTCGTTATAATCCTGGCTTATGAATATGAGCCCAAATAAAAAACAACCCATGCTTGGTATAGCCCTGATGTTGGGCGCGATGACGGTCATCCCGATGTTGGATGTGCTTGCGAAAATGTTGACATCAGACTACCCTGTTCTACAAGTTACCTGGGCAAGATTTGTCTTTCACACACTTTGGCTGTTGCCGCTTCTTTTTTGGAAAAAACACCAATGGTGGCGCATGCCAAACCGGCCGCGGGCGCAACTACTGCGAAGTTTGATGTTAACTTTTGCCACCTTGTTTTTCTTTGGTGCAATCCAAACCAACCCAATACCGAACGTGCTGACAATGCTCTTTGTGTCGCCTTTGATCGTGGCAATATTAGCGCCCTTTATACTGGGGGAGCGTTTTGATGTCTTCATTGGCGCTGGTGTACTTCTGGGCTTTGTGGGTATTGTTATCGCCCTACAACCCGACGCTGAACAGTTTCAACCTAGCCTGTTGTTAGGCTTGGGAGCCGGTGTGTGTTATGCGCTTTATATTATCGTAACTCGGCAGCTGAGTTTGAGCTCGCCCCCTTTAGTTACATTGTTCTATACCGCCTTAGTGGGTACGGTTATTCTCAGCCCTCTGGTTGCGTTTGTTTGGGTTGCCCTGAGCCCGACAGCGCTGTTGTTAATGGCCTTAATGGGCCTCGTTGCCGCCATTGGGCATTTTTTACTCATTAAGGCCTTCGAATTTGCAACGGCATCAGAGCTTAGCCCCTTTAATTATTTTGAAATTGTGGGTGCCACCATTCTCAGCTACGTGTTTTTTGATTTTTTACCAAATCAACAAGGGTTTGTTGGCCTTACCCTGGTCGTCGTGAGTGGCTTATATGTTGCGCGAAGAACAATAAACATAAATAACCAGCAAAAGCAAGAGAACGTAATAGAAGTGCCGTGAATCAGCCTGTGTCACTAAAGTGGTGCGGCACCACCTTCGGCGATACGTTTATCTACAAAGGTGCTAAGTTCGTCATCAATACTTTCTTCAAGTTTTGGCTCTTCATAGTCTTTCAGCATTTGCTTCCAGATTTTATTGGCGCGCTGCGTAGCCGTTTCAGAGCCAGCATCTTGCCACGATTCAAAGTTGCGCCAATCGGAAAGCAGCGGGCTGTAGAATGCAGTTTCATAATTTTCCATGGTTTGTTTAGCACCAAAGAAATGATTTGCGGGCCCTACCTCGGCTATTGTTTCAACAGCCAGTGTTGATTCATTAATTTTTGCTGGCTGCATAAAGGCCATCATCATTTGTATCATTTCTGCATCTAGAATAACCTTCTCATAAGAGGCACAAAGGCCGCCCTCTATCCAACCATGTCCGTGCATGATAAAATTGACTTGACCTAAAAGACAGGCCCACAAAGACATTTGAGATTCGTAAACTGATTGCTCATCAGGAGCATTAGAGGCATTGGCATTGGAAGCACGAAGAGGGATTTTATATTTTCTTGCAAGCTGACCACTTGCAATTGTCGCCTGAGTGTACTCAGGAGTTCCAAAGGCGGGGGAGCCTGACTTCATGTCAACATTGGAAGTAAAACTACCGTAGATAGCAGGCGCACCTGGCCTGACACACTGATGAAAGGCGAGGCCAGCCAATGCCTCGGCATTTTGCTGTACCAATGCGCCAGCAATAGTGATGGGTGCCATCGCTCCAGCCAAAGTAAAGGGCGTATAGATTACGGGCTGGTTCCTTAGTGCCATTTCAATTGCGCCCTCTAGTAGAGCTTTGTCGTACACCAGGGGTGAATTGGCGTTAACCACCGTGGTCAATGAGGGTTCTTTTAAGAGTGTTGCCTCATCAATGCCACGAGAAATGCGGATCATCTCGATCGCGTCTAACATTCTCTCGCTTCCAATGGCATATCCAAATAGAGGCTTGGTAGATAGACGAGCCGCAGCAGAGACCGCCTTTAAGTGACGAATACTAACATCAACATCGCACGGCTCAACCGGGTATCCGCCTAGAGCATGTACAGTATTCAAGCTCTCACCAAGCTTGATCAAGTTTGAATAGTCTTCAAAGTTGCCTAAAATCCTGCCTCTGTCTAGGTCAGAAACATTGGGCGCGCTTGCGACCATTGTGTTTATAACAGAGCGACCCCCGACATGAACATGCCGCTCAGAATTTCTACCATGGAGGGTAAAGTCGCTTGGTGTTGTCGAGATTTTTTCCATGATAAAGTCGGGATCAAAGCGCACGCGCTGGCCATCGGGGTCCACGTCTGCGCCAGCGGACCTTAGTATTTCTACTGCGCGCGGGGACTGGATGTCCATACCGGTATCACGCAATACCTTGAGTGAGGCCTGATGAATAGACTCAATTTCGTCTTCCGAAAAAATTTCCATCGGCTGATAGGGATTCTGTGGCTGGCGATAGGGCGCTTGACGAAAGCTCTCTACCTTTCTTTTTTCCTTTGATCGTCCTCGTCTCATGCGGATACCTTTTATTAAAGGCCTTTATTATAGGAAGTTACAATATATATGTATAATTAATAATATTTGAATTTTATATAAAAAAATCTAATACATGTTGCGACTTCAACTGAGCCACTATAGGATGGTTCTTGCAATACGTACGCACGGCAGCGTGTCTGCTGCCGCAGTGTCTATGAATTTAACGCAACCCGCCGTAAGTCATCAAATAGCCGAAGCTGAGCGTCGCCTGGGGCGTAAATTATTTGCCAGAACCGGGCACAAACTGAGTTTGACTGCAGCCGGAGAGTTTCTTGCAGATACCGCGGAAAAAATTCTCGAACACGCCACACTTGTAGAAACAACTTTGCTTAATCGAGATGAGTCGGAGCCCATGGAAATCATTCGTATCGGCACCTACGCATACAGCTGTTATCGATGGTTGCCGAAAATTCTTAAACAATTGCAAGAAAAAAAACCAAAACTTCAATTTGAATTTGTTACAGATACCTCAAAAACGGCCATACAAAGCGTGATTGATGGTGATGTTGATTTGGGAGTTTCCGCGGGCACGCCTCGCTCTAAATTTCTTAACACACACCCCTTGTTTGTTGATGAGCTTGTGGGTATTTGTCCTGCAAACCACCCTTTGGCGGGGCGTAAGTATTTAGAAGCAACAGATTTTTTAGCTGATCCCTTTATCACCTACTCTGTTGTTGCGGAAACAGGGTTTGAGCAGGAGTTGTTATGGCGTCCAGCAGGATGCCGACCGTCAAAGTATATTCGTGCAGGCCTAACCGATGCGGTAATTGAATTGGTGCGTGCTGGGATGGGTTTAAGCATACTTAGTCGTTGGGCGGTGCAACCATATTTAGCAACGGCAGACCTTGTTTGTATTCCGCTCACCAAGTCTGGCTTGTCGTTGCAGTGGAGCGTTATTATGGGCCAAGGGAGTCAAAAAAATGAAAGCCTCAAAACAACACGTTGTGCGATTCAATCTTGGTGTAAAAACAACCTTTGAGGCCCTTATGCATATAATAGAAATAATAGCAAAATGAGAACAATCTAAAAACAATGAACTGGCGATCCTCAGTTGAAAAAAAAATCGAACTTTTTTCTGACTGGATTTTTGAAAACTGCAAAAAAACACTGCTTTTAACATTGCTTGGTGTAGTGGCTCTGAGCTTTCAATTGCCAAGCCTGACCATGGACACCTCGACCGAGGGATTTTTGCATAAATCCGACCAAATGCGTATTGACTATGATGCGTTTCGAGACCAGTTTGGTCGAGACGAGAAGATTATATTGGCTGTTGAAACGAGCAATATTTTTAATATTGGTTTTTTAACCAAGCTTGACGCTCTGCATAAGGAGCTAGAGCAACAACTGCCACACATTAAAGACGTTAACTCGTTGATTAATGCCAGACACACTTATGGCAGCGGCAGCTCTTTGGTTATAGAGCCGATGATTGGGGTTTTGCCCAGCAATCAGCAAGAGCTGGAAGAGCTAAAGGCAAGGGCGACCGCAAACAGTCTTTTTGATAACCTGCTTTATAGCGAAGATCATACAATTACCGTTATTACTGTTGATACCAATACTTATTCGCTTGAGCAAAGTGGGTCAGTAGAAGACAGCTTTGACTTTGATGCGGGTTTTGGTGACGACTTTAAGTTTGACTTTGATGTTGAAATTGAAGTAGAGAGTCAGGGTGCGGAAAAAGCCTATCTAAGCGATGCTGAAAATGATGAGATTATTGTCAAAGCACAGCAAATAATAAGCACTTTTGAGGCTGATGATTTTCAAATACACCTCACCGGCTCTGCGGCAATTGCGGGCATTTTTAAACAAGCCTTAACCGAAGACTCGAAGATCTTTATCAGCCTGATGATTGTTATGATTGTGGTCGTGTTGTTTGCCCTTTTTAGGCGAATTTCGGGGGTGCTTCTACCGCTTTCCTGTGTTGTTTTAACGCTTGTCTCGACCCTGTCTTTGATGGCCGCTTTTTCGGCGCCCTTCACTATGGCAACTCAAATTATGCCTACGTTCTTATTGGCGGTGGTTACCGGCGCATCAATCCACCTGCTGACTATTTTTTACAAGGATTTTGCCAGTACTGGTGATAAAAAAGCGTCGCTTCGATATGCCATGGGACACTCTGGGTTGGCGATAGTAATGACTTCGGTAACAACAGCTGTTGGCCTTTGGTCTTTTTCATTTTCAGAAGTTGCGCCGGTGGCGGATTTGGGTCGATTTTCCAGTATCGGAGTGATGATTGGTTTGTTTTTCACGCTCGTTCTTTTGCCGGCACTAATTGCTTTAATGAGAATTAAACATAAAAAATCGACAAAAGACAAGGGCGAAAACAGTTTGATGGACAGGGGTCTGTTGGCCATTAGCAGGATTGCAACAAGCAAAGCCAAAGGCGTTGTGATTATTAGCGCAGTGCTGATTGTTATCGCTGTGTTTTTTGCCGCACAGCTGCGTTTTTCTCACCACCCACTTAACTGGCTGCCGGACGATAATTTTGCCCGAATTGCCACGGAGACAGTTGATGAATCGCTTAACGGCTCTTTGACGCTTGAGATTATCATAGACACCCAGGTGACAAACGGCCTTTATAACCCGGAAGTGCTGAATACAATTGATCGAGTTTCTAACAATATCAATGTTGTTTCAACAGGCAATATGTACGTTGGCAAGGCAATTAGCGTGGTGGATGTTATTAAAGAAATTAACAAGGCGCTTAATAACAATTTGGCTGAGCACTATGTTGTTCCTAACAGTGGTGCGCTGATTGCACAGGAGTTTGTACTGTTTGGTAGTAGTGGTAGCAACGATTTAGAGGCGCTTGTTGATAGCGACTACTCAAAAGCCAGACTTACTCTTAAGGTTCCTTGGGTTGACTCGCTTGAGGCTAAAGTGTTTATACAAGACGCCCAAGCCTACCTTGACAAAGAGTTTGAGGGGCTTGCAAAAGTTACCTTTACCGGTATCGGCACATTGATGACCGTGACTTTTGAGAAGGCCATATACAGCAGTGCATTTAGTTACTTGCTGGCCTTTAGTTTTATCACGGTGTTGATGATTCTATTGGTGGGAAATCTTAAGATTGGGCTGATTAGCATGTTACCGAACGTCCTGCCAATTCTCTTTATTGCGATGATTATGAGTATTTTTGATATGCCACTGGACATGTTCACCCTGTTGATCGGTGCTATTGCGCTTGGCTTAGCGGTGGATGACACGGTTCATTTTATGCATAATTTTCGTCGTTATGAGATGCAATATAACGATGTTGACAAAGCTGTAGAGCTAACATTAATGGGCACCGGGAGAGCTATTACACTAACCTCTATCGTATTAGCGCTGGGCTTCTTGGTATTGACGTTTTCCAGTATGAATCACATGTTTAACTTTGGCATCTTGACGGCGAGTGCGATCTTGACGGCGCTTTTGGCTGACTTTTTCTTAATGCCAGCCATTATGAAGCTGATCATTAAAAGCAATAAAGACTTATAGAGTTTCCTTTTGCAAAAAAAAAGGCGCCATTGGCGCCTTTTCAGTACTTGCAGCGAAAGAGCTAAACTTGCGCTTGCGCCATTACTTCTTCAACAAAGTTATCGACTTTCTTTTCGATGCCTTCGCCTACTTCGAAACGAACAAATGACTCAACCTCAGCGTTGTTTGCTTTTACAAGCGCACCAACTGTTGTGTCTGGGTCTTTAACGAAAGACTGACCGTAAAGCGTCACTTCGCCAACAAACTTTCTCATTCTGCCAACAATCATTTTTTCAATGATGTTGTCAGGCTTGCCACTTTCTTTGGCTTGCTCGACAAAGATTGCCTTTTCTCTTTCAAGAAGGTCGGCGGAAAGTTGGTCTTCGCTAATGCACTCTGGCTTAGAGGCGGCAATATGCATTGCAACGTCTTTCGCTAGGTCGGCGTCATTGCCTGAAAGCACACTTAACACAGCAATTCGTTCGCCGTGCTTGTATGCGCCGATAACGCCATCGCTTGTTTTGATTGTTTGAACGCGTCTAACAGAAATATTTTCACCAACTTTAGCGATAATGTTTTCTCTTGCCTTTTCAACGGTTTCACCAGACTCTAGTATTTGAGTCAAAAATTCCTCAATATCTGCCGGCTGATTTTTAAGTGCCAAAGCACCTAAAGTGTTAACAAAGTCAATGAAAGCATCGCCCTTGGTTACAAAGTCAGTTTCGGAGTTAACTTCTAAAATAATGGCGGTCTTTTTATCGTCACTTAAAGTAACGTTAACCAGGCCTTCAGATGCGATACGACCCGCTTTTTTAGCGGCTTTTGCGGCGCCTGAAGCACGCATTAGGTCGATTGCCTCTTCCATGTTGCCATCAGTTTCCGTCAAGGCTTTTTTGCAGTCCATCATCCCTGAACCTGTTCTTTCTCTTAGTTCTTTAACTAAAGCGGCTGTAATTGCCATATTGTGTCTCCTGTTATTACGCTTCTTTGCTTTCAGTAGTTTTTTCGTCTGCTGGTGCAGCAGTAACTTCGGCTACTACAGGCTTGCTAGCAGGAGCTGCAGCCTCAGGGGCTTTTGCTTTTTCTACTACCGGCTTTTTTGCAGCGGGTTTGCTTGCTTTGGTTGTTGCTTTTGAAGTGGCAAGAGAGGCTTTTGCCTCTAGTACTGCATTTGCAATTTCTCTTGCGTAGTAACCAATCGCTCTAATAGAGTCGTCATTACCAGCAATAACGTAGTCAATACCGTCAGGACTATGGTTTGTGTCAACAACACCAATGATTGGCAAGTGCAGTGTACGTGCTTCGCGAACGGCGTTTTTCTCGTGACCGATATCAATAACAAAAACAACGTCAGGGATGCCGCCTAAATCTTTGATACCACCCAAGCTACGCTCAAGTTTTTCCATTTCTCTAGACATCATCAAAGCTTCTTTCTTATTGAACTGGGCAAAGTTCTCTTCAGCTAGGAATTCAAGGTCTTTAAGGCGCTTAATTGAAGCCTTAATGGTTTTGTAGTTAGTCATCATTCCGCCCAACCAGCGATGGTTGACGTAAGGCATACCACAACGGATAGCCTCTTCTTTAATGATGTCGCTTGCTGCTCTTTTTGTGCCAACAAAAAGAATAGAGCCGCCTGCTGCGGCAGTCTTGCTCGCAAAGTTCAATACATCATTGAACTGAGGCAGTGTTTTTTCTAGATTGATAATGTGAACACCGTTACGTGTTCCGTAGATGAAAGGTGCCATTTTTGGGTGCCAAAAACGGCTGCGGTGACCAAAGTGTACACCGGCCTCTAACATTTTCTTCATTGATGCTTTCGCCATGTTTTCTCCTGGGTTAAGACTTCCACGTCGCCTAACAATCAACCCCGATTAAAGGGCACCCTGATTGCTATTGGGGCTCTGTGTGATACGTTAATTAATCAAGCACCAACAAAAGTTAAATGCTTGGGTTTTTTATTTAACAATAACGCCTTTGTTGTTATCGTTAAAAGCAAAGTATTATCCCATACTTTTATATGTGTGGCAAAAGTTAGTTAATAATGCTTTTTTGTTTATTTATCATAGGGCTTTTCCTTTAAGCTGCGCAATGCTAGGTGAAGGCTCTTTTGTTTTTTTTCTTATAAAGCCCGTATTAAATTTTCTATATCCGAGGAAAATATCGGGCTATTTTTTGAGCCCAGTTTCAAAATCTAACCTGAAGACGTCTAAAGGCCTAGCGCGACGCTCCAGTTTCGCCCTTAAAACAGCGCCCTCCCAACCAATCCAGAAAAGTTCGGCTTTTGCAGTGCAATTAATATATGGCGGTATTTCGCCCTTAACTTGAGCAGCCAATAAACAAGTTTCTGTCTTTTTTTGCCATTTGTAAAACACATCGCTGAGTCGTTGTCTAAAAATATCCGGAAGGGTGTTTATTTCTTGGCCAAGGTTGCCAATCAAACAACCCCGGTTATAATCATGCCGCATCATATTAGAGCCCGCCTCTATCATAAAGTCGCTAATACGCTCTAACGGTGTACGGGCCTTGTTTAAATACGATCGATCTAGCATTTTGATAAAAAAATCACTATAAGCGTCAATCACGGCTAGGCCAAATATTTCTTTACTGCCAAAATAGGCGTAAAAAGAGCCTTTGGGCAAGCCCGCATTCTTCGTGATCTCATCCAGCCCTGTTGCCTCAAAACCTTTCTGAGTTAAAAGAGAAACACCGGCAAATAATAGAGAAAGGTGGTTTTCTTCAGTCTCTTTTAGATTCTTTTTAGGCCTGCCACGCAGTTGTTTTGTAATAATTTTTTTACCCATAAGTTTTGGCATACAAAAATCCGTCCAGTATATTAAATACATTGTTTACGCTAAAGCTTTTGCAAAGGCCACTGTAACCTTTATTAACGATAGCCTAACCAGGCGGTTTATCCATTAGACACAAAATTATTGAATGGTGTGCCTGATAACGGGGAAGCACGGTATTAATAAAAGTAGCCGCATTTGAGAGTCGGTCAAATATAAACTCTTGAGAGTATTTATCGTCAATGCCGTCTATTTTAGCCGCAGTGGCGCTTTCAATTAGTCGCCAAGCCGCGGTGATTACACTGGTCATCATTAAAAAATCAAACGCAATACCACCCAGCAGTTTTTTGTTGCTCTTGTTGTTTAGTATAAGATTTGCGGTCGCCTCTAGTGCTTCGACGGCTTGTTTATAGTTTTCTGCTTGCATTTTAGTGAGAAAGGCGGTGAGCGTGCTGGTGTCGATCAAGGTCATTTCTTGAATGAGTTCCTTAATCGCACAACCGTCATCGTTTACCACTTTTCGAAAGACCAAGTCCATCGCCTGAATGCCATTCGTGCCTTCGTATATAGGCAGAATTCGAGCATCACGAAACAATTGACCAGCACCGGTTTCTTCAATATAACCAGCACCACCGTGGCACTGGATGTTGAGATTCACAACCTCTTGCCCAATCTCAGTACACCAGCCCTTAACCAGGGGCGTCAACAGGCCAACTCTGCGTTTATGCATCTCAGCTTTTTTGGTTGTGCTTATTGCTTTAGATTGGTCAACTTCCGCACAGGCATAATAGGTCAAGGAGCGCGCACCATCCGTAAGAACCTGCATAAGGCTCAGCATGCGTTTTACGTCTGGGTGTCTGATAATTGGGCCGGGCTCTTTAAAGCCAGGCGCAACACCTTGTATTCTGTCATTACAATATGCAAGCGCTTGCTGGCATGCTCGGTCCGCTATTGAAACACCCTGAAGGCCGACTGTAAGGCGAGCGTTATTCATCATCGCAAACATACACTCCAGTCCTTTATTTTCTTCTCCAATCAGATAGCCCACCGCCCCAGATTTTTCGCCATAACTCATAACGCAAGTTGGGCAGCCATGTATGCCTATTTTCTTTTCAAGTGAAACAGCCTTGCAGTCGTTCTTTTGGCCCAGCTTGCCTTCTGTATCTGTCAGCATTTTTGGAACCAAGAAAAGAGAAATACCTTTAACACCTGCCGGTGCGTCAGAAAGTCTGGCTAGAACAAGGTGTGCAATGTTCTCAGCCATGTCGTGATCACCCCATGTAATAAAGATTTTTTGACCTTTAATGAGGTAGTGGTCATTTTCACGCCATGCTTTAGTTTTAAGCGCCCCTAAGTCTGACCCCGCCTCAGGCTCTGTTAGGTTCATTGTCCCAGTCCAACTACCACTAATAAGCTTTGGAAGATAAACACTCTTTACCTGTTCCGTGGCTCCATAGTTGATTGCCTCAATGGTGCCTTGAGTCAGCAGTGGGCACAGACCCCAAGACATGTTTGCAGCATGCCACATCTCTTGGATGCTGACTGCAAGCACAAACGGCAAATCTTGGCCGCCATACTTGGGGTCGAACTGCAAAGAGCCCCAGCCGCCATTAACATACTCTTGGTAAGCTTCCTTAAATCCGTTGGCGGTGCTAACGGCACCTTCTTGGTTAATTGATACGCCTTGCTCGTCACCACTTTTGTTGATTGGCGCAAGCTCGTCCCTTGCAAGTCGACTAGCCGCCTCTAAAAGTGTGGGAACAATCTCAGCAACATCGCTATTTTTCAGCAGTACCTCATTCACAAGGAACTGCATTTCATTTACTGGGGCTGTATACATAAACATTAGTTATTGGACTCCTGGGAGATGATTGCACGCAAGGTGTGTTTTTGAATTTTCCCTGTTGCTGTTTTGGGTAGTGGGCCAAAGATAATCTTTTTTGGCCTTTTAAATTTAGCCATATTTTCTTTACAAAAGTGAATCAGGATATCTTCAGTGACCACCGACTCAGGCCTAAGCTCAACAAAGGCGCAGGGCACCTCTCCCCAAAGCTCATCGGGCATGGCAACCACGGCCGCTTCGCCGACATCTGGATGTTTGTACAATACATTTTCAACCTCAATGGAGGAGATATTTTCGCCACCAGAAATAATAATATCTTTTGAGCGGTCTTTAATTTGTATATAGCCGTCACTATGCACAACAGCTAAATCACCACTGTGAAACCAGCCTCCTGCAAAAGCCTCATCGGTTGCTTCAGGGTTGTTTAAGTAGCCCATCATACAGGTGTTACCACGAATGACAATTTCACCGATAGTTTCACCGTCAAAAGGCACTAGCTTGCCGCTATTTTGGTCAATTACACTAACATTTTCTGTCATCGGAAAGCGTACACCTTGCCTTGATCTTAGTTGGGCCTGCTCATCACTTGACTTTGACTGCCACTCTGCCTGGGGTGCGGCTTGAAGTATGTGGCCGTAAGTTTCGGTAAGGCCATAAACGTGCATAACGTCAAAACCCATTGCCATCATGTTTTCTAGCACCTTGACTGGTGGCGGTGCACCTGCAGTCATGACGTGAACCGTGTGGTTAAAAGATTTTTTGATGCCGTCAGGCGCATTGGCCAGCATGCTAAGCATAATCGGCGCACCGCCAAAGTGTGTAATCCCGTGTTCTTCGATTTTACTGAACACCACCTCAGGTATAAAAGTGCGGAGACAGATAACCGTTCCCGCAACAGCAGCCATGGTCCAAGCGTGACCCCAGCCGTTACAATGAAACATCGGCACGCTGTACAAATACTTTGGATGGTTGGGCAGCTGCCAGCCAATAACGGTGCCCATACTCATCAAATACGAACCACGGTGGTGATAAACAACCCCTTTTGGCCTGCCAGTAGTACCTGATGTATAGTTGAGTGAGATAGGGCTCCATTCGTCTTCAGGGCGGATCCACTCGAAGTTGGCGTTACCTGTGGATAACACATTTTCGTAGTCTGGCGCGATTATAGCGGTTGTTGGTTTTGAATTCGCGTGTGGGTCGTTTATCAAAATCACCTGAGGTTTATTTGCAGATTTTACTAAAGCGGCCTCAGCTACCTCCCCAAGTTCAGCATCAACAATAAATACTTTTGCGTTGCCGTCTTCCAAAATATAGGCAATAGTTTGTGCATCCAGGCGTGTATTAATGGTGTTTAACACTGCGCCAGCCATTGGCACTGAAAAATGTGATTCGAACATCTCAGGTGTATTAAAAGCAAGAACAGCTACAGTATCACCTTCAGCAATACCCAGGCCTACAAAGGCGTCGGCCATTCTGACGCAGCGCTCTCTCAAGCCCCCCCATGTAAGCTCTTTATCCTCATAAATGAGCGCAGTTCTGTGCCCGAATACATCTGCAGCGCGGTGCAGAAAAGAGATGGGGGTAAGAGGTACAAAATTTGCTAAGGTTTTTTTCACGAAGTTAATTCCTAAGGGTTTGTCCTGCATCAAGCATACTAACGATGCGCGCCTGAGTTTCTGGGGATTTAGCTAAACTTAAAAACGCCGCACGCTCTGCATTGAAAAGGCCCTGTTCAGTCGCTAAAGTGCCCTCGACACAATCTCCACCTGTGACTATTCTGGCAATCTCGATGCCAACTGTTTGGTCATGAGGTGTTAAGAACCCTTTCTCAAGGTTTGTTGATAGCCACAACTTCATTTCCTCAAAATGTGTTTTCCCAGTTAGTCTTAGCGGCTCTCTTCGCGGTGTTTTTTTCACTTTGTTAAGGGTTGAAAGGGCGATGCCTAGCATATGGTCTCGGTTTACATGAAAGCTATCGGTCGGCCTGGTGAAAGCAAGTTTTTCAGCCTCTAAAGGAGAGTTTGCAAGCTTTCCAAGACCAATATTCATAAAGGCGTTCCATGTGGCTTGTCGAGAGTCTCCAAGTTTTTCATTCCATCGATATAGAACTTCTTTGCAACCGCCGCCAGACGGTATCAGGCCTACGGAAGATTCGACAAGCCCCATCACAGAGTTGGTGTTGGCTATTACTTGGTCGGTATGTAGCACGACCTCAAAACCACCACCTATGGACATACCAACGGGCACCGATACAACGGGTAGGCTGCTGTCACGCATTTGGAGCATTGTATTTTGGAAGTGCTTGAGAAAGTCGTCAAGTTTCTGATAATCATTCGTTTCAAAACATTCACGAACACTCCAAAGACTAACTCCGCACGAGAAATGCTGAGAGTCGTTGTGCACAATAATTCCTCTCAATCCTCTTTTTTCGGCCTCATAAACAGCGTCCGACAAGATGTCTAAAGAACCACTATCCAGCGCATTGGCTTTAGAGTGAAACTCCACCACAGCAGCCTCTTTATACTCATACCAACTGGCAACAGCGTTGCTATTTTCTGCCTTTAATGTTTGTTTGAGCTCTGAAAACCTGAGTGTATCGTTGGAGTGCACTATGGGTGCATAAACACCAGTTTCTTGAAGGACTTGTAAGCCTTCGGCTGGCGCATTGTAAAAGTTTTTTTCAGCATTTTTTAGCAAAAAAGCTGGGACAGGCCTGCCTTCGTCTGTGAGTCTGTTAATAAAATATTCGTGACCGATGTTGTCAAGCAGTTCAAACGGGCCCTTGATCCAGTTGTAGCCTAGCTTCATAGCGTCGTCAATATCTGCGGGGTTGCTTGTTACATCTGGTAGCAGAGAGGCCGCATAACACAGTACTTCTGACAACACTTTCCAGGCAAATTCGCCATGTGGACCACGGTCTTGAAGCAACACTTTAACACCTTCCTTTTCACTCTTTTCTAGCAAGTCCGACTTAATCCTGGCAAAGGAAATGTATTTGCCACTGTTAAAATCTATAACTTTTCTGTCGCCCCCAAGGCCTTGATAAAAACCTTGATTGTTCTTGTTGCCAGTTTGACCGTTAGTAACCATATTGGCAACAAATTCGTTTGTTTTGGCGTATTTATGAAAAGGGTCGTTGTCAGGAAGAATATTAACCAAACTTTGAGCAACATCCACCATTAGGTCGATGCCAATTAGGTCGTAAAGGCCAAAAACGCCGGTTTTTGGAAAACCAAACGGCCTGCCAAATACTGCATCGGCCTCCGCTGGAGACAAGCTCATCTCAAAAGCAAGGTTGAGTGCACATTGGATTGCAAACACCCCAACCCTATTTGCTAAAAAACCTGGCTTGTCTTCACAAAGGATAACGCCTTTTCCAAGCTGCATTTCACTAAACTGATTGAGGGTGTCAATAACCTCGTCAGCTGTTTGTTCGCCTCGAACAAGCTCAAGCAGGCGCATAAATCTCACAGGATTAAAAAAGTGAGTAATAGCAAAGTTCTGACAAAATGAATTTGGCATTCCTTTCGTCAACAGAGCAATTGGGATTGTTGAAGTATTTGAGGTGATGATTGTATCAGTGCCACAGCAGTCAATTAAATTTCTATATAACTGTTGTTTCAGGTTAAGCCTCTCAACAATAGCCTCTGCTACCCAGTCACAATCAGCAAGTTTGTCAAAGTCGTCTCTAGTGTTGCCAATATAAATGAGCGCCTCGGCCTCTTCACTGATAAGCCCCGGCATTTCAGGGTTTTTAAGGCGCTCCAACCCTTTACGAGCAAGAGCGTTAACATCTTCCCCTTCAGTTGGAAGATCAAGTAGTATTACCTCAATTCCGGCATTAGCCACTTGACCCGCAATGCCGGCCCCCATTGTGCCAGCGCCGATAACACCAACTTTCTTAATTTTTTTGGTCATTGTGTATATAAATCCTGTTTAATTTGTGTGTTCGATAATAAAAGCTTTAATTGCGTCAAGTGTTCTTTTTGGGGACTCTATCGGCAACATGTGCCCAGTTTTGTCTATTTGAGTTATTCGAGCTCTCAAACTTGATGCCAACTCCAGTCCAAATTTGATGGGAGTCATTTTATCTTCGCTGGCAAGGATTACGTGAGACGGGATGTTGATTTCAGAGATTCTAGACTCGCCTGCACAGTAGTTGTGACACGCTTTGAAGTCGGTCGCCAGAGGGTTGCCTGATATAATCTGTCTTGCAATAGCAATTGGCTGCATTCCAGGTACAGCGCTAATGCCGGCGTGAGTTTGTGACCCAAACCCCCACCGAAGCATGAAGTCCGCCCCTTCAGCTGCAGATGATTCGGCAGCGGTAATAAGTAAATCACTAACGGGTATTGAGGCCGAACTAGCAACCGCAGTTAGAGTTTTTAGCCTATCACCAAGACCCCCTGCAGCTTCCAGTGCCACTAAAAAGCCGGCAGAATGCCCAACCAAGTGAATTGATGGCGCCTCTATAGTGTTAAGAGCTTTAACCAACCACTGACCCGTAGCTTCAATCGTACTTAACGGCTCGCCTGCAGAAAGGCCGTGACCAGGAAGATCAGGAGCAAAAACTGAATACCCGTGAAACGCAAACCATCTTGATTGCAATGCCCAGCACCTGTGATCAAGACCACTTCCATGAACGAAAACAACAACAGGCTTGTCTTTATCAAAAACACAACCTCCGGTGGCTGCAAATGTTTTATGCTTGTTAACGATTGTAATCACCCGGTCAGCCTCTCTACCGCTTTTAGGCCGCCTTTGAAATCCTTAATAATGTCGGCAATAGATTCAATACCAACAGAGACTCTAATAAGGTCCACGCTGCTTCCTGCGGCCTTCATTGCCTCGTCGTTAAGTCGAGAATGTGTTGTGCTGGCGGGGTGTAGTACAAGCGTTCTGGAATCACCCACATTGGCCAGATTAGAAGCAAGTGTTAATGCATCCATGAACGCACGACCTCCGTTGCGTCCACCTTGTACGCCGAAGCACAACATGGAGCCAGCGCCTTTTGGGAATAATCGTTCGGCAACTTTGTGTGTGGGGTTGTCAGGCAAGTCGGGGTGGTTAACCCAAGTTACCAGTTCCTGCTCAAGAAGCCAGCGAGTTAATTGTTTTGCATTTTTAACATGTTGCTGCATTCTTAAGCTCAGTGTTTCTATGCCTTGCAATAATAAGAAAGCAGTATGAGGGCTCATTGAAGGACCAAGGTCGCGCATTGATTCTGCACGAATTCTCATTACTAGAGCCGAAGGGCCGTACTCCTCCCAAAAGCTAATTCCGTGAAAAGGTTCGTAGGGCTCAGTGAGCGTCGGATGCTTGCCGTGTGCGCCCCAGTCAAATGCTCCGCCATCAACAATAGCTCCACCAACCGCCACGCCATGACCACCCATCCACTTAGTAACAGAATGGACAATAATATCTGCGCCGTGATCGAACGGACGACAAAGTGAAGGCGTTGCAAAAGTTGCATCCACCACAACAGGCAGTCCATACTCATGAGCAATTTTGGAAATAGCGGGCAAGTCCGAAACCTCAAGCCCAGGATTACCTATTGACTCACAAAATACAAGTTTGGTGTTATCTTGAATGGCCTCTGTGAGAGCTTTTGAGTCGTTAATCGACACAAAAGTGCAATCAATGTCAAAGCGTTTGAGGGTGTGTTTCAGCAGTGTTGCAGTCGAGCCGTAAATCTGAGCTGCGCTAACAATGTGGTCGCCAGCAGAGCACAAGGTGATAAAGGTAACAAACAGCGCGCTCATCCCTGAGGCCGTACAAATGGCTCCCGTTCCTCCCTCAAGGGCGGCAATCCTCTGCTCCAGGGTTGCAACAGTTGGGTTGGTCATGCGACTGTAAATGTGACCGCCTTTTTCTATGTTAAATAGAGCTGCTGCTTCATCTACACTCTCAAAAACATAGGAGGTTGTTTGGTAGATTGGAACGGCGCGAGAGCCATATAATGGATCTGGTTGGTAGCCGCTGTGAAGCGCAATTGTTTCTTCACCCAGAAAAGATGACTTGCCCATATATCTCCTAAATAAATATTTTAAATATAAAGTCCGAATTATACACATGTCTCAAAAAATGTAATTATTTATTAGACGGTCATATATTAAATATGATTTCTTTATTTTTAAGTGTTATAATTTTCTTCTAATTTTCTATAAAAGGCCAGAAATGAATCAGAACGTACAGTTAACACCATCGGGGCGTATTCGTAAATCGCCTTATTATGAGGCAACTTTGCGCTGCGGGGTTCAGGCCTTTACAGTGTACAACCATATGTTAATGCCGACTTCTTACGCAGGCCCAGAGGCGGATTATTGGAATCTGGTTAATAACGTTACAATGTGGGATGTGGCCTGTGAGCGCCAAGTAGAAATTAGTGGTAGCGATGCTTATCGATTTGTTGAGTACATTACCCCAAGAGATCTTTCAAGTTTGCAAGTTGGTCAAGGAAAATATGCGTTTATTGTCGATGAAAATGGTGGTATTATCAATGACCCCATAATATTAAGACTTGAAGAGCAGCGCTTTTGGCTCTCTATTGCAGATAGTGACGTTTTGCTCTGGACTAGGGGGCTTGCATGTGGTTTGGGCTGGGATGTGCAAATTCACGAACCCGACGTGTCACCGCTTGCAATTCAAGGGCCAAATAACCTACCTTTAATGAACGACTTATTTGGGGATTGGGTTAACGACCTCAAATATTTCTTTTTTAAAGAAACCAAATTAGAAGGCATTCCTTTAATTGTGCAACGTTCAGGCTGGAGCAAGCAGGGTGGTTTTGAACTTTATTTAATGGACGGCACACAAGGTGATAAATTATGGGAAGCGGTCATGAGCGCTGGCAAGAAGTATGATATTAAGCCCGCTACACCAAATAACATTGAACGCATTGAGTCGGGGCTTTTTTCGTGGGGCAACGACATGAGGCTTGAGAACAACCCTTTAGAGCTGCCGCTTGGGAGGTTTTGCCAACTTGACAAAAGTGCTGAATATTTAAGTAGAGAGGCGTTACAAAGAATTAATTCAGAGGGGGTAAAAAACAAAGTTGTCGGTTTAGTGCTGGCTGGCGATGCACTTGGCGGCGGCTGTGAAAGCACATGGCAAATATTCTCAGACAACAAATGGTGTGGAAAGCTTACCAGTGTGGCACACTCACCGCGACTTAATTCAAATATAGCTTTTGCAACGGTTAGTAGTCAGCTGAGTGAAATTGGTACAAAGCTAACGGTTGAAACGCCTTGGGGGTCGCGAAATGCAACGGTGTCCAGCATTCCATTTATCTAACAAAGTTACAGACCAGATGCCTGCAAAGTATTGTGATCATGCTAACGCTATGGAAGGTTTTAGAGTCAGGTAAAAAGAAGTGTGAAAATTAACTGCGCACCATAAAGAATTACAGCCTACCTCTGAAAGAGTGTGAGTTTAGAAAATATTCAAAAAGCAGATTTTTTCAAGCGCTATTTAAATAGCCTATCCACAATCCTTTATGGCTAGCTTAACTCAAGAGTTAAATTAGTCAATGACTGGTTTACAAGGCACCAAAAGAAAAACTCATGAAAAATACAATTAATAAGTTTCGAAATTTTTGGCAAAAAATCTCTTTTTCAAATGAGAAAAATACAGCGTTTAATCCAGATCTAGATGAAGAAAGTTTAGCTCAAATAAAGGGCGATATTGACTATTGCGTCCATTCAATGGCAGGCGAAATGTCCTTGCGCACACATGCTTGTAAAATTGCAAGTGATTATCAATCGTTGAGTGAGGTTGGTAGAGAAAAGTTTTTCATGCTACTGCTTAATCACTACCACTTTGATCAAGAAAACGCGGATACCATTATTAGTAATTGGAAAAATAATGAGGATGACGTTTGGTGTTTGCGTGCTGCCTTAGAGTCACAAAGCCTTAAATTATTTAAACTTTTTAACGGGCTTAATGAGGGGGTTAAATTTTTGGTGGATATGCGTGCAGATATGCTTAGTGCGCAAAAAAATAACATCGCTTTCAAGCCACTTCAAAATGAACTCAAATATTTACTTAAAGAATGGTTTGATTTGGGGTTCTTAGAGCTTAAAGAGGTTAATTGGAATTCACCCGCATTACTTTTGGAAAAGTTGATTAAATACGAAGCGGTCCACGCAATAAGAGGTTGGAGCGATTTAAAAAACAGACTGGACTCGGATCGTTATTGTTATGCTTTTTTTCACCCACAAATGGAAAACGAGCCGTTAATTTTTATTGAAGTGGCACTCACAAACGGCGTGGTTGGAAATATTGATCAGTTATTAGATGAAAACGCACCTACTGTAGACCCGATGAGCGCTGATAGCGCAATGTTTTATTCCATTTCTAATACTCAAAGCGGACTTGCAGGTATTAGTTTTGGCAATTATTTAATTAAAAGCGTGGTGAAAGAATTACAAAAAAACCACCCTAATTTAACTAATTTTGCCACTCTTTCGCCTATTCCTGGCTTTAATCACTGGCTTGGTCAAAATATTTCTACTATTGATGAAGTGCTTAGTAAGGATGAAAAAGATGCGCTTATCTCTATAAGCCAATCGGCCACCATTGAAAGCACACTTAAAACACTTCTTTATTCAAGCTGGCTTGAAAACGAGAGCGTTAAAGAGGCCCTTGATAGGCCTTTAAGAAAATTGGCTTTACACTATCTGAGCAAGGAAAAATCAGGTAATAATAGAGCTAAAGATCCAGTTGCTCATTTTCACTTAAGCAATGGTGCATCTATTGGAAAAATCCATGTACTTGCTAACACTTCGAGTCGCGGCATGAAAGAGTCTTCTGGCATGATGCTTAATTATCTTTACATGCTCGATAAGATTGAAAATAACGGCATCCAATACGTTGAAAACGGCATAATTTCCACCGATCAAGTTAAGAAAAAAAGGAAGTGAAAGTGGCTTTTTGCTTACACCTTGTCTGCTTGCACCAATTCAGAGCGCATTGCGTCAATCGTCGTCTTGTAGTTGTCGGTATTAAAAATGGCAGAGCCAGCTACAAATGTATCAGCGCCAGCAGCAGCAATCTGCCTGATGTTATCGATTTTAACGCCGCCATCAATCTCTAATCTGATGTTTAGGCCTCGATCGTCGATCATTTTTCGAACAACTCTCAATTTGTCTAACGAGGAAGGGATAAAGGACTGCCCACCAAAGCCCGGATTAACCGACATCAGTAAAATCATGTCGAGACGATCCAGTACGTGTTCAAGATAGCTTAGAGAGGTGGCTGGATTGAAAACTAGGCCCGCTTTACAGCCTTGTTCTTTAATCAGCCCAATGGTGCGGTCAAGGTGCTCGGAGGCTTCGGGGTGAAAGGTAATGTAGCTCGCACCCGCCTTGGCAAAATCTGGGATGATTCGGTCAACCGGCTTAACCATGAGGTGCACATCAATTGGCGCTGTTACACCGTGACTTCTGAGTGCGTCGCACACTAATGGCCCTATCGTTAGGTTGGGTACATAGTGGTTGTCCATGACGTCAAAGTGGACAATGTCCGCACCTGAGGCGAGAACGGTGTCAACTTCATCGCCTAGCTTGGCAAAATTAGCGGCCAAGATAGAAGGGGCAATATAGTTTGGTTGTTTCATGTTAACTTTATTGTTTATTGATCAATCGTTAGTAAGCATTGGCCTGTCATTTCTGCTGGGCTTTCAACGTTCATCAGCTTAAGCAAGCTTGGTGCTAAGCCAGCTAAAGACCCTACAACGGGCTCGAGCAAGGTCACTTTGCGTTCGCCGACATAAATAAGCGGCACGGGGTTGGTGGTATGGGCGGTGTGACTTTTGTTGGTTTTTGGGTTGATCATTTGTTCGGCGTTGCCGTGATCTGCTGTGATGAGCATTTCTGCGCCAGTCTTTTGGCAGGCTTTGTGAATTCTTCCTAGGCAAGCATCAACAGCCTCAACCGCACTAATAGCAGCAGAAAGTTTGCCGCTGTGTCCGACCATGTCGGTGTTGGCATAATTACAAATAATCAAGTCGTATTTGCCAGATTCAATTGAAGCCACAAGGGCGTCGGTTAATTCGGGTGCGCTCATTTCAGGCTGGAGGTCGTAAGTAGCTACATCAGGTGATTGAATAAGTGTTCTGTCTTCGCCTGGTAGAGGGTCTTCAACGCCACCATTAAAGAAGAACGTAACGTGCGCGTATTTTTCTGTTTCAGCTATCCGTAGTTGACTTAAGCCCAGATCTGAAATATAGCCACCCAGTGTGTTGTTAATGGTTTGCGGCGGGTAAGCGCAAGGCAAGTTAAACGCCTCTTTGTACTGGGTTAGGCAAACAAAGTGGACCGGCGTAAATGTTTCACGTGAAAACTCCGAAAAATTAGCATCGGTCATTGCTTGAGTTAATTCGCGTGCACGATCGGCACGAAAATTCATAAAGATAACCGCATCACCTTCGTTGATAGTTACAGATTCGCCAATAGTGGTAGGCTTGATAAACTCGTCGTTTTCGCCGCGCTCGTAAGCTTCTTCGATAGCTTCGGCTGCAGTAGTTGCGCTGTATTCGCCCTTGCCATTGACAAGAAGGTTGTAGGCTTTTTCAACTCTGCTCCAGCGATTGTCTCTGTCCATTGCATAAAAACGCCCAATAACAGAGGCGATTCGACCTTTGCCGAGTTCTGTTATTTTGTCTTCTAAATCGACCACGAATTCGTTGGCACTGTTTGGTGGTGTGTCTCTGCCATCGGTGAAAAGGTGAAGGTAGATTTCTTCACAGCCTTTTTGACTGGCCATTTCAAGCATTGCCAGAATCTGGCCGTGGTGCGAGTGCACGCCGCCATCGGATAATTGACCCATAATGTGGGCGGCTTTACCGTTATCGTTGGCCGCATTTAATGCTGAGCACAAGGTCTCATTGCCAACAAAAGCGCCCGAATCAATATCGTTTTGAATAAGAGTGTAGTTTTGCTCAATAATTCTGCCCGAGCCAATGGTTAGGTGGCCCACTTCAGAGTTGCCCATTTGTCCGTCAGGCAGACCAACACTTGCGCCAGAGGTGCCAATTAATGTGCTTGGATAGTGGCTTATAAGAGAGTCCCAAACCGGCGTGTTGGCAAGCGCTATAGCGTTGTTTTCGCTATTTTCTGAATGACCCCAGCCGTCGAGAATAATGAGTAATTTTGTTTGTTTCATCGTGTGGTTTGTGTATTAAACGTTAAATAAGAAGTGAACAACGTCTCCGTCTTTGACAATATACTCCTTGCCTTCAGATCGCAACTTACCAGCATCTTTTGCGCCTTTCTCGCCCCCACACTCAAGAAAGTCATCAAAGGCCACTGTTTCTGCTCGAATAAAGCCTTTTTCAAAGTCACCATGAATTTTACCAGCCGCAACGGGCGCACTGTCGCCAATGTTGATTGTCCATGCGCGAACCTCTTTAACACCAGCGGTAAAGTAAGTTTGTAATCCAAGCAGCTTATAGCCTGCATGAATTAAACGATCTAATCCTGATTCTGTTTGTCCCATGTCGTCTAAAAAACTTTGCTTGTCTTCGTCGTCTAGCTCGGCAATTTCGGATTCAATGTCCGCACAAATACTGACAACTTGCGAATTTTCTTGACTGGCAAAATCCTCAACGGTGGTTAGGTGCGGGTTGTCTGAAAAGCCACTTTCGCTAACGTTGGCAACATACAGTACCGGTTTTGAAGTTAAAAGCTGTAAGCCCTTAAGCAGTTTGGTTTCTTCTTCATTAAATTCAAGCAATCGAACCGGCAAGCCGTCTTCTAGTGCCGGCATGATTTTTTCAAGCAGGCATTTAAGGGGTAAACCCTCTTTCTGGCCAGATTTTGTGTTTTTCAGTGCCTTTTGATAGAGTTTTTCTACGGCCAGCATATCCGCTAGTGCTAACTCTGTATTAATGATTTCAATGTCATCGAGTGGCGACACTTTACCAGCAACATGGATAACATCCTCGTTTTCAAAACAGCGAACAACGTGCAGAATTGCATCGGTTTCACGAATATTGGATAAAAATTGATTACCAAGACCTTCGCCTTTTGAAGCGCCTTCGACCAAGCCGGCAATATCTACAAATTCCATTGTTGTTGATAAGATTTTTTCAGGCGAGACAATGGCCGCCAACTGGCTGAGGCGAACGTCGTTGACAGGCACAACGCCTACGTTCGGCTCAATGGTGCAAAAAGGGTAGTTGGACGCATCAATGCCCGCCTTAGTGAGTGCGTTAAAAAGGGTTGATTTGCCGACGTTTGGTAGGCCTACAATGCCACATTTAAATCCCATTTGTTTCTCCTTGTGCTGTGTGCAGCTGCTTCATTGCCTCTTCAAATTTGCCCTCGACAATTTGGCTTATGACGCTTATTGCATCACTCATGCTGTCTTCGATTAGGGTTAGTTCTTTTGTGCTTGGTTGATTTAGAACAAAGTTAACCACTTCGTTTTTATTGCCCGGATGGCCAACGCCGATTCTGAGGCGGTAAAATTCTTTACTGTTTAGCGCTTTGATTGTGTCTCTAAGGCCGTTATGGCCGCCATGGCCGCCGCCTTTTTTTAATTTTGTTGTTCCTGGATTAAGATCCAACTCGTCATGTACAACGAGTATTTCTTCGGCTTCAATATTGAAATAGTTGGCCAGCGATTGAATGGCTTGGCCCGAACAGTTCATAAAGGTTTGAGGCTTTAAAAAACGTACTTTTGTATTGGCCAGCAAGGCTTCGCTTGTTTCTCCAAAAAATTTAGATTGTTTGTTGAAGCTGGCGCCCAATTGGTGCGCCAATGCTTCAACAAACCAGAAGCCAGCATTGTGGCGATGTGCTTGATAGTCTTTGCCGGGATTACCCAGGCCAACAATCAGCTTAATGGCCACAATGCTTTGATGTGTTTATTGAGTCAAAAAGACCAATCACATTAGGCTTCGTTGTCTCCATCTTCAGAGGCAGCGTCGTCGCTTTCAGGCGCGACAGGCGCTTCTGAGAAGTCTTCCTCTTCCCCGGTGGCAACTTTAGCTTCAGAAACTGAAACAACAGTTTGGTCATGTGCTTCAACATCATCATGCTGAAGGGCCGTAATAACAACACCCTTAGGCAATACTAGATCTGTAAGACTGATATGGTCGCCAATCGCTAGGCCACTAATATCTACATCAATACCGTGAGGCATGTCTTTAGGTAGGCATGAAATTTCAACCGCAACGACAAACTGGTTTAAAAGAGCGCCAAGGCGTAACGCCTCGTTTTCTTCTTCGCCAATAAAGTGAAGTGGTGATGTTGTGACAAGCGCATGCTTCGCATCAACACGCAAAAAGTCAATATGACTGATGGTGTTTTTCGAAGGGTGGCGTTGCAAGTCTTTGATAATAACCGACTCTTTATTTTTGCCAACAACTAGATCCAGTACCGAAGTAAATGAATCTTCGTTTTCTAGTAAGTGGGTAATTTCATGAAAGTCAACAGTTATCATAGATGGGGCATCTTTGCCACCATAAATAATACCTGGTACTTTTTCTTCTTTACGCAGGCGGCGGCTCGCACCTTTGCCCTGGTCTTCACGCGCAATGGCGTTTACAGTAATACTCATTTTGGGTTCTCCATTAAATGCAAAAAACATCACAAACGTGATGTCGATTTTATGCTGCCTTGCGACCAGGCAGACTGGGAGATAATTTTACCCGAAAATGAAAGCCTTGCAACGCAATTGCACTACCGAGATTTGAGCCAAAACAAAACACCGACTGCGCCACTCACACTGGCATAGAGTACAAGGGATTGGGTGATGAAAATGCCCGAGAGGATGATCAGTGTGCCGGCAATAATAACAGCACTTTGTTTGGCAGCGTTTTCTTTTAATTGCTTAACAATAATATCGGTTTGTTGTTTGGCAATTTTTTGCCCTTCTGCGCCCTTTTCCAGTTGCTTCAGTGCCTTAATGGCAAGCATAGGCAGTTGTGGTAATTCAGCTAGTAGCTCAGGCAGTTGTTCGGATATTTGTTTGACCGAGTTTTTAAAGCTGTATTTTTCTTTGACCAAATTTTCCAGGAACGGTTTGGCGGTTGCCCAGAGGTCTAAATCGGGATAGAGCGTACGACCAAGACCCTCAATGTTCAGCAAGGTTTTGTCCAAAAGCAACAACTGCGGCTGAATAGAGATGTTAAATCGCCTGGCCTCTTTAAACAGGCTTAAGAGCACTAAACCAAAGGATATTTCACTGAGTGGTTTTTGAAAAATAGGCTCACAAACACTGCGAATGGCGTTTTCAAATTCCAAGATATTGGTGCCCTCTGGTACCCAGCCAGATTCAAGGTGCACCTGAGCCACGCGTTTGTAGTCTTGGTTAAAAAAGGCCAAAAAGTTTTGTGCTAAGTAGTATTGATCCTCATCACTCAGGCTGCCCATGATGCCAAAATCAATGCCTATATATTGCTCGCCTTCACCGACAAAAATGTTGCCGGGGTGCATGTCTGCATGAAAGAAATTGTGCTCAAACACTTGAGTGAAAAAGATAATAACACCATTCTCGGCAAGTACTTTTAAATCAACGTTGTTTTCTTTAAGGGTCTCGATTTGGCTAATGGGAGTGCCATAGATGCGCTCTGTCACCAGCACATTTGAACGACACAAGTCCCAATGCACCTTCGGTACATATAACAGGCTTGAGCCCTCAAAGTTCTTTCTAAGCAAGGAGGCATTTGCAGCCTCTGTCATCATATTAAGTTCGTTGTAAATAATGCCCTCAAATTCGGCCACAGCCTCAACTGGGCACAGTCTTTTGCCATCAGGGTGTTTTTCCGCCAGTGCGGCAAAAGCGTAAAGCAGTCTGAGATCGCGCTTTATTTTCTTTTTAATGTCGGGGCGAACAACCTTGATAATGATTTCTTCGCCGTCAAGGCTAACGGCGCTATGTACTTGTGCGATAGAGGCGGAAGCCAGTGGCGCATCATCAAACGAAGTAAAAAGTTCGGCGACACTAGCACCCAGTGCTTTTTCAATAATGGCTTTGGATTCTGATGCTGGGAATGGCGGGCACTTGTCTTGCAATTTGGCAAGCTCATCGCCAATATCGTCTGGCAATAAGTCTCTACGGGTCGACAAAGTTTGACCAAACTTAATAAAAATCGGCCCCAATTCTTCAAGTGCGCGGCGGATTCGCTCGCCTCTAGAGAGTTTGCTAGAAGGAAAATAGTGCCACGGCGTCAGATATATCAACGGCTTAAAGCTTTTTAGTAAAGGTGTTGATAGAATGAGGTTGTCAAGTCGGTAACGAACCAGTACCCGAGAGATGCGAATAAAGCGCAATAGGCTTCTCATTTACTTTGCCCCGCCATTAAAAAAACGCGAACGAGAGGGGGCGATTAGTAAAGTTGAGAGGTCGTCTTTCAGCGTTTCAACAATGTCATTCAAGTTGTCGCCGGGTCTTTTTTTGGCAAAACGAATTGCCTTGCCTAGTTGATGCGCCACAATGTCACCTGTGTATTGTGAGACGAGCTCTTCAATATCAATGGATGTTTCTGCAAATAAATCTGAGAGGGCTTGTGCAACTTTGACATTGCCACTAATGACAACCTCGTCGTTGGCGAGCAAGTCTTTGAGCTCTTTGCCCTTAAACAGCGATAAGAAAGCCGATCGGTTAAGCGTAATGTCAACGTCTGGGCTTTGTTGTTGCGTTTCAAGTACATAAATGCGCGAGTTGATGCAGACGAAATACAGGCTCAAGTCAAGCTCTGGCACATGCAAGGCAATGTTGTGACCTTCAAGTTTTCCCAGCTTAACCGCGCCATTGGCGATTAATAAATTCAGGGTTTTTTCAAGGGCAAGGCGAAGCATTTTGGTCTAAGCCTTAACGGCCTTGTGAAGCGCAACAATGCCGCCAGAAAGATTGTGGTATTCGCAGAAGGCAAAGCCGGCATCAAGCGCCATTTGCTTTAATGTTTCTTGGTCTGGGTGTTTGCGAATAGATTCTGCTAAGTATTGGTAGCTTTCCTCGTCATTAGCGATGAGTCCGCCAAGTTTTGGCATAACACTGAAAGAGTAAAAATCGTAGAATTTTTCTAAAAAAGCATTATCAACTTTTGAAAATTCCAATACCAATAAGCAGCCGCCTTTTTTTAGTACGCGGTGCATTTGCTTGAGTGCAGCATTTTTATCGGTGACATTTCTTAGACCAAAGGCAATGCTGACACAATCAAAAGTATTGTCTTCGAAGGGCAAAGATTCGGCGTTAGCCTGGACAAACTCAACATCCACTAAGCCGCGATCAATAAGGTTTTTTCTGCCCTCTTCAAGCATGGCGCCGTTGATGTCCGATAAAATTACTTGACCCGTTGTGCCGACTTTTTCTCTAAACCTAATTGCCAAATCGCCTGTACCACCGGCAATATCAAGAACTTTGTCGCCTTTGCCGACATTGCTAAGGCCGATCGCGTAACGTTTCCACAGACGATGAGCGCCCATAGAAAGGACGTCATTCATTAGGTCGTAGTTACTCGCTACTGAGTCAAAGACACCTTTGACTAGGCCTTGCTTGTCAGCGACGTCTACTTGTTGATAGCCAAAGTGCGTGGCTTTATCCATGGTTATCGTGCTGGGTAATCCCTAAAGTCATGGCCAGTATAGATTTGCGTTGGTCTAAAGATGCGGTTATTTGACACTTGTTCGTGCCAGTGAGCAGTCCAACCGGCAGAGCGCGACATAGCAAAAATTGGCGTGAAGTGTTCTGGCGTAAACTTAAATATTTCAGAGTAAAGCACACCCGAGTAGAAGTCGACATTCGGGTAAATGCCTTTATGGCTAAGCAACTCGTCGCAGACAGACTCAACCTCTAGGGCTGTTTCGAAGCGGTTCGAGAGAGTGATGCCAGTCTTTGCAACGTAGTCTTTAATCATTTTTTCCAAAATGGTTGCCCTTGGGTCTTTGGTTTTGTATTCGCGATGTCCCATGCCCCAAATCACTTGCTTGTTCTTAAGGCGGCCCTCAATCCAAGATCTTGCGTTTTCTGGTGAGCCAATTTCGTCTAGCATTTTTAATACGCTTTCATTTGCGCCGCCGTGCAATGGACCCGCCAGGGTTCCTACGCCAGCTGAAATGGAAGAGAATGGGTTGGCCAAGCTAGAGGCGGTTACCATTGTTGAGAATGTTGAAGCGTTAATAGTATGCTCTGCATGGAGAATCAAACACACATCAAAAAGTTTAACAAGGTCAGGATCGGCCTGTTCGCCAAAGCACATATACATAAAGTTTTCTGCGTAGCCGAGGTTGCTTGCTGGCTTAATAGGGTCGTAACCACGAGAAATACGCGTCCACATTGCCACCAAGGTGCTCATGCTTGAAATAATTTTTACTAGGGCGTTTTGCGTATAGGCAGAGTCTGGTTGACTTGCGCCCGCATCCGGATAGAAAGTCGCCATCGCTGCAATGGCTGTTTGTAATACGTCCATTGGGTGGCCACTTGAAGGTAGCGACCAAAGAAGCGCTCGAATGTTACGCTTTACCTCGTATTTTTTGTGTAGCAAATCTTTGAAATCTTCCAGCTCTTTAGCGTTTGGAAGTTCGCCGTTTTGTAGCAGTAATGCAGTTTCTTCAAAAGAAGAATACTTACACAGGTCTTGAATTGAGTATCCTCGATAAGCCAGAATGCCGTTTGGACCATCAATAGATGAAATGGATGATTCGGTGGCCGGCACATTTGCCAGTCCTGGGATGTACTCTATCATTTTTACTCCTTTTAAATAGAAAACGAAGATCCACAGCCACAAGTCGTTTTGGCATTTGGATTGCTCACAACGAAGCGCGCACCCTGCAGATCTTCTAAATAGTTGACAGTTGAGCCGACAAGGTATTGGTAGCTCATTGGGTCAATAACCAGCTGAACGCCTTGGTTGCTGACACCACTGTCACCTTCTTTGATATTTTCATCAAAGGTAAAGCCGTAAGAAAACCCCGAGCAGCCGCCGCCAGTGATATACACTCGCAGTTTTAAGTTTGGATTTTTTTCTTCTTTAATGAGCTGAGAGACGCGATTTGCAGCACTGTCGCTAAAAGTTATTTCAGCTTCATCAATAATTTCTGTAGTATTCATTTTACATTATGGTAATAAGCCAACTTGCAATAAGCCAGCGTTTTCTTCAATTCCAAACATTAAATTCATATTGTGAATCGCCTGTCCGGCTGCACCCTTTACTAAGTTGTCGATAACAGACATGATCACCAGCTTGTTGCTGTGCTTCACATACTGTATGCCTATCTGGCAATAGTTGGTCGATTTGACCGAGCGTGTTTCGGGGTAAACCCCTTCATCTAGTATTTTAACAAATTCTTCATTTGCATAGGCTTTTTCAAAATATGGTCTTACATCGACACTGGTGTCGAGCAGGTCCACATAGATGGTTGCCTCAATGCCACGAATCATTGGCAGCAAATGCGGTACAAATGTCAGTCCAATTGGCTTGCCCGCCATTAACGATAGCTCTTGTTTTATTTCAGGCAGGTGACGGTGGCCACTGACACCGTAAGCCTTGAATGATTCAGTTACTTCGCAGAACAAAGTTGCCTGGTTTGCAGCGCGCCCAGCGCCACTGGTGCCCGATTTGCAATCGGCAATAATATTGGAGCAATCAATAAGATTGTTTTCTAATAATGGCTTTAATGCCAATAAAACAGCGGTTGGGTAGCAGCCAGGGTTGGCAACCAGCCTTGCAGTACTAACGGCTTCTCTACGAACCTCAGGTAGACCGTAGACGGCTTCTGCAAGAAGTTCTGGCTGGGTGTGCTCCATGCCGTACCAGTCAGACCAGTTCTCGGCATCGTCGATTCGGAAATCAGCGCCGAGATCGATTACCTTAATGCCTTTGTCGATAAACGCGCCAGCACCTTCCATGGCAACGCCGTGCGGCGTGGCAAAGAAAATAATGTCGCATTCGTTAAGAATGTCGTCTGTTGGCAGTGAAAAGACAAGATCTGAGACACCAATTAAACTTGGGAACACCTCGCCTACTTTTTTTCCATTGAGTCCTCTAGAGCTGATGGCAATGACCTCGGCTTCGGGGTGTGCGTGAAGCAGTCGTATTAGCTCAACACCGGTATAGCCAGAGCCACCAATAATGCCTGCTTTAATCGTCATTAATGAGACTCTCCCAGCTTTTTCTCGAGGTAATGAATGTTCATGCCGCCCTTACAGAAGACTTCATCTTGCATGATTTTTCTTTGCAGTGGGATGTTGGTCTTGATGCCGTCAATCACCATCTCATCCAGTGCGTTTCTCATTTTCATAATAGCTTCGTCGCGAGAATCGGCAAAAGTGATTAACTTGCCAATCATTGAGTCATAATGAGGCGGTACTTTGTAGCCGTTATAAATATGAGAGTCAACCCTTACACCGAGCCCACCAGGGGTGTGATATTGGGTAATAGTGCCAGGCGAAGGCATAAAGTTATTAGGGTCTTCGGCATTAATACGACACTCTATCGAATGACCCTTGATTTGCACGTCTTTTTGTTCAATTGAAAGCTTGTCGCCGCCTGCAATCAGTATTTGTTCACGGACGATGTCGACGCCGGTAATCATTTCGGTTACTGGATGCTCGACCTGAATACGCGTGTTCATTTCAATAAAATAAAATTCGTCGTTTTCGAATAAAAACTCGAAGGTGCCAGCGCCGCGATAATTGATTACCTTGCAAGCGTCAGCGCAAACGTTGCCGATTTTGTTTCGCAATTTTTCAGAGATGCCTGGCGCAGGTGCCTCTTCAACAACTTTTTGATGACGACGCTGCATTGAGCAGTCTCTCTCGCCTAAATGAACGGCATTGCCGTACTGGTCAGCAAGTATTTGTATTTCAATGTGTCTAGGCGTGGTCAGAAACTTCTCCATATAGACTTCACCGTTGCCAAAAAAACTTAAGGCTTCAGTTTTTGTCAACTCAATCGAGCTGACCAGGTCTTCTTCGCGCTCAACAACACGCATACCACGACCACCGCCACCGCCAGAAGCCTTAATGATAATTGGAAAGCCAATCTTATGCGCCAGTCGGATGTTTTCTGCGTCGTCCTCACCTAGGGCGCCGTCAGAGCCTGGCACACAAGGGACGCCAGACTTTTTCATTGCCCTAATAGCGGCAACTTTGTCACCCATGACGCGAATATTGTCGGGTCTTGGACCGATAAATATAAAACCCGTTTCTTCAACTTGTTCAGCAAAATCTGCACTTTCAGATAGAAAGCCATAGCCAGGGTGAATGGCGTCTGCGTGGGTTACTTCGGCGGCGCTGAGAATGGCCGGAACATTCAAATAACTTTGAGCCGAAGGGTGTGGACCGATACATACGGCCTCGTCAGCAAGACGCACGTGCTTTAAGTCTTTGTCTGCAGTGGAGTACACCGCCACCGTTTGGATGCCCAGTTCTTTACAGGCACGTAAAATTCTTAGCGCAATCTCGCCGCGATTGGCAATTAATACTTTTTTTATTGAACTCATTTGATTACGATAAGCGTTTGACTAAATTCGACGGCATCGCCGTCATTAACTAAAATTTCAACCACGGTGCCAGACTGGTCGGCCTCAATTTGGTTCATAATTTTCATCGCTTCAATGATGCAAACGGTATCGCCTTGGTTGACGTGTTGACCCACACTGACAAACGCTTTTGCGCTTGGCGACGGGGCAGAATAGAACGTGCCCACCATTGGTGAGGCGATAGGGTGACCATCAATGACCGGCTCTGATGTTTCGTCAGCTGCGACTGGCGCAGCAGCTGGCGTGGATAAAGGTGCTGCCATCATTTGTGGTGCCATCATTTGTGGTGCGGTGCCAAAACGAGAAATTCGAACCGACTCTTCGCCCTCTTTAATTTCGATCTCTGCCATGCCAGATTGCTCTAGCAGTTCCATGAGTTTTTTTACTTTTCTAATGTCCATTAGCTTAATTTCCCCTTGTTTTTAAAGTTCAATGTATTCAGTTTGAATTTATATGTTTAATTGCCGCACTCAGTGCAAACTCGTAACCCTGTGCACCTAGGCCCGAAATGACGCCAACGGCAACATCCGAAAAATAGGATTTTTGACGGAATTCTTCTCTCTTGTAAACGTTAGAAAGGTGGACTTCGCAAAAAGGTATGTCAACTGCCAATAGCGCATCTCTCAAAGCAACCGAAGTGTGCGTGAAGGCAGCAGGATTAATAATGATGTAGCGAGTCTGATCCTTGTGTGCTTGATGAATTCTTTCAATGAGACCAACTTCGCCGTTGTCTTGATGATGGTCAAAGCTCAGATTGGCGTCGCTACACTGCTTTGCGAGCCTTCCGACGATATCGTCCAACGTGTCAGCGCCGTAATGATCAGGCTCTCTTATACCCAATAAATTTAGGTTTGGGCCGTTAAGCAAGAGGATGTCAGACATGAAGTTATCCTTCACCAAATAAAATGAATTTTAACATCTATTTAGCCAAATTTAGCGTGCATTTCCAGAATTTTCAGAGCAGATAGCCCCAATATTTATATACTGTTAAGACGCTTTAGGAAGTTTTTTGCGCTGATTTCGCCAACGATTCTTTGTGATCGGACCTCTTTTCCGTTTTTAAAGAAAAGAATGGCCGGCGGTCCGGCAATATCAAATCTTGCAAGCAAGGATTTATTGGACTCGGTATTATCCGTGACGTCTGCCGTTAAGGCAAGGGCATTGTTTAAATTTTTAATGACTTCACGATCGGAAAAAACCTTTCTTTCAAGCGTTTTGCACGATACACACCAGTCTGCATAAAACTTGAGCACAATGAGGTTGTCGCTATTTTGAGTGTTGGCAATAAGGCGATCTAATTGCTCTTCGGATTGCAATAACTCAAACTCAACGCTTTGCACGGTTTGGTTGTTGGTGTTATAGTCCCAGCCTGCAAGAGGCTGATGCATGTCACCGCCCCCTCTGGCAACAAGAAGCCATAGTAGGATGCCGTAACCCAGGACAATTAAGTTTACCGCTTTGAAGATGCGTCGCCACGAGCTGCTTTGCTTGTCTAGAGGCGTGATTGCACCCAGTGCGATTGGCGCTATTGTTAATAAACTCGCCCAAAGCACCAGTGAGGCAAACGGCGAAATGATGCGATCAAGAAGGTAAAGGGCAACGGCTAACATGAGCACACCAAACACGTGCTTGACGGTCTCCATCCAAAGTCCGGATTTAGGCAGGGCATTGATACCCCAACCGCAAATAATAATGAGAGGTACGCCCATGCCCAGCCCCATCGCAAATAAGCCGATTGCGCCTTTCGTGGCGCTGCCATCAGCAATAACATAGCTTAGCGCTGTGGCAAGGAATGGTGTCACACAAGGGCCGATGATGAGGGCGGATAGAAAACCCATAATGGCGACACCAATAAAGCTGCCACCGTTTTGATTGTTGCTGATTTGAGTGATTTTGCTTTGCAGTTTTTTAGGCAGCTGAATGTCGTAATAGCCAAACATTGAAAAAGCCAAAAAGATAAAGATAAGGCCAAAGAGTACAAGAACCCACGGCGTTTGCAATATTGCTTGAATGTTAACGCCGGCACCAAAATACCCTGCAGTGGCGCCAATTAGTCCATAAGCAATCGACATCGACAGCACAAAAACCAACGACATTAAAACAGCCTTCAATGTGCTAGGCGAGTCTTTTTGACCAACAATGATGCCCGAAAGAATCGGCACCATCGGATAAATACAAGGTGTATACGATAGCGCAAGTCCGGCAAGAAATGCTCCAATAAATAGCGCTAAACCGCCTTTTTGGAACAGCTCTTGAGCTGTTAGCTCCTCGTTGTTCATTTGTTCAAATGCAGCAGGCAAAGAGCTTGTTGGCGCCTCTATGTCGTCAGCCGGTTCATCGGCGACATTGTTTGTTTCGCTGCCTGGTAGGCTAATACTGTAATTGGCCTGTTGGGGTGGGTAGCAAACTCCGCCCTTCCAGCAGCCTTGATATTCTATGCTCAGCGTTACTTTGCCGCTGCTAATGTCCGCCAGTAACAGCAAAATTTCAATTGGCCGGTCATAGATACTAACTTGACCAAAAAACTCGTCGTTTTTTAAGGTCGCATCTGGATAGACGATATTGGCAATGCTGGCGCCTTCAACACCAATCGATATTTTGTCTTTGTAAAGATAGTAATCTTTATGGACAAGCCATCTGACGTTAAGTGTTTTCTCATCAATTGCAATAACGTCTAGGTTAAAAGCCTCATCGGCCGGCAGAGGGCCACCGGCTTGCAGCAAGTCAGCTTGTGTAGTCTTGTTAAAGGCGTTGCTAGAAGCTAGTGCGAGAGCTTCGGAGGCGACTGGCACCTGCTCTTTAACAGGGACAGGGAGGGTGATATTTTTAGTAATTGGCGGATAGCAGATGCCGAGATCGGCACATCCATCAAATACAACAGAAAGCGCTAAGTCGGAGGTGTTTTCGCTGGATATTGGCAGTAAAACACTTTGTTCGCCGCGGTAGATGTTGATATTGCCTAAGAAGGCATCAACCGTAGGTGTCGCCTGTGGAAATATGGCGGCGCCAAGTTGGTTTGATTCTGCGGTAGAAACTTCAATGCTTTCTTTGACGACAAAATAGCCAGAAGCAATCGACCAGGTTAGCTCGACCTTGTCCTCAACAATTTTGGCGTTGAGCTGAAACGCCTCACTTGCAGGCAATAAAGAGGCATTGGCCAATGAAAAAGGCCCCAAAAGTAGCAGTAATAAAAACGACAGAAGGCGTTTCATGTGAGTTCCTTAATCATGGTTCGGCTAATTATATCAACTGCCCCAGTTGTTTAATGAAGATTTAATGAAGATTTAAGGCCCATAACGCGCCGCTGTAACTGGTTGGGGCTTATAGTTCTCCTGCCTCTTCAAGCACGCCCCGAGCAATTCTAAAACACTCAACACCTTGCGGCACACCGCAATAGATGGCAATGGCATGAATAATGGCTCGCAATTCCTCCTTGGTCACGCCGTTTGTCAGCGCGCCTTTACAATGCAGCTCCCACTCGTGCATTTTGCCAAGTGCGGCGATCATCGTAAGATTCATCATTGATCGGGTTTTTTCGTCAATAGAATCGTCACCCCAGCCAAAACCCCAGCACCACTCAGTCATTTGTTCTTGAAAAGGGCGATTGAAATCATCCGCAGCCGCCAAGTTTTTATTGACGTAGTCTTCGCCCAATGTTGCTCTGCGCTTTTCCAGTCCTAATTCAAATAGTTTTTTGTCCATTTGTTCTCCTCATTGGTTTTGGTTAATTTATCGCACAACAAAGGGGTTTGCCATTGGCTCGGTTGAGGTGTTTATCCATGTTGTCTTGGTGCGTGTGTATTCGTGTATTGCATCAATCCCGGCCTCACGGCTGCCGCCACTATTTTTAAAGCCGCCAAACGGTGCAATGGGTGAAATGACTCGGTAGGTGTTAACCCAGACAATTCCAGATCGAATTTTTTGTGATACACGGTGTGCTCGTGCCAAGTTTTGGGTGAAGATGCCAGCACCCAGTCCGAACTCTGAATCGTTAGCCATGGTAATAGCCTCCTCTTCCGTTTCAAATGGAATAACGCTGATTACTGGTGCGAAAAACTCGGTACGCGTGCACTCAATGGTTTGATCTGGGCAGTCGAGTAGCGTGGGTTCAAAATAGTTTCCTTGTTGCATATGTTCGGGTTTTTTTCCGCCGAAAACCAGCTTGGCGCCTTGTTTGACAGACTCAGTAATTACATTGTACGCACGTTCTACTTGGTGTGCTGTGGCTAGCGGCCCAACCTGTGTTTTGCTGTCTAGTGGGTCGCCGATAATAATCGTTTTTGCGCGCTCAGAAATCCGAGCAACGATTTCAGCATGAATGGTTTTCTGGATAAAGACGCGAGAACCAGCAACACAACTTTGACCCGAGGCACCGAAGTTGCCGGCAATAATGCCATTAACCGCGCCTTCGATATCACAATCATCAAATATAAGCATCGGCGACTTGCCGCCAAGCTCAAGGCTGACATGGGCAAAATTATCTGCTGTATTACGAATAATGTGTTTTGCCACTTCGCAACCGCCAGTAAAGGCAACTTTGGCAACCATTGGGTGGGAGGTAATCACGCGCCCACAGGGATCGCCAAAGCCAGTAATGATATTAACAACACCCGGTGGAAAACCGGCCTTGTCAACAAGTTCAGCAAACTTAAATAGCGCAGCAGGCGCTTGTTCAGATGCTTTAACAACGACTGTATTGCCTGCGGCCAGCGCCGGCGCAATCTTCGTTGCCGATAAAAATAGTTGTGCATTCCACGGCACAATTGCAACAACAACCCCAATAGGCTCTCTTGTTGTAAAAACACACATATCGGGCTTGTCTATCGGCAAAACTTCGCCTTGAATCTTGTCCGCAAGCCCTGCGTAGTAATAGTAGTAGTCAGCAACATAGCTCGATTGAGTTTTGGTCTCAATCGCCAATTTTCCTGAATCCTTTGTTTCCAATTCGCCCAATATTTCGGCATTTTGTGCAATTAAATCGCCGAGCTTGTGAAGTAGTCTGCCACGTTCCGTTGCGGTTGTGCTTGCCCAGGGCCCGTTAAACAAAGCCTCATGAGCAGACTCAATAGCGTGGTTTGACTCCTGCTCAGTTGCCGCCGGAAAGGTTGCCCAGGGCTTGCCATTGGCCGGATTTGTGCTTTCAAAATGCTCAGATCCGTCTGAAAATTCGCCGTTGATATAATGTTTAAAGTGTTGCATACTTTTCTCTCAATAATAGCCTAGTTAAATTCAGGCATAACTTTTTCAATAAAGAGTTCTAATGAGCGCTTTTTCTTAGCAAAGCTCATTGAGCTGTCAATCCAATAACTGTACTCATCATAACCGAGTGCCTCGCAATCTTTCACACGACGCACAACCTCTTCTGGCGTTCCAATAATACTGTTTTTACGCATATTCTCAGGCGAGTACATCTCAATTTTTGCCATCTCTTCTTCGCTTAGCGGCTCTATTAGGCCTTGATCAATCGGTCGCTCGTTCTTAAACCAAGCGCCGAAATAGCAATAAAAGCGAGAAATATCTTTGGCGCCTTGTATGATCTCTTCTTCCGTTTCGCCGACAAAAGTATGGCGCAGCAGCATAATTTTTGGTCTCGGTTTGTCGCTGTAGGTTTCGCAAGCCTGATTGAAGCGCGCCATCAACGAGACCACCTCTTCGTCACCAAGCCATAGCGGCGTTACTTGAACATTGCAATCGTTTTCTAAGGCAAAGTCATGAGAGCTTTGATCTCTTGCAGCAATCCAAATTGGCGGGCCTTTGTCTTGAAAAGGTTTGGGCGAGCTTGTTGTTTTTGGGAAAGACCATTTGTCGCCATCGTGGGCGTAATTTCCTTGCCACAGCTTTTGCACCGCTGGCACCATTTCACGCAGGGCGCCACTGGCGCCATAAGCATCAATGCCACAACCAACGCGCTCATACTCAAACGAATAGGCGCCTCTGGCAATGCCAAGCTGCAAACGACCTTGGGTTATTAGGTCGGCCATAGCGGCCTCACCCGCCAGTTTGATGGGATGCCAAAAAGGCGCAACAATTGTTGCTGTGCCGAGTTTTATGTTTTTTGTGCGGTGCGACAGATCGACCAAATTGGTAAACGGGTTGGGGGCAATGGTAAAATTCATGCCGTGGTGTTCACCCGTCCAAATAGTGCTAAAGCCGCCTTTCTCAGCGATTAAGCACAGCTCAATGTACTCTTCGTAAAGTTGTTTTTGACATTCGTTCTTGTCAATGCGCTCCATATGAGCAAAAAATGAAAAATCCATTACAAACCCCTATTAATAATCGTTTGGTTTGGTAACCGCTTCAACTTTACCGTCACTTTCTTTGCCAACATAAATACCAAAAGCATTAAGAGCCCTCTCCGCTATGTATCTTTTCAACATTGCACGATTCCATTCATCACGAATGCGCCCAAATGGGACATCATCAAAGGCGTAGAACTTTCCCTCTGAGGTCTTTGTTGTGTTTTCAACTTGCGCACGATAGTAGATCAAGCTGCTTTTATCGTCATCGGACTCGAACACCGAAAATAGATAATGTTCGGATGCATCAATACCACTCGAGTGTAGCTTGCCGAGCAGGCTGTCTCTGTCATCAAGCGAGCCAAGACTACTAGCCGTAGGAAAAGCTAAATAACCATCGGATTTTTCGTTGAGGAAAATTTGACCTTGACATTCAATGAGTGCGCCAACCAATACTTTGGTGCTGTCGTCTTCCATTGCGCGAAGCATTTTCTGTTCAAGTGCGAGATTGACGTAGTTGCCACGTAAAAATACCAACGGAGTCATGATGGTGCTATCAAACTCAACCACCTTGCCCAAAAGAATGTAGTGATCCCCGGCGTCAACACAATTATCTTTAACACAATCGAACCAAGCCACAGTGTCGGCGATGATAGGACAGCCTGTGGTTTTTGATGTCCAACTCACGTCGGCAAACCTATCGTCGACAGGGCTTGCAAAAGTGGTTGATATTTGTTGCTGTTTTTCTGAAAGGATGTTGACTGCAAAATATCCACTTTCTGTAAACGCTTCAAGATTAATCGAGGCCTTATCAATGCAAATAAGAATCAGTTTTGGGTCCAGTGAAACTGAGCTAAACGAATTGGCGGTAAAGCCAATAGGAAGGCCGTCATTGTCAATGGTGGTGACTATGGTGACGCCTGTCGGAAAAGCGCCTAGGGCGTGTCGAAATTTTCTGGCTTCTTCACTAATCATGTTTTTGCAATGTCTTGGTTAGAAAGGTTTCGATGAGGGTGTTGACTTTTTTTGGAGCAATATAGGCCATCATATGCGCCTCACCAGCAATCGAGATAAATTCTCCATTGGGCGTTAATTCCGCCATTTTCTTTGACATAGCCGCTGTTGAATTTGGATCGTCATCACCCGTTAAGTATAAAACAGGGGCGGTTAAGAGCGAGAGTTTATTAACGAACGCTTTGTCGGAAAGCGCAAATAAACGATAAGCGCGGCCGTAACCATAGGGTGAAACATCCACCAGCCACTGTTTAATTTTTGCAATTTTTATTAATTCTTCAGCGCTATTTTTGCCTTCAAACCAGCGCCTTAGAGTTTGGTTGGTATTGCCAATTTCGCCAGATTCAATGACTTGCTTGGCCCTTTCTAAGACGTGGTTTTGTTCCGCCTGAGTTCGATTAAAAACAATATTAATGGGTATTAGGCTTTGCACCTTGTCAGGATATTTCAGCGCAAAGGCAACACCAATCAGCGCGCCCATCGAGTGGCCTATTAGGGAAAAAGTTGATACACCAACATACTCAACGAGGTGATTAAGCTGTTCTACGTAGTCATCCAATGTAGGGTTGTCATCAGGCATAGGGCTGTCGCCATGACCTAGAAAATCATAGGCGATAACCTGATAAGAGTCGCTGAAGTATTCCAACTGTGACTGCCATACATCGGCATTCATACCAACACCGTGGATAAATACAAGCGCTGGCAAAGATGCAGCAGATGCAGTGTACGCGGTACCATCGGCGGCAAAATTTTGAGAGGATAAAGCTAGGTCGGTGCTCAAGTCAATCATTGTAATCCTTACAACGTATTCAAAGTCATCAATGGCACACACCGTTTTCACTCACTGCCTGCCGACTTGAGGATGATAAATATAACGCATCGCTCTGCACTTGTCAAGCAGTCGTCTATGTGAGTATAAAACATACTATAATTTGGATATATTTAATATAATTGTTATTTAATTTGGTTATATTGCTATAAATTAGTATAATAGTTCGCAAATAACCACTTAAAAGTATTTAATTAAACATGCAATTAGATAATATAGATAAACAAATTCTTGAGGCGCTACAAGACGATGGTCGCCTTACAAACCGTGACTTAGCGGTGATGATCAACTTGTCACCACCAACAACCTTAGAGCGCGTTAAAAAACTGGAAAACCAGGGTTTTATTAAGAAGTTTGTTGCCATTGTGGATCCTGCTAAGGTGGACGCAAACTGCTTCATGTATGTTGAGGTGACGCTTGCGCGACACGGCAAAGAAGCGCTCCACCGTTTTACCGATGCGATCAACCTTTTAGACGAGGTTCTTGAGTGCCACCGTATCACTGGCGGCGCAGATTTTTTGTTAAAAGTAGTTACCAAAAATATCAGCGCTTATGAGGAGTTTCTTATTCACAGGCTAACAGATCTTAAAGACATCCACCATTTAAAAACCTTGGTGGTTTTGTCTACCTTAAAACAAGAAACGAAAATTCCTGTCAACAATGGCTAATAACGGACAAAAAAATGAACAATACTAAAGAAACAGCACAATTGAAAAACTCTGGCGCGGAGATGGCGAAAAATAGACAAGAGCATATCGAGCGTACGCGCAAATGGAAATTTGATACTATTGCAACTCATGGTCTTTATGGCTTAGAGCAGGCGCTCAATTCTAACAATGGCTCGATTATGGAGCCTGTCTATATGAGTCCTGCGCAAGCATTTCAAGATTACGACCACATGCAAGTGGCAATGGCTTATGAAATGCCTTCGTGGGCTTATACGAGAATCGCCAACCCCTCCACCTCTTTTTTTGAGGATACGGTTGCTTTATTAGAGGCTTATGGTACGGGGCTTGATACTTTTTGTGTGGCGTGTGGCAGTGGTATGGCAGCCATTCGTACGGCGATCGAGCCATTCTTAATTGATGACAAATCATTACCAAAACCTAATTTTGTCAGCACGGCTTGTGTTTATGGCGGCACATTCCAGCAGTTTTCGGTCCGCCAAATGCAAGAAAAAGGCATCGAAGTGCGCTGGGTGAAAAATGCATCAGACCTGGATGAGTGGGCTGAAAAAATTGACGCCGGCACACGTTTTCTATTTGGAGAAATGCCTTCTAACCCGGCGGTTGCTTTGTTCGATATCGAAAAAGTGGCCGAATTAGCGCATCAAAACGATGTTCCGTTGATTGTTGACGCAACCTGTGCATCGCCGGCATTAATGCGCCCTTTGGCGTTTGGTGCGGATATTGTTGTGCAGTCGGCCTCTAAAGTGATGGCGGCCAACGGCACGTCAATAGTTGGCACGGTAACGGCCAAAATGAATATTCCAAGTCGCGTTGGTAGCGATCAAATGCGTGAGAACTTTGGCGCTTATGTAAAACTGCTTCCATACAGAGACAATGGCCCTGCATTAAGCCCAATGAGCGCAATACTGGCATTAAATGATCTTCGCTCACTGCGTTCTCGAGTGGCACAAATGAGTCGCTCCAGTCAAAAAATTGCAGAGTTCTTGGAGTTGCACCCGAAAATAAAAAGCGTTTACTATCCAGGACTTGCCAGCCATCCGCAAGCCGATCTAGCCAAGAAATACCTGACGCTGGTTGACAGTGAACACGATACGGGTCAAGTGGAAAATTGTTATGGCTACATGATGAGTTTTGAGGTTTGCGAGTTGGACGCCTATGAGCCAGAAAACACCCGCACTTTTTATGACAAACTAAACATGATTTGGCGAGCCACAGATTTGGGTCGTGTGAAAACGGTTGCTACTATTCCTGCCATTTCCACCCACCAACAACAGGGCGATGAGGGCAGAGATTTGGCAGCTATTAAGCCAAATCACGTTCGTTTGTCGATTGGCATTGAGCACCCAGATGACATCATTGATGATCTGACGCAAGCATTAGATGCGATTGTTTCAAATCAAGAGACCTCGCGTATTGAGGACGAAAGAGAAGCGGCCGTTTGTTGCTAGAATAAAATCACCAGAAAAGGCTAATGACGCGCCAATGCTTTGTTATTTTTTGAATAAATAAAGGGGGCATAGTCGTTACATAATAATAAAGTGGAGTCACGTTATATGAGTCAAGAGGTCTATATTGTTTCGGGTAGTCGCACGCCAATGGGCGGTCTAGATGGCAGTTTAAGTAGCCAAAAAGCAGCACAATTGGGCGCAGTTGCTATTACGGGCGCACTCAAGCGTGGCAGCGTCAGCGTCGAGCAAATTGACGAGGTTTACATGGGTTGTGTATTGGCTGCAGGCCAAGGTCAGGCGCCAGCACGTCAGGCCGCCTTAGGCGCGGGTTTGCCGAAAAGTGTGCCTTGTACGACGGTTAACAAAATGTGTGGTTCGGGCATGCAGACCACTATTATGGGCTTTAATGCCATTAAAGCAGGCTCGGCCAATGTGGTGCTATGTGGTGGCATGGAAAGTATGAGTAATGCGCCCTACTTGCTACCAAAGGTGCGCCAAGGTCTTCGCATGGGGCACGGACAAATGTTAGACCATATGTTTTTTGACGGCTTAGAAGATGCTTACGAAGGCGGTTTGATGGGTGTTTTTGCCCAAGCCACAGCAGATGAGTATGGGCTCAGCCGTGAAGCCATGGATGAATTTGCCATAGACTCCTTATCTAAGGCTAATGCTGCGATTAACAGTGGTGACATTGAAAGTGAAATAGAGCCAGTCGTTATCACCAATCGTAAGGGCTCGGTGACAGTCACAGTTGATGAGCAGCCTGGTCAGGCGCGGCTCGATAAAATACCCCAATTACGCCCTGCATTCAAAAAAGACGGCACCATAACTGCCGCCAACGCCAGCTCCATTTCTGACGGCGCTTCGGCTTTGGTATTGGCTGGCAGTGATACGGTTGCAGATGCTGGCTGGCAGCCAACGGCACGTATTCTTGGCGTGCACAGTTTTGCCCGTGCACCGGGTGAATTTACAATAGCGCCGATTGGTGCTGTGCAAGGTTTATTAGAGAAAATCAACTGGACAGTGGCCGACGTGGATCTGTTTGAAATAAATGAAGCCTTCGCCATGGTGACTATGTTGGCCATTCAGGAGCTTAATTTAGACGCGAGCAAGGTTAATGTGTATGGCGGCGCTTGCGCCCAGGGTCACCCTATTGGCTCTACAGGCTCTCGTATTATTCTAACCCTCATAACAGCCCTTAAAAACAAACGCCTAAAACGCGGCATAGCCAGTTTATGTATTGGCGGTGGCGAAGCCACGGCTATCGCCGTGGAATTGGTGTAACAACAATATAAACATGAATTTTGACTTAAACGAAGATCAGCGCGCTTATGTCGATTTAGCGCAGCAATTTGCCACCAACGAGCTTGCGCCCAATGCGGCTCAATGGGATGCAGAAGCAACCTTCCCTTTACAAGTCCTTAAAAAGGCTGGTGAACTGGGTTTTTGCGGTCTTTATTCCGATCCAGAAATTGGCGGGCTAGGCCTGTCTCGCTTGGATTCGTCGTTGATTTTTGAACAACTGTCGATGGGCTGTACCACCACCACCGCCATACTTACTATTCATAACATGGCCACTTGGATGGTTTCTAATTACGGCAACACCGAAACACGCGAAACCTACGGTTTGAAATTAACCAGCGGCGAATTATTGGCCTCCTATTGCTTGACAGAACCTAACGCTGGCTCTGATGCGGCCTCTCTAACCACCAAAGCGCTGCGTGACGGCGACCACTACGTTATCACCGGCAATAAGGCGTTTATTTCTGGTGCGGGCGAAACAAGGGTATTGGTGGTAATGGCGCGCACAGGCGAGCCAGGCCCTAAAGGCATATCGGCATTTGTGGTCAACGCTGATAGTGGCGGCATTAGTTATGGTCGTAAAGAAGACAAAATGGGCTGGAACGCTCAGCCAACAAGGGCAGTTAATTTTGATCAAGTGCGGGTGCCGGCTCAAAACCTTTTAGGCTCAGAAGGAGAAGGTTTTGCCATTGCGATGAAAGGTCTCGACGGTGGTCGCATTAATATTGCTACTGTGGGTTTAGGTACGGCTCAACAGGCCTTGAACGAGGCCTTGGCGTATGTAAATGAACGAGAGCAATTTGGTAAGCCAATTGCATCGTTCCAGAGCATGCAGTTTAAACTTGCAGATATGAATACAGAGTTAGTTGCGGCGCGGCAACTGGTGCGTTTGGCGGCCTTTAAGTTGGATGGAAAAGATCCGGATGCCAGTACGTATTGTGCGATGGCCAAGCGTTTTGCGACGGATGTTGGCTATCAAGTGTGCGATGAAGCCCTGCAGTGCTTTGGTGGTTACGGCTACCTTAAAGAATTCCCTATGGAGCGCCACCTGCGTGACTCACGTGTGCATCGTATCTTAGAGGGCACCAACGAAATTATGCGGTTGATAATCGCCCGGCGTATTTTGCTGACCGATTGTCAGGCTATTTTGTAGAGTAGCCTCGACCAACCAAACAACCATGAGCGAGGAAAAATAATGAACAATACCATTCAAGTAGATATCCAAGACCATGTGGCTTTAATCACCATGAGCAATCCGCCGGCGAACACCTGGACGCGTGACTCTCTAGACAGCCTGTCTGAGCTAGTGTGTGAGCTTAACGCCAATAAAGCAATCTACAGTTTAGTAATAACCGGCCAAGGTGAAAAGTTTTTCAGCGCAGGTGCCGACCTTAAGTTGTTTGCCGATGGCGACAAAAAAGTGGCGGCTGAACTGTCCACAGCATTTGGTCGTGCTTTTGAAACACTGAGTCAATTTCGCGGATTAAGCATTGCTGCTATTAACGGTTATGCCATGGGCGGCGGCCTGGAGGTTGCGTTGGCTTGCGACCTGCGTATCGCTGAACAACAAGCGCTAATGGCGCTGCCGGAGGCGGCAGTGGGCTTATTGCCCTGCGCTGGCGGCACCCAAAACCTTGCTTGGTTAGTGGGCGAGGGTTGGGCCAAGCGAATAATCTTATGTGGTGAGCGTATAAACGCCGAACAAGCTTTGCAAATCGGCTTAGTTGAGGCTGTGGCAGAACAAGGCCAAGGGCTGGCGCAAGCCATGGAGTGGGCGCACAAAGTTGAACGTCAGAGTCCAATCAGTATTGCAGCGTGCAAACGTCTTATTCAAACCGCTCGCAAAGAGCCTATGTTTTCAGGCATGGGCTACGAGCGTGATGCATTTGTACGATTGTTTGACAGCAACGACAGTAAAGAAGGCGTGCAAGCCTTCTTAGAAAAGCGCAAGCCCAATTGGACCAACTCTTAGGCGTTTTGTGATGACCGAAGCAGCCGTACTCGTTAATAGTTATCCAACAGAGGGCGGTCAACAAATTATTGAAGTGACCCTCAATGCGCCCAAGTCGCTTAATGTACTCTCTGGTGAAATGATTGAACTTTTATTGGCGCAACTGCCTCTGTGGGAAGATGACCCTAGTGTAGCTGTCATTGTTCTACGAGGCGCAGGTGAGCGAGCTTTTTGTGCTGGGGGCGATATTCGACAGATGTATGCAGCCATGCAAGTGGGTGAAATCGAGACCTGTCAAACATTCTTTAATCTTGAGTACAGCTTAGATTTAATGTTGCACCGTATGCAAACACCTTTGTTGGTCTGGGGTCAGGGTTATGTGATGGGCGGTGGTGTTGGTCTGCTGCAAGGGGCCGGTTTGCGACTTGCAACATACTCTACGCGCTTGGCCATGCCTGAGGTTAGTATCGGTCTGTTTCCAGATGTGGGTGCAAGTTATTTCTTACAAAAGGTACCAGAGGGTCTTGGTATGTTTTTGGGGTTAACAGGGGCTACCCTTAATGGAAGTGATGCGCGAGAACTAAATCTAGTGGATGCTTTATTGTCCGACGACGATTACGATATTTTATTAAAGTCGCTACAAGGCCTATCGAAGCAAACGAATAACGAGCAGCTTAGCAGCATCCGCAAGCTGGTCAAGAATCTAGAAGCGGCGGCCGAAAGTGCGCCAGCATCCGACATAGGGCCGCACAAACGCTCAATTATTAACGCGCTTACTGCTCAAGATTTGAGTGTTATTTTTTCTGAATTGCAAAAACTTAAAGGCGTGAGCAAGTGGCTGGATAAGGCTATTACCACTATGGAGAACGGCTCACCGACAAGTCTGCATTTAACCTTTCGACAATTGAGTCAAGCACCTAAAAATCTGGCGCAGGCTTTTGCGCAAGAGCATATTTTGGCTGTGAACAGTTGTCGTAAAGGTGAGTTTTTAGAGGGCGTTAGAGCGTTATTAATTGACAAAGATCAACAGCCTCAATGGCTTTACGGCACCATTTCTGCAGTACCAAATGAGTGGATCGATGAGTTTTATCAGCGAAAAAATATTGTTACAACTGGTCTTGAGGTTTAGAGGCTTGGCATTTTTCAAAACGAGAGAGTAAGGAGTTAATATGAAAATTCAAGATAGTGTATTTGTTATTACCGGTGGCGCTCGAGGCTTAGGCTTGACTATGGCCCAGAAAATTTCTGGCAAAGGCGGCAGGTGCGCTTTAATCGATCTCGATGAGTCTGCTTTAGCAGTGGCCACCAAAACCCTCGGAAGCGGAAGTCGTGGTTACGTCTGCAACATTGCAGACGAGGCAGAAGTGGAAGCAGTGTTTGCGAAAATAGTCGGTGATTTTGGTCGTTTAGACGGTCTAATCAATAATGCAGGCATTTTGCGTGACGGCATGCTTATCAAGATTAAAGACGGCGAACTTCAAGACAAGATGAGCCTGAGACAATGGCAGTCCGTAATTGACGTTAACCTGACCGGTACCTTTTTGTGTGGGCGTGAAGCTGCCGCTGTGATGGCTCAAGCGGGTAACGGCGGTGTTATTGTTAATATTTCCAGCATTGCCAAAGCTGGCAATATTGGTCAAAGCAACTATGCGGCAAGCAAGGCTGGCGTGGCGTCTTTGGTCGCCACATGGTCACGAGAGCTGGCGCGTTTCAATATTCGTGCAGTCGGCATTGCGCCTGGCGTGATATCAACCGACATGACTGACTCTATGAAGCCAGAAGCGCTGGAGCGTATTGAAAAAATGGTACCAGTAAGGCGTTTGGGTGATCGTAAAGAGTTGGCGCAGGCCGCCTTATTTGTTATCGAAAACGACTATATGAATGGTCGCTTAATTGAGCTAGATGGTGGGCTAAGGTTTTAGCATATTTTTAACAAAAACAGTTGCGCTAGCCACAATAAGTTTCGTACTGAATACAGAATATAATTTTGATTAACTTAAGTTATTGTTTATTTAATTAGGTAATACATAAATATTTCAGTATAATAATTTGTTAAATAATGTTTATGGAGTTATTTAGCCCCGTGAAAAATAAGCCAAAATCAACAGAAAAAATTGCCGAGGGCCTTGTGCAAATGTCTAAGACCGCTCGGCTGTATAGAAAACTAGCAAAGGAAAAGAGCCTTAGGCTTTAGTGTATAAACAGGACTGAATTCACTATGAAACTAAACGATATTGACACAAATTTTTTGGAAGCAGCACACCTTAAATTTACCAGCCTAGGCTTTGTTCGCATTCAATTACGAGGTGGCTTCTGATGCCACAACTTCGTTTAACCGTTGACTCTACGAGCGAGACTTTTAGGATAAATCGCGAGGCGATGACCGCACTTGTTGCAGACCTTAACGCCTTGCTTGCACGCATTGCGCTAGGCGGTGGTGAAGCCGCAAGGGGTCGCCATATAGGGCGAGGAAAATTATTACCACGTGAGCGTATTGATCGACTGTTAGACGCCGGCTCCCCATTTTTGGAGTTTTCACCTTTGGCAGCGCACGAGTATTACGATGTTGAAATACCGGCGGCAGGTGTGATTACAGGCCTTGGCCGAGTTTCTGGCCTTGAGGTTGTGATTGTTTGTAACGATGCCACGGTAAAAGGCGGGACTTATTACCCGCTCAGTGTGAAAAAACATTTGCGAGCGCAAGAAATTGCACTGCAAAATAATTTACCTTGTATTTATCTAGTGGATTCTGGTGGCGCCAACTTGCCCAATCAAGACGAGGTTTTTCCTGATCGTGATCATTTTGGTCGAATTTTTTATAATCAAGCCAATATGTCGGCAAGAGGCATTCCGCAGATTGCGGTAGTTATGGGCTCTTGTACCGCTGGTGGCGCGTACGTTCCTGCAATGAGTGATGAGAGCATTATTGTTAAGAATCAGGCGACAATATTTCTTGCCGGGCCGCCTTTGGTGAAAGCGGCCACGGGAGAAGAGGTGACAGCAGAAGCTTTGGGTGGCGGCGACGTGCACACTCGAGTTTCGGGTGTGGCCGATCATTTGGCGGACAATGATGAGCATGCACTGGACTTGGCGCGTAGCGCTATTGCCAATTTAAATCGTAAGAAATTGGGCTCTGTTGCAGAAATAGAGCCGCAAGAGCCTTTATATGACCCACAAGATATTTATGGGGTCATTCCAAGGGAGTTGAAAACGGCGTTTGATGTGCGCGATGTTATTGCTCATTTGGTGGATGACAGTGAATTTGACGAATTTAAGGCACGTTACGGTACAACCCTAATCACAGGTTTTGCGCATATCGAAGGAATGCCTGTGGGCATTATTGCAAATAATGGCGTACTGTTTTCCGAGAGCGCCTTGAAGGGCACGCATTTTATAGAGCTCTGCAATCAGCGTGGAATCCCACTTGTTTTCTTGCAGAATATCACTGGTTTTATGGTTGGTGAAAAATACGAAACTGGTGGCATTGCAAAAGACGGTGCAAAGATGGTAACCGCTGTCTCTTGTTCGCGTGTACCTAAATTTACGGTGATTATCGGCGGCTCTTTCGGCGCTGGAAATTATGGCATGTGCGGCAGAGCTTTCGATCCACGCTTTTTGTGGATGTGGCCGAATGCACGTATTTCAGTGATGGGCGGCGAGCAAGCGGCAGGTGTTATGGCCACGGTGACGCGCAGCAAAATAGAGCGTGATGGTGGCAGTTGGTCGGCTGAAGATGAAGTTAAATTCAGAGCACCAATTGCGCAAAAATACGAACGCGAAGGGCATCCGTATTACGCCTCGGCGCGACTGTGGGATGACGGCGTGATTGATCCAGCCGATACGCGACGTATTTTGAGTTTAGCACTGGCGGCAAGTTTAAATGCACCCATAGAAGAGACGAATTACGGCGTATTCAGAATGTAGATAATGTATATGAATGACTTATGAGCAATGATGTTGTAGTACTTAATGTTGACAGCGGCGTGGCGAGTGTCACTCTTAATCGTGGCGCCGTGCACAATGCCTTTGATGAAGCGATGATTGCACGGCTTAGCGAAGTGTTTGATGAACTCTCTGAGCGTGATGACGTTGTTGTGGTGGTTTTACGTGGCGTGGGCAAGAGTTTTTCTGCCGGTGCGGATTTAAACTGGATGAGGCGCGCAGCGACTTTCAGCCAAAAACAGAATAAAGCTGACGCCCTCGGCTTGGCGAACATGCTGGAGAAGCTTAACCGTCTACCAAAACTGACGATTGCTTGTGTACAGGGTGCGGCCATGGGCGGTGGCATGGGGTTGGTTTGTTGTTGTGATATTGTTATTGCAGATAATACCGCTAAATTTGCCTTATCGGAAGTAAAGTTAGGCTTAATACCGGCGACGATTTCACCTTACGTTTTGGCGGCAATTGGGGCACGTCAAGCGCGTCGTTATTTTCAGACCGGAGAATGCTTTGGTGTTGAGCAAGCGCACAAGATTGGGCTGGTGCATATTATTGCTGAGCATCAAGAAGACACGTCAATACAACTCCAATATATTTTAAAAGAAGTGCAGGAAAACGGTCCTAAAGCAGTGGCTGCATCAAAAAAACTGTGTTTAGATTTTGCTGGCGAAACCATCAACTCCGAGCTGATTAAAGACAGCGCTAATCGCGTTGCTGCGGTTCGAGCAGGCGATGAAGCGAAAGAAGGCTTGTCGGCCTTCTTGGAAAAACGCAAAGCTAAGTTTTGAGCTTGAGATACGCTGTGGGGGCGCATATTTTATGTTTAAAAAAATACTGATAGCCAATCGTGGAGAAATTGCTTGTCGCGTTATAAAAACAGCGCAAAAAATGGGCGTCAAAAGTGTCGCGGTTTATTCCACAGCCGATAGGCGGGCACTGCACGTACGTCTAGCAGATGAGTCTGTTTGTATTGGTGGGGCGGCGTCCAGCGAATCGTATCTTAGAGGCGATGTCATCATTAAAGCTGCGTTGGATTGTGGTGCAGAGGCCATTCATCCGGGCTACGGGTTTTTATCAGAAAATGCCGAATTTGAGCGCTCATGTAGCGCTGCTGGGCTGGTTTTTATCGGGCCTTCTGCGGATTCTATCTCCGCAATGGGATTAAAGGATTGCGCCAAAGAGATTATGAGCAAGGCCGGTGTGCCGGTTGTGCCAGGGTATCAAGGTAAGCAACAGGGCGATAACTTTCTTGCCGAAAAAGCCGAAGAAATAGGTTATCCAGTTTTGATTAAGGCGGTTGCTGGCGGTGGCGGCAAGGGTATGCGCCTGGTTGAGCAGGCGTCTGATTTTATTGAGTCGCTTGCAACCTGTCGACGCGAATCGAGCGCTGCCTTTGCTAACGACCATCTCTTAATCGAGAAATACCTCATCCAGCCACGTCATATCGAAGTTCAGGTTTTCGGCGATAGACAAGGAAACGTGGTGCATTTATTCGAGCGCGATTGCTCCCTGCAAAGACGCCATCAAAAAGTAGTGGAAGAGGCGCCCGCACCAAACATATCGGATAAATTTCGCAACGAAATATGCAGTGCTGCTGTACGGGCGGCTCAAGCGATTAACTACTATGGCGCGGGAACGGTTGAGTTTATCGTTCAGGGCGATACTTTTTATTTTATGGAAATGAACACCCGTTTGCAGGTCGAGCATCCAGTGACAGAAATGATTACCGGACAAGATTTGGTGGAATGGCAGTTGCGCGTTGCCTACGGGGAGGTGTTGCCTCTGGCTCAAGACGATATTGTCATTAATGGTCATGCGTTTGAATCGAGGCTTTATGCCGAAAACCCATCAAAAGACTTTATGCCGCAAACTGGCCGTGTTCATCATTTTTCTTATCCTCAACAGAATCAATACATGCGTGTTGACACGGGCATTGAGACCGGTGATTCGGTGAGTGTTCATTACGATCCGATGGTAGCCAAGTTGGTGACATGGGGTGAAGACCGTACTAGCGCAGCGCTAAACATGACTGAGTTGTTACGCCGTACTTACATGAGTGGCTTGCCAAGTAACCAAGAATTTGTAGCGAGCGTATTTGCTCATGATGTTTTTATAGATGCTGATATTGATACCAGCTTTATTGCGCGTTATGAGCAAGACCTGATTCCAGAAACCTACGCTAAGGCAGATGAGACTGAAATTGGTTTGGCCGCACTGTTTTATTTGTTGGGGTTAGGTTGTCAATCTTCAGCGATGAATCCGTGGAATACTCATGATAACTGGCGCATAGGCGGCAGCACCATGAAACGTGGTCTGAGTTTGGTGAATAAAGGCGAAGTCATTGATGTGTTGGTGACATGCCATGGCGAATCTTTAGATGTCAAAGGTATTGGTCAGGTCAAGCTATTGTCTTATCAGAACGACACACTCAAAGCCCTGATTAATGATGTTGAGGTGAGCGCTGTGGTCTTATCTTACAAGCTAGGCATTACTATTTTCTCTAATGGCCGCGTTGTTGATTTGCATTTATTTGCCCCCGAGTTGGATGGTGACATTGTTGATGCAAATGGTGGGCGACTTGTTGCGCCAATGCCGGGTTCAGTTATACAGGTCATGGTAGAAGTGGCGTCTTCTGTTGAAAAAGGCCAGCCATTGCTTGTGATGGACAGTATGAAAGTTGAAACGACGATTGCGGCGAATTTCGATGGCGTGGTCAAAGGTGTGCATATCGCGCCGGGCGATCAAGTGCAAGAAGGCACTTTATTGATTGAGATCGAACCAGAAGAGGACGAGAAAGATGTTACCTAAATACGTACAGGTTTATGAAGTGGGGCCGCGCGATGGCTTGCAAAATGAATCGCAAGCGATAGCCACTTCGGTAAAAATTGAATTGATTGAGCGACTGGCAAATGCGGGCTTTACTCACGTTGAGGCGACCAGTATTGTCTCCCCTAAAGCAGTGCCACAAATGGCCGATCACGCAGCAGTGATGGCAGGAATTAAGCGCAAAAAAGGCGTTGTTTATCCGGTGTTGGTGCCTAATGTTCGTGGCATGGAGGCGGCTCTCAAGGCTGGCGCACAAACAGTGGCTGTTTTTGCTGCCGCCTCTGAAAGCTTTTCTTTGAAAAATATTAACTGTTCAATCAAAGAAAGTTTTACCCGTTTTGTTCCTATTATGGAAATGGCGCAAAAGGCAAGCATACCGGTGCGTGGCTATGTCTCATGTGTTGTGGGTTGCCCTTATGAGGGCGATATCGCACCCAGCGCTGTTGCTAAGGTGGCGAGTGAATTATACGAATCAGGGTGTTACCAAATATCCTTGGGCGATACGATTGGTGTCGGTACCCCTGAGCAGGTACGAAGCATGTTGGGGGCGGTAATAAAAGTTGTGCCAGTAGAGCGTTTGGCCTTGCATTTTCATGACACCCATGGCCGCGCTCTTGAAAACATTCGCGTGGGCCTTGAAATGGGTATTCAGGTGATAGACGCGTCTGTCGCTGGTTTGGGCGGCTGCCCTTATGCGCCAGGTGCCAGCGGCAATGTTGCCAGCGAAGCCGTGATCAGCATGCTGCATGAGCTTGGTATTGAAACCGGCATCAACTTGGCTGATGTTGTTGATACTGCTCGGTTTATTTCCTCACACTTGGGTCGTTTGCCTAGTGCTTAAACGACTGATTCTTAATAAATATAAGGTTGTACTATTATGATTTCTTATCCAATATTAAAATTTAACCACTCAGCAGAAATTGAAATGCTGCGCGATGGTGTTTTCAAATTTGCACAAGAAGAAGTAGCGCCGCGTGCCGCGCAAATCGATCAAGACAATGAGTTTCCACAAGATTTGTGGTGCAAGATGGGTGACATGGGCCTACTGGGCATCACCGTGTCGGAACAATACGGTGGCGCAGGAATGGGTTACTTGGCGCATGTTGTGGCTATGGAAGAGCTGTCCCGAGCGTCGGCTTCAGTGGCTTTAAGTTATGGTGCACATTCAAATTTATGCGTAAATCAAATATTCCGCAACGGCACTGACGCACAGCGTAAGCATTATTTGCCTCAATTGATTAGTGGTGAGCACGTTGGTGCGCTGGCGATGAGCGAAACAGGTGCTGGATCTGATGTTGTTAATATGCGTTTGCGCGCTGAAAAGAAAGGCGACGTGTATGTTTTGAACGGCAGCAAAATGTGGATTACCAACGGCCCGGAAGCCTCTACTTTGGTGGTTTATGCGAAGACAGATATGGCGGCAGGGGCAAAAGGCATTACTGCTTTTATTATTGAGAAAACGATGTTGGGTTTTTCAACTGCGCAGAAGCTAGATAAACTCGGCATGCGTGGCTCCAATACCTGTGAACTGGTGTTTGAGAATTGTGAGGTGCCAGCAGAAAATATATTGGGACAAGAAGGCGCAGGTGTTAGGGTGCTGATGAGTGGCCTTGACTATGAGCGTTTGGTGTTGTCTGGTGGCCCACTTGGTATTATGCAGGCCTGCATGGACACTGTTGTGCCTTACATTCATGAGCGCGAGCAGTTCGGTCAAGCCATTGGTCATTTCGAATTAATTCAAGGCAAGGTTGCAGATATGTATACCACGCTTTCCGCACAGCGCGCCTATGTTTATGCGGTTGCACAAGCCTGTGATCGAGGTGAAACAGCGCGAAAGGACGCAGCCGGATGTATTTTGACGAGCGCCGAAGCGGCAACTCAAATGGCTTTGCAGGCAATCCAAACTTTAGGCGGAAACGGTTATACCAATGAATTTCCTGTCGGTCGTCTCTTGAGAGATGCCAAACTTTACGAAATAGGTGCAGGTACATCTGAAATACGCAGAATGCTAATTGGCCGCGAGTTATTTGAGGAAACAAAATGACACAACAGCCTAAACCTTTGCAACATAAGGATATATCACTCAGCGATAAGTATGAGCTAGAGGAGGGGGTTGCTTTCATGTCGGGGCTGCAGGCCTTAACCAGAATTCCGATTGTTCAGCGCCGCAGAGATAAAGCAGTCGGTCTCAAAACAGCGGGATTTATTTCCGGTTATCGAGGCTCGCCTTTAGGCGGCTATGACGCCGAATTAATGCGCGCCAATAAATACCTTGAGGATTTAGACATTAAGTTCCATCCGGGTTTGAACGAAGATTTGGCCGCAACGTCGGTTTGGGGTACGCAACAGGTTAATTTGATGCCTGGAGGCTCTGATTACGATGGTGTGTTTGGCATTTGGTATGGAAAAGCACCCGGCGTTGATCGCTCGATTGATGCGTTGCGCCATGCAAGTGCTCACGGTACAGCGCCATATGGCGGCGTGCTTGCGATTGTTGGCGATGACCATGGATGTAAATCTTCGACACTATCCTGTCAGAGTGATCATGTTCTCGCGTCGATGATTATTCCCGTCTTGTATCCGTCCAGTATTAATGAGTTTGTTGAGTACGGCTTGCTCGGTATCGAGATGTCGCGCTACGCAGGCTGTTGGACTGCGCTTAAGGTGACGAGCGAAACTGTAGAAACAACAGGCACTGTGGACTTATCCATAGAACAACAAGAAATTCTACAGCCGAATGCAGACGAATTTAGTATGCCCGAGGGCGGTGTCCACATACGTCTTAATGACATTCCACGTGAAATTGATGACCGATTGCAAAACTATAAGGCCTTTGCTTGTCACGCCTTTTGTCGTAAGAACAAAATTGATAAAACCGTTATGGACAGCCCTAATCCGCGCTTTGGTATTATTACCTCGGGTAAGTCCTATGGCGATGTTATGCAAGCACTGGTTGAGCTTGGAATTACTGTAGAAGTTGCTGCGAAAATAGGCTTGCGGGTTTACAAGGTTGGCATGGTGTGGCCGTTGGAGCCGCAAGGCGTGCAAAACTTTGTTCAAGGCTTGGAAGAAATTTTGATTGTTGAAGAAAAGCGCGAGATGATTGAATATCAGCTCAAGCAACAAATCTTTAACTGGCCTTCAGAGACGCGCCCTGTTGTTGTTGGTAAATACGATGAAAATAGTGAGATATTATTGCCATTGGAGAACGATCAGTCTGTAGGGCTGGTTGCCCATGTGATTGCAAAACGTCTTGGACACTTTTATCACAACGAACAGGTTGAGGCACGGTTACAGTTCTTTGAAGGTAGAGAAGCGACAATGGCTAGCTACGTTCCACCGATGCTGCGCAGACCATTTTATTGTGCAGGCTGTCCGCACAATACATCCACCAAAGTGCCTGAGGGCAGTTTTGCTATGGCTGGCATTGGTTGTCATTTTATGGTGCAGTGGATGGATCGTAATACGGCTTTGCCGACGCATATGGGCGGCGAAGGCATACCATGGGTTGGTTCATCTTCCTTTACAAAGCAAAAACACATTTTTACCAATTTAGGCGACGGCACTTATTTCCACTCAGGTTCGCTTGCGATCCGTGCAGCGGTGGCGTCTAAAATCGATATCACTTATAAAATTCTTTACAATGACGCCGTGGCAATGACCGGCGGCCAGAGCGTGGATGGTGACTTACCCGTTCATCGAGTGGCCCAACAAGTTGTTTCGGAAGGTGTCACCAAGGTATGGATACTCACTGAAACTCTGGAGAATTACAAAGATCGCAGCCTCTTTCCGAGCGAGGTTGAAATATTGAGCCGTGATTACCTTGATATGGTCGCTAAACAATGTCAAGAGACAAAGGGTACGACGGTTATTATTTACGATCAAACTTGTGCGGCAGAAAAACGTCGCCGCCGTAAACGTGGCACATTTCCTGACCCGGCGAAACGCGTTATGATTAATCAGGCGGTGTGTGAGGGTTGTGGCGATTGTTCTGATCAGTCCAATTGTGTTGCTGTACAGCCGGTCGAGACTGAATACGGCCGTAAACGCAAGATTAATCAATCGGCGTGTAATAAAGATTTTAGTTGCTTAAAAGGCTTTTGCCCGTCTTTTGTCACCATTGAAGGCGGCGAGCTTCGTAAAACCAAAGTAGGCAATAGCTTTGATGATGTGCTGGCCAACATTCCGCAGCCGAAAATAATGCAAATTGATAGAGCCTACAATATCATGGTCACAGGTATTGGTGGTACGGGTGTAACAACGATTGGTGCTTTGTTGGGCATAGCTGCACATATGGAGGGTAAGTTCTGTCGTAATCTTGATGCTGCGGGACTTGCGCAAAAAGGCGGCGAAGTTCTCAGTCATGTGCGCATTAGTCCGGTACGTGATGATTTACGTACGGGGCACATTATCGCCGGCGGTGCCGATTTGTTGTTGGCCTGTGATATGGTTGCAGCTGTCGGTAAGACGTCTTATGAGACACTCAATGTGGAGCGCACTAGAGCCGTTATCAACACGGAAAATACACCGATTGCCGATTTTGTTATTAATAACGATATTAATCTTAATCATGAGCAGGTAAACAACGTCCTTATGCAAGCAACTCAAGTCGATTCACAACATTTCGTTGCTGCCACGTCGCTTGCCATGACCTTACTGGGGGACGAGATCGCTACCAACGTGTTGATGCTTGGTTTTGCTTGGCAAAAGGGCTTGATACCGGTTGGCCTTGAGGCGATCGAGCGTGCTATTACTTTGAACGGTGTTGCTATTGAGATGAATCTACAGGCTTTTTCTTATGGGCGCTTAGCAGTGCACAATCCCAAAAAACTTGCAGAGTTGCTCCGTGAGATTTTAGGCAATGATGCCGCTGCTGTGGATGAAGGTTTTGATGATCTTGATCATATCATAGAGAAACGTATGAGCTATCTTGAGGATTATCAAAATACGGCTTATGCTGAGCACTATAAGAGTTTACTTGATCGTGTTATCAAGGTCGAGAATGAAACGATAGATGGTGCGGAGAGTTTAAGCAAAGCGGTTGCTCAAAGTTATCACAAGGTTTTGGCTTATAAGGACGAGTATGAAGTTGCGCGACTTTATAGTAATGGTGACTTTATCAAAGAGCTGAAAGCGCAATTCTCTGGCAACTATAAGATAAAGTTTCATATGGCACCGCCAATGTTATCTGCCACTGACATTGCAACAGGACGCCCTAAAAAGCGAACTTTCGGTCCTTGGATGCTTAGTGCTTTGTCTTTATTGGCGCGTTTAAAATTCTTGCGCGGTACAGCGTTTGATGCGTTTGGTTATCACCACGATCGTCGAGCGGAGCGAGCACTTATTAAGAGTTTTGAGGCTGACGTTGAGTTCGTCATTCAAAGGCTTACAGTGGATAATTATGAATTATGCATAGAATTATTGTCATTGCCGCTGACGATTAAAGGCTATGGCCCTGTTAAGGCTGGCAACTTAGAAACAGCAAAAGTCAGTCATAACACTGTCATGACGCAGTTGTCTCTCTAGAATTTATCGACAACTGCGCAAGTGAGTTCACATGTGGAGATTAACTTTCCCTTGTCGCTGTGAACAAGAATGCGCCACACATGTTTTTGGCGCCCGATGTGAATAGCCGAGCAGGTTGCAGTCACATAACCACTTGTAACTGAGCGCAGGTGGTTGGCGCTAATCACCGACCCGACAGCGTATTTTTGCTTTAAATTGATGCACATTAGTGAGGCACTGCTACCGACTGACTCGGCCAGAACACAGGTTGCGCCGCCGTGCAAAATACCATGAATTTGGCGTGTTCGATTGTCTACCGGCATGCGAGCTTTTAAATAATCCTTGCCAATCTCAACAAACTCTATACCCAATTGATCCAAAATACTTTCATTGGTAATCATGCCTTTGACCTCTTCGATTGTGTAGTCTTTAAACCAGATCATGTTGTTTTACCTTGTGTTGTGAATGAGGGTGTTATTTGGCGAAAAATTATCGCTTTAATCGAACCCATTATAAGGCCTTTGCGTGTTTATAAGGGTAACCTTGCTCTCGCTTAAAAAGGGGAAAGTCAGGGCATGAGCACTTATTGAAGCCAAAAAAAGGCGCTATAAAAGCGCCTTTTAAAGTGAGTAAGAATAAACTTACACAGTATGAATCTTAATTTACTACGTGGATCTCTATGTTGTTTTGCAATACGTCAGCAACCTGGTTGGCCGCCATTTCAGCAACCACGATTGATGCTTCAGCGGTTGAAGCGCCAACGTGAGGCGTTAGAATTGCTTTAGGGTTACCAAACAAAACGTTTTCTTTTGCTGGCTCTGTTGAGAATACGTCGATTGCAGCGCCGGCAATTATGCCGTCGTTTAGAGCGTCGTTTAAATCGCTTTCGTCAACCATGTTGCCACGAGCGGCATTAATGATGATTGCAGAAGGCTTCATTTTCGCAAAGTGCTCTTTAGAGATAAGAGGGCTGCCATCAGCTGCCGCTTTGCCATGAAGGCTGATGATGTCACTTTGGGCAAGTAACTCATCAAGGGTAACGTTTGTTATGTGCAGAAAATCTGCTTGTCTTGACTCAAAAGATTTAGAGCAAACAATGACATTGACATCAAAACCACTCACCAAGTGGCTAAGTCTTGAGCCAATATTACCAAAGCCAATAATGCCTAATGTTTTCTTTGAAAGCTCAAAGCCTTTGATGGCTTTCTTCTGCCACCCGCCTTTATGCGTTGTTTCGTCTGCGTAAGGGATTTTTCTAAGTGCAGCCATAATTAAAGCAAAAGCATGCTCTGCAGTTGCGTTGGTGTTGCCACCCGGTGTGTTCATGACAACAACGCCGTTTGCTCTTGCAGTTGCGCAGTCGATGTTATCAACGCCCGCACCCGCTCTAGCAATTGCCTTAAGCTTTGTCGCTGCAGCTAGGATGTCTTTTGTGACTGTTGTTGCTGATCTTACTAGTAGACCGTCGTATTCAGGAATGATGTTGATCAACTCCTGCTCTGAAAGTCCTGTGATTACGTCAACTTCAATACCTTTGTCGTTGAATATTTGATCCGCAACGTTGCTCATTGCGTCTGAAATTAATACTTTATACATTATTTTACCTCTTGATAAGCCCATTCAATCCACGGCAATACTGCCTTCATGTCGTCGTTTTGTACTGTTGGTCCGCCCCACAATCTAAAGCTAGGTGGTGCTTTCGGGTAGCCGCCAATATCAAATGCCACGCCTTCATCGTCCAGTAGTGTGACTACTTTCTTCACAAGCGCTCTTTGTTCGTCTTCATTCATACTAGTGAATGACTCGTCTTTAATTGCTATCGTGATGCTTGTTGAAGATCTTACGCTTTCGTCTTCGCATAAAAACTTAAAAGAGTCGCTGCTATCAATCCAGTCAGAAATAATTTGAAGATTTTGGTTTGAATGCTTGATTAGCGCTTCAGCACCACCGACTGACTCTACCCAATTGAGCGCATCCAGTACATCTTCAACACAAATCATTGACGGTGTGTTGATGGTAGCGCCTGCAAAGATGCCTTTAGAGACTTTTAGCTTGCTTGCCATTCTGAATACTTTTGGCACTGGCCACGCAGGGGTGTGCGACTCTAATCTTTCTAGTGCACGAGGTGACAATGCAATCATACCGTGAGCGCCTTCACCGCCCAATACTTTTTGCCAAGACCAAGTAATAACGTCAAGCTTGTTAAAGTCGATGTCCATGGCAAACACAGCAGAAGTTGCATCACAAATTGTTAAACCTGCTCTATCATCTGGAATCCAGTCTGCATTAGGAACGCGAACACCAGCCGTTGTTCCGTTCCACGTGAAAATCACGTCGTTATCAAAGTTTGCTTGACTCAAATCAGGAAGTTGACCGTAGTCGGCAACGTAAGAGTTGACGTTATCAAGCTTTAATTCGTTCAAAATATCGTTGACCCAGTCTTTGCCAAAGTTTTCCCAAGCCAAAACATCAACACCTCGTGCACCTAAAAGAGACCATAAAGCTGCCTCTAATGCGCCGGTGTTGGAGCCCGCCATAATCGCTACAGTGTAGTCTTCTGGCAAGCCAAGAAGCGCGCTTGATTTGACAATAACGTCATTCAGTTTCGCTTTACAGTGCTTTGCTCTGTGTGATCTGCCAGTATCGGCATTTTTTAGCGCGCTAATATCCCAACCTGGCCTCTTAGAGCAAGGGCCACTAGAGAAGTTTGGGTTTGACGGTTTTGTTGTTGGCTTAGTTATCATAATGATTTAGTCCTCGAAGTCGTATGCTACCAAGCCATCTAATGGTTTTGGATCAAACCATGTCGATTTTGGTGGCATTGTTAAATTTTTGTCAGCAAAGTTTATTACGTGTTCCATTGGTGTTGGGAAAAAAGAGAAACCAACTTCGACTTCGCCTGAGTCGACCTTTTTTTCAATTGATTCCAGCCCGTGAGAACCGGCAATAAAACCAATTCTTGTATCGCGTCTTGGATCGCCAATGTCTAAAATTGGGTCAAGAAGATAGTGATGCAATATATTAATATCTAAGTTCATCAGTCCTGAAAGCGCCTCTTCTGGCTTGTCTTTTAGGATAACTGAGTACCATGTGTTGTCCAGGTACATGCCGAACGACTCTAATGCAGTTGGCTTGTAAGGTGCGTTTTGTTTTTCAACGATAAAGTGCTCTTCAACTTTCTCGATAAAGTCGCTTGGAGAATAACCAAACAAGTCTTTTACTAGTCTGTTGTAGTCGAGTATGCGAGCTTGGCTTTCTGGGAATAGAGCCATCATGAAAAAATTATACGGCTCTTCACCTGTGTGGTCGTGATTTTGGTGCTTTCTGTATTCTGCGAATCTTGATAATGCCGCAATTCGGTGATGTCCATCGGCGACGTATGTACGGTTGATGGTGTTAAAAAGTTCGCTGATTTGCAGCACTTTTTCTTCGTTGTTGACAACCCAAATCTGGTGCTGACAGCCGTCTATAGCGTCAAAAGAATAGGTTGGCTCAGCAGTAATTTGCTCTTCTAATAAGCTGGCCAATTTAGCTTCGTCGGGGTAGACGACATAAATAGGGCCGATTTGAGCGTTTAGGTTTTTGATTTGTTCAAATCTTTTTTGAGAATTCTCGACATAAATTTTCTCATGTCCACGAATGTGCAAGTCATCGTAATCGGATATTTTTGCCGTAGCAATCATGCCAACTTGAGAATGACCTTCTGTTGAAATTTTATAAATATAAAATGCTTTAGCACTGTCTTTCGCAATAGCCGAGCTGCTTTTCATTGCCTCGAATTTTTCTCTTGCTTCAGCTTCTAGCTCACTATCCATTTTTGAACAAGGATCTTCCGGGCAAAAGATATTCAGATAACTCCAAGGATTGTTGCCCTTGTAATCGCTGATCATTTCTTCAGACAAGTAGTCCGTACTAGGAAGAGATACAGACGAAGCTTCTGCTCCTTTAGGTCTCAATCCTTTAAATGGGTTGGCTAAATACATAATGGGCTAAGGCTAATAATTGACAATACAATTTTTGGCGGTGATTTTGGAACACTAATCACAGCAGAACATTATAAACACTATGACTACTCAAAGAGCAGTTTTTTCTTAATAAGAACAGTTTTTTCCTAATAAGAACAGTTTGTTAACGCTCAACAAGTTCCAAGAAATTTTATAGAGTTAATAACTGAGTTAAACGAAAAATATTAATCCAAAGGATAAATTAATTGAATTCTCTTTTACTGTTTGCATATTGTCGAAAAAGTTTCAGATTTTGAATAATAGAATTTTACCAATCGAAGAGAAAGGAATTTAGTCTTTAATCTCATAAAAAATTGAAAAATAATAGAAATACAGTGAGTTATTTGCAAAAAACAATAAAAAAGGCACTAAAAAGTGCCTTTATATGTGAAATATAGCTAATATCAGTCAATTATTGGCAAAAAACGTATATTTATGCCTTTTTTTACAAAATTTAGCAAATTTTCGATTTACTGAACAACCACCACCATTGCAGGGCGAACAAGGCGACCGTTTAGGGTGAAGCCTACTTGGACGACGTCAAGTACTGAATTTGACTCTTTGTCTGGCATTGGAAGCATGGTCACTGCTTCGTGAAGTTCGGGATTGAACTTTTCGCCAACAGGATTCAGTGTTTCAACGCCAAATTTTTCCAGCGTTGAGGCGAAAACTTTATCGGTCATTTCAAGGCCTTCAACGATGTGCTCAACTGTTACACCCTCTTCGGTGGCTGACTTTAAGCCCATAGACAAAGAGTCTTTAACTTCAAGTAAGGCCTTAACAAAGCCGTCTAGAGCGTATTTGTGGGCGTTTTCCAAATCTCTGGCTGAACGACGCTTGAGGTTTTCCATTTCTGCTTGAGCACGCAGAACTTTGTCCCAATTGTCTTTGGCGGACTGTTGTGCGGCAGCGAGTTGCGCCTCAATATCGAGACTTTCTTCGGTCTCCGTTGTTTCTACTTCTTGCTCTTCAGATGCCTGCTCTTGCTCGATATCTTGCTCTTTCTTTTTTGTCATTTTATTGTCCAACTAATGTATATTTACAGGGAACCATTGTTCGTGTTAATTTCATTGATATGTGGTCACTTTTTATAATATTTCAAGGCCTATGTTTAATACAATTGGCATTATTACTAAACCAAAAGATTTTACCAGCGAACAGACTGGTAGCAAGCTAAGTGTTTTTCTTGAAAAACGAGGCATCACTCTTGTCGAAGGCAATGACGCAATAAAAGAAAGCGCAGATCTTATTATCGTGGTTGGCGGTGACGGCACGATCCTTAACACCGCCCGTACATTTGTTGATAATGGAATCCCTATTCTTGGTATCAATTTAGGCCATCTTGGCTTTTTAGTCGACCTGGCAGTGGAGCGTATGACTGAAGCGGTTGCTGAAATATTAGAGGGCAAGTACATCAAAGAGAGGCGCGCGTTATTGTCTTGTCAAGTTGAGCGAGGTGATAAGATTTTGTCTCACCATTTGGCTTTTAATGAAGTGGTTATCCATCGTAACCATACGCCAAGAATGCTTGATTTTGATTTGTATGTTGACGGCGGCTTTGTTAATAATCAGCGCTCGGACGGCATTATTATTGCAACGCCAACCGGCTCCACGGCTTATTCATTGTCAAGTGGCGGCCCTATTGTGCACCCTGGTGTCAATGCAATTACCTTGGTATCCATTTGTCCACACACGATGAGTCATCGCCCTATTGTTTTGCCCGGCGAAAGCGAAGTGCTAATACACGTGCTGGATTCGGTTGAGCGCGCAACAGTTAGTTTCGACGGTCAATCAACGATGCCAAATCAGTCGGGCGATAAGCTGCGGGTTAGGCAGCATGAGAATTTTGTCCATTTGATACACCCTAAGCGCTATGATTATTTTAAAATTATTCGTACGAAATTGCACTGGGGCAGGAAGGTATAGCGCGACATCTCTATTTGAGCAAGTATGATGACTTCTGATAAAAAATGCTAGAGCAACTTTCCATTAAAAACTTGGCGGTTGTTGAAAATCTCAGTGTTGACTTTCAAAGTGGGATGACCGTGGTAACTGGTGAAACTGGCGCGGGTAAGTCGATTATGGTGCAGGCGCTCCATCTTGTGACTGGCGGTCGTTCGGATGCTTCTCTGGTACGCCAAGACAAAAACAAAGCAGAAATTATTGCAACTTTCGCGTTGGATAAAAATCCAAAGCTTAAAGAATTCCTAGAAGAGCAAGACTTGGACGATGATGGCGAGTGTATTTTGCGCCGCGTTGTTGGTAATGATGGTCGTTCTCGTGCTTACGTCAACGGCACACCTGTAACCTTGTCTATTTTGAGAGACGTGGGCGGCCAGTTGATTGATATGCATGGTCAAAACGAGCACCAACTTCTACTGCGCACCCAACAGCACCGAATTTTATTGGACGACTTTGGTGAGGCTCAGGCTCAATTGAAGTCACTTAATAGTATTGTTCGCGAATATCAACAAATAAGTGGCGAAATTGAACGCATTCAAAATGGTGGTGCATTGCTCGCTGCACAGCAAGAACTCTTGGCCCACCAACTTAGTGAGTTAGTCGAGGCACAGCTTGAACAAGATGAACTTGATAGCATCGAAGAGCAATTCAAGATCAGCAGCAACGCTAGCCTATTGATTGAAAAAATATCCGTTATTTTAGGGGTACTTGATCACGATACCGGCATCAACGCCCAGCTTATTGATGTGGACGGGCAAATCAGCCATGCGCGACAAGTGGACGAAAGTTTAGAGTCTGTTGAGGCGCTACTCTCGAGTGCACAAGTGCAAGTGCAAGAAAGTATTTATGAGTTGACCGATTACTTAAGTAAAGTGGGTGGTGACGAGGAAAGTGCGACGGAGTTAGAGGCGCGTATTAATGAACTTCATGAACTTGGTAGAAAGCATCATTGTCAAATACCTGAATTACTCAACACGCAAAATACCATTCAAGGCTCTTTGAATGGTATGGATGCATCTAGCGATAAAATACAAGGCCTGCTACAAAAACAGAGCGAATTAAAGAGCACTTATAACGGCGAAGCTAGGGCACTGTCCAAGCGGCGTCAAAGTGCCAGCACCAAGCTCTCAAAGTTGGTGAGCGAGGTAATGCAGGAGCTCGGCATGCCGGGCAGCGAAATTCAGTTTGTGCTTAACCCGATTGACGACAGGGTACAGTTGAACGGCAATGAAGAGGTTGTTATTCAGGTGAAAATCAACATGGGCCAAGCTTTTAAGGCGCTAAATAAGGTTGCCTCTGGTGGTGAGTTGTCGCGTATTTCATTGGCACTTTCGGTTGTCACCAGTAAATCGGAGTTGGTACCAAGCATTGTTTTTGACGAGGTGGATGTTGGCATCAGTGGCGCTGTTGCCGAAGTGGTTGGGCGTTTATTGCGAGGGCTCTCCTCCCGCTATCAAGTGCTGTGTGTCACTCACCTTGCGCAGGTTGCCGTTCAAGGGCACGCACACATGAAGGTCGTTAAAAGCGAGCAAGACGGCGAAACTTTCACTAAGGTACATGCGCTGGGCGATAAAGAACGCACAGACGAAGTGGCGCGCATTTTAGGTGGTATCAAGATTAGTGACAAGACTCGCATCGCTGCTGCAGAAATGCTTAAGACCGTCGCATAGAGCCTATAGAGACCTTTGCATAAAGGCCTCTTACAAAATTCCCTCTAACTCACCAACAATGACGTGTAGCGTCGTAAAGTCCGTTTGCTTCTCTTCTTTGACGGATTGAAGCATCAGCTGCAAGCGCTCAATCTTAGTCGTGTAGGCTTGGTGAAATTGTGCCGTAGAGCCTAAGTTGATCGCTGTCTCGGTAATGTGAGTATGAACACTCCTAAGCTGGTTTTGCAGCGTAAACTTTGCACTTGCGTGCCAAGCATTGGTCACCTCTAGGGCGTTAATTTTTAAGCTGAGCCAGTGAATATCCAGATCTTGAGAAATGCTTAAATAAGCCGACAGTGCATCGTCTGTACTGCTTTGACATTTCTCACCGATGGCAATCACGTCAAGGGTGTGATATAAGCTGGTGGCAAGCGAGATGTTTTCGGCAAGCTCACAAGGAAAGCCCTGCTCAACAAGGTCGTCGGTTTTAAGACTTAAATGCTCCCCACTGAGCTTGAGAATGCTATTTTTGAGGTCGCTATACTTGGTTTGGTATTGGGCTAAAGTCGCACTAACGTCCAAATCGCTTTTGTTGTTTAAAAGCCAAACAACAGTGGCGCGAACAACTTTCGTCAACGACCTAATGGCATCATACTGTGTCTTGCTGGCAATTTTGTTGTCCAGTACATGGACGGCATCCAGCAGACTGTCCACACCTAAAAGCTCGGCGCTAATGAGGTAAGCTCTAGCTATTTGCGCGTAACTGGCACCCGTTAAGTTGTGCATACGAATGTGAAAAACAGGGCCCATGGTATTAATGATCTTATTAACAACAACCGTTAAAATAATTTCATTTTTTAGCCTGTGGCCGTCGAGCAAACTTGTATATTCGTCAGTTACAAGCCGAGGAAAGTAGCTAAGTAAGTGAGGGTAAAGCCCCTTGCCGGCGGCTAAGTTAGTGTCTAAAAGATTTTCATAAAAATCCATTTTGCTATAGGCAAGCAATACGCCAAGTTCGGGCTTGGTCAAGCATTTGCTGCTCAATAAGCGACCCTTGAGTTCTTTTTTGCTTGGTAAAAATTCAAGCTCGCGATCCAGCAGGCCAGCTTTTTCCAAGTAGCTTATAGCCTCTGCTTGACCGGCCAAGTTTTCGGGATTGGGCTGCGTGTGAATGCTGATGACTGCCGATTGCTCGTAGTTGTTTTGTAGGCATAAAGTGGCCACCTCAGATTCCATCGAACTAAGGGCTTTGTTGCGTTTTGAAGTTTCAAGCGTGCTCAGTAAAATTTTTAAGTTGACCTCGTGGTCAGAGCTGTCTACACCGGCCGAATTGTCAATTGCATCAGAGTAACAGCACCCACCCAATAGATCGAATTCAATGCGAGCGTTCTGTGTCATTCCCAAATTACCCCCTTCGCCAATCACTTGACAGCGGAGTTCGCTCGCCTTAACACGCGTTGAATCATTGGCTTTGTCTTGGGCATCAAGGTGAGATTCGTCGCTGGCAATAACGTAGGTGCCAATGCCGCCATTCCAAAACAGGTCTGCCGGTGCCTTCAGTAGAGTGTTTATCAGTGCATCTGGGCTAAATTTATTTTGCGTTGTGCTTAGTGCTTTCATTGCCTCTGGCGATAACTCAATAGATTTTGCACTGCGCTCAAAAACACCACCACCCTTTGAGATTAGTTTTTTGTCATAATCTTGCCAGGTGGTGTTTTCAGTGGTGAACAGTCGTTGTCTCTCGCCAAAACTAACACTTTCATCTGGATTTGGATCGATAAAAATATGCATGTGATTAAAGGACGCAAGCAGGCGAATGTGCTTTGACAGCAGCATGCCATTGCCGAATACATCGCCACCCATATCACCAATACCTATAACACTGAATGCTTCAGATTGAATGTCCTTACCCATTTCGCGAAAGTGACGTTTAACGCACTCCCAGGCGCCTCGCGCGGTAATGCCCATTTTTTTATGATCGTAACCCACTGAGCCACCGGAAGCGAAGGCATCCCCAAGCCAGAAATTATTATTAGTAGAAATTTCATTGGCAATGTCAGAAAAACTGGCGGTGCCTTTATCGGCGGCAACCACAAGGTAGGGGTCGTCGTCGTCATGACGCACAACATTTTTTGGCGGAATAATAACGCCGTCGACAATATTGTCGGTTAGATCAAGCAGTGATTGAATAAATAACTTATAACAGGCGACGCCTTCGGCGAGCATTTTGTTTCGCTCGGCTGGCAAACTTCTTGGCACAAAGCCGCCTTTGGAGCCGACTGGCACAATGACTGTGTTTTTGACTTGCTGGGCTTTGACCAGGCCCAGCACTTCGGTTCTAAAATCCTCAGAACGATCCGACCAGCGCAATCCGCCGCGAGCAATTTTGCCACCGCGTAAATGCACCCCTTGAACACGTGCGGAGTACATGAATATTTCGTATAATGGCGCGGGCTTTGGCAGAAAAGAAATTTTCTTGGACTGGATTTTAAAGCACAGATAATCTTCATTATCTTGGTAGTAATTGGTTCGGACCATTGCCTCAATGACTTCTAAATAGCCGCTGATTACCCTGTCTTCATCCAGCGATGAGACTGCCTCGAGTCGCTCTATTATGTCTTTCTTTATCGGCTCTTGCGCGCTAACATGCTCTTTGTTGTTGATATCGAACTTGGCTTCAAATAAGGCAAAAAGTGCTCGACTTAATTCAATGTGCCTGGTCAAGGTGTTGGTAATAAAGTTTTGGCTGTAACCAAAATTGATTTGCTTTAGATAAACATAAATGGCGCGAAATAGGTTGGCTTGTCTAACGTCTAGACCGGCACAAAGAATAAGCTGGTTAAAGCCGTCATTTTCAATTGCGCCCATGCAGATTTGCTCAAACGCTTGGAGAAATCTGTCTTTATCAGACTCTAGATCAAAATCTTTCTGGTCTTTGCGCAATAATTCTATATTGCGAATGGTGATTCGGTGACTGCCGCTGGTGTTAATTTTGTAAGGGTGCTCTGAGACCACATTAACGCCTAAATTTTCAAAGACGGGAACGATGTCGGAAAGGGTTAGCGAGTGATCTTTGCTGTAAATTCTAAAATTGACGCTGTCGGCGGAGCGCGCCGAGCCAACAAATAAGTCACTGGCAAAATTGTTTGGTGATAAAGATTCGAGTTTGAGAATGTCTTCAAAGCCACGATCAACGCTGTAGTCGTTAGTATAGGTGCGTGGAAAAGCGTTTTGATAATCACTAAAGACGGATAAGTCGGTGCCGCCCATTTGCATTACTTGACGCAGCTCTGCGTACCAATCATAAGCAATCGACTTAACTTCTGTTGCAAGCGCTGCCTCACTTATTTCGACGTCTGATTGGGTGAAGACATTAAACTCAATACGACACAAGACAGAATCGAAAAAGCGTACATCGAACAAAACAAAATCAGCCTCAAATAGGTCGTGCAATCGTTGTTGAATTTTTTGGCGCAGTTCTGAGTCGAAAATATCACGAGGCAAATACACCAAACTGGTATAAAAATGACCGCAACGATCTTTGGTTAAGTACACGTGTGTCTTGCGTCGCTCCTGATGGCTTAAGACACTGCTGCCAATTTCCAACAGCCTGTCTGTTTTGATTTGAAACATTAGTGCGCGTGGAAAGCTTTCTAACAGATTTTGCATTGCCTTATGATTGCAACTTGTTAAGCGCAATCCGGAGCGCTCTAGGACGCGTTCCGCTTTTTCTTTGATTAGCGGCACCTGAAATACACTTTGGTTAAAAGATGTGCCAGACAAAAAGCCAACAAAGCAATAACAACGGTTATCAACATGGATCGCAATAACGTCCATTTGTCGAGAGCGGTGAATCTTAGAGGTAACCGATAGCTTGGTTACAATAAGTGATGAAGGGCCAAATGAAAGATTGGGGATAAATGGCGCGACATCTTGATCGTTCTCCAGCAAGTAGCGGAATAGACCGGTGGCGCTTTTGCCGACAATCGTTTTCAGTGCAGTGTCTTGTTCAATCTCTGCACTGCCAAGAACGGCAAAGTGATGGTTTTCTATCCAACGAATAAAATCGCTGCTGGATGCGGGTGTCTTTTCATCATCGAGCAGTTTGGCAATTTGCAGTAAACGGTTGCGTGCGATAGGCCAGTCACTAACCACGTAGTGAATTGCATCAATTCGTCTGCGCATTTTTCCTTTGAGCGTGTTGACACTCTCGGGCGACATGAACTCAAGATGAAACTGCATAAAAGACTCAATTTCGTCTTCATGGCCTTCACCTTTTTTGTAGGGCGAGAGGTGGCGAATGTTGCCTTTTTCGTCACGCCCAACTTCTAGTAAGGAGGCGTGAGTAAAGATAATGTTTGCACCAAAGCCATTGATGCACATAATAAGAGTATCCCGAATAAAGGGCGTATCTTTAGTAATAACACTGATAACAGTATTCGTAGTGGTTGAGTTTGGGCTGGAGATGTTGGCGCTCTCAATGAGTGTTTCGTCACAATGTTTTGAGGCACCAAGCGCTAAGTGGATGTTTGCGCATTGCAGCAGATATTCTGCTTCAGAGTCGTTGTAGTCGGATGGGTGTAGGCCGTGATAATAGTGCGTTAGATTTTGCTTGTTTTGCTCACTGAGGGCAACGCCTTGCTTTGCAAGATCTTCAATAATCGCTATCATTTCAATTGATGTGCATAATTATAAAGGGCGGGATGATAGACTATTATAAAAGGCTTTTTATAGTTATTTTTCCAATAAACACCTATAAATGAAAAATAAAGGTAAATACCAAGATTTTTCCATTAAATTCCGCAAGTTCTACTGGAATTACCTCAGCCCAGCAAGCAAGATTTAATGAATTGTGTAGGGGGAATCGACCAACTTAAGGCGGCCAATATTTAGCGTCTGGTGACCCGTTGCGAGCGCCCTACTTGAGGGGTTTTCATTCCAAGTTGAGAATAACAACAAAAAATCATACACCCGCGACTTGATTAAAATCGCTAAAACGGTATAATGTTTCGTTTGTGTATGGCCAGAGTGGTTGTCAATTGGGATGAAATCAGTGAATTCACTAGTTCAATCCTTACTACTCGCAGTAGCAGTTTTAGCATTTTATAGCTACGGTTTTGGCCTCGATGCGTTTTACGGTGCATTGGTAAGTTTTATTAACACTTGGTTGTTTGATTACTTTATGCGCACGCAAAAAGCGGCAGTTGATGCTGACGCTCAAAAGAGTTTTAGGATGGCCATCAAGAGCAGCGTGTTGAGAATATTTTCTCTAGCGATGCTTACCTTGATTGGACTTAGTTTGTTGGCACTTGACCCCGGCGCACTCATTTTGAGTTTGGTTGTGGGACAGGTTGGATTTATACTAGATAGGTTTAGACAAAAATAATGGCACAAGGCGAATTAACAGCAAGCGCTTATATTAAGCACCATTTACAGAATTTAACTTTTGGTCAACATCCAGATGGCACATGGGGCATTGCTCATGGTGCAGAACAAGCGAAAGAAATGGGTTTTTGGGCATTTCATATTGACACACTAGGCTTTTCTTTTGTTTTAGGCGCGTTGTTCTTGTTTATTTTTGCAAAAGCAGCTAAGCGCGCTACGATTGATGCGCCAAGCGGACTTCAGAATTTTGTAGAAAGCGTAATTGATTTTATTGACGAGAACGTTCGCGGCTCGTTTAAAGGCAAAAATCCAATGGTTGCGCCACTTGCGTTAACCACTTTTATTTGGATTATATTGATGAACACAATGGATCTCGTGCCAGTTGATTGGTTGCCATATGCGGCACAATTGATGGGTGTTGACTATCTGAAAGTTGTACCAACAACCGATCCAAACGCTACATTCGGTATGGCGCTTGGCATCTTCCTCTTGATTCTATTCTTTAGTATTAAAGAAAAAGGCCTTGGTGGATTTGTTGGTGAATTAACGTTGCACCCATTTGGTAAATGGATGCTGCCGTTTAACTTATTTTTAGAAGGGGTGAACTTACTGGCCAAGCCAGTTTCACTAGCCTTACGTTTGTTTGGTAATATGTACGCCGGTGAGATGATCTTCATTCTAATTGCACTGTTGCCGTGGTATGCGCAGTGGGCCCTGTCTTTACCGTGGGCTATTTTCCATATCTTAATCGTATTATTGCAAGCGTTTATCTTTATGACGCTGGTAATTGTATATATGGATATGGCTCACCAGAAAGAACATTAATTTTTTTTAATAATTTTTACAAATAGGAGTAAGAAATGACTGAAGTACAAGCAACATTATTTTTAGCGGGTTCAATTCTAATGGGTCTTGGCGCACTTGGCGCCGCTGTTGGTATCGGTACTCTAGGTTCTAAGTATCTAGAAGGCGTTGCACGCCAGCCTGAATTAACTTCAATGCTAAGAACGCAAATGTTCATCGTAATGGGTCTAGTTGACGCTGTACCGATGATTGCTGTTGGTATCTCAATGTATATCATTTTCGCGGTAGCTGGTTAATTTATTTCTTTTTCACCTAAATAAGGGTATTTGCTATGAATATTAACGCTACGCTATTTGGACAACTAATCATGTTCGGCCTGTTTGTTTGGTTTTGCATGAAGTTTATCTGGCCGCCACTTATTGAGGCGATGGCTGCACGTAAGAAGAGCATCGAAGAAGGTCTATTGGCAGCAGAGCAAGGTAGAGCAGAGCACGCACAAGCACAGCAGAAAGCTGCAGAGCTAATTGCGAGCACTAAAAACCAAGCGAAAGAGATTATTGATAACGCTGATAAGCAAGCTAACGTAATGATTGACAACGCCAAAGGCGCTGCAGTTGACGAAGCTGACAAGATTAAAGCACACGCGAAAGCTGAGCTTGATCAAGAAGTTGTTAGAGCGCGTAACGAACTGAAAGACCAGGTTTCGACTTTGGTTATGCAGGGCGTTAACTCGGTGTTAGAGAAAGAAGTCGACGCGAAAGCACACAAAGACATGCTTTCTAAATTGTCTCAATCACTATAGGTCTAGACGATGGAATTATCAACAATTGCCAAGCCTTACGCACAAGCGATTTTTGACATTGCAGAGCAGGGCAGCTCACACTCTGGGTGGAGCGACCTACTTAGCGCTGCTAGTGCAATTATGTCTGATCACGCAACACAGGCTTTTGTGGCTTCTCCAAGTACAGGTAAGGATCAAAAGATTCAATTGATCTGTACGCTGCTTGAAAAAACAATGGCTAGAAGCTTAAGCACGCAAGAGTCTGCGTTCATCAACCTTATTCTTAACAACGACCGCACAGAGGCGATGAGCAGTATTGCTGACACCTTTGAGGCTTCGGTACTTGCTGCGCATAAGGGTAAACACTTCACTGTTGTCAGTGCATATGAGTTAAGTGATGCAGAAGTTAAGGCAATCGTTGATGACTTGTCATCTAGGCACAATACAGCAGTAAATGTCAACACCCTTGTAGACGGCACACTTACGGGTGGTGTTGTTATTAGAGAAGGCGACAAAGTAATCGATACATCAATTAAGGCAAAAGTGGACGCATTAGGCGTTTGTTTGTCTGTAAATTAATTTTATAAGAGAGGTTAGTCATGCAATTAAACGCTTCTGAAATCAGTGATTTAATTAAAAAAGAAATAGAGGGTTTTGACTTTTCAGTAGAAGCCCGCACAGAAGGCACAGTAATTAGTGTGAGTGACGGCATCGTTCGTATTCACGGCTTGGCTGATGCCCAGTTCGGTGAGATGCTAGAATTCCCGGGCAATACGTTCGGTATGGCACTTAACCTTGAGCAAGATTCAGTGGGTTCGGTTGTACTTGGTGATTACCTTCACATTTCAGAAGGCGACACAGTTAAATGCACAAACCGAATCATGGAAGTACCGGTTGGACCTGAACTTTTGGGTCGTGTTGTTAGCCCTCTTGGAAAGGCAATTGACGGCAAGGGTGACATCAACGCATCCGGTTTGCGCCCTCTAGAGGTTGTTGCACCAGGCGTTATTGAAAGAAAGTCGGTTGATCAGCCAATTCAAACAGGTATTAAGGCGATTGACGCGATGGTTCCAATTGGTCGTGGTCAGCGTGAGCTAATCATTGGTGACCGTCAAACGGGCAAAACGGCCGTTGCAATTGACGCGATCATTAACCAAAAAGGCACTGGCGTTAAATGTGTTTATGTTGCGATCGGTCAGAAAGCATCATCAATTGCTGCGGTTGTTCGTAAGCTTGAAGAGCACGGCGCATTAGAGCACACTATTATCGTTGCTGCGGCGGCCTCTGATTCAGCGGCACTTCAGTACATTGCTCCATATGCAGGTTGTGCAATGGGTGAGTACTTCCGTGATCGTGGTGAAGACGCACTTATCGTTTATGATGACCTTACAAAACAAGCATGGGCTTATCGTGAAGTATCATTATTATTGAAGCGTCCACCAGGACGTGAAGCCTACCCAGGTGACGTATTCTACTTGCACTCACGTTTACTCGAGAGAGCATCACGCGTGAATGCTGAATACGTAGAAATGATGACTAATGGTGAGGTTAAAGGCAAAACAGGTTCTTTGACGGCATTGCCAATCATTGAGACGCAAGCGGGTGACGTATCTGCTTTCGTACCAACAAACGTAATTTCAATTACAGACGGTCAGATCTTCTTAGAAACTGACTTATTTAACTCAGGCATCCGTCCTGCGATTAATGCTGGTCTATCGGTATCACGTGTAGGTGGTGCAGCACAGACTAAGATTATTAAGAAGCTTGGTGGTGGTATTCGTCTTGCACTAGCACAGTACCGTGAATTGGCAGCATTTGCTCAGTTCGCATCTGATCTTGACGCAGAAACGAAAGCGCAAATCGATCGTGGTCAGCGCATTACTGAGTTGATGAAACAAGCACAGTATTCGCCATTAACAGTTGCCGAAATGGCGACATCTCTGTACGCTGGAACCTCTGGCGCACTAGATGACATTGAAGTAAACCAAGTGGTTACTTTTGAAGGTGCGCTGATTGCTTATATGAATGCAAACCAAGCTGAGTTGATGGAGACGATCAACAGTACTGGTGACTATAACGACGAAATTGAAGCTAAAATTAAGGCGGCAATTGCAGACTTTAAGGCCAACCATACTTGGTAAAAACAATGACAGTAAAGTGTACACAAACTAACTGGTAGACGACGATGGCGGTAGGAAAAGAAATTAAGACGCAAATCGCGAGTATTAAAAATACTCAGAAGATTACTTCAGCTATGGAAATGGTTGCTGCGTCTAAAATGAAAAAAGCACAGAGCAGAATGTTGGCGTCTCGTCCATATTCTGAGAAGATTGCTAAGGTGATTGGCCACTTGGCGCATGCCAGCTCTGAGTACAAGCACCCTTATATGACGACTCCTGAGAGCGTGAAACGCATTGGCGTTATCATGATCTCAAGTGACAGAGGTCTGTGTGGTGGTTTAAACACCAACCTATTTAGAAGTTTTTTGAAAAAAGTGCTTGCTTGGCAGGCCGAAGGTGTTGAAGTAGAGCTTTGCACCATTGGCAAGAAAGGAACGTTATTTTTCAAAAATTCTGGCTTGGAAATCGTCTCGGTATTAACTGATATTGGTGATACGCCACATTTTGACGACCTACTAGGCACGATCAAGGTGATGTTGGATCGTTACGATTCAGGCGAGTTCGATCAAATCATGGTGGCTTACAATCACTATGAAAACACGATGACACAAGTGCCAACGGTTAAGCAAATTGTACCGATGGAAGCGTCAGAGATGGAAGACATGGGTCATCATTGGGACTATATCTATGAACCGGATGCAGAAGCTGCACTGGGCGCATTATTGGTTCGTTATATCGAAGCATTGGTTTATCAAGGAATCGTTGAAAACATTGCTTGTGAACAATCATCACGGATGGTTGCGATGAAGAGTGCAACTGATAACGCTGGTGATATGATTAAAGAGTTAGAGTTAATTTACAATAAGGCAAGGCAAGCTGCAATTACTCAGGAAATTTCTGAGATTGTTAGTGGTGCCGCTGCTGTTTAGATTTAGAAAAAGGAAAAGCAAATGAGCATAGGTAAAATTACACAAATTATTGGCGCGGTTATCGACGTTGAGTTTCCAGCAGACGCGATACCTAAAATATACAACGCCCTTCTTGTAACAGAAACAGGTCTTACGCTAGAAGTTCAGCAACAGCTTGGTGACAACGTTGTAAGAGCGATCGCAATGGGTGGCTCTGAAGGTCTTAAGCGTGGTCTTGAAGTGACAAATACAGGTAAGGCAATTACTGTTCCTGTAGGCAAGAAGACACTTGGCCGTATCATGGACGTTTTGGGCAAGCCAATCGACAATGCTGGTGACATCAACCCTGAAGCGGAATGGGAAATTCATCGCTCTGCTCCTCCATACGACGAATTATCTCCTGCAGCAGAATTGCTTGAAACAGGTATTAAGGTAATTGACTTAATATGTCCATTTGCGAAAGGTGGTAAAGTTGGTTTATTCGGTGGCGCTGGTGTTGGTAAAACAGTAAACATGATGGAGCTTATTCGTAACATTGCGATTGAGCACTCAGGTTACTCTGTATTTGCTGGTGTTGGTGAGCGTACTCGTGAGGGTAACGACTTCTACCACGAAATGAAAGATTCAAACGTATTAGACAAAGTGTCATTGGTATACGGTCAAATGAACGAGCCTCCGGGAAACAGACTGCGTGTTGCTCTGACTGGCCTAACAATGGCTGAGTACTTCCGTGACGAAGGTCGTGACGTACTACTATTTATTGACAACATTTACCGTTATACGCTAGCGGGTACTGAAGTATCAGCACTACTAGGTCGTATGCCATCTGCGGTAGGTTACCAGCCAACGCTTGCATCTGAAATGGGTGCATTGCAAGAGCGTATTACATCAACTAAGACGGGCTCAATTACATCAATCCAAGCGGTATACGTACCTGCGGATGACTTGACTGACCCATCTCCTGCAACAACATTTGCCCACTTAGACGCGACAGTAGTACTTTCACGTCAAGTAGCGGAATTAGGTATTTACCCTGCGGTAGATCCACTGGATTCAACTTCACGTCAGCTAGACCCTCTAATCGTTGGTCAAGAGCATTATGATGTTGCTCGTGGTGTTCAAGGTGTATTGCAGCGTTATAAAGAGTTGAAAGATATTATTGCGATTCTAGGTATGGACGAACTTTCTGAAGAAGACAAGCAAACGGTATCACGTGCTCGTAAAATTCAAAGATTCTTGTCACAGCCTTTCTACGTGGCAGAAGTATTTACCGGTTCACCAGGTAAGTATGTATCATTGAAAGACACTATCTCGGGCTTCAAGGCTATCCTTGCAGGCGAGCTAGATGCAATTCCAGAGCAATCATTCTATATGATGGGCTCTATTGATGATGTTAGAGCAAAAGCGGCGGAGACAGCGTAAATGTCAGTAATTCATGTTGATGTAGTTAGCGCAACTGAGGAAATATACTCAGGCGATGCAAAGTGTGTGTTTGCACCTGCCAGCATGGGTGAAATCGGTGTATATCCTATGCACGTTCCGCTAATAAGTACACTTAAGCCAGGAGAGGTAAGAGTTGAAACAGAAAATGGCGTTGAATCCATCTATGTTTCGGGCGGTATTGTTGAAGTTCAGCCACATACAGTGACGATCTTCTCTGATACAGCCATCCGTGCCAACGACTTAGATGAGTCTAAGGCAATTGAAGCTAAACAACGTGCAGAAGAGGCTATGGCCAATGCACAATCTGATCAAGAGGTTTCAACAACTCAAGCAGCACTTGCTGAGTCTATGGCCCAGCTTCAAATGATTAGTAAAATGCGTGGTAGGAAGGGTTAAATTGCATTAAAGCGGACTTTTTCAAAGTCAACAACCTTGTTACCACACACTAAAACGCCTTCTTCTTGAAGGCGTTTTATTTTTACGCTGATATCATCAGCAAAGCCACCCAGCTCCCCATTTGATTTAACCACTCTGTGGCAAGGCACTTCGGGTGCAAATGGATTTTTATTCATTGCACTGCCCACGGCTCGGTGCGCTCGTGGCCTGCCAATCATCTCAGCCAGTCCGGCATAGGTAATCACCATTCCACGTGGAACTGTCTTAAGTGCCGTGTAGCATTGGGATTGAAAATCGGTCACAACAAATAAGAACTCATTAAATCATCGTATTTATTCTGGGCTCTCAGCAGAAGATCACACACCTCACGAACTGCGCCATTGCCACCAGTATTCTGTGTGGTTAATACAGCGTGTTCTTTAACAAAAGGATGGGCATTGGCTACCGCAACTGGTAATGCTACCTTGGACATCACCGGTAAATCAATCACATCATCACCAACATAGGCAACTTGGTTTGGCTGCAAGTCTAGCTTTGTCAGCAGCTCTTCATAGGCGATGATTTTATTGGACTGCCCTTGGTAGTAATGCTTTACACCCAGGCCATCCATTCTGTGAGCAACGCATTTAGCGTGTCTTGCTGAAATGATGGCAACTTCAACACCAGAATCTCGCAACATTTTTATACCATGACCATCTAGCGCATTAAAGCGCTTGAATTCGCCGCCGGTGTCGTCAAAATACAGCCCACCATCGGTGAGCACGCCATCAACATCTAAGATGAGAAGTTTTATCAATTTAGCGATTTCTGAGACTTTGTTGTCAGGAGTCATAAGACGAGAATTATTAAGAACGTAAACTATTGCCCTTATTGTACCAAGGGTCGGTGTTGGGTGCTTTGGCTTTTAATGTTCGATGACACTATTTATATATCTTCCCCTGAGAAGCTTGCGTTTTTGCTGAGCAGTGTCTACAAACGCTGAGCGATTATGGAGCACGTTGTTACAAATCAGCCCTTCGCCTGCAGCCAGTTTGTATTGATGGTGAATTGCTGAATCGCCGGCAAGAAAGGCATTTAGCATGCAAAGTGCATCGGTAGTGTCAACCGATTCCAGCCAGTGTATATTTCTCTTGCGTTGAGTAAAGCGTATTTTGGGTTTTTGAGACGCCTTGTCAATAAAAAATACAGGTCCAATAGAGACCTCTCTAACAATTTTATCGCCGTCTATACGCTCGGGAATGGTTAGTGTCGTTGATTGTGATAGTGCGCTTACAATGTCAGGATTGAGCTCTCTAAAGTGAATATAGAGCATCTCTGGGTCTATCCAGCGATTTTCTCCACCCTCAGCGGCTGGCTGAATGCAGTATAAAGAGAATGCGCCGACAAGGGTGTCCATTGGGTTGTAGTAGCCATCAGTATGCCAATTAAGGGCTTGGTTGCTATAAGGCACATAACCGCCTTTTTTTGGGGCATTAGTGTCTTCAATGACAACGAGGCCATCGTCTTCCGCGCAGAGGTGTTGGTCAAAAACCACAAGACCCAATTGAGCATTAATCGAACGTATTGCTTTTCTTATGTCGTCTCTAGGTTTGATCTTAATAAACGAGAGGTTGCTGCTACTGCAATTATTTGTAATTGCTTTTTTTTCAGCATTTGAGAGCTGTAGAGGGTTGTTAATCTCTACAAAAAGGGATGCAGGTTTTGCATGGTAATTGGCGAGCTTTTCGTCTCGCCAAGTTTCGTATCGTTTTTGTTGGAGGTCCTCCAACATTATGCGTTACTAAGTGGCTTTCTTTTCACCGTAGCGTTTGTTAATAAACATTTGTTGAGCGATGGAGAGAAGGTTGTTGGTCACCCAGTAAAGCACAAGTCCTGCTGGGAAGAACAAGAAGAACACGGTAAAAACCAGCGGTAGCATCATCATAATTTTCGCCTGCATTGGGTCAGATGGCGGCGGGTTGAGGCGTTGCTGGAACCACATCGAAGCACCCATGATGAGCGGCATGATGAAGTAAGGGTCTCTTGCTGAAAGATCTGGCAAGTAGAAGAAAGACATATGTCTTAGCTCTACCATTTCTTGTAATACCCAGTACATAGAGATGAAGACAGGGATTTGCACAAGAATAGGCAAACAACCCGCTGCAGGGTTGACCTTTTCTTTCTTGTAAAGCTCCATGGTCTTTTTACCAATTTTCTGTTTGTCGTCGCCATAAGTCTCTTTGATCTTTGCCAGGCGTGGTGCGAGCTTGCGCATGCCGGCCATTGAGCGGTATGACTTTTCAGAGAGCTTGTAGAAAGCCAATTTAATCGTTAGTGTGACTGCAATAATAGCGAAGCCCCAGCTGTTAATAAAGCTATAAATCCAGTGCAAGTACGTTGATAGCGGTTTGGCGAAAATGTAGAGGAAGCTGTAGTCAACTGTCCTGTCCAGACCTTCGGCTAAATTTTCCAGGCGAATGTGCTCTTTAGGGCCAACATAAAGCTGGTCACCGCCCAAGGTAATTGTTTGGCCCGGTGCGATAACGGCGTTTGGACTGACGGCAGTTAATAAGTATTTTCCTTGGGACAGCTTGGAAGAATATATATGTGGCTCGTTAGCATTTGGCACCCATGCTGCAAAGAAATAATGTTGAATCATCGCGGCCCAACCGCCTGTTGAAGTGGTTTTTGGTTGCTCGTTAAATTCGTCAAAGTCAAATTTTTCAAATACGCCATCATCTTCAGCATTTTTAATATAGATTGCGCCACCAGCAAAATTTTGCATCATTAGGCTTGAACCGCCTTCAACGGCATTTCTGGCGAGTTGTGTGTAACGAGAAATATTTTGTGTAGTAGCGCCGTTATTAGTAATCGTGTAGTTAATTTCAATCGTGTAGCTGTCGCGTTTAAGGCGGTACTCTTTTGTCACTGTCATGCCATTGTCACCTATCCAGGTTAGTGGCACGACTAATTCACTTGCACTGCCTAAATAGTAATCTGACTTCGCTGAAGAATACATCGTATGATGTGTTGGCATCTGGTCTGCTGGCAGAAGACCACTTTGAGCGTGGAAAATATTGTTAGTATCATTACTGAGCAGCTGGAATTTCGCTTCCGAGTTCAGTTCGTTGTTATAGGTATTTAAATAAGCACTTTGAATTGTGCCGCCTTTGTGTGAAATTTCAATCGTTAATAAATCGGTGGTAGCCGTAGTAAAGGCACCTTGATTGGCAACATTATTTGCTGCGCTCGGCGTGTCATCGGTACTAGGGGTGTCTGAACTTGGAATATCTTCAGATTGACTTGGCGTATCAAACGCAGTAATACTGGTTTGCGTGACGGTGTTGCCATTGGCGTCTGTTGTTTGTTTGACTTCCCACTGATCCCATAATAGAAATACAGTTAATCCGATAGCGATAACAAGAAATAATTTTTGATTGTCCATAATAATTCTGGGTTTTAATTAATGAGAGAGTTTTTTTGGTACTGGGTCAAATGTGGCCTCGGCCCAAGGGTGGCATTTACTAATACGTTTTGCCCCTAAACCAATACCTCTTATTGCGCCGTGCTCTTGAATGGCTTCAAAAGTATATTCAGAGCAACTCGGTATGTGGCGACAATTATTACCTAACAATGGACTAATTAGCCACTGGTAAAGCTTTATTGGAATTAGGAACAGGGCACGCATACGTCTACACCTCAGAAGCTTTTCTGAACAAGTTCGACAAGTCATCCATCAAGCTTTTATTGTCCGCTTGACGAGATTTTTTGGCCATGACGACCATATCAAGGTTGTTCAACTGCGTTTGTTGCAGTCTAAACATTTCTCGCGCTAAGCGTTTACGAAGGTTGCGATCCACAGCCCTTTTATACACTTTTTTTGAGATTGCTAATCCAAGCCTTGGTGTTGACTCATTCGAGGGGGTAGCAACAAGTTGCCAAAATTTCCCTTGGGTACGTTTGCCCTTCTGGAAAATGTGTGCGTAGTCACTAGCTTTAGTTATGCGCACACCCCGAGTGAGCGAGCAAATCATTTGATTATGCTGCTAGGCGTTTACGACCTTTTTTTCTGCGTGCATTGATGATAGCGCGACCGGAGCGTGTTTTCATTCTGGCTCTGAAGCCATGAGTACGTTTACGTTTTAATACGCTAGGTTGGAAAGTTCTTTTCATAATGAATATCTGTCAGCAAAATCTTGCAATTTTACCATACTTGTTTCAGACATACATATTTGTTAAACTAAGCTTTCAGTGTCATAATAGAATAAAAAAGGTTGAACCGATGGACATTGTATTTTGGCTTTGGTTATTGAGCGCACCTCAACTTGGTGTTAAGACCTTTTACAACGCATTAAAAGTGTTTGAATCGCCACAAGCCGTCTTTGACGCTAATATTTTGTCTTTAAAGGAAAGTGGCATTTTTGCTAAAAAGACACTGGATTGTCTTGCCCAAAAGGATTTGAGTGTTGTCGATAATGACTTGGACTGGGCTAATGGAGATCGATGTCATATTATCAGTTTAGTTGACCCCGCCTATCCTAAGCCTTTGGCGCAAATATCAGACCCGCCACCGTTACTCTATGTGTTGGGCGCTGTGGATGTGCTGAACAAGCCCCAACTGGGTGTCGTGGGCAGCAGAAATCCAACAGCAGGCGGCAAGCTCATTACTAAAGAGCTGTCGACAAGTTTGAGTTTGAGTGGGCTGGTGATTACCAGTGGTATGGCCACTGGAATTGATGGCGAGGCGCATATTGCCGCGCTTGAGGCGGGTGGCGAGACGATCGCTGTTTGTGGTACGGGTTTGGACAGAATTTATCCGGCCAAGCATCGAGCCTTGGCGCACCAAATTAGTGAGCAAGGTGCATTGGTGAGTGAGTTTTCAATCGGTACGATGCCAATGGCACAAAATTTCCCTCGAAGAAATCGCTTGATTAGCGGCATGAGTCTTGGTGTTTTGCTGATTGAGGCAAGTATTAAAAGTGGCTCCATGATAACCGCACGCCTAGCCCTCGAACAAGGGCGTGAGGTTTTTGCTGTACCGGGATCGATTCATTCACCCTTGTCGACTGGACCGCATGAATTATTAAAACAAGGTGCTGTGTTAACGAGAAATTCTGAGGACATACTGAATGAGCTGTCTTTTGAGCCAGAGCCTTGCATTCCCCCGATTAAACAGTACAATGGCGACAAAGATGTGGATAATGAAATCAGCGAACTATTAAAATTTCTGTCATATGAAGCAATATCGGTGGATGAGCTAGTTGAAAAAAGCAAACTGAGTCCCCAAGTAGTAAGCCAGACGTTACTAATGCTTGAGCTTTCTAATAGGGTGAGTAAGGTGGGTGTAGCAACTTTTGTATTAATTTGATGAGGTTTTATGACAAATAATATTCTTGATGTCTTGACTTTTATGTTCGACTTCTTATTTGAATCTTCTGAGCAGGATTCCGCACACGATTTTGACGACGACCTTTTAAAGGCGCATTTGTCAGAAGCGGGATTTGATGACGGGCGCATTGATAAGGCCCTTACTTGGTTAGAAAATATTGCTGCCTTGCAAGAAGGCAAGCTTGATACTTTTGTCACCACCCATAACTCCGTACGAATATACTCCAAAGCAGAACAAGGCAAGCTTAACACCAAGGCGCGTGGCTTTATTATGTTCATGGAAAACATGGGTCAACTCAGCGTCTCTCAGCGTGAAATGGTGATCGAGCAGGTAATGACGCTGGAAGACTCAACGCTGTCAATGGACGACCTTAAATGGGTTGTGATGATGGTGATTGGTAATAGTGAAGAGACTGTCATGCCAACACAATGGCTGGAGTCCATCGTTTTTTACGATGACAACCCTTCCTTACACTAGACCGCAGTATGGCTAAAAATCTGGTTATTGTCGAGTCACCGGCAAAGGCAAAAACAATTGAGAAGTTTCTTGGCAAAGATTATGTTGTCAAGTCGAGTATTGGTCATATTCGTGATATGCCCAAAAAAGATATGGGTATTGATCTTGAGAACAATTTTCAACCCACTTATGCCATTAGCAGCGACAAGAAAAAAGTCGTTGCCGATCTGAAGAAGTCCGTTAAAGTAGCCGAGAAAGTTTATCTCGCAACGGACGAGGACCGCGAAGGCGAGGCCATTGCTTGGCACCTAAAAGAGGCCTTATCATTGGCTGACGACACGCCAAGAATCGTTTTTCACGAAATCACTAAAGGCGCTATTACCAAGGCGATTGCAAACCCGAGAACTATCGACTACCATCTTGTTGACGCACAACAAGCAAGACGAGTCATTGACCGCTTGGTGGGCTTTGAAATTTCACCTGTTTTATGGCGCAAAATATCTGGCGCACGATCAGCCGGTCGAGTGCAATCACCTGTTGTTCGTTTGGTGGTAGAAAGAGAGCGTGAAATCACAGCGCACGTGGCCAGTCGTAGCTTCAAAGCCAAGGCAACATTGCTGGATGAAGCGCACGAATTGATTGAGGTCAAACTAAAGCAAGACTTTAGCTCAAAAGACGAGGCAATGGCATTCGCCCAAAGCCTTCTCAAGGCAAAATTGAGCGTTGCATCGGTTGAAACTAGGCCCTCAAAGCGCTCGCCAAAGCCGCCTTTTATTACTTCAACTTTGCAGCAAGAAGCCTCTCAAAAATTAGGCTTTTCAGTCAAGCAAACCATGACAATTGCGCAGAACCTATATCGCGAAGGTTCAATTACTTATATGCGTACCGACTCGTTTAACCTCTCTGAGACAGCAATGACAGCCGCCAAAGAAGTTATCGAAACAAACCTAGGTACAGAATATTATCAAGAGCGTCGCTACAAAACAAAATCGGCAGGTGCACAAGAAGCGCACGAAGCCATTAGGCCGACAGACCTTACCAAGCCGGGTATTCTGGGCTTAGACGATCAGGCGGCCAGACTGTATTCTTTGATATATAAACGCACATTGGCCTCGCAAATGAGTGATGCTCAACTGCAAAAATCACGAATTACGGTGGACGTATCAAATAGAGACGAGAAGTTTATCGCCGATGGCGAGGTGCTGTCGTTTGCAGGATTTTTAGAAGTTTACGATTACATGGCGGCTGAGGATAAATTATTGCCTCAGCTCGACAAGGGCGCCCCGTTGTCTCTTTTGGATTTCAATGCCAGAGAGTCTTTTTCCAGAGCCAAGCCAAGATATACCGAAGCTTCTCTTGTTAAAGAAATTGAGCAAATGGGCATTGGTAGGCCGTCAACTTTCGCGACCATGGTTACCACGGTCCAAGACAGAAACTATGTCACCAAAGAGACGCGTGACGGCACTCAGCGTGAATATCAGTTAGTTGAAATTGCCAATGGCGTCGTATCGGATTGCACTCAATTCGAAATCACCGGTGCAGAGAAAAACAAACTATTCCCAACCAATGTTGCTTACTTATTGGTCGATTTTCTAGTGAAAAACTTTAGCAATATTATTGGTTACGAGTTCACCGTCAACCTTGAGAATAATTTTGATAAGATTGCCCAAAATGACAGCCCTTGGCAAGACGTTGTTCGTGATTTTTACGAGCCTTTTCATGCTCAAATTGAGCTGGCGAAAGACATCTCCAGAGATGAGACGCATGGTAAAAGAGATTTGGGCGAAGACCCAGTCAGCGGAAAGCCAGTCAGCGTGCGCTTTGGCCGTTATGGTGCTTATGCACAAATTGGTCATCAGGACGACGAAGAAAAACCAACTTTTTCTTCGCTAAGAACCGGCCAGGACATTGAAACCATTACTCTTGATCAGGCGATTGAGCTTTTCAAAATGCCAAGAACGGTCGGTGAGACAGCTGATGGTGAAGTGATTAAAGCGAATTATGGGCGTTTCGGTCCGTATATTCAGTATGGCAAAAAGTACGTATCTTTAAAAGAGGTTAGCCCAGAAGAGGTTGATCTTGAAACCGCATTGGAGTTAATTGCTGCCAAAGAAAAAGCTGACGCTGAGCGTCTTATTAAGGCTTTTGAAGGTTCCGATATACAAATTTTAAACGGTCGCTTCGGACCTTACGTTTGGAATGGAAAAAAACGCGGTAAAGGGCAAAAGAACGTTACTATTACAAAAGTATTTGGCGATAAAGCCCCCGCCGACCTAACTCTAGAAGAGTGTGAGAAGGCCATTGCGGGCAAGACCAAAGCCAAGGCAAAAGCTAAAGCAAAGAAAGGAAAAAAGAAAGCAGCCCCCAAAAAAGCCAAGTCCTAATCGAGCTAGCGAGATTGCCGCTTGATTTTTACTGACATCTGACAAGATTCCTTCATCTTTAGTACGTCCACTATTAGTATAATTAGCACATGACGAAAATAAAAATCTGCGGATTTACTAATGCAGAAGTTGCTAGAGCGGCAGTATTCGCTGGCGCTGACGCTATTGGCTTGGTTTTTTACGGACCATCGCCGCGAAATGTAAGCATCGATGTTGCCCGTGAAATCGTGGCCACATTGCCACCATTTGTTAATCGCGTGGGTTTGTTTGTCAATGCCAATCCAAGTCAAATCGATGAAGTGTTATGTGAAGTGCCACTCGACACTCTACAATTCCATGGCGACGAGACGCCGCTAGACTGTGCCCAGTACCATATGCCTTTTTATAAATCCGTTCGCGTTACTGGATCAACCGATATTCAACAAATTGCCGCCAACTTCTCAGAGGCGAGCGCGTTGTTATTGGATGCTTATAACCCAAATGCTTATGGCGGTACTGGCGAAGTATTTGACTGGTCACTAGCAAAAGCTGAAATTGATCTTCCGATTATTCTAGCAGGGGGCCTCACCGCAGATAATGTGGCAAATGCCATTGCTCAAGTCCAACCCTATGCTGTTGACACTTCAAGTGGCGTGGAAAGTGCAAAAGGTGTTAAAGATATTGATAAAATAAGACGTTTTATTAGCAAGGTTCGCCCGTGAGTTACAATCTACCCGACGACAAAGGTCATTTTGGCCAGTATGGTGGTGTTTTTATTGCCGAAACGCTGATGACAGCCGTCACCGAGCTAAAAGAAGCCTACGAGAAATACAAAGACGATGCTGATTTTTTAGCAGAGTTTAACGACGATTTAAAAAATTATGTTGGCCGTGAAAGTCCGCTTTATCACGCGAAAAACCTTACGGCTAAATTGGGTGGCGCTCAAATCTACTTAAAACGTGAAGACTTAAACCATACCGGCGCTCACAAAATCAACAATACCATTGGTCAGGCGCTGTTGGCGAGCCGCATGGGTAAAACACGAATTATTGCCGAAACAGGCGCTGGTCAGCACGGTGTTGCTACCGCCACAGTTGCGGCGAGACTTGGTTTGGAGTGTGTGGTTTACATGGGCGAAGTGGACGTTGCTCGTCAAGCGCTCAATGTGTATCGTATGAAGTTGTTGGGTGCGACTGTCATTCCAGTGACATCCGGATCGAAAACACTTAAAGACGCGCTGAATGAGGCAATGCGTGATTGGGTAACCAATATTGATGATACTTTTTATATTATTGGTACGGCTGCAGGCCCACACCCCTACCCGATGATGGTTAGAGATTTTCAAACAGTAATCGGAAAAGAGGCCAAAAGACAATTTGCTGAGCAAGCAGGTGGCTTGCCAGACGCTTTAATTGCTTGTGTTGGCGGCGGCTCTAATGCCCTCGGTCTTTTTCATCCATTTATTGATGATGAATCGGTAGAAATTATTGGCGTTGAGGCTGCTGGACACGGCATTGAAAAAGGCCCTACGGCGCACGCGGCACCACTTTGTGCGGGCAGTGTTGGTGTACTTCATGGCAACAGAACCTACCTTATGGAAGATGAAGATGGCCAGATTATCGAAGGCCATTCAATCTCAGCAGGTCTTGACTATCCTGGTGTTGGACCCGAGCATGCTTATTTGAAAGATACCGGTAGAGCACAGTATGTCTCGATTACCGACAAAGAGGCTCTAGCGGCTTTCCACACATTGACAGAGGTAGAGGGCATCTTACCTGCGCTTGAATCCGCTCACGCAGTGGCTTACGGCATTAAGTTGGCACAACAGTGGTCAAGTGACAAGACAATCATCATTAACCTTTCTGGTCGTGGTGATAAAGACATTCATACAATCGCTGAAATCGAAGGCATCGAATTTTAAAACGCGCTTATTACCAATATCTTTGTTGTCGAAATTTTCAATAACGGTTACTTATAAATATAAGCTCCCATTTTTCAAATTTCTTACGCCTCGATTATGGCAAAAATCACTGCTTTAAAATATTAAAGGTTAATCTTCATAATTACTTCGTCAGTCGCCGTACTCAAAGCCTCATGTATAAGTTATATACTTTGACTTTTTCGTGCGTTACTCTCTTGTACTGATTGAAAATTATCACTCTATAATAATTCATTATTTCTTCGGCTCTTGCACGCGCTCCTCCTTGCGTCAAACGAAGGCTGTCACTTAAGGCGCTACCATTATTTCATTAGTTTGTATTAGCGCTTTCCGCTGATTATATTGTGTCATAATGAACGTATTTGATTTAGTGCTGTAACGGCCAATGGAGTAAAAAATGGAGAAAAAATCATTTAATTTACAAGATAGGGCCGGGGTTTTCTCTATTTACTTGGTGATTTTATTTGTTAACGCTTTTGTTGATGTCTCGCACAAACAAGTAATTATTAGTACTATCTATAAGTTAAGTGGTGATGGGCCGCAGTACCTTTATAACGAATCCACCCAAATCATCATGACCGCTGCTATTAGTGCCATGATTCTGCTCCCTTTTATTGTTCTATTTACCCTTTCAGGCTATCTTTCTGATCGCTTTGCCAAGCCAAATATTATGCGCTGGAGTGCCTTTATGGCGGTGCTCGTTACATTGGGCATTGTGTACGCTTATTATCAGGGTGAATTTGAATGGGCGTTCGGTCTTACATTTATCTTGGCCACACAGAGTGCTATTTATTCGCCTGCGAAGTACGGTTATATTAAAGAATGTTTAGGCGAAAAAGGTCTCAGTATCGGCAACGCTTTCTTAATGTCGATTACCTTGATTTCTATTTTGTTGGCAACTGCCGCTTCGCCAATCATATTTGAGTCGTACCTAACAGAGCATATATCGCAACAGCCAGAAGGGTACTTTTTCACAAGCCCTGGGGAAATATTACAAGTGGTTGCTCCATTGGCTTGGGTGCTGGTTGGGTTATCAGTGGTAGAGTTTATTTCGACTTTTGGCCTGAAGTTTTACGCAACAAAATACAAGAAAACCAAATTATCTGTCGGCAAGTGGTTAGTTGGTGGCTACTTGAGAGAGCATGTGCGTAATATGAAAGAGAATCAAGTGACTTGGTATGCAATACTGGGTACAGCGGTATTCTGGAGTATTTCGCAAAATATGCTTGCGGTACTGCCGGCCCACGCCAAGGCAAATTTACACATTGAGAGTGTGGCCTTGCTCAGCCTATTGATGGCAATTTCAATTGTTGGCATTATTATTGGCTCTTATGCCTCTAGCAAGAATAGTCAGAACGGCATCAAGGTAAACAATGTCTATTATGGCGCGATTATCCTTATTATTTGTGCAGCGCTAATCCCTACCTTCTCAGTGCCAGCCTTCTTGACCGAAACATCACTTGGCTTTGAGCTAATGGGCGATGTGATCAGCTTGGGTCTGGTGTTGACAGTAATGACAATATTTGTCTTTGGTATAGGTGCCGGCATGTTGGTAGTGCCATTAAACGCTCTCATTCAAAGCAGCGCTGCACCTGATAATCTGGGAAGTGTGATTGCCGGTAAGAACTGGGTGCAGAATATCGCCATGGTGGGCTTGCTGTGCATAACTGGGTACGTTGCCTATAACAATGTGAACAGTGAATATATACTCTACTTCAATGCAGTCATTGCGCTGGTTGGCTTTACTGTTGTCCTGAAAAAGCTTAAGTCAATTTACTAAGAGACCTTTGCAGCATTCGTTTTAAAATTTGCTGAGTGATAAAAATACTAAAAAATGTGTAAAAATTTGAGCTTAATAGCATAAGCTATTGATGAGAATTTTTCTGCATTATTTAACATTTTTAGCCTTAGCCCTTTGGGATAGGAGGCCTTTCCCTTTTTCCCGCGTTAAATTTTATCACTAGACAACAAGTAGAACCTCAAAAATTATGCCTTGTAATAATAAAAAAGAACCTCACTATCAAATTTAAAATGAATGTTACAAAGGTCTCACTGTGAGAGGTTTTTTGGCAAGACTCATTTTTGGTACGCGCTATCGTTTGATCATAACGGGTGCAGAGCAAGTGCCAAAGAGCGGTCCTGTTTTGCTTTTGGGTAACCACATCTCTTGGATTGACTTTATCTTTCTTCAATGGGCGATGCCAAGAACTGTCTGTTTTGTTATGCACGCGGAATATTACGATTGGCCGGTGTTGAGAGCTGTTCTTAAGTGGTTTAGTGTCATTAGCATTCAGCCAACGAGCAGTAGGGGTGCTATAAGAAACATTGTCATTGCATTAGAAAACAACAAGGCGATCGGTCTTTTTCCGGAAGGTTTTATTTCGGTCGATGGGGAATTTTCTCCGTTGATGCGTGGCTTTGAAAAAATCTTAAAAGAGACCAATGTAGAGGTAGTCGTGGTGCCCTTTGCAATTAACAATATGTGGGGTGATATATTATCATTGGCGCCAAGAGAGGTCAGAAAACAGCAAAAACTCACTTTAAGAAGATCTGTTGGTTTGAGCTTTGGTCCAAGGCTGGACTCAAGTGCGACTCGTGCTGAGGTTTCGCACTCCATTCGTCGTATGTTGAAGTAGAGAGTGCGCGCTTATCGAGTAATTCGATAACTGTTAGTCAATTTTTTCGCTTGAGAAAATAATTTCCCAGTGGTATTATCCAATTCTTCTTGTCTTGCAATTCATAGCAAATGCCAAACAGCACAAATAGTAGGAGGCGTGGAGGTCGTTCAGCAAGAATGGCACACAGAAAAGAGATTGAAAAAATTCAGCCACCAAGATTTATGTCCCGTAATATCCCTTGTTACGAGCTTTTGCGTGAGGAAGAGTTGGTTCGTATCGAGACACACGCCGATTGGATTTTGCAAGAAGTTGGTATTGAATTTTGGGGCGACGATGAGGCGATAGCGCTGTTTAAAGAGGCGGGTGCTTGTGTCGATGGCAATCGAGTGCGTTTTGATAAGGGGCTTGCTAAATCGCTATGCGCAACAGCACCGAAAGAATTTGATATGCTTGCTCGCAATCCCGAAAGATCCACTATTTTTGGCGGTAATCGGCTGATTTTTGCACCGGCTTACGGCCCGCCTTTTGTCTATGATTTGAAAGGTGGTAGACGCCAGGGCACAATTGAAGATTTTCAGAATTTTGTCAAGCTCACTTATATGACGCCGTGGCTCCATCACCAAAGCGGTACCATTTGCGAGCCAACGGATATTGCTGTTAACAAGCGCCATTTGGATATGGTGTACGCTCATATAAAATATTCTGACAAGCCTTTTATGGGCTCTGTCACTGCGCCCAGTCGCGCAGAAGACTCGATTGCCATGGCCAAGATTGTATTTGGTAAAGAGGTTATGGAGAGCAATTGTGTTATCCAAGGTAACATTAATGTCAACTCTCCCTTGGTTTATGACAATGTCATGTCTGGCGCACTTAAGGCTTACGCTAGGGCTAACCAAGGTAACGTGATTTCTCCCTTTATTTTAGGTGGTGCAATGTCACCAGTCACGATGCCTGGAGCTATTGCTCAGGCGCATGCCGAGACTTTAGTCGGCATTGCATTGACACAATTGGTTCGAAAAGGCGCGCCAGTCGTTTATGGCAACTTCTTAACAACGATGGACCTGAAGTCTGGTGCACCGACCTTTGGCACGCCAGAGTCGACGCTCGCAGGAATGGCGGTGGGTCAACTGGCACGCAGATTGGGTTTGCCGTTTCGCTGTGGCGGGCATTACACCGCCTCTAAGGTAACAGATGCACAGTCCATGCAGGAATCAGCGGACTCAATGCTTTCAGGATTTTTAGCGGGCGCTAATTTTATTCATCAGTCTGCTGGCTGGCTGGAGGGCGGATTGGTTATTGGTTACGAGAAGTTTATTCTTGATTCGGATCGTTTGGGGATGTTGCATCGTACTGCACAAGGTTTAACAATAGACGACATCTCCTTGGCAAAAAGTGCGTTTATTGAGAATTCACCAGGGGAGAATTTTTTGGGCACTGAGCACACAGAGCAAAATTTTGAAACGGCAAATTTTCGCTCAGAAATGCCCGACAATAATTCCTTTGAGCAATGGTCGGAAGATGGCTCTAAAGACGCCGAGCAGCGCGCTTACGAGCGTTGGAATAAAATGCTGGACGAGTACCGGCAGCCAGCACTTGATCCAGCAATAGATGAAGCGCTACTTGACTTTGTTCGAGCTAAAAAAGAAAGCATGGAGGACGAGTGGTATTAAGCCTCTACAGTTTTTGTGCAACAGCGCGCCCAACACCGTTCGGTAGGATCAAGTTTTGATGAGCCGAGCTGACGGCGGCAATTCTTTCACTGACCAGTTCATTTGGATTGCTTGCGGCTCTTGATTCAAGGTTGACATGAATAAGCATCTGTTCGCCAGTAGCCAGTAATCGGCCATCTTGGTGGTATAAGAAATGGAAGACATGGAGTTTTTTGCCACCACTAAATATTACCTGGGTTGTGACTTTTACACCTTCGCCAACAAGCACTTCGTCTAGGTGCCTGATGTGTGTTTCTACGGTAAAGAACGAACTTCCTTTGGCGATATAGGCTCTATCCACGCCCACAATGGCCATAATTTTATCGGAGGCTCTGGAAAAACATTCGAGGTAATGTGTTTCATTCATGTGGCCGTTATAGTCGACCCATTTTTGCGGGACTGTTGTTGTATAGGTTTCAAGCGGCTGACTAAGATCCAGAGATTTGAAGTTGATTTCTTCAGCATTTTTTTCCAACCGATCTTCAAACGCTTGCAGTGTATTTCCAGCGCCCCAGCGGTTGTCTTTCAATACTTTTAAGATATCGACTAAATTGTCGTCTCGCTTTTGTTCTAAAGCGCGAATTGAGTGCATACCGGATTGCTCATCTGATTGATTGGAGACTTTATCGACTAGCTCTTCAGTAAACTCAGGCACATCCATCAGGTGGGTCCATGGCCATTCAAGACAAGGCCCGAATTGTGAGATAAAGTGGCGCATGCCGGCCTCACCACCCGCCAAACGGTAGGTTTCAAACAAGCCCATCTGCGCCCAACGCAAACCAAAGCCATAGCGAATGGCGTCATCAATTTCTTGCGTGGTGGCAATGCCATCATTCACCAGCCATAAGGCTTCACGCCATACCGACTCCAGAAGTCGATCGGCAATAAAAGCGGGGATTTCTTTTTTAATATGCAGGGGAAACATGCCAATTGATTCGAAGATATCACTGGCTTTTTCAATCACTGTTGTGTTGGTTTTCTCGCCACCAACCATTTCCACAAGTGGCAACAAATAAACGGGATTAAATGGATGGGCGACCATAAGGCGCTCAGGGTTATTCAGCTCTTCCTGTAAATCGGTTGGCAAAATTCCCGAGGTGGAAGAGGCAATGATTGTGTTTATTGACGCACTGAGTTCGATTTCATTATAGACAGCTTGCTTTATGTCCAATCTCTCAGGTACGGCTTCAATGACTATTTCGGCATCTTTTGCCGCTGAAGCAACGCTATCTTTAAAGCTTAGATGGCCTTTTTTTGGCAGTTGAACAGTATGCAGGCTGGCATAAGCTCTTGCAGCGTTATTAATGACTTTGTTGGTATTCTCAGGGGCGTCAGGCGATGGGTCAAAGACATTGACATCAATACCGTTAAGCACTAAGCGCGCAATCCAACCGGCACCAATGACGCCAGCGCCAATAACAGCAGCAGTTTGAATCGATTTCATCCTATCCCCAGCGTTTTTGTAGTTGCATTCTCTTCCGCACCTCTTCAGGACCGAGCACCTTGACGCCCATGCCTTCGGCAATTATTACCGCCCTTTCTACTAAGTCTTCATTTGTGGCTAGCACGCCTTTTTTAAGATAAATGTTGTCTTCTAGGCCTACTCGAACATTGCCGCCAGCCAAAATAGCCATCGCCACGTATGGCAATTGGTTACGCCCAATAGAAAATACTGAGAATGTCCAATCATTAGGAACGTTTAAAATCATCGCCATCATTGTATGAAGGTCGTCCGGTGCACCCCAAGGGATACCCATGCACAATTGAATCATCACTGGATCATCGATCCAGCCATTTTCTTTTAGCCACATTGCAAGTTGCAAGTGACCGGTATCAAAGCACTCGATTTCAGGTCGTACACCCAAGGCTTGAACTTGTTTTGACATCTCTCGAAGAATGGCGGGCGTATTGGTCATGACATAGTCGCCTTCGCCGAAGTTCATTGTGCCGCAATCAATCGTACATATTTCCGGTAATAAGTTTCGCACATGCGCAAGTCGCTCGGTTGCACCGGCCATATCCGTACCTTCATCGTTCAGAGGCAGCGGTTCTTCGGCAGAACCAAACACCATGTCGCCACCCATGCCAGCGGTAAAGTTAAGCACCATATCGACTTTTGATTCACGAATGATATTCATGACTTCTTCGTAAAGCGCAGGGTCTCTCGCGGCTGCGCCTGTTTTAGGATCGCGGACATGAATGTGAACAATAGCGGCGCCGGCTTTTGCTGATGCAATGCACGAGTCTGCAATTTCTTGAGGAGTGATAGGGATTTTGTCTGAACGTCCTATCGTGTCGCCTGCACCGGTAACAGCGCAAGTAATAAAGATTTCTCTTGAAGATTGTAGGCCTGTCATGTTTGTTTCTCCATTTGTTAAGGCGTGCTTATATGATATATTTCACAGCGCTATTGGCGAGTATGTTACTGCTCGACCGCGGCCATGCTATACTTTATGCGTCATAAATTCTACATAATGCGAAATGGATATTTACGCACACTCAGAAGACACACTTAGCGTAACGGTGCTTTTATTGCCAGAATCATCAATGATGGTACTTGCCTCTGTCATTGACCCTATGCGTGCTGCTAACCGCCTATCGGAGCGCCAGTGCTTTACCTGGCGTATTGTGACCACACACGGCAAGCCCGTTAATTGCACATGCGGCATACAAATCACCCCTGACGAGGTATTGAATGTTGATACTGCGGGGGATGTTCTTTTTATTGTCTCTGGGTTTAACCAGTACAGTTATATTAACATCGATGAAATTGCATTGATTCGCAGGATAGCGCCTCGTTTTCATGCGCTAGGAGGGGCAGATACTGGTGCATGGATTTTGGCCAAAGCCGGACTTCTGGAAGATAAAAATGTCACGACACATTGGGAGGATTTGGAGGATTTTGCTAGTAGTTTTCGCAAATCCAATGTGCAGCCAGATCGCTTTGTTGTTGACCGGTCGGTTTTTACTATTGGCGGCGCTTCGCCAACATTTGATTTTATGTTGCATCTCATTCGAGCGCGTCTAGGCTACCCTCTTGCCCTTGAGGTGGCTAGTGTTTTTGTTTATGATGAAACGCATTTTTCTACCGATGCGCAGCCCCTCGTTTCACTAGGGTTGTTGAATGATTTTGAACCTCGAGTAACTAAAGCGATTCGCATTATGGAGGCTCATATTGATGAGCCTGTGTCAATAGTTAATGTGGCCGAGCAATTGGCGATGTCGAGTCGGCGACTGGAAAAGTTGTTTCAACAGCACTTGCAATGCTCACCTGGCGCTTACTACTTAGGTTTAAGGCTACAACGCGCTCGGAAATACGTGACCGATACTTTGTTATCGATGCAGGAAATTGCCATTCGAACAGGCTTTAATAGTCTTTCTGCTTTCTCTAGGTCTTATAAAAAACACTATCAAAGCCCACCCAGCGATTATCGACAAAATCTATCTAAGCCGTAATCCGAAAAATTAGGCTTGGAGCGTATGAGTATTTAAGTGCTGTTAATATAAGTTTCCATAATTGTATACAATAATTTCTATTATTGCTTGACTTTGCGCATAAAATACACAATAATTACGGTATTAGACAATAATCGTATACAATATTTCACTTAAACTCAATGCAATTAGAAAAAAAATCACTTTCTGACGAAGTATTTCAAACCATACGAGAACTTATTGAGACTGGTGAGATTCCTTCTGGTAGCAAAATAAGTGAACCCAGTTTGGCAAAAAAACTCTCGGTTAGTCGCGTACCTATTCGTGACGCCATTGCCAAACTGCAAACTTGCGGCCTTGTTGAAAGGCAGCTCAATATTGGTGCGAGAGTGACTCAATTGACAAATGAGAAATTAATCGAGGTTTACCATATTCGTGAACAGCTTGAAGGATTGGCCGCTCGTTTTGCTGCTGAGAATATTGATGACGAGAGTCTTAAATATTTGCAATTATTATTAAGCAAACAGAAAAAACAACTGAACGAAAAACAAGAATATTATCAAAAACAAGGCGATCTCGATTTTCATTATTTGATTGTAAAGGCCAGTAATAATAGCCATCTAATCAGGCTATTTAACGACTCTTTGTATTACCTCATTAGGGTCTATAGATTTCAATTCGCGATGAGAGGTAGGCGTGTTAACTCGGCCTATCAAGAGCACGGTGCGATAGTTGATGCAATTGCTCATAAAGACGGTGAAATGGCTGAATTGTTAATGCGTCAGCATATCAGACTATCAAGAATGAACATAGAAAAACAATTGAATTGGAAAGGTGATGATGAATCCAGGCAAGCGATTTAGAGAGGCCGTTGAGCACAATGCACTGCTACAGTGTATGGGTGTAACTACAGCGTACCATGGGATGCTAGCGGAAGCATCTGGCGCTAAGGCCCTGTATGTTTCTGGCGGTGGCGTGGCCGCTGGCTCGCTTGGGTTACCAGATTTAGGAATTTCTACTTTACAAGATGTCGTCATTGATGTTGAGCGTATATGTTCTCGCAGTTCGTTGCCAGTGCTTGTCGATATCGATACTGGCTGGGGTGGCTCGTTTAATATAGCTCGTGCCATAAATACCTTGGAAAAAGCTGGTGCAGCAGCCATACATATTGAGGATCAAGTACAGCAAAAGCGCTGTGGCCACCGTCCGAATAAGGCACTAGTGTCCAAATCTGAAATGTTGGATAGAATTAAGTCGGCAGCAGACGCACGAATCAGTGATGATTTTGTCATTATGGCAAGAACAGATTCGCTTGCTCAGCACGGTCTTGAAGCGGCTATTGATGTAATGGGCGGATGCATTGAGGCCGGCGCAGACATGGTTTTTCCTGAGGCGGTTAGTGAGCTTAAAGTCTATAAAAAAATTACCGAATCAATAGCGGCTCCTGTACTGGCAAATATCACCGAATTTGGAGTAACGCCATTATTTACAACGGATGAATTAATCAGTGCTGGTGTCAAAATTGCCCTTTATCCGCTTTCTGCTTTCAGGGCGGCCAACCAGGCGGCACTTAACGTTTATCAGCAAATTATTATTACTGGATCCCAGCAGGGTGTTCTAGAGACAATGCAAACTCGAGAAGAGCTTTATCAGCACTTGGGATACCACAAATATGAACAACAATTAGATCATTTATTTAGCAAGGGAGGGAATGATGTCAACAGCATTTAAACCAAAAAAATCGGTCGCTTTGTCAGGCGTCGTTGCAGGCAATACAGCTGTATGTACCGTTGGTAGAACGGGCAATGACCTACATTATCGAGGTTACGATATTCTCGACTTGGCCAACAACTGTGAATTTGAAGAAGTGGCTTTTTTATTGGTGCATGGCAAATTGCCCAATAGCGAGGAATTACAGCAATATAAAAATAAGCTGATCACCCTGCGCGATTTGCCCGAGGCATTAAAAACAACGCTGGAGCAAATGCCCAAAACAGCACACCCAATGGATGTCCTGCGAACGGGCTGTTCAGTCATGGGCATACTGGAGCCAGAGGTAGACATTAACGATAGCGAAAATACAAGAGATTTAATCGATCGCTTGTTGGCCAGTTTTGGCTCGATGTTGGCGTATTGGTATCATTACTCACACAATGACAAACGCATTGAATTAATGACAGATGACGATTCGGTCGGCGGCCATTTTCTTGCTCTGTTGCACGGCAAAAAAGCGCCAGAATCTTGGGTTAAGGCAATGCATGTTTCTCTTATTCTCTATGCGGAGCATGAATTTAACGCTTCGACCTTCACCTCTCGCGTTATTGCTGGCACAAACTCCGACCTGTATTCGGCTATTACCGGCGGCATCGGCGCTTTGCGTGGCCCCAAGCATGGTGGCGCCAATGAAGTGGCATTCATTATTCAGCAAAGATACGCCAGTGCTGATGAGGCAGAAGCCGATATCCGTCAGCGTGTTGCCAATAGGGAGATTGTCATTGGTTTTGGCCATCCGGTCTATACCATTAGCGATCCTCGCAACGACCAAATTAAGCAAGTTGCTAAAGACCTTTGCGATGAGTCTGGTGAGCACAGAATGTATGAAGTAGCTGAGCGCTTAGAGGCGGTCATGAAAGAGGTTAAAAACATGTTTCCTAACCTTGATTGGTTCTCCGCGGTTTCGTACAATCAAATGAACGTACCGACGGCTATGTTTACACCGTTATTTGTTATCGCTCGAGTGACGGGCTGGGGCGCACATGTCATTGAGCAACGTGAAGACGGCAAAATTATTCGACCAAACGCAAATTACACTGGGCCTGAAAACCTTGAATTTGTGTCTATCGAAAATAGATAAGGGTAAATAAAAATGAGTACAGTACAAACGGTGGACGCGAGTCGCTCCACGAAGTTCGACGACGTTATTGAAAAAATTGTCGACTATGTCCTAAACTATGATGTCAGCGCTTCTGAAGAGGCAATGACAACAGCAAGATACTGCTTTATGGATACCATTGGCTGCGGCCTGTATGCGCTGCAATATCCAGCGTGTACAAAAATGATGGGACCAATTGTGCCTGGCGCAACCTTGGATAATGGTGCACGTGTGCCGGGAACAAGTTATGAATTGGATCCAGTGCGAGCAGCGTGGAATATTGGTGCTATGATTCGTTGGCTGGATTATAACGATACCTGGTTGGCTGCTGAGTGGGGCCATCCTTCGGATAACTTAGGCGCAATTTTGGCAACGGCCGACTACCTTTCGCGTAACAATATTGGCGAAAACAAGGACGGTTTAAGAATGAAAGATGTGCTTGAGGCGATGATTAAAGCACATGAAATACAAGGCGTGATTGCCCTAGAAAATAGCTTTAACCGTGTTGGCCTTGACCACGTGATGCTGGTGCGAATTGCCTCCACCGCGCTAACAGCGCAAATGTTAGGTTGTGATCGCGAGCAAATGCTAAACGCCGTCTCCCACGCATGGCTTGATGGCTCTTCGCTACGCACTTATCGTCACGCTCCAAACACAGGTTCACGCAAGTCATGGGCGGCAGGTGACGCCACAGCGCGAGGTCTATTTTTGGCGATGATGGCCAAGCGCGGTGAGATGGGCTATCCAAGTGCGATAACTGCACCGGTATGGGGCTTTCAAGACGTCTTATTTAAGGGTGATGAATTAGCATTCAAGCAAGAGTATGGCACTTACGTGATGGAAAATATCTTGTTCAAGATTAGCTATCCGGCGGAGTTTCACGCACAAACTGCGGTTGAAGCGGCGATAAGCCTTCATCCTCTTGTCAAAGATAAGCTTGATGACATTGACAAAATTGTTATCGAAACACAGGAGTCTGGCGATAGAATTATTAACAAAACTGGAAGCCTCGACAACCCTGCCGATCGTGACCACTGCATCCAGTACATGGCAGCAATTGGCCTTATCAAGGGTGCTTTGGTTGCGGAAGATTATGAAGATGATGTTGCCAAACTACCGATTGTCGATCAAATTCGCCGGACAATGCAAGTAAGAGAAAACGAGCGATTTAGTAAAGAGTATTTGGAGGCCGATAAGCGTTCAATTGGCAACTCGATCCAAGTATTTTTTAAAGATGGCACATCAACACATGTAGAAAGTATTGATTATCCTGTCGGCCATCGTCGTCGTCGTGATGAAGGCATTCCATTGTTGATTGAAAAGTTTGAGCGCTATGTGGGCGGACATTTAGGCCAAGAGCAATCGAGTCAGATTAGTCAAATATGTGCTTCCCAGGCAATATTCGAAAACACAAGTGTTGATAAGATGATGGCATTATTGTCCACGCATTGAGTTGTTGACGACTTAGGTCAGCGTAAAGTGCTTTATTCGTTTTTTGTTAAATAGAAAACGAATAAAGTTAAGCGACAGCGAACTCTATGGGTAACATAATTCGCTATATTGACACAACATTTATAACCCCAATGGAAAGAGAAAACGCACTGCTTTGGCAACCGACTGAATCAGCAATCGAGTCGTCTCAAATGAGTGAATTTAGGCGCTATGTCAACACATCCAGCGCCCAAAATCTTTTAGATTATCAGCAGCTTTACCAGTATTCGGTGACAAACATTACCGACTTCTGGGAGCGTCTTTGGGATTACTGCGATGTGCGCGCCAGCAAAAAAGGAAGTATTGCTTTAAAGGATGCCCAGAGCATGTTGAGGGCTGAGTTCTTCCCAGAAGCGCAGCTTAATTTTGCCGAAAACTTACTAGCAAAAGGTTGTGATGAGGATGAGGCAATTGTTTTTATTAACGAAGACGAAAAAACGACTCGCCTTAGCTACAGCCAACTTAAAGAGCAGGTAGCAGCTCTTGCGTGCTACTTAAAAACTCAAGGCATTGTTAAGGGCGACCATGTAGCCGCTTATTTGCCAAATACAGAAAAAACCATTATTGCCATGTTGGCAACAACCAGCTTGGGCGCCGTATGGTCTTCATGCTCCCCTGATTTTGGCGTACCTGGCGTTGTTGATCGTTTGTCGCAAGTAAGGCCGAAAGTGCTGTTTGTTTCTGACGGCTATTTGCACAAAAGCAAAGTCTTTGATATGTCTGATAAGAACCAGGCGGTGTTGAGCGCCTTGAGCAGTGTTCAAGTCTCTATTATGATGCCACTACTGAGTAGTGGCGTGAATCATGCGTACACCACTGTTAGTTTTAAGAGAATTCAGCAAGACTATAAAGGCAGTGATTTGTCTTTTGAGCAGCTTGGCTTTAACGACCCCCTTTATATTCTTTTTTCATCGGGCACAACCGGTGTGCCAAAGGGCATTGTTCACGGTGTTGGTGGCACTTTGCTGCAGCATCTAAAAGAGCACCGTCTACACCTTGACTTAAAGCCTCGTGAGCGTCTCTTCTACTCCACAACTTGCGGCTGGATGATGTGGAACTGGATGGTCTCGGCGCTTGCCAGTGGTGCTACTTTGATATTGTATGAGGGTGCACCTCTTTATCCGAAGCGTCGGCGCTTTTTTGATTTAATCGAAGCTGAAAAAATCAATATTTTAGGGGTTTCGGCCAAATACATTGATGTGCTTCGCAAGGCTAAAGTGTCTAGTGAAGGCTATGATTTAACTTCATTAAGGGCCCTGCTTTCAACCGGCTCGCCCTTGGTGCCAGAGGCTTTTGATTATGTCTATGAGAACATAAAACAAGACATCTGCCTATCTTCGATTTCTGGCGGTACCGATATCATTTCATGCTTTGTGTTGGGCTCAAATGTTTTGGGCGTTTACAAGGGGGAAATTCAGTGTCGAGGTCTGGGTATGGCGGTTGAGTCGTGGGATGGTGCTGGAAAATCTCAAATTGGTGAAAAAGGCGAGTTGGTTTGTACAAAACCCTTCCCCTCAATGCCAATTGGTTTTTTAAACGACCCAACGGGCGAGCGTTACCGTTCTGCATATTTTGATCGTTATGAAAACACATGGTGTCACGGCGATTTTCTGGAAATAAATGAACGGGGCGGTGTGGTTATTCATGGGCGCTCCGATACAACACTAAACCCTGGTGGTATTCGCATTGGTACAGCAGAAATATACCGCCAAGTAGAGGTCGTGGACGAGGTTAGCGAGGCGTTGGTTATTGGGCAGAAATGGCAGGACGATGTACGCATTGTGCTGTTTGTAGTTTTGATTAAAGGGGCGCGGCTTGATGATCAATTAAAGCAAAAAATTCGCAACCAAATTCGCCAAAACACCACACCACACCACAATCCAAAAGTGATTATTGCCGTACCAGAGATACCGCGAACGCTTAGTGGCAAGATTGTTGAATTGGCCGTCAAAGCTGTTGTTGAGGGTAAGGAAATTGACAATAAGGAAGCACTGCTGAATCCGCAGGCGCTTGATTATTTTGTCAACTTAACAGAATTGCAATAGTTGATTTTGCCTGGCGGTTCACACCTGAATTACTAGCACTGACACCAAAATCGAAGGTTTGTATCAAGCCAAATTGAGGAAGCTCACACCTCCAATGAAATAAATTCAAGTGTTTGCATCAAATTTTTTCATAATAGAGTCGTTGACTTTACTTTAATATTTCATTCTTTTGACTGCAACAACTTTGCAGTCTTATCGCGTTAATTTAAGGGGCGTACTTGATGAAAGAGAGTGCTAGAGTTGTTGTTATTGGTGGTGGTGTTGTTGGTTGTTCAATTTTATTCCATTTGGCCAAAATGGGCTGGAAAGACGTGGTCTTATTGGAGCGCGACGAACTCACTTCTGGCTCGAGTTGGCATGCCGCTGGATCGGTGCATACCATCAGCTCAGATCCTAACATCTCTCGCCTGCAGGATTACACTATTAATCTTTACAAAGAGATTGAAGAGACTTCTGGGCACAATATTGGCTTGCATGAAACGGGCGGTTATTATTTAGCCTCTACGCCTGCCTGGCATGATTACTTAAAAAGAGAGCGCTCAAAGGCGCGCTCAATGGGGCTAGAGCAAGAATTTGTATCGCTTGATGAGGTGGTTGAAAAACACCCATTGATTGACCCGAAACACTATGTTGCAGCGCTGTGGGATCCGTTGGACGGCGATGTCGACCCATCTGGTGTAGTTTACGCTTACGCTAAATCAGCACGCATTCACGGCGCTGAATTCTATACCCATACACCTGTATTAGAAACCAACCAGCGTGCTGACGGTTCGTGGGACGTGGTGACTGAAAAGGGCAATATTCATGCAGAATACATTGTTAATGCTGGCGGCCTGTGGGCACGTGAGCTAGGTCGTATGTCGGGCGTACACCTACCGGTGGTGCCAATGGAGCACCATTATTTAATTACCGATGAAATTGAGCAAGTGGCCAACTTGCCTGAAGGTCATCGCTTGCCTGGCTGCATCGACTTTGAAGCGAATATTTATTTCCGTCAAGAGCGCAGTGGTTTGTTGTTAGGCACCTATGAACCTCTATCAACACCTTGGTCGTTAGACGGCACACCGATGAATTTTGGCCACGATTTGTTAGACCCTAATTTAGATCGTATTGCTGATCGCTTAGAGCTTGCTTTTGAGCGTCTACCAGCAATGGCAACGACCGGCATTAAAAACGTTATTAATGGCCCCTTTGTCTTTTCGCCTGATGGTAATCCAATGTTAGGGCCTGTTCCAGGAAAGAGGAATTATTGGGTTGCTGTTGGCGTGATGGCAGGCTTTTGCCAGGCCGGCGGTGTCGGCCGCACTATTGCTGAATGGATGATTGAAGGCGAACCATCGATTGATATTTGGGCAATGGATATTGCTCGTTTTGGTGAGTTTGCAACACCGCAGTGGGGTGTTGTTAAGTCGAGTGAAAATTACGAACGTCGCTTTGTGATGACATTCCCAAATGAGACTCTACCCAAAGGTCGATGTCAAAAAACCACCGCGATTTATGATCGTTTGACGCAAAAAGGCGCTGTATGGCAGGCCTCGTTTGGTTTAGAGAATGCGATGTGGTTTGCAGACTCACCAGAAGACACCTATGAAGAGCCCACTTTCCACCGCTCAAGAGCGCATGATTATGTCGGCGCGGAGGTGATGGCAGTGCGTGAAAAAGTAGGTGCAATTGAAATTGCTAATTTCTCTAATCACCGCTTCACGGGCCTTGGCGCACGTGAGTTTTTGGAGCACGCACTTGCGGGCATTATTCCAAAGCCAGGGCGCGTCATTCTTAATCCAATGTTAAAGGAGAGCGGCAAGCTCTTTGGAGACTTTACCGTCGCTTGCATCGATGAAGAAACTTTCTATCTTTTTGGCTCGAGTACTGTGCAAGAGATGCATCGCCGCTGGTTTGACGAAAAACTGCAAGGTGTTGATGATGTTGCTTATCAGAACATGACGGATGATTTCCACGGCATTGCTATTGCGGGGCCTAATTCACGCGAATTGTTGTCTCGTTTGACGAGGGAGGATGTCAGTAGTGAGGCCCTTAAATTTCGTGATGTCAGAGATACGTTTATTGGTGGTGTGCCGGCAATTTGCGTGCGAATTTCATTTACCGGCGAACTGGGATACGAAATCTATGTGGCACCTCAATTCCAATTAAAACTTTATGAGGAAATCGAAAGTGCCGGCGCTAACTTGGGTCTAAAGTGGTTCGGCGGCAGAGCGTTAATGTCAATGCGGTTAGAGAAAAACTGGGGTGTATGGACAACCGATTATCGCCCTGACTTTACTTTAGCCGAATCGGGTATGGACTTTTTTGTTAAATGGGATAGGGATTTCATTGGAAAGGCGGCCGTTCTCAAAGAAAAAGAAACAGGGCCTAGTAAGAAACTAACAGTGCTTTCAATCGAAACGGATACGGATGTTAGTGGTGATGAGGCTGTTATGCACAACGGTGAATGTGTTAGCTATATTACCTCGGGTGCTTTTGGGCATTTTGTTGGTGAATCACTGGCAATGACTTACTTACCGATCGAACTTATTGCCGATGATGTTATTCTCGAAGTTGAAATACTGGGTGTGTTCTATAAGGCGAGCATTGTAGAGAAACCGTTGTATGATCCAACTGGCGCAAAAATGCGCGAGTAATTAAAAACGTAGGAGTTAAGTAGTGGCCAGAGAAAGGCGCAGACGCGGTGTAGAGGTTAAAGAGGCAGTGAAGGCGCCAGCGTATATTAAACGTAAGATTCCAGTTCACGATCCAGAGGTTGTTGGATTAAATGAAAAAGATTAAGGGCCATTATCCAGACTCTAATATTGCTTAATGTAACCATGCACAGAGACAGAATAAACGATGAATTTTTCAAATAATAAGCGTCATCAGGCGAAAATTACCACACATACGAACGGCGCTGAAGATATCTTTAGCCTCAATAGACACAGATACGGGCCTGGTGCTCTTGCAGAGGAGGAGTGGCAAGCGGCAGGGCTTGTTGCGCCTGACATGACAGCGATTCGTCAGTACCGTTTGAAAAAAGTGCGTGATCAATTAAGAGCAGCCGATTGTGCCGGTATTTTGCTCTACGATCCACTTAATATTCGCTATGCAACCGATAGCACCAACATGTCGCTTTGGACGTCGCATAATGCTGCACGTTACGCTTTGGTAATGACCGAGGGTCCGGTGATTATTTTCGAATTTGATGGGCACGAGTTTCTTTCTAATCACAACCCTTTGATCACTGAGGTGCGCCCAGCAATCACCTATTTGTATTTTACTGCCGGTGAGTTTAGCGAGAAAAAAGCAAAACTGTGGGCGGATGAAATTACCGATATTGTTACTCAGTTCGGTGGCGGCAATAAGCGGCTAGCTCTAGACCATTGTGCGCCTCAAGGTGTGCAAGAATTGCAAGCCCACGGCTTTGAGTTGGTGAATGGTGAAGAAGTGATGGAATTAGCTCGATTAATAAAATCGGAAGAAGAGATGCATGCAATGAGGCGCTCTATTTTCGCCGCAGAAAAATCAATGAGCCTGATGCGTGAACACTTTCAACCAGGGATATCTGAAACCCGACTTTGGAGTTACCTCCATGCTGAGATGCTTTCTCGTGGTGGTGAGTGGATTGAAACACGACTTCTTGCAGCCGGTCCAAGAGCGAATCCATGGTATCAAGAATGCTCTTCAAGACCTATTCAGAATGGCGAACTAATGAGTTTTGATACAGATTTAATAGGAGCTTACGGATACTGTACGGATATTTCCAGATCTTGGCTGTGTGGTGACAACGCACCGACGACCGCACAAAAAGATATTTACACTAGAGCCTATGAGCAAGTGCAGCACAATATTTCGATTCTGCGCCCAGGTATGAGCTTTATGGATATGACAAATGAAGCGCTAGAGTACTCAGAAAACGAATATCGTCATTATTCACTGCAGTATCACGGCGTAGGCTTGTGTGATGAATACCCCGCCATTCCATTTACTTGGGAGTTGAATGATCTTAGCTGTGAGGGCGTTATCAAGCCGGGCATGGTGTTGTGTGTGGAAAGTTACGTTGGGCGTTGTGACGGTGGCCCCGGCGCCAAACTAGAAGAACAAGTGCTTATTACCGATACAGGCTATGAGGTGTTGTCTAAATATCCTTTCGAAAAACACTTACTACGTTAATTTACCATGATGGAGATATAAGAATGAGTCGTATACCGGTCAAAATGTCAGCCGTTCTACTAACAGGCCATGGTGGCTTTGAGAGGCTGAAATATCGTGAGGATGTTGACGTCCCTAGAGCTGCTGCTGGTAAAGTTCTTATTAAAGTACTCGCAGCCGGGGTAAACAATACTGATATCAATACCCGTACCGCTTGGTATTCAAAGACTGTCACTGGAGAAACCAGCACTGGTGGTGCTGAAGGCTTTGAGATAGCTGATGACGATGATGGGTCTTGGTCGGGCACACCCTTAGCCTTTCCTAGAATTCAAGGTGCCGACTGTTGTGGTGAAATTGTTGATGTTGGCGAGGGGGTGGATGATAATCGTATTGGAGAAAGGGTGCTTGTGCGAACCATGCAGCAAGCTGCCGTTGATTACCAGCCTTTTAAATGTTGGACGGTGGGCTCTGAATGTGATGGCGGTTTCGCTCAATATATGCTTGCTTATAGTGCTGAAGCCTTTAAGGTTGAGAGTGATTGGTCTGATATTGAGCTTGCGTCCATTCCGTGTGCATACTCTACTGCTGAAAATTTGCTCGAGCGTGCCAATGTTACAAGCGGAGAAACAGTGTTTATCACAGGCGCATCAGGCGGTGTTGGTTCTGCCGCTGTTCAGCTGGCCAAGAGGCGTGGTGCAGTTGTTATTGCCCAAACCAGTAAGGAAAAAGTGGCCGAGGTGTGCTCGATTGGTGCAACCCAAGTGGTTACTCGCGAACAAAAATTAACGGACACAGTAGGGACTGAGAGTGTAGATGTTGTCATTGATCTGGTTGCAGGAAATGTATTTCCTGATTTATTAGAATTGTTAAAAATAGGCGGCCGTTATGCCGCGTCTGGCGCAATTGCAGGGCCAATCGTTGAGTTGGATGTAAGAACACTTTATTTAAAAGACTTAACCTTAATTGGTTGTACTTTTCAAGAGCAAAAAGTTTTTGAGAACCTAATCGGTTATATTGAGCGCAACGAGATCAAGCCTTTAGTGGCAAAGAGCTATCCATTGAAAGATATTGTTCAAGCCCAACAAGATTTTTTAGCAAAAAAATACGTTGGCAAGTTGGTATTGGTGCCGCCACAGCACTAATGTTTATTGGATTATCTAAAGCGGCAAATGAAAATTGCAGAAATTGATGTATTTCAGGCGCATCTGCCGTATTCTGGCGGCGTCTACCGATTGTCGGGTGGGCGAGAGTATGCTGGGTTTGATGCGACGTTTGTTCGTGTAACTACTGAATGTGGTATTGAAGGTTGGGGCGAAAGCACGCCTTTTGGCTCAACTTATATCGCCGCCCATGGCGCTGGTGCGCGTGCCGGCATTGCTGAAATAGCACCAAACTTGCTCGGCAAAAATCCACGACAGCTAGATCGCATCAATGAAACAATGGATGGCTGTCTGGTCGGCCACAATCATGCAAAAACACCGATTGATGTAGCTTGCTGGGATATTTTTGGCAAGTCGGTGGATATGCCTGTTTGTGACTTGCTTGGTGGTAGAACGAATCAAGCGTTGCCACTGATATCATCCATTTATGCAGGCGATCCAGAAGATATGCGCGCCCGGGTGCAGATATACCGTGAAGCAGGTTACCGAGGTCACTCGATCAAGGTTGGTAGTGAGCCTATGCTCGATGCTGAGTGCATCAAGGCTAGTCTTGCAGATCGTAAGCCCGGCGAATACTTTATTGTTGATGCCAACGGCGGGATGAATGCTGAGAATACTTTGAGACTATTAAATTTATTGCCCAATGACCTAGATTTTGTTCTAGAGGCGCCTTGCGCCACCTGGCGAGAATGTATGTCAGTAAGACGCCGCACTTCAGTACCCATTATTTGGGATGAGCTTGCGCAGAACGAAGAAGATATCATCAATTTGATTTCAAATGATGGTGCTGATGGTATTGGTTTAAAAATATCTAAAAACGGCGGCTTAACGCGTTGTCGTAGACAGAGAGATATTTGCATTGCAGCAGGTTACACGATGAGCGTACAGGAGACCACCGGCTCGGATATTGCTTTTGCTGCTATTGTACATTTGGGTCAAACCGTGCCAGAGAAATATTTAAGGTGTGTCCTAGATTGTCGAGATATGGTTTCACTGAAAACGGCCGATGGTGATTATGTTGTTGAAAATGGCTTCATTTCTGCTCCGCAGAGCCCTGGTTTGGGTGTCACGCCACGAATGGATGTACTTGGAAAAGCTGTACTGAGCTATAGTTAAATCGCCCAGGCCTGCCACTCATTTAGATAAGCGCTTGGAGACCTATTCATAATAAAACAGCATTGTTTATCACTACGTCATTTTTGCCAAAGCGTTACCGCTATTATTTAATTTGCATATTTGCGTTAAATACAGCATGGTCCAAAGGTAGTGGATCTGGATATATATAACGCTCCATATGGACTCTAGAAATATCCCAGTGGTCTTGGGTTAGGGCAACCATACGCTCAGCATCGTTAATAGCGATGTATTCAATCATGGCTTCATGTTGATCAACGGCCTCCTCAAAATCTTTGATCATGCTATCCTCTGAAAATGTGAAGACCATTTGGCTAATACGCGTATGGTCAATTAACAAGCGTTCATAGCTCGGTTGAAGGTAAGGGTTGTTTGCAATTCCACCAATCAACCGATGAAATCGATCATTGTAAAACACCATTCCTTCAATATTTTTCTGACCAACAGCTTCACGAAACTTATCTTGCGCGTTTTGTAATTCACTCAATTGTTCTCTAGATGTATTCTCAGTTGCTAGGCGGCCGATAGATGCATAAATCATAGGTGCGGTGAGAAAGAAATTGCGCACTGTTTTATAATCCATTGAGGAAACCATCGCACCACGGTTATTAATTATTTCTATATAACCCTCGCCAGCAAGTCTTTGAAAAATTTCTCTGAGTGGTGTGCGCGAAATAGCGTATTCCTTGGATAAACTAACTTCATCCAGGCTGGATCCAGGAGTACGTTTTAGGGTGAGAATCTGGCGCTTAAGGTCTTGGTAAAAGTGCTCTTTTTTCATGCGTCTAATATTCCTGATTCAGGACTTCCATCGCGGGGATGGTTGCTTCACGATGGGTAATATAATCTAGTAGCTCTTCATTTTCAGCCTTGTCTAAGCATAATAAACCCTCTCTGGAGTTTCCCCCTAGTTCACTCTTGGTCTGGGCAATACCCCGTAAAGTCACCACACGATAAGTCATTTTATTTGTTTATCTCTTTGTATACAAAGTGTATATTATAGATATAGATTTATTAAAGTCAAGCACCTTGACGGGTGTATATAATAGGCCGCTTCAAGAAAGTTGGCGTATGATTAATACTTTATAGGTCTATCTAATTTCTTGAAAAGCCTTAAAAAAGGCTACAATTCTTTTTGTCTCACTACTAATTTACTATGTCAAATATATTAAAAAATTACATCGCCGGCGACTGGGTTGAAGGTGTTAGTTCAATCGCAAATGTTAACCCTTCTGATACCAATGATGTTATCGGTCAATACGCTCAAGCCGATAATGCTCAATTAGAAGATGCGCTGAATTCTGCACAAATTGCACAGAAGCAATGGGCAGCTACAGGACTTGAACAGCGCCAAGCTGTATTAATGAAAATTGGCGAAGAGATGATGGCTCGTAGTGCTGAGCTGGGTGAACTTCTCTCTAGAGAAGAAGGCAAGCCAACAGCCGAAGGTAAAGGTGAGGTCTACCGTGCTGGACAATTTTTTACTTATTACGCGGCTGAAGTTTTGCGTCAAAGTGGCGATACTGCCGATTCAGTTAGACCTAATATTGAGGTCGATATTCGTCGTGAGCCAATGGGCACAGTGGCGATTATTTCACCTTGGAACTTCCCAACAGCAACTGCCAGCTGGAAAATCGCGCCAGCCCTAGCATTTGGTAATGCCGTCATTTGGAAGCCAGCTAATTTAACGCCGGCCAGTGCGGTAGCCCTAGCTGAGATTATTTCAAGACAAGATATTCCTAAAGGTTTGTTTAATTTGGTCATGGGCTCTGGTGGTTCACTCGGCCAAGCATTGGTTGAAAGCCCTAAAGTGCACGCCATCAGCTTTACTGGTTCATACGACGTCGGTCGTCAAATTGCAGTCGCTGCAGCACAAAATTTAACCAAATTCCAATTAGAACTTGGTTCAAAAAACCCGTTAGTGGTGATGGATGATGCGGATATCGATGTTGCTGTTGCAGCAGCTACAGGCGGTGCTTTTGGTTCTACTGGTCAAAAGTGTACAGCCTCTTCACGCCTAGTGGTGCACCAATCTATTCATGACGAATTTGTTGAGCGTATGACAGCGTCTACTTCAGCTCTTAAAGTGGGTCACGCACTGGAAGATGGTACACAGATTGGTCCTGCAGCAAGTGCAGAGCAATTGGCCTCTAACCTCGAATACATGCAACTCGCACGTGACGAAGGCTGTGAGGTTGTTTGTGGTGGTGATGTACTTGAACTGGCAACACCGGGTCATTATATGCAACCTGCCTTATTGATTGGCGGTGACAATGCGATGCGACTGAATCGTGAAGAGTTGTTTGCACCAATGGCTTGTGTTATTAAAGTTGCCGATTATGATGAAGCGTTGTCCGTTGCAAACGACACCGACTTTGGTTTGGTTTCTGGCATTATCACTCAATCCCTGTCAAAAGCTAGCCACTTCCGTAGAAATGCAGAAAGCGGCTGTGTGATGGTTAACTTACCAACAGCAGGTACTGATTACCATGTTCCATTTGGCGGTAGGAAGAACTCAAGCTTTGGTCCTAGAGAACAGGGTCAATACGCTAAAGAGTTGTACACCCAAGTTAAAACATCTTACATCTCATCAGGCAACCCATAATGGCGCACCCATCTCTTTATATCGACGCGCTTCAATACAATAATTGGAGTGAGGAGGTCTTTAAGCAAATTAACGCAGGTGGCCTGAGCGCCATTCACGTCACTATTTGTTATCATGAAGATTTTCAAGAGATGGTGCAAAACGTCATTGATTGGAATCGACGATTTGAAGATTATGCTGATTTGATTTTTTTAGGAAAAACAGCGGACGATGTTCGTGAGGCAAAAGCTCAAGGCCGCACTGCAATTTTCTTTGGTTACCAAAACTGCTCGCCAATTGAAGACAATATTGGCTTAGTAGAAATTTGCCATCAACTCGGTGCGCGCTTTATGCAGCTGACCTATAACAACCAGAGCCTACTTGGCACGGGTTGCTACGAGGCTAATGATCCTGGTATTACTCGCATGGGCAAACAGGTGATTAAAGAGATGAATCGAGTCGGCCTTGTGGTTGATATGAGTCATTCTGCAGAACGCTCAACGATGGAGGCGATTGAAATTTCTGAGCGCCCGATTGCAATTACTCACGCGAATCCAGTCTTTTGGCATGCGGCGCTTAGAAACAAGTCAAATGAAGTTTTAAAAGCCTTGGGAGAAAGTGGCGGTATGCTTGGTTTTTCCATGTACCCGCACCATTTAAAAGGCAAGTCAGATTGCACTTTAGAGAGTTTTTGTACGATGATTGCCGATACTGCTGAAGTCATGGGTATTGAAAATATTGGCATTGGTAGTGATCTCTGTCAAAACCAGCCAGATAGTGTTGTTGAGTGGATGCGTAACGGCACCTGGACTCGAGATCGTGACTTTGGTGAAGGCTCAGCAAGCGCTGCGGGCTTTCCAGCACAGCCGGATTGGTTTAAAGACAACCGTGATTTTTCAAATCTTGAGGGCGGTTTAAGATCAGTAGGTATGTCTGAAAAAGACGTGTCGGCCGTGATGGGTGAGAATTGGCTAAGATTTTTTGAGTCTTCATTTGGTCCAACCAATACATAAGTAATGCCGTTTAGCGCCAAACTTGATGAAGCGATGATGCGTCGACCTGAGCAGGTGATGCGTCTTGATAGAATGGGCTCATCATTCCCAACGCGGCTGAGCTTTATGCGCACACTAATTCGTCGCATGTCAAAAGAGCAGTGGAGGTTTGAGAAGTTGCGTCAAGACGTCGACGAAAATGGTTTTGGTGTCAGTATTTATGCAGTGCATACGCCAGAGCGCACATACTCCTTAGTTGCCTTTACTCAGGACATTCCTGCCAATATGCGCACCGACCGGGTGATTGCTGAGGTTTGGGATGCGACTTTTAATTTATTCGATGGCGTGCCGACTCAGGACGATATCGATTATTTGGCGAAAAATACACCCAAGCAAGAGGGCGGACGTTTTCGACCGACCGAGCTTAGCTTGGCTAGAGCAAATAAAAGCTTAAGATTATTTGAACACATAGTTTCTTCGCTAGCTGAGGGCAAGCAGCCCGATGTTAATTTAGTGGCCTCAGTTGGTTACATCATGCGCACAACTGCGGTCTACGGTAGCGGCAAATTTGGTTGCGCTGATCGGGCTAAAATCGCAGATCGTGAAGAGTGCAGGGTGTCGTTCCACATGGAACTGTTGGCGGTTTATTTAATTCGTTGGTTTACTATTGATTTGGTCGAAACGATTGCCAAACAAAGAGGCGGCGATAGAGCGGTTAACCTAGAGCCTCATATTCGTCAATTTATTGGTGTCGGTAATTCTACCGGTCTTGGCATGGCGCCATTTTTACTAAAACACCCTGTATTGATTCATAATTGGGTCACCGCAAAAGAAACCGCGCTTGCTAGGGTTCGCAGTCTGGAGGCGCCGATTAAAGGCTCTCTTGAAGCGTTTACTGAAAGCATCAATCAAGTAGCTCAACACCTCAAGGAATGGCGCGTTGCCGACGAGATTCAAAGTGCTCGCATTGAGCAACTGGAAGTTGAGGTTGCTGAACTATCCCACTGGTGTGACGATGAGAGCAATCTTGTCAAGCCATACCCTTGGAACGGTATTTATCAGTTTGCTGAAGATAATTTTTCGCTCGAATGCCAAGAAATGGTGGTCTCGCTTGTTATTGAGCCGCACGGAGTGTTGGTCGATGATTTGGCTGACACCATGTTTTCAACAGCTGTGCCGCAATTCGAAGCCGGCATGTCTCTTGCAAGACTGAAATCGATTGTTAAGGATTATTACGCATGGGCGACCAGTATTGATTTTTCACTGAGCGAGTCGCAGCACCATTTTTGGTATTATTCAGAAGATAAGCTGGAGCCGCGTTTTGGCTCAAAAGGGGTGGACGATGGGGTGGATCAAGAAATACCCTTGGCTATTGGCAGGGATGCAGATGATTTGCATGAGCAACTAAAAACAGCATCGAATGACATCACAGTGGGCGAGTTTGCGTTGCAATACCCACAATTTAGACACATTATTCGTCGCATCCAGAATACTGCACTGAGGCCGTATGCGGAAGTACAGGATAATTTACTCGGTGAGACGATGAGGCCTCTTGACTTGCTACGCTTTAAATTGGCATTTTTTGGTGCCTCAAAATTTGATCCAAAGTCCGATTTATGGACAAGAATTTCTATGTATCAAGGCGCGCCAATGCCCGATCAGCTTTCTGATGTTGATCATGATGATTGGGCTTTTCCAATTCGACCAAAAAGCTCATCCTAATGTCAGGACAGTTAACAATTTCGCTAAACGAAATTCTATTTATCTTCACTAGAGCAGGCTTTGGTGTCAATGCGTCTATTGGTATTTCTGAAGATTTTGCACGCAGCAATATGTGGCTGGCAGAAAATGGCTTTGATCCATCTTTGTGCAGTATTGTTGCACTTGACAGTCTTGATGAGGGCAAGAGTTCTTTGGCGATAGAGCAGAGCAATGATGGCTTTAGTGGGCCGAGTTCTCAATATTTGTCTGCCTTGCAAGCCTCTGTTAGCGCTCTAGATTGGATTAAGACTGATCAGGGGGTGAAGCTGACAATTGCTAATGTTGACTCGCCACTACTACTGGTTGCGGCACTTGGTGCCAATAAAGTTAAAGGTTGGCAGGTGCGCTGGTGTGATGAGACTGGTGCAAATTTTCAAGTGAATTTTATGGCCAACGGCCAATGGCAAATCATTAATGGGGGCTCAAATGCGATTGAGCTTAGTAAGGGGGCAACAATGACAGTAAGCTTACCGGGTAATGCAGAAACTGACTTGGAAGGCGAGATGCAAAAGTTTGATAGCAAAATAGAAAAAAACAAAATCCTGCAAACAGGTGTCACAGTGCATGAACATTGGGATGCGATTTATGCCTATTTTTCTCGCTGTTTGGTGAAATCAACAGCAGAGTCTCGCGCTTCAGGCGCAGGCGCAGGTTTGGTAGATACAGATTAATTTTAAGGAGTTACTAATGAGTACAACATTTTTAAATAGAGAAGAGATTGAGCAAGTTGCAATTAAAGCGTTGACGAGCTCAGGCGCAAGTGAGATCGCTGCAAGTGCCCTGGCAAAAGGTGTTGCTGCTGCTGAAATGGATGGCATTGCTAGTCATGGCTTAGTTTATGTGCCAATTTATTGCGAACATTTGACTTGTGGCAAGGTCAATCCAAATGCAAAGGTTGTTGTTAATCATGCCGCTCCTAGCGCTATTGTGGTTGACGCAGACAGTGGTTTTGCCCATCCAGCGATTGATGCAGGTTTTGATTTGCTGATTGAAAGTGCTAAGCAAAACGGCTGTGCTGCGATGTCGATAAGAAATTCTTATAATTGCGGTGTGCTCGGTTTTCATTCAGAGCGTATTGCACAAGCAGGAATGACAGGACTTGGCTTCACTAATGCACCAGCCTCGATAATGCCGGTTGGTGGTAACAAGTCAATTATTGGCACCAATCCTTTTTCTGTCGCTGTGCCAGATGGCAAGGGTGGTGTTGCTTTTGTTCTTGACCAGTCTGCCAGTGTTGTCGCCAAAAGTGAAATTAAAATGCATGCACAGGCAGGTAAGTCAATTCCTGAGGGCTGGGCGTATGATGCAGATGGTAATCCAACAACGGATGCCGGTGCTGCTATGAAGGGCTCTATGGCGCCAGTAGGTGGCTACAAAGGCTTTGGCGCAGGTCTATTGGTTGAGGTTTTTGCGGCTGTTATGTCTGGTGCGACGCTGTCTCAAGATGCAAGTCCATTCGCGGGTACTGCAGGTGGACCGCCTAGAACGGGACAATTCTTTTTTGCTGCCTCTCCTGATGTTTTCTCACCGGATGTTTTTGGTGATCGAATTCAAACTCTGACCCGCTCTATTGTTGCTCAAGAAGGCGCACACCTTTCAGGCTCTGAGCGTGTTGTAGCAAGAGCTGCGCATGAAGCAAATGGTGTTGAGGTAAGCGTTGCCTTGTTGGAGAAAATTCAAGCGATTTAGCCCTATAGGGATAGTTAAAGAGGGTTGTTTGCCCCCCTCATAAACACTAATAACATACAACCTTTTGTTGAGTGGTGGCTGTGGGTAGTGCCTGGCTCAAAGGTGATAATCTCACCTTTTTTAAACACCGCTCCATCAGCGTCTATCAACTCGCCTTCTAACATATAAACTTCCTCAAATCCGAGGCGCTCATGGGGAATGGACTTTGCGCCGGGAAGCATACTAAGTATGAAAGTACCAAATCCTTTTGTTTGATCAAAGCTAATTTCATACCAGCTCATATTGGCAATGGCCACACTATCTTTATCGAATGGCTTTAGTTTAATGTTAAAAGGGTTTGTGATTGTGCGGCCGTCCATGCTCATGTTTTTGTATTTATTGTAGTGAAGTTTTGCTTAAGAATATTCTTAGTTTGGCACTCAATAAAACTAACGGCCAGACCGCCTAAGGATGTTTCTTTGTATTTGCGCGACATATCAAGCACAGTTTTTTTCATTGCTGCAATACATTGATCTATCGATATCATGTGTTTACCACTCTTTCTTAGGGAAGTAGAGTGGCGGTATGCTTTTAACAGCGCTAAGATCATTGCGTTCGATACAAGAGAGCTTGAAGGCCCAATACCCATTTTGAATAAATCTAGCTCACGAATAAACATAACAACGCCCAAAAAAAAGCTATGTTATATTATGGGTGATGACGATGCTAAAAAAAACACTATGCAGTCTATCGAAAAAACGATAGTAACTGTGCCTAAAAGCTACTCGGATTCAGAGGTGAAATCATCAAGGTGTTTGCCTATTGTTATTCTGCGAGTCGTACCTTCAAGCTCTTGTTGATAGTCCGCCTCATTCATGCGTTCTTTGAGGTCTTTCGTTCTTAAATCAAGTGTCGAAAGACCTACTTGTCCAGCCGCCCTCATGCCTGCATATCTTGCATCTGCGGTGATCTTCTTTTTTACTAGGTGCGGTTGCCAGTAGTCCAAGTCGCTAGGCTTGGCATCGCCCTCTAGGCTAAGATAGTTGGCTTTTATGGCGCCATTAATAATTTCTGCGCCACGAGAGGTGCGACCAATCACAACATTTGTGCCTAGATCGTTCTCCATCATTTCTAAGGTCGGCTCACAGTTCGGCCACGTATCTCCCGACACAATGTCTGCTGCTTCACCTGAGCCATCCGGACAAATACGACAGCGCCAAGGCATGTACCATTGCGAGGAGTCTGTGCCCCAAAAGTCCAGATAGGTTTTGCTGATTGTTTCACCGTTTTTGAAGCGGATAGTGGTTGGTCCAGGACAGCCTTCTCCACGATAACTAACGCTTTGTACGTCACTCTCATCTGCGCCAACAGATTTGAGAAAATTTTCCATCGCAAATGGTGGGAAGAAGCCACCACAAATAGGCGTTAATAATGCCTTAATTTGCCGATCAATCCTTGGGTCTTTTTTGCCGAGCAAGCGCACAGCTGAAATGTCACAAGGCTTGGCAACAAGGGCAATAGTAATGCCAGTATCGAGTATTTTGAGCAAGTTTTCTAGTGGTGAACTTGAAGCGTAGATGGAGCCACTACATTTAATAACATCGCCACTGGTTTGGCTTAATTGTGAATGACCAAAATACGCTTTTAGGCCGCCACTAGCAACCTGTAAAACACTATCAACTTGCCCACTCTCGAGCAAATACAGGCTGATTGCGGTCAGTCCGCCGCCGGTAGCCGCCTTGTGTCTTATTTTTGCATCACTTGAATGTGCCCTCACTATTGTTTCTATCGGCCCCCACGTTGGGTCGATGTTTTCTAGGTTTAAGACTTTATCACTTGGCATGCCAGAATGCACAACACCAGGGCAAAAGCTCTGTAGGTGGATATTTTGTTCCGAGTTTAATGGCGTGTTTTCTGAGGGGCGCAGATGACCGGAGGGCGAAACCTGCATTTGAACTTGACCAGGAAAAACCCCAGCACAAAGTCCGCAACCTATGCATAGCCCCTCTTCTACAATTTGTTCTATGTTGTTACTTGAGTTCATTTACAGTTCAACTAAATTAGAAATTTTTCAATTGCCTTTTCATCAAAGGTAAAGCCAATTCCCGGGCGCTCTGGAATATCAATGCACCCTTCTACAATAGATATTTTTTCGTTGAATAGAGGTGCGTACCAAGGCATGTGTTCAATGGAAATACAATTTTCGACGGAGCCGGCTATACACAAACTTTGTTCGGTGAAAATATGAGTGGAAATTGGCAAATTGTAAGCTTCGGCTAAATGTGCTACTTTGCGCATCTCGCTAAGGCCGCCGATTCGCTGCAAATCTGGCATAAGGATGTCACAGGCTTTGGCTTCAATCATAGCACGCATGCCGTAACGAGTGTATTCAGTCTCGCCCGAGGCAATTGGCACATCCAGTGCTTGGCGCACTTCGCTATGACCCACCAAGTCGTAGGCCGGCACTGGCTCTTCCAGCCAAAGAAGGTCAAATTCTTGCAATTCTTTACCCAGTTTTATTGCTTGTTTTGGGGTTAGGGCTTGATTGAGATCCGCCATCAATTCAACGTCCTGCCCAATTGCGTCACGAAGTTGTTTGACGCGCTCTACATCATCTTTATAATTTTTTGAACCCAGTCGAAGTTTCATTGATCTATGACCTTGTTGAAGAAAAACATGCGCCTCTTCAATGAGCTCATCAATATCTTGTGCAAGCCACAAACCCCCACTGGCATAGGTTTTTATCTTGCTACGACAGGCGCCAAACACTCTGTGTAGTGGCAAATTAGTCGCCTTGCCTGCAATATCCCAAAGTGCTGTATCAATAGTTGAAAGTGCCGAAATGGTAACACCCTTATGGCCAGTAGGATTTATTGCTCTCCAGATATCCTGCCAAATGGCCTCGATAAAATGTGGATCTTTGCCGATTAGGTGTGGTGCAAAACCCTTGATCATCTCATCAAAGGCTTTAATGCGTACAGCATTTAACGCAAAAAGATAGGATTCGCCTGTAACCCCTTGATCGGTTTCAATGCTAAGCAGTACACAGCCCACTGAATGCATCTCGTGAATTGCTGTATTAATTGGTTTTTCGAAAGGAAGCTCGACAACCCTAGTTGTTATCCCGCTAATGATCATTTGTCAGCACGACTTCTATCTAAAAATAAATAATATACCGCTTGAATTAACGAGCACTGTGATAAAAAACTATAACACTTATCGAAAAAAACGATTTCAATGGGTAGTTGTAATTTGTAAAGTTAGTGAACGATTTTTCTTAATGCGCGAATAGCTGCTTTGTGCAATTTTGAATCGGAAGCGCCTGAAGGGTAGCCCAAGTAAGTTGGGCGGCTAAATACTGGAGAGTTTTCAACCACAAACAACGTTTCGTTTTCAAGCATGCTCTTGATGGATCCCTCTAAAAAGTAGCCTGAGCCGCCGTTTTTCAGAATATGATTGAGGGCACTAGTTGCTACGCCAAAAGATATTTTAGGGATGTAGGCCTTAGGAAATGCAAGGTTGTGTTGGGCGCGGAATTCATCGCCCCAGTCAACAAATACATAGCCATCTACTCTGCCCATTTCAAGAATACGTGACTCTGTAGCCACAAGAATCAGTTTTTCGTCCATCAATTGCTCTATATGGATATTGGGCTGGTGAATTGGGCGGTAGAGAATGGCCATATCAATATGACCATCTCGCAGTTGAGTCATCAATGGATCTGAATAATCACTGATTACTCTTGTTGCAATGCTGGGCTCGGTTTTCCCCATGATGTCAAGCCATTTGGGAGCGATATAATCCCAGTGATTCATCTGAATACCAAAACTAAAAACACCGGTCATATCATCTGGCAAGGCAATTTCTTGGCGCGCCCTTTCCCATGCCTGAACAGCGGCAACGGCGTGCTTATGAAAAAGTCTGCCAGCGGTTGTTAGCTCACAACCGTTACGTTTTCTAACAATGAGTGGTTGGTTGAGTTGCTCCTCTAACGCTTTGATTCTAGCGCTGACAGTGGATTGCGTGACGTGTAATTTCTCGGCAGACGCCTGAAAGCTGCCAGAAGAGCTGACCTCTAAAAAAGTGCGCATATGTTCAATATTCATTAAGCCTCCGCTAATAAAGAGTGTTATCCATTGAGAATTCTGATTATACAAAACATCAGGGGTCGATACATTGATATTTTCGATAAGTGTGATAGCTTTTTATTGCAATACTTTTTTCCTCAGGGCGTATATTTATCTCTTTTTAGTGTATATAAAATGACTTATGCAAAGGCCTCTAACAATGAATGCGAATATTGCGACTCTTGAACAAGAGCAAGAAAAAGTTAAAATTGACTTGGCGGCAATGTTTCGCCTAACCGTAATGAATGGCTGGGACGACACGGTCTGGAATCATATTACAGCGAGAGTGCCAGGCTCGGCGCACCATTTTTACATGCATCGTTTTGGTTTAACTTACGAAGAAGTGTGCGCTTCAAATTTAATCAAAGTTGACGAAGAGGGTAATGTGTTAGAAGGCCCGAGTGATGTGAATACAGCCGGTTTTATTATTCACAGCGCCATCCATCTAAATCATCCGAACAACAAATTTGTGTTTCATGCGCACCCTGTAAGTGCAATTGCGGCCACAGCCTTTAAGGAAATTCCATTCTTAGTGCAGGATTCTGCCATGCTTTATGGGAAAGTCGGTTATCACGACTGGGAGGGTTTATCGGTAGACCCGGATGAGCGCTTGCGAATTGCTGATAATTTGGGTGATAATTCTTGCTTGGTGATGCGTAACCATGGCTTTCTGACGGTCGGTGAGACCGCGGGCCAATGCTTTATGAATATGTATTATTTGATTCGCCTCTGTGAAGTGGCGCTCAGCGCCAAAGCCTCCAACTTGGAGGTGGATTCAGGTGCTGAGCACTTGTGGCCTATTGCATCTAAGCAGTACGAGGAATTTTCACCAGGTGTGCATGAGTGGCCGGGATTACTACGTCGTTGTGACCGGTTAGATTCTTCATACAAACATTAAGAATGTCCGTTATTCCAACACCTTCCGCCTTTAGTGCTAACGAGATTAGACTGGAGGATTTTCTAGATTTAGAGCGATTCCCTATTCACGATTTAACCAGTAACAAAAGGTCAGAACTTGTAGCGCAGTGTCGTCAAAATCTTGAAAAGTGGGGTTGTGCCCATGTGCCAAATTTTATTATCCCCACTGCCATTCAAAAAATGAAGGAAGAAGCTTTTCGAATTATGGATGGAGCGAGGCGAGCGCACGCATGGGTGAATCCTTATCTCACCAAAGAAGACACCAGTTTGCCGGAAGATCACCCGATGCGTTTTTTTGAAGAAAGAACTTCATCCTTCATTAATTCCGATTTGCTAGAGGCCGATTCGATTTTAAGAATGATTTACGACAGTGATGTGATGGTGCATTTTGTTTCCGATTGTCTGAATATTGGCCCTATTTATCGTTGGGCTGAGCCATTAGGGCGTAATCCGTATAGTGTGATGAAGGACGGCGATTACTTTCCATGGCATTTTGACGGCAATGACTTTACCGTGAGCATTCTCGTCAGCGAAGCTGAAGAAGGCGGCGATTTTGAGTACGCACCCGATATTCGTTCTGCCAATAATGAGTGTTTTGATGATGTTGGTGCGGTCTTGCACGGCGCTCGAGAACAGGTGCGGGTGCTGAGTTTAAAAACGGGCGATTTGCAAATATTTAAAGGCCGTTATTCAATGCACAGAGTCACAGCTACTCAGGGTAATTCGCCACGAATTATTGCCCTACCAACTTATGTCACAAACCCGTACTTGGTTAATAGGCCGCACCATGCTGAAGCGTTTTATGGGCGTTCAATGACAATCCATCATGAACGTAATTTAGAGCGCGTTGACAACTTAATCGATTAAGGAAAAATAAAATGAACATTGGATTTATCGGTCTTGGCAATATGGGTGCTGGTATGGCACTCAATCTACTCAAGCATTGCCAGCAGTCTGGTGATGCGCTCATTGTTTTTGATATTAATGAAACTGCATTGGTGGATATGGTTGCCAAAGGTGCGGTTAACGGGCTGAGTGTTGTCGGATTGTGCAACCAGTGCGAGGTATTGTTTACATCGCTACCAAGCGCCAAAGAGATCAATCCTTTGGCTTTTGGTGATGATGGCATTCTAGCCAATCTTAAAGAGGGTGCGACTTGGTTTGAAACCAGCACCAATGAATTATCAGAATGGCAAAAAGTGAAGAGTGAGGCGCCAAGTCACTTGACCTTGGTCGATGCACCAGTCAGTGGTGGCGCCGAAGGCGCCTTGGCAGGCACATTGACGATTTTTCTAGGTATTGATGAAGGTGTGTTCAGCCAGTTTGAATCGTTATTGCGTGTCTTTGCCACAAGAGTGGTGCGCATGGGTCCTTCGGGTGCTGGCTACGTTACCAAATTAGCTCAGCTTCACCTTAATTACCTGGTTGCCCAGGGCATTGGCGAAACACTGATGCTGGGAGCTAAAGCCAACCTAGATCTGAGTGTGTTACACTCTGTTTTAATGAGCAGTTGCGCAAGAAGCTATGTTGTAGAAAGTTACATTCCAAAAGTGCTCGATGGCAGCTACGACACATCTTTTACACTCGGTCTTGCAGAAAAAGACATGCGCTTAATTACCGAATTAGGTCGACACCTGGAAGTAAAAATGCCCCTTGGCGACAAGGTCTACAGCACTTACCAAGAGGCGACGAAAACCTATGGAGAAAACGCTCCACATCTAAGTATTATTCGTTTAATGGAAGAGCAGCATGATCAAATTCTGCGCAGCTAGGACACATTGAAATTATGGCATTACTCGTCAGTCTTACCGATACAGACATTGCGCCATGGTTAAAGGTGTTTCAAACAGAATTGGGTGATATGGATATCCGGATTTACCCGGATGTTGGCAACCCCAGTGACATTGAGTACGTTTCCGCTTGGCAACACCCTTTTGCTGAGTATAAAAAATACCCAAATTTAAAAGCCATCTTGTCACTCGGCGCAGGTGTGGATCACATTACTAAAGATCCCGAACTGCCCAGTGGTATACCTATAGTGCGGATGGCGGATGATGCTTTGACACGCGATATGTGCTTGTATGCGCTCCATTGGGTGCTGCATTTTCACAGTGATTACTATCGCTACGCTAAACAACAATCGAATAAGCATTGGCTGCCACAAGACTTTGTCGCGCCTAGAGATCGTTCGATTGGCATTATGGGGTTGGGCAATATCGGCAAACAAATTGCTGAGTCGTTGGCCAGTCAAGGGTTTAATGTCGTTGGCTGGGGCGCAAACGAAAAACCCGCAAACCGCAACATTGAATATTTCTACGGCAAAGAGCAAATGAATGCTTTTTTAAATAAAGCTGAGATTTTGATTAATGTATTGCCACTCACCGAGGCAACTAGAAACAGAGTAACAGAGAATGAGTTGCGCCAACTGCCGCAAGGCGCCTTTGTCATCAACATGGGCAGAGGTTGTATTGTTAATGAGCACGACCTGCTATCTTTACTTAATTGTGGCCATATTGCTGCGGCCGTGTTGGATGTGTTTGACATTGAGCCTTTGCCCGATGACAATCCACTTTGGTCACATCCAAATGTCACCATTACCCCGCATATCGCCGGTCAAAGTGATGGTGAGACGGCAGCAATGTTCATGGTTAACAATATTCGTAGAATAGAGCGCGGTGAAGCGCCATTCCCGCTTTACGACCCAGTGCTGGGTTATTAATGCACAAAAACGAGAGAGCAGAAAAATGACAAAACTATTACCAAGTCCTCAGTTTTCTGACAGCACGTGGCAGCAAATGTGTGATTATCGTTTGGCAAGATTACGACAAACCATGTCAGAGAAAAACGTTGATTTATGCATACTGGCAAATCCAATTAGCTTACGATACGCTATTGATTTTGATGAATATCAAGTCTTTCAGGCGCATGTCCCCACCTGTTATTTGTTTGTGCCATTAGAGGGGCCACTTGTCATGCATGGCGCGACCAGTCAGGAGTTTCCTAATGTTGCAAGCTATCAGCGTCCCCGCTTTGTCAGCCCTTTTGATGGTGGTTTTGATTTAGGTGAAAAAACACGCCTTTTTGCCGATGACGTTAAATCGCTTGGGGCTGGGCATCACAATTCTGCATCCGCCAGAATTGCGCTTGAACGATTTACTCCGCTTGCAACTCAGGCTTTAGAGGCGCTCGGCTTTGAAGTGATTGATGCTGATTGTGTCGTTGAACAGGCCAAAGTCATTAAGTCTGATACAGAGATTGAGTGCATTAAACACGCGATTGCAGTGACAGAATATGGTATGAAATTAATGCAAGAAAATACCAGGGCTGGCATCACTGAGCGTCAACTCTGGTCAATCCTGCATCAAGTAAATGTTGCCAATAATGGCTGCTGGATGGAAGGTCATATGCTCTCATCCGGGCCGCGTACTAACCCTTGGCTGCAAGAAGCAACGGAGCGTGTTATTGATCAAGGCGACATGATTGCTTTTGATACCGACCTAATTGGCCCAAGAGGCTATATGGCCGATATCTCCAGATCTTGGATATGCGGTGGCGGCGTCGGAACGCAAGCGCAAAGAGAGGCCTATCAACATGCTTTTGATGAGGTCCAGTTCAATATTGACATTATCAAGCCGGGTATGGGCTTTGCTGAATTGGCTGAAAAAGCCTTTAAACGCAAGAAAATATACCAGCACAATCACTATGTTTGCGTTTATCACGGCGCAGGCCTTTCTGATGAGTATCCCAAAATATACTATCAAGACGACTGGGCTAGAGATGGCTATGACGGCATTGTAGAGCCTAATACGGTTTTATGTGTTGAGAGTTATTCAGGCGCAAAAGACGGCACTGTCGGTGTTAAGCTTGAGCAAATGGTTCTGGTGAACGAAACTGGCACCGAGGTGTTAACGCATTATCCATTCGAAGATAGTTTAATTCAATAGTAAGTGAATTAAACTAAAAATACCACCTACTTTAATTCAATTAAGTCTATAATTTATATAGATTGAATATAACTAAACACGTCTGCGGTTTATTTTATCAGTTAATACTAGGTAAATAACCGTAGCTATAGGAATATTAACAGGATATTGAAGAACAACAAAATGGGTCTTTCGATGACAGAAACTATAAATGAATTCACTACAGCGTTTTATCAAATGCATATTGATGCTGGAGCGAAAATGGTGCCTTTTGCAGGCTATGACATGCCTGTTAGCTATCCACTGGGTGTAAAAAAAGAACACTTGCATACACGAGAAAAAGCCGGTCTTTTTGATGTCTCACACATGGGGCAAGTCAAGCTGATTGGAGAAAATGCAAAAAAAGCATTGGAATCTTTAGTGCCGGTCGATATTATTGATTTGCCGTTAATGAAGCAACGCTACGCGTTGTTTACCAACGATAATGGCGGTGTTCTTGATGATCTCATGGTAACCAATATTGGCAACGACAGTTTGCTGTTGGTGGTTAATGCTGGATGCAAGCAAGCGGATTTTGCTCATTTGCAAAACACGATTGGCACTGAGTGCAAAGTAAAAGTGTTGGAAGATTACGCACTACTAGCTTTGCAAGGGCCACAAGCTGGAGAGGTTTTGGCAGCGTTGGCGCCAGAATCCCGTGAAATGACGTTTATGACGGCTAAAGTTTTGATCATTGATGGCATTGAGTGTCTAGCGACACGATCGGGCTATAGCGGCGAAGATGGTTTTGAGATTTCAGTTCATAACGACCAAGCACAACAACTAGCAAAGCGCCTTTTAGAGCATGAGGCTGTTGAATGGATTGGTCTTGGAGCCAGAGATTCGCTACGTTTAGAGGCGGGCTTATCTCTTTATGGCCATGAGTTGGATGCAGAGCACACTCCAGTGGAGTCTTCACTTGTTTGGGCATTGTCAAAAGTGAGAAGATCGGACGGCTCTCGTGCCGGCGGATATCCCGGTGCGATTACTATCATGAATCATATTGACGACGGCGTGGCACAAAAAATTGTTGGCCTGCAGCCAGAAGGTAGAGCGCCTGTTCGTGATGGGGTAGTTATCGTTGATGATGAAGACAATGTTGTTGGCAAGGTAACCAGTGGCGGCTTCGGGCCGACAACTGGCAAACCCATTGTTATCGCTAGAATTGAATCTGCGGTGAGTGATGGCAAGAAAAAACTCTTCGCCATTGTGCGTGAGAAAAAGCTTGCAGTTGAGGTGGTCAAACTGCCATTTGTAAAACCTAATTATTACCGTGGCTGAGTGCTACACAAGGAGACGTTATGATAATTAAATATTCAGAAGACCACGAGTGGGTCGAACTAACGGAAGATGGACTGGTGACAGTTGGCATTACGGAGTTTGCCCAAGAGCAACTCGGTGATCTGGTTTTTATTGAGTTACCCGATGTCAGTGATGAAGTCAGCCAGGGCGACAATATCTGTGTCATTGAGTCTGTTAAAGCGGCCTCTGACTTGATTGCGCCCGTTTCTGGCGAAATTATGGCGGTTAATGATCGCCTTAATGATGAGCCGGAACTGGCTTCTGAGGATCCATTGGCGGAAGGTTGGTTTGTCAAAATACAACTTTCCGACACTTCTGAGTTTGACGCCCTAATGGATGAAGCAGCTTACCAAGAATTTATTGAAGAATAAAGAGAGAAAAAAATGAGTGAAAAGATTGAAGCCCTATTAAATAATGACGCTTTTGCCGATAGACATATTGGCTCTTCAGAGGTCCAAAAGCAACAGATGCTTGATTATTTGGGTGTTGATGACATGGAGAGCTTATTAGAGCAAGTTGTTCCTAGCAATATTCGCCGACAGTCGGAAATGGATATTGACGAAGGACTTTCAGAGCTTGCAGCACTCAAAAAATTGAGAAATTTGGCGCGGGAAAACAAACGCCTTAAATCTTTTATCGGCCAAGGCTATTACAACACCATTACGCCGCCGGTTATTCAGCGAAATATTTTAGAGAATCCTGCATGGTATACGGCTTATACGCCTTATCAGGCTGAAATTTCTCAAGGCCGGATGGAGGCAATGATCAATTTTCAGACGATGGTTGCCGACTTAACTGGCTTACCACTTGCCAACGCTTCGATGCTTGATGAGGCGACTGCTTGTGCTGAGGCAATGAGCTTCTGCAAAAGAGTAAGCAAGTCTAAAAGCAACACATTTTTTGTTGCCAGTGATTGCCACCCAAGAAATATTGAGCTGGTTCAAACCAGGGCCAAGCCACTGAACATTGAAATTATCGTTGGCAATCCATCAAGCGACCTCGAGGGGTTGGATGTGTTTGGTATTTTGCTGCAGTATCCGAATACTTATGGTGGCTACAGTGATTATTCGAACATCATTGAAACCGCTCACAACAACAAGGCGTTGGTTGCAGTGAGTGCCGATTTATTGGCTTTGACGCTATTAAAGCCACCAGGAGAAATGGGTGCTGATATTGCTATTGGCAACACTCAGAGATTTGGTGTACCGCTGGGCTATGGCGGACCACATGCGGCTTACATGTCTACTCGAGACGAACATAAGAGAGCCTTGCCGGGTCGAATTATTGGTTTGTCTATCGATGCCAATGGTAATCCAGCATATCGCTTGGCATTGCAAACACGTGAGCAGCACATTCGTCGTGAAAAAGCGACGAGTAATATTTGTACTGCGCAGGCGCTATTGGCTATTATGGCGGGCATGTATGCCGTTTATAACGGCGCTGACGGTCTAATTAAAGTAGCACAAAGAGTGTTTCGCTATACGGCGGTATTTGCAGACGGAATTAAGCAGCTAGGCCTTGAGGTGACTAACGAGACATTTTTCGACACCATTGCTATTAACGTCGACGACTCGAGCGAGATCATGAAGCGAGCCGAAGCTGCGGGTTATAACATTAACCCTGTTTCCGCAACCATGGTGTCGGTAGCGTTTGACGAGCTATCCACGCCTGAAGATATTGAGGCTCTATGGGGCGTATTTAGTGAAAATTCTGATCTTAGTGCGCAGAGCGTTTTTGAGAAAAATACCAGTGAGATCAGTGAAGCATTGGTGAGAACGTCTCGATTCTTAACAAACGAGGTTTTCTCTTCTCATCATTCTGAGACACAAATGATGCGCTATTTGCGTCATTTGGCGGATAAGGATTTGGCGCTTGATCGTGCGATGATTCCGCTGGGCTCGTGCACGATGAAACTCAATGCAGCCGCTGAATTAATTCCAATTTCTTGGCCAGAATTCTCCCAGATTCACCCTTATGTGCCTCTTGATCAAGTTCCGGGTTATCATAAAATGATTGCCGACTTAGAGCGGATGCTATGTGAAGTAACGGGCTATGATGCTATTTCACTGCAGCCGAACTCTGGCGCTCAAGGTGAGTATGCAGGCCTTTTGGCTATCAGTGCCTACCACCACTCTCGTGGCGATGATCAGCGCAAAATTTGTCTTATTCCAGCCTCTGCCCATGGCACTAACCCAGCTTCTGCACAAATGGCAGGAATGAAAGTTGTGGTTGTAAAAACAGCAGAAAACGGCAATATTGATTTGCTTGACTTGGCAAGCAAGTGCGAGAAGCACACAGAGAATTTAGCCGCGATTATGATTACTTATCCATCGACACACGGTATTTTTGAAGAAGACGTCAAGGAAGTTTGCGAGATGATTCACCAGGCTGGCGGTCAAGTTTATATTGATGGTGCCAACATGAATGCTATGGTCGGCGTTGCCGCTCCTGGAGAATTCGGTGGTGATGTTTCGCATCTTAATTTACACAAAACCTTTGCCATACCACATGGTGGCGGTGGCCCAGGTGTAGGCCCTATTGGCGTTAAGCAACATTTAGTTGAATTTCTACCAACAACGCCGCTTAAAGAGACAACAACAGGCAGTGTCTCAGGTGCACCGTGGGGTTCAGCAAGTATTCTTCCGATCAGTTGGATGTATATTTCTATGCTGGGAAAAGAGGGCTTGTACCAAGCAACAGCCAATGCTATATTAAATGCCAACTACATGGCAACACGTTTGGCCGAATATTATCCACTTCTTTATACGGGTAAAAATGGCCGAGTTGCCCATGAGTGTATTGTTGATTTGCGCCCAATTAAAGACAAGGTGGGTATCAGTGTTGATGATGTTGCTAAACGCTTAATCGATTATGGCTTTCATGCGCCAACCATGTCTTTTCCTGTACCGGGAACGCTTATGATTGAGCCGACAGAGTCTGAGTCGTTGGAAGAGTTGGATCGTTTTTGCGATGCAATGATTCGCATCAGACAAGAGATAAAACGCATTGAATTGGGCGAGTGGCCTGTGGACGATAATCCGCTAATCAACGCTCCCCATACGATAGAACTGGTAACATCTTCTACATGGAGTTGTTCTTACTCGAGAGAAGATGCTGCCTATCCAGTAAGGAGTTTGCAAAAGGGCAAGTACTGGCCACCTGTTGCTCGAGTTGACAATGTTTATGGAGACAAGAATTTAATTTGTTCATGTCCAAGTTTGGATTCGTATACATGAGTTAAATTCGCAACAAAAAGGTTAGTATGAAGTCGATTGTTATAAGCGTATTGGGTGATGACAAACCAGGATTGATAGACGGTCTATCGAGTATCGTTGATTTGCATCATGGTGATTGGGTAGAAAGCAGAATGTCTAAAATTGAAGGCAAGTTTGCCGGCATTCTCAGAATTAATGTGCCTGATGACCACTTACAGCCCCTTGTGGAGGGTTTAGTTAGTGCTGATCTTGGGTTGTCTATTGCCTGTGAAGAGGTGCACCCTCCTGCTAAACTTTCTAGATTTAAAAGTTACAATATTGAGTTGATTGGGAATAACCACAGCGGCATTATTAGACAGCTGTCACACGTACTGGCCAACTTAGGCGCCAATTTAGAAGAGATGCAAACCGAAGTCATTGATGGCTCTATGTCGGGCGAAAAACTCTTCAAGGCGAAGATTCACTTGGAACTCCCTGTTGGTGTTAATGAGGATTTCGTTAGAGCCAAATTAGAGCAAATCGCCAACGAGATGATGGTCGAAATCTACAGCTACGAAGACTAAGACATCACACCTTCCTCGGCAGTAAAAAATCAATGCACAATTGGTGCGTGTTGTTTGCGTGTCGCTAGGCCTTGAATGGTAATAGCGCTGAGTATAATTAAGCCGCCAATCAGCGTATTTAAATCTGGTACTTCGTTAATACCGATGATGGGCAGCCAAGCCCAGAAAATTCCCACCACCACTTCTAACAATGATAGCAAGACAAGCTCTGCGGATGGCAAGTATTTTGCGCCTAGGCCGTATAACACGAGTCCGGCGCCGACAATAACGCCATGAAAAACGCTTAATTGCATGTTAATTTTTGGAATGTCAAACGTCAATTCGTTATTTGCCAACACCAAGACACAAGTCACCACAATACCCATAAGGCCCGAAAGTGCTGGGGTTAGTAACTTGGGGGTTTCAGGATTATGACGGATAGTGATTGTGTACATGGCAAAACAAAACGCGGTAAACATTCCAAACAAGGCGCCAATTATCGTATTGGAGCTGTCAACATTCCAAACCATAACAACAACACCGAGAAGGACAATGGCCATGTTGATGATGGTTGTTCTACTCAGTTTTTCTGCAAGTAATAAATAGCCAAATAGTGCAGAGAATAGCGGTGCGAGCGCCATCATCAGCAATGTAATGGCGACCGTAGTAATCGTCAGAGCGTAGATAAAACCAAACATACTGAGCATGAGTAGAATGGCGCCAGAAACAGCCCAGCGATCAATGCGCTTAAAGTTAGCCAAGAACGATTTGCGATCACGCAAAAATATGAAGAGGGTGATTGTGGTACAGACTGCAAACCCTCGAAAAAACAGGTATGGGATTCTATAGCTTTCTGCATCTTCCATTAGGCGGACGATTGTTGAGCCAAAACTCCAAACAATGCCAGAAGCGCAAACAAGTGTGAAGCCGAGTAAGTATTTGTTTTTCATGATCGGTATCTGCTGGTTTGTTAATATTTCAAATCAAGGCATTCGTGCAGCTTGTGCTTGGCGGCTTTTGAATCCTTGAAAGATAATGGCAGCAAGAATAATAAAACCACCAATAATGGTATTGGTAGCGGGCACTTCATTGACGCCAAACGCTGGCAGCCAAACCCAAAAAATTCCAGCAATTGATTCCAATAACGACAACAGTATCAATTCAGCAGCGGGCAAGTATTTTGCTCCCAAGGTGTAGAGAATAAGACCAGCACCAACGACAGAGCCACTGATAACAGCCATTGTGATATTGTGTACCGACAGCGTGAGAGGGATATCGTTAAATACAATATAGGCAAGCGCGCAAAGTGCACAGAACAGACCGGCAAGGGCAGGCGTGATTAATTTCGGTATATCTGGATTACGGCGCAACGTAATGGTAAACAACGCAAAGAAGCAAGCCGTCACGAAGGCGACACCTGCGCCTAGTAATGAGCCAGAATTACTGACATTGTTCAGCATGACACCGACACCGAGAACCACAATAAACATATTGACCAAAGTGGTTTTGCTCAGTTTTTCTTTTAATAGTACAAACCCCAAAATAGCAGTGATTAGAGGGGCAATTGCTAGCATAATCATACTGATTGCCATTGTGGTTTGAGTGATTGAGAAAACAAAACCAAGCATACACAAGCCCAAAATAAGTGCGCCTAGTAAGCTGAAGCGGTCAAGTCTTTTAATGTTGCTGAGTACTTTTTTTCCATCTCTAAACCAAACAAAGAGAAAAATAACCGTAAAAACACTCAAACCTCGATAAAAGAGATACGGCATTAGGTGGCTTTCTAGGTCTATGGAATGTCGTAATGCCAGAGCACCAAAGCTCCACACAAAGCCTGCAATACAAACTAGAATAAAGCCTAAAAAGTAATTATTTTGCATTAATGGTTGACACCTTAAGGCACAGCTGTTGCATGTGGTTTGCGAACCTTTAAGCCTTGCAAAATTAGAGCGCCTAATATAAATACACCACCAATCAGAGTATTTCTTTCAGGCGTCTCGTTAATGCCAATAAAGGGCACCCAAACCCAAAAAATACCAAAAATGATATCAACAAGAGAGAGCATGGCAAGTTCCACTGTGGGCAAATACTTTGATCCTAGAACGTAAAGTATTATGCCTACACTGCCCAAGGCTCCGTGCACTAAACTGAGCTGGATATTTTTTACTGGCATTGTGAGGGGTTCACCATAATAAAATAAAATCATTGCGCAAATAAGAGCGGTGAAGATCGCCGACAAAGCTGGTGTTATAAGTTTTGGTGTGGCCGGATTAAATCGCAAGGTAATGGTAAAAAGAGAAAAACCTAGTGCAACTAAAAAACCAAGAAAGGCACCGAGCATAATATTTTCATCGACCGCACCAATGACCATAATAAAGACGCCAACGATTACCAGTGCAGTGTTCATTATCGTGGTGCGACTCAGTGTCTCACCCAATAATAAATAGCCTAAAACGCCGGATAGTAATGGCGCGGTTGCAAACATCAGCATGGGTACGGCAACACTGGTTACTGTAAGGGCGTAAATCCAACCAACAGAGGAAAACGCAAGACACAATGCGCCCATCAAGGTAAAGCGATTAATACGTTTAATATTTTCAAAAACCATACTCCTATCTCGATAGAGAATATAAAGCAGTATTATTGGGACAGCCACAAACATACGAGAAATCAAATAATGATAGCGATAAAGCTCTATGTGATCTAAAGAGCGTATTATTGGTGCACCAAAGCTCCACATCAGTCCCGCGCAGCAAACCAGAATAAAGCCCAATAAGTGTTGATTTTGCATTTTGATTTCCTTCAATAGTACTGTCAGATTAGACAGTAATAATATCGCGCATTTTGTTCCTAATAAAGTGCACTGTCCAATGATATTTTTTCACCTGAGTTATCGAGTTTTTCGATTTCAGGATGCCTGTTGACGCTTTGGTTGGTCCTAAACGTAGTGCACTGACAAACAAGAAAAAAAGTACTAACAGGTCGATTTTGAAATATACTACCCATGTTCAATAACCCAAGTTGTATGAATTCACAAACTCTATCAGAAGACAATCGCTGGCAATTCTGGATTGATCGAGGCGGCACTTTTACCGATATTATCGGTCGCAAGCCAGACGGCGAGCTTTTGACGCATAAGCTGCTCTCTGAAAATTCAGCGCAATATGCGGACGCTGCCATTCAAGGCATTCGTGATTTGCTTAATTTGACTCAGGAGCAAGCCATACCAATGGCTGACATCGGTGCAATCAAAATGGGCACCACGGTTGCCACCAATGCACTACTTGAGCGTCAGGGAGAAAAGACCCTACTGGCTATCAGTAAGGGTTTTAAAGATATTTTGCGTATCGGTTATCAGAATCGTCCAAAACTCTTTGCACTGGATATTGAGCTTGCCGAGATGCTTTATACCGATGTTGTTGAGATTGATGAGCGCCTCGATGCTCAAGGTGTAGTCCTATGTCCGCTTGATTTAACCACCACAGAGCAACAACTGCAGCAAGCGTTTAATGAGGGTTATCGCTCCATTGCTATCGTGTTAATGCACGGCTATCGATTCACTGAGCACGAAAAGAAAATTGAAGAAATAGCGCAAGCTATTGGCTTCTCCCAAGTGTCAGTGAGTCATAAAGTGAGCCCCCTAATGAAAATCGTCTCTAGGGGTGATACCACCGTTCTGGATGCTTATTTATCACCTATTCTTAGACGTTATGTCAATCAAGTAGAGGCCGTCTTGGGCGATGGGGCTGAAGAAAAAGGTCGATTGATGTTCATGCAATCCAGCGGAGGGTTGACCGATGCAAGATTTTTCCAAGGTAAAGACGCTATTCTTTCAGGGCCTGCGGGAGGAGTTGTTGGCATGGTGAAGACTTGTGAAAACGCAGGGTTTAGCAAGCTGATTGGTTTTGATATGGGCGGCACATCAACCGATGTGTCGCATTATGCAGGGGAGTTTGAGCGCGCTTTTGAGACCCAAGTTGCCGGTGTGCGTTGTCGTGCGCCGATGATGCTAATCCACACTGTGGCTGCAGGTGGCGGCTCAATATTGCATTTTGATGGTGCTCGTTATCGTGTTGGCCCTGATTCTGCAAGCGCAAACCCAGGCCCTGCCTGTTATCGTAACAGCGGCCCTTTAACTATTACTGACTGTAATGTCATGCTTGGCAAGCTTAACCCAGATTTTTTTCCAAATGTTTTTGGGCCAAAGGCCAATCAGGCGCTGGATGTTGACATTGTGAGACAAAAGTTTCAACAATTGGCGGATGAAATCAAGCAATCGACTGGTAAAGACACAACACCCGAGAGAGTGGCCGAAGGATTTTTGTCAATTGCCATTGAGAATATGAGCAATGCTATTAAAAAGATTTCTGTCGAAAAGGGTTACGATGTTAGCGAATACACATTGTGCTGTTTTGGTGGTGCGGGTGCACAACACGCCTGTTTAGTCGCCGACAAATTAAACATGCGACGCATTTACTTGCACCCGTTTGCGGGTGTGTTGTCCGCCTTTGGCATGGGCTTGGCAGACACTAGGGTGATTAATGACTTGGCTATTGAGACTGTGCTAGAGGCCGACTCTATGTTGATGTTGTCGGATAAATTAGAGGCGTTAAGACAGCAAAGTGAGCATCAGTTGCTCGAACAAGGTATGCAAGCCTCTTCGTTGAAATTTCATCAGCGACTGCATCTTCGCTACCTTGGTAGCGACAGCGCTATAGCCGTTAAATTTGGCACACTTGAGGCAATCACCCATGACTTTGAGAGCGCCCACCTAACAAGGTTTGGCTTTGTCTCTAAAGAAAAACAACTGATTGTAGAGTCCATTCAACTCGAAGCAGTGTCGCAAAACACCCTTCATGCCCACCAATACAGTGCTCAGCATCCAACAACCAATCGGAAGTTGACTCAACAAGCCATTGTGATGGATGGAGTAAAAAAGGACACTGCTTTTTATAATCGCAATCAACTGGCATTTGGCGAAGTAGTAAAGGGCCCTGCTATTATTATTGAAACCAACTCAACCATTGTTATTGAGCCTGGCTGGCAAGGCATATTGGGCGACAATGACGACTTGATTCTTGAGAGGGTAAAGCCCTTGAGTAGACAGCATGCTATAGGCACTAATGTTGACCCAGTGATGCTGGAAATATTTAACAATCTGTTTATGAGTGTTGCTGAACAAATGGGCACTGTGCTTGAAAATACCGCTGTTTCTGTCAACATTAAAGAGCGTCTGGATTTTTCATGCGCTATTTTTACCCCCGAGGGTGAATTGGTAGCGAATGCACCACACGTGCCTGTACATCTTGGCTCGATGAGCGAATCCATAAAAACCATTATTCGTGAAAACAGTGCAACGATGAAATCGGGCGACGCTTACCTCATCAATGCGCCGTACAATGGCGGCACCCACTTGCCCGACATAACCCTGATCAAGCCTGTATTCGATAAGCAAGGAAAAACGGTTATTTTTTATGTCGCTAGTCGCGGCCATCATGCTGATATTGGTGGCATCTCGCCAGGATCCGCGCCCGCATATTCGACGCATATTGAGGAAGAAGGTATTGTCATCGATAACTTTAAGCTGGTTTCTGAAGGAAGACTTCTAGAGGTGGAAATTGAGGAGCTGTTAAATTCAACCTCACACCCTGCTCGCAATGTGGCGCAAAACATTGCCGATCTCAAGGCGCAAGTGGCCTCTTGTGAAAAAGGCGCCCAAGAGCTAAGTGTTGTTATTGATTATTACAGTCTGGAAACAGTCCATGCGTACATGCAGCACGTACAAGACAATGCCGAGGAGTCGGTGAGACGCGTGCTCAAGAATATAGAGGATTCTGAATTTACCTACAAAATGGATGACGGCCACCAAGTCAGTGTGTCAATTAAGACACATCCCGAAAGTCGCAGCGCAACTATTGATTTCACTGGAACTAGTGCTGAGCATTCGGGTAACTATAATGCGCCGAGCGCGATTTGTCACGCAGCGGTTCTTTATGTGTTTCGCTGTTTGGTTGATGACGACATTCCGCTCAATGCAGGTTGTTTAAAGCCGCTTAAGCTTATCATTCCTGAAAAAAGCATGATTAATCCAGTTTATCCTGCAGCGGTTTTTGCTGGCAATGTTGAAACTTCACAATACATTGTTGATGCACTATTTGGCGCCTTGGGCGTTGTAGCGGCATCACAAGGTACAATGAACAACTACATTTGGGGCAATGAAAGCGTGCAAAATTACGAGACAATCTGTGGAGGCTCTGGCGCAAGCGCCAAGCAAGACGGATGCAGCGCTGTTCACACTCATATGACCAACTCTCGATTGACGGACCCCGAAGTGTTAGAGTGGCGTTTCCCTGTGCGCTTGGAATCTTTCAGCATCAGAGAAAATTCTGGCGGAATCGGCAAACATACTGGGGGCGAGGGCGTTGATCGACGGATGCGTTTTCTGCAGCCAATGACGGTTAATATGATTGCCGGCCATCGAGTGGTGCCTCCTTATGGCCTCGAGGGCGGTGGCTCGGGCGCTGTTGGCGAAAATTACGTTGTTCACAGTAACAACACAACAACAGACTTGGGCACCAATGGACAAGTTGAAGTGTCAGTCGGCGATGTTTTTGTATTGAAAACGCCGGGCGGTGGCGGATTTGGCCGGCGTTAAGACGCTAATTAAATAAACGAAACAATACACATTATGAAATACACACCACAAAATCCGAAACCAGCTGACGCACAAGATCGGCTTGCCAATACTGCTGTCATTTCTTATCCTATAGATTTACTGCCACCAGCGGATATGACGATGTACCAAAAGGCCAGAGAGAATATGACCTTGATTGACGAAATACTTATTCCGCCCAGAGAGGCTAAAACTTTCAGCGTAGCAGCAGGGAGTTTTTTTCGTATTGTCAGTGTTGAAGGGCCCCAAGTTGGCGATTTAAATCTTTGGCATAAAGGCGATTTAAGCGAGCGTTTCTATTCTGGCAAGACTCGAGCGCTTTACGGCACTCATATCAGTACTAGTGATCGACTCTGGAGTAACTTTCCGTATTTCAGGCCAATGGCTACAGTTACTCACGACACTCTTGATTGGTACGGTTGGGATGAAGATGGTGGCAGTGTCCACGATGTGATTGGTACGCGCTGCGATCCTTATACCCATATGGTGCTTAATAATCAAAACTATCATTATTGTTGTCACTCGAATCTATGCAGGGCGCTGGCTGCTTATAAAGGAAAGTCGATTGACGAAATTGAGCATTTAGTACACGATGTTTTAAACGTCTTTATGTGTACCGGTTTTACCAAGGATACACACCAATATTTTATGAAGGCAAGCCCGGTAAGACCAGGTGATTTTATTGAGTTTTTTGCTGAGGTTGACTTACTTGGCGCCCTATCGGCATGTCCTGGCGGAGATTGTAGCAGCACTCATTCCAGCGATTCTGCAGCTTGTTTTCCACTCAAAGTAGAGGTCTATAAACCTCAAGCAGAGGCTCTCGTTGGCTGGTCATCGCCAAAGGTTAATGCGTATTCAGGCCAGCACGGCTGCTCATGAGTGATTCTGTAGAAGATAGCACAATGCAAGAGCAGGATAAGGCGCCAAAATCAAGCCAGTATGACTACATTATTGTTGGTGCAGGGGCTGCGGGTTGCGTGCTGGCTAATCGACTCAGTGAGAATCCTGAGAATACAGTGTGTTTAATCGAGGCTGGCGGCAGTGGTAAGAGTTTGTGGATTCAAATACCTGCTGGCATCTTCGGTCTTTACGGCAATAAAAAATACGATTACGCCTACCAAGGTGTGCCACAAAAACACTTAAATAACCGCACAATTACCATCAATCGTGGCAAGTGCTTGGGTGGTTCAAGTGCTATTAATTCCATGGTCTATATTCGTGGCAACCGGCAGGACTATGATCATTGGGCAGATTTAGGCTGTAAAGGTTGGTCTTATGACGATGTTTTGCCGGTATTTAAAGCGTTAGAGAAAGACTGCACTGGGGGTAATTCCGACTTTCATGGCGTTGATGGTGAGCTGTCAGTGGTCAACCCACAAGATGTTAATGCTGCATCTAGGCGATTTGTGCGCGCAGGTGCTGAAGCGGACTTGTCGGAAAATACTGACTTTAATGCAGGCTCGCAAATAGGCCTAGGTATTTATAAGGTGACACAAAATAATGGCGTGCGTGTCAGTGCTTATTCGGCTTTTATTAAACCCATTGCGCGACGATCAAATCTTAGGGTGATTAGCGATACGAAAGTCTTGTCCCTTGATATTGAGGGAGACATTGTCAAAGCGGTGAACATTAAAATTGACACATTTGACTACAAACTAAAATGCGGAGAGGAGGTGATACTCTGCGCCGGTGCTATCGATTCGCCAAGATTGTTGTTAAGCTCCGGCATCGGTAATAAAAAAGAGCTTGAGGCGTTGGGCATTGACTGCAAGAAAGATCTCGCTGGTGTTGGTGAGAATCTACAAGACCACTTGGACTCCATGGTCACCGTTAGATCAAGCAAGGCAGAGTCTATTGGTGTCTCTTGGCGCAGTTTGTTGAGTCGTGTTGCTCCTGCACCCTTTTGTTATTACTTCAAAAAAATGGGTTGGTGGACAACCAATTATGTCGAGGCGGGCGGTTTTGCAAAAACCCAAAGCACAAACGGTGATTTGCCCGATGTTCAATTTCACTTTACCCCGATTTATAGAAGTCATCGCGGCAGAAAGTTTGAGTTTGGTCATGGCTATTCGTTGTTTACTTGCCTACTACAGCCCTATAGTGTTGGCAGCATCAAGCTTGCAAAAGATAACGACGATTTAAAACTGTTGATAGACCATAATTTTCTCTCAGATTCAAGGGACGAAGTTGCGATGATTGAGGCTTTAAAAAAAGCCAGAGAGGTATTGGGTTCATCAGAATTTGATGGTGTTCGGGGCACAGAAATGGCACCCGGAAAAGACGTGCAAAGTGATGACCAAATACTGCAGTATTTGCGCAACACGGCAACCACCGTTTTTCATCCAGTTGGCACTTGTAAAATGGGCATTGATGACTTAGCTGTGGTGTCTCCAAAAGACTTAAAAGTTAGAGGAATGAATAACTTACGTGTTATCGACGCCTCCATAATGCCGCGCATTATTAGAGGCAATACGGCGGCCGCAACGATGATGATTGGCGAAATGGGTGCGCGGATGATATTAGCCGATCAGCTGCTTAAACAAGAAGAAACTTAATGAAATAATTTGAATAAAAGATAATTAAATCTATTTTTTATTTTGTTAAAGAAAAAACTTGCTATCTGTAGAAAGCTTGATTAGTATTAGCATTTTTTGACTATCTGGGGGAGGATATGAATATGCCAAGAACGAAAATCATTCCAAACGGTGACAAGGTTGCTCACACATTTAGTGATGTGGAATTTCAAAACAGACAGGCAAGGCTTCGAACGCACATGGCTGCAAATAATATTGATGCCGTTATCCTTACTTCTATACACGGTATTAATTATTACAGTGATTTTCTTTACTGTTCATTCGGCCGCCCTTATGCGTTGGTTGTTACACAAGATAAAGCGACGACAGTCACAGCAAATATTGACGGTGGACAACCGTATCGCCGTACTTTTGGTGAAAACTTGGTTTATACCGACTGGCAGAAAGACAGTTTTTTCTCTGCATTGCAAACCCTTGTTGCTAACAAAGGAAAAATTGGTATTGAGCACGATCATATCACTATGGAACGCCTGAATAAACTTCAGTGCGCTTTTGACAAGGCGCAACTTGTTGATGTTTCTGTTGATTGTATGAATATACGTTCGATTAAATCTGACGAGGAAATTGCTCATATTATTCATGGCGCCAATATTTGTGATATTGGTGGCGCTGCTTTGGTGGAAGCGGTAAAAGAGGGCGCTTCAGAACACGAAGTTGCGCTTCACTCAACCCAGGCAATGATCAGAGAAACAGCCAAAAGATTTCCGAATTCTGAATTAATGGATACTTGGACTTGGTTCCAATCGGGTATTAATACCGATGGTGCGCACAATCCAGTCACCACTCGACAAGTTCAAAAAGGCGATATTCTTAGCCTTAATTGCTTCTCTATGAATTCTGGCTATTATGTCGCACTTGAGCGCACATTGTTCTTCGATCACGTTGACGATGCATCGTTGAAACTTTGGGAAGTGAATGTTAAAGTACACGAAGAAGGCATGAAACTTATTAAACCTGGCGTGGCTTGTAGAGATATCGCACTTGAGCTTAATAAGATATTTGAAGAGTACGGTTTACTTGAATCTCGTACTTTTGGTTACGGCCACTCTTTTGGTGTCCTGTCACATTATTATGGTCGTGAGGCTGGTGTTGAGCTGCGCGAAGATGTTGATACCGTTTTACAAAAGAACATGGTGGTCTCGATGGAGCCGATGATTATGATTCCTGAGGGACAAGCGGGTGCGGGCGGATATCGCGAGCATGACGTGATGGTAATCACCGAAGATAGTGCTTATGACATCACTGAATTTCCGTACGGCCCGGAGCATAATATCATCACTGGTTAACTATATGGTTTATTTCGATTTTATCGATTGAATAATGTTGTTGTACTGTTGAATCTACACTGATAAAATTTGCCGCTTTAACACCTCCAAAAGAGGTGAGAGAGCTTTTAGAGTGAGTATGACTTCAATAAATTTTCCAAATATTGATCATGAAAATTTGCCAAAGTGGCAAGGTGATTTGGCGCCCCTTGAATGCATAGAAATCATTGAAGAGACGTATAACGTCAAAAGCTTTCGCTTTAAATCACAGAAAGACGCTTGGTTTCAGTTTTTGCCCGGTCAACACACAACGCTATTCTTAAATATTGATGGCGCGGATGTGATGCGCACCTATACGATTGCCTCAAGTCCAACTAGGCCACACACTATTACCATTACCTCAAAGCGTATGACGGATGGCATTGTCACCAACTGGATGCACGATAATCTTAAGGTGGGCGATGTCATTGATGCACTCAATATTGGCGGATCATTCAGTGTGGCACTCGACAAACCTAGGCCGAAAGTCTTATTGATGTCGGGTGGTAGTGGCATTACACCAATGCTATCAATGACGCGTTATTTTGTCGATTTAGCGATTGATGTTGATATTGTTTTTGTTCATAGTGCACAAACGTCAGAGGATTTAATTGGTAAATACGAGTTGGATTATTATGCCCATCACCAGTCAAATTTTGAGTTGCATTATGTTTGTGATAAGGCGGACGCGACTTGGCAGGGTGAAAGTGGTTTTTTAGACGAAGAAATGTTGGCGCGTTTGGCGCCGGATTATCTTGAGCGTGAGGTATACTGTTGTGGCCCGGAAGCCTACATGGTGAATACCAAAGGCCTTCTTCAGGTGGGCGGTTTTGATATGAATTGCTACCACCAAGAGAGTTTTGATATTGAGAGTTCAACTGCACAACAAAATATGGCTGAACCCCATGAAGAGCCAGTAGCAGAGATAAAATTTAGTGGTGAGGTTGTTGAATACAGTGTGACTCTGACAGAGACAGGCAAAACAATTTCTTGTGCCAGCAATAGCAGTATTTTAGCGGCGATTCAAGCACAAGGTATCGGTGTGCCGTTCGCCTGCTCAATGGGCATGTGTGGTACCTGCAGAGCGAAAATGACTGAGGGTACAGTTGATATGGACGCGCAAGGCGGCCTGTTGAAATCCCACGAGGAAGAGGGTTACATTCTAACCTGTTGCTCAAACCCTACAAGCGATGTAGTGCTTGACTTATAGAATTTTAGATAGAGTTATATTATGCAAAAAAAATATTCTTGGTATTCGTTATTAAAAGCAGGCTTCAGCGGTCAAGACTGGGATCAAGCGATTCCACTGGTCGAGCCTAAGTCGAAATACGACGTCATTATTATTGGCGGCGGCGGCCATGGTCTAGCGACTGCTTATTATTTGGCAAAAGAGTGTGGTATTACTAATATTGCCGTCGTTGAAAAAGGCTATATTGGTGGTGGCAATACTGCTAGAAACACCACCATTATTCGTTCTAACTATTTGCGAGATGAGGCATCCGGTCTTTACGAGCACTCGATGCAGTTATGGGAAGGCATTAGTGAGGATTTAAATTTTAACGTGATGTTTTCTCAGCGTGGCGTTTACAATCTTGGTCATACGCTGCAAGATATGCGCGATATCGAGCGTCGAGTGAACGCTAATGTGATCAACGGCATTGATGCTCAAGTGGTGAGCGCAAAAGAACTTAAAGAACAGATACCGATTATTAACACCTCGCAGAATGCCAGGTATCCAATTATGGGCTCTTCTTATCAGCCACGCGGTGGCGTGGCCCGACACGACGGCGTTGCCTGGGGTTTTGCTAGAGCGGCAGCAATGTTAGGTGTGGATATTATTCAAGACTGTGAAGTTATTGGAATTGAAGTTGAAGCAGGTCGTGTCAAAGGTGTTAACACCACGCGTGGTGACATTATGGCAGACCGTATCGGTTGCGTCAGTGCGGGACACTCTTCAGTGATAGCAAAAATGGCCGGCCTAAGGTTGCCTGTTGAGAGTCATCCTTTGCAAGCCTTTGTTTCGGAGGCAATGAAGCCAGTCTTGCACACCGTTGTGATGTCAAATGCTGTTCATGGTTATATCAGTCAAAGCGACAAAGGTGATTTGGTGGTTGGTGCGGGCATAGATGGATACAATTCCTATGCACAGCGCGGCGCCTCTCGAGTCATTGAGCATTCTGCAGCGGCTATTTTAGAGATGTTCCCGATCTTTTCACGTGTCCGTATGAATCGTCAATGGGGCGGCATTGTTGACGTTTGCCCTGATGCTTGTCCAATTATCAGTCCAACAAAAGTACAAGGTTTGTACTTTAACTGCGGTTGGGGTACGGGTGGCTTTAAGGCTACGCCTGGCTCTGGTCACGTATTTGCGCATACTATCGCACAAGACAAACAACATCCGTTAGCAGTGCCATTCCATTTGGATCGCTTTACAACGGGTGCGCTCATTGATGAGCACGGCGCCGCCGGTGTCGCACACTAATTATTCAGTATAGGTGATATTATGTTTTTGATTCATTGTCCATATTGCAACGAAGAAAGAGAGCAAGGCGAATTTTCCCCAGCAGGCGAGGCATTTATCGCCCGCCCTGAAGTCCCTGAGGATATCAGTGATGAGGCTTGGGCGGATTACGTTTTTTATCGTACAAACCATAAGGGTGATCATTGGGAGCAATGGGTGCATAGCAACGGCTGTCGCAAATACTTTATGGTTGAGCGCTCAACCATAACCCACGAAATTTTAAAAGTCGCCGCTTTTGGTGCCGACATTAGCGAGTAAGCATTATGAGAGTTGAACAACTAACAAGCAATCAAATCGATCGATCAAAGCCGCTCACTTTTATTTTTAACAATAAAAAATACAAAGGCTTTGAAGGCGACACATTGGCATCGGCATTAATTGCAAACGATGCACTATTGTTTTCCAGAAGTTTTAAATATGGCCGTAAACGCGGCTTAATAGCGGCTGGTGTTGAAGAGCCTAATGCCTTGGTGTCATTGGAAATGGGTGGGCGTTATACGCCCAATATGAAAGCCACTGAAATTCCTCTTTATGATGGCTTGAGCGCCAAAAGTGCCACCGACCCACACGGTTTCGATTTGCGCGCTTTTATCAAACCGCTGCATCGATTTATGCCAGCAGGTTTTTATTATAAGACCTTTATCAAACAAGCGGTTTGGGCAAAAGTAGAAGACTCTCTGCGCGCCCTCTCTGGCTTTTCTGAAGCGCCAACGGAAGAAGATGTTGATGTTTATGATCATGTTCATCATCACGCCGAAGTGCTTATTATTGGCGGTGGTGCAGCCGGTATGTCCGCAGCTTTAGAGGTTCTAAAAAATTCAGATAACGAGCGCGTAATTTTGGTTGATGAGCGCGCCAGACTTGGCGGTGAATTATTCAATGAATTCTCTGCGGACGAATCAGTGAGTCAATGGCATGAAGACAGTATTGCTGATTTGTGTGGCTTTGCCAAAGAGCAAAGTGAACGCTTTACTATGCTCTCGCGTGCAACGGCTTACGCTTGGCATGATCAAAATTATGTAGAAGTTTTAGAAACGCATGCGACTGGCGAAAACTTATCATTAACCAATGGCAGCCAAGTTAGAAAAACACTGCATAAAATTCGCGCCAAACAAGTGATTTTGGCCACAGGCGCTCACGAACGTCCAATGCTTTTTGAAGCAAACGATTTGACCAATATTATGCTTAGTCAATCGGTTAGAAGATATTTGAACGAGTTTGGTGTAGTTTCAGGCAAGAAGGTCGTTGTGTATGGCAACAATGATAGTATCTATCAAACGGCTAAAGATTTGCACAGCAACCATATTGCATGTACAGTGATTGACGTTAGGTCTGCAGACCTTACAAATGCCCACGCAGAAGAGCTAAAGCAGAGCGGCGTCAAAGTATTACAAGGTTATGCAGTTGTTAAGGCGCACGGATCTAATAAGGTCGATAGTATCGATATTGCACTTGCAACACACCAAGGCGCAAGTTGGGAAGTGATTGGTGAAAGTGAATCATTGAGTTGTGACTTACTGGCAACATCTGGCGGCTTTAATCCAGTGGTTCATCTCGATTGTCACACAGGCGCTAAAGCCACTTTCGACGAAGTCTCACAAGCATTTTTGCCACAAAAAGAGCGTGCAAATCGCCAAACGTGTGGCGCTGTTAGTGGCATCGGTGATTGGCGTGACGCAGTTATTGATGGCAAGAATAAAGCACAATTAACATTGCAGTCTTTGGGCGTTCAAAGCGAGTTAAGAGGAGAGACGTTTAGTGCCAATTACTTGAATTATTACAATGTCAGTGAATTTTTTACACCAAAAGCGATTATTGATCGTCCGAAAGTTTTTCTGGATTTACAAAACGACGTTACCACATTAGATGTTGCACTGTCAATCAGAGAGGGTTATCGTTCAATTGAGCATATCAAGCGCTATACCGCAATGGGCTTCGGTACAGATCAAGGCAAAACAGGTAATATCAATGGTATTGCTGTGGCCGCGGCGATCCTTGGTAAGACAATGGCAGAAATTGGTACAACCACATTCCGTCCAGCTTATACAGGTGTTGATTTTGGCGCCCTAGCAGGCCGTGAAAATGGCGGACTGTTTGATCCACAGCGCTATACAACGATTCACGACTCTCATGTTGCCAAAGGCGCTGAGTTTGAAGTAGTGGGTCAGTGGTACCGCCCTTGGTATTATCCAAAATCGGGTGAAAATATACACCAAGCCGTCCACAGAGAGTGTCTAGCAGCAAGAACTTCATTAGGCATGATGGACGCCTCAACGTTAGGTAAGATTGACGTGCAAGGCCCCGATGCGAGAGAGTTTTTATCAAGAGTCTACACCAATGCTTGGATGAAGCTTGCGCCGGGCAGTTGTCGTTACGGCCTAATGTGTAACGAAAAAGGCATGATTATCGACGATGGCGTGTCCACATGCATTAGCGACAACCACTTTATTATGACCACCACAACCGGTGGTGCAGCGAGTGTTTATTCGACTTTAGAAATGTGGCTGCAAACAGAATGGGACCACTTGGATGTGCACTTAAACAGCGTCACTGACCATTATTCAACCATTGCTGTTGTGGGCCCTAACGCGCGCAATTTAATGAAATTACTGTGTCAAGATGTTGATTTTGACCGTGAGAATTTCAAATTCATGCAATGGCGCCCTGGCACAGTTTGCGGTGTTGATGCTCGCATTATGCGCATCAGCTTCTCGGGCGAACTGGCCTATGAAATCAATGTGGAGGCGAACTATGGTCGCTATATTTGGGATCAAGTGGGCAGCGTGGGCGAAAAGTGGAATATCACACCATACGGCACTGAGTCTATGCACGTGCTACGCGCTGAAAAAGGCTATATCATTGTTGGTCAAGACACCGATGGTTCGATGACGCCAGCAGACGTTAATATGAATTGGATTGTGGCAAAGAACAAGCCGTTTTCATTTATTGGTCAGCGATCATTTTCAATTGCTGCACTGAGCGCTGAAAATCGTCTTCAGTTGATTGGCCTGCTGACAAAAGATGCCTCCGTGGTATTGCCTGAAGGGGCGCATATTGTAGATAGGGGTGGTAAATCCGTGGGTTATGTGACTTCAAGTTATTTTAGTCCGATATTGGGCAGGTCCATCGCGATGGCGCAAATGCAAGGCGGTTTGAGTAAGATGGGTGAAACAACCATTGTTAAAATAGTGCAAGAAAAACAAGGACTTAAAGAAATTCCTTGTGAGGTGTCTAGCAGTGTTTTTTATGATATTAACGGTGAAAGGGTAGACGGTAATGACTAATTCGACAACAAACTTCAAGCCGGTTTTTGCCTCAACATTCGAGTCTATGACCGATGATGAAGGTTATTTGATCAATCAAGAGAATCTCTCATGTCTTGAGATTTGCGACAAAGCGATTGTTATTTTGCGTGCCTCCAAAGATTTGAAAGCAACCAAAGCGGTTGCTAAAAAGCAGTTGGGCGTTGTGTTGCCTGAAGCGCTTTGTATTTCTGAAAGCGATGACGGCGTCCAATGCTTTTGGATTGGTCCCGATGAATTTTGGCTTGTCCATTCTCAATTTCAAAGAGAGGTGTTGTGGCAAAAGCAAGTTGATTTGCCTGCAGACATGTCGCTAGTTGACAACACAGGTGCTTATGGTGCATTGCACTTTAAGGGCGCCAATGTACATAAACTTTTGTCTCGCTGGATGGGCTATGATCTCAGTGGTAAACTTACCCTAGGCAAGGTTGTATCTACCACGTTGGGCCAAGCGCCAGTCGTTGCGTACCGTGAAACAGAGGGTGAGTTGATGTTGCTGGTTCGGCATTCATTTTCTCATTATGTTGCTGGCCTTTTGGTTGACAGCGCAAAGCGCCTTTAATATAGCTAAGTGAGCGGAGACAAAGGTTGGAGAGAGTTAGTTTTACTAAAATGGAAGATGGCACTGCTGAAGAGTATGCTTTTCTCGATACTTTAGAAGATCAGTACAAAGCCGCCCTGCCGACAAGGCTTATTGAAACCTTAAGAGGTTTGAGCGTAGGCTTGTCGGGTTATCAAATTTCTCGTTTGGATCATAGCCTCCAGGGCGCAACTCGTGCGCATCGTGCCGATGAAGATCTAGAGTTGGTGATGGCGATTTTGTTTCATGATATTGGCGATGAGCTAGCAGTCTATTCTCATTCCGAAATGGCTGCCGCTATTTTGCGCCCGTTTGTTTCTGAAAAAATCTATTGGATTATTAAGCATCATGGTGTTTTTCAAATGTATTACTATGCCCATCATTGTGGTGGCGATAGAAATACAAGAGAAATGTTCAGCGACAGCCCTTGGTATGAAGACGCGATTCATTTTTGTCACGAATACGACCAAAACTGCTTCGACCCTGCTTACGATACAGAGTCTTTAGAGTTCTTTGTGCCGATGATTGAGTCATTCTTTTCTGCACCTCGAGCTGATGATGCCGAAGAGCTCGCCAGATACGGTAATCGCACCTGATAGGATCGAACATAATGGGCTGTACTGGGCTTTTGTTATCAGCAGAAAGGTGCTTATGGTAAGATAAACTCCAATTTTTCCAGCTTAAGTTGAGGTTTTTCTTTGAACGTTTTATTGCGACAAATCAGTGTTCGTCAAATTCACTTACTCATTTTATTGGCCGTTGGCGGCATTATTGGTTACGCGGCTTATAGCGTCAAAGTCCTCGGCCTTGAGGCATGTCCTCTTTGCATTACTCAACAATTCTTTTATTGCCTAATCGGCATCACCGCTTTTGCGGCTTTTTTGCACAATCCAAGAGCCAGAGTCTACCGCATTTATGCGGCGATCATCTTTGCCTCTTCCGCGTTCGGTACATGGATAGCGGGGCGTCAAGTCTGGCTGCAAAGCCTGCCCGATGACGAAGTGCCATTCTGCGGTCCGCCGCTGGAATACATCCTAGAGGTTTTTCCATTTGGCGAGTTACTCAATGCCTTATTTATGGGTGATGGAAATTGTGCTGAAATCCCTTGGACATTCTTGGGCGCCAGTATGGCACTCTGGTCGCTACTGTTCTTCATCACATTCTTTGTGTTGAGCTTTATCGTGATGATGCGCTCTAATTCTATTTACCGATAGTTTGAATCCAAAGATTCGTCAGCTGAAAATTGGCTCAAATTGCAACTATTCCAAGCGCAATACTTCTATGGTAAGATAGCGACCTGATTGAGAAAAATCACAAGTTTATTAATGGCAAACTTTAAAAAGATAGTCGAGAGTTTACTAGCGACTGTAGACATTCAAATCAATGGCCCAAGACCTTGGGACATGCAAATTCATAACGAAAAGTTTTACGCACGCGTGCTTGGCGGTGGCGCTTTGGGGCTTGGTGAAAGTTATATGGATGGTTGGTGGGATTGTGAAGCGCTCGACCAATGCATGGACAGGTTGCTTGGTGGTCGAATTGACAAAAAAGTGAAGGGCAGCGCCCCTGCTTTTTTGTGGATGCTGTTGCGGGCTAAATTTTCGAACGCGCAGAGTAAAAAACGAGCCTATATTGTTGGTGAGGAGCACTACGATACCGGCAATGATTTATTTACTTTAATGCTTGATAACAAAATGAACTACTCATGTGGCTACTGGAAGCAAGCTGAGAGCCTGGACCAGGCACAGGAAGATAAGCTGGATTTAATTTGTCGAAAAATGCAATTAGAGCCGGGCATGAGAGTGCTTGAAATTGGCTGTGGATGGGGCGGATTCGCCAAATATGCAGCAGAGAAATACGGTGTTAGTGTCCACGGAGTAACGATTTCAAAAGAGCAAAAGAAATTGGCAGAGGAATTATGTAAAGGCCTGGATGTTACCTTTGAATTAAAAGATTATCGAGAGCTTAATACAGAGTACGATCGTATTGTTTCGATTGGTATGTTTGAGCATGTGGGTTATAAAAACTACAGAGAGTACATGGAGGTTGCCAATCGATGCCTTAAAGATGGCGGCCTGTTTTTGCTCCACACTATCGGCAGAAACACCTCAGACCAAAGTACTGATGCGTGGACCAATAAATACATTTTTCCAAACGGCATGACGCCTTCGGCCAAACAGGTGAGTGCTGCAACGGAGGATCTCTTTCAAATAGAAGACTGGCACAGCTTTGGTCAGTACTACGATACAACCCTTATGGCTTGGCACGACAATTTTCAAGAGCATTGGAATGAATTACAAGGAGATTACGATGAGCGCTTTAAGCGAATGTGGCAATATTATTTGCTAACAGCCGCAGGGAGTTTTCGCGCTCGGCGTAGTCAATTATGGCAACTGGTGCTTTCAAAAGGCGGAGTAAAAGGTGGCTACGGTTACAAAAATAACCCTCGGTTTGAGCAGGGTGTTTAAATGGTAAGGGCATTATAGTGTCACTAAAACTGGTCAGCTTTAAGGCTTGCCCCTTTGTGCAGCGGGCCGTTATTGTTCTTGAAATGAAAGCCATCGATTATGAGATTGAATACATCGACTTGGCTTGCCCGCCAGATTGGTTCTTGGCTATCTCACCACTGAAAAAAGTACCCATTTTGATTGTTGAAAACAGTGTTATTTTTGAATCCAGCGTCATTATTGAATACATTGACGAAGCTTTTCCGGTTAACAGACTACATCCAGAGGATCTACTGTTAAAAGCGCAAAATCGCTCTTGGATCGAATTCAGCTCTAACGTCTCCATGCATACCTTTAAATTAAGTATCGATGAAAAAAGGCAGAACTTCGAGCACACTTTAGCAACGCTTAAGAATGACTTTGATCAAATTGAAAAAAATCTCAAAGAACAGCCGTTTTTTAACGGCGAGCATTTTTCTTTAGTGGACGCGAGTTTTGCACCTGTGTTCCAAAGGATAAATTATTTGCACAGTATCCATGGGGCGATTTTTGATAAAAAGCGCCATCCTCATATTTTTAAATGGCAGAGTAAGTTGTTGAAACTGAGTGAAGTCAAACGCTCTTGCGTGCCCGAGATCGAAGAGTTGTACTACAATCTTTTGTGGACAAGGCAGGGCTACATCACTCAGTTTATGGATGAAAAGGACTACGGCGAACGTCCACAGAGAAGTACTTATTAGCCCCAATAATATGATCATAAGAATATTCAGAGTTAGAACACATCCACAAATACGCGAAGAGTTTGAGACAAAATTCGCCTCAATTTCAATCAGCGCTGTTAACAATGACGAGGGTTCGATTTCAGTAACGATAGGTATGTCAACAAAGTAGGCGCCAGACGAGTATGCGATGATTTCCCATTGGCAAGACGAGAAATCTTTAAAAATCTTTGCTGGTAAGGACTGGGGCCAACCAAATATCCCAGATGGGATGGCTAAGTTTGTAGACAAAATGTGGGTGCATCATTTTACGGCGTTATAATCCAATGAGCCGCTCATTTAATTATTAAAACAAATTTGATACATGATTGATCAAAAATTAATTTTTCTGCCTTTACTTGCTCAAGTTTTCTTGACCATTGCCGTTTCAATCTTTATGTATAGGGTTAGAGTGTCCGAAATGAAGAGGAAGAGAATTCACCCGCAATCTCTAGCAACGGCTAGGGATGCATCAGAGCGACTCAAAGCTGTTGCCAACCCTGCAGATAACTTCACCAACCTGTTTGAGATGCCCGTTCTTTTTTATGTGGCAACCCTTACTTTATACGTGACGCAAATGGTCGATTGGCTTTTTCTCGTTTTGATGGCGACGTTTGTTGTCTTTCGCCATATCCATAGTGCCATACACGTAACCTATAACAAGGTGATTCATCGATTTTATGCTTATGCAGTCAGCACAATTGTGCTTTGGGTTGTGTGGATGATGATTGCTATTAGGATAATAGGCGACTTGAGTCTTTGATTTTTGAAGGAGGATTTCCACCTTTCATTTTATCAATTACCCAAACAACGTATCGATCATCGCCACTGCATCGCAACCTGCATCGAAGGCGTGTTGTTGATTTTCAAAGGTAATGCCACCGATACCAACAATTGGCAGATGCAGCCTCTTTTTGGCTTGAGTGACAACCGACAAAGGACAATGTTTTGCATTGGGCTTGGTTGACGATGTGAACAACGCGCCGAAAGCAACATAGTTTGCGCCTTGGCTTTGCGCTTGAATCGCAAGTTCTAGTTGATTATAGCAAGAGACACCAACAATGGCGTTATTACCTAACTGCGCTCTAGCGGCTTGGATAGATGCGTCGTTTTGACCAAGGTGAACACCGTCTGCACCAACTTTTTCACATAGGTTAATATCATCGTTAATGATAAATAAAGTATTATGTGTCAGGCACAGTTCGCGTAACTGACTCGCCTCATCAAGTCTCAGTTGTTCGTTATCCGCTTTATGCCGGTATTGGAGAACCTTGACTTGATGTTTGGTTATCACCCTTTCAATCAGAGCGATATCCAGATTTTTGCTTGGCGTGATTGCGTATAAACCTTGTATTCTTTGATCTAACATAAATGGCCTTTTTTCAATCCCGAAAAATTCAATTACTAACGGCTTTGATTATAATCGTTGCGGCTGCTGTTTGGACGTATCAAGACGTGGAGCTGACAGTGGATACTGTTGTGGAGCCAAGCAGTGAAACTGCAATCATCCAAGAAAAAATTAAGGCGGTACCCTATCTTGAGAAAATTGAAAATTTTGCCTTAGAGGAGTACACTGAAGATCAGTTATTGGTGTATTTTATCGAAGCTGAAACCTACTATAATTTTGAAAATTCACCCATTCTTTTATTAAACATTAGAGTGACAACGTACAATGAGCACGGCAAGAAGGGTTTTATTTTGTCGTCTAATCGCGCTAATTATTTACGCTCGGGTGAGATTTACTTTAATGGTGAGGTCAGCATTCAATCAGGCAACGGTGTTGATCACAAGGTGGATACTGAGCAGATTATTGTGCGTCCAGAGATGAATCTCATCACAAGCGATCGAGATGTTATTTATTTGGGCGAGGGCGCCAAGATTCATGCCCAAGGCATGCTGATGAATACGGATGACGACACGATGGAGCTTAAAGGTGATATCCGCATTGATCAAGATTCTGGCTCAGAGATTAAAACTAAGAATTTATTTGTTGATCAGTCTGACGGGCAAAAGCATTATCACACGAAAGAATACACAACGTATTTGTCTGCAATGAACATTATCAACGCAGACAAAGGCATGGATTTAGACATGAACCAGCACATTATTCAGTTGTTGGGCAAGGTTGAAATACTGCAAAGCTCGGGCAGCAAAATCCAAAGCAAGAATTTGATTGTTGATCAGTCAAACGGTGGCGAAGTGTATAAAACGGATAACACCATTCATTATCAATCTCAAGTGGCGGATATTTTGGCGCAAAGTATGTATTTTGATGCGAAGCGACAAAGGATTAAGCTAACGGGTGGAGTGACGGCACGTTATGAATAAAATATTTCTCACAGTATTGGCGTTGTTATCAACTTTGGCTGTCGCATTGCCGGAGGATTTTGGGCAGCCAATCGAAATTAATGCTTACACCGTGATGATTGATGAGAGTACGGGTATTAGTGAGTATACAGGCGATGCAGAGGTTAGACAGGGCTCGCTTTTCCTCTCGGCCGAGTTGATTAAGGTGATCACGTCTGGCAATGAAGTTCTTAAAGTGATTGCTGAAGGAACGAAAGAAAAGCCAGCGAAATATTCTCAGAGCCAGCCAAATCAGCCTCGCTTTATTGAGGCCGTTGCACAGTTAATCGTCTATGATGTGGAAAATGGCTTGGTGCTTCTCAAAGGCGACGCTCATTTGGTTCAGGGTTTTGATTCGTTTAGTGGCGAAACTCTAGACTATGATATTGTTAATGATAAAGTCATCGTTAAGGGCTCTGAAGATGGCACGAAACGCGTCAAATTCAAAATCAAAATGTAGTTAATGAAGCGTGCCATAACGGCGAGAGTGATTGGACGCGTACAAGGCGTGTACTTTCGGGCTGCCACACAAATTGAAGCCAACAAGCTTGGCATAAATGGCTGGGTGAAAAACACCGTAGAGGGCGATGTATGCCTAGAGGCCGAAGGAAATAAGGTAAATCTAGAGCAATTTATACTTTGGCTGCACAAGGGTCCAAAGTTTGCCAAGGTCGAGCAAGTGATAGTCGAAAACAGCGAGGCTTCCGACTCATTTCAAAGCTTTGAAATTCGCAGTTAGTTTGTGTTTAGCTGTCCAGTGCTTCAGAAATTCTTTGCTTAACTTCGTATAACGCGCCAACACCACTCACCACAGAAAATGTTATCCCGGTTGGGCTTTCAAGTGCATCGTCGCTGTAGTAATCAACCAAAGGCTGAGTTTGTTCGTGATAAACACCCAAACGGTCGCGAACAATTTCGTCGAGGTCGTCGGCCCTTTGAATTAATGCTTCGCCTGTTTGGTCATCTTTGCCATCGACCCTTGGTGGATTGAAGGTAACGTGGTATGTTCTACCCGAAGTCAAATGCACACGTCTGCCGGACATCCTTGCAACAATATCTGCATCGGGAACTTGAATTTCGATAACGTGATCGATAACAACACCTTCTGCCTTTAGTGCATCTGCTTGACCGATGGTGCGAGGAAAGCCGTCCAATAGATAGCCATTTACACAGTCGGACTCTTGAATGCGCTCCTTAACCAGTCCGATGATGATGTCGTCCGACACCAGACCACCATGATCCATCACTTTTTTTGCTTCAATACCAAGGGGTGTCCCGGCTTTAACCGCGGCGCGCAACATATCGCCAGTTGAGATTTGTGGAATATTGAATTTCTCACAAATGTGAGTTGCTTGAGTGCCTTTGCCTGCGCCCGGTGGCCCTAATAGGATAATGTTCATGGTGATTTCTATGTTAAACCTTAAATTTCAAATGAGGGTAGTTTTTGTTCGACTTTTGATTTTTTTAATACAACGTAATCCGGCAAGCCATTTTTGTACGGAGGGTAGTTCTCACCTTCGATAAGCGGTGCTATATATTCCCGACATTTATCGGTAATTGAGAAGCCGTCTTCAGAGATATAATCTTCAGGCATCATTTTCTCAACATTGGCAACGTCTTTTAGTTCGCCTATGCCAATCTCCCAAGTGTAGGGATTGTTTGAGGTGCGAATAATGGCCGGCATCACTGAGTTTTTACCTTCAAGGGCAAGTTCAACTGCTGCTTTACCGAGTGCGTAGGCGTGTTCAACATCCGAGTTGGACGCCAAGTGACGCGCCGAGCGCTGAAGATAATCCGCAACAGCCCAATGGTATTTGTAACCGAATTTTTCTTTAATTAGATTGGCAACTACCGGTGCAGCGCCGCCGAGTTGCGCATGACCAAAGTCATCACGGGTGCCTTGTTCTGCAAGGAATCGACCATCTGGCCATTTTGTGCCTTCAGAAACAACAATAGTGCAGTAGCCAAACTCCTTCACATTGCCCTCGACTTTTGCCATGAACGCTTCTTCATTAAAGTCCACTTCTGGGAAAAGAATAACAACAGGGATGGAGCTATCAACCATGCCGCCTGCAGCGGCAATCCAGCCCGCATGTCTACCCATGACTTCAAGAACGAAGACTTTGGTGGATGTGGCACACATTGAGGCCACGTCAAAGCTGGCCTCCAATGTTGATACCGCGATGTATTTGGCAACCGAGCCGAAACCGGGACAGTTGTCCGTTATCGGTAAGTCGTTATCCACAGTTTTAGGTATATGAATCGCTTGAATTGGGTAGCCCATGCTTTCAGATAATTGCGATACTTTTAAGCAAGTATCTGCCGAGTCACCGCCACCGTTGTAGAAAAAATAACCAATATCGTGCGCCTTGAAGACTTCGATCAAACGCTCGTATTCCACTTTGTTAGCCTCTAAAGACTGCATCTTGTAGCGGCATGAGCCAAAACCACCGGACGGCGTGTGCTTCAGTGCCGCGATGTCTGCATCGGTTTCAAGTGAGGTGTCAATAAGGTTCTCAGTCAGTGCACCGATAATGCCATTTTCACCGGCATAAACGGTACCAATTTTGTCTGAATGTTTGCGAGCTGTTTCAATCACACCACAAGCAGAAGCGTTAATTACTGCGGTCACACCGCCGGATTGTGCATAAAAAGCGTTTTTCATATTGAGTTGTCTGTCTGTTTGATCGAGATGGATTTTATGGCTGATAAAACAAGTTCTTTAACTGCAAGAAAGTATATCAGTTCGTTACAAAATATCGCCATAAATATTCTATAGTGCGGTTTAATTATTTTGCTTATAAAGCAGCCGTTTCAATTGGCAAAACTTCAGAAAAATCCACAATGTTGGTAAAGCCAGGCACAGTCTTAGATTCTATTTTTGAGCTGGGCTTGCTGATAGCGATAATGTACTTGATATCAAATTGTTTGGCGGAATTTAAAACATCCAAGGAGTCGTCAAAAAAGATTGTTCGCTCTTTATTCAGGCCAAGTTCGACCGACAGCTGCGTCCAAAAACCCTGCTCCTGCTTGGCAACACCATAATCGTGTGAGGAGACAATGCCGTCAAAGTAACCTTCCAACTGCACGATTGACATTTTGAGCTTGATGGTTTGTCGGTGGGCGTTGGTGGCTAAGATGATTTTCTTATGGTTGGCTCTGGCCTCAACAAGGAAGTCTTTGACGTGAGGCAGCACTTGAATTAAGTGAGAAATGTTGAGTTTAAGCTCGACAATATCCAGCTCGAACTTGGCTTGCCAATAATCCAGACAATACCAACTGAGTTTGCCCATTTCGGCTTTGAGCATTGGCATAATGGTGTCTTTGGCCTCTTGATGGCTGATATTGTGCTTTTCAGCATAAACCAAAGGTAAATACTCCATCCAAAAATGCAGGTCAAAATTCAGATCTAGCAGTGTGCCGTCTAAGTCCAGCAGAATGGTGTCAATTTCTTGCCAATCGATGACTACTGAGGGTTTATTTTCTGCGCCAAGTGGTGCCATTTGCGCCATCTTCAAGAATAATATCGAGTGCCATGAGTTCGTCTCGAATGTGGTCCGACATGGCAAAATCTTTTGCTGCTCTTGCATCGTCTCTTTGGCGAATTTTGTCGTCAATGTCAGCGTCTGAGAGTACTACGCCTTGTTTAAGAAATGCCTCTGCATCATCTTCAAGGATACCAATGTAGCCACCCAGTTTGCGTAGCAGTTGGGCCAAGGCGCCAGCTTGGTCTTGGTCTTTTTCGCGTTCGGTGTTGATGTGTTTGGCAACCTCGAAAAGAATACTAAGGGCAATTGGGGTATTAAAGTCATCGTCCAGTGCGGCGTTATAACGATTCTCATAATCAAAGCGCATGACCACTTCGTTCATAGCAGAATCACTGGCGCTTAATCCGCGAACGGCTGTGTAGAGTCGTGTCAGTGCTGTTTTGGCATTGGATAGATTTTCGTTACTAAAGTTAAGCGGCGAGCGGTAATGACTGCTCATAATAAAGTAACGTAGCGATTCGCCATCATACTTTTCTAACACACCGCGAATGGTGAAGAAGTTATTGAGCGATTTGCTCATTTTTTCGTCATTAATTTTGACGAAGCCGACATGCATCCAAGTGTTGACAAACTTACAGCCATTGGCGCCTTCGGATTGCGCAATTTCGTTTTCATGATGCGGGAACGTTAAGTCCATGCCGCCGCCGTGAAGGTCGAAATGATTACCTAAATGATGTGTTGCCATTGCCGAGCACTCGATATGCCAGCCCGGACGTCCGTCACCCCAAGGCGACTCCCATTTTGGCTCATTGGGCTTGGCCATTTTCCACAAGACAAAATCCAAAGGGTCGTTTTTATCGCTCTCTACATCAACACGAGCACCGGCCTCTAGGTCATCAAGATTTTTTCCAGAAAGTTTGCCGTAGCCTTCAAAATTTCTTACTGCGTAATACACATCACCATTTTTGCCTTGATAAGCAATGCCTTTATTAATCAAGGTTTTAATCATATAAAACATTTGATCGATCGAATCTGTGGCGCGTGGCTCTACATCCGGCTCGAGCACGCCAAGTGCGCGTTCGTCTTCGTGCATGGCGTCAATAAAGCGCTGCGTTAGAGTGTAAATATCTTCCTTGTTTTCAATCGCACGTTTGATGATCTTATCATCAATATCGGTAATATTTCTAACGTACTTAACTTCAGGAAAATTGCGGCGTAGATGCCTAGTAATAACATCAAACATCACCAAAACACGGGCATGACCCATATGACAATAATCGTAGACCGTCATTCCACAAACATAGATCCCAATATTCTCGGGATTAATCGGCTGAAAAGCTTCTTTTTGATTGGTTAGAGTGTTGTATATCTTGAGCATTGGAGAGGTGCTTTTTGCGAAGGTTTATGACATTTTATACAGGTTTGTCTTAAATATCAGTGCGTCGAGCGCCAAAGGCGCTAAAGCATTCAATTTGTAAGGGTTTTAGGGCTCAAAGAAAGTCAAAAAATTGTATAATTATCGGGTTTTTCACATTAATTTAGGAGCTAACCATGAGCGTATTAGTAACACAACAAGCACCAGACTTTACAGCGACTGCTGTTTTAGCAAGCGGCGCAATCGTAGAAGACTTTCAACTGTCTAGCCTGAAAGGCAAGAAGATCGTATTATTCTTCTACCCACTAGACTTTACATTTGTTTGCCCATCTGAAATTTTGGCACACCACCACCGTGTAGCTGCATTTGCAGAGCGTGGTGTTGAATTGGTTGGTGTTTCAATCGACTCAAGATTTACTCACAACGCATGGCGCAACACAGCAATCAACGACGGCGGTATCGGCGCGATTGATTTCCCATTAGTTGCGGACATGGATCATTCAATCATGGAGGCATACGGTGTTGTTCATCCAGACGGTATTGCTCTTAGAGCTTCTTTCTTGATTGACGAAAACTTTGTTGTTCGTCATCAAGTAGTAAATGACCTTCCTCTAGGCAGAAACGTTGACGAAATGTTACGTATGGTTGACGCCCTAGAATTCCACACAAGCAACGGCGAAGTTTGCCCAGCGGGTTGGACTAAAGGCGATGCTGGTATGGATGCATCACCAGAAGGTGTTGCAGCTTACTTGTCAGAAAACGCTGACGATCTATAAGTCGTTGAAATTTTGATAAAAAGGGAAGCTAAGCTTCCCTTTTTTGTCTCTGAAGATAATAGGACTCTAATTGATGAAAACATACGAATGTATTATTTGCGGCTGGGTTTACGACGAGGCCAAAGGCGCTCCTGACGAAGGCCTTGCAGCGGGAACGCGCTGGGAAGATGTACCCGAGGACTGGGTTTGTCCTGATTGTGGAGCTAACAAGGAGCAGTTTGAAATGGTTGAAATCTAATCCGCGTTTATCCTTTTTACTATGGCCTTGTTAAAAACAAAAAATAATACTCGTTTATTAAAATATAAACTCCGTTGATTTGTTAGTTTTTGCCTTGCCCTAGTGAAAAATTATTTCACGCTAAGGCGCCTCTAGTAAAATGCACACACAGTTATTAATTCAGGATTAAGTCATGTCTAAAATATTAGTTTTACCGGGTGACGGTATTGGTAAGGAAATCATTGCACAAGCATTAAAAGTAATCGATTCATTAAATGCGAATGATAATTTAGGTATGGAACTTGTCGATGGCTTAATCGGCGGCAGTGCTTATGACGAAACTGGCTCACCATTGCCGCAAGAGACATTAAAAGCAGCAAAAGAATGTGACTCTATCCTTCTTGGCGCCGTTGGCGGTTACCAGTGGGAAGCCTTAGACAGGCCGCTTCGTCCAGAGCGAGGCTTACTTGGCCTTAGAGCAGAAATGGATTTATTTTCCAATCTTCGTCCTGCTATCCTTTATCCACAATTAGCAGCCGCATCATCACTGAAAGAAGAGATCGTTTCGGGCTTGGACTTGATGATAGTACGTGAGTTGGTTGGCGGTATATATTTTGGCGAGCCTCGTGGTATCGAAGTCAAAAACGGTCAGCGTTTTGGCATTAACTCAGCCACTTACTTTGAATCAGAAATTGCTCGCATCGGTCATTCGGCATTCCAAATTGCTCAAAAAAGAGACAAGCGCGTTTGTTCGGTTGATAAAGCCAACGTACTGGAAGTGTGTGAGCTGTGGCGCGAAGTAATGGAAGAAGTATCTAAAGACTATCCAGATGTCGAGCTGTCGCATATTTACGTTGACAACGCCGCAATGCAACTGGTTAAAGCGCCAAAACAATTTGATGTGATGGTGACAAGTAATTTATTCGGTGATATATTATCTGATTGTGCTGCAATGCTAACTGGCTCGATTGGCATGCTGCCATCGGCTTCGCTTAACAAAGACAACTTCGGTATGTACGAACCAATTCATGGCTCTGCGCCAGACATTGCTGGCAAAGACATTGCTAACCCGCTGGCAGCCATTCTTTCGGTTGCAATGTTGTTGCGTTACTCGCTTAATCAGACGGACTTAGCAGACAAGATCGAAGCGGCAGTGAATACCGTGCTTGATCAAGGCTACCGTACGGGCGATATTGCTGCAAAAGGTGATAGTATCGTCGGCACAGAAGAGATGGGTGATAGGGTTGTCTCAGCACTAAAATAAGCTAAATTTTGTCAATATTATTGTTATCGATCCCTCAAAAGCAGTCTCACTTATTATTAATAAGCTTCTGCTTTTTCGAGCCTCTTACGCCTCAATCTAGACAAAATTGTAACTTATTTGCCAAAAGGAAAAACCGGCAGAATCTTTGTTGTCGGTATTCTTAAAAACAGTCATTTATAATTTATATACTCCTGTTTTACGAATGCCTTACGCCTCGAAATAAATAAAATTAAGCTTATTTAACAATTACACGTCGAAAAAAAACGACATCCTTGCTGTTGAGTCCTTCAAAAGCAGTCGTTTATTGCTAACTATTTTCGCGGTTAATATGCTTGTGCAATGGCAAACACAATAAACAAAAACATAATAATACCAAGCGGAATAATCAATACTAGTGCTGTTAACGCTTGATTGCCCAGCGCCCTCCAAGCAGAAAAACCTTGCACTTGACCTAAGCAGTGCAGACTAATCACAAACGACCATACATTTAAAACAACTTCAGCAATAGCAACGATAACAAACGCAACACCACTTTGCACGGGCACCATTGAGAGTGGGTCTGGAAATGCTGTATGTTGGTAGTTAAATAAGTCGGCGCCGTAGAACATAAACAAAGGGACATAAAGGGCAATGGAGGCAATGACTGGGATGTAGCTCCACGCATAAGCAGAGCGGATTTGCTCTTGAGTTGCCTTGCCGCCAAGCCATTTTCCCGTCCAACGAGTCAAGGCGCTTATTAAATACAATGTAAGAATTGTAGCAAGGGGGGCAATAGCAACAATAATTAAAAATACCCAAAGTAACGACATGTCGTAACCCCATCCCTCTGCACTTGCTGCAGAAAGGCTGCCTGCAGCGCCTGTAAGCGCAAATAGTGCCAGTACAAGATAAGTCGGATTGGTGTCAACAATACGCTGAATGGTTGAACGAGGTTGAAGCAAGATTGATTTGTAGGGATTGAATGATTGTTGTTCGTTTTCCATTTCTCTTCTCCTGGAGTTTGGTATGGGAACTATTCTACCGTTGTGAACTGCAATTTATATAGGGTTTTCTCCATTAATATAATGATGCACCATGTGGCGCAAAGCCAATATAGATTTTACTCGCCATCAATAAAGCGCCACAAAAATAAGGAAGCAACCGTTCGATACGGTTGCCATTGATTTGAAATATTAATAATTGCGCTCATGTCTAAATCTTTATCGCCGCTTGAATAGAGTTGATTAATCGCGCGAATAATCCCTAGATCTTTCAGTGGAAAAATGTCTGGCTCCAGTAGGTAGAACATACCAAACATTTGTGCCGTCCAGGGGCCAACCCCTTTAATACTGGTTAACTCAGTAACAATTTCACTGTAGTCACGATTCTGCCAGTGGGAGGCATCATTAATTTTGTGGGTTTTAAAGTGCTCGGCAATATTAATGAAATACTGAGCTTTTTGATTTGAGAGTCCACACGCTCTTAACTTATCAAAGCCGGCTTTAAGTACGTTTGTTGTTGTTATTTCGCCAACAACATTAACGACTCTCCCCCAAATACTTGCCGCTGCTTTAATGGATATTTGTTGCGCCACAATCGAGCCCAAGAGGGACTCCAGTGCGTTTTTCCGTTCTGTTAAAACGCAGTCATTGTTATTTTTGATAACTGTTGCTAATGCTTCATCTTTATTGCAAAGATAATCGAGTGATTCTTGCCAATAATGCGGTTTTTTCATAAAAAATGGAAAATTTGTTAAAAAATAGTCAAATTTGACCAAAAAACATCAATAAATAGCCAATTTATGCCATAAAACAGCCGTTTTTATCAATATTTATAGAATTTATTGATATAAACACAATATTCCGCAAATTTTCATGCGCCCTATTGATACGCTGTACAGTTAATAGTTTATTGTATCTAAACATGATAACCTCGAACTTAGTCGTATAATTCTCAACATATAAAGGTCTCAATCAAAGGTTTATTATGAGCAATAAAAGAAGCGTGACTTTCATCGGCCTGGGCACGATGGGTTACCATATGGCTGGCCATTTATCCAAATCTGGCTTGGCCAATGTTAAGGTTTACAATCGAACTACCGCAAAAGCGGAGCAATGGTTGGGTGAGTTCGAGGGCAAAATGGCGGCCACACTTGAAGAAGCTGTGTCGAGCGCCGATGTTATCATGACGTGTGCTGGGCGTGATGAAGACATGATGGAAATCGTATTTTCTGAAAGCGGTCTTTACGCACACCTTAAAGATGGCGCAATATTTATTGATCACACAACCACCTCGTTTAAATTAGCCAAACATCTCAGTGACTCTTTAAAAGAAAAAAATATTTGTTTTATTGATGCACCGGTCAGCGGCGGTGAAGCGGGCGCTGTTAACGGCGTGCTCAGCGTGATGGCTGGTGGTAATAAAGACGCATTGGAATGCGCAACACCACTTATTGAAAGTTACTCAAAAAACATCAGTTATATGGGCGAATCGGGTTACGGTCAGCTGGCTAAAATGGTCAACCAGATTTGCATTGCGGGGCTCTTACAAGGGCTGTCCGAGGGCTTGCAATTTGCCGAGGCAGAAGGCATGGATATGAACAGTTTGCTTTCAGCAATATCGGGCGGCGCGGCACAATCTTGGCAAATGGATAATCGTGCAAGCACGATGCATAAGCGCGAGTTCGACTTTGGCTTTGCCATTAAGTGGATGGTGAAAGATTTGGGTTATTGCTTGGATCGTGCCAAAGACAACGAATCTCAACTGGATTTCACCCAAGAAGTTTACGACCGTTATGTTAACTTGATGGATAAGGGCCACACTTACAGCGATACTTCGTCGCTGATGACATACAACGAACTTAACAAATAATTATGTCTGCTGAACAATGGTGGTTTTTTATAACCGCTTGCACTATTCTCAATATTGCCCCAAGACCTGACACGATGTACATCATGTCGAAAACCATTGCCCAAGGTCGAAGGGCTGGGTTACTTTCCTCTATTGGCGTTTGCAGTGGTGCGATGATTCACGCGAGTTTGGCGGGGCTTGGTTTGTCAGCCATTCTCACAACTTCTCCCGATATTTTTAATGTGATTAAATGGGTCGGTGCGTTTTATTTAATCTATCTGGGTTACGTTACCATCGCTGCGACATTTACCTCGCACGACAGTTCTAAGGAAGAGAAAAGTGAGCTAACCAAGCAACATTCGGCTTGGCGCATATACTATCAAGCCATTTTGGTGGATTTGCTCAATCCTAAAACCGCACTTTTCTTTCTCGCATTCATTCCGCAATTTATTGATAACGAGGCCGGCAGTTATTTTTGGCAGTTTATCTTCCTAGGCTTGGTCGTCATCACTAATGCACTGATCATTGAATGTGGCCTGGTTTTCCTTGGCGAGCGATTGACACAATTTATGCGTAATAATGCCTCGCTTGCGCATTGGCTTGAGCGTGGAGTCGGCTTGATTCTAGTCGGCATTGGCTTTAATCCTTTTTGGTGATTTTAAGTCTTTTTGCTCGAAGCCAAGTACAATGCTAGCCAAGAAAACAAACAACAGCGTGCGCTGGGTTTTGTATAAAGTTTACTATTAATTTTGGAGAAATAATGAGTGCAAATAGCGACACCATTCAAAGAATCAAAGAACAATACACCACTTGGGAGCATGTGTTTTTCTGGTTAGGGATTACTGTTAATTTCTTTGTTTTTTATCTTGTAATTTCCAACCTGTCTTACGTTGGATTAGCGATGCCGGCCATTCAAGGGCTTTATCTTGCTATGTGTTTTAAGGCTTATGCGAAAGGCTCTAATGCAATGTTTGTCATTATTCCTTTGTTTGTTGTTTCGGGTGCGATGTACATGTCACTCAGCCCAGTGATGTAAGAACAGTGTCACTATCTAGTACAATCCAAAGAGTAAAAGAACGCTACACCACATGGGAGCATGCGTTATTTTGGTTGGGAATTTTTGTTAATTTCTTAGTTTTTTACCTTCTAATTCCCAACTTGTCTGTCGTCGGATGGCTTTTTCCAGTCCTTCAGGTGCTGTATCTACCTGTTTGTATTATGGCGTATGCCAAGGGCTTTAAAGCACTAAATATTATTACGCCTTTGTTTGTTGTCTCTGGCGTTATATATATGGTGCTTAGTTCAGTAATTTAATTATATAAAATAAAATCATGAGTAATTTATCAGAAAAAGAATGTATCGCGTGTAGCGGCTGGGTACCAAAGCTAGTCGGTGAGGCTCTTGCAGATTTACACACCGAGCTTGGTAACGAGTGGAGTGTGGTTGATGAGCATCACCTTGAAAAAACATACAAATTTAGCAATTTTAGAAAAGCGCTAGACTTCACCAATGCGGTTGGCGAATTGGCCGAAGAACAAAACCACCATCCCGATATTTTTCTCGCTTGGGGCAAGGTTAAAGTGACTATTTGGACGCACAAGATTGACGGCTTAACTGAGAGTGATTTTGTCTTTGCTGCCAAGGCTGATGACGCGTTAGAGTCGTAATGCGCAAAAGCCCGAAAATTAGCAATGTTCACACTGTCGCGAAAAGCAAGATTTTCCGCGTGGAGTCGATGGACCTTGAGTTTTCGAATGGCGCAACAAGAACTTATGAGCGCCTAAATCCCAAGGGTAAGGGCGCGGTTTTGGTCATTCCGATGTTGGATGACGATACCGTTCTGATGATTTACGAATATGCAGGTGGTACTGAGCGCTATGAGCTTGGCTTGCCCAAAGGTAAAATTGATTCCGGCGAAACACCCATTGAGGCTGCTGGACGTGAGCTCAAAGAAGAGATTGGCTATGGCGCCAATAAACTAACATTCTTAAAAACCATTACTTTGGCACCGGGCTATCAATCCAATACGACGCACATTGTGTTGGCAGAGGATTTGTACGAACAGTGGGAAGAGGGCGATGAGCCCGAGCCACTTGAAATCGTAAAACACAAACTCTCCGATCTCGAGCAACTTACTTATAACGAAGATTTGACCGAGGCCCGCAGTATCTTGGCGCTTTATATGGCGAGAGATATTATTAAGAATCGTTAGCCGTGCTGCAAATACCGAGTGAATTTTGGCTTGACCAAGAAAACACACCCTTTCCCGACGTTAGTCTTGCCCTAAAAGAGCCCAATGGTTTGATTGGCATTGGTGGTGAGTTGTCAACGGAGCGTTTGTTGGACGCTTACAGCAAAGGCATCTTCCCATGGTACAGCGAGGGCGAGCCGATACTTTGGTATTCACCAGATCCCAGAATGGTGATAACGCCTGAGAGTTTTCATTTGTCGAAAAGTATGTCTAAAGTGATTCGCTCAGAGCGATTTGAAGTAAGGAAAAATACCAGTTTTAACAAGGTAATCAACCTCTGTCGAAATGTAATCAGGACAGATCAGGACGGCACTTGGATTGATGACGATATGATCAATGCTTACTGCGCTCTTCATCAGCAGGGCTTTGCGCATTCGTATGAAGTCTACGAGGAGGGTGCGTTGGTTGGCGGGCTTTACGGAGTTGCGCTAGGCGAGGTGTTTTTTGGTGAGTCGATGTTCTCTCTGGTCAGTAATGCTTCAAAAATTGCCTTCGCCAGTTTACTGCAGAGCGGCACTTACAAATTGATTGATTGTCAGGTGGAAAATGAACACTTGAAAAGCCTCGGTGCCATCAATTTCCCGAGGGATTTGTTTATACAACAGCTGAAGGCCTTTGTGTAAAATAGCGCTATTAAAGAAAACCCGGTAAGTGCTATGAAAAAAATACTGAAAATAACGATGATTGTCTCATTTGTAATCGCTCTAAGTGCGTGTGGCAGAATGGGCGACCTAACGCCAGCAACAGCAAATCAAAGCAGTTCAGCGTCGACATCAAGTGCTGCCTAAGCTCAAACTCGTTGAACACATTTTCTTTTCAAAACAACATATTACATGCTGAGTCTGTTTCTGTAACAGACCTGATGGCGGCGTACGGCTCGCCACTCTACATTTATTCAAGAGCCGAAATAGAAGCCAATTGGCGTGAATTCGACCAAGCTTTTGGCGACCACCCGCATTTAATCTGCTACGCAGTAAAAGCCAACTCTAATTTGGCGGTTCTAAATGTGCTCGCCAAAATGGGTTCTGGCTTTGATATTGTCTCCATTGGCGAACTCCAGCGCGTGATTGCTGCTGGCGGAAATCCTGCAAAATGCGTATTCTCTGGCGTGGCAAAAACACGCAGTGACATTCAACAGGCTTTGGAAATTGGCATTTATTGTTTCAATGTAGAATCTGCAGGCGAACTGGATAGAATTGAATCGGTCGCTAGTGAGCTGGGTGTTCAGGCCCCTATCTCGATTCGGGTAAACCCCGATGTTGATGCAAAAACACATCCTTATATTTCGACAGGTTTAAAAGAAAACAAATTTGGTGTTGATATTAAAGCATCAAGGGCTTTGTATCACAGAGCGCAACAATCAGACTCGCTTAATGTATGCGGTATGGATTGCCATATTGGTTCACAAATTACCGAAGTGTCGCCGTTTATTGACGCACTCGATAAAGTATTGGATTTGATTGCCCAATTAAGAGAAGACGGCATTAACATTCAGCATCTGGATTTGGGTGGCGGTGTCGGCATTACTTACGACGATGAGCAAACGATTGATATTGCGGCTTATATTCAAGCAGCGCTAGTGAAGGTCGGTGAATTGGAAATTTTGCTAGAACCTGGACGAGCCATTGTGGGCAATGCCGGTATTTTTGTCACTCAAGTAGAATATTTGAAGCAAAATGATGACAAGTCATTCGCCATTATTGATGGCGCAATGAACGATTTGTTGCGCCCAGCACTTTATGGCGCTTATCATAGGGCCCTTGCTGTGAATGAAAACTCAACAGGGGTGAAAGATACTTGGGATTTGGTTGGCCCGGTATGCGAAACAGGGGATTTCTTGGCGAAAGGCAGGGAGCTCACTTTGTCGCAGGGTGATTATGTTGCTTTAATGTCTGCAGGAGCGTATGGTTTTACCATGAGCTCGAACTACAACACCCGACCAAAAGTTGCTGAGGTGATGGTTTCTGGCGATACGCACACGCTTGTGCGCAAGAGAGAGACTATCGAATCTTTATTTGAAAATGAATTTACACTGGACACTTAATCATGAAATTAACAAATAATCAAAAAAGGTACTTACGTTCATTGGCACACGACTTAAAGCCTGTTGTTATGGTGGGTCAGCACGGTTTGAGTGACGCTGTACTTGCAGAGTTGAAATCAAGTATGGCTATTCATGAGCTTATAAAGATTAAAGTACGCGCTGAGAACCGCGAAGAAAAACAACAAATTATTGACAAGATTGTTGCCTTTTCAGAGGCAGCTATCGTTCAAGTTATCGGTGGTGTATTGGTAATCTACAAGTCTTTTGATGAAGATCCGGTTATATCTCTACCGAGGAAATGAAAATTGCAATCAGTGCGGCAGAGACTTCAGGCGATTTAGTCGCCTCTGCACTGGTTAAATCTCTGCTTGAACTAAATCCGGAGTGCCGCATAGAAGGCATGGCGGGCGACAAAATGGCCGCTGCTGGTTGTCAAACACTTTGGCATCTAAATCAAGTTAATGTGATGGGCTTTAGTGAAGTCCTGAAAAAACTGCCCTCACTATTGCGCCTGAGAAAGGCTATGGCGGCTCACTTCTGCGAACAAAAACCCGACGTGTTTATTGGCGTCGATGCCCCTGATTTTAATTTTAAGATTGAGCGACAACTAAAAGCTCGCGGCATTAAAACCGTTCATTTTGTTAGCCCTTCTGTTTGGGCTTGGCGCTCAAGTCGCATAAAAAAAATCAAAAAATCAACCGATTTAATGCTGTGCATGTTTCCCTTCGAAGTGGATTTTTATAAACAACATGGACAGAAAGCTCTTTTTGTTGGCCACCCTTTAGCGGAAACACTAGCGCCACGTGTAGGTCACAAGCAAGCAAAAAAAGTACTGTTGATGCCGGGCTCTCGTGAGGCGGAAATTAAGTCTTTATTGCCCGAGATGTTGGGTGCTCTGAGGTTAATGAAGGCACAAGACGAAGAAGTCAGTTTTTCATTGGCGTTGGCGAACACGAATTTGCTATCATGGGTAGAAGAGCAAATTACAGGCCTAGATATCGAAATTAGCATCGGCGATGCGCATCAGAGAATTTCGCAAGCTGACTTGGTTATTGTCGCCTCGGGCACAGCGACGCTTGAGATTGCGATGTTAGGCGTGCCGATGGTTGTTGTTTATAAACTTTCGGCGATTAGTTATCAGATTGTCAAACGTTTATTGAAAACGGACTATGTCTCGTTGCCGAATGTTATGCTGGGTAAAGAGGCAGTGCCAGAGCTGCTTCAGGACAAAGCAAATGCCGATAATATCTCAAGTTCTGCTTTACAGATACTGAGCGCTGACAATACGCAATTAGTGGCTGAATTAAGCTCTATTCATACCCAACTTAATCAAGGGTCTGCAGAGAAGTCAGCCAAGGCGATTTTGGAGTTTATTAATGCCTAAATTGATGCGTCAAATTGTCCTTAATGCATTATCCGAAGACATTGGCACGGGTGACATTTCAGCGAGTTTGCTCGATGATACTCTTGTATCGGGAAAAATTATTTGTCGTCAGAAAGCGGTTATTTCGGGCATCGATTATGCGGCGCTTTGCTTTTATGAGCTCGATCCTAGCATTACAATCCAGTGGCAAATTGAAGAAGGGAGCGTAGCAGAGCCGGGACAAACGATTTGTTTACTTAAAGGCCGCTCTAGAGCCATGATTAGCGCTGAGCGTACAGCACTTAATTTTCTGCAGACATTGAGTTCGACAGCCACACAAACAAGGCAGTTATCCGATCTCATTTCGCACACCAAAACCAAACTGCTCGATACGCGAAAGACGTTACCCAATCTTCGTCACGCACAAAAACAAGCCGTTAAAAGCGGTGGTGGCATTAATCATCGCATGGGACTTCACGATTGTGTCATGCTTAAAGAAAACCATATTGCCGCGATTGGCTCGCTTGAGAGTGCGATCACTAGGGCCTTAGAGGCGTTCCCAGATAAGCCGGTGATTGTTGAGGTAGAAACACTAGATCAGCTGGATCAAGCGCTTGCTATTGACGGTATCACGCGAATTTTGTGTGATAATTTTGATCCAAGAGTGTTGGCGCAGGCCGTTAGAAAAGCGAATGGAAGATGCCCTTTGGAGGCTTCAGGCAATATTGACGAGAGCAATATTCAAGAATTTGCAGAAACCGGGGTTGATTACATTTCTATTGGTGCTATTACCAAGCACATCCAAGCAATCGACCTATCGTTGCAGTTTGATTAGAGTTGAGCTCTAGCCAAAAAAGGAGGACTTAGGCTGTCCTCTTTCGTGTTGTAACGAAGCGGCTTACCGTCAAAGCCTGTAACGCTGCCACCCGCACCTTCAAGTATACAAACACCCGCTGCTGTATCCCACTCCGAGCAAGGTCCGAATTTTGGATAATAATGATGTTTTCCTTCAGCAATAGTGCAGAATTTAAGCGCACTGCCTAGCAGAAAAAGCTCAAAATTCGATTTGTCTCTGAGGTGTTTTTGCAGTTGTTTGTTGGTTGAGGAGTAATGACCAATAACAACATGTTGCCAGCGCTTCGGCTTCGAGGTTTTGAGCTGGTAGCAAACATTATCAAGCAGTTTTACGCTGGTCTCGCCAGGAATTCTATAATAATGAGCCTTGCTGAAAGGCGCATAAATGAGGCCAAAAATAGGATAGTTGTTTTTGATATAAGCAATATTGATGCAAAAATCATAATTGCCATCAAGGAAATCTCGGGTGCCGTCCAGCGGGTCAATCAACCAATATTCGTCCCAATCTTTGCGAATTGCAAAAGGAATTTCTTGCGACTCTTCTGAAAGTACCGGTATGCCTGGGGTAAGTCGTTCTAGCTCTTCGCTAATCAGTCTGTGGGCGGTTTCATCGGCAAGTGTTAAGGGCGTATTGTCCGACTTAACAGTGATGACTAGCTTCTCTCTATGAAGCGTCATGATGCATTCCCCGACTTGCGAAGTGAGCTCGATGAGTTGGGGTAATAGTGCTGAAAACATGGGTTTGATCATACCCCTTGTCGCGTTGCGACCAAAGAAAAATGGTGGGCCTACTTGGACTTGAACCAAGGACCAATCGATTATGAGTCGAGTGCTCTAACCAACTGAGCTATAGGCCCTAAACTTAAATGGTTACTCCAAGAAGCTTTGTAATTTGTGCGCTCGTGAAGGGTGCCTAAGCTTGCGTAGTGCCTTGGCTTCGATTTGACGAATTCTTTCACGCGTGACATCAAACTGACGACCCACTTCTTCCAACGTGTGGTCGGTACTCATGTCAATACCAAAACGCATCTTCAATACTTTAGCCTCTCTAGGAGATAAGTTTGCTAGTAAGTCACTGGTTGTTTCTTTAAGACTTTCCTTGGTAGTAATTTCAACCGGAGAAGAAAGTTTTTCGTCTTCAATAAAGTCACCAATTGTTGAGTCTTCATCATCACCCACTGGGTTTTCCATTGATAAAGGCTCTTTAGCAATTTTAAGAATTTTATTAATCTTGTACTCTGGCAATTCCATTTCTACTGCTAACTCTTCTGGTGTTGCTTCACGACCAAATTTTTGCAGAAGTTGACGTCTGACGCGATTGAGTTTGTTGATCGTTTCAATCATGTGAACCGGGATACGAATCGTACGTGCTTGGTCAGCAATCGAGCGCGTAATCGCTTGACGAATCCACCAAGTAGCGTAAGTTGAGAACTTGTAGCCACGACGGTATTCAAATTTATCAACCGCTTTCATCAAGCCAACGTTGCCTTCTTGAATAAGGTCTAGGAATTGTAAGCCACGGTTGGCGTATTTTTTCGCAATGGAAATTACCAAGCGCAAGTTGGCTTCAATCATTTGTGATTTTGCTTTTTTCGCTCTACGGTCGCCAGCACGCAATGTTTTGTTAATTGCTTTTAGCTCTGTAATGGTCATTTGCATAGCCTCTTGGCTCTCCAAAAGGTTTATCTGTGCGTAATAAATTTCGTCTCTGCACGCATCCATCGCATCTTTGACTTTACCTTCGGCCTCGATTGTCTTTGTCCATTCAAAGTTGGTTTCGTTGCCAGAGAATGTATCGTAGAACACCCCTTTGTCAATGCCGGCATAATTAAGCGCCTCACGAATAACTTTTTCTTGTTTTTGTACTTCATTTACACGATCAATAACCAATGTCATCATTGTGCCAACCAACTTAGGTGCAAGTCTTAAGTCAGAGATAGCTGTTGAGAACTTGTGTCTTGCTTTAACGGTTTTCGCGTCCTGGTAGCCGTGTTTCTCGTTAGCATTGGTGTAGGTTTTGAAAGTTTTTTGAATTTTGTTAAAACGCTCGTATACTTTTTCTTCGTTTGGACCTGTGTACTCCAATTCGTCATATTCATCGTCGAACTCATCCTCTTCAAGAGGGACCCCTTTTTCTGCTGCTTCAGCTGCCACTTTAGCGCGCTCAGCATCTCTCTCAGCAATTAGTACTTGCTTTTCTTCAAATTCTTCGGCGTCGCCTTGGTAGCCAATGACAACGTCAGTCATCTTACACTTGCCTTCTTCTAAACGAGTATAAGCCTTGAAAAAGTATTCTGAAATAGCTGGGTAAAGCGTGATTGATTGCAAGATTTCAAAAACTCCGGCCTCAATTTCCTTGGCGATACGAACTTCATCTTTTTGTTCTAAAAGTTCAACAACGCCCATTTCACGCATGTACATACGTACAGGGTCTGTTGTTCTACCGAACTCGGAGTCAAGTGCTGCTAAAGCCGCAACAGCAGCTTCCGCTGAAGTTGATTGTGCTTTGGCGCCCGATTCAATAACCAATGTGTCTGCATCCGGTGCTTCGTCCGACACATTAATGTCCAACTCTTCAAGAATAGTAACAATCGGCTCCATCTGCTCAGGTGTGAGCAAATCCTCAGGCAGCATGTCGTTAATTTCAGAGTAGGTTAGGTAGCCGCGCTCTTTACCTTTCATGATTAAGTTTTGCAGTGCTTGCTTGTGTTCTTTAGTAGTGGATTTCATAAGTAGTCTTTTGAGCGAACAGGGGGTGCATTATACATAAGTTTTTGCCGTGAATTCAGCGCCTTGGCGGGGCTGAGGTTACTTGGCGTCAGTGAATATTGAGCTGATTGACTCTTCCTTGCTGATGCGTCTAATGACGTTAGCTAGAGATGGTGCGATCGATAGTTGCCTAATTTTTGTACAGCTTGCAGCATCGGCAGTCAATGGTATGGTGTTGGTAATCACCAGTTCATCCAATGTTGAGTTGTTGATGTTGTTAATTGCGTTGCCAGATAGGACGGCGTGCGTTGCGTAGGCCACAACTTTGGTCGCACCTTTTTCTTTAAGAATATCGGCGGCTTGGCAAAGTGTGCCAGCGGTGTCAACCATATCGTCAATCATCACACAAGTGCGACCTTCAACATCGCCAATCACGTTCATCACTTTAACCATATTTGGCGCTGGACGTCTTTTGTCGATAATAGCAAGATCTGCGTCATTGATTTTTTTCGCAGCAGCTCTCGCTCTTACCACGCCGCCAACATCCGGCGATACGACAACAACATCCTTAAAATTTTGCGCAAGAATGTCGTTAACCAGAACGGGCTGTGCGTAGATATTATCGATTGGAATATCGAAGAATCCTTGAATTTGGTCTGCGTGTAAATCCATGGTTAAAATGCGATCAACACCTGCTGCTTCAATCATCTTGGCGACTAATTTGGCAGTAATTGGCACACGAGTCAGGCGCGAACGCCTGTCTTGTCTAGAGTAGCCAAAATAAGGCACAACCGCAGTAATGCGTCCTGCAGAAGAACGATGAAGGGCATCTACAATCACCAATAACTCCATCAACGTTTCGGCCGGTGAGGGGCCACAAGTTGGCTGGATAACAAAAACATCGCAACCACGAACGTTGTCTAAAATTTCAACTTGCGCTTCGCCATCACTAAACTTGCCGACAAAGGCTCTGCTTTGGTCAATTTCTAGGTTTTGAATAATCTCAGAAGAGAGGCCTGGATTAGCGTTACCGCTAAAGATTTTGATTGTGTCTAATGACATAGCTAGTAATGTGTTTTTTAAGTGTGCAAATTATACGCCAAAAATTGCCAAAATTAATTTCTCAAGTTGAAATCCTTTGTTTAAAAGCTAAAATCCTTTTTCACAAATCTTTGATTTGCTCTTTTAGTCTTTGTCACCTTTCTGCTTGTTCAGAAACGTGACCCAAAGAAAACACCCTAACAGCGCAACCCTCAATCTTACTAATCTTACTCCACTAGTTTTTCTAAACTCGCTTTGCTCAAACAGACGAAAAACTTAGCATTTTGTCTCAATAAGAAAGATTGGATTTGGTTGTAAAAGGGAATATGTCAAAAACCAAAGTGGATTGACCACTGTGATTTTTAATAAATTTATATCTTAATTTTTTTTGAAAATATCAAAAATTTAGAGAATTTTCAATATGAAGTACTTGCAAGGTTAGAATGAGCCAAAAAGGACTGTTTATGGCCTCTAAAGGGCTGTTTTAAGAATTTATAGGTGTTTTGAGTGCTTTAGTGTGGCTGTAAACGAAAATTTTGGAAATAATCGAAATGAACACGAAATTTACCAAATAAAAAGGCGATGTTTAGATGCAACTTGCAAGTTGACTAAGGCCCCATTAATCACATTAATTCTATTAATTAAGGAAAAACGATGAAAAAAAATTATATTATCGCTAATGATTTTATTTCTTGGTCTTAGCGCCCAAGCAACACAACTAAGTATTAAAGTTAGTCATGAGGTAATTGATGGGAAAGTATTCATTAATGGTGTTACAAATTTACCGAAGGGTACGAAGGTTGGGGTTGAAGTTTCATCAACAGCTGATGACTATTATGCGCAGAGCTATAAATTATATGTGAACAATAGCGGCTTATTTCAAAGTGTAGGCTTTACTAGATTTGGCAACCCACTTGTTGGTAACTACAACGTCGAGGTAATAAGTTACATCAATAGGTATTGGCAAAATAAAGATATATTAACTAAGTTAGTTAAATTTAAAGGCAGTGGAATACAAGATAATAAAATATCAGTTATGTATTCAATGTTCATTGACGTAGCTCAGGGAGCAAATTACAAAGTTATTGAGAAGACTAATTTAGGGGGTGTGAAATACAGTCTTAGCATAAGACTTGAAAAGAAAGTCTCAAAGGATTCTTTGTATAAGCTGGCATTGAAATTACGAGAAACCCAACCAAGCAAATATAATCGATTGTTCATTACATACTACCTGCCTGGTATGACGCTTGGCTTAGGCGCATGGGCGATCAACGCACACTGACGATAAAGATTTGCCATCTAAAAGGTACTGAAGGTTCGTTTCGAGTGTTCTTGCCAGTTCGGGTAAATACCGAAGATTAGGCGGTGTGATTTCAACTCGGTTATTTTCAAGATTATTAATACAAATGGCTGGAAGTTCAATATCCATTTCTTCGACTAATTCATCTTGAGACCATCCACGATCTTCACGAAGTTTTTTAACGCGCTCGCCGATTGTATTCACGGTTTGTTTTTGCCTTAAATAAATTGCCTAATTATATACTTAAAAAAGTTTGGGCAAAAGTTTGGGCAGATTGCCATGACCAAAGCCCTACAGCCCCCGTACACGTATGGTATAGGTTTTTATAAGAAATTACCCTAAAAAGCGCGGAATCCCTTGGTACATAAGGGATAGAGTATGGCTGGGCTGGCAGGATTTGAACCTGCGCATGACGGGATCAAAACCCGTTGCCTTACCGCTTGGCGACAGCCCAATTGTTATGCTGGTGAGGTGTTAATCGCTTGAGCGACAAAACCAAACCATTGTTCTGGTAGTTCTTTCTTTGCCACCAAAACATCTTTCTCTTTCTCGAAGGCCACAAAAACACAGCAACCAGTGCCTGTCATTCTAGCATTACCCAGGTGATTTGCAGTTGAATCTAGATGCTTAAGTGCTTGTTTTATCTCGTTTTGTAGAGAAATTGCAGCATCTAAACAGTCATTGTGCAGATCAGATAGTCCCGAAAAGTCCGCTATTTTCCTTTGTACCGGCGTCATTGTCAATGCTTTGTGCGAGAATATTTCTGCTGTGGAGATGTGCTTATTAATTGAAACCACCAAATAATAATACTGAGGCAAGTCCATTGGCTCTAATATCTCGCCAATACCTTGCGCCCATGCACTTCTGCCAAAGACAAAGACGGGCACGTCAGCACCCAATGTTAGACCAATATCTGCTAATGTTTGTTGGCTAAAGTTCAGCTGCCACAGTTCATTCAATGCCAATAATACGGTTGCTGCATTGGAGCTGCCACCACCAAGGCCGCCACCGGTTGGGATTTTTTTATCGATTGAAATATCAACACCCAACGAACTGTTTGCGTGTTTTTTTAGTGCTCGAGCGCTCTTAATGAGAAGATCGTCTTCGGCGGCAATACTCTCATTGCCTTTGATGCGATTAATTTGCCCATCATCACGCACAGAAAAGCGAATTTCATCACAGAAATCTAGCAACTGAAATACGGTTTGCAGATTGTGATAACCGTCTGCTCTTTTCGAAGTGATGTGCAAAAAAAGATTGATTTTTGCCGGTGAGAGATAACTAACGTCAGTCATTAATAAAGTGTTCTCGATAATGCTTTAGTTCGTTGATAGAATCGTAAACATCCGACAAGGCTAAGTGCGCTGATTGTTTGTTGGTGCTGGCTGCAGCTGTAGGCTTCCAGCGTAACACCAGCTCTTTGAGCGTTGACACATCGATATGACGATAGTGGAAAAACTTTTCCAACTCCGGCATGTAATTGTACAAAAAACGGCGATCTTGGCAAATGGAATTGCCACACATCGGTGAGGCGCCAGCATCAACAAATTCACGCAAAAAATCCAGCGTTTGTTTTTCCGCATCTGCAGACGATAACTTAGAATTTTTTACACGCTCAACAAGCCCAGATTTTCCGTGTTGATTGGTATTCCATTCGTCCATGCCATCAAGGCGCTCATTGCTCTGATGGACGGCAAGAGAGGGGCCTTCTGCAATCACATTAAGGTCGGCATCGGTCACAACGGTAGCGATTTCAATAATGACGTCGCTTTCGGGCACAAGGCCTGTCATTTCAAGGTCAATCCAAATGAGATTTGTTTTTTTATTCATGATTCGGCTTGTTTATTGGTTGCTTGCAGCTGCGTATTCGTCAAGCTTGCTTTGAGCGCCGCCATTACTGAGAATTTGATTGGCTTTTTCAACGCCAGTTTTTAAGCTATCTGCAAGTCCACTAACATAAATCGCTGCACCAGCATTCAGGGCAACAATGTCTTTAGCCGCGCCTTCTTTGCCAGCAAAAGCTGCTTGAATCATCGCGAGTGATTCTTCAGCGCCATCGGCGGTAATATCATCAAGATTGCCAACCTTTAGGCCGACGTCTGTAGGGTTAACGGTATAAGTGGAAACCACACCATCTTTAAGCTCGGCTACATAGGTGTCGTCCGCAATCGACAATTCATCGAGGCCATCTTTTGAATGCACCACCATGACGTGGCGCGAGCCTAAACCTTTCAAAACATTAGCTATTGGTTCAACTAAATCTTTATCGTACACGCCCATCACTTGATTCGGCGCCTTAGCAGGGTTTGTCAGCGGCCCAAGAACATTGAAAATGGTTCTAACGGCCAGTTCTTTGCGTGGCCCAATAGCGTGTTTCATGGCACTATGGTGGGCGGGGGCAAACATAAATCCAACGCCAATTTCATCGATACAATGCCCAATTATTTCAGGGCTAACAGCCAGGTTGACACCGGCAGATTCGAGTACGTCAGCACTGCCTGATTTGGAAGAAATAGAGCGGTTACCGTGTTTGGCTACTTGGCCGCCAGCAGCCGCGACGACAAATGCTGAAGCAGTCGATATATTAAACAAGCCAAGACCATCACCGCCCGTACCACAAGTATCCACTAAGTGGTTGGTCGGGGAAATTTCGACCGCTGTTGCCAGCGAGCGCATGACTTTAGCACTGGCTGTAATTTCCTCAATGGTTTCACCTTTCATCGAAAGGCCAACCAAAAAGGCGCCTATCTGAGCATCGGTTGTTTTGCCGGTCATAATGTTGCTCATGACATCGTGCATTTGCTCTTCGCTTAAGTCTTGTTTGGCGATTACCGCTTTGATAGCTTGTTGTATGTTCATAAATTCTCTATTGATTGTTCATAAGGTGCTCAATATCGTCAATCTCTTTGACGAGGGATTGCGTCAACACTTTGTTGCCCGATTCGGTGATTAGAACATCATCCTCAATTCTGATGCCAATATTCCAATACATTGGGTCAATTTTATCATTCTTGCGAATATAGATTCCTGGTTCAACCGTCATTATCATGCCGGCCGCAAAAACCCGGTGCTCGTCATTCAGTTTGTACTGGCCACAGTCATGTACATCAAGCCCCAGCCAATGACCGGTATTGTGCATATAAAATTCTTTGAGTGGTAAATCCTCATTCATTATGCCGAGCTCCGTAAGCCTGTTCGAGATAATATGACAAGCAGTATCGTGAGCCTTATTGACTTTTTCTCCAGGCTTAAGACAGCTAATCGCGCCTTTTTGTGCATCAAGGACAATGCTATAAATTTGTTTTTGCGCCTCGCTAAATTGGCCATTTACTGGGAAAGTTCGGGTGATGTCTGAAGCATAGCCCTCGGTTTCACAGCCGGCATCGATCAACAACAAGTCGCCATCTTTCAGTACTTCATTGTTTTCAATGTAATGCAGTACACAGGCATTAGAGCCTCCTGCAACAATAGGCGTATATGCGTGCTCTGAGTTGTTTTTTTTGAATTCGCCGTCAAATATTGCGGCAATTTCATATTCAAACATGCCCGGTTTAACGTTTGTCATTGCTTGAGTGTGGGCATTGACTGCCAAGTCAGCCGAAGCTTGCATATTCTCGATTTCTACCGAATCCTTCAGTAGGCGCATTTCAGAAAGGTGCGGCAAAAGAGGTTTAACATCACCCGCTGAAGCGATGTCCTCATGTAGAGAGTTGGTGTTATTGTTGTCGTAATAAAGCACCGTATCGTCATCGATTAGCTTGTCTAGCCGATCGGTAAACTGCTCGATTGAATAAGCATTATCAGCGAGAAGAACTTCTGGCGCAGCTTCCGCACCCAGTCTTTTTCCATTCCATATTTCTTTAGTTTTGTCCTTTGGTCTAAGAAAAATCGAATAATTCTTTTTCGAAAAAACAGCAATCGCATCGGGCTCGGTAAAGCCAGTGAGATACCAAAAACTGGAATCCGGGCGAAACGGAAAAGTAACATCCGCATTGCGTTGTAGCTCTGCATTAGTGCATACGATGACGAGCGCATTGTCGTCTAGTCGGCTTAATAACTCTTTTCGTCTTTTTTGATGTATCATTTTTGCTGTAATCTGACTCTATTGAAGTCTGAGTTGACCAATTCCAAAACGATACCATGAAAAGCGTAAGACTTTATCAAAATACCGATCTCAAAGTGGGCGCCCAGATTGACCTGGATGAATCGGCAGCACATCATTTACTCAAAGTTTTGCGTTTCCCTGCAGGACAAAATATCACCATTTTTAATGGCGACGGTTTTGACTATCAAGTGAGAGTTGCTAGTGCTAATAAAATTTGCACTGTTGAAGTGCTTTCTTGTGAAAAAAATCAAAGAGAATCTTTGCTGGATTTAACACTGGCGCAAGGAATTGCCAAAGGCGAAAAAATGGATTTTCTTATTCAAAAAGCCATTGAGCTTGGTGTTAATCGCATTATCCCTGTGCAAGTTGAACGCTGTGTGGTGCGTTTAAGTGGTGCAAAACTTATTAAGCGCACCGAGCATTGGCAGAAAATAGCCAATCATGCCTGCGAGCAATCGGGTCGGTCGGTGATTGTTGAGGTGGTGCCGGCAAAATCACTTGCAGAGGTTCTGACAGAGACTAATGGTCGTGGCTATGTATTGCATCATCGAGCCGAAGAGGGCTTGCTTGCGATGAAAAAACCTTCACAAGCCACGATACTGATTGGCCCGGAAGGTGGACTCAGTAGTGTTGAGATTGATGAGGCCATTGCTTCTGGTTTTCAGCCACTTATGCTTGGCAATAGAATTCTGAGAACAGAAACTGCATCACTTGCAGCAATTGCCAATATGCAGTTGCTTTGGGGTAGCTAGAGAATGACGTTCAAAAATCGATTCAGTGAGGACAGGGAATTTACTTCGACGCTGTCTTTGAAAATCGGCACGTGAATCTTATCAAATCGAACAATCACTAAATGCCGTGATTGATAGGGCACACAGTATTTATGCTGTGGCTTTGTTTGGCCATCTTTTGTGCTAAAGTTAACACTGCCGGTTCCAATTGTTATCGAGACGATTGAACTCTCTTTTGTAAGCAAAACATATTTTGGAAAAAAAGTTATTGCCGAAATCGCAATCGCGAAGCTGAGTGCGACACTTACCCAAATGTTATCGAGTCGCCCCCACACCAGCACAGCGCAAAGTCCATAGATTAGCGCTGAAACAATTAAGTAGTGTTTTGAAGGTCGTAGATTGAGAGTGAGTGTGTCAGTCAACATCACCCAATTGAATGCTCAACTCGTGAGCACGATCATAAGCCGCTCTAGTTGCATTGGCGACAATACCCTCAAAGTTTTGGTCCTGAAACGCCTCTATCGCCGCTTGTGTTGTGCCGTTGGGCGAAGTCACATTAGCACGAAGTTGCTTGGGGTCGTCGTCGCTATTGGCCGCCATCACGCTGGCACCAAGCGCTGTTTTGATGCTGAGTGCACTGGCTGTTTTTTCATCCAATCCGAGCGCCATTCCAGCTTGCGTCATTGACTGCATCATTAAAAAGAAATAAGCAGGGCCACTGCCAGAAATGGCGGTGATGGCATCAATGAGTTTTTCTTCTGCTACCCAAAAACAATCGCCGATGGCCGATAGCACAGAGGTAACAATAGCTTTATGATCTTCTGAGACAAGGTCGTTGGCGAATAGACCTGTTGCACCTTGTTGTACCAATGCCGGCGTATTTGGCATCGTACGCACCAAAGCGTAGTCACCACCTAACCAACGACAAATGTCACTCGCCTTGATGCCGGCGGCAATAGAGACAAACAAGTGGCTTGATTTGATGGCCCCTTGTAAGTCCTTGCACACGCCACCCATCACCTGAGGCTTGACCGCAAGAACCACAACATCACACTCAGCAATAAGAGCGATATTGTCTGTATAAGTGGCGACACCAAGTTCGCTATTTCTGCTGCTTAACAGTGCTTCATCAAGATCGCTGATTTTGATATTTTCTGCACCGTAGCCGTTATTAACAAGGCCTTTAATCAGTGCGTAAGCCATATTGCCTGCACCAATAAAACCGATGACTGATTTGTTTTGCATATAAAATATCTCAGTAAGAAATGGAAGAGTTAATTCTACCAAAACCAGTATAAATAAGTGAAAACATTTAAGCCAAAATTAATCATGATCGATGTTGATGGTACTCTCGTTGATAGCGTGCCAGACTTGACCTATTGTGTTGATGAAATGATGAAGCAACTTGGCAAAGAGCCATGCGGTGAGGCGAAAGTGCGTCAGTGGGTGGGCAACGGCGTACCAAAATTAGTAGAACGTGCCTTGACCGGCAAGCTGGAGGCAGTACCAAATTCAGGGGATTATAACAAAGCGTATCCAATTTTCCTTGATCTCTATGCTGAAAACACAGCTAAAAGATCCACTCTTTACGATGGCGTTAGAGAGGGTTTGGATTACATGAAGTCGCAAGGCTGCCTTTTGGGCTGTGTAACCAATAAAGCCGAGAAATTCACCTTACCACTGCTCAAAGCACTTGGCATTTTTGATGATTTCTCAATCATCATTTCTGGCGATACGCTTGCCAAGAAAAAACCCGATCCATTGCCGTTATTGCACAGTGCCGAGCATTTTGGTATTGATCCGAAGGACTGCATGATGTTGGGTGATTCTGTCAGTGATGTGAAGGCTTCAAGGGCGGCAGGTTTTGCTATTATTTGTATGTCTTATGGCTACAATCACGGCAACGATATTGCCGATGAAAATCCTGATTTAGTACTAGACTCAATGAGTGAACTTCGTGATTGCCTCTGATCAAAATAATGTTTGGCATCCTTATGCGAAAGTTCCCGGTACTGCGCCAACGCATCTGGTCGAATCAGCAGAATATGTTTATCTAAATCTTGAAGGTGGGCGTCGAGTCATTGATGGCATGAGCTCTTGGTGGTCTGTCATTCACGGCTACAATAATCCTGTGCTTAATCAGGCGCTGAAAGATCAAATCGATCGTGTTTCCCATGTCATGTTTGGTGGTCTTACCCATCAACCTGCAATTGATCTTACGCAAAAACTAATCGATATCACCCCAGAGGGGCTCGATAAAGTCTTCTTGGCTGATTCTGGCTCTGTATCGGTGGAAGTGTCATTAAAAATGGCGCTGCAATATTGGTATAACAAAGAGCAAAAAGCCAAAACCCATTTTGTTACACCACGCGGCGGATACCATGGCGATACATTCGGGGCGATGAGCGTTTGCGATCCTGAAAATGGTATGCACCACTTATTCCAAGGCGTTTTGCCGCAGCATTTTTTCGTTACAAAGCCAACGATTGGCAACACAAAAGAAGCGCTGTCCGATTTACAGAGCACACTTAAAGACAATCACCAAACAATCGCAGCATTAATACTGGAGCCTATTGTGCAGGGCGCAGGCGGCATGAATATTTATGAGAGTGAGTATTTATCAGGTGCGAGACAGCTTTGTGATGAATACGACGTATTGATGATCGTGGATGAAATCGCCACGGGCTTTGGCCGTACCGGTAAATTATTTGCCTGTGAGCACGCCAATATTTCGCCAGATATTCTCTGCTTGGGCAAAGCGATGACGGGCGGTTATATGACCATGGCGGCAACCCTAGCTACCAAAAAAGTCGCGGATACGGTTGGCGTTCTTATGCACGGGCCAACCTTTATGGGTAATCCGCTGTCTTGTGCTGTGGCCAATGCAAGTATTGATCTATTATTAAAAGATAATTGGCAAGAGAAAATTGAGACAATTGAAGCCATATTAAAATCTGCATTATTGCCTTTGATGGATGAGCCATCGATAGCCGATGTCCGTGTTCTTGGTGCAATTGGCGTATTGGAATTTAACGAACCATTGGATATGCAAAGTGTCCAAGATAGGCTTATTGAAGCAGGTGTTTGGTTGCGACCTTACGGCAAACTGCTCTACACCATGCCGCCGTTTATTATTACTGAGACAGAGCTAACGATGATAACGCAGGCAATGCGTAAAATCGCTCAGTTTGGCTAATTCAAACTGAGCGAAATGCTCTGTAGAAGATTGATATAGTCAACAAAAGCCACCTTTCCAGCTTTGGTTATCGTATAAACAGTACGTGGTTTTTTTCCTTGGTAGTCTTTTTGGACATCGATGTAGCCCGCATCTTCTAACTTAGATAGGTGTGCGTTTAAATTGCCGTCACTGGGTTTTTGTTGCTTCTTTTAGATAGTTAAAGTCTGCTTCCACAGTGACAGCGAGTGTCGTCATTAACGATAAACGAATTGGCGCATGAATAACTTTATTAATTTCATCGGGTCTCAACATTTTATTAATCCGCGCTTTTTTTCTCCATGTAGCCAGGCAGTAAATAACCAATTGCAATGCATAGAGCATAGATAAGCAGGTCATACTCTGAGTTGACATAATAGATACCCACGCTTGCAAGTAGCCAGAAAGCAGCAAAACCGTACATCATTTTTGCCTGTGCAATAATTCCAGTAATTGCCATGCCAATACCGAGCAACAGCATCGTTAGGCTGTTGATTGAATCGTAAGCAATGATACCTAAGGGTGCAAAAACAAAAGGCAGAAGAACAAAACTTAAAGCCAAGAACGTCCACACGTTGCCAATGGCACGATCTTCAGGACGCACAGCGCCATCTAAAGGGGTTTTATTGTGGCTATTTGATTTCCAAGCGCCGAAAATACCAAGCGCCGCCCACACAAACGGAATAACCATTGTTTGCTCCAATTGGATTAAGAGGTGAGTACTCAACAAGCCAACGATGACCAGCCAACCCCAGAGGACAAAATATCGACCATCCGGTTGAGCCACTTGATGCTGTCTGCTTAGTGCTTCTTCGACAATATTGAGTTGAGATTGTGCTTGCTTTGTATCCATTTTCATTCCCCTGTGTTTTCAGTGTTTAATTTTATTATTCACAAAGTACTTTATAAAACAAAGTAAATTATGTAATTAATCAAAACCGCAACAAAACAGAGTCCTGCCTATGGGTAATTTAGTGTGATTGCTTGGTTGTATTAAGCAAAGAAGTAATAACGAGTAATGCCGTAAACGTAAAGCACGGTAAATAAGATATTAATGTATTTCAGCTGACGTTCGGTGTGTAGCCATGCGCAATATGTCCAAATAATACAAAACGGCAGACTGAGAAACATGGTCAATGGATACCAGTCTTGGATGATGGCAATCGTGCTGAGGACGCCCAGCACTAAAGCAAACCACTTGAGTTCTTGTTCGTATTTTTCGAGTTTGATTAGTAGGCTCATAATAATGCTAACCTGTTTTTGCAATGTCCATATTTTAACGGTAACTTTTTTATGAGCGAGTACATTCTTTCAGCCTTAATATTAGGCTTAACAGCGGGCATTCAGCCCGATCCATTATCCATTTTAGTTGTGCAGAAAACATTTGAGCGTGGACTTATCGATGGCATCAAAGTAAGCTTTGCGCCTGTTATTACTGACGGCCCCATCATTTTTGCCGCAGTAGTTGTTTTAACGCAGTTTAAAGATATTTCCATGTTTATTGGCTTATTAAGTCTGGTGGGTGGGTTGTATCTTGGTTGGCTTTGTATCAAAATTCTTCAAGTAAGGCAAGTGAGTTTTTCTGATTCGAACGATTCAAGCAGTTCTTTGCTCACAGCGGCTAAGGTGAATCTTCTCAGCCCCAATCCTTATTTGTTTTGGTTTACAGTGGGTGGCGCTTACTTTGCGCTTGGTGCGACAAATGAAGCTCTCGCTTTTGTGCTGGTTTTTCTAAGTTGCTTGGTGCTAGCAAACATAGCCCTTGCAGTAATCGCGTCCAAGTTTTGCGGGTATCTTGAAAGCCGAATGTATTTGTGGCTAATGCACGCTTTGGGTGTGGCTCTGGGCATGTTTGCAATTTCGTTCTTGGCCAAAAGTTACGGGTTACTGATTACCTAAAGGCGCCAAATATTACTACTCAATAGGGTCGACATCTAAAAACCAACGCACTGAGCCGCTTGCCTTAATGCTATCAATGTGCTCATACATTGTGTTGAGCATACGGTGCAGTGCTTTCCTTTCGGCAGATTGAAGGTAGAGATTAAAGTAATAATAATCGGCTTTTTTCTCAATCACACCGGGTACCGGCCCCCAAATTTCAACGGTTGGCAAATCGATGCTTCGCAGAAGTTGTGCCACTTCATTTAAAAACGCCTCGGCTTGCGCTTTGTTTTTCGCATTGGCGCAGATCATCGCCTGATGCGAGAATGGTGGCAATTGAGTTTGTTGGCGTTCTTTGAGCAAGGAGCTTGCGTATTTGGTGTAATTCGCTTGTCGAACGTATTCAAAAATAGGGTGATTTGGATAGCGCGTTTGGATGGCAACCTCACCTTTGTGCTCACTGCGTCCAGCTCGGCCAGAGACTTGAATTAATAATTGTGCCAAATTTTCTGTCGCTCTAAAGTCCAGAGAAAGCAAGCCAACATCCACATCCAAAATCCCCACGAAAGCAAGCTGCGAAAAGTCGTGCCCTTTGGCAAGCATTTGTGTGCCGACGATAATACAAGGTTCGCCAGAGTTGATTTTCTCTAAGTGTTGAGCAAAAGCTTTTTTCCTGCGAGTGGTGTCACGATCAATGCGAATGATGTCTGTATCCGGAAAATACGATTCTAGATTTTCTTCGAGTCTCTCAGTGCCGTAACCCAATACTTTGAGGGTTGATTGATTGCAAGAAGGGCAAGAGGATTCTGGCATTTGTTCGGCACCGCAGTGATGGCATTTAAGGCGGTTGATATGGCGGTGATAAACCATCTGCGAATCGCAATGATTGCATTCCGCTTTCCAGTCGCATTCTGTGCAGTAGAAAACCGGCGCGTAGCCACGGCGGTTAATAAACAGCATCACTTGGCGGTTGTTTTTAAGATGGCGCTTCATCTTGTCTATCAACGGCAAAGACATTGCTTCAGCGCTTTGAGAGCGCATATCAATTAAGCTTACTTCGGGCATCACGGTTTCCCCGGGGCGCGTACTGAGCACAAGGCGCGTGAGTTTCTTATCCATGACGTTTTTTAACGTTTCAAGAGAAGGCGTTGCGGTGCCAAGAATAAGCGGTGCATTAGCGAATTTGGCCCTCATAAAGCTTAAATCTCGAGCGGAATAACGAAAACTGGATTGTTGTTTGAATGAGCCGTCGTGCTCTTCATCAACAATCACCAGCCCCAAGTTGGGCATTGGCGCAAAAATCGCAGAACGTGTGCCAAGCACAACATTGGCTTCAGCATTTTTGGCCATCAGGTAAGCGTCGGTTTTTTGTGTTTCGTTGAGTTGCGAATGAATGGCCACCACCTTACCATCAATGCGCTCCTCAAAACGGGCAATCATTTGTGGTGTTAGGCCGATTTCTGGCACCAAAACCAACACTTGCTTACCTTGCTTTAAGAGGGCTTCGGTAATGCGTAAATAAACTTCGGTTTTGCCGCTGCCAGTGACACCGTGCAATAAAAATCCGTTAAAGCTGTCGGATGAGGCTAATATTGTATTAATGGCATTGTCTTGTTCGTTCGTCGTTTTAAATTTAGCGGGTGTAATTTGGTTGTTAAATGCACGGGCCTTTTTAATCTCGGCGGGCTTGCCTAATCGCAGGTTTTTTGGAATCGCGCTTGCAAGCACTTCGCCAATTGGGTGGTGATAATAGTTGGCCGACCAAAAAAGAAAGTCTAGGATCTCTTTGGATAGTAGTGGCCCATCATCGAGCACCTCATCGACCGACTTTAGTTTATCAAAATCGCTTTTATCCTTATGCGATAGCACTATCCCAACAACTTGTTTTCGCCCAAACGGCACTTTAACGCGAGCACCAATAGCGACACTTGCCTCGCACAAATAGTCAAATGACCTGTGTAATGGCACAGGGATGGCAACTTCAATTATTGAGGGTCTTTGCATAAATAATTATAGATTTGATGGTGGGGTGTGCACAAAGATCTCTTTTGATGACAAAGGGAAATGTTTTAGGGATAAAATAAAATCATTTTAGCAATATTAAATTATTATGGTCGTTATTCAGAATATCATTAATGAATCTTTAATCGATGAAGATGCTCTTATCAAGAATGCTCAACAATGTATGGATGAGTTTAATGTCGGTGACTCTGAATTATTGATTCGAATTGTCTCTCCGGTTGAGATTCAAGTACTAAACAACGAGTATCGATCAAAAAATCAACCGACCAACGTGTTGGCATTCCCGGGAGAGGTTCCACCCGAAGTTGAGGAAAAAATCCTAGGCGACGTGGTTATTTGTGCCGACGTTGTTAGGGAAGAGGCCATTGTTGCTGGCAAAGAATTTTCGGATCACATGACCCACTTAGCTATCCACGGCTTGCTTCATTTATTGGGTTATGATCATCACGATATGCCTGAGGCCAATGAAATGGAAGCGCTCGAGATCGGTTTTTTGCAAAAAATTGGTATTAGCGATCCGTATCAATAATAGAAGAGGCCTTTGCAAAGACCTCTAGAAGTTTTATTTGACTTCAGACATTTCGCCAATGCGCTCCATGGCGCGCAATTCACCCTCTACGTAGTACATTCTTAGTTTTTGACGCTCCCAAGGTGGGATATTGGCCTCTTGCAGGGCTTTTTTAAGGCTTTGCGAGTGTTTTTTGCCCTTTAGTTTCACTTTTTGTCCTTCTTGGCGAAAGTGAATGGCAAAATTCGGCAAATTATTGAATTTTGCAAAGTGCGGGCAGTCTCTAATCTGTTGAGGTACTTTTGAATCAATAAAGTAAAGCTCGCCTTGGAAGCGGCGTAATTCGTAATCGTGCCAAGCGACAAGTGATTTTGCATCTTCTTTGGCACCAATAAGTGCGGTGATTTCCGCCATCACTTTTTCACTCGGCGACAAATAATTCAACTGGTTGAGGTGGTGACGAATCACATTGACCGCACGCGTATCACTTAAGCGCATTAATCCTTCGGTTTGTAGTTTGCCATTCTTAACTAGCGCGTGGCTTTCAATATCCATTTCTGCCAATTGACGAATTAAATCAAGCGCATCGGACTGATGCTTGGCGCTTCTGGCGATATTGGCAACCAAGCCTTTAAATATTTTTGCAAGATTCGGCACATACTCTAAGCGCAATAAGTTTCGGCGAAAGTTGAGATTGTGATTGCTGTCGTCCTCTATCCACCCAAGGTGGTTGCTAACGGCGTATTCTAGGATTTGTTTACGAGAAAGCGCTAGAAAAGGGCGGTAGAGTTCGCCATTATCAAGCTGTTTGCTTCTTGGCATTGCCGCTAAACCAGCAACACCGCAACCTCTAAAGAGCTGCAATAACAGGGTTTCTGCTTGGTCGTCTTGGTGGTGTGCGGTGCACAATACCTCGTTATCTTTTAATTCTGAAGTTAATGAAAGATAGCGCTTTTTACGCGCAATTTCCTCAATGTTTGATGTGTTTTCAATGCTAATATCGACACTCGTAAAGTCAATTTCTGACTTTTTGCACAGGGATTCACAGAAGTTTTGCCACTGATGGCAATACATTGAGAGATTGTGATTAATATGAATAGCCCTAACTTGTCCAGGGTAATGCTTGCACAAGTAGTGCAAGAGAACAACAGAATCCACGCCACCACTGAGGGCGACGACAATATTTTTGTCGCTTAAGTAATTGTCTTTATTCGTTAAATCGTCCAAAGCCAAGGAGTTTAGTGTGACGTTCTCTAAGAAGTTGATCGGTTGGGATTTCGCTTACAGCCTTCAACTGTTTTTTAATTGCTTTCTTTAGTAAATCGCAAGCTTGCGCTGGGTTGCGGTGGATGCCGCCCAAAGGTTCAGGAATAATCTTCTCAACCAGCTTGTTCTTTTTCAGGTGCTTGCTTGTTAGTTTTAGTGACTCGGCGGCAATACTTGCTTTTGATGCGTCTTTATAAAGAATAGAAGCGCAACCTTCAGGGGAAATCACAGAGAAAATGCTGTATTCAAACATCATTGTTATGTCGGAAAGGCCAATCGCCAATGCGCCGCCAGAGCCGCCCTCACCAATGATGATAGAAATAATCGGTGTTTTTAGAGTTGACATCTCGTAAAGGTTGGTGGCAATTGCCGCGCTTTGTCCGCGCTCTTCAGCGCCAATACCGGGATAAGCGCCTGGTGTGTCGATAAAGGTGACAATTGGTAATGAGAATTTTTCTGCCATTTTCATCAATCTCAAGGCTTTACGGTAGCCTTCAGGTCTTGCCATGCCAAAGTTGTGATGAAGCTTTTCTTTGGTAGAGCGACCTTTTTGTTGGCCAATAAACATGAATGAAGTGTTGTCTATTTTGGCAATACCACCAATCATTGCTTTGTCATCTGCAAACGCACGATCGCCGTGTAATTCTGTGAACTCATCAAAAATAGCGTCAATATAGTCTAGCGTGTAAAGCCTTTTTGGGTGTCTTGCGAGTTGCGAAATTTGCCAATCTGAAAGCGATGAAAATATTTTTTTCGTTAGTGCTTCACTTTTTAATTTAAGCGCATCTATTTCCTGGGCAATATCGGCATTATCCTTGACATTTTCAAGGGCTTGAATCTTGCCTTCTAGATCGGCAATAGGTTGTTCAAAATCAAGGTAATCTAAGTTCATTTATATCGCAAAAAAGCTGTTCATAATTAATTGTGATTATAGCAGATGCTATGACTATAATCTGTCAATGGAATGGCCCATTCTGATCTCTCTTGCCAATGTTCTGACGACCACATCTTGAGGACTGGGGAGTTGTGAAAAGGCTTGCCATGGGATCAACGGACACTGTTGTTCGTTTGTGGTTTATAGGGCAAGAGAAAACATGATTCAATCAGAAAAAACAATGTCGCTACTGATGGTGCTCGCGATGTTTACTTGGGCGCTTGCAGCAATCGCGGCTAAAACACTGTCCGGCTATATAGGTGAAAACGAAATAGTGGTTTATCGTTACTTCTTGGCTGCCGCATCAATGGTGCCGATTTTGCTGTTTATGGGCTTGTCATTCAAAATTGATTGGAAGAACTTGGCTCTAGCATTACTCATTGCATTGTTCACGATTGCCAATGTTCGATTTTATTTTATGGGTATTGATCTCGGTACAGCAGGCCTGGGCGCCGCACTTGTCACTGTGCTTATTCCCATGATTGTGTATTTATTAATGTTGTTTTCCAAGCAAGACAAACCTCCGTTAAAAGACTGGGTGGCACTTATCTGGGGTGCTGCTGGCGTCATGCTGATGATGAATATCGGCGAGTTCGGCATTGGTGAATTGCTTACTGGCGCGAATTTGTATTTTGTTATGGCGGCATTTTGCTGGGCTTTAATCAGTGTAAGCGGTGCATGGATGAAAGGCGCCCACGTGCTGACCTTCAGTTTCTATGTGTGCTTGTTTACTTTTTCAATTGATTGGTTTATGAGCTTTGACGCGCCTCTTTCCACCTTATTGGAGATGGATCGATATTTTTGGATCAGCATTTTGACGGTGTCGGTACTTAGTACAACAATCGCCAGCACTATTTATTACGTGGGTCTTGGGGTTTTAGGTTCAAAAAAATGTTCAACTTATTCGCTGCTGACACCATTTTTTGCCATTGCCATGGGCGCGCTGTTTTTTGGTGAAACTCTCTCTTTGCAAAATGCAATTGGCACGTTGATGGCTGTTTCAGCTTTGTTCGTATTGCAAAATATAAAAATTAAAGGCATTATGTCGTACCGATAAACACAGAGATATTATGGAATTTAATGGCTTTATTATCCTTTTGATCACTGCTTGGGTCTTTGCAGTGACACCAGGCCCAGGCACCTTGGCTTTATTGTCGATCAATACTTCGCGTGGCTTTAAACCGTCGATGTTTTTCTCTGTGGGCGCAACGCTCGGTGATATGATGTATTTAACACTGGTGATTTTCTCACTTGACGCAATGGCTGAGTATATTGCTCCTGTGATGAGTTTTGTTCGTTATTTCGGCGCTGCATATTTGGTGTATTTGGGTGTTTCTCAATGGCGCTCCGGCGGCATTTCGCTGGAAGGAAAACCCGAGAAGCGTTCGAGTGCAAGAGAATTGGCGACTGGATTTTTGGTGTCCGGCACCAATCCGAAAGTAATGATTTTTTATATATCGGTCTTACCTGCTGTGATTGAACTAACCGAGGTCAGTGTTTTTTACGGCGTGCAAATAATTTCCACTGTAGGCCTAGGCGTTATGCTGGGTTTGATTGTGATTTCACTACTAGGGAAGAAACTGAAAAGCCTGATTAGCACGCCTGGCATGGCTAAGCGTGTCAACCATATTTGCGGTACGGTGATGATTGGCGTTGGTCTAACCTTGGTGCTCGTGTGAAGTCGGATAAACTCTTTTCTTTTCTCATGGTGTTGGCGATGCTTGCTTGGGCCGGTTCGTTTGTGAGCGCCAAATATTTGGCTGTGTATATCAACGAGCATGAGCTGGTGACTTACCGTTACTTGATCACCACGTTGACGACCTTGCCGGTATTGATGTATTTAAATATCAGCTACAAAATCGATATGCGAAACTTGGCGATTGCAGCCATAACAGCCATTCTATTAGTTGCTTATACTAAGCTATTTTTCCTAGGAATTAAAATTGGTACTGCAAGTTTGGGCGGGGCGCTGATCACTACATTGATGCCTATTATTGCCTTTGTGATTGTCTTAATATTTAGCAAGAAAAAGCCAGTTTCTAAAGACTGGTTGGCATTGCTTATCGGTACAATAGGTGTTTCAACAATGCTGGAAGTTTGGCAGTTTAACCTAGATGAGATATTCAGTACTGCGACCGTGTTTTTCTTGTGGGCGGCGACCAGTTGGGCATTTATGTCGGTTGCAATGGCGCAAAGTAAAAGTGTTAATCCGATTTTGCTCAGCTTCTATATTTACTTGATAGCAACGCTTTTTAACACTGTTTTCTTTTATGAAAATGTCAACGGTAGTGTCTTTGATATGGACGGCACATTTTGGCTGAATATATTGTTAATGTCGATTGCTAGTACAACGTTTGCGGCAACGGTGTATGTTGCTGGCATGCAAAGATGGGGCTCTAAATGTACAGTGTTTACTTTTTTAGTGCCATTTTTTGTGATTATTCTGGGCGCTATTTTCTTAGGTGAGACGATTCAGTTGTCGACGATATTGGGGGCAATGTTAACAATCAGCGCGCTTATGCTGATTAACAATATTTCGCTAAAGAGTTTACGGGGCTAAACTAACTTACCGCTTCGATGTCGCGCTCGCCCAGATCTTGCATGATGGCAACACGCATATCGTTGGTAAAGTCAAACCAATCAAAGATTTCGTTCATGTGGCGCTTGCAACCCACACAATAGTTGTTTTTATTGTACTTGCAGATACTGACGCAAGGACTTACAATTCTTTTTAGTCGGTCTGTTTCATTCATATTTGAAATTATAAGTTACAATGCGGTAATAGCAGTAAAATACACCCTATTTTTTTCGATCTTATTATATGAGTTTTTCAATACTTGGATTATCACAGCAGATTCTTGACGCCATTGAGGCGAAGGGTTATTCTGAACCGTCTCCTATTCAGAAAAAATCCATCCCCATTGTTTTAGAGGGTAGGGATTTAATGGCGGCGGCACAAACCGGCACAGGAAAGACAGCTGGCTTTACTTTACCGATTTTAGAAAAACTTTCAGATGGGAAGAGGCCTTCTGCAAATCAAGTGCGGGCGCTGATACTGACGCCAACGCGTGAGCTTGCCGCCCAGATTCATGATAGTGTGAAAACTTACGGCAAGAATCTGCCGCTACGCTCCACTGTAGTTTTTGGTGGCGTGGGCATCAATCCACAAATGCAGAAACTGCGCAAAGGCATTGATATTTTGGTGGCAACACCAGGTCGATTGTTGGATTTGCATTCTCAGAACGCCGTGCATTTTGATGAGCTGGAGGTGTTGGTTCTTGATGAGGCGGACCGCATGCTTGACATGGGCTTTATTCATGATATCAAACGCATTATCAAAGTACTGCCGAAAAATCGCCAAACATTAATGTTCTCAGCGACTTTTTCTGAGGATATTCGCAAGCTTGCTAAGGGCTTGGTCCGTGATCCTATCGAGATTTCCGTTACCCCGCGCAATACCACTGTGGAGGCGATTAAACATTGGATTTGCCCAGTTGATAAATCAAGAAAAACGGAGTTATTGACGCATTTAATCAATCAAGGCGATTGGCAACAAGTGTTGGTGTTTAGTAGAACGAAACACGGCGCCAATAGAATTGCCACAAGTCTAGACAAGAAAAACATCACCGCTACAGCGATTCATGGCAATAAAAGCCAGGGCGCTCGGACTCGTGCATTGGCTGACTTTAAGGCTGGCAAAGTGAGAGTTTTGGTAGCGACTGATATTGCCGCGCGAGGTATTGATATTGATCAGCTACCGCACGTGATTAACTTTGACTTGCCGAATGTGCCAGAGGATTATGTCCATAGAATTGGCCGTACAGGCCGTGCAGGCAGATTGGGCGAGGCTATCTCGTTGGTTAGTGCTGATGAAGCCAAGCAGTTATTTGATATTGAGCGTCTTATCCAAAAACATCTTGAGCGTGAATTGGTTGAAGACTTCTGGCCAAGGCACGACGTACCCAACTCACCAGAGTTGCGTCTAAATAAGGATAAGCGGCCGAAGAAGCCTAAGAAGCACAACAACTCCAGTCACAATAAGCACGAAGGACGTAAGGACGAACAGACCAGAAGCAGAAAGCCTAAGCGTCGCGTTTTTTCAGCAAAAAACTCCAATAGAAAGCCCAAGCCAAAGGCTCAAGCTTAGATTTTAAGAGCGCAATTTCTCGTTGCTAGGGTCGTAAGCCGCATCCATTGAGATGTGGCATTTACGCGAGCCTAGCGAGGTATCCACGGTGAGTGCTAAGCCCTCTTGGCAATGTTCCGGTTTGAGGTAGGCAAAAGCAATAGAGTGGCCGACACGATGACCGTAAGCGCCACTGGTGATAATGCCGGTGAGTTGGTCGTCGACAAAGACTGCCTCGTTACCAAAGCACTCTGCACTCACTTGGTCATCAAAAACAAGATAAGCAAGCTGCAACTTGACACCATCGGCTTGGCGTGCTCGAATATTGTCGGCGCCAATAAAGTCTCGGCTTAAATCTAAGAATCGATCCATGCCTGCTTCCAGTGCAGAGATTTCCTCAGTAAACTCGCCACCATAAGCACGGTACATTTTTTCCAGCCGCATCGAGTTAAAGGCTTGTCCGCCAAAATCCGTCAGCCCCAGTGACTCACCGGCTTCAAATAAAGATTCGTAAATAGAAATGAGTTGCCAGCTAGGCATGTGAAGCTCCCAGCCCAATTCTCCAGCATAAGAAACACGCATGGCAAATACTTGGGCAGAATCGATTTGGATTGTTTTGCAGCTGAGCCAGCTAAAGCCACTATTGCTTAGGTCTTCATTTGTCCGTTGTGATAGAATTTCTCTGGCTTTTGGCCCCGTTAAAAGCACTCCGCCCCAATCCTCAGTTAGATCTTCAATGGTAATATTGTAGTCATCACTGTGGCATTCTAGCCACTGATAATCCTTAACTTGCGAGCCGATTGCGCCCATTAATAAAAATTCATTTTCGCTAAGTCGGCTAATCGTTTGCTCTGCCATTATGCCGCCATTTGGCGCATGGAAAAGCGTAAGACCGATACGACCATCTTTCCCGGGTAATTTGTTGCATGAGAGATTATTTAAAAACGCAAAAGCATCTTTTCCGGTAATTCTGAATTTTGCTGTACCGCTGATATCCGTTATGCCGCAATAGTTTTTGACCGCATTGCACTCAAGCGCAACGATGTCGTGTGCTTCGCTGTGTGCCCAAGTGTGGGTTTCTGCCCTGACGGTGCCTGTGGCAAACCAAGTGGGTTTTTCGAAACCGGTATTGACGATATGAACTGCACCTTTTTGTGCCAAAACAGTATGCAAGGCACTCACTCTTATTGGGCGGCCGTGCGGTCGATTTTCATTGGGCACACCCATTGAATACATCCTTTCGTACGATTCGATTGCTCGGGTTGTGCAGTATTTTTGATCCGCCCATCGATCAAAGCGACGCGAGTCCAGTGAGGTCATATTGAGTTCGGTTTGGCCGTGGATCATCCATTGTGCTAAATATTTACCGATACCACCTTGGGCAATACCAATACTGGCGCCACATAAATTCCAGAAGTTACGAAGTCCGCTAACAGGGCCAACCAATAAATTGTCATCTGGGGTGTGTGTGATCAAGCCGTTGATAACCGTGCTAATACCCACTTCTTGAAATCCAGGGACAATTTCCATGCAGCGCTCAAGCCAAGGCATTAATCGCTCTAAATCGCCTTCAAACAATTCTCTATCGAATGACCAGTCGAGTCCGCTGAGTGCCCAAGGTTTTGAGCCTCTTGTTTCATAAGGACCAATCAAAAATCCATTACCTTCTTGGCGAATATAGGATGCTGCTCGCGAATCACGAGTGACTGGCAGCTCTTTGGTGAGCTTGGCAATTTCGGGGTGGTTTTCAGTGATTAGGTACTGGTGTTGAAGGTTGACTAATGGCACATAAGCACCGACCATTTCTGCCACTTGGGGTGAGAAACAACCGCCGGCATTAACGACGTGCTGGGCAGTAATATTGCCCAATTCAGTGACCACTTCGTATTCGCCAGAAGGCAAAATGTTAATGTCTGTAACGCGGTTAAAAGAGGATACTTCGGCGCCATTCTTTTTGGCCAATTGCGCCAATTGAGTGACAACCGTAGTCGGATCGACGTGACCATCGTTAGGCGTGTAGAGAATGCAGCGCGCATTGTCAAAAGTCATCATCGGGTTAATTTTGGCGGCTTCTTCTTTTGAGACAAAGTGCATTTCACAGCCAATGTGATTGGCGCGACTGATGATGTTTCTAAACCATTGCTCTTCAGTCTCGGTATAGCCTACACGCAGCGAGCCAGTTTTGTGAAATGAAGAAGGCAAGCCTGTCTTTTTCGGCAAGATTTCGTTATAAAGTTTGATCGTGTATTCGTGAATAATAGAGAGCGTGTGATTGCCGTTAAAGTTTGGGCAAAGACCCGCAGCATGCCAAGTAGAGCCGCTGGTAAGCTCACCTTTTTCAATCAATACAACATCATTCCAGCCTTCCTCACAAAGGTGATACATAAGGTTTACACCCAGTGAGCCTCCGCCGATAATAACAACTTGTGCGTGTGTTTTCATCTTAGTTTATTCCTCTAATGGCTCTCTTCCGATATCTTTTCGACTGAGCTTGATGTCAAATTTTTTGCGTAATTCTCTATCGATATCATCACTGATGTGATCTGGAAAATAGGTCGCCAGTATCTCTTTCTTTTTTGCGATTGCTGTTTCTAAGATAACGGGTTTTCCCATATCGGCCCAGTCGTTAGGAGAGTCTCTATTGCTGAGCTCTGGATAGATATACTCGCTTTGCATAACATCGATAGTTTGGTCAGAGCCAAGGTAGTGGGCTTTGTTATTCAAACAAACATCTTTAATGGTTTCAAAACAAAGTGCTTCTTCACTTTCATCACTGAGGCCTTTGGTCATTCTCAACGATGCGCCTAATAAGTCATTATCAAGCAATAAGCTTTCGGGGCATGTGCCCAATAGGCTTGCATACATACCGGCTGATTCATAAACAATATTGGCACCGGCGAGTGCCGTGACTACATGGGTCGATGCGCGCTCTGATCCTGCTTGAAAATCCGGAAATTTCGAATCCGTCATACCTGCAGGTGCGCCTGTCGGCAAGTCAAAATGGTTGCCCATTTGTGCGCAAGCAGCCGAGATCAACCCTTGTTCTGGTGAACCGCCACACATAGAGCCATTGCGCAAATCTGAAACAAAAGGCCAAGTACCCAAAATACAAGGCGCGCCAGGTTTAATGGCATTGGCATAAACTAAACCGCCAAGGCACTCCGCCCAAGCTTGTGAAACGACACCCGGCAATAAAGGCGGTGCTGTTGCACCTGCTTGTGCCGCGGAGAGTAACAGTATTGGCATGCCACCTTCAACACCAACACGCAGGCACTCTAAGGACTCCTCCGCAAATTTCATTGGCGGCACAACAAAGCAGTTACTCATGCTGACAAAAGGGCGCTCGCGCCATTTATCTTCACCGCCAGCAATAATATGCAGCATTTCTAGACCGTCGGTTACGTGGTGAGACTCGGTAAAGCTTACACCGATGTGTTTTTGTGTGCCCATGATTGAGCAATAAACGGAGTTTTGATCTAACAATCGCGGGTCTGGAATATCACGCAAAACACAGGTACGTTGAAACATATGAATGTGCTCGCATTGATCGGCAATTCGCGCCATGTCATAAAGATCTTGGCTGAGCGATTCTCTGTACTCATTGTTTTCAGGGTCAGCAATTAATACCGCTGCACCCGCAGTGGAAAAATGAACTCTTGAGCCGCTTAAGTCTAAATCGTATTTCTCAATTTGCCCGTGAAGCACCAACCCGTGTTGCGACATTGCCATCGCCTTTCTAACTACATCTTCTGGCATTCTCAGTCTATCGTCGTCACCCATGGTTGCGCCAAAGGCAACACAGGTCTCTATACAATGTGGAGTGGGCTCAGCGAAACCAATTTCTGCCAGAATGCGAAATACATTGGCCTCAATTGATTTGACTTGCTTGTCGCTCAGTGGCTTATAACTGCCACCTATCTCGCCTGGAAGTACAGGCTTTTTGTCCTGTGCGAGTGGTGCAGCTCTTAGCGCGATTCGTGCTGCCCTGCCGCCGGTTTTTCTTCGTGTCATTTCTTACTCCTTAGTACATCAATGATTAGATTTTTTAATTATAAGTAATCTACATGCTATATACAAATGAAAAATTATAGTTACAACACATAAGAAAAACTAATCTATAATTGAGTCAATTAACCCTCTTAATAAGCATGAGAAGTAAGCTACCATCACTCAATAGTTTGAAAGTATTTGAAGCTGTGGCGCGTCATTTAAGCTTTACCAAGGCAGCAGCAGAACTTTATGTCACTCAGGCGGCGGCAAGTCATCAAATTAAAATCCTGGAAGGGCAGCTTGGCGTTGCATTATTTGCTCGTCATCCTCGTCGAATTCAGTTGACCAGCGAGGGGAAAATATTACTGCCAGTGATGACCAGATCACTTGATGCTATTGCTAGTGGTGTTGAGCAAATTACTTCCGACACTGGCTTGGGCATGCTTCGAGTTCGCTTGGGCCCCTCTATTTCGGCTAAGTGGCTCTCACCGAAATTGAATGATTTTTGGCGACATAATCCAGATATTAATCTAAGCCTTTTTCACTCCAATGAAGAGGTGGACTTCTCGCGCGAAGATATTGATATCGCCATTACCTATGGCGATGGCAATTGGCCGAATGTTGAGAGTTCACACCTCTTATCGCTAGATCTTTTTCCAGTTTGTAGCCCAGCTCTTGTGAATGGTTTCGGTGAAGATTTTTCTGAAGCAGACTTAGAGCATATGCCCCTACTGCACGATGCTAACTATCATTCGTGGTCGCAATGGGTGAAAGGTGCTGGTATTGAAGGTGTTAATCCAAATAGGGGTGTTATTATTGACGATACCAATGTACTTGTTCAGGCAGCGATAGACGGTCAGGGTGTAGCGATAGGCTCCTCTTTGGTTGTCAATGAGCATCTACGTTCAGGTCGTTTAGTTCGTCTTTTTGATCATATATTAAGACCCGATGAGGGTTACTATATTATTTACCCAAAGGCACACAGTCAACGCCAGAATGTGCGTTTATTTAAGAACTGGCTGCTCTCTCAAATATAAGATTTAACCTCTTGCATGACCACAAAAGTTGAGCTGTTTTGCACATGGGGCAAGGCAGATATCTTCTCACCCAATACTTTTCGATAGCTTTCCATATTATTGGTTCTGACCTTGAGCAGGTAATCGAAGTGTGAGGCTATCAGATGGCATTGCACCACCTCGGGTATTTCCTTAATTGCCGCATTAAAGGCGTTGAGTGCTTGGGTTTTGGTGTCGTCCATTTTTATTTGCACAAAGGCGATATGGTTGTCGTCCACTAACTCGTGATTAATCACCGCTCTATAGCCGCGTATGTAGCCTTTGGTTTCCAATTTTTTAACACGATTAAGGCAAGGTGTTTTGGACAGCCCAATCTGACCTGATAATTCGGTGATTGTCATTCTGCCATCCCCTTGAAGTAATTTTAGGATTTTTCGGTCGTAATTATCTAGCATGGTTATATTTCCTAATAATTAAACTATTTTAGATAAATAAATTGAATATATATAAATATTAAATACTAATGACTGGATATATAAAAATCCATAGTCATTATAACTATTTTACATAATTTATAATAATTGTATTACATTCATTGGAATTGATAAATTGTTTAAAGAAATATTGGCCATCGACTGCACAGCCTTAAGACAAGCAATTAGAGCCGCCAGAGTCATACCAGAAGAGCAGGCACTGGCGCAATTACGGATACTTGAATGCACTGATAACGCTCAACGAGAGAGATTTAAAAGCGTTACCACAACCTTTATAAAAGAATTAAGGGCAGAAAACAAACCCGATTTGTTGTCGTTGTTTATCTCAGAATACAGCATCAGCAGCGAAGAAGGCCTTTCACTCATGACTCTTGTCGAGGCATTTTTGCGCGTGCCAGATAACAAAACCCGAGATAAGTTATTTTCCGACAAGATTTCTAATAAGCCTTGGTCCAAACATTTAGGCGGTAAAAAATCTTCGATGGTGAATATGGCGACGATTGCACTGAGTGTGGCGGATATGATGATTAGTCACGGCCATAACACCTCAATTAAAGATCGTATCAAGCATGCACTCGACATTCTTGCAAGGCCTGGTATTCGATTCAGCGCTCATAGTGTCATGCGCTTTTTTGGCTCGCAGTTTGTCTTTGCCGAGGATATTGGAAGAGCACTTAAAGCCGCAAAAAGCAATGTCGCCGTTCACTCATTTGACATGCTGGGAGAGGCTGCTTGGACCATGGATGATGCCGATAGGTATTTTTTGTCTTACAAAAAAGCCTTGATTACTATTGGCAAAAGTAACGAAGGCAGCGATATTATTGGGGAAAACGGCATTTCAGTAAAGTTATCTGCTCTGCACCCAAAGTATGATTTTATGCACAGAGACCGTGTGTTAAATGAATTGGTGCCTAGGGTGTTGATATTGATTGATATTGCAGAGCAGTACAATATTGCCATCAATATTGATGCAGAAGAGGCTGAGCGCTTGGACTTGTCTCTGGATGTGATAGAAGCTATTGCCCAAAGCAAATCCGGCACCGACTGGCAAGGCTTTGGTGTTGTTGTACAGGCTTACCAAAAACGTGCGCCGCTGGTAATCGACTGGCTATATGAACTGAGTAAAAAGCAACATTTGAAAATTATGTTGCGATTGGTGAAGGGTGCTTATTGGGACACTGAAATCAAAAAATCGCAAGTATTGGGTGATGTTGACTATCCGGTGTTTACCAAGAAATCAAATACCGATTACTCATACCTAGTTTGCGCACAAAAGCTTCTCAAAATGCGAGATAGAATTTATCCGCAATTCGCAAGTCACAACGCGCATACGCTAATCAGTGTTTGTGAAATTGCAGGCAACAACAAGGGCTTTGAAGTGCAACGTTTGCACGGCATGGGGGAGTCATTACACAATCGGTTGGTGAGGCAATACGGCGTGGTTTCAAGAATATACGCACCCATTGGCAGTCACAAAGATTTACTGGCTTATCTAATGAGGCGTTTGCTGGAAAATGGTGCAAACAGCTCGTTTATCAACCATCTATTTGATGAGAATATCAAGCCAAGTGAATTGGCTTCTGACGTTTTGAGTGAAGTTGAGGGTGATTCTCAAGCGAGCCATCCAAAGATTCCATTACCGAAGGATATTTATCAGCCTACTCGTGGCAATTCCAAGTCAATTGTGCTTTCTGAGCAAGATGAGGTAGACGCTTTAAGAGAGGCACAAAAGTCATGGATCGATTGTGAGTGGCGTGCTGATTGTATTGTGGTCACTTCAGTTGATGGTGACGATTCGCAGCACCGGATAGTAAACCCTGCGAATTTATCAGATGCCTTGGGTTATGCAACATTTACACATGAGGCGCAAGTTAAGCAGTGTGTATTGGATGCGAAAGCGGTTTTTGCTAGTAATGATCATTCTACAGAATCGATTCTACTCAGTTTGGAACGAGCCGCGGATTTGTTTGAGGCTAATCAAGCAGAGTTGATGGTATTGGCCATGCGCGAGGCGGGAAAAACTTATCAAGACGCCATTGACGAAGTGCGAGAAGCGGTTGATTTTCTCCGTTATTACGCTAATTTAGCAAGAGGTGTGATGCCAGAGCAGCGCGAAGCGCTTGGCGTGTTTGTTTGCATCAGCCCTTGGAATTTTCCACTGGCTATTTTCACTGGCCAAGTGGCTGCCGCCCTTGCGTCGGGCAATGCTGTGATTGCTAAACCAGCAGAAAGCACTTCGCTCATTGGGCATCGGGCCACGCAGTTATTGCATGAGGCCGGCATACCTTTTGGTTTGTTGCAGCTTGTTTTGGGTAAAGGAGCTGACGTCGGTGAAATGCTAACGAGTGATGTCAGTATTTCTGGTGTTGCCTTTACTGGCTCGACACAAGTGGCTAAACGCATTAAGCGCAATTTACTCGTCAACAGCAATGCCCGCTTGATAGCCGAGACAGGCGGCCTTAATGCGATGGTGGTGGATTCTACCGCGCTTAGTGAGCAAGTGACACGTGATGTGCTCGACAGTGCGTTTAAGAGTGCAGGGCAGCGTTGTTCAGCACTGCGAATACTGCTAATACAAGAAGAGTGCTTTGACGGTATTACTGCAATGATTAAAGGCGCAATGCATGAGCTTAATCTTGGTGATCCAAAATACTTAAATACGGATTGTGGGCCAGTAATTAATGCGGATGCAAAAGACAAATTGCAAGCACATATTGATAATGCCGGCGCACACGCTAAAGTCGTTGCAAAAGTGCAGCATAGCAATGTAAATGGTTATTATGTTGCGCCAACGATGATTGAGCTTGAGTGTTTAGATGATATTAACAAAGAGTTTTTCGGGCCGATTCTGCATGTGATTCGTTATAAATCTGAGTGCCTAGAAGACATGATTGATCAATTGAACGCCAAGGGTTTTGGTCTGACTTTTGGCATCCATTCTCGAATTAAAACCCAAGTGGATTTTGTCAGTAAGAGGATTAATGCCGGCAATATTTATATTAATCGTAATCAAGTAGGCGCCATTGTTGGCTCGCAGCCATTTGGTGGAGAGGGGTTGTCTGGTACGGGTCCAAAAGCCGGCGGTCCAAGCGCACTGCACGGTTACAGTCGAAAGCTTGACACCAAGATTTCCAGTACAGGTATTGTACTGCCATCAATAAATACAGTATGTTTTGATCAATTGATGCTCAATAAAATTGCTAATGCATTTCCGCTACTTGACCAAGCCTTTATTAATCATCTTACGGACACGGTTAATCAATATTCTCAAAGTGTTGAGCTGCCAGGACCAACAGGTGAGAGTAATACCCTGAGTTACCATCCCAAGGGTTGCGTGCTGTGTTTTGGGCCAAGCGATGCCGATGCATTGCAACAAAGTATTCTTGCATTGGCGTTGGGCAATAGTGTGATGTCAGTACTCAATCAGCAAGATTTTGATCAATTGGTTGAATTGGGCATTGACTCCAACACACTCTTTAGAATGAACAGGGCACCCAATAACGCTTTCTTGGAAAGCGACTGCTACGATGCTATTTTGTATAGTGGTGGTACCAAGGTCATTGAGTTTGCGGTGTTGGATAGAAATGCCGGCATCACGCCGGTGATTGGCTCAACTAATGAGCCTTGGAGGTTGCTTAATGAGCGCGTAATCACAGTGGACACCACGGCATCTGGCGGCAACGCCAATTTACTCGCACTGTAGTTTTTCTGAGTTAGAATGGCAACTATTAAATAACAGTCATTAAAATGATTTTAGATCAAAAGCAAACCGCTGAGGCACTGCCATGGAATGCGTTGATTGACGCACTTGATGAGATTTTTGTCAAGAAAGTCAATGCGCCCGTTCGACACCACCACACCATGAAAGTTCCAGGGGATCCAGACGCAACTTTGTTATTGATGCCTGCGTGGATTGAGGGCGCGTATTCTGGGGTAAAAATCGTCAATGTATTCCCGGGTAATAATAAGATTGGCATGGCAGGATTGACTGGGCATTACCTATTAAGTTGTGGCAAAACAGGGCGCTTATTATTACAACTTGATGGTAGTGAACTGACTTCAAGACGCACCGCCGCCGCTTCTGCACTGGCTTCACGCTATCTCTCACGAGAAAATACTAATACGATGCTAATGGTAGGCACTGGGCGCATGGCGCGTTGTTTAATTCCAGCTCATATGAATGTGCGCCCAATCGATACGGTGTATGTCTGGGGGCGAAATCTAGAGTCTTCACAGCGCTTGGTGAACGAGCTTCAGGGCGACGGCATTAATGCTCTTGTCTGTGCGCCAAATGATTTGCAAAAAACAGCACAAAAAGTTGATTTAATCAGCTGCGCAACCATGGCAACAAAACCGCTTGTGATGGGAGAGTGGTTGTCAGAAGGGACTCATCTCGATTTGGTGGGTAGTTTTACCCCTCAAATGCGCGAAACGAATAACGTGGCCATGCAAATTGGAGAAGTATTCGTTGATACCCGCGCTGGGGCACTTAGCGAAACCGGCGATCTCATTATGCCGATAAATGAAGGTGCGATTACAAAAGATAAAATTATTGCTGAATTTTCTGAACTCTGTTGTGGCCAGCATGGTGGGCGATCTGAACTTCAACACCCTAATGAGGAAATTACGGTATTTAAGTCAGTCGGCACATCCATTGAAGATCTTGCTGCAGCTATTTTAGTTCATCAAGGTATCTTGAATTCTTAGACGTCCTTGCCGCTGGAAAAGTGGAACTCGGCGCCTTTACGAATCCCTGAAGGCCAGCGACTGGTGACCGTTTTGAGTTTTGTATAAAAACGCACACCTTCCATGCCGTGGATTGAAGAGCCGCCAAACAAGGAGCGCTTCCAGCCACCAAAGCTGTGCATGGCAACCGGCACGGGAATTGGGATATTCACACCAACCATGCCAACTTGGACGTTGTGAGTGAAATGCCTGGCAGTATCGCCATCACGGGTAAAGATGGCTGTACCATTGCCGTATTCGTGATCATTCACAAGTGCTAGAGCTTCATCGTAAGTTGATACGCGAACCACGCAGAGCACTGGGCCAAAAATCTCATCGGTATAAATTGACATATCAGCAGTGACGTTGTCAAACAAGCAGCCGCCAACGAAGAAGCCATCGTGTTCATTGCTCGCGGCTCTGCCATCAACCACCAGTGTGGCACCTTCGCTAACCCCTGCATCGATGTACGACAAAATATTCTCTTGGCTTTGTTTGGAAATTACCGGACCCATTTCTACGCCCGGTTCATTGTATGCACCAATTTTCAGGGATTTAACCTTCGGTGAAAGCGAGGCAATTAATTTGTCTGCCGTTTCATCGCCAACTGCCACTACGACTGAAATCGCCATACAGCGCTCACCCGCAGAACCGTAGGCCGCACCTATGACAGCATCAACGCTTAACTCTAGATCGGCATCCGGCATCACAATCATGTGATTTTTTGCGCCACAAAGTGCTTGCACGCGTTTGTTATGTTTAGAGCCCTCTTGATAGATATACTCACCAACTGGTGTCGAGCCAACAAAACTGACTGCTTTTACAGCGTCGTTGCTTAGAATTTCGTCTACCGCTTCTTTATCGCCAACAATGGTATTCAGGACGCCAGCTGGCAAACCAGCCTCGTGCATTAATTCAGTTAGGCGCAAGCCACACGAAGGCACTTTTTCGGAGAGTTTTAGGACAAAGGTATTACCACAAGCAATAGCAACGGGGTACATCCACATTGGCACCATCGCGGGAAAATTAAAGGGCACAATACCTGCGCAAACACCAATTGGCTGACGAAGGTTGTGACTGTCAACGCCACTAGAGACGTCAGCGGTAAAATCGGATTTTAGGTGGTTATTGATTGCTGTGCAATATTCAACAATCTCCAAGCCTCTTCCCACTTCGCCTTTAGCATCGGCCAATGTCTTGCCATGCTCTTGAGAGATTAATTCTGCCAGTTCATCGATATGATCAATAATCAATTGACGATAAGCAAACATAATGTGCGCTCGCTTTGAGGGTGGTACTTTCGACCACTCAGCAAATTTGTCATTGGCAACAGCAATTGCTTTTGCAGTATCTGCCGCACTTGCGCCTTCAATTTGTTTGCATACTTGGCCGCTAGCAGGATTGTAGATATCAAACACACGGCCAGAACTGCCCGAGGTTTGAGTGCCGTTAATAATGTGTTGTAGGTGCTGAATAGACATAATGTCGCGCAAAAATGGATAATGATCGACAATATACCTAATTTATCGTAATCAGTATGCAATAATTGGCATCTTGGAATAGCAGACGGGTTGTTTTTGGTACTAGATTTTACTTGGCACTAGGCCCTAAATTCCAAACTTCTCTTGCACTTTGGAAGCGCCGTTAACAACGGCAGAAACCATTGTGTCAATTTGTTGTTCAGTGATAACAAAGCTTGGTGACACCGCAATGGTGTCAGCAGAAGGCAGACCCCTGAGCAGCACTTTTTCTTCTCGAATGGCGGCTTGCAAGCTTGGTGCAGCTTTGTCGGCACGCTCAAAAAATGTCTTTGGTGATTTGCTTTTGACAATTTGCAGGCCGGCTAATAATCCAGCACCTCTGACTTCGCCAATGATTGGGCAGCCATTCAGTTTTTCTTTGAATTGTGCGTGCATGTAAGCACCCGTTTCTTTGGCGCGTTCAACAAGGTTTTCTCGCTCCAGTATTTCAATATTTTTCAGTGCGACAGCACAGCCAGTCGGATGGCCGCTGTAGGTATAGCCGTGGAAAAAGGCACCGAGTTCGTCGGCTGTTTCTACTAAAACGTCCCAAACTTTGTCGCCAATATAAAGTGCGGATAAAGGGAAATAACCTGATGTTAAGCCTTTGGCTGTAGTCATAAGGTCGGGCTTATAATCATAATATTGGTGGGCAAACCACATGCCTGTGCGACCATAACCGGTGATTACTTCGTCGGCCAATAGCAAAATATCGTATTTGTCACAAAGCGATCGTAGGCCTTGGAAGTATCCCTTTGGTGGAGTGATGACACCGCCGGCGCCATAAATAGGCTCGGCAAAGAATGCGGCCACCGTGTCTGCGCCAGCGTTAATAATGATTGTTTCGATTTCATCAAGCATGCGTTTGGTGAATTGTTTTTCTGTTTCACCTTCTTTGCCATCAACGTAAAAATGCGGCTTGGGTGCTCTTAAAACACCATCAATGGGTAAATCAAAAGCGGTGTGAAATGCCGCTATGCCGGTGACGCTTGCAGCGGCTAATGTAGTGCCGTGATAGGCATTAACCCTAGCGATGATTTTCTTCTTCTTGGGCTTGCCCCTAAGGTTGTTGTAGTAACGAACGAGCTTAATAGCGGTGTCAATGCAATCAGAGCCCGAAGTGCCATACTGCACTCTGGCAAAAACACCACGTGCAAGGTCTAATAGTTTTTCACTAAGTTCAATTTGTGGCGTATTTGAGGTGCTGGCAAAGCTGTGAGCGTAACCCATAGTGCTGGCACTGTCTAACATAGTCTTTCCTAATTCTTCTCTACCATAGCCAATATTGACGCACCATAAGCCTGACATACCATCGATTAGTTCACCGTCATTGTGAGTCGTGATGGTTGCACCCTTACCTTCAAGACAAATACTGGTGCCGTTATTCAATACGTCACTGATTGATGAGGCGGGGTGAAAAATTGATTTTTTATTAATATCAATTAAGTTTTCGTATTGTTTTTTTGTCATAACGGTTAATGGTGCGAATAGGTTGTATCTAGAAAACTACTGATGGGTAGATTATAGACGAAGCAATAACCCCCAATTATGCCATAAAGTGGTGTAAATATTAATAAAATTCTTTAATTATGTATAATTATCAGAAATAAATAAAAGACCGTTATGAGTAAAGTATCAGCAAAAATAGCACAATTATTTAGCCAAATAGACGACCAACAGGACGATATGTTGGTCGAGCTCATTACATGGTGTGATATTAATACCGGCAGTACAAATTTTGAAGGTCTCAGTCGATTGTCTAAAGTTTTGCTTGCCAAGTTATCTGAATTTGGCGAGGCGGAGTTTGTTGAATTGCCAGACCGTGTCGTTGTCAATGATAAGGGCGAAGAAGTGTCTTTTCCATCGCCGCCTATTATTAGACTAAGCAAAGAACAAAAGAATAAGCCATCGGTATTGTTGGTGGGTCATTACGATACAGTTTACGATAAAGACCACAGTTTTCAGGTTTGTACAGATCTTGGAAATGGCCTTATCAACGGCCCGGGAATTGCTGATTTAAAAGGCGGCTTATCGGTCATGTTTAAAGCGCTTGAGTGCTTGCGCGAAAACGGACTGATGGATGAAATTGGTATCGAAATATTGCTCAACCCCGATGAAGAGATCGGCTCACCGTGTTCTGGTGCCTATTTGGTTGAGCGCGCAAAGTATCACGATGTCGGTCTTATTTTCGAACCTTCTTTACCTGACGGAACGTTAGTGGGCGAACGCAAAGGTTCGGGTAATTTCACCGTGCGTGTGAACGGCAAATCTGCCCATGCTGGACGTGATATTGAGGCTGGCCGCAATGCACTTGTCCACTTAATGGCGTTGTTTAATGAAATAAATGCACTGCATGGACAGAAAGAAGGCCTAACTGTTAATATCGCCAGCATTCAAGGTGGCGGTGCGCTTAATGTGGTTCCTGATTTGGCGGTCGGTCGCTTCAATTGCCGCATTGAAAGCAAAGACGATATTGCCTGGCTGGAAGAAAAACTTGCGTCATTGATCGCTGAGCATAATTCGGTTGAAGGTTATCAAGTGGCGTTATTTGGTGGCATCACCAGAAGACCCAAGCCATTGACTAAAGCCAATCAAAATTTACAGAATTTCATCACTGAAACGGGCGGTTTGTTAGGAATAGATGTTGCTTATAGGGCGACTGGTGGTGTTTGTGATGGTAACAACTTAGCGCAGAGCGGCTTGCCAAATGTTGATACGCTGGGCGTTCGTGGTGGTGATATTCACAGCATTAACGAATACATGGTGATTGACAGTTTATCTGAGCGCACTAAATTTGTTGCATTGATATTAATGCGTATGGCAAAGGATGAATTCGATTTTATTCGCGACAGCGAAAAGTTAAAAGAGGCTTAAGAAGATGCAAATTGTTAGACCAATTAAAACCCAAGACATAGACAAACTGTTCGAGTTGGCGTCTAAAACAGGCGGGGGCATGACCTCTATGCCAGCAGACTACGAATTATTAGAAAAGCGCATCAAAACAAGTGTTGAATCATGCAATAGTAATTTAAATGGCGACAGCGCCAAGACATTTTTTATGGTTTTAGAAGATGTTGATAGTGGCGACTTGGTCGGCACAACAGCGATTTACACCAATATTGGAAGGGATTATCCTTTCTATTCTTACAAAGTGATGCGAGTTACTCAACGTTGCCCTGAGCTTGATAAGACTAAGGAAACTCGACTGCTAACCTTGACTAACGATTACACCGGCACCACAGAAATTGGCTCTTTGTTTTTATTGCCTGAGTATCGTTTTGGTGGAAATGGATCGTTATTGTCTCGCTCTCGTTACATGGTTATGCATAATCACCCCGATCGATTTGACGAGAAGATTATTGCCGAAATGCGCGGATATCGAGATGAAAATGACCGCTCTCCAGTGTGGGATCATTTAGGTGTGCATTTTTTTGGCATGGCTTTTGATGAGGCGGATAATATGTCATCAGGCATTGGTGATAACAGCTTTATCGGCGATCTGATGCCAAAGTACCCTATTTATATCGACCTATTGCATCCTGAAGCGAGAGAGGCGATTGGTAAATTATTTACAGCAACTGCGCCAGCATTGCGCATGCTTGAAAAAGAGGGTTTTCACTATAATGACTATGTTGATATTTTTGATGGCGGTCCGACGGTTGAGGCTTATAGAGACAATATCGCAACTATCAAAAACACCAGATCATTAACGATTTCTGCTTTTAAAGATTTACCTGAAACAAAAAACAAAATGTTGGTTTCAACGACTTCATTGATCGATTTTAAAGCGTGTTTGGCGGATGTACTTATTGAGGGTGACGGTGTCGTTATTGATGAGTCCTTGGCAAATATTTTGGGTGTTAATATTGGCGATCAATTATCAATAGCACCGGGTCGAGTGGAGTAGAAAGGGTTATGATTAATAATGCATGCTACATTAACGGCCAGTGGATTCTTGGCAGAGGCAAAGAATTTACATCCATCAATCCAGCCGACTCCTCAATCGAATGGCGAGGGCGTGCAGCCGATCCAGATCAGGTGATTGAAGCTGCAAAAGCGGCCAGAGGGGCGCTCGATACTTGGATGGATTGGGGTTATGAAAAAAGAGCTGAAATCGTCCGTCAATACGCCGAGTTGCTCAAAGAAAACACCCAAGAATTGGCAGAAATGATCAGCCGTGAAATGGGCAAGCCTTTATGGGATAGCCTTACTGAGGTTGGCGCGATGATCGGTAAAATCGCGCTGAGCGAAAAAGCCTATCAACAGCGCAGCGGTTTTCAATTAAACGAATCGGAAGCATTCAACAGTGTCTTGCGCCATAAAGCACACGGTGTTGTTGCAGTTTATGGGCCTTATAATTTCCCTGGGCACTTGCCGAACGGCCATATTGTGCCAGCACTATTAGCTGGCAACACAATCCTGTTCAAGCCAAGTGAAATCACACCAAAAATCGGTGAGATGATGATGAGGTTGTGGGAAAAAGCCGGCCTACCAAAGGGTGTTCTTAATTTATTACAAGGCGAAAAAGAAGTGGGTATCGCGCTTGCAAGTACTCATATTGACGGGCTTTTCTTTACTGGCTCGTCTCAGGTTGGCAAGATTCTTCATAGGCATTTTGCCGGACGACCAGAGATTAATTTAGCGCTGGAGATGGGCGGCAACAACCCTCTCATTGTTTCAGATGTGGTTGACTTAGAGGCCGCTTGTTATCATATTATTCAATCAGCCTTTATTACATCGGGTCAGCGTTGCACGTGTGCAAGACGCCTCATTCTGCCTGACGGCGATGAGAAAGCGGATGCGCTATTGGCAAAGCTTGTGGAAATGACAAAGGGTCTTAGAGTGGGTTTGTGGAATGACAAACAGGAGCCGTACATGGGTCCAGTGGTCAGCGGCGATGTTGCAAACCATTATCTGTCAGCAGTGAATGACTTGGTTGAGCGAGGTGCAGAGCCACTTTTAATGCCGATGCGGCTTAGAGGTATTGATGCCTTAGTCACAGCGGCAATTATCGATGTGACTAATGTTAGTGATATTGAAGACGAAGAAGTCTTTGCGCCACTTTTGCAAGTCTATCGAGTGAAAGATTTCGATGCCGCTATCGCTACGGCTAATAATACAAAATACGGTTTATCCGCGGGCGTCATTTCAGATGACAGAGAACTCTATGAACGTTATTTAAGTCGTTCTCGTGCAGGCATTATAAACTTTAACAGACAAACGACTGGTGCTAGCGGCGCAGCCCCATTTGGTGGTATTGGCGCAAGTGGAAACCATCGCCCAAGTGCGTTTTATGCACCCGATTATTGCGCCTACCCAATCGCTTCTGTGGAATCTGACGAGGTGGTTATGCCAGCACAATTGCCACAAGGATTTTCTAACGAATGAGCTATATTGAGTACAATTTTGATGGCCTAGTGGGTCTTTCGCATCACTACGGTGGACACAGTTTTGGTAATGTGGCCTCTAGCACTAATAAGACCGCTGTATCTAATCCGAAACAAGCCGCCTTACAAGGACTGAAAAAAGCCAAAACATTGGCGGAAATGGGTTTGCAGACTGGCGGCTGGGGTCAAGCTATTCTTCCACCACAAGAGCGTCCGTTTTTACCAGCCTTAAGGCAGCTGGGTTTTTCAGGATCGAATGCGGATGTCATCAGAAACTCGGCAAAAGCGTACCCGCAAATTTTCGCCAAAACTTGCTCTGCGGCAAGTATGTGGACAGCCAATGCGGCAACAATTTCGCCGTCTTTAGACACGCAAGACAGTAAAGTTCATTTCACTCCGGCAAATTTAGTGGCAATGTATCACCGCAGTCTTGAGCATGAAACCACGGGCAATGTTTTGCAAGCTATTTTTTCGGATTCGCGTTATTTTTCACACCACAAAGCACTGCCTCAAAACACGATTTACGGCGATGAAGGTGCCGCTAACCATACGCGTTTTTACGATAATCATTCTGAGTCTGGCATTGAGTTTTTTGTTTATGGCGCTGAGTCTTTTGCTAATTCACCGAATGCGGTTAAACCGAGCAATTACCCTGCCCGACAAACGCTTGAGGCATCATCCATTATTGCTCGAAATCACCAACTAAATGCCGACAAAACGATCTTTGCGCAACAACATCCCGATGCTATTGATGCCGGTGTTTTTCACAACGATGTGATTGCGGTTGGCCACGGTAACTTTATGATGTGTCACGAGATGGCATTTTGGAACAAAGAGGCGACTTATGGCGAACTCAAGTCAGCTTTTTCTACTGAGTTTTATATTCATGAGGTGAGTAATAAAGATTTGCCTATTGAAGATGTGGTTTCTAGTTATTTATTTAATTCTCAGCTCATTGGTGATGCGAACAATGGCATGTTTATTGTTGCGCCGCAAGAGTGCGCAGAAAATGCCCGAGTAAAGGCGGTTATTGACAAAATCATTGAGAGTGACAATCCTGTGAAGGGTGTGCATTTTTTCGATGTCAAACAAAGCATGAGAAACGGTGGTGGGCCTGCGTGTTTGCGTTTAAGGGTTTTGCTGTCTCAGCAAGAGGTTGATGCCATATCTGCACGTGTTGTACTGGACGATGCTTTGTACAGTGATTTAAGCACCTGGATTGAGGTGCATTATCGTGACCAACTGACTGTCAATGATTTGGCGGATCCGAAGTTTTACGAAGAAGGTTGCAAGGCGCTTGATGAGCTCACTCAAATCATGCTACTCGGCTCAGTTTACGATTTCCAGAAGGTTTAACGAATAGCTTTTTAACTGCTTGAGATTTGCTCTCTTAGACCTCTAAGAACATTTTCAGTCTCGCTCCAATCGATACAGCCGTCAGTGACGGAAACACCGTACTGCATTTGGCTTAAATCACTTGGAATGGATTGATTGCCAGCGAAAAGATTGCTTTCAATCATAATGCCGAAAAGCGATGTATTGCCATCAACAATTTGCTGACCAATGTCGCTAACTACTTGCCCTTGACGGCGATAGTCTTTGCTCGAGTTGCCATGCGAACAATCCACCATCACTCTTTCAGGTAAGTTGTTTTTCCTTAGCAATGACTCGCAGTGTGCAACATCCTCTGCAGAGTAGTTCGGCGTTTTTCCGCCTCTTAAAATAATATGAGAGGCTTTATTGCCCTTGGCTTTAAAGGTTGAGATTTGCCCTTGGTCATTAATTCCCAAAAAGCTTTGCGGCGCTGAGCATGCTTGAATCGCATTGATTGCCATCTCAAGATTACCATCCGTGCCGTTTTTAAAACCAACCGCCATTGATAAGCCGCTAGACATCTCTCTATGGGTTTGAGATTCTGTTGTTCTTGCGCCAATTGCACACCAAGAAACCAAGTCAGCTAAGTATTGCGGTGTAATAGGGTTAAGTGCTTCAGTCGCCGCCGGCACACCAAGGTCAGCCAACCAAGTTAAGAATTCTCTGCTCTGATACAGCCCCTTGTCTACATCAAGCGAGTTATCCATATCGGGATCACTGATTAAGCCTTTCCAGCCAATCGTTGTTCTTGGTTTTTCAAAGTAAACACGCATCACTAAGTAAAGAGTGTCCTTCACTTCCTCTTGCAGAGTTTGTAATTTTTTGGCGTACACTTTTGCAGCGTCAAGGTCATGAATCGAGCAAGGACCAACAATAACCATCAGTCTCTTATCTTCTCCCGAGAGTATTTTGTTAACCATAGCACGACTTGCAAGGACATTTTCTCGAGCTTGATCGCTCAATGGTAATTGTCTTTCCAGTTCATTAGGTGATGCAATGACCGCCTCACTTTCAATGTTGGTATTGTGAATTTTGTTATTCATGCCGTATACGTGCAGGTCTTTGCAATATCTTAAAACACCATATTTAAACATAAAGCTGAGTTATGAGGAGTGCTAACAGCACTTCTCTTAGTGTCGTTTTAAACTTTTGCTTGCTTTAAGTCAGATGGCTGTGTCGCTCGAAAGGAAAATAAATTCCCCATTATCAGTCCTCCGTAGCCCCAGCCCCATTGTTTAGCAAAATTTATACACCTTCGTATTGTTGGGTCATCCTCTTTTTCATCAGCAGTTGAGGGGTTCAGCCCAATAAACAAAACCAGTGACTTGTCTTCATCCCATATACGAAAAAGCGAGTACCTGTACTTCCTACATGGTGAAAATGTGGCGTGACTTTTCATTGAAATTGATAACTCCAGTGACATGTATAGCTTGAGAATAAGTGCCAATTGCTTGTGGCGCTTTGTCAGTTGAGATAATGTGTTTTTGCATAATGTTTATTGTAAAGAGTTAGTCATAAAATTATTATACGAAATATTTTGTTGATATGCAGATAAAAAATTCTATGACTATTGTTTTATGAATATAAGGCCACTAACGATGTGGCATCTCTATCCAATCAGTTTTTCGAAAAATCACGATGAGCAGCTATAATACGATAATCCACCGACCTCAAAGAGTTCGGACGGCTTCAATCTGTAGTATTTCTCTTCCACGTCCTTAGACTGTTCTGCGTAAGGTTGCGTTATGACATCTTGCAGTTCTCGAACTAGAGAATAGCTCCTCTCGTTTGCTTGCTGATACGCAGGCATAACGAACCACTCTCGCAAACTGTATTTTGGGTTGACGAGTCTCATCTGCTTAGAGAGCTCCTTACAGGAGTGAGACACAGTAGTATTCACGTTGGTCGAACTGCCACTGAGTAATTTCCATTTTATAAGCCACTCAGACCAGCGCTTATCTATTCCTTGTGACGTTGGGCTCTCGTAGAAGCTTTTTTTGAGGGGGAAAATGTCGTCAGGTACCATCGAAAGCTCACGGAAGAAGATGGTGTAATCAACAGGAGTTTGTGCCATGAGCGTTACTAGCTCATTGAACAGCTCTACATCAAAAGCATTAAGTCCAAGTTTGGCAGTCCACATCTTTTCCATTTGTGTTTGCATTACTTTTGAAAAGCCATTTCGAATTTCGTCTAACTGTTGTAGATAATTCTGATGCGATGTAAGTAAGGGCTTCAATGCCTTGCAAAACATGTGGAAGTTGCGTTCAGCTGCCACTGGTTGGTTCAGAAAAGAGAAGTGATTCCCACCACCCGACCAAGGTTGGTACTGCGGGTTGAACTCATCACAGAATCCGAATGGGCCGTAATCGAGTGTAAAACCACCAGCCGCGCAATTGTCACTATTAAAATTTCCCTGGCAGTAGCCGACGCGGATCCAGTTGGCTACAAGCGACGTAAGGCGGCCGCGGAACTCGCGTGCGAGTAACACTATTTTTTCGGCAGTGTTAAGTTTTTTGTCGATGACGTCAGCGTACTCACGATCGATCAAGTGCAATACAATCATCTCGAGCTCTTCCATCGCTTTTGGGTGTTCATTCTTGCGGGCGCGGCGACTGAAGAGTTCGAGTTGTCCGACCCGAATGAACGACGGTGCAACACGCGTCGAGATAGCGACTGCCTCTGATACAAATATGTCAGGATCTTTTGAGCGCGAACCCTCTGAATACCATGGGCGATTGACTTTCTCTGTTTTCGAAACGTACAAACTTAGAGATCGAGACGTTGGAACTCCGAGTGCATGCATATACTCCTGAGCCAGGAACTCACGGATGCTTGAGCGCAAGACGGCACGACCATCTGCACCGCGACAATACGGTGTTCGACCGCCACCTTTTAGCTGCATTTCCCAGCGTTGACCGTTGATGACAGCCTCCACCACAGAAACTGCGCGACCATCGCCATATCCGTTGCCGGTTTGGAATGGACACTGCTGATAGTATTCGGTGCCAAAGATAGAGAGCGCATAGCCACTCGCCCATCCGACCGTGTGCATCGGCTCTGGAACGTGCGAGAGGTCACCAGAAAACAGGCGCACGAAATTGTCTAACTGTGCCATGCTGTCGGAGAAGCCAAGCTCGCGAAAAAAGATTTTACTATGCATGATGTACTCGGGATCTTTTATTGGCGTGGGGTTGACAGGGACATAGTGTCCAGTGAAAACTTGTCGAGGTTCGTGATCGACACCGTTTTTTTTCGCGTCAGGATCGCAGTTGAGAGTGTCAATGAGCGAATAGCTGGCCAACTTTGCGAGATCATCGAGCGTATCGATTGTTGGGGAGGTTTCCTGGGATAGTTTATTTATCATAGGGTCATTTTACTATGTTGCACCTTGTTTTGAATTACAAAAAATCGAGTAGATATTTTGCAATGTTATGATTTCTCGATCGATAATAATCGAAATTATTTTGTTACTTTGAGCGATAGTAAAATGCTTTAGTAGAGGGGTAAACAGGCGCAAAAAAAGCCGTTAAAGAACGGCTTGATTAGTGTGAGTGGTGGAGATGGCGGGAATTGAACCCGCGTCCGAAAACCTTCATTCAAGAAGTCTACATGCTTAGTAATGGTCTATTATTTTAACTACGTGCCACCCGACCAACAGGGATGCATCAAGCGATTTCAGATTAGGTTTTAACCCTATTATCCTAAACTAATAATAGTGGCGAGTCTGTAAGCGACCGTTATCCCAAAAGTACAGACAACTTCTAAGTAACGGTTAGCATTATGCTGCTAAAGCGTAGTTGTCTTCGTTTGCAACTATTATTTAAAGAGCGTTTTTACGAGCAATCCTTATCCTCGGCATGCGTCCTTGAGATCCAACTCCTCGTCGAAGCCATGTCATCCCCAGATCTATTATTATACTCTTTCCGAGGGCGGATTAGCTAATTGTAATACGGGCAAACTTGCGCTTGCCAACTTGATAAACAGCCACGCCTTTGGCTGGCTCAAGGTCTCTATTGGTAATTTTTTCACCATCAATTTTAGCCGCACCTTGCTTGATCATGCGAAAGGCGTCGGAAGTTGAGTTAACTAGATTGGCGTCTTTCAATAAATTGGCAATTTTGATGCCAGAATCAAACTTGAATTCGTCCATCTCATCTGGAATTTGGTTTTTGGCAAAGCGGTTGATAAAGTTTTGTTGCGCTTGTTCAGCCGCTGCTTTGTCATGAAAACGGGTAATGATTTCATTGGCTAGGCGAAATTTGATATTCCTTGGATTTTCACCATTTTCAACTTCCACCTTCCAGGCGGCAATTGTCTCGAGCGACTCAAAGCTTAAAAGCTCGAGGTAGCGCCACATTAAGTCGTCTGATATCGACATAATTTTGCCAAACATATCATCGGGTGCGTCGTCGATACCGATGTAATTGTCAAGCGATTTACTCATTTTTTGAACGCCGTCCAGGCCTTCTAAAATAGGCATGGTGAGAATGACTTGGGGCTCTTGGCCGGCTTGTTTTTGCAATTCTCTGCCCATCAAAAGGTTGAATTTTTGATCGGTACCGCCCAATTCAACATCGGCCTCTAACGCAACTGAGTCATGGCCTTGTACGAGAGGATAGAGGAATTCGTGGATGGAAATAGATTGTCCTGATTTGTAACGTTTAGAGAAGTCATCACGCTCCAGCATTCTTGCTACTGTAAGTTTCGAGGCTAAGCTAATCATATCGGCCGAGCTCATTTCACTCATCCATTCTGAGTTAAATCTTACTTGCGTTTTGTCTTTATCAAGGATCTTAAAAATTTGCTCTTGGTAGCTCTTAGCGTTATCCAGTACTTGCTCTTTGGTGAGTGGCTTACGCGTTACATTTTTGCCTGTTGGATCGCCAATCATGCCGGTGAAATCACCAATTAGGAAAATAATCTCATGACCCAAATCTTGCAATTGTCTAAGTTTATTGATGAGCACCGTATGACCCAAATGAAGATCAGGCGCAGTAGGATCAAAGCCCGCTTTAATGCGCAGCGGTTTGTTTTTTGCGAGTTTCTTTTTCAGCTCTTCAAGTGGCAGAATTTCATCTGCACCACGTTCAAAGACAGCTAGTGATTGTTCAATTGTCATGCTCGTGTGTGTCCGTCGCCGAAGACGATGTATTTTTGTGAGGTAAGACCTTCGAGACCAACTGGGCCACGTACATGGAATTTGTCTGTGCTAATTCCAATCTCCGCGCCAAGGCCGTACTCAAAGCCATCTGCAAAGCCGGTAGAGGCGTTCACCATCACCGATGACGAGTCGACTTCGGTTAAAAATTTGCGCGAACGAGTAATGCTTTCGCTAACAATCGTTTCGGTATGAGACGAGCCGTACTGATCGATATGAGCAATGGCCTCATCAAGTGAGTCAACAATGCGAATCGATAAAATAGGCGCTAGGTATTCTTCGCTCCAGTCTTGCTCGGTAGCAGCGATTACTTTGTTTGAGCGTTGTTGTGTTTTTTCGCAGCCGCGTAGCTCCACCCCTTTATCAACATAAAGATCAATCAGTTTCTCCAGCACATTTGCCGCCAAATCTTTGTGAACCAGTAATGTTTCAGTGGCGTTACAAACACCGTAACGACGCGTTTTACCATTAAAAGCAACGTCAATCGCTTTTTGAGAATCAGCATCTCTATCCAAATACGTGTGACAAACGCCGTGGAGGTGTTTAATTACAGGCATTCTTGCATGTTCTGTGACATTTTTAATCAGCCCTTTGCCGCCTCTTGGAATGATGGCGTCCACATATTCATGGGCTTTGACCAGCTCCGAGACCGCTTGTCTGTCTGTGGTGTCAATCAATTGTACTGCATTTGAATCAAGTCCGGCATCGATTAGACCACTTTTTACGCACTCGTATAAAGCCAAGTTAGAATGGATAGCTTCCGAGCCGCCACGCAAAATCACAGCGTTGCCAGATTTTAGACACAGCGCTGCTGCGTCGATAGTAACGTTAGGGCGCGATTCATAAATAATGCCCATGACACCAATTGGTACTCGCATCTTTCCTACCTGAATACCGCTTGGGCGATATTTTAAGTCGGTGATTTCACCAACTGGATCAGGCAAAGCGGCGATTTGCTCTAAGCTCTTAATCATGCCTGCAATACGGTCATCGTCAAGCATTAATCGATCTAGAAGTGCCGCATCTAAGCCGTGAGTTTTTCCGTGTGCTAAGTCTTTCTCATTTTCGATGAGAAGTGAGGTTTTGTTTTTTTGAATATTGTTTGCAATGTACAATAGCGCAGAATTTTTTTGCTCAGTGCTTGCGCCACGCAAACTTTTTGAGGCTTTTCTTGCTTTTTTGCCTAGTGTTGCAATCAATTGTACTATTGAGTCCATTGGGTTTTTCCAGCTAATGTGATGAGTACGGTTCTGAGTTCATCAGAAACATTAAGATTATCCATACCTTTGAGGGAGCGGTCAATACGCCCGAGTGATAAGGTCAGTTTTTGTAGGCGTTGATAGGGGTGCGTTTTCAGTGCATTTGTAATCAATGGTTTTCTTTTTTGCCAAACCCGGTGTTTTGTTAAAATCGCTTCTATGGATTGATTGTGCTGTAATTCAACCGCCATTTTTGATAAGGCTTTAATCTCCCGATAGAGTGAGGAAATAATCATAATTAGTGGTGTTGCCTCGTCCAATAAAGAGTTGAATACTTTATTAACTTTGGCGGCATCCCCTTTGAGGGCGGCATCGATTAGGCCAAAAACTGAATAATGAGATTGTTGGTCAATCTGTTTTAAGTAATCTTGAGTGTCAATTTTGCCATCTGGGTAAGCCATTTGTAATTTTTGAATTTCTTGCATCGACGCCAGCAAGTTGCCCTCGGTACAGTAAGCAATTGCATTAGCAACTTCTTTATCGGCGACCAAGTCTAATTGCTCCATGTGATTGAGAATCCAGCCAACCAGATGGTCGCTTTGCACTTCCCAGTGCTGAAGAACAACGCCTTTTTTCTCAAGTAACTTAAACCATTTGCTTTTTTGCTGTGCCATGTCGAGCTTTCCTGCAGAAATAATCAGCAGAATGTCGCTTGGTAAGTTCTCGGTAATTTCACAAAGCGCTTTGGATCCTTTAGCGCCGATTTTTCCTGTACTGAAGTGACACTCGATAACGCGTTGCGGTGCAAACAATGACGTGTTGGCGATTTCTGCAAAAATTTTGTCCCAGGCAAAATTGCCATCAATGTCAAAGCGCACTCGATCTGTGAAGCCACGTTCGAGAGAGGCTTTCTTGATGTTGGTCAAGCTTTGCTCAACCAAGAGAATTTCAGGGCCGAAGGCAAAGTAGAGGGGCGCCAACCCATCGTTTAAGTGTTTAGTGAGCTGTTCTGGTTTGATTTTCATTAGATGAGATCCTTACAACAATCATTTTGTATTTGATAGTTGGATTTTACTTATTTTACAAGGCATAATTTTTTGAAGCTCTACTGATTGTCTACCGAAAAAAATTAACGCAGGAAAATGGGAAAAATTCCCTATCCCAAGGGGCTGAGGCTAAAAATGTTAATAAAGTGTAGAAAAACTCTCATCAATAGCTGGTGCTATTAATTTTAAATTTTTACACATTTTTTATTCATTTGTACCGCCCAGCAAATTATAAAATGATTGTTAAAAAGGTCTCAAGGCAAATGCAAAGATTGCGGTCAGGAAAAAACCAGAAAATGGCATAATATCTGAACCTAGGTCATTATGTCATATTAGAGAATATTTTGGCACCAAGCCATTGAAGAGAACTTTACATAATTTTGAATAATGTTCAATTCGGCCAAAACCGACATTTTGTCAATCATTTATAATTATGCAAAGGTCCCTTGAAAAAATGCCATCAAGCCCTATATAAGTACTCAATAGGGTATAGTTATCCCCCTAAATTTTATTAATTTTTTTTTGTTGTTTTATGTATAAAAATATCCTACTTTGGCTTGTATTGGGCAGTGTGCTAGCCTCTCTTTTTGGCACTTTCCAGGTTGAAGACAAAAAAACTCAGATTAGCTACTCGCAATTTATTCAAAGCGTCAATCAAGGTAACGTTTCCAGCGTCACCATTGCTGGTAGTAATATCAGCGGTGTCAGCGGCACTGGTGAGCAATTTAGCACATACAGTCCTGGCGATCTAGGCTTGATGGGTGACTTGTTAAATAATGGCGTTGCGGTTATTGCAACACCACCTGAGCAGGACAGCTTTTTCAAACAACTGATTATCTCTCTTGCACCAATCTTATTGTTAATTGGTGTTATTTTGTACACAATGCGTGGCGCTGGTGGCGCCATGGGTGGCAAAAATCCAATGTCGTTTGGCAAGTCGAAGGCACGCTTAATCACCAAAGACGAGTCGCACGTCACTTTTGATGACGTCGCTGGTGTTGATGAGGCCAGAGAAGAGGTCAGTGAATTGGTTGACTTTTTATCCGACCCTTCTAAATTTACAAAAGTGGGCGGCAAGATTCCAAAAGGTGTGCTAATGGTGGGCCCTCCTGGCACGGGTAAAACGTTACTGGCAAAAGCAATTGCAGGTGAAGCCGACGTGCCATTTTTCTTCATTTCGGGTTCAGACTTTGTCGAAATGTTTGTCGGTGTCGGCGCATCTCGTGTGCGTGATATGTTTGAGCAAGCGAAAAAGAACGCCCCTTGTATTATCTTTATCGATGAAATTGATGCTGTCGGTCGTCAGCGTGGTGCTGGAATGGGTGGCGGTCATGATGAGCGTGAGCAAACGTTGAATCAAATGCTGGTTGAAATGGATGGCTTTGAGGGCTCAGAAGGTATTATTGTTATTGCTGCAACCAATAGGCCGGACGTACTAGATCCTGCCTTACTACGCCCTGGACGCTTCGACCGCACGGTAACTGTTGGCTTGCCTGATATTAGAGGCCGCGATGCGATTTTAAAGGTTCATATGCGCAAGCTACCGATTGCAAAAAATGTGAAATCGATGGATATTGCCCGTGGCACACCAGGATTCTCGGGTGCGGATTTGGCAAACCTGACCAATGAGGCGGCTTTGATTGCTGCTGGGCAGGAGAAAAGCTTGGTGGGTATGCAAGAGTTCGAAAAAGCCAAAGACAAGATCATGATGGGCACAGAGCGCAAAGGCATGGTGATGGACGAGTCTGAAAAAGAAATGACAGCTTATCATGAGGCAGGCCACGCGATTGTTGGTCGATTGGTGGCAGAGCACGATCCAGTTTATAAAGTAAGTATTATTCCAAGAGGACGAGCACTTGGTGTTACGATGTTCTTGCCTGAAAAAGACAGTTACAGTATTTCCAAGCGCAAGCTTAATTCTCAAGTGGCCTCTTTATTTGGCGGTCGAATTGCTGAAGAAATTGTTTTTGGTGAAGACGCGGTAACCACAGGTGCCAGTAACGACATTGAGCGTGCAACAGAAATCGCCCATAAAATGGTCAAACTTTGGGGCATGTCGCCGGCAATGGGGCCAATGTCTTATGGCGAAGAAGAGGGTGAAGTGTTCTTAGGTCGTCAGGTGACCAAACACAAGCACATTTCTGAAGAAACTTTTAACAAGGTTGACGAAGAGATTCGTAAAATTATTGACGCTAACTATGCTGTGGCTTACAAAATTCTTGAAGAAAACCGAGATATTTTGGATGCTATGGCCAAAGCCTTGGTTGAAATTGAAACCATCGATGTCGGTCAAATTGATGACTTGATGGCAAGAAAACCAATGCGTGTGCCGTCGGCTGTTGTGGACTCTGACGAAGCGTCCTCCGAGCTTGGTACTGGTGAAATGGCGCCGGAAACCAACCCTGTTAAGGAAGAGCCGATGACTGGCAGCACACCCGAGCAATTTGCTTAAATAAGTTTTAGCGTGAGCGAACAACAGCTAATGATTATGGGCGTGTTAAATATCACGCCAGATTCTTTTTCTGATGGCGGTCGTTTTTTTGATGCCGAGAGTGCCATTGCTCAAGCTCAATTAATGGTCGAACAAGGTGCCGATATTATCGATATTGGTGGTGAGTCTACTCGTCCTGGATCGCCAGCAGTGGGCGTTGAGGATGAGTTGGGGCGTGTTCTGCCGGTGATTGAAGCGTTAAGCGGCAAGATCAGCGTGCCTATTTCTATCGACACATCAAAATCCATTGTAATGCAAAGAGCGGTTGAAGCTGGCGCCAGTATTATTAATGATGTCTATGCGTTGCAAGCCGACGGCGCCCTTAAAATGGCAGGATCTCTTGGTGTGAGCGTGTGTTTGATGCATATGCAAGGCACACCAAGGACCATGCAGGAAAACCCAACTTACGAAGACGTGGTTGCAGATGTAAAGGCTTTTTTTAAAGAGCGTATTGCTGCTTGTGCGTCGGTGGGTATTAAACCGGAGTCGATTACACTAGACCCAGGCTTTGGCTTTGGCAAAAATTTAGGCCACAACATTGCCTTGTTAAAAAACCTATCGGAATTTCATGAATTCGGTGTTTCAATTTTGGCAGGCCTGTCGCGTAAGTCGATGATCGGCGCATTGTTAGGCGATAAGGCGGTAAATGAACGCATGATTGGCAGTGTGACTGCAGCTTTGGTTGCCGTGGAAAATGGCGCCAATATTATTCGCGCACACGACGTCGCTGAAACAAAAGACGCATTAACTGTGTGGCAACAAATTAAGAATTTTAGGGAGTAGTTTTGAATAAATATTTCGGTACTGATGGCATTAGAGGACGAGTTGGCGTCGCACCAATTACTGCAGACTTCTTATTAAAGTTAGGCTGGGCCGTGGGCTCGGTATTGTCGGAAAAAGGCCAAGCCAGTGTTATTATTGGCAAAGACACACGTGTATCTGGCTATTTATTTGAATCCGCTCTAGAGGCGGGTTTTTTATCTGCGGGTGTCAATGTTGGCCTGCTAGGACCAATGCCAACACCGGGTATTGCTTATTTAACACAGGCATACGCGGCAACGGCTGGTGTCGTGATCAGTGCTTCACACAATCATTTTGAAGACAACGGCGTTAAATTCTTTTCTAAGATTGGTCTGAAGTTGAGTGATAAAGATCAAAAAGCCATCGAGAAAAAACTTGAAGAACCAATGGTCAGTGTTGATACAACACATATCGGCAAGGCGGTTAGACATGATCAGGCGCTTGGACGATACATTGAATTCTGTAAATCAACTTTTGATCGCTCGATTGACCTCTCGGGAGTGACAATGGTTGTTGATTGTGCCAATGGTGCAACTTATCATATCGCACAAAATGTGTTTGCCGAATTGGGCGCTGAAGTTATTATGATTAATAATAAGCCGGACGGCTACAACATCAATCTAAATTGTGGCGCAACAGACACCAAGCACTTGCAACGAGAGGTTCTGAAGCATGAAGCGGATATTGGTATTGCTTTTGATGGCGATGGCGACCGCATGGTAATGGTTGATCATCAAGGCGAATTGGTCGATGGCGATGAATTGGTTTTTATTATTGCTAAAGCTTGGCATGCAAGTGGCACACTGCCATCCGATACAGTGGTTGGTACACAAATGTCTAATTTGGGCATGCGTCATGCGCTCGATAGCTTGGGTATTCAGTTTGTTGAGGCAAAAGTGGGCGACCGCTTTGTCATGGAGCAGATGAAGTTACACGGCGCCACTTTGGGTGGTGAGGGTTCTGGGCATATTATTTGCCTCGACAAGACCACTTCTGGTGATGGTATTATTTCTGCATTGCAAGTGCTGGAGGTTATGTGCAAGTCTGATAAGGCACTGCACGACCTTAAAAATGAGATGATCAAATACCCTCAAGTTTTGATTAATATCAAAATAGCGGACAAGATTGACTTGGCAAGTCATGCGGAGCTGAATAAAACTTTAAAGGCCGTTGAGTCGGAGCTGGGCGATGAAGGCCGTGTACTTATTCGAGCTTCTGGCACTGAGCCTTTGATTCGGGTTATGGTGGAAGCGAGTGACGCAAGCCTAGCCGAGGCGAGTGCTAAAAAATTAGCCGCAGTACTTTAGCTAGCTCTAGCTGAAGTTAAAAGCAATCGGTAGAACCACTACCACCACAACAGACCACAGAGAATAGATTGGTAGGAAGCTTGCAATAGTGCTTTCTATGGATTGTTGCGTGTTGCCCAAGAAATTGTTTTGGACGCATTGGTAGGTTATTCGTATTAGGTGAATAAATATAAGTATGTTGGCGCCTGTCACCGCTACGCGGTTTGGTGTTGTGCCCAATTCAGCCCAGCGATAGAGTATTGCACTGAGTGCTATGGCATTAACAACAAGCGTCGAAGCCAGCAAGCCAATATGGATAATATTCATTAGCTTTGAATCTTTGAGTGGATTATGTCCGATAATATAAAAGACAGACATGGCCCAAGTGACAAGCAACAAGCCGTTAAAAATAATAAGAAATTCGCGGTCGTTATAAGGCGTCTTTCCTTGGTAGATGGTTGCCATAAGATAGGCGACGATCGTTATAAAGAAAAGAGGAATAAAAATACTCGATAAAGTATTGGCAAATTTACTCTCTCGGTTTAGGATGAAGTCGTAAACGTAGCTAGCAACTGTAGGTGCTGCCACCAAGCCAAAAATAATAACGTAATCCATATAAAACTGCGAAACATCGATGCTAATCAAATCAAATAGGCCAATGCTGATTCCGGTAAGTACTACCCCTCCAAGTCCAATTAAAACCGTCAAGATAAACACTTCACCTAAATAGCCAAGGTACTCAACACGCTTGGTTGCTCGCTTCCAATTGGCACCAACAAAGGCAAACCCGAGGAGAGAGAGCATAAGCAAAGGCATATGAATTTGCGACATGATGATGGAGTCTGAGTTGATATTTACTGGCATTTGCCAAGAGGTAAGTACGCAAAATGCAACGCCCGCCAGCAAGTAGCGATTTCTCAAGCCGCCGTTTTTCAAATCGACAAAATAAAGAATGATTGGCGTAATAAGAATGATCGGTAAAAATCTTGGGTAAAACCAATCGTCTGAGAGTGAAAAAATGACTGGAAATTTCGTAAAAACACCCGCCAAAAGAGCAATAACAATAACGAGAAACAGCTTGTTATCTTTACGGGAGGCGTTGTTATTGGTGTTGTGTTTAAGCCTCGCTTGCCAGGTTTTGAGGGTTTCAGATTCCGGCTTGAGCTCAATAGCCTCATTCAGCGCTACCGAAAATGCTAGCCGGTCTTTTCGGTAGAGCGATTCTAGCTTAGGGTGGTTATCGAGGGAGTTAATGATGCTGTTGTCGCTCATACAATGCTTATTTAACTGTGTTTTGCTATTGAGTATAAACTATGCCAATGTGGCTTAAGTTAAACTTAGACTGCTGGGTATAATGACGATTTTGTGTGATTACGATTCTTTGAGGGCGAATGGAATTTTCAACGATACAGTTTGCGTTTGTTATATTAATCTTTTGCTGGACGGGTTTTGTTCGTACCGGTTTTGGCTTTGGTGGTGCGGCTTTGGGTTTGCCCTTTATGCTTTTGGTGGCTGGCTCGCCGATTGACTGGCTGCCAATCATTGGCCTGCATTTATTGTTTTTCTCGGGACTGTCCCTTGCCAGGGCATTAAAGCAAGTTGATTGGGCTTATTTTAAAAAATCACTGGTTTGGATTCTTCCCGCCAAAATAGTTGGTGTGATTGGCCTTTTGAGTCTTCCCCCAAGCGTAATGACGGTGATCGTTTATTCGATAACGGGTTTTTATGCCTTGACTTGGCTGTTTAACTACAGCATTAGTTCCAATAAAAACTGGCTTGATAATTTACTGTTAGTCCTTGGCGGCTATATTTCCGGCACATCTCTCACTGGCGCACCACTGATTGTCGCAGTCTACATGCGTAAGGTTGCCAAAGAGCAGCTTAGAAACACGTTATTCGTCTTATGGTTTTTCTTGGTCAGTATAAAGATGGGTGCTTTTGTTGCCCTCGATATTCATATTGATTGGCAGTACGCCTTAATGCTATTGCCCGCAGCCGGTGTTGGGCATTATTTCGGATTGAAAGTGCACGCGAAGTTGATGGAGAGCGATCAGCAGTTTAAGCGCTGGTTGGGCGGTGGACTGCTTATCGTTTGTGCCATTGGTATGACCAAATTGTATCTAGGTTAACTACGAATTATCCAGTGGCAATGCTGTGGTGAACTTGATTTCTTCGATGGCAAAATTTGAAGTCACTTTAAGAAACGGCACCTTTTCGATTAAGCGCTTATAAAAGCTATCATAACTGTCAATATCGCCGACAATTACTTTGAGTAGATAGTCGATTTCGCCGCTCATGCGGTAGCACTCAAGAACTTCCGGAAAGTCTTTAATTGTTTCCGCGAAAATTTTGATTTTTTCTTGATCGTGGGTGTTAATGGTAATAAAAACAATGGCGGTGACATTGAGCCCTACACGCTTGCGATTAATCAAAGAAACCGTCTTATTAATAAAACCCAGTTTTTTAAGTTGATTGATTCGCTTCCAGCAAGGTGTGGTGGATAAATGAACCTCTTTGGATAGCTGTTGCACAGTCATCTCGGCGTTTTTTTGCAACAAATCCAGTAGTTTTCTATCGATTGCATCCATATTCTATTCCGAAAAAAAAGCTAATAATGAAATTTTTTTCTATAATTTGCGAGTATACCAGTATATAAGTATTATTTTTTCTATAAATGTGCAATATGTAGCATATGATACTATAATCGTTGGTATATCTTATTGGAGTGAATCTTATGTACCAATACAATGCAGACGACACAGCTTTCTTAGTTGAGCGTGTTGATCAGTTTGAGAAGCAGTTAGATCGCCATTTAGCAGGCGATTTAGACGCAGCTAAATTCAGAAGCCTTCGACTCAGAAACGGCCTCTATATGGAGTTGCACGCCCACATGCTGCGTGTGGCAATTCCTTACGGCATTCTCAACACCGAACAACTTAGAGCATTGGCTGACGTAGCTGATAAATATGACCGTGGTTTTGGTCATTTTACAACCAGACAAAATATTCAATACAACTGGATTGAGCTGCCAGAAATTGCCAATTTATTGCGTGATCTTTCAGCCGTTGGCCTGCATGCCATCCAAACCAGTGGTAAGGCGATGCGTAATATTACCGCCGACCCTTTTTCTGGCTTAACTAAAGATGAAGTGGAGGATGCAAGACCTTATTGTGAACTCATTCGTCGTTGGTTTAATATCCACCCTGAATTTTCATGGTTGCCGGGCAAGTTTAAAATTGCGATTAATGGTGCCAAATTGGATGAAACAGCATTACAAATTCATGACCTTGGTCTAAATATCGTGCACAACGAAGCCGGCGAGCTGGGTTTCGCGGTTTATGTTGGTGGTGGCCTGGGTGCGGCGCCGATGGTGGCTCCAGAGATCACACCTTTTGTTGCGGCTGAAGACATTATTAGTTACTTAGAGTCCGTTCTCAGAGTTTATAACCTTAAGGGTCGACGCGATAATCAGAAGCGCTTACGCATTAAGTTTATGGTGCGTGAACACGGTGCCGCTGAGTTCGGAAGAATGGTCGATGAAGATTGGCAGCAGATAAAAGACGATCCGGAATTAAAACTCAATATGGAAGAGCTGGAAAAACTCAAAGAAGATTTTGCTCTGCCGATAGTCACACTTGAGTTGAGTGGTTTTAAAGATACGGTTGATTTTAATTACAGTATTTGGAAAACGAACAACGTTAGAGCACATAAATTAGTTGGCTATAGTATTGTAAATATTTCCCTAACACAACTTGGCACAGCGCCAGGTGATGCGACTTCTGAGCAAATGAGAATGATTGCCGATTTGGCGGACAAGTATTCTAATTCAGAGTTAAGAACGACAAAGCGTCAGAATCTTGTCTTTCCATACGTGAGACAAGACCAAGTGCATGCATTGTGGAAAGAGTTGGAAAAAAGTGATTTGGCGAGCCCGCATCAGGGCACTTTGGCGCATGTAGTTGCTTGTCCGGGAGGCGATTATTGCGATTTGGCCAAAGCAGTTTCCATTCCAATCGCGCAACAGGTTCAGCAGCGTTTTGACGACATGGATAAGTTGTACGATATTGGTCCAATAAATATCAATATCTCGGGTTGTGAAAATTCTTGTGCTCATCATCACATTTCCGACATCGGACTGCTTGGTTTACAAAAGAATGAGCAAGAATTTTATCAAATTACACTCGCTGGTGAAACGCTACAAGAAACAGTCATCGGCAGAAAACTTGGCCGTTCAATTGCTGGTGCCGAGGTGGTTGACGCGATTGAAGATATTGTCAATATTTACCTAGACAATAGAGACGAAGGTGAAAATTTCGTTGATGTCTTTAAACGGATTGGTATCGCCCCATTTAAGGAGAAGGTCTATGGTTGAAGATAGCGAAATTATTAGTGTTGTTGACAACCAAGGCAACACCATTGAATTGGTTAGTGTTGAACAGTGGTTGGCGGATATTGACGCACTTGCCGATTTGGGCAAAGGTGTTTTAATTAAGCCCGCCGATGATGTTGAGTTGCTGCGAGACAGCCTTAATAAGATCGTATTTATTGCTCTTGATTTTGTTGGTTTTGACGAGGGTCGTGGCTATTCTCAGGCTGCTTTAATACGCAAAAGATGGGGTTATAGTGGCGAGATTCGAGGCATTAATGCACACCTTGATCAGTTGCAATTCATGCTGAGGTCGGGCGTTAATACTTATACTTTGCAAGAGCAATATCAAGGCTCTAATGAACACGACTATACTCATGGCTTTAGTATTTGCTACCAAGTGGCGGCAAATAACGACGGCATGAAACAGAAGTTTTAGTAAAACCACACTCGAAGAGGTAATGCGATGAAGGATAAGACTTCTAGATCGGTTTGGAAAACGGTCTCTTGGCGAATTATAGCCACAATGGATACGGTGATTATTTCCTACCTAATTACTGGCAGCCTTAAGATGGCAGCTTCCATTGGTTCTATTGAAGTGGTAACAAAGGTTTTTCTTTATTATTACCACGAACGCGCCTGGAACAAAATTTCTTTTGGCAGGGGCTGATGTAGGATGGCAATAGAGAAGGTATTTAGTTTAAAATTCGCCTCATGAATGAGTATGTATTAATCCTTGTTAGTACCATATTGGTCAACAATTTTGTCTTAGTCAAATTTTTGGGTTTGTGCCCTTTTATGGGCGTCTCCAACAAAATGGACACCGCAATCGGCATGGGCTTTGCCACCACTTTTGTACTCACCTTAGCCAGCATTACTAGTTATCTGATTAACACTTACTTGTTAATCCCGTTTGAGCTCGAATACCTTAGAACCATTGCCTTTATTGTGACTATTGCTGCGGTGGTAGGCTTTACAGAGCTTGTTGTCAACAAAACCTCGCCAGTATTACACCAATCGCTCGGCGTATTTTTACCGCTTATTACAACCAACTGTGCGGTGCTGGGCGTTGCCTTGCTGAACGTCGGTGAGAGCAATAGTTTTCTCCAGTCTGGCGTTTACGGTTTTGGTGCTGCAGTTGGTTTTTCTTTTGTATTGGTATTGTTTTCCGGCATTCGCGAGCGAATCGAATCCGCCAATGTGCCTGAAATATTCAAAGGTGTGCCGATTGCACTGATTACAGCAGGGCTGATGTCAATGGCCTTTATGGGTTTTATTGGTTTAGTTTGATGTTGGATGCAGTTTCACTACTTTCACTACTGGCGCTTGGCTTGGGCTTAATTCTCGGCTATGCTGCGATTCGCTTCAAGGTGAAAGGCAATCCATTGGTTGACCAAATTGACGCGATATTACCGCAAACTCAATGTGGCCAGTGTGATTTTCCGGGTTGTCGTCCCTACGCCGAGGCCATTGCTAGTGGCGAAGCTGAAATTAACCAATGCCCACCCGGCGGCCAAGATGGCGTGGACGCTTTGGCTGAGCTTTTAGATGTAGAAACCTTACCCCTTAATGCAGAACACGGCGAAACTAAACCCAAGCGCATTGCTGTGGTTGACGAGAAAGTTTGCATCGGTTGTACACTTTGTATTCAAGCTTGCCCAGTGGACGCTTTTGTTGGCTCTTCTAAGGTGATGACGCAAGTGATTGCTTCCGAATGTACTGGCTGTGACTTGTGTTTGCCAGTTTGTCCAGTAGATTGTATCGATATGGTAGAAATTAAGCCGACCATTAACACCTTTGTTCCAAATGTTTTGGAGTTGGCGAATGTCTAATTTCACCTTCAAGGGTGGCCTCGTACTCGAAAATCCATTTCCTGCCAAGGAGATTGACCTTATTCGTATTCCATTGCCAGATAGGGTGATACTGCCTATGCAGCAAAGAATTGGCGAGCAAGCCAAGCCGTGCGTAAGTGTGGGTGATCATGTGCTGACCGGCCAAGTCATCGCCACTATTGATGACGATCGTTGTGCGCCGGTGCATGCTTCAATTTCTGGCACTGTTGTCGCAATTGACAACCAAGTAATGGCTCACCAGTCAGGCCTCGAAGCGCTTTGTGTCACCATTGAATCCGATGGTGAAGACGAATGGATGGATAACTCTGTAGCTTGTACTGAGAATTACGACTTTTGCACGCCAGACACCATTTATAACAAAATTCGCGCATCAGGCATTGTTGGCATGGGCGGCGCAGGATTTCCGACACATACCAAGGTACAGTTTGCTGAGGGCTGTCATACTTTAATTGTCAACGCCACGGAATGTGAACCCGGCATTATGTGTGATGACGCTTTAATGCAGGCCTATCCTACTAAGGTTATTCGTGGTGTGGAAGTGTTGCTGCATATTTGTGGTGCTAAAAAAGCCATCATCGCAATTGAAGATGATAAAAAAGAGTCCATCGCACTGTTGAGAAAGTTTTGTAAGAATGAACGAATTACCATTGAGGCGATACCGACTAAATACACTTCTGGCGCTGAAAAAATATTAGTAAAATCATTACTAGGTATTGAAATCCCTTCGGGCGGTTACGCTTCCGATGTTGGTGTGCTTTGTCAAAATGTAGGCACTTTGGTGGCTATTTTTGATGCGGTGGTTGAAAACAGGCCGCTTATTTCTCGTGTTGTTACAGTCACTGGAAGTGCTATCAAGGAGCCAAAAAATCTCCAAGTAAGGCTGGGTGCAAGTTACGATTATGTTCTCAGTTTTGCCGATATTGAGCAAGGGAAAAACGATATTCGTATGGCTGGAATGATGATGGGTGTCGACCTTGAAGGCACAAATTATTCCATCAGTAAGAACACTAATTGTATTTTTGTCAATAAACCGATTGAGAAAGCTCCTGCACAAGAATGCATACGTTGTGGCATGTGTAACACCGTTTGCCCAGTGGAGTTATTACCGCAACAATTGTATTGGTATTCTAAGAGCTCGAATATTGAAAAGGCCTTAGATTATAATTTGCTGGATTGTATAGAATGCGGTTGTTGTTCGCACGTCTGTCCGAGTAACATTCCATTGGTTGATTATTACCAGTTTGCCAAGGCGCTGAATAAGCAACAAACAAAGGAAAAAGAATTAACAGATAACGCCAGAGAGCGTTTTGAGTTCCGCGAATTTCGTCTCGAGAGAAACAAACAAGAGCGCGCGGAAATGATGGAAGCGAAGAAAAAAGCGTTAAAGGAAAAAATGGCAAAAGACAAAGTGCAAAAAGCTGCCATTGCAGCGGCGCAAGCGCGCGTGAGTGCGGCCAAAACTGCAAAGGAGTCAGAAGGTGCGAGATAAGGTGATGAGCACCAATCAAGTGATGCGTCAAGTGATTTACGCACTTGTCTTGGGTGTTGCTGCGCAAGTGGTTTTCTTTGGTTTTTCAGTATTAGTGCAGATTGCACTGGCAGTTATAACAGCTCTAGCCGCAGAAGCTTTGGTGTTGCGCATGCGCGGCATGCAGATTGCACCATCCCTGCGTGATGGCTCTGCTGTTCTTACCGCTGTTTTATTGGCGATAGCCATTCCAAGCATTGCCCCTTGGTGGATTGTTGTTTTGGGTGTTTTATTTGCCATTGTTTTTGGTAAGCAATTGTTTGGCGGTCTCGGTAACAACCCGTTTAACCCCGCCATGCTTGGTTATGCCTTCTTGCTAGTTTCATATCCACTGCAAATGACGCAGTGGCCGTCTGAATTTCAGGGCGTATTGGGGATTTTTGAGTTTTCTGGCGTTGATGTTTTAACCGGTGCGACCAATCTAGATTACGCCAAAACTCAATTAATGCTTGGGGAGAGTATTGGCGCTTTAACGTTTGAAAGCATTAGTCAAATGTGGATTAACCTGGGCTTCTTACTGGGCGGGATTTATTTGTTGTTACGTCGAATTGTTTTTTGGCATATTCCACTGTCCTTGGTCTTCGGTTTGGTATTGATGTCGGGTATTTTGTATTTGATTGATCCGGCCAGTTTCTCTTCGCCTGTTTTTCACTTGATTAATGGTGCCACTATGTTGGCTGCATTTTTCATTGCTACCGATCCAGTTTCTGCCAGCACAACGCCGCTGGGCAGGTTGATTTATGGTTTTGCAATCGGTGTAATCATTATCGTTATTCGGGTGTTTGGCGGCTACCCAGACGCTGTCGCTTTTGCCGTACTGCTAATGAATATTACCGTGCCGTTGATTGATTACTACACACAACCAAAGGTGTTTGGAAAATGAAGAATTCCAGCGTATTTAAGTCGGGTGCTTTAATGCTTGTCTTTACCTTGATTTGTGTATTTTTTGTCAGTCTGGCTGAGCAAACCACTAAAGAGAAAATCGCTTTTAACGAAGAGCAATTGCTCATCAAAAGACTCAATGAAATCGTTGCTAATTACGATAACGATATTGTTGCCGATCAGTTTGAAAAAGCCATTGAACTGCACGGCATTGAGCAAACCATACGAGTTTTCCCGGCAGAGAAAAATGGCGAAGTATTTGCCCACCTGATCGAGCACACATACCCCAATGGCTATAATGGCAATATCCGATTATTGACCGGTATGGACACACAAGGAGAGCTGTTAGGTGTTCGCGTGATTGGACACAAGGAAACTCCGGGTTTAGGTGACAAAATTGAGACGCGTAAATCGGACTGGATTAAAGGCTTCTCTGGCTTATCATTGTCTAATTTAGACAAGTCGCAGTGGAAAGTGAAGCGTGATGGCGGTAGCTTTGACCAGTTTACCGGCGCAACCATTACTCCTCGCGCTATCGTAAGTGCCGCTTATCAAATATTAGAGTATTTTGAGAAGCATGAAATTAAGTGATTTTGATTTCGATCTACCAAAATCGTTAATTGCCCAATTCCCCAGTGAGAAGCGCACCGATTCAAAATTATTGGTTGCTGGTGATGACATTGTTGATGCTGCATTTTTTGAATTAGACGATTTTTTACGCGCAGGCGATTTGCTGGTGCTTAACGACACTCGGGTGATTCCTGCAAGATTGTTCGGCCAGAAAGAATCGGGCGGTAAAGTCGAAATACTCATTGAGCGACTGCTTAGCGATACTCAAGCTTTAGCAATGATTAAAGCCAGTAGAGCGCCGAAAATTGGCAGTTTTGTCATTTTAGAAAACGGTCAGCGGGCTGAAGTGATTGACAAGTCTTCAGGTCTTTATACGTTATCTTTTTCAGGCACCGTTATTCTTGATTGTCTCAATGAAGTGGGTCATGTTCCTTTGCCGCCCTACATTGAGCGCAGCGACAAAAAAGAAGATCTCAGCCGTTATCAAACGGTTTATGCGCAAAATGATGGTGCGGTGGCTGCGCCAACTGCAGGCCTGCATTTTGATGAGGCCTTGCTTGCACAATTACAAAAACGCGGGATTGAGCATACGTTTGTCACACTGCATGTTGGTGCCGGAACTTTTCAGCCAGTAAAAGTTGAAAACATCAAAGATCACCACATGCACAGCGAAGTGTATCAAGTGAGTGCTGAAGCTGCTGAAAAAATTAAGCAAACACGCGCTAATGGCGGCAGAATAGTTGCGGTTGGAACCACAGCTGTACGCACTCTTGAGTCTATGGCTTTAAAGGGCGAGGTGTGTGAAACGCAGGGTGATACCGATATTTTTATTTATCCAGGTTTTGAGTTTCAGTTGGTGGACCTTATGATTACCAATTTTCATTTGCCGAAATCTTCACTATTGATGTTGGTCAGTGCCTTTATCTCTCGAGAGAAAATGTTTGAAATTTATAATCACGCCATTGATAAAAAATATCGCTTTTTTAGTTACGGCGATGCGATGTTGCTCGAAAAACAATGATTATTTCTTCGAACGAGTTAATACGCGCGGAAGTCGAGAATGCCGAAATACCCTGGGTAAAAGTTTTCTGCCAAAGAGAGGTGAAGGAGTTTTTTCAGTGCAGTATCGAGGAAAAAAACGAAATTTTTCGGGTGATCGATATTATTGAAAGGCAGATGGATGCTTACTTCTCGCCAGACAAAATCAATATTGCCTCTTTTGGTAATATGCTGCCGCAGGTCCATTGGCACGTTATGGCGCGATTTGAAAACGACAGTTATTTTCCCCAGCTGATGTGGGGCGAAAAACAAAGAGAATCTACATTAGAGCTCCCAAGTTTTGATGTTTTTTACAACAACTTGGGAAGCTTGCTTAAATCTTACTTTAACGCAGGACCTCGAGAAGAGTTGAGCCCATCAATGCTGGCGATGGCGCAACAGCGACTCCGCAGCGCTCTAGTATATTAATTTTGTCTTGAGCGCCACCACTACCACCGTTGATCACGGCGCCAGCATGCCCCATGCGCTTACCTTTTGGTGCTGTTAAGCCAGCAATGTAGGAAACAACAGGCTTGGAAACATTGGATGAAATAAATTCAGCGGCCTCTTCTTCGGCACTGCCACCAATCTCACCCACCATGATGATTGACTTTGTATCTTCATCGGCTTCAAAGAGTTTAAGGCAATCAATAAAGTTAGTGCCGTTTACTGGGTCACCACCAATGCCAATGCATGTTGTTTGACCAAGACCTGCGAGTGTTGTTTGATGAACCGCCTCATAAGTGAGGGTGCCGGAGCGAGAAACAATGCCAACCGAGCCTTTTTGGTGGATGTTGCCCGGCATGATGCCAAGTTTGCACTCTCCAGGGGTGATAATACCCGGGCTGTTTGGTCCAATCAGTCTTGACTTAGAACCCTTTAGCATGGCTTTTATTTTGACCATATCAAGCACTGGAATGCCTTCAGTAATGCAGGCAATAACTGGCATTTCTGCCTCAATCGCCTCTTTGATGGAGGCAAAAGCAAATCTTGGTGGCACATAAATCATAGAAGCGTTGGCACCAACCTCATCCATTGCATCTCTAACTGTATTAAAAACGGGGCGATCCAAGTGTGTTTGCCCACCTTTGCCAGGAGTAACGCCGCCAACAAATTGAGTGCCGTAGGCGATTGATTGTCCTGAGTGAAATGTACCTTGCTTACCGGTAAAGCCCTGGCAGATTACTTTGGTGTCTTTGTTGATTAGTACACTCATGATGAGGCTCCATTTTCTGCCATTGCCACGACTTGTTTTGCAGCTTGCGTTAAATCGGCTTCGGTTGATATGTTGAAATCGCTGTTGTTCAATATTTCCAAACCTTGAGTGGCATTTGTGCCTTCTAATCTGACAACGATTGGCAGTGTAAGGCCAACTTTTTCAACGGCTTGGAGTATGCCCTGGGCAATCAAATCGCAGCGAACGATGCCGCCAAAAATATTAACCAATATAGCTTTTACATTGGCACCACCTTGAATAATCTCAAAGGCCTTGGCAACACGATCTGCCGTTGCAGTACCACCGACATCAAGAAAGTTAGCGGGGGAGCCGCCGTGGTATTCGATGAGATCCATTGTGGCCATCGCTAGGCCAGCGCCATTAACCATACAGCCAACCGTACCGTCAAGAGAAATATAGTTCAGCCGAGATTCACTGGCATCTCTTTCTTTCTCGTCCTCTTGAGATGGATCACGCAAGGCAACAATGGCTTCATTTCGATACAAGGCGTTGTCATCAAAATCGATTTTGCCATCGAGCGCAATGATTTCTCCTGCACCAGTGATAATTAACGGATTGATTTCAATAAGGCTACCATCATTGTTAATGAAGATGCTGTACAGCCCAGTGAGAGTTGTGGCAAATTGTGCATGAAGGCTTGAGTTGAGTTGAAGTTGATTGGCGATTTCATTGCACGCGCCTTCTTCAAGAGCTCCTAGTGGGTCGATTGCGTATTTTATTATTTTTTCAGGCGTATTAGCAGCCACTTCTTCGATGTCCATACCGCCTTCGGTTGAAGCAAGCACGGTAATACTTGATGTTACACGATCAACGAGTAAGCCCAGATAAAGCTCCTTTTGGATATCTTGACCCGCTTCGATAATCACTTGGTTTATCGGCAGACCCTTGGCATCTGTTTGAGGTGTAATCAGCCTTCCGCCTAATAATTTTTCACTGGCGCTTATCGTGTCCTCAATGTTAAAACAGACAACAACACCGCCCCCTTTACCTCTACCGCCGGCATGAACTTGAGCCTTAACAACCCAAACTAAACCGCCAAGTTGTTGGCAGGCGCCTTTTGTTTCGTTTGCGCTAGAAATAACAACGAACTCAGGCACTTGGATGCCGTTTTGTGAGAACAGCTGTTTTGCTTGGTGCTCGTGGATGTGCATAAAATTGGTTAAAAATAAAGGTTAAAATGTGAGCTTGCGTATTCTACACAAAGATACGATATAGTTAGAATAAATAGTAGTTGAATCTACTTCAACATTGACAAACTTAGGAGAAAAATGGCACATTACAGTACAAGTCAGTTTAAAAATGGCCTTAAATTAATGCTGGATGGCAACCCTTGCTCAATCGTCAACAATGAAATTGTTAAGCCCGGAAAAGGACAAGCCTTTAACCGCATTAAATTTAAAGATCTAATCACTGGCAAAACACTTGAAAAGACTTTCAAATCTGGCGAGTCTTTAGAAGGTGCAGATGTGATGGAATTGAATATGCAATATCTGTATAACGATGGTGAATCGTGGCACTTTATGGATCCGAATTCTTACGATCAGTACGCGCTTGATGAGACAGCGATGTCTGGCGCTACTAACTACCTTGTTGAGCAGGATAGTTGCGTGGTCACTCTGTGGAATGACAATCCGATTTCAGTTACCCCTCCAAATCATGTAATATTGGAAGTTGCTGACACTGACCCAGGCCTAAAAGGCGACACTGCGGGTACAGGCGGCAAACCAGCAACAATGAATACCGGTGTGGTTGTTCAAGTGCCGTTGTTTATTGCCATTGGTGAGAAAGTGAAGGTAGACACACGTACTAACGAGTACGCAGGTCGCGCATAATTACGTCCTAAAATCCCAATCTTTATTGTCAAATATTGTTCGCATAGGCGTACTATGCTTCGTATTATTTTCGCAAAAATTAGAATTTTAATTAGTAATGTAAAGACATGGCCTTACACTTAAAACAATCCATCATTTATGACGCTACTCTAGAAATTTAAAGTATGGCGACACCCTTAAAACAATCCCTCAAGGAAAGATCCGCATTGATCCAAAAAATACGAGAGTTTTTTGACGATCGTGGTGTTACTGAGGTAACAACGCCTGCTTTGGTTTCGTCGCCGATTACGGATGTTCATATTGATAGCATCAGTGTTCGTGTGAATAAGGGAATTGGCAAGGCCGATACATTGTATCTTCACACTTCTCCAGAAATTGAAATGAAGCGACTGCTGGCAAAAGGTAGTGGTGATATTTTTCAGATTTGCTCGGTTTATCGCGATAACGAGCAAGGCGAGCGCAATTTCAACGAATTTAGCATGTTGGAATATTATCGACTTGATTTTGATATGCATCGACTAATGAATGAAGTTGCTGAATTGGTTAATGCGCTTAGCGACTCCAAGCCAGTAATCAAAATGTCATACAATGAGGCGTTCATTAGCTACGCAGGTATTGATATTTTACAAACAGACTTTGACACCCTAAAGGCCTTTGCAAAATCACACGGTTTGAGTGACGATTTTCACTGGGTTGAAGACCTACAAATGCTTTTGTTTGTGCATTTCGTGGAGCCAAAGTTGCGCCAGTATCCAATTTGTTTTATTTATGACTTTCCATCACAGCAAGCCGCTCTTGCTCAAGTGGAAAGTGGGGTGGCGCATCGATTTGAATTGTATCTTGACGGCATTGAGGTTGCTAATGGCTACCAAGAGTTGCAAACTGCTGAGGATTACCTTGAACGTTTTCAGCTCGAGATTAAAAAACGCCAAGAACTTGGAAAGCCAGCAATGGTAATCGATGAACAGTTTTTAGCTGATTTGTCATCACCATTGCCGTTTTGCTCCGGCGTGGCTATTGGAATTGAGAGGTTACTAGAGACCCTTGCATAAATCATTTTAAAATTTGCTGAGTAATAAAAATGAATAAAAAATGTTTAAAAATTTGAAATTAATAGCATTGGCTATTGATGAGAATTTTTCTTCATTTATTAATATTGTTAGCCTCAGACCTTTGGGATAGGGGGTTTTCTCTATTTTCCTTTGTTAAATTTCATCACCGGACAACAAGTAGAGTTTCAAAAATCATGCCTCGCAAAATGAAAAAAATCCCACTATCAAATCTAAAATGATTTATGCAAGGGCCTCTATTGCCAAAAATGTGTTTATAATCGGAACTGATGCCATTTTTGCACGTTACCTCATAATATGTTGAGACTGATTCCACTTCTTATTGCTCTCATCGGATTCAGTGCTTTGGCCGCTGAAAATCTAGATAATTCCAATTCAAACAATTCCGCCACAACTCTACAGCAACAGCTAGAGCAATTTGCTCGTGAGGGCGACGCAAGATCTCAATTTAGCCTAGCGAATATGTACCACAATGGTATCAACGTTGAGCAAGATTATGCATTGGCTTTTTACTGGTATTCACGGGTTGCCGAGAAAGGCCATGCAAGCGCACAGTTTAATGTTGCCAACGGTTATTATCATGGTGTTGGTGTCGAGAAAGGTCTTTCTAATGCCTTTGTGTGGTATCAAAAAGCGGCAGAACAAGGATTTGTGGAGGCGCAATTTAGCCTTGGTGTTATGTATCGTAATGGCGAAGGCACGTCAGCTAATGACGTCCAAGCTTTTGAGTGGTATAAAAAAGCAGCCGATTCAGACCATGCAACCGCGCAACTCATTGTAGCAAAAATGTATGACACGGGCACGGGCACGGCAACCAACAAAGGTCTCGCGAGGAATTTATACGAAATTTCAGCCAGTCAGTATGGTGCCGACTCTCAGTTTGAATTAGCTGAGTTTTATCTGCGCGAAGGCGAGAGTACTTCTGCGGTTGAATATTATCAGTTGTCTGCAGAGCAAGGTCATGCAGGTGCACAGGCAATGTTGGGTGTAATGTATTATCAAGGAAAACTTGTTGGCCAAGACGACGCCTTAGCACTGCAATTCTCTGAGTTGGCCGCTCAACAAAATAATGTGGATGCTCAATTTTTAACAGGTCAAATATATCGCTCTAGCACGCAAATAGATAGGGACAGCGGAAAAACACTGTATTGGTTTGGTCGTGCGGCTGAGGGCGGGCAAGTCAAGGCTCAATATCAGTTGGCAACGATGTACTTGAAAGGCGACGGTGTTGCGACAGATTTGCAAAGAGCGGTTGCTCTTTATCAAATGGCAGCCATCCAAGGCCATGCTCGAGCGCAGTATTCTTTAGCGCTTCGGTATTTGTTGGGTTCAGGCGTTAATAAAGATGCCTCTGCAGCTGTTCATTGGTTTGAAAAAGCAGCCAACCAGGGTCACGCCGAAGCTCAGTATTCACTCGGCTTAAGATATCAGTTGGGCTCAGGAATTGAGAAAGACATTGAAACCAGTATGACTTGGTATCAAAAATCTGCTGAGCGGGGTAACCTGGACGCAGAGTATCGTTTAGCCAAATTGCTATTGGATGGTCATGGGGTTAACAACAACCCGCAAAAAGCCATTGCCATGTTGTTGGATTTAGCCGCCCAAGAGAATCAAGTTGCACAGTACGCGCTTTATGTCATTTATCAGCAAGGAAAGGTAGTTGAACAGGATGACACAATTGCTAGACTTTACTTACAAAGAGCGGCGGAAGGCGGTTACGATGCTGCTCAGTACAGCTTGGGCAAGCAATATTTTGACGAAGGTAATGTTGACGACGCCTTAGTTTGGCTGGGAAAATCTGCTGCGCAAAAAAACACCTCTGCACAGGTCTTGCTGCAGAGTATCAAACAAAACCCGAATGCAGCTGCAAATACAACCAAGGCTGAAAACAAGCCTGTTATCGTTAAGAGCGAGGAGATTGTTGAAGAGGTAGTCAAAGCCGAAGAGAAGCCAGTCAAAGAAGTGGCAAAGGTTGTTGTCTCAGAGCCTGTCGAGCTTGAGCTTAAAACCGAAGTGGTGGTAGTGACAATAACAGTGCCAATAAAGAAGATTGAGATTCAAAATACCGAGAAAGCCAGCATCGCCACCAACAATAAACCCTCCAAAACGATTGAACCCAGTGCTGTTGAAATTGCGATCATAGAGTCAAAAATTAAGCCCGAGCAAATGCAAGGAAAGATGTTGCCAAGTACGTTTACTAAGTCGGCCAAGAAAGTGCCACAAGCCTTTAAGATGGAAGCCACCTTTTCTCAACCAAGCATTGAAGTTGAGCCATTAAAAATAGAGCCTACGAGTGGAAATGGAGCTGTTAAGGCTAAGAATAGCATTCAATCAAACGAGAAAATATTAAAGCAAACGGGTGAAGTTTCTAAGCAATTGAAGCCAATAATTACCGGTGCTAAGATTGGCACAGGGGTTTCACAGATTATTTCGCTGCAGAAAAAAGAATTGATCGTTGAGTCGGCTAAGACCAGCACTGGTGGATTGGAAACTGCGCCGAAGACAACGCCAGAAGTGATCGACGCAGATACTAAAATGAGTACCGATGAAGACGCCAACGTAGTAGTGAGTGTTGTAGAAACTAAGACTGATGCCGATAAAGATGCCAGTTCGGATCTTGGCGTGATAGCGCAATCATTAAGCCTCAATCAACAGGTCTTTAACCAGATGCAGTCCTTAGGTATCACTGATCACAAAGGAGAGGTGGCTAATATTAGTGGACTTGGTGCGGGGTCGAGTAGTAATGATCTGCAAGTATTTTTATCGATGTCTAGAGCCGCTGAAGCAGGCTCGGCTGACTCTCAAAACGCTTTGGCAATAATGTACCTTCAAGGCGTTGGCATAGAGATGGATCGTCAAAAAGCCTATTACTGGGCGAGCGAATCTGCACGCTCTGGCAATGAAGAAGGTAAGGCGATTCTCAGATATATTCTTTCGCAACCCTCTCAGTAGTGAGTAAAAATACAAAACCTTTTTGGCAAACCAAGACCCTGGATGAGATGACACCGAGCGAGTGGGAATCTCTTTGCGATGGTTGTGGGCGTTGTTGTTTGCATAAGCTAGAAGATGAAGACACCAATGAAATCCACTTCACCGATGTTGCTTGCCACTATCTTGACGAAGAAACCTGTGCGTGCCCTCATTATGAGGATCGACAAACCTACGTGCCAGATTGCCTGACAATCAAGCCAGACTGGGGCCAAAAGTTTAATTGGCTACCTTCTACTTGCGCATATCGGTTACTATATGAAGGCAAAGATCTGTTCAGCTGGCACCCTTTGGTTAGTGGCGATAAAAATAGTGTGCATTTGGCTGGTATTTCGGTGCGGGGGCGCACCTACAAAGACAACGAAGTTAGCGAAGATCAATTGTTTGAACACGTCATTACTTGGGTGGATTAAATGAAAAAAATCGCAATAGCAATTCTTGGATTCTTTCTCACATTTTCAGTTTTAGCACACGATTGGCCGCATGAAAACATCTCTGAGGCCGTGTTTGCCCTTAGTGTCGAAGACAGAGTGCCCATTGATATTATTGAAGAGCTTGACAACTCTTTAGGTAAAATCTACTTCTTCACCAACATCCGCAACCTAAAAGGCGAATACATTACCCATCGTTGGATTTATGACGACAAGGTAATGGCTGATGTGCGCTTTGAGATTAGGGGTCCACGATGGCGCATTTGGTCATCTAAGAATCTTTGGCATACGTGGATAGGCGAGTGGAGAGTGCAAGTGCTTCTTGACGATGCTACTGTGCTTTTCGAAAAAACATTTAACTATAAACATCAAGAAATAACAGAAAATGAATAAAGTTGTATTGGCCTATTCAGGCGGTTTAGACACCAGTATTATTGCAAAGTGGTTAACAGAGACATACGATTGCGAGGTCGTAACATTCACAGCTGATATCGGCCAGGGTGAAGAAGTTGAGCTGGCACGTGCGAAAGCTGTAGCCATGGGCATTAAAGAAATCTACATTGAAGACTTGCGTGAAGAATTTGCGCGTGATTTTGTTTTCCCAATGTTTAGGGCGAATGCCATTTACGAGGGCGAATACTTACTGGGAACCTCCATTGCTCGGCCATTAATTTCTAAGCGACTAGTAGAGATTGCAGCGGCAGTTGGCGCTGATACGATTTCACATGGCGCTACCGGTAAAGGTAACGATCAAGTGCGCTTCGAGCTCAATGCTTACGCACTGAATGCCGATATTAAAGTGATTGCCCCTTGGCGTGAATGGAATTTATCCTCGCGTTCAAGCTTAATGGAGTATGCTAAAGAGCACAATATTCCAATCGATTATCATAAGCAATCGAAAAAATCCCCATATTCAATGGACGCAAACTTATTGCACATTTCTTATGAAGGCGATATTTTAGAAGATCCTTGGGTTGAAGCAGAAGACGACATGTGGCGTTGGACGGTATCTCCAGAGAATGCACCAGACCAAGCAGAATACATTGAAATCACTTATGAGAAAGGCGACATCGTCGCTATTAATGGCGAGGCTATGTCACCAGCAACGGTGATGGAGGATCTTAACCGTCGTGCGGGGTCGCACGGCATCGGTCGTCTGGATTTGGTGGAGAATCGTTTCGTAGGGATGAAGTCACGTGGCTGTTATGAAACGCCAGCGGGCACTGTAATGCTTAGAGCGCACCGTGCAATCGAATCAATTACCCTTGATCGTGAAGCGGCACACCTTAAAGACGAGCTTATGCCTAAATACGCTAAGATGATTTATAACGGCTTTTGGTTTGCACCAGAACGCGAGATGATGCAAGCGGCAATTGACGCTTCACAAGAAAACGTTAGTGGCGTTGTTCGTGTTAAGCTTTACAAAGGCAACGTATCTATCGTTGGCCGTAAGTCTGACAGTTCGCTTTTCAGTGAGAAAATTGCCACTTTTGAAGACGATGAAGGCGCCTACGATCAAAAAGACGCTGCGGGCTTTATTAAGCTGAACGCACTTCGTTTAAGGCTTAAAGCACTACAGTAAACACAAAAAATCGGAAATTTTCGATTTATCTATTAAAAAACAACGATTTTAGGTAATAAGTAGCCTTAAATCGGTGTTTTTCGTTTAAAAAAACGTTTTTTATTGGTTTTATTATAGTTTTTGGTTTAATTGAGTAATTTCACAACTTTTTGAAAAGCCAAAACCCTCTTCGAGAAATTATCAATTTCTCTCTTTAGGTCTTGATACTTTTTCTGACGACCAGACAAAGTATCCAAAAAGAGTTCGCCCTCAAAACAATCTCAATCTTTCTAATTTCACTCCACTAGTTTTTCTGAACTCGCTACGCTCTAACAGACGAAAACTTAGCGTTTCGTTTCAATAAGAATGATTGGATTGGATTTTCAAAAAAAGGGGGGGTAAGTCAAAAACTGCAAGTGGATTGACCACTTGGGTTTTTGATAACGGACAATCCTATGACTCGCAACAACTGGAATCAATACCCTTGACACAGGTACAATTAAGAGCTTTCTTTTTAACTCAAAAGGAGATATTCATGACGCCAGACGAAAGAATACAAGATCTTAATTTGATTTTGCCAGCACCCATCAAACTGCCTCCTAATGTTGAAATTAATTTTTCGTGGGTACGCGTAAGAGGAAACAGGGTATTCGTATCAGGCCATGTAGCCCTAAACGCCGATGGTTCAGTTTATGATGTCCTCGGAAAGGTTGGCGCACAAGTAACCATTGAGCAAGGTTATGAAGTCGCTCGACAAACTGGTCTAGCAATTTTGAGTAGTTTAAAGCGTGAACTCGGTACTCTTAATAATATTACAGCGTGGCTTCGAGTTTTTGGCATGATCAATGTTGCACCAGGCTTTACCAATACTCCGTCAATCATTAATGGATTTTCAGATCTGATTATTGAAGTTTTTGGTAAGGAAATAGGCAGCCACACACGTTCTGCGGTAGGAATTGCAGAGCTTCCTTTTGGTGCGGCCGTGGAAATTGAAGCTGAGATTGAAATTTCTACATAAAAACCAACCTTTGAAGATTGGCAGTGTTGATAGAGTTTAAGTTTTATATAAAAAAGCCCGAAACAATCGGGCTTTTTTTTTGGTAGAGATTTTTTAAGTTAATCACCTAGTGTGTGCAAACCACACTCACGACCGGCCTCAACCTTGGTTGGGTCGAAGTAGCGGGTTTCATCAGGCAAGCCATGCTTTTTAAGATAAGCCTGCATGTCTGCAAGCGTCCAATCCAGTAGTGGCGATACCTTAATGACATCGTTTGGACCAAGTGCAACCGTGTCCATTTCTTGACGCACTGCCGTTTGTTCGCGCCTAACGGCTGTTAGCCAAACGTCTGCGTTGGTTTCTTTCATGGCACGCAAGAAAGGCTCAATCTTAAATTGATGTGAGAATTCTTCGTGTGCAGGATCGTCAATCATTGGAATGCCACCCATCACAGCGTCGCGTCGTGCGGCACTGATCAGTGGTGTGTATACCGTCAGATTGAGATCCAGTTGTTTTGTCACTGCATCTGCAAATTTATAGGTTTGCGGCATGTTGTAACCTGAGTCAATCCAAAGCACTTCGGTTTCTGGGGCAACTTGATTAACCATGTGCAATAACACCGCTTCTTGCGGACCAAAATTTGTCGTAACAATGGCTTTGCCTTCAAGAGCTAATGCCCATTTGACAATTTGCTCTGCGCTCTTGCCTTCAAGGCGCTTGTTGGCATCAGCAGTATGAAATTCAGCTCGGTGATGATCGACCATGTCGGCTTGTTGTGAGCTGATCATGCCAGCGGCAACGGTGGCATTGGTGATTTTATCAATCAGAATAAAAGCGCCTAGACCTTTGTTATGAGTGAACTGCTCAATTGGTAATAAGGCATCAAGCTGCACGTCCAGCAAGCCAATTTCGTTAAGCTCTAATGTGTCTGCGTCAACGTTCTCAAGAGTGTTGATATCGACACGGTGATGGATGATGTCAACGCGTGCATTGACGCGACGCGTGCCTAATTTCAGCTCGTAGTCTCTATCAAGGGCAAGTGGCGTTTGATCCATCCACACTAGGTGAGAGCGTAATTTTTGTTGATTGGTGATGGCAAAATTATCTTGCGAATGCACTAATAGGTCGCCTCTAGAGATATCAATCTCTTTTGCAAGCGTAAGGGTAATAGCCATGCCTTTATATGCACGATCCAAATCGCCATCGGCGGTCATAACACGTTCTACTGTAGTACTCAAGCCACTTGGTAAAACTGTAATTGGGTCGCCCGGGGCAACACTGCCTTGGTTAAGTGTGCCACAATAGCCACGGAAGTCCGCATTCGGTCGATTCACATATTGCACTGGCAATTGAAAGCCATCAGCAATTTGGTCAATCGTTTGCTCCACTTCTTCAAGAAATGGCAGTAACGCTGGACCTTTGTACCAATCCATATTTTCAGATGGATTGACCACGTTGTCGCCTTTTAAGGCTGACAGCGGAATGAAGTCAATCTTGCTAATATTGAGTTGCTCGGCAAAGGCCTTGTAGTCGCTTTTGATTTTCTCGTACGTGACTTCATCGAAATCCACCAAGTCCATTTTGTTAATTGCTACAACTACACGCTCAAGGCCTAGTAAAGACACAAGGTATGAGTGGCGTTTGGTTTGGGTGATTAAGCCTTTGCGAGCATCAATTAAGATAATTGCAAGGTCTGAGTTTGACGCACCTGTGACCATGTTGCGAGTGTATTGCTCGTGTCCAGGGGTGTCGGCAATAATAAATTTGCGCTTCGAAGTTGAGAAGTAACGGTAGGCAACATCGATGGTAATGCCTTGTTCGCGTTCTGCTACAAGACCATCAACTAGTAATGCTAAATCAAACTCTTCGCCGTCTTTGGCGCCATCATGACTATTTTTAATGGCCGCTAACTGGTCTTCATAAACCAATTTTGAATCGTGCAGTAAGCGTCCGATAAGGGTGGATTTGCCGTCGTCAACACTGCCGCAAGTTAGAAGTCTTAGTAGAGTTTTGTGCTCATGCTGATCTAGGTAGGCATGGATATCTTCTTGGATTAGGTCGTCAGAATAACTCATTAGAAGTACCCCTCTGCTTTTTTGGCTTCCATCGAGCCCGCATGGTCAGAGTCAATTAATCGACCTTGGCGTTCGGAGGTTTTGGTAAGAAGCATTTCTTGAATAATATCTGTCAATGTAGTGGCCTTTGATGCAACCGCACCCGTTAATGGGTAGCAACCGAGTGTACGGAAACGAACCCACTCTTCTTTTGGTACTTCGCCTGGCTCAAGCTCCATACGGTCGTCATCAACCATAATCTTGATGCCGTCGCGTTCAACAATCGGCCTTGGCGCGGCATAGTAAAGTGACACAAGTTCGATTTGCTCGAGATAGATGTACTGCCAAATATCAAGCTCTGTCCAGTTTGAAATTGGAAAAACACGAATGCTTTCGCCTTTTTTGATACGAGCGTTATACAAGTTCCACAATTCAGGTCGTTGATTTTTTGGATCCCAGCGGTGCTTTTCTGAACGGAATGAAAAAATGCGTTCTTTTGCCCGTGATGCTTCTTCGTCGCGTCTTGCACCACCAAAAGCAGCATCAAAGCCGTGCTGATCCAGTGCTTGCTTAAGGCCTTGCGTCTTCATTACGTCGGTATGTACCTTCGAGCCATGCGTAAACGGGCTGATGTTCATCGCCACGCCTTCGGGATTAATGTGAGTCAGCAATTCCATGCCAGATTCTTTTGCCACTTTGTCGCGGAACTCGATCATTTCACGAAACTTCCAAGTGGTATCCACATGTAATAATGGAAAAGGTGGCACTGCAGGGAAAAATGCTTTTTTCGCTAAGTGCAACATTACAGATGAATCCTTGCCAATGGAGTACATCATGACAGGGTTGTTGAATTCAGCGGCCACCTCTCTAAAGATATGGATACTTTCAGCTTCTAGCTGCCTTAGGTGGCTAAGTCTGTGTTCTGGTAATGGGCTCATTGTGTAAGTTCTTGTTATTTAATTATTAAGAAGCGATTGCTCACTTCAAAAGTAGGGAGATTATAGTATTTATTTCTAAATAATTACAATATATAGAAAATATAATACTAATTTTTTCATATTATGCTATATATTTAGAATTTAATTCTATATATTGAATTAAATAGAGAAACGCAATTGACCTAATTTAAGATTATTATCTGCTGACGAGAAATAATATCGGCTAATTTTAAAATGGTTTATGCAAAGGTCTCTTATAATTGCCGCTAATGATTAGAGATGCAATTAAAACCACACTCCCCATATTTTTTGGCTACTTACCTTTGGGTATCGCTTTCGGCTTGCTTTTCCAAGAGCTTGGTTATCCATGGTACTATGCCACTCTAATGGGGGTTTGCATTTATGCCGGCGCAGCGCAGTTTATGGCCGTTGGTTTGCTAGCTGCTGGCGCAGGTTTTGTTGAAATTGCCATGGCTACTTTTTTTCTCAATTCACGCCACTTATTTTACGGTTTGGCGTTGCTCAATAGTTTTGGCAACTGGGGGCTAAGAAAGATCTATTTAATCTTTGGCCTAACAGATGAAGTGTACTCTCTAATGAGTACAATTGAACTGCCAGAAGGGACCGACAAGCCACAATTTTATTTCCTGATGACAATTTTCTCCCAGAGCTATTGGATTTTTGGCTGTACTTTGGGTGCCTGGGCTGGAACGAAACTTGTGTTTAATACTCAGGGAATGGAGTTTGCCGCTACAGCGCTGTTTACAGTTTTACTTATTGAGCAATGGATAAAAGTAAGAAAACCCCTGCCCTTTATTATTGCCTTGATTGCATCGGCCATTGCGCTGTTGCTATTTGCACAACATATGTTGATATTAGCTATTTCTCTTTCGCTTATTATGATGATGGTGCTACGTCTCACTAACAAGAAGGTGCACGATGAATATTGAGTATTTAGTTATAGTGATAGCGATTATGTCGGTGGCAACATTTGCCACAAGATTACCACCTTTTGTACTTTTTAGTGGGCGCGAGCAACATCCATTATTGCAATTTATTGCAAGGTACACACCGCCAATGGTAATGACTATTTTGGTGATTTACATGTTGAAATCTGTCGACTATCTTTCCACAGAGGGGCTGTATGCCTTTATCGCTCTGTTTGTGACTATTGGTGTTCATCTTTGGCGACGAAACGCCTTAGTGAGTATTGTCACCGGCACAGCTGTTTTTATGTCTTTTGTGCAAGGTTGGTTTTAAAGAGCCAACGAGTGAACAGTTGGTGCATAAGATGGCGTCTTGTGGTGCTTAGGTCGGCATTGAATTCGTAGTAAAATAAAAAAAATCCCATTATCAAATCTAAAATGATTTATGCATAGATCTCAAATAATCCATTTATTTTTTAAATAGCAGCAAATGCAAAGGCTGGTGAAATTATTCCCCTTTTTGGTTTGGTTTAGGCTAATCACCAGAGAGACTCTGAAGGCAGATTTTTATGCTGGCTTAACGGGTGCTATTATCGTCCTCCCACAAGGCGTTGCTTTTGCAACCATTGCCGGATTACCGCCAGAATACGGCCTTTATACCGCTATGGTGGTACCAATAATTGCCGCCTTGTTTGGCTCATCTCATCACCTTGTTTCTGGCCCAACAACGGCAATTTCAATCGTTGTTTTTGCGGCGGTGAGTAAACACGCAGTGATTGGTAGTGAGGAGTTTGTAGCGATGGCGCTAACGCTAACTTTTTTGGCGGGCGTTTACCAGTTAGCATTTGGCTTGGCAAAGTTTGGTATGCTGATTAACTTTGTCTCACACAATGTCGTGATTGGCTTTACCACGGGCGCAGCCTTGTTGATTGCCAGTAGTCAAATACCCTATATGTTGGGTATTGAGATTTTTAGGAGCTTTGGTTTTGCTGACACTTGGTTTGCTCTTTATGAAAGTATTACAGAGCTGAATATATTTGTACTTATTGTTGGGTTGAGTACATTGACCAGTGCTATTTTGGTTAAATTGTTCAAGCCCAGATATCCGAATTTATTGATAGGTATGTTTGTTGGTGGAATTGTCGCTGCTTTACTGGGTGGGCTGACAGATGCCATTAAAACGGTGGGAGAAATACCCGCTCTCTTGCCGCCTCTTTCCATGCCAGATTTTTCGTTGAACACTTTGAAGTCTTTAGCGCCAGAGGCATTTGCTATCGCACTTCTGGGTTTAATTGAAGCGGTTTCAATCAGTCGATCAGTGGCCACGAAGTCATATCAGAGGATTAAGCCAAGTCAAGAATTTATCGGCCAAGGCCTAGCAAATATTATTGGTAGCTTTTTCTCAAGCTACGCTTCTTCTGGCTCATTTACTCGAACAGGCGTTAACTATGAGGCGGGTGCGAAAACCCCGCTTTCTGCTATTTTTGCGGCATTGATATTGGTGCTCATCGTGCTTTTAGTGGCACCGTTGATGAAGTATTTACCCCTTGCCGCAATGGCGGGTGTTATTTTGTTGGTCGCTTATAACTTGATTGACTTCACACACATCAAGAAAACATTTAAATTTTCAAAGTCAGAAACCTCGATTTTCCTCGTCACTTTTCTCTCAACTTTATTGTTGGAATTAGAGTTTGCGATCTATTTTGGTGTGCTGCTTTCACTGATGTTGTTTATCGCCAAAACAGCAGCGCCCGAAGTGCATACATTGGCCTTTGAGAGTGGTCCAGAGGAGAGTATCCGTAAGTTAAGAGCAATACGAACTACGCCATTGACACAATGCCCTCAACTTAAAATAATTCGTATCGATATGTCCATATATTTTGGCTCGATTAACCACATTCAAAAGCAAATCAATCAAATCGTTGACAACCAAAGAATCTATCATATTTTGATTGTTGCCACGGGTGTTAACTTTATTGATCTTGCTGGTGTTGAGGGTTTGTTGTCTGAGAATCGACGCTTGAAAGAGCTGGGTGGTAGCCTATACTTTGTTTCAGTCAAAAACTCTGTTGCTGAATTCTTACAGAAAGTACACTTTGTTGAGCAAATTGGTGAAGACAATTTCTATGAATCAAAAGAATTAGCTATTCATGGTATCTACCAAAAACTTGATATGAAGAAGTGTGAAAAATGCCGTGCGCTAGTTTTTAAAGAATGCAACTAAACTTCTACATCGACACCAATCCAGTTAATTAGCGAAAGTATTCGGTAAACGAATCTACCTCTTCCCTTGGTGTGCGATAGCTGTTGACTAACGCCTCGGTATCTTCATAACCCACCGCCATACCGCAGAGCAGTATTTTATCGTCACCAAAGTCCAGTTCAGACTTTATGATGTGTTGATAGTCGGCAAGGGCTGCCTGTGGACAAGTGCTAAGACCCAAATCAAGCGCTCCCAGCATGACGGATTGAATAAACATACCACAATCCATAAAGCTGCCGGATTGCATGCCTGAATCCATAAAAAATAGCAGCATAACGGGCGCATCAAAAGCACGGTAATTGGCCGCCCATTGATCCATTTGACGCTCTTTATCTTCGCGCTTAATACCCAGGGTTGAGTACATTAATAGGCCACATTCTTTGCGCCTCGATTTATAAGGCTCTACCCACTCCGTGGGATAGTATTGGTAATCTCGCTCTCCCTTATCGCCTGAGCGAAAAGCCACCTCTATTTTCTCTTGAAGGTTTATCTTACTTTCACCCATGACAACAGCAACACTCCAAGGCTGGGTGTTTACCCCAGATGGCGCGTATCTTGCGGCATCGAGTATGGTATTGATTTGCTCTTCTGAAACGGGCCTGTCGAGAAAGGCTCGTATTGATTTGCGTTGTTCTAGGGCTTTAAGGACGTGCATGGGGAAATCTCTTATGAAAGTGCATTGATTTTAATACGCTTAGCGAAACTGTATATGTAAAAAATGTCCTGCCCTTGTTTTTAAAGAATGCCAGTAAAGAGGGTCTGAAAAATATCGTTGAAATTGGGATGTAAATCGTTATATACTCAGTACTCTCTAAACTATAGAGATTTGGGTTATGCAGAAATATACTAAATTTCTAGTTATTTTCTCCCTTGTTGCTTTGATGCTCGCTGTCAAAGCTGCACCAGAATGGGGCGTCAATACGCCAGGCGTTGCTCTAACAATAAGTAAAACTGATAGTGGATCCTATTCCTTAAAAGCGGAAAACTTACCTAGATCTCTTAGCTACACTCTTTGGATTAAGACTTTCAATGGCGTGTTCCCAGCTTATAAGCAAGAGTTTTATGTTGATTATTCTGGGCAGTTGAAGTCCAGAGGCGAATGGCCGATTTTTTTGAAAAACTTTCAGATAAATATCTCCGCTGATGATTTTCTCGATGGCGAACCGCTGGAGTTTGGCTTAATATCAACCGATGACAGTGTCAGGGCAATTGTTAAAATTATCCCCAAGCCAATTGTTGATGAAGATAGCGACTGCCGTTTTTCAATGGAGTTGGTTGCTGCAGATGGTATATCTTTTTTTGCTAAAGGCGCTGGATTTATTCCGGGTGAAAAGGTGGAGACCATATCAAAATCTGCAGACGAAGTCGTTAATTCTTCGTTCGTCGTTCCAAACAACGGCGCCTTCACTGCCGCGGTGTCACCAAAAGTGCCCGGTATGGAAACAGCGTTAGCAAGTTATACAATGAAAACCAGTCATTGCGAAATCAGTGTTGCTTTCCGATGGCGTGATTTAAACTATCGATAATTTTTAAGTCATCTAATGAATTGGGTTTTTGGTGATGCCTTTTTCTTGGGGCTTTACACTTTTCAACGATGAATAAACTGAGTCCAGTATTGTATATTCCGCATGGTGGAGGACCTCTACCCCTGCTCGGCGATGACGGCCATCAGCAGCTAACTTCTTTTCCTAAAGGTGTTGTTAAGGCAATGACAACACCTGCGACCATATTAGTGATTAGTGCACATTGGGAGGAAGGCAAGACAACAATAACAAGTGGTGCTAAGCCACCCCTAATCTATGATTATTACGGTTTTCCTAGTGAAGCATACCAAGTTGAATATCAAGCAGATGGCAGCCCACAATTTGCAGAAACTACTTTTCGTTTATTACAAGAGGCTGGAATTGATGCAAAACTAGATAGCCAACGCGGTTTTGACCACGGTGTGTTTGTGCCATTAAAAATTATGTTCCCAGATGCCAATATTCCGTGCGTGCAGTTGTCGTTAGCGAGTAATCTGAATCCTCAATACCATATCGAAATTGGCAAAGCCTTGGCAACGCTCAGAAAAGAAAACGTGCTTATCCTTGGTTCTGGTTTGTCCTTTCATAATATGGGGGCTTTTATGTCTATAACATCCGCAGAGCCTGATGCCAATAATGAGGCTTTTCAACAATGGCTTATTGAAACTTGTACAAATGAGTCTCTGCCAGAGAGCAAACGTAGAAAAAGATTAATCGGATGGAGCAATGCGCCTTTTGCGCGTTATTGCCACCCCAGAGAGGAGCACCTTCTGCCCTTACATGTGTGCTATGGCATTGCCAGCTCTGCTGCTAAACTTGTATTTTACGATGAAGTGATGGGCAAGAGGGCTTGTGCGTTTTTGTGGTGATGTCTTTTCCAGTCTATAGGTACTAAAAACCTTTTTCATAAATTTTTCAAAAGCTGAAACCCTCTTCGAGAAATTATCAATTTCTCTCTTTAGGTCTTGATACTTTTTCTGACGACCAGACAAAGTATCCAAAAAGAGTTCGCCCTCAAAACAACCTCAATCTTTCTAATTTCACTTCACTAGTTTTTCTTAACTCACTCCGCTCAAACAGTCGAAAAACTCAGCGTTTCGTTACGAGGTTCGTTCTTGGCTCCATAAGAACGAATAGCCCATCACCGCCAGTAATTTTCCCACCTGCTGTGTCTTTTTTGTCATTGCTTAATCTATAACCAATCTTAAGGTCTGGACTACTACCCATCGAATCACCTGCTGAAAATTCAACTATTGCATCCAAGCCTTCGATTATGAAATTTTTCTGTAATTAACTAATACCTTGAGCTGCGACACCCATACCGGATACAAAGGTGTCTTGGTCCAATACTGCGGTTAATGTATTTGCGGCGCTGTTTGCCAATGGGTCATCCGAAGCGCCGCCGAGGTACGTTTCAATGTTTTTCAAAATTCCAACTTCAACTTGTCTTTCACTAGAAGAATACCCAAACCAAGCCTCTCTTGTGTTATTAACTCCACCAAGGTCAGCATTTGTGAAATTCTGGAGCCTGAATGATGTTATTAATTCTGCGCCATTGCCAATCGACTTTCTATATTGGAATCCCGCATAAGAGTCTCAAGCAAGCTGAAGAGAATCACTGCCCGAGTAGCTTGAATTTTCCCAAGTTTTGTAATCATATGCGACTGACAAACGGACGTCAGGAATAAAAACATATGTCTTCGCCTCTTCTGCGAGGATGGGAAAGTTAGCAAGTAAAAGAGCTACTGAAAGAATCAGCTTCTTCATTAATTATGACCTTAGGTGGGATAACGAATAGTACAACCACATTCTATAGAATTTCGATAATGACGATATTTAATTCCAGATTGGGATGCAATAAATCGTATGGTTTATATTAACAAAAGGGGAGTGCTAGCTTTTTATTAAAAACCGCAGTGGTCAATCCACTGAGGTTTTTGACTTACCTCTTTACTAAGCAATGCAAATAATACTTTGTGCCATGAAGCGGGGATATTTTGGTTGTTTGAGTGCAACGAGTTCCCGAAATATAGCGCAATAAGCAATAGTAATATTTAGTGTTGATTTGTAGGGCGACTTCTTTTTGGGTACTTTTTCTGGTCGTTAGACAAAGTATCAAAGCCTAAGGGGGGAAATCAAGGATTTCCGAGAAAGGGTTTATGCTTTTTGAAAGAAAATCTTGGATTTTTGGATGTAAGAAAATGGAGACTATGACTCGGATTCTAGCCGTGTATCAGTTTTTTCGATAGTTGCAAGTTAATATAAAATGTATATAATATAGTACAAAATAACTTACTATTTATTGAGTAGAATTATGAATATTAATCATGCACCCCTGTATAGCAGCATTTCTGATTTAAGAAAATCCCCAAGTCGCATTATTAAAGATGCGGGCCAAGAAGTCACAGCTATCTTTAATCATGGCGATTTAGTGTCTTACCTTGTACCACCAAAAGCATTGGACGAATTATTAGAAATGAAGGCCGATAAAGAATCCTTAGAGAGAATTAAAAATATGGATTTGTCTGAAGCGTTAGACATTGACATTAATGAGTTATAGGCTTCAATTTTTACCCAAAGCACTCAAGGCTTTTAAAAAACTGAATCCAGACATTAGGAAAAACTAAAAAAACAACTAAAGAGTCGATTGGCCAATCCAAAGATAGCGAAGTATTGCTTGCACGGGGATTTTCAGGGGCACTATAAGATTAAATTACAATCAGCTGGGTATCGCCTAATTTATAGAGTGATTGATGATAAGTGTATCGTGCTCGTGATTGAGCTAGATAGGCGAGATAAGATTTATAAGAAATATCGAGTTGAAAAATCAGATCCCGAGCATCTCGGATCTCTTGAAAATGGAGGCCGGAACCAGAGTCGAACTGGTCTATAAGGCTTTGCAGGCCCCTGCATAACCGCTTTGCTATCCGGCCAGTAACTTTGAGAAACAAAATAGCCTGTACAGACAGACTATTTTACAGTTTTCAATTTGGAGCGGGAAACGAGATTCGAACTCGCGACATTCACGTTGGCAACGTGATGCTCTACCAGCTGAGCTATTCCCGCATAGATGTGAAATTATAGTGTGTTTTTCCTAGCTGTCAAATGTTTTTAGGCCTGCAATCAGATAATTAAATCCAGACCATAAAGTGAGCGCGGTGGCTGCAAATAAAAGCGCTAAACCGGCGTTTAAAATATCATCCTGTGAGAACATGAGCAGTGACTGATGGTAGAGCAAAAACAAAATAGCAAGCATTTGCATAAATGTTTTTGTTTTGCCAATCCACGACACCGCAATATGCGCTCTTTTGCCAACTTCCGCCATCCACTCCCTTAGTGCGGAGACCAAAAGCTCCCTAGAGATAATAATGACGGATGGTATGGTGACAAGCCATGTGGCGTAATAATCCGTCAGTAGAATCAGGGCGACACACACCATGAGTTTGTCGGCAACTGGGTCAAGAAAAGTACCAAGGTCTGATATTTGGTTGAGTCGTCTTGCAAGCAGGCCATCAAAGAAATCCGTCAAGCTGATGAGTATAAAGATGGCCACCAGAGAGTTGTTAATCCAAGGCAAAGGTTCGCCCTCTAAATAGTTGGGCTGCAAATAGAACAACACCATGAATACTGGAATTAATCCAATTCTAGAGAGGGTGAGAATATTGGGAAGTGTCATCATTAGATGGTTATTCTATCAAAATAGGGCTAAGCCGTAGAATAAACTTAAAGTTGGTGCGCTCGACAGGACTTGAACCTGTAACCGCTCGGTTCGTAGCCGAGTACTCTATCCAGTTGAGCCACGAGCGCGTATTTGTCGTCCAAAAGCCAAAACTACTTCGTTAATTCTCCTTAGTCGT